>ERZ795048.11-NODE-11-length-242885-cov-9.420282_pt1 | contig 242885 bp, 215 predicted proteins | sample MGYA00375132_ERZ795048 | MGnify/ENA primary metagenome ERZ795048 (study PRJEB30177, sample SAMN05720225) | activated sludge metagenome | isolation source: Anaerobic digester | place: Hong Kong | collected 2014-12-17 ...
GGAGGTTACCGCCGCCACCCCCCCGGCCAGGGCGAAAGCGACCGGGGTCCCCCCCCCGGCCAGGACCACGGCCAGCCCCAACACCGCGAAGATCCCCCCTCCCACCATCCCCCCCACTCCGATGGCGGAGACCGCCCAGAATCCGATTTTCCCGCCCCTTGGCTCCATAGTTCCGTCTCCCCGCTTTCGGCTTTACCTGTTTATCGTAACGTTCCGACGCGCCCTTGGCAAGAAGCTCTCCGAACCGCAAGTTGGTTCGTGAAGGAAAGGAGCGAAACGGCTATACTCATAAAAAGGGTTTGCCTCCGCGCCGGAGGGAAACCGGATACGACATTGTTTACGCGGAGAACGCCCATGAAATTAGGTTTTGTCGGATTGGGGAAGATGGGGGGAAAGATGATCGAGCGTCTCCTTCGCGGCGGTCACGAAGTGGTGGCCTTCGACCGGGACCCCGCCGCGGCGGCAGCCGCCGGGCGCCTGGGGGCGCTCGTCGCCGATTCGCCGCGGGAGCTGGTGGAATCTCTCCGGCCTCCCCGTGCGGTCTGGGTCATGGTCCCCGCGGGGGAGACCACCCGGGCGGTGATCGAGGAACTCGCCGGGCCGTTGGAAGACGGAGACGTCCTGATCGACGGGGGTAATTCCAACTACGGCGATACGATCGCCGCCGCGGACTGGTTGGCGGACCGGGGCATAACGATGCTGGACGCCGGCACCAGCGGGGGAATCTGGGGGCTGACCGAAGGCTATTGCCTGATGGTGGGCGGCCCGGAGGAAGCATTTCTCCGGCTGGAGCCGGTCTTGCGTACGCTCGCTCCCCCCGACGGGTACGCTCTGGTCGGCCCCAACGGCGCCGGGCATTTCGTGAAGATGGTGCACAACGGGATCGAGTACGCGCTGCTTCAGGCCTACGGCGAGGGTTTCGAAATCATGCGGGAGAAGAAGGAGTTCGAAATCGATCTTCCGGCCGTCGCCCGGCTCTGGAACCGGGGGAGCGTGATCCGTTCCTGGCTTCTGGAACTGGCCGCCGCCGCCCTCGGCCGGAATCCGGACCTTTCGGGGATCAAGGGCTACGTCGAGGATTCGGGGGAGGGAAGATGGACGGTGGCCGAGGCCATCCGCCTCAACGTCTCCGCGCCCGTCATAACTCTCTCGCTCCTGCAACGGATGGCTTCGCGCCGGCCGGACCCCTTCGCGGCCAAGCTGATTGCGGCCCTGCGCAACGAGTTCGGCGGCCATGCCGTCAAGAGCGAGGAGTGATCCGGGAGCCGGATGATGACGAGGGCAGTGGAGATCCTGGTGGCGCCGGCGCAGAACCTGTACGGCCGGGCCCTGGCGGTGTGGAATGAGGCCGCGTCCTCGGCGCTGGAGGAGAAGGGTGAATTCACGGCGGCTCTATCCGGGGGGAAGACCCCCGAGGGGCTGTACCGGCGCCTGGCCGAAGGCACCCGCCGCGACCGGTGGGCGAAGATCCGCCTGTTTCAGGTGGACGAACGACACGTGCCCCGGAGCGATCCGGCCAGTAATTTCGCCATGATCGAGCGCATCCTGATCGAGGCGGTCCCCATTCCTCCAGACCGGGTCCATCCGGTTCCCATCCTCGCCACCCCCTCCGCTTCGGCCCGGGAATACGACCGGGTCCTGCGGCGGGTTCCGCCTTCGGGCGCCTCCGGCATGCCGCGGCTCGATCTGATCTTTCTCGGCATCGGTGCCGACGGGCACACCGCTTCGCTCTTCCCCGGTTCCCCGGCGCTTTCCGTGGCCGACCGCGCCGCGGTCGAAGTAGTTCCCGCCCCCGCGGGTCCGGACCGCGTTACGCTTACCCTCCCGGTACTCAACAACGCCGGCCTCGTCGTCTTTCTGGCGACGGGGCCGGATAAAGCCGAAGCGGTGGGGCGCCTCTTCCGGGGGGCCGCCCCCCCCGATCCCGCCGCCCTGGTTTCGCCAAACCGCACCCGGGTAGTGTACCTCCTCGACACCGCCGCCGCCGCGGCCATCCCGGGAAAAGCTCCCGATGCGCCGCACGCCTGACTCCCGGCCGATGCCGGTATAATTGTTGGTTGCGGCTTCGTCTCCCTCAGGTACACTTTGAGCCTGGAGAACACGGCATCGAATGAAAGCCAAGACGGCATATTTCTGCCAGGAATGCGGCACCAAATCCTTGAAATGGATGGGGAAGTGCCCGGGATGCGGTTCCTGGAACACGATGGTGGAGGAAACGCTGGAGGGAGAGGGCGCCACGGCGTCTGCGGGGCCGCCCCGCTGGGAGCGCCGGAAACCGGTACCCGTCACCGAGATCGAATCTTCCCGCGAATCCCGCCTGGAGACGGGTATCGGCGAGATCGACCGCCTTCTCGGCGGCGGCCTGGTCGCCGGGTCCCTGATCCTGGTGGGGGGGGAGCCGGGCATCGGGAAGTCGACGATCCTGCTCCAGGTCGGAAACGCCCTGGCTTCCGCCGGGCACCGGGTGCTGTACGTCAGCGGGGAGGAGTCAGTAAGCCAGACCGGTCTCCGGGCCCGGCGGCTGGGGGCTTCCGCTTCCGACCTTTTCCTGGTTTCGGAGACCAACCTCGACTTCATCCTCTCGTACCTGGAGGAGTCCGCTCCCTCCCTGGTGGTCGTCGATTCCATCCAGACCATGTTCAAACCCGAGGTCGCTTCCGCCCCGGGAAGCATCGCCCAGGTCAGGGAGTGCGGTGCGAGATTGATGGTGACGGCGAAAAACAGCGGGATCCCGGTGATTCTGGTCGGGCATGTGACCAAAAGCGGAGCCATCGCCGGCCCCCGGGTCTTGGAGCACATGGTGGATACGGTGCTTTATTTCGAAGGCGATCGCCATCACGCCTACCGGATACTGCGGGCGGTCAAGAACCGTTTCGGCTCCACCGACGAGATCGGGATTTTCCAGATGGGGGAAAAGGGACTTCGGGAAGTGAAAAATCCCTCGGAAATATTTCTTTCGCAACGGGGCGCGGACATACCGGGATCGGTGGTCGTTCCCTGTCTGGAAGGCGAACGCCCGATTCTGGTCGAGGTACAGGCGCTGGTCACGTATTCCACCCTGGCCGTCCCGCGCCGGCGAGCCACCGGGGTCGATCTCAACCGGGTTTTGATGCTCCTGGCGGTCCTGCAGGGCCGCGCCGGACTGCGGCTTTCGGAGAAGGACGTCTTCGTCAACGTGGCCGGGGGAGTAAAGATCGGGGAACCGGCGGCGGATCTGGCGGTCGCCGCCGCCGTCGTCTCCACGGTCAAGAACCGCGTCATCGATCCGGAGACGGTGATCCTGGGAGAAGTGGGGCTGGGGGGGGAAGTCCGGGCCGTCCGTCAGGTGGAACGGCGCCTCAAGGAAGCCGCCAAGCTGGGATTCGGGAAAGCGGTAATCCCCGCCGCTTCCCGGAAGGGCCTGAAAGTTCCGCGGGGGATGCGGGCCACGGGCGTCGCCGGGGTGAGGGAAGCCATGGAGGCGCTTTTTCATGAGTGAGGAAAAAGGGATCGGAGCGGTCATCGTCGCCGGGGGTACCGGTTCCCGAATGGGGGGAGAGGAAGAAAAACTCTTCATCGATCTGGGCGGCATCCCCATTCTGGCTTTGACGCTGCGTTCTTTTCAGAAATGCCCGGAAATCGAACGGATCGTTCTGGCGGTCAGTTCCCGGGTCGCCGCGGGATTGGAGGAAAAGATTTTTTCGATCGTGGGGCGCCGCAAGATTTCGGCCGTGGTGCCGGGAGGGCCCCGTCGCCAGGATTCCGTACTCAACGGCCTCGGCGCTTTCGCGCCGCCGCCGGCGTCGGTGCTGGTCCACGACGGCGACCGCCCGTTCGTTTCCCCGGAGCTGATCGGAACGGTGAGCCGCCGCGCTCGAAAAGAGCCGGTTATTCTCGCTCTCCGCGCCCGGGATACGATCAAGCTTTCCGACGGCCGGCGGATCGAACGCACGCTCGACCGGGACCGCATCTGGCAGGCGCAGACGCCCCAGGGTTTTCCTTTCGGACCGTTTTACCGGGCCCATCTCCGGGCCCGGGCCGAAGGATGGGAAGTCACCGACGATGCCTCGATCATGGAAAAAGCGGGTTTCGAAGTCGGCATCGTCGAAGGGACTCCCGAAAACATCAAGATAACCGCTCCGTGCGATCGAGAAATCGCGCGGGCCATATTCAGGACGATGCCGTCATGAGAACGGGAATCGGATACGATATCCATCGGCTGGTCCCGGGAAGAGATCTGATGCTGGGCGGGGTGAAGGTGGAGCACCGTTTGGGGTTGGAAGGCCATTCGGACGCGGACGTGCTGGTTCACGCGATTTGCGACGCTCTTCTGGGGGCGGCCGGAGCGGGGGACATCGGGCGGCATTTCCCCGACACCGACGAACGCTATCGCGGCATATCCAGCCTGGTTCTTTTACATGAAGTCGTCCGGTTGGTCGGGGAGAAAGGCTTCGACATCGCCAACATCGACGCCACCGTCGTTCTCGAACGACCCCGCCTGGCTTCCATCATCCCCCTCATGGTGGAGACGCTGGCCCGCGCCACCGGCGTAGCCGCCGATCGGATCAACGTTAAGGCCACTACCAACGAAAAACTGGGTCCCATCGGGCGCGAGGAGGGAATCGCCGCCCTGGCCGTGGTTTCGGTGAGCGAACGGGGAACCCGATGAACGCGCAAGGACAAAAACCATGGGTCTGAAGATCTACAACACCGCCGCCCGGGCCAAGGAGGAATTTGCGCCCCTGGAACCGGGTCGCGTCAGGATGTACGTCTGCGGAGTCACCGTGTACGACTACTGCCACCTCGGCCACGGCCGCTGTTACACCGCTTTCGATCTCATCCACCGTTACTTGAAGTACCTGGGATACGACGTTCTCTATATTCAGAACATCACCGACGTCGACGACAAGCTGATCAGGAAAGCCGCCCTCGAACCCGGGGGAGGGGAGGTAAAAGCCAAGGTCGCCGCGTTGGCCGAACGCTATACCCGGGCTTTTTTCGAGGACATGGACCGCCTCAACATCCTCCGGGCGAGCGAATACCCCCGGGCGACCGAGCATATCGGGGAGATGCAGGGGATCATCGCCGCCCTTCTGGAAAAGGGGTATGCCTACCGCCGGGGAGCCAACGTCTGGTTCGAGATCGGCCGTTTCGACCGTTACGGCGAACTTTCGCGCCGGAACCTCGACGACCTGCGGGCGGGCGCCCGGGTCGAGATCGAGGAAGAAAAGAAGTCGCCGCTCGATTTCGCCCTCTGGAAAGCTTCGGGGCCGGGAGAACCCTCGTGGCCCAGCCCCTGGGGCGACGGCCGACCCGGTTGGCATATCGAATGCAGCGCCATGAGCACCCGCTATCTGGGGATGCCCTTCGATATTCACGGAGGGGGTCAGGATCTGATCTTCCCCCACCATGAGAACGAGAAAGCCCAGTCCGAGGCCGCCGCCGGCGGCGCGCTGGCGCGCTACTGGATCCATAACGGGTTCGTGACCATCAACCGGGAAAAAATGTCGAAGTCCCTGGGAAACGTCTTCAATCTCCGCGATCTTTTCGCCCGCTACGATCCCCGGGCCATCCGGTACTTTTTCCTGAGCCAGCATTACCGCAGTCCCGTCGACTTCAGCGAAGACGGTCTCAAGGAAGCGGTCGCGGCGCTCCGCCGCCTGGACGACGCTTACGGCCAGGCTGCCGCCGACCTGGAAGGCGCTTCCCCGGATCCGGAAGTATTGGCCGCTTTCGAAACGGCCATGAACGACGATTTCAATTCCGCCGCGGCCCTGGCCGAAGCCCACCGGGTGGTGAACGAATTCCACCAGGGCAACCGCGACTCCTCGCGGATGGCCGCTTTGGCGGTCATCGCCTCGACGCTCGGCATCGAATTGAAAAATCCCCACCACCGACTGGACGCCGAAGCTCCCTCCGGGCCGGTGGACGTCGAAGAACTTCTGGGCCGCGAGAGCCTGGACGAGCCCGACATCCTGGCCCTGGCGGGAGCCAGAAAGCGGTTGCGCGAAAACAGGCAGTGGGCGGAGGCGGACAGGATACGGGACCGTTTCAGGGAATTGGGAATAGAAGTCAGAGACAACCCCGACGGAACCACCGCCGTCATTTACTATTGAGCGACCGATACATCTGCTCCGGCGCGTCTCGGAGCAAGAAGGAGGAAACCTGCCGATGAAAGGGACTTTTATTACCTTCGAGGGAGGAGAGGGAAGCGGCAAAAGCACCCAGGCCCGGCTTCTGGTCGAGCACCTCAAGGGGCAAGGCTACGATACCGAAGCCACCCGAGAACCGGGGGGGACCCCGATCGGAGACGCCATCCGGGCCATTCTTCTCGATCCGCGGCTTTCGGAAATGGGGCACGTCACCGAGTTGCTGCTTCTGGCCGCCAGCCGGGCGCAGAACGTTTTCCAGCGAATTCGGCCGGCCATCGAGCGAGGAGCGATCGTCGTCTGCGACCGGTTTACCGACAGCACCCTCGCCTATCAGGGCTACGGGCGCAAGTTCGACATCGCCCTTCTCGATTCCCTCAACCGGATAGCCACCGGGGGGGTCTGGCCCGATCTCACCGTCCTCCTCGATATCGATCCGGAAATCGGCCTGCGCCGCGCCCGGGAACTGGAGAAAGCGGAAGCGGCCGCCGGGGAAGGAGATCGGTTCGAACGGGAAGCGTTCGAATTCCACCACCGTTTGCGCGAGGGCTTTCTGACCCAGGCTCGGAAGTACCCGAGCCGCTTCCGGATCATCCCCGTTAAAGACACCATCGAAGAAACCCGCCGCGACGTGATCGCGGCGGTGGACCAGTACCTGGCCGGGCGCCCCCGCGAGAACTGAGAGAATCGATGTCCTGGTGCGGGATAGAGGGGCAGGATCGAGCCGTTTCGTTTCTTCTGCGCACGGCTGAGGCTTCCCGGTTGGCCCACGCGTATCTTTTTCAAGGCCCCCCCGGGGTCGGCAAAGCGATGACCGCCGCCGCCCTGGCCCGGTATCTGGTCTGTAGCGCCGAAGGCGAGCGCCCCTGCGGGGTTTGCCGGCAATGCCGGGAAGCCCTGGAGGGGAACCACCCCGACATAGTCACCCTGGTCCCCCGCGGGAAATCCCGCCAGATCGCCATCGAGCAGATCCGGTCGCTTCTCCAGGCGGCGCGTCTGAACGCCCGCCAGGGGGACTGGAAGGTCTTCATCGTCGATGAAGCCGAAACCATGGGGATGGAGGCCGCCAACGCGTTGCTCAAGACCCTGGAAGAACCGCAGCCGGGCACGGTCCTGATCCTGGTTACCTCGCGTCCGGACCTGCTCCCCCCGACCATCGTCTCCCGATGCCAACCGGTGAACTTCAAGCCGTGGTCCCGGGACCGTCTGGCCGAGTTGGTTTCGACGCTGCTGCCGGGGGAGGATCCGGAGCATCTTTCCCGGTTGGCCGCCGGCAGCCCGGGACGGGTCGTGGCCATGGCCGAAAGCGGTTTTCTGCCGGTCCGGACCCGGGTTCTGGAGGTGGTGGAGGCGAACTGGCGCTCGAAGGGCGCGCAGGCCGAGGCCGCGGCTCGGGAAGTCCTCGATCTCCTGGCCGTTGCGGAGAAGGCCGCGGCCCGCGGTTTGGATAATCGCCGTCGCCAGGACTTGGAACCCTATCAGATGAAGGAAGAGGAGAAGAAAGATCAGGCGGCGGCCGCCGCCGCCCGGGCCGAGTTTTTGCGGATGGTTTTGGAGATCGTGCTCAGATGGTACTGGGATCTGTATCTCTTCCAGAATCTCGGTGAAGAGGGTATACTCACCAACCGTGACCGCCTGGAACCGCTGCGGGCGATGGCGCGGATGGAACCGGGGAGCCTGATCCGGGCGGCCGCGCTTCTGGAAGAAGCCGGGGAGGGGCTCTTTCGGCGAAACACCTCGCCGGAGTTGGTCTTGGCCGGTCTTTTTTCCCGCCTGGGAGCCTTGGTGTCTCCGGCGGGGGGACAGGAATCATGACGGAACAAGTCGTTTACATCAGGAAACGGGAATTCGGACGGGTACAACCCTGCGATCCGGGAGACCATTCCGTGCTCCCGGGCGAATACTGGGTGGTCGAGGGCGAACGGGGGATGGATTTCGGTCAGGTAGTCAAACGCCCCGGACATACTTCTTCCGGCAGAGAGGGGTTGAAGAAGCTGATTCGAAAGCTTTCCCCGGACGACCTGCGCCAGATCGAGCAGAACGAGGCCGACGCTCGGGAAACGTTTCGAGTCTGTCAGGAAAAGATCCAGGAAAAAGCCCTGGAGATGAAGCTGGTCCGGGTGGAGTACTCCTTCGACCGCAGCCGGTTGCTCTTCTATTTCACGGCCGACGGGCGCATCGATTTCCGCGAACTGGTCAAGGAACTGGCGGGGATTTTCAAAACCCGGATAGAACTGCGCCAGATCGGAGTTCGTGACGAAGCCCGGATGATGGGGGGGATCGGGCCCTGCGGGAGGGAGCTGTGCTGCCGCAGCTTTCTTTCCGAGTTCGAACCGATCAATATCCGCATGGCCAAAACCCAGCGGCTGCCGCTGGACCCGGACAAGATATCGGGTGTCTGCGGGCGCCTTTTCTGCTGCCTCCGGTACGAAGAGGGGTTCTACCGGTCCTGTCGGAAGGTTTTTCCCAAGGAAGGAACGGTCGTCAAGACCCGCCAGGGGGAGGGGAAAATCGTGGATTTCAACTGTATTCGGGGAACGGTCACGGTCGAGACTGACGACGGCCGCAAATTTTCCGTCCCCCGCGAGGAGCTTTCCGATACCGAATAGGGCGATGTCCGAAAATTACTACATCACCACCCCGATCTACTACGTCAACGACCGACCTCATATCGGGCACGCCTATACCACCATCGCCGCCGACGTGCTCGCCCGCTTGAAGCGGGCCGGCGGAGACTCCGTTTTTTTCCTGACCGGGACCGACGAACACGGGATCAAGATCTGCAAGTCGGCGGCGGCCCGGGGGGTCGCCCCGGAGACCTTGGCCGACGAGGTCGTGGTTCACTTTCAGGACCTCTGGAAGGAACTGGAAATCACCAACGACGATTTTATCCGGACCAGTCAGGTTCGACACGTGGGTCGCGTTCGGGAGTTGATCGCCCGTCTGGAAGCGAAAGGCGACATCTATCGTGGGGAGTACGAGGGCTGGTACGACGAAGGGCAGGAAGAGTTCGTCACCGAAAACACCGCCTCCGCCTCCGGGTATCTGAGCGAAGTCAGCGGGAAACCCCTCACCCGTTACCGTGAGGTCGGGTACTTTTTCAGACTGACGCGCTGGATACCTCCTTTGATCGAACATATCGAAGCCCACCCCGATTTCATTCAACCGGTGTCGCGCCGCAACGAGGTCCTGAGCAAGCTTCGGCAGGGGGTCGACGATCTCTGCATTTCCCGTCCGGCGGAGAAACTGATGAACTGGGGGGTGCCGATGCCCGGCGATACCACCCACAGCGTGTATGTCTGGGTCGATGCGCTCTGCAATTATCTTACCGCCTTGGGATACCCCGACCTGGGCGACGGCGAACCCGACCGCTATTCGCGGTTCTGGCCCGCGGACGTACACCTTCTGGGCAAGGACATACTCTGGTTCCACGGGGTTTATTGGCCCGGTATCCTCATGGCCCTGGGAGTGCCGCTGCCCCGGAAAATCTACGCCCATGGGTGGTGGATGTCGGAAGGGAGAAAGATGTCGAAGACCCTCGGCAACTTCGTCTCCGGCGAGACCATCCGCGAGCTTTGCCGCGAATATTCGGTCGATGTCTTCAGGTATTATCTTTTGCGCGCCGTTCCCTTCGGGCAAGACGGAAATTTTTCCCGGGAAGCGCTCTTCCACCTCTATAATGCCGAGCTTGCCAACGGGATCGGAAACCTGGTGAGCAGAACCGTGAATATGATCGGCCGTTACTGCGAAGGGCGTATTCCGACCGCGCTGCCGGGGGGGGAGGCCGAAGCCCCGGTCCTCGCCGCCGCCGCCCGGTTGGCGGCGTCCGTCCCCGCCCTGGCGGAGACGCTGGGTTTTCAGGACTACCTGGCCCGCATCGTCGATCTGGAACGGGAAACGAACCGGTATATCGAGGTTACGGAGCCCTTCAAGCTGGCCAAGGACCCGGCGGAAATGCCCAGGGTTAAAGAAATACTGAGAACCTGCGCCGAAGCCGTCCGGCTGATTCTCGTTCACCTGGAACCGGTGATGCCGGTGAAAGCCGCCGCCGGATTGGCCATGCTGGGACTGGACTCCGATTCCGAGCTCGGGCGGCGCGTCGAGTGGGGCAACCTGTCCCCCGGCACCGCCGTGAGAAAAGGAGCGGCGCTTTTCCCCCGAAAAGCGGCGCTCCCGGGAGCGGCCCCGTGAAAATCCTGCTCACCGGCGCCGCCGGATTTATCGGATCCCACCTGGCCGAGGCGCTTTTGGCCTCGGGGTTGCGGGTAGTGGGGCTGGATAATTTCAACGATTACTACGACCCGGCGCTCAAACGCAGAAATCTGACCGGAGCGCTCCAAAATCCGGCATTCACGCTGAAGGAAGGCGATATCAGGGACGGAGCTCTGCTCGAAGCGCTGTTCTCCCGGGAAAATTTCGAGGCCGTTATCCACCTGGCCGCCCGCGCCGGAGTGCGCCCCTCGCTCTCGAATCCGCTCCTGTACGAACAGGTCAACGTCGAAGGCACCATCCGCTTGTTGGAAGCCGCACGTCTCCACGGCTGTCGCAAGTTCCTGTTCGCGTCTTCTTCGTCGGTTTACGGAGAAAACCCGCGCATGCCCTGGAGCGAATCCGATCCCGACCTGCGGCCCATCTCCCAGTACGGGGCCACCAAGCTCATCGGCGAACATTTCTGCCGCGTTTTCCATCAGGCGTACGGTTTTCCGGTCACTGCGTATCGCTTCTTCACCGTTTACGGTCCCCGCCAACGCCCGGATATGGCCATACATAAATTCACCCGCCTGATCTGGGAGGGAACGCCGATCCCGTTTTACGGGGACGGCAGCTCCCTGCGCGATTACACCTACATCGACGATATCGTCGCCGGCCTTCTGGCCGGGTTGGAGGCGGATATCCCCTTCGACGTGTTCAATCTGGGCGGAGGTCATTCGATCACCCTGGCTCAGCTCGTCGAGAACCTCGGTCGCCGCCTGGATCGCCCGGTGCTGCTGGACCGACAGCCGGCGCAAACGGGCGACGTTCCCGCCACCCTGGCCGATATTTCCCGGGCCGGGCGGCTTCTGGGGTATGCTCCCGTCACTTCCCTGGAAACCGGCCTCGATCGTTTCATCGAGTATTTTCTGGCCGAGAGGGGCCGAGGATGAGGGGAGGCGCCGCTCCCGGGCTTTCGGTCGTCGTCTCCCTGGTCTGTGCGATCTTTTACGCCGGCGTTCCCCTCCCGGCCCGGGGCCAGGGAGCGGACCCCCAGGATTCGCTCATGACGCTCGACGATTATTTCGACGCCACCCCGACCCCCAGTCCGGGTCCCTCCCCCCTCCCCACGCCCGTCGTCTCCGAAAGTTCGGCTCTGAGGTGCTCGGGGGATTCGGTGCGCTATCTGAGCGACGGAAAGGTGATTGTGGCCGAGGGAAGCATCTTCCTGGCCTACAAGGACATCGAGATCACGGCCGACCGGATCACGGTCTACGTCGACCGCAAGGAAGCTTACGCCCAGGGAGGCGTCACCCTCAAGCGGGGCGACGATTTCATTCGGGCCGAAGCTCTGCGCTACGACTTCGTCCGCGAAGAGGGGATGGTCGGGGAGAGTACGGGCTACTTCAAGCCCATGTTCGGGCAGGCTCGACGGATTATCACCACCGATAACGATCAAGCCGATCTTCAGCAGGGAACAGTGACCACCGACGACTACACGCGCCCTGATTACTACATGGAAGCGTCGGAAGTCACCGTGTATTTCAACGATTATGTTTCGATCTGGAGCCCCGTGGTTTACGTGGGAGGAGTTCCGGTCTTTTGGCTGCCTTATTTCTACAGGAGCCTGAAGATGGACTGCCGGGGTTCGTTTCTTTACCCGGGGTACAAGAACACCTGGGGGATGTACGTTCTCTCCGGTTACAACTGGTGCACGGAGGGGCTGAACCTGACGGGCCATCTCGATTACCGGTATCTGCGGGGAGTCGCGCTCGGCCTCGACGGCCTTTTCGTCCCCTGGGAAAGCGGCCAGGGGGAGTGGCAGACCTACTACCTCCAGGACCTGGCCTACGAGGACCCCGACACGGGGGAGAAGGAGCACAAGGAACGGTACCTGGCGGAATTCTGGGGGCGCCAGGACCTGTTCTGGGATGTCTACGGGGACCTGTCCCTGCACTACCTCAGCGACGACGACATCCGCCGGGAGTTCTTCCGCAACGAATACCGGGCGGATTCCCAACCCAAGTCGTACCTGTTCTTCGGCAAGAACACCACCGACCTGGCCATAAGCCTGGAGATCCGGCCCCGACTCAACGACTTCTGGGAAGTAAACGAGAAGCTGCCCGAGGCGAAGTTCCAGATAAAGGAGATAGCCTTGGGCGAAAGCGATTTCTACTACCAGGGCGACAACTCCTACGTGGTTTATCGGCATATGGAAGCCGGGGAGGGGAGTCCCGCTTACGAAACCGACCGGGCCGACACCTACCACCGCCTCAGCTACACCCGCAAATTTTTCGGTTGGCTCAACCTCAACCCCTATGTCTCCCTCCGGGGAACCTACTATACGAAGGGGCCCCCCGATGAAGCCGCCTCCGCTTCCCCCGCGGCCACTCCCACCCCGGAACCGGAGGAGAGAACCGATTTCGGCCGGCTGGTCTACGGCAGCGGGATCGGGGTTTCCACGAATATTTACGGTTTGTTCGACTATACCAACGAAGCTTTGGACATCCACCGGCTGCGGCATGTGATCGAACCCTCGATCACCTACGTCTACGCCAACCCCACGGTCGAGTCCGACGATCTTTACCAGTTCGACGACCTCGACGATATCGACTGGACCAGCGCGTTTCAATTAAGCCTGCGCAATCAACTTCAGACCAAACGGTACGCGTCCGGGACCGAGGACAGCTGGACGCTGATCGACCTTATTCTCGGGACCAGCCTATACACCAGCCCGGACCGGGAGAACGCCGGCGACCTTTTCAGCGACCTCTACGCGGATCTGAAACTGACGCCGGTGGCCGGGACCGGCCTGGAAGGGGAACTCTACTACGATCCGTACCGGGGAGCGGTGAACCGCTTTACTCTCGATATATGGGGAACCGGAGGGGAGTCGTGGCGGGGGGACCTGGAGTACACGTATCGGGCGGACAAGGACCGCAACCGTTTGGGGGCGAGTCTGTATCTCCGGATCAATCCGCTCTGGCGGTTCAGCGTCTACGGCCGCTACGACCTGGAAGCCGGAGAGTGGGAGGAAGAATCGATAGAACTGTTCCGGGACCTGCACTCCTGGGACTGCAGCTTGTTGCTGCGCCGGGACGAGGGAGGGGAAGCGACCGAGATCGGGTTGCGCTTCTGGCTGAAGGCTTTCCCCGACGCCCCGCTGCATATCAGCAACTAACCGGCGCCGGCCGGAAGAAAACCTTCGATTAAGGACTGGCCAAATCGGATGTCGGCTGGTAACGTACTGCGCTTGTTTGCAAGTACGATGATCGGGTAATACCTTCGAAGGAGGACGGATGAAAGTCTGCATTATCGGAACCGGGTACGTCGGTCTGGTCACCGGCGCCTGTTTGGCTGAATTGGGAAACGACGTCATCTGCGTGGACAACGACGAGAGCAAGATCGATATGCTCAACCGAAGCGCCATCCCCATCTACGAACCCGGTCTCAGGGAGATGGTGAACAACGCTCGGGAAGCGGGGAGGTTGACGTTCACCACCTCGATTCAGGACGGGGTCAGGGCCGCCACCGTCATCTTCATCGCGGTTTCGACCCCTCCGAAAGCGGACGGCTCGGCCGACCTCTCGGCGGTGGCCAACGTCGCCCGGACCGTGGCCGAGAACCTGAACGGGTACAAGGTGGTCGTCGACAAAAGCACGGTCCCGGTCAAAACCGGGGAGAAGGTCGCCGAAACCATCAAGCGCTACAGCGACCCCGAGGCCGAGTTCGACGTCGTATCCAACCCCGAGTTTCTCCGGGAAGGTTCCGCGATCTACGACACGCTCAACCCCGACCGGATCGTCATCGGAACCTCCAGCCGCCGCGCCGCCGATATTCTCATCGAACTCTACAAGCCCCTGGAAGCGCCGGTCATCGTCACCGACATCAACAGCGCGGAGCTGATCAAACACGCCGCCAACTCCTTCCTCGCCACCAAGATTTCTTTCGCCAACGCTCTGGCCAGGATCTGCGACCTCTCCGGCGCCAATGTCATGGAGGTCACGCGCGGGGTCGGTCTGGACAACCGCGTGGGCGAGAAGTTTCTCAACGCCGGCGTCGGCTACGGCGGGTCCTGTTTCCCCAAGGACGTTTCGGCGTTTATCGCCATTTCGGAAGAGTTGGGCTACAGCTTCGACCTTCTCAAGGAGGTTGAAAAGATCAACCAGGCTCAGACAGAGTATTTTCTGGACAAGGTCCGCAAGACTCTGTGGGTCCTGGAGGGAAAATGCATCGGGGTGCTGGGGCTGGCTTTCAAGCCCAACACCGACGACATGCGCAACGCGCCCGCCGTCCCGGTCATTAAAGCTCTTCTGGAAGAGGGCGCGAGGGTTAAGGCTTACGATCCCAAGGGGATGGAGAAAGCCCGCGAATATCTCCCGGACATCGAGTACTGCCCGAGCCCCTACGCCGTCGCCGAGGGCTGCGAGGCGTTGCTCGTCCTGACCGAATGGAACGAGTTCAAGGAAATGGATCTGGAGCGGCTCAAGGGTCTTCTCACCCATCCCACCATCATCGACGGCCGCAATATTTACGACCCGCAGAAGATGGCTCAGGCCGGATATACGTACGTCAGCATCGGACGTCCTCCCCGGGAAGGATGAGCCGGTGAACGTCCTGGTAACCGGCGGCGCCGGGTTCATCGGCTCCCACTTGGCCGAAGCCCTGGTCGCGGCGGGGCACCGGGTAAGGGTTCTGGACAACCTCTCCACCGGTTCCCTCGAAAACCTCTCCGGTGTCCGCTCCGCTCTTGATTTCCGGGAAGGCGACGTCCTCGATCCCGCCTCTGCCGCCGCCGCGGTCGAAGGCGTCGACGCGGTTCTGCACCAGGCCGCGCTACCCTCCGTCCCCCGCTCTTTCTCCGCTCCGGTGGAGACGACGGCCGTCAACTGCGGAGGGACCCTGAGCATGCTCGAAGCGTCCCGGCGTGCCGGCGTGTCCCGTTTCGTCTTCGCCTCCAGCTCCTCCGTCTACGGGGACGCCCCGGTCGCGGTCAAGGACGAGAGCCTGGAGCCGGCGCCGATAAGTCCCTATGCCGTCAGCAAGCTCAGCGGAGAAATATTCTGCCGCATCTACCGCAAGACGTATGGGATGGCGACGGTGGCCCTGCGTTACTTCAATATCTTCGGCCCCCGCCAGGATCCGGCCTCCCAGTATTCCGCCGTCATTCCCAAGTTCATCGCCGCCGTCAGGGAAGGGGAAAAGCCGTCGATTTACGGCGACGGTACCCAGTCGCGGGATTTCACCTTCGTCGAAAACGTGGTCGCCGCCAATCTGGCGGCCTTGAACGCTCCCGAAGAGGTGTGGGGAAGCGCCTGCAACATCGCCTGCGGGAACGAGGTCTCCCTTCTGGAGTTGCTCGACGAGCTTGGGAATCTGGCCGGGCGCCCCATCGATTTTCGCTTCGAGCCGCCCCGTCCCGGCGATGTTCTTCATTCCCGGGCCGATATCGGGCGCGCCCGCCGGCTCTTGGGGTACGTCCCCGCGGTAGAATTTAAGGAAGGCCTGCGCCGGACCTGGGATTTTTTCTCCCGGGGTGATTTCGGTCGAACCCTTGTTCAAGGAGATGACGATGAGTGTTCCCTTGCTTGATCTACAGGCTCAGTACCGGGAATACCGGGACTCGCTCGAGCCCGTCGTTCTGGAAGTGCTTCGCAGCGGGCGCTATATCAAAGGCCCTAAAGTCGACGAACTCGAAAAGGAACTGGCGGACTATTGCGGAACTTCCCGCGCCGTGGGCTGCGCTTCCGGGACCGACGCCATTCTTCTGGCCCTTATGGCCCTCGGCGTCGGGCCCGGTGACGAGGTTATCACCACCCCGTACACCTTCTTCGCCACCGGGGGGTGCATATCCCGCCTCGGAGCGAAGCCGGTCTTTATCGACATCGACCCCAGGACGTATAACCTGAACCCGGAATTGATCGAGCCCGCCGTGACTTCACGGACCAGGGCGATCATACCCGTGCACCTCTACGGGCAGTGCGCCGACATGGATCCGATCTTGGATACGGCCTCCCGTCACGGTATTCCGGTGATCGAGGATGCCGCCCAGGCGATCGGCGCCCGCTATCGGGGCCGTCGGGCCGGCTCCATGGGGGTGATGGGTTGTTTCAGTTTTTTCCCTTCCAAGAACCTGGGGTGCTGCGGGGACGGAGGCGTGATCACAACCGACGACGCCGGATTGGCGGAACGACTCGTCATCCTTCGCGAGCACGGCGCTCAGCCCAAATACTACCATCGGGTCATCGGCATCAACAGCAGGCTGGACGCCCTGCAGGCCGCGATCGTCCTGGTCAAGCTGCCCTACCTGGAGGCATGGCACGAAGGACGACGCCGCAATGCCGCATATTACGACCGGGAACTTGCCGGCCTTCCTTTGACGACCCCCTTCATTCTTCCCGGTTGCGAAAGCATCTATAACCAGTATGTCATCCGGACCGGGAAGCGCGACGCTCTGAAAAGCTTCCTCAAAGACCGGGGTATCGGCACCGAGATTTATTATCCGGTTCCGCTTCACCTCCAGGACTGTTATTCCGATCTGGGGTACGGGGAGCGATCTCTTCCCGAGGCCGAACGTGCCGCGGAAGAGACGCTGGCTCTTCCCATCTACCCGCAGCTCGTTCCGGAACAGCTGGACGAAGTCGTGAACGCGATCCGGGAATTTTTCGCCTGATGATCCCGCCCGGCGACAATCCGGTCAGGATTGCCCGGGACGCAAAAGCGTTTTTGCTGCAACTCGAGGAAGAGGGTCTGGAATGGGTGCCGAGTCGGCGCCGGGAGTCCTCCCGGCGCCGCAGCCGCAAGCTTGCTACCCCCTCTCTCCGGGACCGTTACCTGGAACTGCGCGACCGGGCCCGGGCCTGCGCCTCCTGTCGTTTGAGCGAAACCCGCCGGAACGTGGTTTTCGGCGAAGGAAAGATGGGGGAGGGGGTCTTCATTATCGGAGAAGGTCCAGGCGCCACGGAGGACGCGACCGGCCGGCCGTTCGTCGGCCGCGCCGGCGCGCTTCTGGACAAGATGCTGGCCGCCGTGGGGCTTTCCCGCCGGGACGTGTACATCACCAACATCGTCAAATGCCGCCCCCCGGGGAACCGCGACCCCAACCCTGATGAAATCATCGCCTGCTGGCCCCTGCTGGAAGCGCAGCTGGACCTGCTCCGGCCCCGGGTCGTCCTCGCCCTCGGCGCCCCGGCCGCCCGCACCCTTCTCGACACCAAGCGCGGTATCGGCAGCCTGCGGGGCCGTTTCCACGACTTCAACGGGATTCCCCTCCTGCCGATCTACCACCCCGCCTATATACTCCGCAGTTATACCGTGGAAAATCGGCGCAAGGTCATGGACGACCTCGAGCTGCTGCGGGCCTTTCTCGACAAACCGCGGGATTGATTTTTCTCCGGGCGCCCCGGGCTCCGGAGGGCGGATATACCCGCGCGGGCGGATGGGTTACAATCTTCGGAGAAGATGACGAAGACGGGCGCAGACAACCGTGATGACTCCCTGTTGGCGGACGTGTATCTGCCCCTGGGGCGCGGTCTGATCCTGACGTACCGGGTCCCTTCCGGCCGTGAAGGCCGGGCCGCGGTCGGCCGGGCCGTGGCCGCGGGGATCGGGCGCAGGGAATCCGGGGGATTTATCGTCGACCTTCGCCGGGGTATTCCGGAAACCGGGGCGCGGGATCTGATCGAAATCTCCGATGAAGCCGCGGTTTTCTCCAGGGATACGGTGACCCTGGCGAAACTGGTTTCCGAGTATTATCTCTGTTCGGTCCCCCGCGCCCTGGGAACCATGCTCCCCTCCTCCATCCGCCGCGGCCGCCGCTCTTCCACGGTGGCCGTGGCGGTCCCGGCGGTAAGCCGGGAGGAAGCCCTGGAAGCGGCGTTGAACCTGGAGGCCAGGGCTCCCCGTCAGGCGGCCGTGCTGCGGCGTTTGGCCGAATCCGGCGAAGCTTTGCCGGCCCCGGCCCTGCTGGAAGCCGCCGGAGGGGGATACGGAGCGCTCAAAGCCCTGGAAAAGAAAGGATTGATCCGGCTCGAAGCCCGGGAAAAAGATGATCCTTCCCCCAGCGAGCCGGTTCCGACCCGGCCCCTGCCCCTGACCGAGGAACAGACCGCCGCCTTCTCCGAGATCGAGGCGGCCCTCGCCGCCGACCGGTTCCGGGTTTTCCTTCTCCATGGGATCACGGGTTCGGGGAAAACCGAAATCTATCTTCAGGCCATCGGCCGCGTTCTCGCCCGGGGGCGCCGGGCCATGATCTTAGTCCCCGAAATATCGCTGACCCCCCAGACCGGCGAGCGGTTCCGCGCCCGGTTCGGGGAGGGGGTAGCGATCATGCACTCGGGGCTTTCGGACGGCGAGCGCCGCCGGCAGTGGCTTCGGGCCTGCCGGGGCGACGCCCGGATCGTTCTCGGACCTCGGTCGGCCGTGTTCGCCCCCCTCCCCGATCTTGGTCTGATCGTGGTCGACGAAGAACATGAAACTTCCTACAAACAGTCCGATGCCTCTCCTTACTACCACGCCCGCGACGTCGCCGTCCTCAGGGCCAAGGTGGCCGGGATTCCGGTCGTTCTGGGGTCGGCGACGCCGTCCCTGGAGAGCTACTACCGGGCCCGCGAAGGCACGTACCGGCTTCTCCGGCTGCGGACGCGCCCCTTGGAGAGCACTCTGCCGCGGGTAAGAATCGTGGACATGCGCCGGGAGAGGGAAGGGCGCCGTGGCGGCGGCCCTTTTTCCGACGGGCTTCTCCAGGCCATGGCCGCCTGTCTGAGCGAAGCGGGACAGTGCATCATCTTCATCAACCGGCGGGGGTACGACACCGCCGTGGTCTGCCGCGCCTGCGGACACGTCATCCGCTGTCGCCATTGTTCCGTAGCCTTGATCCACCACCGGCAGCGGCGGCGCCTGATCTGTCACCTCTGCGGTTTTTCGATCGTCCCGCCCGCCGTCTGCCCCCAGTGCGGCGCCGCCGACCTGGCCATGAAAGGGTTGGGAACGGAACGGGTGGAGGACCAGCTCGGGCGCTATTTCAAGGGAATCCCGGTGGAACGCATGGACACCGACACCGTCGGGGCTCGGGGCTCGCACCGGGAATACCTGGAACGTTTCCGCCGCGGAAAGACCAGGATATTGGTGGGCACCCAGATGATCGCCAAAGGGCTGGATTATCCCGGGGTGACTCTGGTCGGCGTGGTCTTCGCCGATACCGGTTTGAATTTGGCGGATTTCCGCGCTTCCGAATATACTTTTCAGCTTCTGACCCAGGTCGCGGGCCGCTCGGGCCGCCGGGAACGGCCGGGGGAAGTCGTCATCCAAACCTATGCCCCCTATCACCCGGCCCTTCTCGCCGCCGCCCGCCAGGATTATGAAGGGTTTTACGAGAAGGAGATCCGGTTCCGCGGAGAACTGGGATTCCCCCCGTTCACCCGCCTCGTCAGCCTCATGGTCCTTTCGCGCAATCCGAACCGCGCTCTGGTTCTGGCGGAGCGCGTAGCCGAACTGCTCCGGCCCCGGCTGCCCGGGGAAGTGGAGATGCTGGGGCCCTCTCCTCCGCCGATCGAGCGCGTGCGGGGCCGTTACCGCATCCAGCTTCTGCTGAAAACCCGGGAGATCCTCCCCGTCAATCGCGTGGTCGCGGAAGTGCTGAAGGACATCGAAGCGCCCCGGGACGTCCGGATCGAGGTCGACGTCGACCCCGTCTCCATGCTGTGAGGAGAGGGATTCAGGGGAGGGAAACTATTCGCCATGCATGCATGGATGGAAGCAGAGAGCAGAGAGTAGGGAGCAGAGAGGGTCCCAGAAAAAAAACCGGTCCCCTTAGGGTTCAGGGTTCGGGGTTCAGGAAGGGAGGAAGTCCACAGATGTACACAGATAGGGAAAGGTTTGTGGAGGAACAGAGGGCATGGGATATTTGAGGTCATTGCGAGGCCCCGAAGGGGACGAAACAATCTCTTCGGCATAGAAACGTGGGTGGATCGCTTCGCTCCGCTCGCAATGACAGAGGCAACGGTATCATTATCATTATGGACTGATTACTAATCAGGGAGTACCGGAGTGGGTTTGAGAACATCATTTTCCCTTGTCAGAAAATGATCGAGTTCTATTTCGACGTGGAGACATGTCCGGTTGGTCGCAGTCCCGCTTAAATTCTTGTTGCCGGGGAACGGGGCTGCTAAACTCAAAAACAAACGGTTCCCCTAGCGGAAATTGCCGAACAAACGATGGATTCCCAGCATAAACGCCGGAGGTGGCCCCGCCTCGGTTCCGGAACGGTTCCGGCCCTCCTGGCGTTTGTCCTCCTGTCTCTGCCCTCCGCCGTACCCGGCGCCTATGTCTCCGTGCCAAGCCTCAAACGCGTGTTGGAACTGGAGGGCGAGGCCCGTTCGTTCTGGTTCACGGTGCTGAGCGACGACCGGGAGTTTTCCCGGGAGGTCCTGAAAAATCTGGAGGACGTCTTCGCCCGGGTTCGGGGCGACCTCAACATCACCCGCCGGTTGGGGAAAAAATGCCTGGTTCTGGTCTGGAACGACCGGGAAGAATTCGTCAAGGGGGTGGTCGCCAGGATGGGGATCTGGGACGGCGCGAGCAGCAAGGCTTTCTACGCCGCTTCCTGCGAAGGGGGGCCCCACCTCATCTGCATGTACCGGGCCGACGATCTCTTCACCGAAATCCTCCCCCACGAGTTGACCCATCTGATTCTCGCCATCGCCCTGGACCCGTCCGGGTCGCGGCCGATCCCGCTCTGGCTCAACGAGGGGCTGGCCGAATGCCAAACCGCCCAGCCCTTGGCGGAACGGGCCGCGGCCATCCGAACCGCCAAGGAAGAAGGAAACTATATCCCGATCCGGGAGCTAGTGAGGTTCAACGGCTACCCCGACGACTTCGACCGTTGCCGGCTCTTTTATGAGGAATCCGCCGCCCTGGTGAAGTTCCTGCTGGAAGAGGAGACCTATCCCGGGGAGTTCTTCGAATTGGCCAAGCGACTTACGTTTTGGGGAGGGGATTTTTTGAGCGTTTTCAACAAGCTCTACAACCGCCGGTACACCAGCTTCGATATTTTGGAGGAATCGTTCGGCCGCTTCATCGACGTCAATGCGGATTAGGAGGAAGGCATGAGGATTTTATTTGCGGCCGTCGTGCCCGCGCTTCTGCTTATCCCGTCGGGAACGACGGCCGACACCCCTCCTCTTTCGAGAAGGGGAAAACTCTTCGAGATCAAGAGCTTCAAGAAAGTCGATTACGACGAGGGCCGGGGAGCCCTGCAGTTGGAGTTCAGGATAGTGGGGAGGGAGACCTATAACGATCTGGACGTGCAGATCTATCTTTTCGACCGGAAAAAACGCCGGATCAGGGGCGGGGTTCAGGACGTCTATCTGGCGGAAGAAGCGCGGTTCGGAACCAAAAAGTACGCCCGGGAAGCGGGAACCGGGAAAAAGTACCAAGTATCTGGATATCTCCCGGGGGAGACATATACCTTTCTTTACGTGTTGGACAGCGAATATGCGTTCGCGGTAGCCGAAGTCGGCAACGACGACGAAAAGGTCTACGATATCGTCCCCTTCGGGAGGATCGAGGATTTCATCAGGCAATGATGGAGGCGGTTTTGCTTCGCGCAATCTTCTTATGCCGACATCGAGGAAGTGCCGGGTTCTCCGCGGGTTATTCCCGTCCGGCGGTTCTTACCCGGACGGGGCTCCCCCCCGGTTCCGGAGGAAGTCCCGCGTACGCTCATGAATGCGGTTCGAATCCATAAGCATTTGATGATTCTGGAAGGAGCCGGATTCGGTTTTCTTATCGTCTGCGTTTGGCTGAACGAGCTGTTCGATCTCCCCCACCTTCTCTTCAACCAGGCTCCCACGCCCGTCAATATCGTCGAAAGCGTTTCGGAATCCGTCGTCGTTCTGCTCCTGGGAGCGTTTATGATCGGGGCAACCGGCGTTCTCCTGAAGCGCATCCGCTACCTCGAAGGTTTCCTGCCGGTCTGTTCTTTCTGCAAGAAGGTACGGATCGATGGGCGCTGGATTCCCCTCGACGAGTACGTCGCGCACAATTCCGAGGCCAAAATCTCCCACGGTCTCTGCCCGGATTGCAAAGAACGCTACTACGGCCGCTCTCCGGGGTAGACGAAGCCGGTCTAGTCCGGGCCGGGGTCAGGCGGTTTCGGGGTCGATCCCCAGACTACGGGAGGAGAAAATCTCCGGATAAAGTTCTCCCAGCGTGGATTCCCTGGATTCTCCGGCGGTATTGGCGGCCACCACGATCAGATCTTCGGCGCAGAACTCCGCCAGGGTCTGTCGGCAGAGCGCACAGGGAAACGCGGGAGGATCGGCGTCCGTCACCACCGCCAGGGCCTTGAACCGGCGAGCCCCGTCGGCCACGGCCGTCGTCAGCGCGCAGCCTTCGGCGTGAACGGTATTGGTCAAAGCGGCGTTTTCGACGTTGCAACCGGCGTATATTTTGCCGTTTTCCCCCAGGAGAGCCGCTCCCACCCGATAACCGGAGTAAGGGGCGTAGGCATGCTCCTTCGCCCGCACCGCCGCGTCTATCAACAACGAAGTATCGATGTGGTCCATGATCGTTCCTCCCTGTTTCCGTTCGGCGCTCCACCATATCCGGTCTTGACGGCGAAGGCAATACCGTTTCCGGGGCGTCCGCTATGGTTCAATCGGTAACACTTACTGGCTTTATCGATGATGTTGAGTCCATATGACACAGTCCGGGAGCAAGCGCGCCGACGCCTCGGAATGCATAACTATAAAAAGGGCAGATAGTAACAAATGAATCAATCAGGTTGAAACTATTGGCATAATCCTTGCTCAAAGTGGATGGTTGAATACAAACAACGACGCCCGCGCTCCAGGGCTCGGGTGCCGGCAGCTAAGGAGTTACTTATGGCAAAGGTACTGGGAATAGACTTGGGGACCACGAACTCGTGTATGGCGGTAATGGAGGGGAAAGAACCGAAGGTCATTCCGAACGCCGAAGGCAACCGGACCACGCCTTCGGTAGTGGCGTTCACCAAAAGCGGAGAACGTTTGGTGGGCCAACCGGCCAAACGCCAGGCCGTGACCAACCCCGACAATACCATCTTTTCCATCAAGCGGTTCATGGGTAGGCGCTACAACGAGGTCAGCAGCGAAATCGCCCTGGTCCCCTACAAGGTGATCGAGGCTTCCAACGGCGACGCCCGAGTCGAAATCAACGGGAAGGTGTATTCCCCGCCCGAAATTTCCGCGATGATCCTGCAGAAGCTCAAGGCCGACGCCGAATCTTACCTGGGCGAGAAGGTCACGCAGGCGGTTATCACCGTTCCCGCTTATTTCAACGATTCACAGCGGCAGGCCACCAAGGATGCGGGCAAAATCGCGGGCCTGGAAGTGTTGAGAATCGTCAACGAACCCACCGCAGCGGCGCTGGCCTACGGTCTGGAGAAGAAAAAAGACGAAAAAGTCGCGGTCTTCGATTTGGGAGGGGGAACGTTCGATATTTCCATCCTCGAGATCGGCGAAGGCGTCTTCGAAGTCCTGTCCACCAACGGAGACACCCACCTGGGCGGCGATGATTTCGACCAGCGGCTGATCGACTGGATCGCGGAGGAGTTCAAGAAGGACCAGGGAATCGATCTGACGCAGGATCCCATGGCGCTCCAGCGTCTGAAGGAAGCGGCCGAGAAGGCCAAGATCGAGCTTTCCTCGGCGATGGAGACCGAGGTCAATCTTCCCTTCATCACCGCCGACGCCAGCGGCCCCAAGCATCTTTCCCTCAAACTGACCCGGGCCAAATTCGAGCAGCTGGTGGACGATCTGATCGAACGGACCCGCAAACCCTGCGAGAACGCCCTGGCCGATGCCGGCCTTAAGCCTGCGGACATCAACGAGGTCATTCTGGTCGGGGGCATGACCCGGGTTCCCAAAGTACAGGAAGTGGTCAAGGGGATCTTCGGGAAAGAACCCCATAAGGGAGTGAACCCCGACGAAGTGGTCGCCATCGGCGCCGCCATCCAGGGTGGGATTCTTCAGGGGGAAGTCAAGGACGTGCTGTTGCTCGACGTTACGCCGCTTTCTCTGGGCATCGAAACCCTGGGCGGCGTCATGACCAAACTGATCGAGCGCAACACCACCATCCCCACCAAGAAATCGGAAATCTTCTCGACCGCCGCCGATAATCAGACCCAGGTCGAAATCCATGTCCTCCAGGGAGAGCGGGAAATGGCGCGGGACAACCGCACCATCGGGAAATTCCATCTGACCGGGATCCCGCCCGCGCCCCGGGGGGTTCCCCAGGTCGAGGTCGCCTTCGACATCGACGCCAACGGGATTCTCAACGTGTCGGCCAAGGACTTGGGGACCGGCAAGGAACAGAACATCACCATCACCGCTTCCAGCGGGCTTTCCGACAATGAAGTGGAGAAGATGGTGCGGGAAGCCAAGGACCACGCCGGAGAAGACAAGAAGAAGCGGGAGGAGATCGACATCAAGAACCAGGCGGACGCCTCGATCTACCAGACCGAAAAACTGCTCAAGGAAAACGCCGACAAGATCGACGCCGACTCCAAGGCCAAAATCGAGGCGGCCATCGAGCGGGTGAAGGAGGCGGTCAAGCGGAACGACATGGATGAGATGAAAGCCGCCACCGAAGCCCTCTCCCAGTCCTGGCACAGCGCCAGCGAACAGATGTACAAGCAGGCCACGGCCTCCCAGGGAGGGAGCGGACCTTCGGCCGATGCCGGCCCCCAGGCCCCGCCTCCGGGCGGCGCGGGGGCTCCCGGCGAAGGGGAAGTCATCGACGCCGAGTTCGAGGTCGAGGACGAAGATCGGAACAAGTAAGGTTAACCCGGCCCCGGGAAACAAACCGGGGCCGCGCGATCAATGGCAACACAACCCAGGAAAGGAGGAAACATGAAAATCAAGCCTCTGGGTGAGAACATCCTCGTCGAACCGATCGAGGAGAAGGAAGTAATCAAGGGCGGCATCGTTATCCCGGATACGGCCAAGGAGAAGCCTCAGGAAGCGAAGGTCATAGCCTTGGGAACCGGCAAGAAAGACGATGACGGCAAGGCGATCCCCTTCGAGATGAAGGTCGGCGACACGGTTCTCACCACCAAATACGGGGGAACCGAGATCAAGTACGACGACAAGACCTACAAGATCGTCAGCGCCGGCGACGTTCTGGCGATTGTCGGTTAATCGATCAACCATCAATTTCAAGGAGTGAACAGATGACAGCCAAACAGTTGAAGTTCGACTCCGCCGCCCGTCAGGCTATCCTGTCCGGGGTGGAGCAACTGAGTCAGGCGGTCAAGGTGACGCTGGGACCGAAAGGCCGCAACGTCGTTCTTGATCGGAAGTTCGGATCGCCGACCGTCACCAAGGACGGAGTTTCGGTCGCCAAGGAAATCGAGCTGGAGGATCCGTTCCAGAACATGGGCGCCCAGCTGGTGCGGGAAGTCGCTTCCAAGACCAGCGACGACGCCGGCGACGGCACCACCACCGCCACCATCCTCGCCGAGGTTATCTACCGCGAAGGGCTGAAAAGCGTGACCGCCGGTTCCAACCCCATGGCGATCAAGCGCGGGGTGGAAAAAGCCGTCGAAGCCGTGGTGGAGAAACTGCAGGATATCAGCAAGGAAGTCAGCGACAGCAAGCAGATCACCGCCGTCGCCACCATATCCTCGAACAACGACGTCACCATCGGCCGCAAGATCGCCGAAGCCATGGACAAGGTCGGCAAGGACGGGACCATCACCGTCGAGGAAGCCAAGGGCATCGAGACCTACCTGAAGGTGGTCGAGGGGATGCAGTTCGACAAGGGCTACCTCTCTCCTTACTTCATTACCGACGCCGAAAACATGGAAGCCGTCCTCGAGGACTGCCTGATTCTCATCCATGAGAAGAAAATCTCCAGCCTCAAGGATATGCTGCCCCTGCTGGAAAAGGTGGCCCAGAGCGGCCGCTCCTTCCTGATCGTGGCGGAGGACATCGAGGGCGAAGCCCTGGCCACCCTGGTGGTGAACAAGATCCGCGGAACCTTGAAGGTCTGCGCGGTCAAGGCTCCCGGTTTCGGCGACCGCCGCAAAGCCATGATGGAAGATATCGCCATTCTCACCGGCGGCAAGATGATTTCCGAAGACCTCGGGATCAAGCTGGAAAACGTGGGAATCAACGATCTGGGCCAGGCCAAACGGGTGGTGGTGGAAAAAGAGAACACCACCATCATCGAGGGCTTGGGCTCGTCGTCCGACATCCAGGGCCGGGTCAATCAGATCCGGAAACAGATCGAGGACACCACCAGCGACTACGATCGGGAAAAACTCCAGGAACGGCTGGCCAAACTGGCCGGCGGAGTGGCGGTCATCAACGTCGGGGCGGCTACCGAGACCGAGATGAAGGAAAAGAAAGCCCGGGTCGAGGACGCCCTCCACGCCACCCGGGCCGCGGTCGAGGAAGGGATCGTTCCCGGCGGCGGAGTGGCCCTGCTGCGCTGCATCGAGGCACTGGAAAAGGTCAAGGTTTCCGGGGACGAGAAGATCGGGGTCAAGCTGATCCGCAGGTCCCTGGAAGAACCCGCCCGCCAGTTGGCCATCAATGCCGGGCAGGAGGGTTCCATCGTGGTCGAGAAAGTCAAAAACTCGACCGACGTCAACTTCGGCTACAACGCCGGGACCGACCGTTACGAGGACCTGATGGCGGCGGGGGTGATCGACCCTACCAAAGTCACCCGTACGGCCCTGCAGAACGCCTCGAGTATCGCCAGCCTGATGCTGACGACCGAGTGTCTGGTAACCGAAATCCCGGAGGAAGAAAAGCCGATGATGCCCCCCGGGGGCATGGGCGGAATGGGCGGCATGATGTAATTTCCGCTCATTCGGAGCATGAAACGGGACGGCGCCCGCGGGCGCCGTCCCGTTTTGCTTCGGGCCTCGTTTCGACAACCGCTTGGCGTGTCGTCTCTCCCCCGGTATAATCGCTTCCGGAGGATTTCGATGAATCCGTCGGACGTATTGAAACGCGCCGGGGTTCTGTTGTACCCCCGGGAGTGCGCGAGTTGCGGCGCCGATCTGGAGTGGGACAACGGGGACTACCTCTGTTCCGCCTGCCGGGGAGAGGTGGAGGAAATCGCGCCTCCGCTCTGCCGCGTCTGCGGGCTTCCCGTGCCGGGAGATGCCCGGGTCGAGGTCCTCTGCCGGGATTGCCGGGGAACGAGGCGACCGTTTCGGCGGGCCCGCTCCGTTCTGTATTATCGCGGCGCCGTCCAGGCCTGGGTCAAAGCTTTCAAGTATCGTCCGGCCCTCTGGCTCGGTCCGGCTTTGAGTCGGACGCTGGCAAACGGGTTCCGGCGTTTTTACGAGGCCGGGAGCGTCGACGTCGTCGTCCCGGTGCCTCTTTTCCGGCGGAGGGAGAAGGAACGGGGTTTCAACCAAGCCCGGGTTCTGGCCGCCGCCCTGGCCCGCGACCTGAAAGTGCCGGTCGCGGCCCGGGCCCTGGTCCGGCGCCGGGATACCGCTACCCAGGCCCTGTTGCCGCGCTCCTCCCGGCCGGGAAACGTCCGGGGTGCCTTCGCGGTCCGCCGTTCCCGAGCGGTCCGGGGGCGCCGGGTTCTTTTGATCGACGACGTCATGACCACCGGCGCCACCCTTTCGGAGTGTGCCGGGGTCCTGGCGGCGGCCGGCGCCGCGCAAGTGGACGTGCTGACCCTGGCCCGGGCGGTATGAAGAACCGAAGCGAAAACGGGAGCATTCGTCTCCAGACCTACCTGGCCCGGGCCGGGATCTCTTCCCGCCGCCGTTCGGAAGAGCTCATCCTCGCGGGCCGGGTGGCGGTCAACGGCGCCGTCGCCGCCCGCCTGGGCACGCGCATCGTTCCGGGGCGCGACCGGGTTACGGTGAACGGGAAAGAGACGGCTCCGGAGGGGAAACGCTATATTGTCCTCAATAAGCCGGCGGGCTACATTTGTTCTCTGGCCGACGGGCACGGGCGTCCGCTGGTGACCGAACTTCTCGGTTCCGTTCCCGAAAGAATTTTTCCGGTCGGCCGGCTCGATCTCGATTCCGAAGGGTTGCTGCTGCTGACCAACGACGGCGCCTTCTGCCACCTCATGACCCACCCGCGCCATCGGGTGGAAAAAACGTATCGGGTCTCTCTGGCCCGCGCGGCGGACCCCCTCCAGGTGGAGCGGCTGCGGGGGGGCGTCGATATCGGGGACGGTCGCCCCCCCGCCGCGGCGAAGGTCCGTCGCCTCGGGCCCCGGAAGCTGGAAATCGTCATCGGAGAAGGCCGGAAGCGCCAGGTCCGGAGAATGGTGGAAGCGGTCGGGAACCGGGTCGAAGTTCTGAAAAGGACGTCCGTCGGCCCCCTCCGTTTGGAACGACTCCGCCCGGGCGGCTGGAGGGACCTGACCCGCGGGGAAATCGAAAGTCTTGAACGCTGCGCCGGCGCGATCGCGTCCGGAAAAAACGAATAGGGAAGGGAGGATTGGAATGGACTTCTCCAAATTTACCTTGAAATCGCAACAGGCGCTGCAAGCGGCGCAGACTTTGGCATCGGATCGGGACCAGCAGGAGATATCCCCCGCCCACCTTCTCCTCGCCCTGCTCGAGGACCAGGAGGGGATCACCCGTCCGATATTTCAGAAGTTGGCCGTCAATCTTCCCTCGATCGCCGAAGCGCTGGGCGAAGATATCGAAAAGATCCCCAAGGTTTACGGGGGAGCGCCGCGGGCCCCGTATCTCTCCGGGGAGTTGAACGCCGTTCTAAACCAGGCCTGGAAAGAAGCCAAAGCCCTTAAAGACGAATATTTAAGCGTCGAGCACATCCTTCTGGCCCTGGCCGAGTCCGACGCCGGGGCCGGGAAGCTTTTGCGGGAACGGGGGGTGACCAGGGAGTCCGTCCTGGAAGCATTGAGAGAAATTCGTGGGAGCCAGCGGGTGGTCGACCAGAACCCGGAGGAGAAATATCAGGCCTTGACCCGGTTCGCCCGGGATCTCACCGACCTCGCCCGAAAGGGAAAGCTCGATCCCGTCATCGGCCGGGACGAGGAGATCCGCCGCGTGGTCCAGGTCCTGTCCCGCCGCACCAAGAACAACCCCGTGCTGATCGGCGAACCGGGAGTCGGGAAAACCGCCATTGCCGAGGGCCTGGCCCAGAGAATCGTGGCCGGAGACGTTCCCGAAGGTTTGAAGAACAAGCGGCTGTTGGCCCTGGATATCGGAGCCTTGATCGCCGGCGCCAAATACCGGGGCGAATTCGAAGACCGCCTCAAGGCGGTGTTAAAGGAGATCGGCGAGTCCGATGGGGAGATCGTGCTTTTCATCGACGAGATGCACACCATCGTGGGCGCGGGCGCGGCGGAAGGGGCGATGGACGCTTCCAACATGCTCAAGCCCGCCCTGGCGCGGGGAGAACTGCGCTGCATCGGTTCGACCACGCTCAACGAGTACCGCAAGTACGTGGAAAAGGACGCCGCCCTGGAACGGCGCTTTCAGCCGGTCCTGGTGGGGGAGCCTTCGGTGGAGGCGACCATAGCCATCCTCCGGGGACTGAAGGAACGTTACGAGGCTCACCACGGAGTGAGGATAACCGATCCTGCCCTGGTGGCTGCCGCGACCCTGGCCAACCGCTATATCGCCGACCGGTTCCTCCCGGACAAGGCGATCGATCTGGTCGACGAGGCGGCTTCCCGGCTCAAGATCGAAATCGATTCCATGCCCGTCGAAATCGACGAAGTCGAGCGACGGCTCATGCAGCTGGAGATAGAGAAACAGGCGCTGAAAAAGGAGAAAGACCCATCCAGCAAGGAACGTTTGAAGAAACTCGACGAGCAACTTTCCAACCTCAAGGAAAAGAGCGCCGGGCTCAAGGCCCATTGGCAGAACGAAAAAAAGGCGCTGGACGGGATACGCACCCTTCTGGAACGGCTGGATTCCCTCAAGAGCGAGGAAGAACGGGCGGAACGGGCCGGCGATTTCGAGAAAGCCGCCCAGCTCAAGTACGGTGAAAAAATCGAAATCGGCAAGAAACTGCAGGAAAGCCGCGAAGAGTTGGCATCCCTTCAGAAAGACCGGCGGATGCTGAAAGAGGAAGTCACCGAGAACGATATCGCCCATGTCATCGCCGCCTGGACGGGGATTCCGGTTCACAGCCTCCTCGAGGGAGAGACCGAGAAGCTGATCAAGATGGAAGATCGCCTCCACCAGAGGGTGGTCGGGCAGGATGAAGCCGTCCGGGCGGTTTCGGACGCCATCCGTCGGGGCCGGGTGGGGATGTCCGATCCGGACAAGCCGGTGGGTTCGTTCATTTTTCTGGGTCCCACCGGGGTGGGGAAAACCGAGCTGGCGAAAGCCCTGGCCGAGTTCCTCTTCGACGACGAACGGTCCATGGTGCGGCTCGATATGTCCGAATATCAGGAGAAACACACGGTTTCGAGACTGATAGGCGCTCCTCCCGGTTACGTCGGCTACGAGGAAGGAGGGCAGCTGACCGAGGCGGTCCGGCGTCATCCCTATACCGTGGTCCTGCTCGATGAGATAGAAAAGGCCCACCCCGAGGTCTTTAACGCCCTGCTCCAGGTTCTCGACGACGGCCGTCTTACCGACGGGCAGGGCCGGGTGGTCAATTTCAAGAACACGGTCCTGATCATGACCTCGAATATCGGATCGCCCGTGATTCAGGAATACGCCGGAGCCGACCGGGAAAAGATGAGGGAGAAGGTGCTGGAGATCTTGAGGGCGCATTTCCGCCCCGAGTTTCTCAATCGGGTGGACGAGGTCATCATCTTCAACGGTCTCGACCTGGAACAGATCAAGGCCATCGTGGATCTCCAGGTCGAGGAACTCCGAAAAAGGCTGAGCGACCGGAAAATGGAGATTTCGGTCACCGAGAAGGCCAGGGAATATCTTGCCCGCACCGGCTACGATCCGGCCTACGGCGCCCGGCCCCTCAAGCGGGTCATCCAGCGCCAGCTCGAAAATCCCCTGGCCATGAAGATACTGGAGGGGGAGTTTGCAGAGGGAGCGAAGATTGTGGCCGATTTCGATCCCCAAGGGGATCGGATCGAGTTTTCCCTGGGGTGATCGGTCCCCGGGGTTCGTCCCCGTTTCGGGAAAATGCGGGGAGGCCTCGGTGCGCTCGCCCGGCGGAAGGCGGAAGAAGGATGATAACGGCGCTTCAACGGGATGCCATCGTTGCCGTCGTCCTCGCGTCGGCGGTCTTTGCGGTTTTTTCTCCGACCGTCACGGGAAGGTTTCTCAACTGGGACGACGATCGCAATGTGGTCTATTGCCCTCCGGTTCGTTCTCTCGACCGCGGGTTCGTCGCCTGGAGCTTCACCAACTACCGGGTCGGGGATTTCAAACCCCTCACCTGGTTCAGCTACGCCTTCGATTACCGTTTCTGGGGGCTCAACCCGGTCGGGTACCGGCTGGGGAATCTTCTCCTGCACGCCGCCGCCGCCTTGGCCGTATACCGTCTGTTCCGTACGGCGGCTTCGCCGCCGATCCCGCCGGCTGCGGCGTGTTTAGGCGCATTGTTCTGGGCGGTTCATCCGCTGCGGCTGGAGAGCGTGGCTTGGATCAGCGACCGTAAGGGGTTGTTGTGCGGTTTCTTCTATCTTCTGGCCCTGCTTTCGTGGCTGGGCAACCGACGCCTACGTCCCGGCTGGTATCGGCGGACCCTCCTTTTCACGGTGCTCGCGCTTCTGTCCAAACCGGTCGCGGCCACGATTCCCGTCGCCCTGGCCGCCCTGGAACTGTTGCCGGGCCGGCGGCTCTCTCCCCGGCGCCTCGCGGCCGGACTCGCGCCCCTGGCCGCGCTCGCCGCTGTCACGGGGTTGCTCGCTTTGTACGGCCAGAGCCGGGGAGGCGCCTTGGCCGGATGGGGCTCAGCCGGCCTGGGCTCCCGTTTGATCTGGGGAGCGGAGGGAATAGTCCTATACCCCTATCTCCTGATCTTCCCCTGGAGAATCTCTTCGTCGTTTCCGATTCCCCCGATCGAGGGGGCGGCGTTGATCGCGGCGGCGGCGCTCTTCAGCGGCCTTCTCGTTTTCGCGTTCCGACTCCACGGGAAAAATCCGGCGCCGTTGGCGTGGCTCGTCTTTTACCTGGGGGCGATCTTCCCCTTCTGCGGGATTTTCCCGACCGGCCTGGTGACCGCCGCCGCTCGCTACGCCTACGTTCCGGGCGTGGCCCTGGCCGGGTTCGCGGCCACGGTTTTTCTGGGTCGGCATCCGCGCCGGGGGGCGGTGGCGGCGGCGGGTACGGCCGTCGCAGTTCTGGGAATATACACGTTCCTCTCCGGTTTTTACTGGCGGGACTCCCTGGCCCTGTGGAGCCGCGCGGCCCGCGTTTCGCCGGGGTCGCTCCCGGCCCGGGCTCATTACGGGGAAGTGCTTTACGAGCGAGGTTGCCCGGAACCGGCCTCGCGCGAGTTGTACCGCGCGCTGGAGCTTTTTCGGGAAACGCCGCTCCCGGCTCCGGGTGTCGGCCTGGCCGTGATCACCAACCTGAGCCAGGCGCTCATGCGGATGGAACGTTATTCCCAGGCCGAAGCGGTGCTGGCTCCGGCGGTACGGGAGAGTCCCGGTTGGCTGCTTCACTCGCTGTACGCTTCTCTCTCCCGCCGGCAAGGGCGCATCGAGCCGGCTCGTCGGCATTACCGCCTGGCTCTGGCGGGGAATCCGCTCTGGATACCGGCGCTCTGCGAACTCGGGCTTATGGAAGCTCAGAGCGGCGATCCGGCGGCGGCCGCGCGTTATTACCGGCGGGCACTCCTCCTCTCTCCTCGCAGCCCCCGCGCCCGCTATTACCTGGCGCTGCTGCGGCTCGACCAGGGAGATCCGGCGTCAGCCCAAGCGATCCTGGAGCCCCTGCGCCGCGAATATCCTTCGAGCCAGTGGCTGGCCCGGGCCGCGGCGGCGGCCGCCGCCGCCGGAAACGGAGCGCCCCCCCTCTTCGAGCCTCCCCCGCCCGGTTTTCCCAAGGAGCCGGATATCCCCTTTTTCGCGCCGGGAGAGCAGGGAGCCGGTGCGATCGCCCTCGCTCCCTGATCCGGTCCGTCGTTCAGCCGGCTTCCGCCGGTTCCGGAGCCGGCAGCATCGCCCCCTGCTGACGCCGCAGCACTTCCCCGGAAATAAGTATCCGCAGTCTGGTGCTGTCGAGTATTCCGGCGGCTTTCATGCTCCGGCGGTCTTCCACTACCGCCAGGCGGTCGAAATGAAGCTGGTCCATCAACTCCATGGCTTCCTTGAGAGGGGTGTCCACCGTCACGACTTCGGTTACCGGCAGCATCACGTCGCCCGCGAGGAGCCAATCCCAGCATTCATGGCTCCCCATCACCTCTTTCAACCCCTCGAGGGTGATCAGGCCCACGATTTTCCCCGCGCGGTCGGTGACGGGAAGCGACGTGGCGGCATGGGTGGTGAATTCCTGGACGACTCGATTGATGCTGTCGTGTTCGACGATGGTGGGGGCATCGCGGTCCATGGCCTTTCCGGCGGTCATCTCCGCGATAACGTCATCCTGGGTGATGTCGCGCCCGGCCTCGTCCGCCGCGCGAATCGCGAATTTGACCATGGAAGGCCCGATGACCTGGACGATCAGGGTCGTGGCCGTGACCGCGGAGATGATCATATCGCCCAGGCTGAGGCCTTCTCCGGCGGGGATCTCGCCCAAATGGTGGGCGGCCATGATCGAAAGACCCACCGCCACCCCGCCCTGGGCGAAGAGACCGTAGCCGCAGTACCGCGTGACCGTGGGTGGAGCCTGAGAAACGTATCCCCCCAGCCTCGCGCCGTAGAGCTTGCCCAAGCTGCGGGCGACTACGTACACGGCGATAACCAGCCAGAACCATCCGGGCATCTCCCCGATCCCGAGCCGCGCTCCGACCAGGACGAAAAAGATGACATAGATCGGTTTGGAGAGCATTTGGATCAGGGAAAACAACTCTTCGCTGCGGCGGGGGGCGAGGTTGGTCAGCGTCACTCCCAGGGCCATGGTGGCCAGGATGATGTCCATCCCCGATACCGAGGAAATGCCGATGACCAGGAGCAGGATGGCCAGGGCCAACACCAGGGTCTGCTCCTTCCTTCTCAGCCAGCGGAGCAGGGGGTTGAGGAAAAAGCCCATCCCCACCCCCAGGGCGATCGCCCCGAACAGCTCGACCGCGATCCGCCCCGCCACCGCCTGCAGCGAGACCTCCCCGCCGGTGAGAATCGAGGCGATCGAGGTTCCGAATCCGTATAAGGTCATGGCCAGGGCGTCGTCGAGAGCCACGATCGCCACCAGAGAGGTGGTCAGTATCCCCCGGGATCGGTATTCCCAGAGAACGTCGATGGTCGAGGCCGGGTCGGTGGCCGAGGAGATGGACCCGAAAACGATACCCGAAGCCACGGCCAGGGGCAGGTTCCCGAGGAAATGCCAGCAGAGAAGCGTCACCGGAATGCCGACCAGGAGAAACGCCCCCATGCCTTCCCCGACGAGAATCGCGGAGAACTGCCGGCCGTATTTCCGGAAGGTGGCCCCGTGAAGTTCGCCGCCCACCAGAAAACCGATCAAGCCCAGGGCGAAGAGGTTGAAGGTTCCCAGGGTGGCGATGGAGTCGTCGTTGATCAGCCCTATTCCGCTCTTCCCGATCAGGACCCCGATGGCGATGTATCCGACGACCTGGGGAATCCGCAACAGCTGGAAAAGCCTCGCTCCCAGGATGCCGCCGAAAGCCCCGATTCCGAGCAGAGCCAGGATGTCGAGATCGAAAATACTCATGAAACGTCTTCTTCGGCCACAATCCGATAGATTTCCTCGGAGGATTCCGCGGTCAGGATCCGCTCGCGGAAATCCCGGCGCCTGAGTCTGGCGCCGAGCGCGGCCAGGGTCTGCAGATAATCGGAGTGTTGGTTTTTTCCGGCCGCGATCATGCAGATGATCCGGACCGGCGTGGAGTCGAGCGAAGTATAGTCGGGAATATCGCGCTTATTGACGCCCATGGCCATGACCAATTTGGTAACCGAGGGAATCCGGACATGGGGAATTCCGATCCCGCCGCCGATTCCGGTGCTCATCAGTTCTTCCCGGTGGAAGATCCCTTCGGCCAGCGCCGCGCGGTCCTTGATGTCCGTGGTGTCGACGATGGCGTCGATCAGCAGGTCCAGGGCTTCTTTTTTCCCGGAGACGTCGATGATCAGGATCCGAGCCGGGTTGAGTATGGTGCTCAGATCGACCGGGTAGGCCGGGGGGGGCTTTCCCGCCGCCAGTTTTTCGTCCAGCCATTGGTTGATCCTGGACCGCTTGAAGCGCCATGAATTCCCCAGCTTGCCGGCGGGGATGTCCCCTCTTTGCGCCCAGTCGTACACGGTCCGTTCGGAGACCCGTAAGAGCCGGGCGACTTCTTCGATAGTCATTATTTCTTCTTCCATAAGCCGTCTTCCCCGTAGAGTTGACTCCCGGTCGACGGATCGCCTTCCGCTCCGGTCGTTTCCGGGAAGAAAACACAACCGTTGGCAAATTATGCTACCCGATGTCAATAAGTGCCAGGAAAATCATATAAATTACAAAATGAGTCGGTCGGATATTTGAGGTGAACGATCGGGGAAAGTGAAGTAAAATATTTATTTAATGAGGTTCAGGGGTCCGGACGCGCCGGTTCCCGGACGCCAACCGAAAAGGGAGAAACGATGACCCCGGAAAGGTCGGTCGGGGATATTGAATACCCCTGTCGATGGGGTTACACTCTCATCGGGGAAAACCGGGATACGCTTTGCCGCGCGGCCCGCGCCGCCGCCGGGGGGAGAGAATGTTTCCTCTCTCCCGGGCGCCGCAGTTCCGGGGGCAAGTACTGTTCCTGTTACCTGGAACTCGATGTGGGGACGGAAGCGGAGCGTAGCGAAATTTACGAACGCCTTCAGGCCGATCCCGCGGTGCGGGTAATACTCTGAAATGGGAATGAAACGAAGCCGAAACCCGGTTGCCGGGAACGTGGTTCAGGAGAAGGACGGACCCGCCTTCATTTTCGCCCTCTCCGCGGCCGCCTGCTTGATTCTTCACCTGGTCGTCTCGAATATCAGCGGCGAACCTACGCCCCTTCCCGAGCCGCAGACCTGGCTGTTTATCCTGGCCCGGTTGGCGCTGGTGGCGTCCGCGCTTCTGATCCTTATGGCCGCCTTTACCCTGGCGGGATCCGGAAGGGGCGCTCGTTCGGCTTCTCCGGCCCCCCCGGCGGTCGAGCCCCAGCCCCCCCCGATGCCGCCCGTCTCCGCTCCGGCGCCGTTCCTGGAATATATCCTGGATTATTCGCCCCTGATTTCGATCCAGGTCTCTCGGCAGGGAACGGTGGGACGCATCAGCCGTACGCTGGCCAATCTTCTCGGCACCCGGGCGGGAACGGTCGAAGGCGGCGACGCCGCCGAGCTGGTCGATTCCGAGGAACGCCCGGCGTTTCGGCAATATTTGGACGGGCATCTTTCCGGAGCGGTTACTCCCGGCCTGGAAGCGACGATCGCCACCCCCGCCGGCGCCCGGAAAGTAGTGTTCGCCGAGCGGCATCTGCCAATTCCGCAGGGTGGACTCAGTCCGGACATCCTTCTCGTAGGCATCGAAGTCACCGAACTCCGGCAGCTGGAGGCGGAAAACGACCGTCTCCGGGGGCGCCTGCAGCAGGCCGCGCTCATGGAGGAACTGGGCCTGATCGCCGGGGGCGTGGCCCACGACATCAAGAACATCATCAATCCGGTCATCGGCTACCCCGATTACATCCTGCAATCTCTGCCCCCGGATTCGGACCTTCGGCAACCGCTGACCAAAGTCAGGGATTCCGCGCGTAAGACGCTGGAGGTTATTCTCAATTTCCTGGCCCTGGCGCGCCGCGGCCGCTTCGAGCCGGTGTCTTACAACTTGAACAACGTGATCGACAAGTTCGTCGCTTCCCCGGAAGCGTCGGTACTCAAGGATCGGTTTCCAGGAGTGAAGCTGATCGTCGATCTCGATCCCGGCATCCCCGAACTGGAGGGGGTTCCCGCTCAGTTGAACAACGCCGTCATGAACCTGGTCAGAAACGCGTTCGAGGCGGTCGAGCAGGGGAGGGTGACCGTCTCCACTACGCAGAGGGAATTGGAGTTTCCGGTCAAGGGGTATCAGCAGATTCCCCGGGGGACGTACGTGGTTCTGACGGTCGCCGACGAAGGCAAGGGAATGTCCGAGGAGCACCTGGGGCATCTCTTCGAGGCGTTTTTCTCCAAGAAGGAGATGGGGCAATCCGGTTCCGGATTGGGATTGGCGGTGGTGGCGGGAATCGTCCAGGACCACCGGGGCTACCTGGACGTCAAATCCCGCGAAGGCGAGGGGACCACGTTTTCGATATATTTCCCCGCCCCCCGTATGGAACGGGCGGACCGGGGAAAAGAGGAGGATCTGCCTCTGGCCCTGGCGGCGGCGGCCGACTATGAAACCAGATTCCAAGCCAAGAACCTGCTCGGCCGGATCGGCTACCGGGTCGTGGCCGCGTCCAGTGTGGAAGAAGGTTCGCGCAAGGTCGCCGGGGAAAACCCGCAGGTGGTTCTGGTTGATATTTCGGGCTTGGAGCACGGCCGGATCGAGGAAGCTGTTCGTTCCATGCGGCGGCTGGTGGAATCTGGGGGCGCGCTGCTTCTGGCGGGAACGCTCCCTCCGGGAATGGAGGATCTGGAAAAAATCAGGCTGTCGTTGCCGCTCGATCGCGCCGAACTGGAAGGGCGGCTGCGGGGCCAGATGGGAAAGGTCGACGAAAGCGGATGAACGGTAAGAACTACTACGCCGTCCTGGGCGTGGATAAAGGCGCCACCCCGGATCAGATCAAGAAGGCGTATCGTAAACTGGCCAAAAGCTGCCATCCCGACACCCACCCCGGCGACCCGGCCGCGGAGGAAAAGTTCAAGGAAGTTTCCGAAGCGTACGAGATTCTGGGGGACGAGAAAAAACGCCGCCAATACGATCAGATGCAGGCCGCTTTTTCTCAGGGTTTCAGGCCGGGGGGCTTCGATTTTTCCGGTTCGGGAGTGAATTTCGAGGACCTCTTCGGGGGTGCTTCCGAACGAGGAGGGACCGGGGGATACACCTACGCCGATCTGGGAGGGCTGGGGGGGCTCGGGGATATTTTCAGCCAGTTCATGGATCTCGGCGGCCATATCCGCCAGGAACGGGCTCATGTCCCCGAACGCGGCCACGACATCAGCGCCCAAGTGACCCTTCCCCTGGATAAGGCCCTCAAGGGAGGAAAAGTCAGACTCACGGTCAAAAGGAACGAGACCTGCCCCTCCTGTGGGGGCAGCGCCGCCGCCGCCGGGACCCGGCCCGAGGTCTGCCCCGAATGCGGGGGTAGAGGGAGAGTGGTCATCCCCCAGGGGAATATCGCGGTGGCGCGGCCGTGTCCCCGCTGTTACGGCCGGGGGGAGATAATCTCCAAACCGTGCCCGGAATGCTCCGGCACCGGATCCGTGCAGGCTACCCGGAAATTTTCGGTGAAGATCCCCGCCGGGGTCCGGGACCGCCAGATCATCAGGCTGCCCGGCCAGGGCGACCCCGGCGCGGCCGGCGGCCCCCCCGGAGATATCATCATTCATGTCCTGCTTCTGCCGGACAGCCGCTACCGCCGGACCGGGGACGACCTCCGCGCTTCGGTCAGTATCGATTTCCCCACGGCCGTCCTGGGAGGGAAGGTTCCGGTAACGACGCCCGCGGGCCCGGTACAGATGACCGTTCCCCCCGGAACCCAGCCGGGGACCGTTCTCAGGCTCAAGGGGCGCGGGGCGCCGATCCCCGGCGGAAAGGGGCGGGGGGACCTTCTGGTCGCGGTCAACGTCACCGTTCCCAAACATCCCACCCCCGAGCAGAAGGAGATGCTGGACAAGCTCAGGGTCCCGCCTTCCTGAGGGCGGCCCTACCGAATATTTCCGGAGTTTCGGGGCCGTTCCGGCGCTCCGGATATTCCCTCCTCCGCATGCCGCAGTTGCGGTTTGACAGCACCTACCCTCTTTGCTAGTATCCCCGCTTCCGGTGGGAACCTAGTCATGGCCAAGACCGATTACAAACAGTCGCTGAACCTTCCCCGGACCGCTTTCGGCATGCGCGCCAACCTCTCCGAAAAGGAACCGGCATACCTGGAGCGCTGGGAAAAAGCGGATCTGTACGGGAAGATCCGCCGCGCCCGCGCCGGCGCTCCCCGTTATGTCCTTCACGACGGCCCCCCGTATCCCACCGGCAACCTGCATATCGGAACCGGGATGAACAAGATCCTCAAAGACGTCATCGTCCGTTTCCGGACCATGAGCGGGTTCGACTGCCCGTTTATTCCCGGATGGGACTGTCACGGACTTCCCATCGAGCACAAGGTGATGACCGGCCTCGGGCCCAAGGCGGCGCGGATGTCGGCCGGCGAGATCCGGGAGCGATGCCTCGCCTTCGCCCTCGATTTCGTCGACACCAACCGCCGCCAGTTCAAGCGGTTGGGCTGCCTGGGGCGGTGGGACGAACCTTATTTGACCATAAATCCCGGCTACGAGGCCGGGGTTATCGAGGTGTTCGCCAAGTTGGTGGAAAACGGGTACGTGTACCGCCAGCTCAAGCCCATCCACTGGTGCCCGTCCTGCCGGACCGCGCTGGCCGAAGCCGAGTTGGAATACCGCGACCGGGACGACGTCTCCATCCACGTCGGGTTCGAGCTGGAAGCCGCGTCAGTGCAGAATCTTCGAGAGTCGGGAGGGGAATTGAAATCGCTGGCGGGAGCGGTCGTGCTGATCTGGACCACCACCCCCTGGACCCTCCCCGCCAACCGGGCGGTAGCGGTCAACCCCGGATTCAACTACGTCTTGGCGGTTCCCGGGAACTCGGAATCCGAGGACGCGCGGCCGGCGATCGTGGCCCTCGAAACCCTGGAAAGGACGGCTGCGGCGCTGGGGTGGAAGCAATATCGGGTAGTGGGCCGGATTCCCGGGGAGAAACTGACGGAACTCGCGTATCGGCATCCTTTTTCGGAGACCGCTTGTCCGATCGTGCCGGCCGGATACGTAACCTCGGACGAAGGCACCGGATGCGTGCATACCGCTCCCGGCCACGGTACCGACGATTACCTGACCGGGGTCCGTTTCGGGTTGGAAGTGGCCAGTCCCGTCGATGAAGAGGGGCGGTTCACCGCCGACGCCGGCGGTTTTCTGGAAGGGAAGGAAGTTTTTCAGGCCAACGCCGCGATCGTGGAAAAGCTGTCCGAACTTGGGGCCCTGTGGGGGACGGGAAGGATCGCGCACTCCTATCCTCATTGCTGGAGGTGCCATCGACCCGTGATTTTCCGGGCGACCCGGCAGTGGTTCGTTTCCCTGGAACACCGGGAATTACGGAATGCGGCCCTGGCCGAAGTCGATCGAGTGAATTGGGTGCCCGAATGGGGGATCAACCGCATCCGGGGCATGATCGAACAGAGGCCCGACTGGTGTATTTCCCGTCAACGCAACTGGGGGATTCCGATACCCGCGTTTTACTGCGAAAACTGCGGGCTGGAACTGCTGGATCCCGGCGTCGTCAGGAAGGTCGCGGCCATGTTCGAACGGGAGGGAGCGGACTCCTGGTTCCGGAAACCGGCTTCGGAGATAGTGGGCGCCGCCGCGGTCTGTTCCCGGTGCGGCGGGAAGAATTTCCGCAAGGAAAACGATATTTTCGACGTCTGGTTCGAATCGGGCTCGTCCCACCGCTCGGTCCTCATGCGCGAAGCCGGTCTCTCCTTTCCCGCGGACCTGTATCTGGAGGGAAGCGACCAGCACCGGGGCTGGTTTCAGCTCTCCCTGCTTCTCTCCACCGCCGCCGAGGGGAAGGCGCCGTTCAAGGCCGTGCTTACCCACGGGTTCGTCGTCGACGAGAACGGGGAAAAAATGTCGAAATCGCGGGGTAACTTCATCTCCGTGGACGGGGCGATAGAAAAGTACCCGGCCGACATTCTCCGTCTCTGGTTTTCGTCGGTCGATTACCGCAAGGACATCAATGTTTCCCTGGATCTGATCGGGAAAACCGAGGACGCTTACCGGAAAATCCGCAACACCTTCCGCCACGCCCTGGGAAACATTGCCGGGTTCGATCCCCGCCGCGACCTTCTGGCCCGCGAGCGGATGGAAGAAGTGGACCGCTGGATCATGCTCGAGGCGGCCAAACTTCGCGACCGGGTGACCGAGGCCTATTCCGCCTTCGAATTTCACCGCGTCTATCGCGATATTCATAATTTCTGCGTCGTGCAGATGTCGTCCATCTACCTTGATGTTCTCAAGGACACCCTCTATACTTTTCCCGCCGATTCCCGGCCGCGGCGTTCCTGCCAGAGCGCTCTTTGGAGGGTGACGGACCTGCTGGCCCGGTTGCTGGCGCCCGTTCTTTGTTTTACCGCCGAAGAGGTTTGGGAAACGCTGCATGCCGACTCCGCCGTCCTCGAGAGCGTCCATCTGGCTCCGTGGCCCGGGACCATGGAGGAATGGAAGGACCCGGAACTGGAGCAGACGTGGGAGCGCCTTCTCCGGGTCCGGGAAGAGGTGCTCAAGGCACTGGAAGGGGAGCGGGCGGCGGGAAAGATAGGAAACTCCCTCGATGCCCGGGTAAGCATCGGTGCCGAGGGGGATGAGGAAGAATGGCTGAGGCCGTATCTGAGCATTCTTCCCCAACTTTGCATAGTGTCGGAAGCGGAGCTGGTTGCTCCCGGCGAAACACGGGTGGGTATTTCCCCGGCGCGGGGGCGCAAGTGCGTCCGCTGTTGGAAATATTCGGAAACGGTGGGCGTCGATCCCGGTCATCCGCTCATCTGCGCGCAGTGCGTCGAACACATTTCCGTTTGAATGAAGAACGTCCTTACGGCAAGGGGGTGGAAGTGAAGAACAACCAACTGAAAAAGGAACAGATGGAGCAATACCGGGAGAAACTGCTCGAGCTCCGTCACCGTCTCACCGGCGATCTCAGCCGGCTCCAGGATTCGTCCTCGAACCGCCAGGCCTGGGAAGAAGTCGGCGGCCGCAGCTCCGATGAGGCCGACAAAGCCGACGCCGATTATTCCCGGAGTTTCAATTTCAACATGGTTTCCAACAAGCAGGAGATGCTCTGGGAAATCGATGGGGCGCTGGATCGGATCGAAGAGGGAAGCTACGGCGAATGCGAATCCTGCGGGGTGCGGATACCGCTGAAGCGCCTGAACGCCAAACCGTTCGCCCGTTACTGCATCAAATGCGCCGAAAAGCTTGAAGAAGAAGGCCTGCGCTGAATGGCGGGACTGATCGCTTTCGTCTGCGTGTTCTGCCTGGATCAGGTCTGTAAATGGTTGGCCGTGGCCAACCTGGCTCCGGGGCGTCCACTGAGCGTCGTTCCGGGTTTTTTTAACCTGACGCTGGTCTATAACCGGGGAGGGGCATTCGGGCTTTTTCCCGGGAAGGCCGGAGTCTTCATCGTGCTCTCCCTGGTCATTATCGGCGTTCTGCTCGTCTGCTATCGCAGGATATTCGCCCGGGGGCGGATGTTCCAGGTCTGCGCCGGGCTGATTCTGGGAGGAGCGGTGGGAAACCTGCTGGACCGCTTTCACCACGCCCACGTGATCGACTTTCTCGATTTCTACCTCGGGAAAAGGCACTGGCCCGCCTTCAATATCGCGGACTCCGCCATCTGCGTCGGCGTCGGCCTGCTGATCGTACTGTCCATGGCCGGGAAGGACCGGGTGCGCCGTCCGCAGTCGGCCCCGGGGGCCCCCGCCGGGGAAGGAAACGGGAACGGCTGACATGTGCCCGACGCTTTTCCATCTCGGTCCGCTTCCCATACATTCCTACGGCGTGCTTCTGGGCGCCGCCTTCGTTATCGGGGTTTTCCTGGCCATGCGCCGGGCTCCGGGGATGGGGGTGCAGCCGCAGGTGATATCGGACCTGGCGTTGTATATCCTCCTGGGGATCGTCGTGGGCGCCCGGCTGCTGCATGTGCTGTCCGACTGGGAATATTACCGGATGCACCCCTTCAGCGCGGTCAAGGTCTGGGAAGGGGGTTTGGCTTTTCATGGGGGCCTGATCGGAGCGGTGGCGATTTCGATCTGGTACCTGCGCCGCCGGGGGATTTCTCCGTGGCGGGTGGGAGACGTCATCGTTCCCTCGGTCGCCCTGGGTCACGCCATCGGTCGGCTGGGGTGTTTTCTCAACGGTTGCTGCTACGGGCCCGTCTCCGGGCTTTCCTGGGCGGTCCGTTTCCCCGGGGGCAGCCTGGCTTCGCAACAGCACTACGCCGAGGGCCTCCTGGAGAGCCCGGGGAGCGCCTCCCTGCCGGTTCTGCCCACCCAGCTGATTTCGGCGGCGGTCCTGGTCGCGATTTTCCTTATCCTCCTGCGCCTCACCCGGGCGGCCACCTTTCCCGGGGAAGTGTTCTGGTCCTACGGCATCCTCTATGGCGTCGCCCGTTTTCTGCTGGAACTGATACGGGGAGACACTCCCCCCGTCCTCGGGCCGTTTTCGCTCTATCAGGTGATCAGCGCCGGCATCTTTTTGTTCTCCGCGGTCATGCTCGCCGTCCTCCGAGCCCGGGGCCGGGAAGATCCTCCCCGGCGGATATACAGCCGGCCCTCTTCCGGCCATGCCCGAAAAGTTTGAATTCAGGGTCGCGGGCCCCGAGACGGAAACCCGCCTCGACGTCTTTGTCGGGCGCCGGGTGCCCGATCTTTCCCGGTCGCGGGGGAAACGGCTGATCGCGGCCTCGCTGGTGACGGTCGACGGGGCCCCCCGTCCCCCCGATTACCCGGTCAAAGAGAACGAGCTGATCGCGGTCGAAGTCCCCGATCCGGCGCCGGAATACCCGCAACCGGAAAAGATCGACCTCGACGTCATCTTCGAAGACTCCGAGATAGCGGTCGTCAACAAACCGGCCGGCCTCGCCGTCCATCCCGCGCGGGCGGGGCAGGGGGGGACGTTGGTGAACGCTCTCGTCCAGCGCTATCCCGATCTCCCCTGCGGGGGCGGAGAAGATCGACCCGGCGTGGTTCACCGCCTGGACCGGGACACTTCCGGCGTCATGATCGTGGCCAAAACCGAAGCCAGCCGCCGGATACTTTCCGACCAGTTCCGGGGGCGCCGCGTCGCCAAGGAATATCGAGTCCTGGCGGCCGGGCATCCCGGGCTTCCGGAGGGGGAGATCTCCCTGCCTCTGGGGCCGCACCCGCGCCGCCACAATCGGCGCGTCGTCCGGAATGAGGGCGGGAAACCGGCGTTGACCCGCTACCGGGTCCTGGAGGAGTTCCGGGAAGCGTCGTATCTTTCGGTCCGGATTGAGACGGGAAGGACCCACCAGATCCGGGTGCACCTCGCCCACCTGGGCTGCCCCGTCCTGGGCGACGACGAATACGGTCGGTCCGCCGGCCGCCTGGCCCGCTCGGCGGGGGTCTCCCGGCAGATGCTGCACGCCCTGCGCCTGGAAATCGACCATCCCCTGAGTTCCCGGAGAATGTCCTTCGAGGTCCCGATCCCGTCGGATATGGCCGGGGTTCTGGAGTATTTCCGCGGGAGGGAAGCGGCGGACTGACGCCGGGGCGTTTCCCGGCCGGGACGCGACGGGAGGGGAGGGAGGGTCAGGCGTTATCCCCGACCGCGGCGCCGGCCCGGTCGAGAATGCTCTCCAGCGGAGCCAGGCGCCCCGGGCCCTCGCTCCCGCAGGCCAGCCGGCCCTCCCCGGGCCCGACGATCAGAAACCCGCGCCGTCCCAGCCTTTCCAGGTTTTCCTGGACCACGGGGTTGAGGAACATCGCCTCGTTCATGGCGGGCGCGATCACGATCGGAGCGCGCGTGACCAGCAGGAGGCAGAGCAGCGCGTTGTCGGCCAGCCCGGCGGCCGCCCGCCCGATGAAATCCGCCGAGGCCGGCGCCACGATCACGATGTCGGCTTCCGTGCCCAGAGAAATATGCGCGGGCACGGGGTCGGCGGATTCTTCGAAAAGATCCGCGACCACGGCGTTTCCGGAGATGGCTTCAAAGGAAAGGGGGGTGACGAACTCGAGGGCATCGGGGGTCATGACCACGCTGACCTCGGCGGAAAGCCGGCGGAGGCGGCTGGTCAGATCCACCGCCTTGTACGCGGCGATGGAGGACGTGACCCCCAGGACCACGCGTTTGCCCCCGAGCGGATGAGCGGGCCGCTCAGACATCGAGTTCCCCTTCGGGGATGAGGACGACCTTGTCTTCGGCGATTTCTTCCAGGGCGACCAGGGGCGGTTTTTCGTTCTTGGAAACCGGGATTGTCGGCCGGCTGGGGGTCTGAGGGTCGGAGAGCTGCGCCGCCCGCTGGGCGGCCATCAGCACCAGCTGATAGGGGCTGTGGACTTTTTCGATGAACTTTTCCGAAGTCAATTGCTTCATGATCTTCTCCTCTCGGTTATCCCTCGGCGATGGCATCCACGATTCCGGGGTGCCGGTCGACCCGGCAACGCTCGCCGCGGATAATCGCCTTCATGTCCTCGATCGCGGTTTGAAGGTCGTCGTTGACGATGCAGAAGTCGTATTCCGGCAGGAAATCGAGTTCCCGGCGCGCCTGCTCCGAGCGCTTCCGAATGACCTCGGGGCTGTCGGTTCCTCTTCCCTCCAGGCGTTTCCTCAGTTCGCGCAGCGAGGGGGGAAGGATATAGATATACGTGGCCGGGTAGCCCATGTTCTTGACGGAAAGGGCGCCCTGGACGTCGATATCGAGAATGATGTCGTTCCCCTCCGCCAGCTCTTTCTCGATGTATTCCTTGGGGGTGCCGTAGTAGTTCCCGTAGACTTCGGCGTGCTCCAGAAGTTCGCCGCGGTCCCGGCGTTTCTCGAACTCTTCCCGGGAGATGAAAAAGTAATCCCGGCCGTCGATTTCCCCGCGGCGCGGCTCGCGGGTGGTGGCGGAAACCGAGTACTTCAGCCGCTCCTCCAGCTCGAGAACCGCGTCGCAGATGGTGGTTTTCCCGGCGCCGGAAGGAGCCGTCACGATATATAATTCTCCCTTCACTGCTCGCCTTCTCCCTGTGGCTGTTTGGCGGTGTCCATCGTGGGATAATATGCCTCGGGACGGACTCTGGCAAGCTTAACCGGCCCGGAGAGCCGTTGTTTCCCGTTGACTGATCGCATCGGGGATACGACCATCGGCCAGACATGGAGGGCGCATTATGACGCAACCGTTGTATCCGCTGGTCTTCGATCCGATATTCAAGGAGAAACCCTGGGGAGGGTATCGCCTGGCGAGCCGCTACCACAAGCCGTTCCCTCCCCACCTGAAGATCGGAGAATCCTGGGAGATCGCGGACCGGGGGACCGACTCCACCGCCGTCTCCGACGGATTCTACCGGGGGAAGACCCTCCACGACCTCATCGCGGTTCTGGAATACCGGCTGTTGGGGGACCGAATCTGGGCCCGAGGCTGCCGCCGCTTCCCCCTCCTCTTCAAGATGCTCGACGTCGAAGCCCTCCTCTCCGTTCAGGTCCACCCCGGCGACGGGCACGCGCGCGATCATGCCGGCGACGGGGGCAAAACGGAGATGTGGCATATCCTCCAGGCCGACGCCGGCGCTTCCGTCATCTGCGGCCTGCAGGAAGGCGTCGGCGCCCGGAAATTCCGCCGCTACCTCGACGGCGGCCAGGTGGAGAAGATTCTGCGCTATTTCCCGGCGCGCGCCGGGGAGAGTTTTTTCATCCCCTCCGGGAGGGTCCATACCGTCGGGCCTTCCTGCGTGATCGTCGAAGTGCAGCAGAACTCCGATATCACCTACCGGGTGTACGATTGGGGAAGGCTGGGGGTCGACGGCCGCCCCCGGCGGCTTCACGTGGAGGAGGCCTGTTCGGTCATCGACTTCGCCGACGCCGAGGCGCCGGTGCTGGACCCGGTCTGGGAGCGGAAGGGGGACGTCAAGGAAAGCATCCTGGTGGCGTGCCCCGAATTCACGGTCGAACGGTTCGACCTGGAAGGAGACTATGCGGACGAATGCCGGGGGCGCCATTTTCAGGTCCTGACCGGAATCGAAGGGGAAGCGGACCTGGAGGCCGACTGCGCTCCCGGGTTGTCCCGAAAGCTGGAGCCGGGGAGCTTTCTCCTGCTGCCCGCCTACTTGGGCGCATACCGGATCCGGCCGGCGGGAAAATTCTCCTTTTTGAAGAGCTACGTAACCTGAAGGAGCGAGTATGAAGAGCATGACCGGCTACGGCGACTGCCGGGCGCGCGGAAGCGATTTTTCGGTTCAGGTGGAACTGCAGTCCTACAACCACCGTTTTCTGGACATCATGATCAAGGTCCCCCCCGAATACGCCAAGGCCGAGACGCTCCTGCTGGGCGAGTTGAGGCGGCGTTTCGAACGGGGGAGGTTCAATGTGCACGTCTCCGTGCACGTCGCCGCCGCCCGCGCCCGGGGCGGAATCAACCGCGCTCTCGCCGCCAGCTACTGGAAGGAGCTGCAACGCCTGGCCAAGGACCTGCGCCTGCCCGGACTCGATCCCGGCGTCCTGGTCGCGCTCCCGGGGGTGGTGGAGTTCGCGTCGGGCGCCCCCTCGTTCAAGGAGTTTCGGGCGGTCATGGAAGAAGCCCTGGCCGGCGCCCTGGAGCGCCTCGAGAAGACCAGGGAACGGGAGGGCGTCCGCATCCGGACCGACATGCGCCGCCATCTGCGCCGTCTGGAGACTGGGTTCGCCAAAGCCGTTTCCGCCCTCCGCCGCCGCTCCGCGGACCGTTCCCCCAACGTCGAGGAAGAAGTAAACCGCTTGAGCGGGCATATCGCCCAGTTCCGCCGGCTCCTGGAGGGCGACGGCGCGGCGGGGAAGGCGCTGGAGTTCGTGACCCGGGAGATGGTCAGGGAGGTGACGACCCTGGCCGACAAGGCCTGCAACTCCAAGGTGTCCGTCCAGGGCGTGCTGATGAAGGTGGAGATCGAGAGCCTGAAAGAGCAGGCACGCAACGTCGAATGAACAGCCGGCCGAGATTCCTGATCACCGCGGGCCCGACCCGGGAGAAGATCGATCCCTTCCGCTTCATCTCCAACCCGTCGTCGGGAAAGATGGGGTACGCCGCCGCCGCGGCCGCCGCCGAGCGGGGGTTTCCGGTCGTCCTGGTCAGCGGCCCGGTCGCCCTGGCCGCTCCCGCCGGGGTCGAACTGGTCAAGGTCGTCAGCGCCCGGGACATGCGGGCCGCGGTTCTGCGGCGGTTCCCGGAGACTGACGCGGTGATCATGGCCGCGGCCGTTTCCGACTTCCGCCCCCGGGCCCCCCGCCGCTCCAAGATCAAAAAAACCGGCCGGGGACTGGTCCTCGACCTGGTCCCGAACCCGGACATACTGGCCGAACTGGGCAGAAGGAAAGGGCGCCGGGTACTGATCGGCTTCGCGGCCGAAACCGATAATCTTATTGACGGCGCCCGATCCAAACTCAATAATAAAAACCTCGATTTGATCGTGGGTAACGACATTTCGGAACCCGGGTCCGGCTTCGGAAGCGAGACCAACCGGGTGGTTGTCGTCGGTCGTTCCGGCGAGGTCGAGCGGTGGCCGCTCCTGAGCAAACAGGAAGTGGCCGCGCGTCTGGTAGAGTACGCAGTACGGATCTATGAGGAAAAGATACGCAGTTAGGCTTGCGATCCTGGCGGGGATCCTGGGGCTGGCGCTGACCTCGTGCGTCGGCGGCTCGGCGCGGACCCGGCCGCCGAAACCCCGGCCCGGGGCGGTGTGGGTCGAAGGGCACTACTCCCCCTCGGGGCGCTGGATCAACGGGCACTGGAAGTAACACCGCAGATGCCGGGGGTCGGGTACAAGGACTTTCCGCTGCGCAAGGTCTCTCCCCGGTTGGTCGGCGTGGGGGCGGTTCCCGAATCCAAGCAGGCGTTTCTGGGGCGCATCGACCAGTTTTTGGCCCAGAGAAAGCGCCGGCTGGTATCGATAGAAACCCATGAGGGCTTTTTCCGGGTCTGGTACCAGGAAGAATAGCAAGCGACGCCGTTCGGCGCGGTACCCAAGTGGCTAAGGGGGCGGTCTGCAAAACCGCTATTCACCGGTTCGAGTCCGGTCCGCGCCTGAAAAGGGACGACCCATCGGGTCGTCCCTTTTTTTGAAGAAGCATCCAGCAACCCCTTCTTTTCCCCCGGCCGGGCGAGCCTGTCGCCCCGGCTCGGCCGGCTCGCCGTGAAGAGGGAGAAATGTAAAGAATTATTGATGCTTCCCCTTCTCATTGCTAAACTCCCGTCACCGGTGCCGGCAATTACAGATTGTGTACAAGAACAAATCGTGCTGACTGCACGGTAATTGAAGGGAGGCAATATGAACCCGAAAGGCATGAGTGTCTTAACTGTCCTCTTTACTCTAGCGTTCACTGTACCGATAGCTGCCTCATCAGATGGCCCCCACCTCGGTATTGAGATTGGTGAGCCCACGGTGAAAGTAGTCGAAGGTCCTGACTACGATAACGACTTGACCATCAGTATCAGTGTGCGCGTAAAGAATACAACCGAGCGTGAGGTCGCTGTAGAGGTTATCGTCCAAGGACTAGATCGCGAAGGAGCAGAACTTTTCGATACATTCCTGAACGATGCCCTAAAGCCAGGCCAGACGCGCGTGTTCACAGACAGCGTGTACATTAGAAATGGTCTCTACAAGTCGATTGTGATATGGCGAGTAGAGGAGGCTACCATCCGAGGTGGGGAGCCCAACAACGCACCGCAGCGGACGCACTCGCCTGACACGTCGTCTGCAAACAAAGCGCCTGCGTCGCGCCACTGAATGCAAGTGTTATAGAAAAACAAAATGGGGAATATAATTTTTTAAAAAAACTTTAAAACAACTCTGAATGACTTGAGCGGGAAAAACAAATAGATATTTGAATCTATCCTTATAGGAGTCAGATATGGAAAAAATCCGTCTAAAACGTGCAATATGGGAATATGATCTCAGCAAACCTCTCGGTCCCGAAGGGGGTTTTGGGACAGTGTACGCTGGATCGAGTGAGAATGGTGAACAGGTAGCGGTACCCGGAAGGACTAACATCTCAAACACTACAGTTTTCGGGGTGCGAACCACATTGGGCTTACAGAACGATGATTAAACATGTGCATTAAATTCATGAAATACGGAGGGGAATATGAATGTAGAAATGAGAAAGTGTCCTCGTTGCGGAGAAATGACACCGCTTGATTCCACAGTTTGCAAGTTTTGCTATTCTATTAACGAGCCTGTTTCAAAATCTGAAGGTCTGGGAATGAACGAGGAAGTAAAAAACGTTACAAGTCATACTTCCAGATCCCCAGCAAAAAACGAATCATTCCTTGAAAAGAATGGTCTAATCACGGCACTCAATACTATCGCAGGAATCTATTTAGTTTTAGGTACACTTGGTGCAGTTGGTATTTGGATTACAATGGGTATCACTCAAAAAGCCGCGAATATTCCTGGTATTATTCTCGGGGTCGGAATACTTGCCAACAGTATAGTGGTATTTGTCATTTTAAGAGTTTTTAGTCTGATTGCCGATACGTTACTTGTTATCAAACATAATACTGCTAAATAAGGTTAACCCGTCAATACACTCGATCGTTTTGACTATGCCACTATAACATTAATATTTAAACGATGACTGCGTTACCCCAAAAACCGAACAACAGCCGCGGCTGGCGGGACACCTACTACCACCGGCTGCTCGGCCTCAAAGCCGCCCAGCGCGTCGAACGGATACTCCCGCTCTTCGAGCAAGAACGGCCCGACGACGAACGTCCCCGCCGGGCGATCGCGGTGCTGCGCGCGTGGGCGGAAGGGAACCGCGAACTGAGCATGCCGGAGGTGCGGAGACTTTCGCTCGCTGCTCATGCCGCGGCCAAAGAGGCCGTGACCGAGGCGGCGAAATGCGTCGCCCATGCGGCCGGTCAGGCCGTCGGGACCTGGCATGTCCCGACCCACGCGCTGGGAGCGTTCGAATACGCCGGGAGGGCATTTATCCTCAAGCGCCTTGCGAGCGGGACCGCCCCGAAGCGCCGCCCGCGCGCGACAGACAAGAAAGCCGAACCGGGCCGGCGAGGCTGACGGCGGCCCGAGGGCGCCCCGTTGTATAGGAGGAGATCACGGCCTTGCAGGGTGATTTGTGTTAGTGTACCATTTCCCTGGGAGGTCGGAGAATGAAGATTGATGTCGAACGCGAAGAGGACGGGCGCTGGATTGCGGAAGTTCCCGAGTTGCCTGGCGTGATGACATACGGGAAAACGCGAGATGACGCCGTTTCCAAGGCGCAGTCGTTGGCGCTCCGTGCTATCGCCGACCGACTGGATCACGGCGAGTCGATTCCCGAACTCTCCGAACTCTTTGCGGTTCCTGCATGAGTCAGTGGCGCTCGACGCGCGCTCCGCGCGTACTCGCCGCACTCCTTCGTATTGGCTGGACAATCAAGCGCCGGTCCGGTTCCCATCGTGTGCTGTCTCGTCCCGGTTGGGCTGACTTCATCTTCGCGTTTCATGACCGAGTCGAGATCGGCCCGCGCATGCTCGTGCGCATCGCCAAGCACACGGGGTTGTCGCCGGACGATCTGTAGGCGCAGCACGGCATCCATGACCACGTCGCCGGTTTCGCTTGGCTCAACGGGGCTGAGGCAAGGTAGAGCCTACACCTCCGCGGGTCGCCGGCGTCCCTCCGGCCGACGGTCAACCGCGGTCCCGTTCGGACAAAAGTACTCAGCTTGTTTCGTTTCCGGTCGACGAAGCCAAAGAACCGGGAAGTTTCAATGTTCGATTGGTTTCGCGAACGTCGCCGGAAAAAACTGATCCGGGCCGTTTTCCCTCCCTCATGGGAGGGAATAATCCGCCGCAACGTAGCCCACTACTGCATGCTGGAAGACGCCGAGCGTGCCCACCTCCGCGCCCTGATCCAAGTCTTTATCGCCGAGAAAAACTGGGAGGGCGCCGGCGGCCTGGAACTTGACGACGAGATCCGGGTCACAATTTCGGCGCAAGCCTGTCTGCTGGTTCTGAATCTTCCCCACAACTATTACCGGAACGTCCGATCCATCATCGTCTATCCCTCCACCGTGGTCCCTCCGCAACGCAAACTGGGTTCGTTTGAAAATCCGGTCGCCCCGGTGGATATCGAGCAACCGATTCTCGGGCAGGCATTCCTGCGGGGGCCCGTCATTGTTGTTTGGGATGCGGCTTTGCGCGGAGGTCGTCATCCGGAGTTGGGGCACAACGTCATTTACCACGAATTCGCCCATAAACTGGATATGCTCGATGGCGCCGCCGACGGCACTCCGCCCTTGCGCAACCGGACCGAATACCGCGACTGGATTCACGTTTGTTCGCGTGAGTATCGACGTCTCGGACGCGATGCGGCGCTGGGCAAGGATTCATTTCTCAGTGCCTACGGCGCGACCAGCGCGGCGGAATTTTTCGCCGTCGCGACGGAGAAATTTTTCGATCAGCCGCGATTATTGATCGAACAGGCTCCGGAACTGTATCGTGTTTTACAAGAGTACTACCGTCAGAATCCCTACGAACGTGTGACCAAGAAGAATTGCCGGAAGGAAATCGCAAATTAACTCGATGAAGGATTCAAGTCTTCAAATCCTTTAACGAATTCCTCAAACGGACGCGGGCCTTTACCCGGTCGACCGCGGGCCCGTTCGGCCGGTAACAACCGGAGAACACTGCATGAGAGACCGGCGCTTCGTGGCGGCGCATCGAGGCGGCCCGTTGGACCGGGACGGCCATGTTCTCCTGGCTCGCTGGGCCGCGGACTGCGCCGAGCGCGTGCTCCCGCTGTTCGCCCGCTGCAGCGCCGACCCCCGCCCGAAAGACGCTGTGGATACAGCCCGGAAATGGGCCGCTGGCGAGGTGAAGACCGGGGCGGCCATGAAGGCTTCGCTGGCGGCCCATGCCGCGGCGAGGCAAGCCACCGCTACAGCGGCGATCGCCGCGGCGCGCGCGGCGGGTCAGGCCGCGGCGACCGCCCACGCCGCCGATCACAGCATGGGCGCGTTATTGTATGCATTGAAGGCGTTGGAGGCTTCCGGGAGCCCGTCGAAAGCCGAACTGCGGGCACGGCTCGCCCGGCTCCCCGGGCACCTGCGCGAACCCGTCGCCGCGGGGGTGTCCCTGCGCTTGAAGAAACTCGGCATGGGGAAGGGGAAGGCGCCGAGGCGGGGCCCGGAGCGCAGCTGACCTGCCCCCGTCACAGGATCGCTTGTTGAATCGGCCTTCCGCGCCGGAAGCGTCAATAGCGGTAATGGTCCGGCTTGTACGGACCTTCCGCCGGAATCCCCAGGTAGCGTGCCTGCTCCGGCGTCATCCGGGTCAGCTTCACGCCCAGCTTCTTCAGGTGCAGCCGGGCCACTTCCTCGTCCAGGAGCTTGCTCAGGGTGTAGACCCCCGGCCGTTTGTCCCCCCGGGCCAGGTCGATCTGGGCCAGGGTCTGGTTGGTGAAGGAGTTGGACATGACGAAACTGGGGTGGCCGGTGGCACAGCCGAGGTTGACCAGCCGCCCCTCCGCCAGGAGGAAAATGCTGTGCCCGTCGGGGAAGAGGTAGCGGTCGACCTGGGGCTTGATCGTGATCTTGCGGATTCCCGGGAAGGATTCCAGTTTCGAGACCTGGATTTCGTTGTCGAAATGGCCGATGTTGCAGACGATGGCCTGATCCTTCATCCGGGCCATGTGCTCGATGGTGACGACGTCGCGGTTGCCGGTGGCGGTGACGACGATGTCCGCCTCGGCCACCGCGTCCTCCAGGGTCACCACCTCGTATCCGGCCATGGCCGCCTGCAGGGCGCAGATGGGATCGATTTCGGTCACCAGCACCCGGGCGCCCAGCCCGCGCATGGATTGCGCCGAGCCCTTGCCCACGTCCCCGTACCCGCAGACCACCACCACTTTCCCGGCCACCATGACGTCGGTGGCCCGCTTGATGCCGTCGGCCAGGGATTCGCGGCAGCCGTAGAGGTTGTCGAACTTCGACTTGGTGACGGAGTCGTTGACGTTGATCGCCGGAACCAGGAGGGAGCCTTCTTCCATCATCTGGTATAGGCGGTGGACGCCGGTCGTGGTCTCCTCGGAGATCCCTTCCAGCTCTTCCGCGACCCGGTGCCAGATCCCGGGATTTTCCCGCAGCAGTTTCTTCAGAAGCGCGTTCAGCTCCTGCTCGTCCGCGCCTTCCGCGGGCCGGTCCAGCAGTTGCGGGTCGTTTTCGGCCGCGAAGCCGCGGTGGATCATCAGGGTGGCGTCCCCGCCGTCGTCGACGATCAGGTTCGGCCCCGAGCCGTCCGGCCGGATCAGCGCCCGGTAGGTGCACTCCCAGTAATCGGCCAGGGACTCTCCCTTCCAGGCGAAGACCGGAACCCCGGCGGCGGCTACGGCGGCGGCGGCGTGGTCCTGGGTGGAGAAGATGTTGCAGGAACACCAGCGCACCTTGGCCCCCAGGGCGGCGAGGGTCTCGATCAGGACCGCCGTCTGAACGGTCATATGCAGGCTGCCGGTGATCTTTTTCCCCTCCAGAGGGAGCTGCGAACCGTATTTGGCCCGGGTCGCCATCAGGCCGGGCATTTCCTTTTCCGCGATCTCGATCTCCTTGCGCCCGAATTCGGCCAGGCCGATATCGGCGATCCGATAGTCGTTTTCGGCCGGCCCCGGCGTGGGCGCCGGGGTTTTTTTCCGGTACGTCGTCTTGCTCATCGAACTTCCTTGGGGTTCAGGTGTACGTTGTCATTGCCGAAGTAGGGGGAGATTACGGGGAAGGGGGAAATAAATCAAGGCGGGATTGCGTTCCCCGCCCCGGGGCGGCCCTTCCGGCGGTTGCGCTCAGTTCAACCGCGCCAGCATGTAGGCCCCCATCCCCCCGAAGACGATATTCCCGATCCAGGCCGCCAGCCACGGTGCCAGTTTCCCTTCCTTGCCGAAGGCTCCGGACATGGTGTAGAGAACGTAATAGAGAAATCCCAGAAGCAGGCTGACTCCCAGCCCCGTCAGCCAGTTTCCCTTCCCGACCCGGATCCCGAAAACCACGCCGATCAAACCCATGATCAGGCAGGACAGCGGCAACGCCAGTTTCTGGTGAAGTTCGACCTGGGCCGGCCGCAGGATCGATTCCGGAAAACCCCGCTTGCGTTCCAGCAGTTCCTTCAGTTCGGCGTAGCTGAGGCCGGAGTTCTCCTTCCGGCTTTGGGTCAGATCCTCGGTGGTTATGGAAAAATCGAAGGCTTGTTTGGTCAGAACCTGTTTTTCGGGAGGCCCGGAGAGGGGAAAGGTGAAGATGAAACCGTCGAAGAGCCACCAGGCCCCGTCCAGCCAGGCCGCTTCCTCGGCTTCGATCCGGCGGTGGGCCTGTCCGTCGGCCCGGCGTTCGTAGACTTTCACCCCGTTCCCCGAAGCGGTGTCGGGGTTGAACCGCTCGAAATAAAATTCGCGGTTGGTCACCGGATTGAAATACGTCACGTCCTTGAAGGACCTCCCCAGGAGGAACCCGTCTTCTTCGTACTGTTCCTTGAGCAGGTTGGATTGCTTCAGGGCCCTGGGGGCCACGAATTCGTTGAGGAAGAAAACCGCGACGCTCACCAGGAAACTGATGAGGATGAGCGGTGCCACCGCCCGGTAGATGTTGATCCCCCCCGCGCGCATGGCCGTGATCTCGTTGGTGTGCTGAAGGCGTCCCAGGGAATAGATCAGGGAGAGGAGGATGGCGATGGGCACGATGAAGATGAAGACCGAGGGGATGAAGAGGATGTAGTAGCGCACCGCGGCCAGCGGCCAGTTGGGGAGCCGGAGGAAGTCGTCCAGGTGCTCGAAGAGGTCCCCGATGATGAAGAGGATGACGAAGGCGGCCAGGCAGTAGGAAAAGGGGAGGAGAAACGCCTGAACGACGTAGCGGTCGAGTATTTTTACCATCGTTCTCCTCCGCTTAAATCCGGGTGTGCTTGACGGTCAAAAATATCCCCAGCCCCATGAAGAGGAGGTTGGGGATCCAGACGATCAGGTAGGGGAAAAACCGGGGTTCGTCCTCGATGGCGTTGGCGAAGAGAATGAAGATATAGTAGATGAAGAGGACCGCCAGGCTGATGGCCATTCCGATCGACTTCTCCCCCCGGTGGGTGGTGATGGCCAGGGGGATGCCGATGACGACGAAGGCAAGGCAGGCCACGGAGAGTGAGAAGCGCCGGTGGAGCTCGGTGGTGATCCGGGAGACGTCCGCCGGGTCGCCCCCGGAGCGCAGGAGCTTCTTGCGGTGGGCCACCACCTCCCTCCCGGTCATGTCCTTGACCCGTTTCTTGACGTTTTTGGCGTCGCCGAAGAGGTCGCTGACGTCGATGGGGTAGTCCAGGACCCCGAACGTCGTCCTGGTGCTGATCTGGGGGTTGTCGGGATCGTACTCGTCCAGGCTCCCGTCCTCGAGGTGGAGGTAGCAGAGCTTTTTCTCGGGGTCGGTGACGAGTTTGGCTTTCTTGGCCAGGATGACGTTTTTCAGCATCTCGTTCTCGTACTGATAGATGGAGATGTTGCGGAAGTAATCGCCTTCCCGGTTGCGGATGTTGATGGCGTAGCCGGGGAATTCCATGAACTCGCCCGGTTCGAGCAGGACTTCCGGTCCCTGGATCCCCACCTGCTGCTTGAGCAGGCGGATGTTGAAGGTGTTGCGGGGGATGATCTCGTTGTTGAGGATGGTGGAGCCCAGGGTGAACGCCAGGCCCAGAAGAATCACCGGGGTGACGATCGTCTTCAGCCCGATGCCGCTGGCCCGCATGGCCGTGATCTCGTTGTCGGCGGAGAGGCGGCCGAAGACGAGGAGGGTCCCCACCAGCAGCGACATGGGCACGGCGTAGTCGAGAATGCTCATGATGATGAAGGCCATCAGCTTCACGACCACGAAGGGGGACATGCCCTTGACCAGGTAGTCGGCGATCTTGATCAGATTGCCCAGGCAGAGGATGCCGACGATGACCACCAGGATGATGAGGGTGTGGTGCAGGACCATGCGCCCGATATATCTTTGCAGTATTCTCATTTCAAACGGGTATGATAGTATACGCGCCCGGCAACCAGGAAGCTTATATTCCCCGTACTCCCGGGGAGAGAGGGGGAAGAGGAGATGACGGCCGGCAGAACGCCTTCCCGGGTCAGATCGGCGGCGGCGTTTTTTCTCGTTTTCTTCCCCGCGGTCTATCTCGTTTCCCTGGGATCCGGGGCCCTGATCGAACCGGACGAGGCCCGGTACGGGGAAATCCCGCGGGAGATGATCGAAAGCGGGGATTTCCTCACCCCCCGCCTCAACTACGTCAAGTACTTCGAAAAGCCCCCCCTCTACTACTGGCTCACCGGCGCTTCCCTGGCCCTGCTGGGACGCAACGAGTACGCGGTCCGGCTCCCGACCGCGGTCATGGCCCTGGCCGGGATCGCTCTTACCGGTCTCCTGGCCCGGCGGTTCTTCGGCCCCCGCGCCGGCCTGCTGGCCGCGGTGGTCCTGGGTTCGGCGGGGGGATACCTGGCCATGGGCCAGCTGGCCGTCATCGACATGACGCTGACCTTCTTTCTGAGTACGGGGACGGCTCTGCTCATGCTCGCCGCGTTGGGGGAAGAGAGGGGGTGGGACCGCGGCGCCGCGCTGTTTCTGGGCCTGGCGGTCCTGGCCAAGGGCCCGGTCGCGCTCGTGCTCCCGGCCGTGGTCGTGACGGGCTATTTTCTCCTGACCCGGGACCGCGGGCTGTTCCGGCGGGTGGTTTCGGCGCCGGCGGCGCTGATCTTCGCGGCCGTGACCGTCCCCTGGTTCCTGCTCGTCAGCCTGAGAAACCCGGAATTCCCCGCTTTCTTCTTCTACCACGAGCACCTGCAGCGTTTCTTCGCCTCTTCGGCGCGCAAGGCCTTTCACGCCGAGCCCTTCTGGTTTTTCTTCCCGGTGCTGCTGGCCTTGATCTTCCCCTGGCTGACGTGCATTCCGGCCGCGGTCCGGGAAGTCCTGCGGGGAGGCTCTCCGGAAACGAGGAAGCCCCTGGCCTTCCTCACCGCCTGGTGGGCCGGCATCCTGATCTTCTTCAGTATCTCCAGTTCCAAACTGATCCCCTACGTGCTTCCCTGCCTGCCGCCGCTGGCGGTCTGGGTGGGGTGGGGGATCGATCGGATTCTGGACCGCGGAACCGGGAAGCCCGGGAGCGCCGAACTGCGGTTCGCCGCCGCGCTCCTCGCCCTGATCGGGCTGGGTCTGGGCGGCTACCGCCTCTTCGCTCCGGAACCGCTGCTTTCCCCCGCCGCCTGCTTCCTTCCCGCCGCCGCCGCGCTCCTGGGGGGTGCCGCGGTCTGGGTCGCCGGACGCCGGCCCTCCCTCTTCTCCTTCTGCCTCCTGGGGGCGGTTTCGGCGGCCGTGGTCTCCTCGAGCCTGGCCCTGATCAGAAGTTCCCTGGAAGACTTCCGCTCCACCAAGGCCCTGGCGATGAAAGCTCTTTCGTTGCGCCGGAACCGCGAACCGTTTTATAGTTTCAACTTTTACGCCCAGGGGTTTCCGTTTTACACCGGGGAACGGCTGGTGCTGGTGGACAGTCTCGGCGAACTGCGGTTCGGGGCCTACCGGGGGTCCGAGGAGAACCGGCGCTGGTTCATCCCCGGAACGCGGCTGCGGCGGAAGATGGCCGGAGCCGAAGAGGTGTTCGTGGTTTTCGAGGAAGAAGACGAAGATTCCATGCAGTGGATATCCCGGGGCGATATGGAGATAGCGGCCCGCACCGGGGGGTATCTGTTGGCACGAAACCGACGCTCGCCCGGATCGAGCGAAGAAGAGGTCAAACCGGAATGAAAAAAACGATCGAGATCGGAAATCTCTATCCCACCATCGCCGACGGCAGTTTCCCGGTCAAGCGGGAGGTCGACCGGCCCTTGCGGGCTACCGTCGAGGTATGCGGCCCCGGCAGGAAGAAGGTTGAGCTTCTCTGGAGAGAAAAGGAGAAAGCGCCCGGGAACTGGAACCGGGTCCCCATGAAGCGGGTTTCGCCGATCAGGTGGGAAGGGGAGATCCCGATCCGGCGCTGCGGCACCTATCTGTTTACGGCGGAGGCGTCCGTGCCCGGGTCGAAGCCGGAGCGCTACGGTCTGGAGCAGGAGCTTTGGGTCGGGACGGAACGCTCCCGTTTCGCGGCCTGGTACGAACTTTTCCCCCGTTCCCAGGGAACGGTCCCGGGGCGCCACGGAACCTTCAAAGACGTGGAGCGTCGGCTGCCGGAGATCAAGGCCATGGGGTTCGACGTCATTTACGTTCCCCCCGTCTGCCCCATCGGCCACACCAACCGCAAGGGCCGCAACAACAGCCTCGTCGCCGCGCCGGACGACCCGGGCACTCCCTGGTCGGTGGGGAACGAACACGGCGGCCATACCGCCATCCACCCCCTCCTGGGAACCGAGAAATCGTTCCGGCACCTGGTTTCGCTTCTGAAAGACATGGAGATGGAGCTTGCCCTCGATTTTACCTCGAACTGTTCCCCCGACCACCCCTGGATCAGGGAACACCCGGGGTGGTTTTTCCGCAACCCCGACGGGACCATCAAATACGCGGAAAACCCCCCCAAGAAATACGAGGACGTCTGTCCGCTCAACTATTACCCCAAAGACCGGGAAGCCATGTGGCAGGCGCAGCTCGATATTTTCCTGTGCTGGATCGAGCGGGGGGTGACGACGTTTCGGATCGACAACCCCCACACCAAGCCCACGGAATTCTGGGCGTGGCTGATCCGGGAAATCAGGAAAGTCTGCCCGGAGGCGGTGTTCCTCTCCGAGGCCTTCACCGATTACGACAAGCTCGAAGAACTGGCCCGGGCCGGCTTCACCCAGTCCTATTCGTACTTCACCTGGAGAAACGGGAAAAACGAGTTGATCGAATATTTCCTCAAGCTCACCGGGACCTATCTGAGCGAATTTCTCCGGGTGAACCTTTTCACCAACACCCCCGACATCCTCCCCGAATACCTCCAGACCGGAGGGAAACCCGCTTTCAAAATCCGCGCCGCCCTGGCCGCGACCCTTTCCTCGGTATACGGAATCTACAGCGGATTCGAACTGCTGGAGAACAAGCCGCTGGTCCCCGGCAAGGAATCGTACCTGGATTCCGAAAAATACGAAATCAAGGTACGGGACTGGGACCGGGCGGGAAACATCAAGGACTATCTCGCGGCTCTCAACCGTATCCGCCGGGAGAATCGGGCTCTTCGCTACTACGATAATCTCCGCATCCTCAGTTCCACCGACGACCAGATCCTATTTTACGGTAAAATCTCCCCCGGCAGAGACAACATCGTCGTCTGCGCGGTCAACCTCGATCCTTTCGCCTCCCACACCGGCCGCATTACCCTTCCCCTGGAGGAGTTCGGGATCGGCTCGAACGAGGAGTACCGGGCGGTCAATCTGCTCGACGGGGTGCCGGAGCCGTGGCGGGGTAGGGAACAGATCGTCACCTTGGATCCGGAAGTCGAGCCCGCCGCCATCTACCGGATCGAGAAACCGGCGCCGTCGGCGACCCGGGACGACCGCTAACGAGAAGGAGGAAGCATGAAAGTCACGTTCATAACCCGGGAATATCCGCCGAATGTGTACGGAGGCGCCGGAGTTCACATCCGGGAACTGGCCCGCTGCCTTTCGGAATTGATGGAAGTCGAGGTGCGGTGCTTCGGAGACCAGAACGAGAGCAACGGCATCAGGGTCAAGGGCTATGAGATCGATCCCCGGCCCCATTGTCCGGCGCAGCCGAAGTTCGACGCTCTCTTCAACACGCTCTACACCAACCTGGCCATGCTGACGGACGGCATCACCGGCGATGTCATCCATACCCACACCTGGTACGCCCACCTGGCCGGTTTCCTGGGCAAAAAGCTCTACAACATGCCCCATGTCGCCACTTCGCACAGCCTGGAGCCGCTGCGGCCCTGGAAAGTCGAGCAGCTGGCGGAGGCTTATCATGTCTCCGCCTGGATGGAAAAGGTCGGGCTGGAAAACGCCGACCGGGTGGTGGCCGTCTCCAAGATGATGAAGGAGGACATCGTCGCCAACTTCGACGTGGACCCGGAGAAGGTGACGGTCATTCACAACGGGATCGACCTGAATAAGTACCGCCGCCGCCCCCTGTCGCCCGAGGTCCGGGCCCACTACGGCATCGAGGAGGATTACGTGCTGTTCGTCGGGCGCCCCACCGCCCAGAAAGGTATGGAGTACCTGATCGACGCGGCCGACGATATTCCGGTCCAGGTGGTCATCGAAGCGGTCGGCGCCGACACCAAGGAATACGAAGACCGGATGGCAGCCAAAGTGGAGGGGAAGAAGAACATCCTCTGGATTCACGAGAACCTGGGGGACGAGATCAATGCCGGACTCTACTCCTCGGCCAAGGTGTTCATCTGCCCTTCGGTCTACGAGCCCTTCGGAATCATCAATCTGGAGGCGATGGCCTGCGAAACTCCGGTCGTGGCCAGCGCCGTGGGGGGGATCATGGAAGTGGTGGTTCCGGGAGAAACCGGTTTCCTCGTCGAACCCGCCGCCGCCGGGCAGATCGCGGAAAAGGTCAACGAACTTCTGAGCCGGCCCGACCTGGCGCTGAAGATGGGCCGCAACGGCCGGAAGCGGGTCGAGGACTATTTCAGTTGGGAATCGATCGCCCGAAAAACCAAGGCCATGTATGAAGAACTCCTCCACGAAAAAGCCCCCGTGCCCGCTCCATGAATAGGTCCCGGGCTCTCAAGGTACTCAATCCCCTTCTCGCCCTGGTTTTCCTGACCCAGATCCTTTCCGGGGTCTTTCACGAATACCTGGACCACGATGTCTTCGAGGTGGTTCACGAAACCGGCGGAATAGTTTTGGCGGGATTGGTCGTTCTTCACGTCGGGCTCAATTGGAATTGGGTCAAGGCGACGTTCTTCGGGAAGAAACGGCCTCCGGCCTCGAAGCCCTGATCGGGTTTCAGGAGGAGCATCCGGGGCCGTATGCGCCGCCCCCGGGGGTCACGTCCCGGCGGCGCCGGTTTCCCGGTTGTAGCGTTCGTTCCGCTCCCACTGGCGGCGCCAGGACTCGGCGTATTTGTTGATCCAGTCCAGCATGGCGATATTGCCGAGGTCGCAGCCCGCTTTCTCCGACTCGATCCACTTATGCTTTTCGATCTCCTGGAGCTGTTCCTCGGTGGCTTTGCGCACCTGGGTTTCGCGCCAGGCCTGGGAGTGGTGGTTCAGCCAGCTCTGAATGGTTTCTTCCATGCTGACGAAACGGCAGAAACGCTGGGAAAGGAAATAGCGGTGAACTTCTATCGCCCGCCATTCCGGGGGAGAAAAGCTGTGAGGATCCTGGGTGTCGCCTTCCGGGCTCACTCTCGATTCCTATTCTTATCGAATCATAATACTATAGTTTAGTCGATGAACGTGCCCGCTCTCAATCAAAAAACAGTCGGCTTGGATGGCCCCGATCCCGGCGCCGTCTTCATGATCGGCTTTTTCGGCCACGCCCCCGCTCCCGAGTTGGAGCGCATGGTTCTCGATGAAAAGGTAGGCGGGGTCATTCTCTTCGGACGCAACATCGATTCCGTATCCCAGACCCGCGAGTTGATCGGCCGCCTCCAGGAACTCAGAGCCCGGGTCCGCGCCGACCCTCTCCTGGTCGCCGTCGACCAGGAAGGCGGCGCCGTCAACCGCTTCGTCGAAGGGGTCTCGGTCTTTCCCGGCAACCGCGCTCTGGGCGAAACCGGGAACCGGGATTGGGCCTACCGGCAAGGGTTGGAGATCGGGCGGCAGCTGCGGGAAATCGGGGTCAACGTCAACCTGGCGCCGGTTCTCGACCTGTACGAGATTCCCGGGAATCCGAGCACCGGAATCCGATCCCTGGGCCCCGACCCGGCCCGCGTGGCCGACCTGGGCGCGGCCCTGGTCCGGGGGTTCCTGGCGGGCGGGGTGATCCCGGTCGCCAAACACTTCCCCGGCAAAGGCGCGGCCCGCGTCGATTCCCATTTCGGGCTTCCCGTGATCGACCGGGGGAGGAGCCTGCTGGAAGCGCGGGAGTTGGAGCCGTTCCGGGCGGCGTTCGCCGCCGGCCTTCCGGCAGCGATGGTCTCCCACGCCGCCTACCCGGAGTTGGAGAGGGGGAAGGCCGTCGTTCCCGCGACGTTTTCCGACCGGGTGCAGCGGGATTTGCTCCGGGAGAGCCTGGGTTTCCGGGGGGCGGTAGTGACCGACGATTTGGGGATGGGGGCCGTCCGGGGTTCGGCTTCCGCCGCCGCCAGAAACGCCCTGATGGCAGGCGCGGATTTGTTGCTCCTCTGCCACTCCCCCCAAGCCCAGGCCGAGGCGATTTCTTCTCTGACCCGCGACAGCGCCGCCGACCCTCGACTGAGAGAGCGGCTGCGGGATGCCGCCGCGCGGTTGGCGCCGCTCCGGCAGATGGCCGCCCGCCCAGTTTCCGGTTCCGTCCCCGCCGACGAAGCCCTGCCCGGGACGATCGCCGCCGCCGCCGTCCGCTGTTTCCGGGACCCGGGAGGGCTGCTTCCCATCGACGTTTCCCGCAAACCCGCGGTCGTCCGTTTTCTTCCCCGGGCGGGGACCGGCGCCGAGGAGCGTTCCGGTTCCCGGGGAGCCGGTTTGGCCGATGTTCTCTTCTCCGGGGGGGCGGAGGTTTCCCCGTTCGACATCGACGTCGATCCTTCTCTCGAAACCGCCCGCCGGATCGAATCCGCCGCCGCCGGCGGCTTGACGGTGGTCTGTACCTACGACGCCTACCGGTTCCCCCTCCAGCGGGCGCTCCTGAAAAGGCTTCCGCGCGCCGGCATCGTCGCCGTCGCGGTCCGCGACCCTCGTGACGTCGAGCTCTTCCACCCGGACTGGACCGCGCTCGCCACCTACGGCCATACCGCCGTTTCCATGGCGGCGGCGGCCGACATGCTTCTGGGCCGGTCGGCAAAAAGACGCGGATGAGATTCCCGCTCAGACTTTCCCGGAGAGGTTGGCCAGGAGAAACTCCCTGAACTCCGGGTAGGTGCAGCCCATCGGCATCGGGCTTCCGCTTCTGGAATCAAGGTCGCCGAGCGCGGCGGGGGCGTCGGGGTGGAACCCCAGCAGCGTTTCGATCTCTTCGGGAAACTTGGCGGGATGCGCGGTCTCGATCGAGAGGCAGGGGTTGAAATCCCCCTCCTCGGCCAAAAATTCCCGCAGGCCCTTCCAGCCGACGGCCCCGTGGGGCTCGAGCAGGAGCCGGTGTTCCTTCCACGCCGCCAGAATGGTGCGGCGGGTGGTTTCGTCGCTGACGCTGACCGAGCGGATCCTCCGGCGCATTTCTTCGATATCGGGCAGGCGGTAAACGGTGCCGTCCTTGTCCACGGTGCCCCCGTAAACGTCGAAGAAACGGGCAAGGTTGCTGGGATGCCCGACGTTCATGGCGTTGGAGAGACACGTCCGGGACGGGGAGACCTTGCGGTAGGAGCCGTCGGCCAGAAAACGGGGGAATTCGTCGTTTTCATTGGTGGGCATGAGCAGCCGCCGCAGGGGAAGCCCCATGCGGCGGGCGATCTCGCAGCCGAAAGCGTTGCCGAAGTTCCCCGAAGGGACCGAAACCACGATTTCTTCCCCGGCGTCGGCGACCTGGGCATAGCCCCAAAGATAGTAAATGCTCTGGGGAAGGACCCGGCCGATGTTGATGGAATTGGCCGACGTAAGGTTGAGATCGGCCAGGCCGGGGTCGAGAAACGCCTGTTTCACCATGTTCTGGCAGTCGTCGAATTTGCCGTCCACCACCAGGGTGCGGACGTTTCCCCCGATGGTGTCGAGCTGTTTTTTCTGGCGGGGGCTGACCTCGAGCCGGGGGTAGAGGATGCAGACGTCGATCCCCTCCACGCCCTTGAAGGCTTCGCCGATGGCGCTGCCGGTGTCTCCGGAAGTGGCGACCAGAACATTGAGCCGCCGCCGGGGGTCCTTGAGCCGGGACATGAGCCTCGACATCAAGCGCGCCGCGAAGTCCTTGAAGGAGGCGGTAGGGCCTTGATCGAGACGCATGACGAACTTACGGTCGTAGACCCGTTCCAACGGCACCGGGAAGTCGTAAGCGTCCCGGACGGCCTCCTCCAGGCCGGCGTCGTCCAACTCTCCGCCCAGGTATTCGCGCATGACCAGAAACGCCGCTTTCCAATAAGGAGCGTCCCGCAGCGCGGAGATGTCCCCGGTTGAAAACGAGGGGAACCGTTCCGGGAGAAACAGGCCTCCGTCCGGGGCCTGCCCCGCGATCAGGGCTTCGCGGAAGCTGACGGTTCCGGCGAACGGCGCCCGCCCGGCGGTGTCGACGGCGCGGTTGGTGCTGTAGTATCGAATTTTTTTCATCTCCTGAGTCCCGGGCGTTCCCGCGGGAACCGAAACCGCCCGTTTCCCCGGTAAAAAAGCGCCGGGAGCTTCACCCGTGCCGGTAGCTGAGAGTGATGGCCATGGCCGCCCGGGTCAGGGGATATGCCGTGGGCGGGGCGGTCAGAAGAGGATGGGTCCCGATCTGGGCGGTCATGATCGAACTCACCGTCATCCGGTTCTGAATCATGATCCCGATCAGGTTGGTGAGTTCCCCGGTACCGTCTCCCCCCATGACCTGTCCCCCGATAATCACTCCCGATTCCCGGGAGGCGATCAGTTTGACCAGCTGTATCTGAGTCCCGGGCATGGTCCCGGGGTGTTTATCCGCCCCCTGAAACGATCCGGTGACGATATCGAATCCCCGTTCCCGGGCCAGGTTTTCCTTGACGCCGGCCACCCCGAACGCGGTCGTCCCCACCGCGGTGGAATAAATGGCGATGGTGCCGCCGAAGGTCTTGACCGCCGAGAGGCTATAGAGGTTCATGGCCGCGATCCGGGCTTCGGCGCACGCGGTGGAGGCGAGCATCACCGGAATGGAGTCGCGGGTGATGAAGCTTTTCTTTTCGGCGCAGTCCCCCACCGCGAAAACGTCGCGGTTTTCGGTCATCATGTATTCGTTGACCTGGACGAAGCCCATGCGGTTGAGCGGGATCCCCGCGGCCTCGGCCAGCCCGGTAGCGGGGATATAGCCGGTGGCCAGGATGACGGCGTCGGATTTTATCTCTTCGCCGCTTTCCAGGCGCACCCCCGTGACCCGGCCCTTTCCCATAACCTCCCGGACCCCGACCCCGGCGACGACGTTCACCCCTCGGTCCTTGAGGATCTCCTCGGCCTTTATCGTCAATTCGGGGTCGAAGGCCAATTCCAGAACATGGGGGAGCTTTTCGATCAAGGTCACCCGTTTGCCGGATTTGGTCAGTTCATCGGCGACCTCGACTCCGATAAAGCCGCCGCCGACGATGATTACGGACCCGCATTCGCCCAGGCGTCGGACCATCCGTTCCAGGTACTCCTTGTCCTTGGGGATGAGGAAGAGGTTCTCCCGTTCTTTGCCGCGGAACGTCTTGGGGACCGAGGGGACCGAACCCAGGGCCAGAACGAGTTTCTCGAAACCGATCGTTTCCCCGCCCGCGGTGGCGCAGGTCTTGGCCTCCTGGTCGACGGCGACGACTTCGTCGATCAGCAGATCGACTCCGGCATTGAGCAGAACCCGATCGGGGATAAGATCCTGATCGATGCCCCGGAGAGTCGCGAAGATATAAGGGATCCCGCAGGGAGTCAGAACCTGCTTCTCCCGGCGCACCAGCAGAACGCTTTTCCCGGGATGAAACGCCTTGGCGGTGGTGGCGGCCACGATCCCCGAGGCGCTCCCTCCGACGACCAGCACATCCGTTTTTCTCATAACCGCGCTCCTTATCCTTTTCCGGAGAAGACCAACACTAGCACAAATCGCGCGCCCCGGCCACGCGTCCGTTTTCCGCAGGGAGCCGCAGGCCGGTCAATAAAGCGTCCGGGGGGGCGTGGACTTCAGGCCCGCGAAAAGAGGGGAACGAACGATCCCGAGGCGGTTGAGACGGAAGAGAACCGAGGTCCGCAGAACCCCCAGGCCGTAGAGGATGCTGGAGGCCAGGTCGATGGAGGAAGCTTCGGCGAAATAGCGGGTGGGGCAGGAAATTTCGCCGATCCGGAACCCGGCGTAGATAGCCTGCGCCAGAATCTGGTTGTCGAAGACGAAATCGTCGGAATTGTCCTCGAAGGGGATCGCCTCCAGCACTTCCCGGGAATAGCCCCGGTAGCCGGTGTGATACTCCGAAAGTTTATGGTGGAGCAGGAGGTTCTGAATCAGGGTCAACACCCGGTTGGCGACGTATTTATGCAGGGGCATTCCCCCCGCCAGGGCCCCCACCCCCAGGATTCTGGAACCGAGGACCAGGTCGTAGTGGCCGATCGAGATCAGGCTTGAAATCGCCGTCAGCAATTTGGGGCTGTACTGGTAGTCGGGGTGAAGCATGACGACGATGTCGGCGCCCTCGGCCAGGGCCGCCCGGTAGCAGGTCTTCTGGTTGGCGCCGTAACCCCGGTTGGTCCGGTGGATGATGGTCTTGATTCCCAGTTCCCGGGCCTTGGTCACGGTGGCATCGGTGCTGTGGTCGTCGACCAGAAGGACGTCGTCCACCAGCCAGGACGGGATTTCCCGGTAGGTCCTCTCCAGGGTCAGTTCCGCGTTGTACGCCGGGAGCACGACCACGATTTTTTTCCCGTTAAGCACCGGGTCCTCCCCCTTCGGTTCCGTAAAAGACTCGGGTCATTCCGCGGATGAACCAGCGGGGAGGATCACCCCGGAGGACCCCGGTGTCGTCGCTCCCGTCCCCGTCATAATCGCCCGTCACCGGAATATCTCCGGGTTTCCCGAAAAAGAAGCGGGATCTTCCCCGGATAAACCAGCTTCCGTTCGAACCCCGGTATACGGCGATCTCCTCCGTCCCGTCGCCGTTGAAATCGGCGGGAACGGGCATGTCCGATGCCGCTCCATAATAGGCTCTCGCCCCCTCACCGGTTATCGCCCAGCAACCGGTACCGGGACGGAAAACGGCGGCTTCGACGCTGTCGTCCCCGGAATAATCGGCCGGGACCGGCTGATCCCGGTCCCGGCCCCACCAGAACCGGGTCTTTCCGCGATAAGCCCACAAGCCCGCCCCGGGACGGAAAAAACCGGCGTCGATCCGCCCGTTCCCCCGAGTATAGGGGGGCAGGACCAGATCTCCGGGGGCGCCGAAATAAAACCGGGTCTCTCCGCGCACCGCCCAGCGCCCGTCGCGGGAGCGATAGACCGCGGGCCGGGCGCTCCCGCTCCCGGAATAATCCCCGGCCACGGGAACGTCTGCCTCTCCGCCGAAAGAGAATGCGGAAAAACCGCGGATGGTCCAACGTCCGTCCGACTCCCGGTAGGCGGCGAAATCGTCGGTTCCGTCCCCGTCGAAGTCGCGTCCCCGCCGGGCCGAGCCCGGATCGAACTCCAGCGGTCCGATGTCGATGCCGGCCCCCCGGGGGCGGCAGAAGCCGCGGATGTCGAACCCGGGGAGCGGCCCGCCGCCGCCGTTTCCGGCGTCGACGCAGGGCGAACCCGGCAGCAGGGAAAAAGAATGCTCGCCGGCGTTTTCCAGGAGGGGATCGGCTCCGATGTTGCCGGAACAGCCGGGGAGAGCGTTCAGCTCGCCGGCGTCGGCGGCGGCGACCTTGCCCGAAAACAGGCCGCCGGGCATATCGAAAAAGCAGCAGTTGCGGACGGCGAGGTCGCCGGTCCCCAGGTAAAAGGTGTGGTCGAGCCCGATAAAGACGGTATTGACGATTTCCAGGGGTCCGGCCGCGTCCGTGTCGTAGGCGAACGTGCCGCAGTAACCGACCGATTTGCTTCCGATCAAGGAGTTGACGATACGTCCGGGGCCTTGCCGGTAGATAACGGCGCCGTCGTCGATGGGGGTGCAGCCGTAGACGATCGAATCGATCAGTTCCCCGTTTCTCCAGAACTTGACGGCGTTGCGGCCGGCGCCGACGACCGAAGTGCCGATCACCGAGCAGTCGCTGGCCTTGAAGTCGAGGCCGTCGCCCGCCGGGCCGACGATCAGGCACCCCGCCACCAGGATGTCGGAACTGTTGACCACGGCCACGGCGTCGAGAGAGGTGTCGTTTCCGCCGGTCGAACGTCGAAACGAGCAATCCGATATCCGCATCCCTTTGACGTTGGCGTCGTTCTCGTCCCCGATATTGACTCCGATATCGGCTCCTTCGACCTCGACGTCTTCGAGGATGAGTCCTTCGATCTGGTATTTGACCCCGGGCCCGTCGGGATCGAAGCCGTCGGGCCCGTCATAGACGTCGGAGAGAAGGTAGGAAGTGCTGAAAAATTCGGTGATGAACCCCTCGCCCCGGTGCCTGAACTCCCGGGCCCGGATATCGACAAGGGAAACGTTCTTCATGGCCGCGCTCTCGAGGGGGGCGCCCAGATAAAACGGGTTGGACCAACCCTCGAGGGTGAGGTTGCGGAAGGCGAGGTTGGCGTAGGGGCCGGAGGCCTGGAAGAGATGGGCCGCTCCCCAGGAATCCGGATCGCCGGGCCAGAAGGAGGGCCGGATGACCGCTTCTTCGCCCGTCTTCCCCTCGATCAGGAGATTCCCCCGGGTTATTTCCAGGTATTCGTGTTCGACGGGCCGCAGATAAACACCCCCGGCGAGTTCGATCCGCATCGGTGTTTGGGGGTACTGGTTGGCGAGAATGACGGCGCCCCCCAGGGTCCGCTTGGGCGCCTGGGGCGACGTTCCCGGATTGCCGTCGTTCCCCCCCGGGGCGACATAGACGACCGTTTCTCCCTGGGGTTGCCAGGGAGTTTCGGGGACGTCCCCCGGTTCCAGGTAGGCGCAGGCGTCGAGAACCCCGGAGAGGGGAGGGCATGTCCCCCGGGAACCCGGGGCCGATACGATCGCCGCCAGAGCCATGGAAATCGCCAACATTCTTTAACCTGAGGTGACGGCCGTTGTTCTTTATACTAACATAACACGAGCTCGGTAGTGAGGCCACAGGGGGAGAGATGAAGATAACCGTCATCGGTTCGGGAACGGGGACGCCTTCCCCGCGGCGGAAAGCGCCCGCGCTTCTGGTCGAAACCGGCCGTCGGAAGATGCTTTTCGACTGCGGCCCGGACACGCTCCACGGCCTGGCCGAGGCCGGCTGCTTCCCCGGCGACCTGGACCGGGTCTGGATCACCCATCTTCACCCGGACCATAGCCTGGGCATCCCCCACCTGCTTTTCGCCTGCCGTTACTCCCGCCCGCCGCGCCGCCGCCCCCTGGAGATCGCGGGACCGGCGGGTCTGAAGCGGGCGCTCGCCGGCTTCCGCTGCGTTTACCCGGACTGGCTGGAGGCCCGTGAGTACGAATTGACGGTCCGGGAGCTGGCCCCGGGCCGGTATCTCGACGAAGATATCGCCGTTACCGCCCTTCGGGTCGTCCACGGCCCCGAAAGTCTGGGATACCGTCTTTGCGCGCCCGGGAAGGGGATACTGGCCTATACGGGCGACAGCGCCTACTGCCCGGCCCTGGTCGAATTGGGGGCCGGGGCCGATCTTCTGGTCGCCGAAGCCTCCTTTCCCGCGGGCCGCGCTGTTCCGGGTCACCTGACCCCCGAACTGGCCGGCCGCGTCGCCCGGGAAGCGGGGGCGCGGGAGCTGGTGATCACCCATCTGTATCCGCTCTGCGACTCGGTCGACGTCCACGCCCAGGCCGCCCGGGAATTCGCCGGCCGGATCCACGTGGCCGAAGACGGGATGACGGTCACGGTGGGGGAAGGGGGCACGTGAGCGGGAGAATACATTTTTGCGGGATCGCGGGAACGGGTCTGAGTGCCCTGGCCCGGTTGGCGGTCTGGCGCGGGCTGCGGGTCAGCGGTTCGGATCGTTTTTTCGATCGGGGGGAGTCGCGGGAACTGCGGCGGGCGCTGGAGAAGGAAGGGATCGTCATTCTTCCCCAGGACGGTTCCGGGGTCAGCGGGGCCGAAACGGTCGTGAGTTCGGCGGCGGTCGAGGCGGATATCCCCGACGTGGCGGAGGCACGGAAAATGGGAGTGTCCGTGGTCTCCCGCGCCGCCTTTCTCCGGGAATGGGGACGTCCATACCGCCGGGTGGCCGTAGCCGGGACCAACGGGAAGTCGACGACGACGGCGATGCTGGCCTGGATACTGCACCGCCTGGGGCGGGACCCGACGGTGGTCCTGGGGGCCGAGCCGCGGGGCGACTGGGGCGGAGAGGGCAACGCCCGCGCGGGAGGATCGGACCTCTTCTGCTTCGAGGCCGACGAAAGCGACGGGGAACTGGATTCCTACCGCCCCGAAGTCGGAGCGGTTACCAACATCTCGGAAGATCATTTTTGCCTGGACGATCTGGTCGGGATCTTTCAGCGCTTCGCCGCCTCCGTGACGGAGACGCTGGTCGTCAACCGGGATTCGTCGCCGTGCCGCGCACTTTTTCGGCACGCCCGTTCCTGCACGACTTTCTCCCTGGAGGGGGAGGGGGATTACAACGCCTCGGAGGTGGAATTGAAGCCCGCCGGTTCCCGCTTCCGCTGGAATGAAATCCCATGCTTCATTTCCCTCCCCGGCGTTCATAATGTCGCCGATGCCCTCTGCGCTTTGACCGTCGCCGCGGTGCTGGGCGCCGATCCCCGTTCGGCCGCCGACGCCCTGGCTTCGTTCCCCGGGTTGGGAAGGCGACTGGAGGTGGTGGGGTACTCCGGCGGAACCGCGGTTCTCGACGACTACGCCCATAACCCGGCCAAGATCGCCGCTTCCCTGGCCGCGGCGCGGCTGCTGAAGAAACACCTGGCGGTAGTGTACCGGCCCCACGGTTTTACCCCGCTGGCCCGTTTCCTTGCCGGGTACGCCCGGGCCTTTTCCGCGGGGTTGGGACCGGAGGATCTCCTGGTTCTCCTCCCGGTGTTCTACGCGGGGGGCACCGCCGCGGAGGGGAAGGGCAGCAGGGACTTGGCCGTCGGGATAACCGGGGGCTGCCGCGTCCTCCTGGCCGACGACCTGGACGAGGCCGCGGCCGCGGTGGAGCAGGCCTTGCGCCCGGAAACCGCGGTTATTTTCATGGGGGCCAGGGACCCGGATCTTTCATCCGGCGCCCGACGGTTTTTGTCTTCGCTGCGCGACCGGGGGGGGGAAGGGTGAGGAGATGCGCTACCGGGAGGCCTTGGAATATCTGTATTCGCTGAGGTTGTTCGGGACCAAGCTGGGACTCGACAATATCCGCGAAGTGCTCCGGCGCCTCGACCACCCGGAAGCGAATATCGATTTTTACCACGTCGCCGGAACCAACGGCAAGGGCTCCACCTGCGCCTTTTTGAACAGCCTGCTCGGCCTCACCCGGACCCGGGTGGGATGCTTCACCTCCCCCCATTTGGAAGACTTCCGGGAACGGATCCGAGTCGACGGCAAGGCGATAGGGAAGAAGGAAGTCTGCCGTTTGCTGGAACGCCTGGCGCCGGTCCTGGAGGGCGTGGCCCGCGCTCCGGGCTGCGCCCACCCCACCTACTTCGAAGCCGTGACCGCCCTGGCCCTCTGCTATTTCCGGGAACGCGGGGTCGAAGCCGCGGTCTGGGAAGTGGGAATGGGGGGGCGGTTGGACGCCACCAACGCGGTCGTCCCCAAGGTCGCGGTCGTCACCACGGTGGCGATGGACCACTCCGCGTATCTGGGGAACGACCTGGAGAGCATCGCCGCCGAAAAGGCCGGTATCGTCAAATCCGGGGTGCCGACGGTGACGGGAGACCTTCCACCGGAAGCCCAGGGGGTGGTGAAAAACGCCTGCCGGATTCGGGGGGCGCGACTGTTGCGGGCATCGTCGCTGTTCTCCCGGACGGAGCCGGAGGTGGCCGGTTCCCGAAGCGTCTTTACGGTGGGTTTTCCCGACGGCCTCGGCGTAAAACTGGCTCTGCGCCTCCTGGGGCGGCATCAGGCCGACAACTGCCTCACCGCCCTGGCGGCCTGGTGGACGGGAGAGGCCGGCGCCGCCGGGCGCCTCGACCGCGGCCGGGTGGCCCGGGCCCTGGAGGAGACCTTTTGGCCGGGACGCTTCGAGATCATGCGCCGCGGGGGGATAGAGTTCATCGTCGACGGCGCCCATAATCCGGCGGGGGCCCGGGCCCTCGCCGACGTCCTGGGCCGATACCTGCGGGGGCGCCCGTATTCCCTGATTCTGGGGGTCCTGGCGGACAAGGACGTGGACGGTATCGTCCGGGAACTGGTTCCCGGGGCCCGAGTGGTCCGGACGGTTACGGTGGCGGGCAGCAGGGCCCTTCCCGGGGAGGAACTGGCGGCCCGCTGCCGCGCCGCCGGGGATGACGGAAGGATTATTTCCTGCGAAACCCTTGAGCGGGCGATCGGGGATTGCTATAGTGGCGCAGAGCCCGTTTCGACCGTGGTGGTCGCCGGATCGCTCCGGCTGGCGGGGGCGGCTCGGGGGATGATCGGGTCCCGGGACCGGCGGACCCGGAGGGGATGAAGATGACCGAATCTGGAACCGTTGCCATCATTCATGCCATAATCCTGCGGCCCAACCGGGAGCCGCGGAAAGGAAGCATTCTCATCCGCGACGGGAAGATCCAGGAACTCCTTCCCGATCAGCTTCCCAGTCTTTCCCGGAGCGTCCGCAAGATCAACGCCGAGCGTAATTTCGTCGCGCCCGGATTCATCGATCTGCACGTCCATGGCGCCGGCGGCCATCATTTCAGCGATCGGCCCTACCGGAATCTCTACGGAATTATCCGCACCCTCTACCGGTTCGGGACCACTTCCTGTCTGCCCACGCTTTCGGCGCTCTCGCCCGAAGAGATTCTCGAATATATCCGCTTCATCAAGGGTCCGGCGTCGAAATCGAAATACCGTTCGTCGATTCTGGGCCTCAACCTGGAAGGACCTTTCATCAGCATCGGCAAGCGCGGAGCCCAGCCCCTGCGTTATATCCGCAAAGCCGACCCCGATTGCCTCCGGCAGTTCCTCAAGGAAGCCGACGGGTTGATTAAAATCATGACCCTGGCCCCGGAACTGCCGGGAGGAGAGGACCTGATATCGCTCCTGACCGCCAGCGGCGTGATCGCGGCCATCGGCCATACCCAGGCCGGGTACGACGAGACCCGAAAAGCCGTGGAGCGGGGTTTGAACTACGCCACGCATATCTTCAACAGTTATCCGCCCCTGCACCACCGCGAACCCGGCGCCCTGGCCGCCATTCTCGAGGAAGAACTCGTCAACGCCGAATTGATCGCCGACGGGGTGCACGTTTCCCCGGTTCTGATCCGGCTTCTGTTCCGGCTCAAGGCCTTCGAAAGGATTCACCTGGTCACCGACGGCACCGCCGCCATGGGGAAGAAGCTGGCCAAGTTCACGATGGGAGGGAGGGACGTCTCCGTCGCCGACGGCCGGGCCAGCCTGAACGACGGCACCCTGGTGGGATCGGTTCTTCCCATGAACCAGGCCCTGAAGAATCTGGTCGAATACACGTCGGTTCCGCTCTCGCGGGCCATCTCTCTGGCTACGCTCCATCCGGCCCGCGTGCTGGGCATCGATCACGTCAAGGGAGACCTGGGCGAGGGCATGGACGCCGATCTGGTCATCTTCGACCGCAAATTCACCGTCAAGCGGACCATGGTCGGGGGAAAAGAAGTGTTTCCCCATCCTCCCGGATCGGGGAAATGATCCGGTTCGTTTTCAGGACGGCGGCTCTCCTGGTCCTGGCGGCCCTGGTATACGGACTGGTGCTTCTCTACCGGGAACAGCCGGAAGAAGAACAGGAGGCGATCCGGGCGCGGGTGTGGGGGGCCTTCCGCGATATCTCCCTGACCCTGGGCAAAGCCGGACGCCGTACCGTGGAACAGGGGATCGGCCTTATCTCCGGGGCCGAAGAGAAGCCGGGCACGGAAAACGGGGAGTGACCCGCCGGCCGCGTTCCCCCTCCCGCGGAGATACGAGCGCCCCCTCTAGCCCGGGCGCGCTTCCGGGGTCGGTCTTTTCCCGACGATTTTTCCGATAAGCCCGATCAGGAGGAGAACGGCTCCGGTCCCGACGGCCAGGGTTTCGGCCGGAATTCCCGGTGGGGGGACGACCGCGAGCATGGGATCGAGAGCGATGAGAGCGAACCCCGCGGCCCCCAAAAAAATCTGCCATCCTTTCGCGGGGGGAGAGGTCAGGATCAAAGCCGCGGGAACGGCGAGAAGATAGTAATGGATCCAGACCAGGCGGGAGGAAAGGATGAAGACCAGTGCGCCCAGGGCGATCGCCGCCTGCCAGGAAGAGGAAAAAATCTCGGGGCTCCTCATCCGCCGGCGCGCGCCGGCGGCGACGGCCGCCGCCGCGACCCCGAAGAGCCCGAGCGCCAGGGGAATGCTCAGATCGGTGCCGGCCCAACGGGAGAAGTACCAGCCCGGGGCGTAATTTCCCAGGCGGGGAGGGATGATGTCGGGAGGCATGGCCGCCGCCGCTTCCACCCATCGTTTCCAGCACCCGATCCCGCCCCAGGCGACGGCGGCGGCGGCCACGGCCGTGGCCCCTCCCAGCGCGGCCCCGGCGAAGAAGCGTCCGGCCGCGGCCGTCTTCCTCCAGGCCAGGAGCGACACCGCCGCCAACCCCGCCGCCGGCGCCAGGTTGGGTTTGAAAGCCACCGCCAGGCCCAGAAGAAACCCGGCGAGCCCGTACCCGGCCGGGCCGTCGCGCGCACCCGCCCAGAAAACCGCTCCCAGCATCCCCAATTGGAGACGGTTGACGTTGGCGGCCCTGAGATCGGCTGCCGCCGGCTGATAGGCGAGGAGGAGGAGCAGCAGCAGCAGGGGAGGGATCCAGGGCCGGGAACGGGCGGCGGCGCCGCCGGCCGCGGCGAAGACGACCAGGGCCGCCGTGCCCGCCAGCTGGAAGAGATCGAGCGCCCGGGAGTAGGGAAGCAGGGCCAGAGGAGAGAACAGAGCGTAGAGAAAGGGAGAAGAGTAGACTTCCAACTCCCGGCGAAAGCCCGCGGCCGCCCGCCACCGCCGGTCGGTTCCGGCGTACGGAAATTCCCGGACCACGCGGTCTTCCCAGCTCTCCCCCTTTCCTCGACCATAGAGGTCGAGGGGCGCCCCTCCGGCCATAATCCTGCCCACGGACCAGTATTGATAAAAATCGATCCCCTCGTAGCGCCCCGCCGAAGCCGCGACCAGCCCGGCCGCAAGCAGGGAGAGAGACCAGAGTACGGTAGTGACGACGGAACCCGCCCGGTTTATCATAGTGACCGCAGACCGGAAGAAATTGGAAGACCCCATGCCTTTCGCCGATAATCTACCACGTACCGCCGCCCGAGGCCAGCCGCTCCCGCCGTGCCGGGTCTCATTCCCGGCGGCGGCGCTGCTGCTGCTGGCGGCTCTGGTCGTCTATTACCCCTGCCTGGGGGGCGGGTTCTTTCTCGACGACGGTATCCACATCGCCGGCCCCGCCGGGCCGATCCGCTCTCCGGGTTGGCCGGAGCTGCTTGACCGCCCGTTCTTCACGATCCCGGGGACGGGAGCGGGGCAATACTACCGCCCGGCCGCGCTGGCGGCCTACAAACTCATTCTGGGAGCGGCCGGGGACAACCCGGTTCCGTTTCATCTGGTCAACGTCGTTCTGCACGCCGCCGCCGGCGCCCTCGTCGCTTCCCTGGCGGCGCGCTGGCTCGGTTCGGCTCCGGGCGGTCTGGCCGCGGGGCTTTTCTTTCTCGTCCATCCTCTCCAGGCGGAGGAGGTGGCCTATATTTCGGGGATGGGCGGGCTGCTGGCGGCGCTGGGCATGCTCCTTTCCCTGCGCCTGCTCCTGGGGGCGGCCGGGAAAGGCACGGTGGCGGTCTCGACGGGCGTCTATGCCTGCGCGCTTCTGAGCAAGGAGTCGGCCCTGTTGTTCCCGGTCTGGGCGGCGCTGCTGATCTGGGCCGAAACCCCCGGCATGTGCGGATTGAAGCGGCTTCGTCTGCTCCTCCCCCATTGCCTGGCGGCGGGTCTGTATCTCGCCCTGCGCGCTTGGTTTCTGCCGGGGATCGCCTTTCTCGGGTCCGCCGGAGGGCCGGGGCCGGCGGCCGGGATCCCGGCTTCCGCCCGGGGGCTCCTGGAAAGCGCCCGGCTGGTCCTTCTCCCCGGCGGACTTCATCTTTTCCGGTCCCTTCCCCTAAAAGGGGCTCCGGCTGCCGCCGCCGCCGGAGCGGCCCTGGCGGCGGGTGGAGCGGTGCTTTATGCGAGCCGGTTGGCCCGCCCCCGCGACCTTCCTTTCTGGCCGGCTGCCGGCGCCGTCTGGTTTCTGGCGGCGATGGCTCCCTTCGCCGGGATCAAACCGCTGCTGCTGCAGCCGGGCGTGGTCTTCTGGGGAGAGCATTTCCACTATCTGGCCCTGGGTGGGGCGGCGCTGCTGTTCGCCGGAGCGTTCCGAGCCGCAGCCCGGTGCGCCCGCGTTTCCGCCCGGCTGGGAGCGGGAACGATCCTCGTCCTTCTCGCCGTTCTTTCCCAACGGCAGGCCGCGCTCTGGGGCGCGCCCCCGCTTCTGGCGGCCGGGGCCGCCGCCGCCGAGCCCCGGCTGTTTCGGACCCGGGCCGTCCTGGCCGATGTGCTTTCTTCCCGCGGCCGCTACGCCGAAGCCGTCGAGGAATACGCCGCGGCCCGAGAGAACCTGCGCCGCAGCGCGAACCCGGTTTCCGAGTCCGGCTACGCCCCCCTGGAGCGGAAGCTGTTGTACGGATATCTGCTCGGCTCCTGTTACGCCCAGGGGCGCCAGGGGCACTATCTGGAGGCGGCACGATCCGCCGCCGCCGCCTGGGGCCTGTTCCCGGAGGATAGCCTGGCGGCCTCGTATTTTTTTTCCGCTCTGGCGGAAGCGTGGAAATCAGGGGTGCTAGGGAAGTCGAGGTACCCCGGCGATTTTTCGGACCTGAAGACCATATGGAAAAACTTCTCCGGGCGGCCTTCGCCGCCGCCGGCTTAGAAAGCGGGGTTCCATGGCCGAACGGTATTCGTTTTTTCTGCGCACCTACGGATGTCAGATGAACCGGCACGATTCCGCGCGGATCGCCGGAGCGCTGGAGAGGGCGGGGTTTGTGCGGGTCGAGGACGACCGGGACGCGCGGATCGTCCTTCTCAACACCTGCAGCGTCCGGGATCACGCAGAAGAGCGGGTCCGGGGGAAACTCCACGAATACGCCCACCGCAAAGCCGCCGATCCCGCCCTGGTGGTCGGAGTCCTGGGCTGCATGGCCGAGATCCGGGGGAGCGAACTCGCGGGGCGTTTTCCTGCCGTCGACCTGGTGGTGGGGCCCGGGCGTTTTTCGGAGATCGGCGCTCTCCTTCGCCGGGTACTGGGAGAGCGGGACCGGATCGTCGCCCCCGGGACCGGGCGGGACGAGGCTTTCTTTTCCCTGGAGCCGTCGCGTTCCCCCGGGCCCCGCGCGTCCATCACCATCATGCGCGGCTGCGATAATTTCTGTTCGTACTGCATCGTCCCCTTCAGCCGGGGCCGGGAATGGAGCCGTCCTCCCCGCGATATTCTGGCCGAGGCGCGCCGGGCGGCGGCTGCCGGGTGCCGGGAAATCACCCTGTTGGGACAAAACGTCAATTCCTACCGGGGCCGGTCCGGGGACGGGAGCACGGCCGACTTTCCCGATCTGCTTCTCCTGTTGGACGGGGTGGAGGGGGTGAAACGGATCCGGTTCGTGACTTCGCACCCCAAGGACATCTCCGAAAGCCTGATCCAGGCGGTTCGGGAACTGAAGAGCGTTTGCGAAGACATCCATTTTCCGGCCCAGTCCGGGTCGGACCGGATTCTGAGCCTCATGAACCGGGGGTATTCGCGGGAAGAGTACCTGGAAAAGGCGGCGCGGCTGCGCCGGCAAATACCCGGGGTTTCCCTGCGTTCGGATTTTATTGTAGGATTTCCCAGCGAGACCGAAACCGATTACCTCCGGACGCTGGACCTGATGGAGCGGGCGCGGTTCTCCCAGGTGTTCGCCTTCACCTACTCGCCGCGCCCCGGAACGGCCGCCGCCCGGCTCGACGACGACGTCGGGCCGGAGGAGAAGTCGAGACGTCTCGATGCGCTGCTGCGGCTCCAGCAGCGGATCGGCGCGGAGGAAAACGAGCTTTTCGTGGGAGAAACGGTGGAAGTGATGCATGAAGGCCGCAACCGCCTCCGCCCCGAACGGGGGCAGGGCCGCGCCCGGGACGGGAGGATGGTTTTCTACCCCTTGACCCGGGCCCACCCGCCCGGATCGCTGCTGAGGATCGCGATCGCGGCCTCGACGCCCCTGAGCCTCTTCGGAGAAACCGTGACGGAGCGCCCGGCGCATGACTGAACTTTCCCCCGGCAAAGACACCCCCATGCTCCGCCAGTATCGGGCGGTCAAGAACCAGGCCCCGGGAGCGATCCTGCTTTTCCGACTCGGCGATTTTTACGAAATGTTCGGAGAAGACGCCCGCCGGGCGGCCCCGGTGCTGGAGATCGCCCTGACCGCCCGCAACACCATGCCCATGTGCGGCATTCCTTACCATGCCGCCACCGGGTATATCGCCAAGCTGGTCAAGGCGGGGTTCAAGGTCGCCGTCTGCGACCAGGTCGAGGATCCCCGGCAGGCCCGGGGCATCGTCCGCCGGGAGATCACCCGGATCATCACCCCGGGGACGATGGTGGAAGAGGAACTGCTCGACCAGGCCCGCGCCAACTATCTGGCCTCGGTCTGCCGGCTGGGCTCGGTGTTCGGCCTGGCCTCTCTGGAAATTTCCACCGGGGAGTTCCGGACCACGGAGATCGGGACCGTGGAACAGCTCCTGGACGAATTGATCGGCCTGCGCCCGGGCGAACTGCTGCTCCCCCCCTCGCTCGAGGAAGAAGTGGGGAAGCCGCTGCAGGCGCAGCTCGGATCCGGCCCCCTGTTGACTACGGTCGAGGAATGGAAATTCGATTACGAGATGGCGTACGAAACCCTCAACCGTCAGTTCGGGACCGCCTCGCTGGACGGTTTCGGCTGCGCCGCCATGATCCCCGGGATCGCCGCCGCGGGCGCGGTCATGGAGTATGCCCGGGAAAACCTGCGCCGGCCCGTCGGCCATATCCACCACCTGATCGCCTACGAGACGGGACATTACATGGTTCTGGACGCCGCCACCCGTTCCAGCCTGGAGTTGGTGGAACCCTTACGCGGGACCGACGACACCGCCACCCTCCTGGGCGCGGTGCGAAGGACCGTAACTCCCATGGGCGCCCGGCTGCTGCGGGAATGGCTGGTTCGCCCCCTGGTCGATCCCGCCGCCATCTCCCGCCGCCTCGAAACCGTGGAAGGGCTGATTTCCCGCCGCGATATTCTGACGTCCGTCCGGAGCCGCCTGAAGGAAGTGCGGGATCTGCAACGGTTGATCGCCCGGATCGCCTGCGGAACCCCGAACCCCCGGGACCTGGGCGCCGTCCGTCAGTCGTTGAAGGCCGTGCCCGGGTTCAGGGAAGAACTCGCGGGGTTCGCGGACGGGATATGGGAGGATATCCGCGCCGGGCTCCATGATTTCACTTCCCTCGTGGAACTTCTGGAACGGGGCCTGGTCGACACGCCACCCCTTTCTCCCGGCGACGGCGGGGTGATCCGGGAAGGTTTCGACGGCGAATTGGACGGGATCCGCCGGCTGGCCCGCGAAGGCAAGGATTGGATCAGCCGCTATCAGGCGGAGGAAATCGAACGCACGGGAGTCAAGTCGCTCAAGGTCCGCTACAACAGGGTGTTCGGATATTTCATCGAGATCACCAAAGCCAACCTCGCCTCGGTTCCGGATCATTATCTGAGAAAGCAGACCCTGGCCAACGCCGAACGCTTCATCACCGACGAACTGAAGGAGTACGAAGACAAGGTCCTGGGCGCGCAGGAACGCGCCGCCGCCATGGAGTACGCCCTCTTCGAGAAACTCCGGGACGCCGTGCGGGAACGGGAACGGCTTATCCAGGAGACGGCGGGTTCGCTGGCCCTTCTCGACGTCGCCGCCGGTTTTGCCGATACCGCCCTTGCGCACAACTTCGTCCGGCCCATTGTCGAGGAGAGCGGGGTCCTGACGATAAGGAACGGAAGGCACCCGGTCGTGGAACAGACCGTGGCCGCCGGCAATTTCGTGGGGAACGACACCGAGATGGACGGAGCAGAGAGCCAGATTCATATCATCACCGGGCCCAACATGGCCGGGAAGTCCACCTATATCCGGCAGGTGGCCCTGATCGTTCTTCTCGCCCAGACCGGCAGCTTCGTGCCCGCCGATTATGCCCGGATCGGGTGCGCCGACCGGATTTTCGCCCGTGTCGGCGCCTCGGACGACCTCTCCCGCGGCCAGAGCACGTTCATGGTGGAAATGACCGAAACCGCCAATATCCTGCACCACGCCACGCCCCGCAGCCTGATCATCCTCGACGAGATCGGACGCGGGACCAGCACGTTCGACGGGATTTCGATCGCCTGGGCCGTGGCCGAGTATCTGCATAACCGTCCGGCCCGCAAAGCCAGGACCCTGTTCGCCACTCACTACCACGAACTGACGGAGCTGGAACTCACGCTTCCCGGGGTGAAGAACTTCAACGTGGCCGTGAGGGAATGGAACGACCGGGTGATCTTCCTGCGCAAGGTGGTGCCCGGAGGCACCGACCGAAGCTACGGCATCCAGGTGGCGCGGTTGGCCGGGCTGCCCCGAGCGGTTATCGAACGGGCCAACCGGATACTTTCCGGACTCGAGTCCGGCACGCTCTCGGCCGACGGGAAACCGAAGTTCGCCGTTTCCCTCCCCTCTCCGGATACCGGCGGCCAGCAACTGACGTTGTTCGAGACCGAAACCGATCCGGTCGTGGACGAGCTGCGTTCGATGCGGCTGGAATTCATGACGCCCTTCGAGGCGATGCAGAGGCTCAAGGAGCTGAAAGACCGTCTCGACCGGAGTGGCTGCCGCGGATAAAAACTGTTATATTATTGTACAGTCTCCTGCGAAAACGGTCGTACCGGAAGGGAACGAAGGCGATATATGAAGCAACCCGATCTGCGGTGGATGCGCCGGGAATATTCCCTGAGCCGGGTAGTGATGGAGAACACCCTGGTCGGGACCTGCATGGGTCTGCTGGTAGGACTGCTGCTGCGCGGCTGCCTCCCCCAACTCAACCAGATCAACCTCGATTGGGTGATCTTCATCCTGATCGGCATGATCATCGGCCTGCTCAGCGGCTTCGAACGGAAGCGCCAGGCCCAGATGGAAAAGAAAAAAAACCTGCTGGAGAAAGAGGTCCGGGAAAGCCGGGGCGCCCTGGTCACCACCGAAGACCGCTATAAGAACCTCTTCGACAACGCCAACGACGTGATCATGGTTCTCGACAGCGACGGCCGGTTCGTCGAGGTCAACGGGAAGTTCCGGGATATCCTCGGATATGAAGCGGCCGAATGGCTGGGCCGTTCCTTCTACGATCTGATTACGGCCGCCTGCCGCGACGTCGCCATCAAGAACTACTGGGAAACGCTCAAGGGCGGAGCGCCCCGGTTCGAACTGGACGCGGTTCACGCCGGGGGAAGCACCATCAACCTCGCCTGCGCCAATTCGCCGGTCCGCGACCGGGAAGGGGAGGTGATCGGGGCCATGATCATCGCCCGCGACATTTCCGAGAGCAAGAACCTGGAGGAACTGCAGAACCGCTTCATCTCCCATGCCTCCCACGAGCTCAGGACTCCGCTCACCGCCATGCGGGAGTTCGCGTCGCTGCTCATCGACGGGGTGGCCGGGGAACTGAACGAGGACCAGAAAAAGTACCTGGAGCGGGTGGAAGCGAATATCGACCGTCTGGCCCGGATCATCGACAATCTTCTCCTCATGTCCCAGGCCGAGCAGGAAAAGATCGTGCTGGACAAGAGACAGCTCGATTTCGGGGAAGTCCTGGCCCAGGTCAAGGAGGATTACCAGGCCGCCGCCGCCAAAAAGCGCCAGGATCTCACGCTCAACCTGGGGGAAGAAATGCCCCGGATTCTCTTCGATCCGGACCGGGTGATCCAGGTCCTGATCAACCTTCTCGGCAACGCCATGAAATTCACCCCCGACGGGGGCCGGATCGAACTGGGGGCGCGGCGCGACGGAGCCAGCCTGGTCGCCTGGGTCAAGGACAACGGGGTGGGGATCAAGTCCGAAGACCATGAAAGGATATTCGACCGGTTTCAGCAGATCCGTGACGGGCACAAGTTCGGCCGCAAGGGAGCCGGGCTGGGGCTGGCCATATCCCGCGAGATTATCCGGCTGCACCGGGGGGAGATGTGGGTGGAGAGCGAGGTGGGGCAGGGCAGCACCTTCTATTTTTCTCTTCCCATCACCCAGGCCCCCAAGGTGCTCCTGGTGGACGACGACCCCGACCTAGTGGAGATGTACAAGGATTTTCTCACCCCCTACCACTACCGGGTGATAACCGCCTACAACGGAGAGGAAGCCATCCGCAAAGCCGTGGCCGAAGTCCCCGACCTGGTGGTGTTGGACATCGTGATGCCGAGGATGAACGGTTACGAGGTGATGGGACGCCTCCGGGAGTCGCAGACCACCTGCGGGATCAGGGTCGTCATTCTCACCGGCTACGGCCTCGACGAGAAGCGCCTGGCCGCCTACGGCGACCGGGCCATTCCGGCCCTGCGCAAGCCCGTGAGCATGAACGAATTCGTCAAGGTGGTGCAGGGAGAACTGGAAAAGCGAGAGGAAGAACTGTTGGAAGGAGAGAAAGCCGGTGAGTGAGAACCGCAACCTGGTGCTGGTAGTGGACGACGAGGAAGACCTGGTCATCGCCCTCAAGGCCCGGTTTCAGTCGGCCGGGTACGAGGTGGAGGTCGCCCGGGACGGTTTGGAAGCGTTGCGCAAGGCTCGCACCCTCGACCCCGACGTCATCATCCTCGACGTCATGCTCCCCAAGATGGACGGTTTCAAGGTCTGCCGTATGCTCAAATTCGACAACCGCTACTCCCGGATCCCGGTGCTCATGCTTTCGGCCCGGGGGCAGGAGGTTGACCAGGAGATGGGGAAGAAGGTGGGGGCCGACGATTACATGGTCAAACCCTTCGATTCGGCCAAGCTCATGAGCCGGGTCAAGGAACTGTTGGGGAACTGAGCGGAGCCTCATGTTCGAGAACGAGGAAAACGTCGTCGTCAACCGCCTGCTGGACGCGGGCCGGATCGACGAGGAACAGCTCGACCGGGCCCGCAAATCGGGGATCAAGCCCCTGCACGAGGCCCTGATCGAACTGGAGTTTCTCGGCCAGGACGAAATCTACGAAACCATCGCCCTGGAGTTGGGGGTTCCCTACGCCAACTTATCCAATTATATGGTGGACGAGGACGTCTTCACCCTGATCACCGAGGAAGTCGCCCGGCGGTTTCAGATCTTTCCGCTCTACCTTCTCGAGGATTCGATCGGCCTGGCCATGGCCGATCCCCGCAACGTCGAGGCACTGGATCAGGTGGCTCTGATGACGCGCCTGACCGTCGATCCCTTCCTGGCTTCGCCGCGGGACATCAAGCGGGCGATCGAGCGCCGGTTCCAGTCCCAGATGGGGTCCGTGGAGGAAATGATCGAGGACCTTGAGGTCACCCGCCTGATCGAGGAGGAGGAGGAGATCCCCGAGCTCAAGGATCTGACCGACGAAGCCCCGATCACCAAGCTCGTCAACCTGATCCTGGCCCAGGCCGTCCGCGACCGGGCCAGTGACGTCCATATCAACCCCGACGAAAACGCGCTGAGGGTCCGGTTCCGCATCGACGGGGTCCTTTACGAGGTGCCGTCCCCCCCGCCCCGGCTGCGGGCGGCGATCACCTCGCGGATCAAGGTCATGAGCAATCTCAACATCGCCGAGACCCGCAAACCCCAGGACGGCCACGTCCGGCTCAGGATCGAGGGCAACGACATCGACATCCGCGTTTCGACCCTGCCCACGGTTCACGGCGAAAACGTGGTTCTGCGCATCCTCAATTCCAGCAGCGTCATCGTCGGCCTCGATCAATTGGGGTTTACCAGCCGCAACCTGGAGATATTCCGTCAGATCATCTTCAAGCCTCACGGGGTGCTGCTCAACACCGGTCCCACCGGGAGCGGGAAGACCACGACCCTCTACACCGCCCTGCAGACGGTCAACAGCATGGACAAGAACATCATCACGGTGGAGGACCCGGTGGAATACCGACTGCGCCTCATCCGTCAGGTCCAGGTCAACCCCCGGGTGGGGCTGAGCTTCGCCTCCGGTTTGCGGTCGATTCTGCGCCAGGACCCGGACATCATCATGGTGGGTGAAATCCGGGACGCGGAAACGGCCGAGATCGCCATTCAGGCGGCGCTGACCGGGCATTTCGTCCTCTCCACCCTGCACACCAACGACGCCGCCGGCGCCATCCCCCGGCTGATGCACATGGGGGTCGAACCGTTCCTGGTGGCGGCGGCGCTGGAGGCGATCATGGCTCAGCGGCTGGTCCGGAGGATCTGCCCCCAGTGCCGGGTCGCCTACGAACCCCATCCCCTGGTTCTGAAACAGATCGGACTCGACCCCGAAAAGAAAGTCGAATTTTTTCGGGGAGAAGGCTGCGATTTATGCCGCGGCACGGGGTACAAGGGCCGGGTGGCCATCTTCGAGATCATCGAGTTGAGCCCCGCCATCCGGCACCTGGCCATAGCCAAGGCCGGGAGCGACGACATCATGGACGCCGCCATCAGGGAAGGCACGGTGTCCCTCAAAGACGACGCGCTGCGCAAGGTCCTCGACGGAGAGACCACGGTGGAGGAGATGGCCCGGGTCACCGGGACCAAAGTCGATCTCGGGCCCCCGGAAGCGGAGGCGCCGGGCTCCTCCGGAGAGGCGGGGGAGGGGGAAGAAGTCCTTCCCGAAACGGTTTTCGAGGAGGAAGGCGCCTCCGACTCTCTTTCGATCGACGACTACGAGCGGCAGATAACCCACTGGCTGGCAAAAAAATAGCCCGGCCTCCCGAAGGGGAAAAACCATGTACGAGAAATACTGGGGTTTGAAGGAAAAGCCGTTCCGCAACACCCCCGACCCCAAGTTTCTCTGCGATTTCAGCCAGTACTCCGACTCCCTGATGAAACTGACCTACTCGGTCAGGGAGAACATGGGAGCGGCGCTCCTCACCGGGGTCTTCGGCTGCGGCAAGACCCTGGTGGCCCGGGCCCTGATGAACGGTCTCAGCCGCGGCAAATACGCCTTCGCCTACCTATCCTACCCGCCGGCCTCGGGCGGCGAATTCCTGCGCGCGGTGGTCAGGACCCTCAAATACAGCGAACTCCCGGAAAAGAAGACCGAACTCATGGAAGACGCGCTCTTGGAAGCCCTGCAGGGACAGGTCCAGGACAACGAGAGAGAGGGGAAAGAGACGGTCATCATTCTCGACGAGGCCCACGCCGTGGAGAACGACCAGATCTTCGAAAAGGTCCGCTTGCTGCTGAACTTCCAGAAGGAGGACCGGTTTCTGGTCAACCTGCTTCTGGTCGGGCAGCCGGAGCTGCGGAACAAGGTCGCCAACCTCCGGCAGCTCGACCAGCGGATCGCCATCCGCTGCCACCTCAACCCGCTCACCCGGGAACAGAGCGCCGACTATATCCGCCGCCGGCTGGGGACGGCGGGAAGGGAAGACGAAATTTTCACCGAGGAAGTGGTGGAAGAGATATTCAAGGAAACCGGCGGCATTCCCCGGCGGATCAACCACCTCTGCGATTTGGGGCTGATGACGGGGTTCGCCCGCAAAGCCCCGCGGATCGATGCCGCCGTCTTCCGCGAATCCCGGGAAATATTCGCCGGCACCGCTCCCGGAACCGGAGGAGAAAGCGGTGGGGAAATCCCTGCTTTTAGTCAACCATAACCCGTCGCAGCTCGCTTCCTGGCGGGCCCGGCTGGAAGGATGGGGGATACCCTGCGCCGCCACCGCGGATCCTTTCACCGCCCTGCAGTTGCTCCACCTCCAGGAGACGGGGGGGATGATCTGCCGGGAAGACCTCCCCATCATGTCCGGCCCGGAACTGGCCCGCCGCGCCCAGCGCAGCCACCCCCGCCTGGCGGTTCGAGTGATGGGCCGCCCCCGCGGGGGAGAACTTTCGGACGTCGACTACCACCACGGCGCGGTTTCCTTTCTGGAAGCGGATTTTCTCACCGCGGCCGGCAGGGTCCTGCTGGCCTCGGGAATGCTCCTCACGGAAGGGTGCGGGGAAAAGCTTCTTTCCTTCTCTTCCGATTACCCCGAGATCGTGGGGCAGTCCGGCGGTATTCGGGAGGTCTTCGATCTGATCGACAAGGTCCGCGACCGCGACGTCACCGTCCTCATCCGGGGAGAGTCGGGCACGGGGAAGGAACTGGTGGCCCGGGCCATCCACCGGACCGGGATCAGGGCCGGGAAACCGTTTATTTCGGTCAACTGCGCCGCTCTTCCCGAAAGTCTTCTGGAGAGCGAACTCTTCGGCCATGAAAAAGGAGCCTACACCGGGGCGGATTCCCGGGTGGTGGGAAGGTTCGAGCAGGCCGACGGCGGCTGCCTGTTCCTGGACGAGATCGGAGACATGAGCTTCGAGACCCAGGCCAAGATCCTCCGGCTCCTGGAAGGCCACGAATTCGAGCGGCTGGGAGGACGGACCCCGATCCGCGTGGACGTTCGGGTGCTCGCCGCCACCAACCGGGACCTGGAGACGGCGGTTCGGGAACACCAGTTCCGGGAGGACCTGTATTACCGGATCGGGACCTTTCCCATCTTCATCCCGCCGCTGCGCTCCCGCCGCGAGGACATCCCGCTTCTGATCGGCGCGGTTTTAAGAAACTTCAACCGTTCCACCGAGAAAACGGTGAGCGCGGTTTCGGAAAAAGCCCTGGCCCGGCTCATCGCCTACGACTGGCCGGGAAACATCCGCCAGTTGGAGAACCTGGTCCGCCGGGCGGCGATCCTGGCGGGAGGGGGGGTGATCACCGAGGTCGGCGTCGATACCGGGGAAGAGGTCCCGGGGGGGAGCCGGGCCGGCCCTAAACCGGATTCCGATCCCGCTGCCGCCGGTTTCGCCGCCGAGGAGGGGGAACCGCCGGCGCCGAGGCCGGAAAGGATACGGTCTCTGGCCGAAGCCGAGCGCGAAGCCGTGATCGAGGCCCTGCGGATCGCGGACAACAACATCAGCCGCGCCGCCCGGGGCCTGGGAATATCCCGGGCGACGCTCTATAAAAAAATCAAGGAGTACGGGGTCCGCGAGAGCGGGAAGGAAGGAAAAGACGGCGGAGGGGATCCGTGATTTCTTGAGCGGCGACGGCATTGCCGGGCCGCATCACGGCAACAGCGAACCGACGAGGCGGAACAACCATGGCGATTTACCGATATAAGGCGCGCAGCGACGCGGGCAAGGTGCTTTCGGGGGCCCTTGAAGCCTCGTCGGAGCAGGCCGTCGTCCGGCAGCTGGAGGAGATGGGCTACACCCCCATTTCGGTCAAGCTGGAGAAGGCTTCCCGCAAGTCCCAGAAACGCGGGATCTTCGGGCAGATGGAGAAAGTGAAGGGCAAGGACCTGGTCATGATGACCCGGCAGCTTCACTCCCTGATCCATGCCGGTATCCCCATCATGATGGCCCTCGACGTTCTGGAAAAGCAGTCCCAGAACCAGACCCTGCGCGGGATCCTGACCCGTGTCCAGGAGGAGATCAGCGGGGGCGCCAGCCTCTCCGACGCGCTGCGGAACTTCCCCGGGGTCTTCGACGACCTCTACGTCAACACCGTCCTGGCCGGGGAGACGGGCGGGGCGCTTCCCGAAGTGCTGGGGCGCCTGGCCGACCTCCTCGAATCCGAGCAGGAAACCCGGACAGCGGTCAAGTCGGCGGTGCGCTATCCCATGATCGCCCTGACGGTCCTGATCATCGCGTTCGTGGTCATGAGCACCATGGTGGTTCCCAAGTTCGCCAAGATCTTCACCGCCATCAAGATGGACCTGCCGCTGCCCACCCGGATGATGATCGCCATGAGCAACGGCATGCTTCATTATTACTGGATCCTCATCCCCGCCGTCATCGCCGCGATCTTCGCGTTCATCGCCTACGGCCGGACCAAGAAAGGGCACTATCAGATCGACCGGCTCAAGCTGAAGCTCCCCATCTTCGGTCCGCTTTTCACCAAGCTGGCCATGTTCCGCTTCACCAAGATGCTGGCCACCCTGGAGCGGAGCGGCGTTCCCATCCTCAAGATCATCGAAATCGTCTCCATGACCGTGGGCAACGACATCATGGCCGAACAGCTTCTGGAGATGCGCAAGGACATCCGCGACGGCAAGGGCATCTCCGAATCGATCATGGCCCGGCCGGTCTTTCCCCCCATGGTCAGCAACATGCTCTCGGTGGGGGAGGAGACGGGGCGCCTGGATGAAATGGCGGAATCGGTGGCCTATTACTACGAGCAGGAGATCCGCTACACCGTCGCCACCCTGACCGATCTGATCGAACCGGTGATGACCGTTTTTATCGCCGGGTTCGTGCTCCTCTTCGCCCTGGCCATCTTCCTGCCCATGTGGGACATGATCAAGATCGCCCAGCGCTGAACTTCCGTCCAAAGGAAAGCCACCTTCCTCAAGGAAGAACAGGGAGCGAAAACCGATCAATTATTTATCATTGGCGACAATATATACAAATAAATGTTTATTTAATGAACAACATCCTCCGAAAATAGCTGACATTCTGGCTTCGCTGATATTTTTCTCGACCACACGCTATCTTCCGGACCGAAGACAATATCGGTATCTCTTTTCCGGGCAGCATCTTAAAAATATGCGCCGGGAACCACCCTCGTATTTGGCATGACTGTTGCTTCTATTAAGGCGCGGACAAACCGGAAACCCCTTACCAAGGAGGTAAGACATGAAGGGTTTTACGCTGATTGAACTGATCATCGTGATCGTGATCATCGGCATTCTGGCCGCGGTCGCGATCCCCAAGTACCTGGACCTGCAGGAGCAAGCCCAGAAGGCGGCCCGTGACGGCAACGTTTCCGCCGTCCGTTCCGCGGTGACCATGTACTATGCCGAACAGGCCGCCGCCGGCGGACCGTCCTTCCCGGCCACCATCGTGGCCGACCTCTTCGCCGACGCCACGGTCCCCCCGACCGTCAACGGGACCTGGACCTGGTCCTACGATTCGGCCACCGGCACGGTTTCCACCAACTGAAACGGGCAACAGGCATGATACGAAAGGGCCTCCCCTCATGGGGAGGCCCTTTCGTATTTCCGGAAGCGTCCGGCCGGATCGCGCCCCGCGCCGGGCGGGGGGAGGTCAGACGGGCGTGAAAACGAACCGCCGGGGAGCCGGGGAAGGATGGGCCGTTCCCCTGGCTTGGTTTATTCCGGTGGCCGTGGCCCTGGTCTACTTCCCCGTCTTGACCGGGGAGTTCCAGCTCGACGACTACAACATCATCCGCCACAACCCCGCCCTGCTCCGGGGCTGGGGCGCGGCGGCGGCTTTCTGGCCCTCCCGGGCCCTGGCCCTGTGGAGCTTCCGCCTCAACTTCCTCGTCGGGGGTTGGTCCCTTCCCGGATTTCACGGTTTCAACATAGCTCTGCACGCCGCGTCCGCCCTCGCTCTCTACGGGATCCTGAGGATTTTGCTGGGGCGGACCCCGGCCGCGGCCGCGGGGGCCTTTTTCGGGGCGCTGTTTTTCGCGGTCCACCCCGCCGCCACCCAGGCCGTCAGTTACGTGGTCCAGCGGTTCGTCTCCCTGGCCGGCTGCCTGGTCCTGGCCGCCGTCCTCGGTTACCTGTCCGGGCGCCGGGCGTGGCTGCGGGGGGAAGGGAGAGCCGAGATCGCCGTTCCCTACCTGGCGGGGCTGGCCTGCTTCCTGGGAGCTTCCTTTTCCAAGGAGTCGGCGCTGGTGCTCCCGGCGGCCATCCTGGTCGGCGAAGCCGCGTCGTCTTCGGCGGAGCGCCCGCGGAGCCGGCGCCTGCTCTTCGCGCTGCCCTGGGTGCTGGCGGTTCTGGTCCCGCTGGCGGCGGTGGCCGCCACGGCGGCCCGGCCGGAAGGGGAAGGGATGGACGGATTTTACTACCGCCGGAATTTTTCGTCCGGCTCCGCCGCCCTGACGGTCCCGGCTCAAGGCGTCAGCCTCGCTTCCCGCCGGGAATACCTCTACACCCAGTTGAACGCCTTCCGGGATTACCTGGCTCTGGCCGCCGTACCAGTGGGCCAGGCGGTCTACCACGAGCTGGAGCCGGCGCGCTCCCTGCTCCGGGCGGACGTGGCGGTTTCGGCTCTGCTCCTGTCCGGCTTCCTGCTCCTGGGAGCGCGGCTTCTGGGCGCCGGTTCGGTGGGAGGAGGAGGGATGCTCTGGTTCGTGCTCTGTCTTCTCCCCACTTCTTCGGTGGTGGTGCTCTGGCCGTTTTTCTCCGAACACCACCTCTACCTGGGCCTGGCCGGCGCGGGGACGGTGCTGGCCGCGGCGGTTTCCCTCGCCTCCGGCGCCCGTCCGGCCCCGGCCCGGGCCGCGGCCTGGGCCGTGGTTTTCTGCCTGGCCCTCATGGCTTTTTCCCGGAACCTCCGCTGGGGCACCGAGGTCGCGCTCTGGGAAAGCAACGTCCGGCGTTATCCGGCTTCGGGGCTGGCGCGCTACAGCCTGGCCGGGTCCCTGATCCGCTTCGGCCGTTTCCGGGAAGGGCTGCGCGAGGCCGACCTGGCCGCGGTCCTCACTCCCTCGCTGGACACCTTTCACAACCGCTGGGCGGCCCGGTTTTCCCTGGGCCGCATGCAGGAAGCCTTGGCTCTGGCCGAGGAGTATGCCCGTCTCAACCCCGGCGCCCTCGACCCCTGGCTGATGCTGGCGAAAACACGGCTGGCCCGGGGCGAACCCGGCGCCGCCCGCGCCGCCCTGGATCGGGCCGCCGCGATCGATCCGGAGGCGGTTCCGGTGCTGGTCCTGACGGCGGTCGCGGCCGAACGGGAAGACGACCGGGTTGCGGAAGCAAAGGCACTGGAACGGGTCCTGGGCATCGATCCGGGCAACGAGAGCGCGCTGATCCTCCTGGCCGGGCTCCGGGCCCGGGAGGGAAATTACGCCGAGGCTGACCGGATCTACCGGCGCGCGTTGGAACTTCATTCGGAGTCGGCCCTGGCGGCGTCGAATTACCGCGCTTTCCTCGATGCCCGGAGAGAAACGGACCAGGCCGGGGTCGGCCCCGGGCCGGATTGACGGAAGCCCCGATGCATAGTATTATTACATAAGATGAACACGGTACGGACAATAGCCGCTGCGGCCGGTTTCCTCCTGGTCTGGATCCAGCCTTTTTCTATGGCCTCCGCGTCCGTCATCAGGTTGGCCGCGGGCACGGTCGATACCAGCGCTCTTTCCGGGCGAAACGGGCTCGACGGAGATTCCGCCTACCGATTGATCCAGTTCGACGGTCCCGTCCAGGACTCCTGGCTGGAGTCCTGCCGGGCGGCGGGGATCGAGTTGTTGGACTACGTTCCCGACTTCGCCTTTATCGCCCGCGTCCCCCGCGACCGCCGGCAAGCGATTTCGGAGCTTCCCCACCTGGCCTGGACCGGGCCCTGGCTGCCCGGTTACCGGGTTTCCCCGTCGCTGCGGAATCGGGGAGCCGCCGCGCGGAAGGTGGTGTTCGTTCTCTTCCCCGGCGTCGATCCCGAACCTTTTCGGGAAGCGGTGGGGAAGGTTGGGGGGGAGGTGACGGCGACGGCGGCCGGTCCCTGGAAAACCCGGGTCCTGGCTACGGTCCCGGGAGCGGGCCTGGAAGAGCTGGCGGCCGAAGAAGGGGTGAAATGGGTCGAGCCCGCCCCCCGCTGGGACTGGCATAACAACAAGGCTTCGGAGATCGTGGGAGCCTCCGTGGTCCGTTCCAGCCTGGCCGTCTACGGTTCCGGGGAGACGGTGGGGATCGCCGATTCCGGGATCGACCGGGGATCGAAGAAACCGTCGGAGCTGCTGGCGGATTTTCTCGACGGGTCCGGGAGTTCGCGGGTCACGGCCATCGTCCACCTCTCCACCGCGGTCAAGGACATGATCGGGCACGGGACCCACGTGGCCGGGACCATCCTCGGCAACGGCAAGCTCTCGGGGGCGACGCCGTCCTCCCGGGTTTTCCCTTCCACCTGCTACGCCGGGATCGCGCCCGAGGCTGAACTGGTGGTGCAGAACATCGCCGACCTCAACGGCAACATCACCGGTCTCCCCGACGACCTCAACGTTCTTTTCGCCCAGGCTTACGGCGGCGGGGCGCGGATACACAACGACAGCTGGGGCGAGATCGGGACCAACGGCTACACCTCCTATAGCGAAGACGTCGACGAGTTCATCTGGGACAACCCCGAGTTTTCGGTGGTCTTCTCCGCCGGCAATTCCGGCATCGACGCCGACGCCTCCGGAGTCGTCGACGGTTCCTCGATCAACGCTCCGGCCAATGCCAAGAACTGCATCGCGGTCGGTGCCGGCGAAAACGACCGCGACGAGTCCTCGACCCCGGAGCCGGCATACAATGCCGCCTACGGGTGGTTCTGGCCCTGGGACTACCCCGCCGCCCCCATCAGCGACGACCACGTCTCCAACCACCCCGAGGGGCTGGCCGCCTTCAGCTCCCGCGGGCCCACCCTCGACGGCCGCTTTAAACCCGAAATCGTCGCGCCCGGCACCAACGTCGTTTCCTGCCGCAGCCATGCCATCGATCTTTCCCAGTCCGTTCTCTGGGGGCCCGGAGGGCTCTCGGGGAGCTTGAGCGAGTACTACACTTTTTCCGGGGGAACCAGCATGGCCGCGCCCCTGGTGACCGGCGCCGCCGCCCTGGTGCGGGAGCGCTACCGGACCGCCTTCGGCGCCGTCCCCAGCGCCGCCCTGATCAAGGCCACGTTGCTCAACGGGGCCCGGGACACCACCCCCGGGCAGTACGGCACCGGTGCCGCCCGGGAGGTTCCCCCCGCTCCCCGGCCCAACAACGTCGAGGGCTGGGGGCGCCTGGATCTTCCGTCCTCCGCGCCTCTGCAGGACGAGGGCGATTTTTATTATTTTCAGGCGACTCCGGGCTTGTCCACCGGCGGGGAAGACAGTTATCGGATTTCGGTCTCCCCGATGCTGGCCGCCCTCAGCGTCACCCTGGCCTGGAGCGATTACCCCGGTTCGGCGCCCGCCGGCGGAGCCTTGGTCAACGATCTCGACCTGACCGTCGCCGGTCCCGGCGGCCAGGTTTACTACCCCAACCGGGCGACGGCGGCGGAAGGACTGGTGTACGACGACGGGACCGTCGAAGACGAGCAGACCGGTTTTCTGGGGGTGGTGGAGGCGGTCCGCTTCACCCCCTCCCGTTACCCGGCCCGGCTTGACGAAGGCGTTTTCTACCTGGGCAGCACCGCGGGGTCCTACCCGGCCGAGACCGGCATCCGCGTCTACCGGGGGGATGCGTCCGGACCCAAGGAGCTGCTCTGGAGCGGGAACCGCACGGTGACCGCGCCCGGCTGGCAGAGTGTGGATTTTTCCGGGGAAGGGATCGCCGTCGCTTCCGGCGACATCTTCCTGGGGGTGGCTCCCCTCGACGACGATCTCTTCTGGGCGGCGGACGTCGATCTCGAAACCGCCGGGCGCACCTGGCAGTACGTGCCCGGCAGCGGATGGGTCAAGATCCCGATTCTCGACGCCCTCATCCGGGCCCGAACGACCGCGACTTCGGTCCAGGACCGGACCAACAACGTCGAGACCGTCGATATCGATCTTCCCGCGCCCGGTGTCTATACCCTCCGGGTCCGGGGCTACAACGTTCCCTGCGGTCCCCAGCCGTACGCGCTGGTGGCCGCCCGCCCGGCCTGGACGGCGGAGAACGCCCCCGAGCGCTTCGTGATCGCCTCGGGCGACTACGACGGCGACGGGACCGCCGACCCCGCCGTCTTCCGCTGGAGCGACGGGCTTTGGAGCGCGCGGGGTCTGACGCGGTTCTATTTCGGACGGATGGGGGACTACCCCGCTTCGGGAGACTACGACGGGGACGGGACCACCGACGCCGCGGTTTTCCGCCCCGCTACGGGGATGTGGTCGGCGCGGAGCCTGACCCGGTTCTGGCTGGGGGACGACGAGTCCGTCCCGGTTCCGGGGGATTACGACGCCGACGGCACCGCCGACGGAGCGGTCTTCGGGAGCGCGGACGGCCTCTGGCGGATCCGGGGGCAGAGCGCCTTTTATTACGGGCGCAGCGGCGACGTCCCGGTTCCGGCCCGTTACGAGGCCGGGGTCTCCGCTCCCACCCGGGCCGCCGTCTACCGGCCCTCGAGCGGGCTTTGGGCGTTGCGGGGGCTGACCGGCTACCACTACGGGGGAGCGGAAGACATCCCGCTCCCCGGCGATTACGATGTTTTTCCGGGGGCGGACCTGGCCGTCTTCAACCCGGACACGGGGCGCTGGGCCATGTACGCCTTCACCCGGTTCTATCTGGGAAAGGAAGGCGACGAGCCGGTCCCCGCCGACTACGCCGGAACCGGCGTGGACAAGTTCGGGGTCTTCCGCCCCGGCAGCGGCCGCTGGGTCGTCCGGGGTCTAACCGCGTTTTACTACGGCGACAGCCGGTCGATACCGGTAACGAGGTAAAAGATGAAAATCCGGAAAGGCATCCGGGCGGCGCTGGTTCTGGGATTTTTACTGGGGGTGGTTCCGGTTCGTGCCGGGGAATATTCTTCCACCGCCCCTCTCACTTGGCCCGTCGGCGCGGGAGGTTATTCATCGGAAATCTACGTGCCGGATTCCGGCAACGTTCAAGAAGTGGAAGTATTTATTCAGGAGGGGAATATTCCTATCGGCTCTGGTTTCGAATATATTATTCTTTCCTTGGTTTCTCCGGATGGGACCGGCGTCTGTCTCTTCCCCTTGGATACTGTCATTGGACACAGTCTTTATCTGACCCGCTTCGATGACGACGCCCCCATTATGATCGGTGACGGAAGTGGATCCTATACCGGGAATTATCGGCCGGAGCAGGTTTTAAGTACCCTTGACGGGGAGTGGATGACGGGAACGTGGGTATTGCATTTGGTCAACGAAGCTTACGGCAACAACGGATCAATCTCCGGTTGGACACTTTATGTCAACGAATTCGAATCGCCGACCCCCACTCCCATTCCGTCTCCCACGCCGTCGGGAGCGGGGGGGGAGGGGACCGTCTTCGGGGGGGCCTTTGCCTGGGAGCGGGGTGGTTGGTATACCTCCCGGGTCAACATCCCCGTGCGGGGTATCGTTACCGACATCAACCTGGGCATCGATGCCCAGTGCAACAGCACCCTTATCTACACCGGCCTCTACCTATTTTCTCCGGAGGGCCAACATGCCGCCATGTACCGGGTGGGGGACTTGACCGGGAGATCGTTTTACAAGACCCTCTTCAACGACGAAGCTCCGCAGGCGATTACCGGAGGAGTCGAACCCTACACCGGCGATTACCGGCCGGTGGAGAATTTGACCGCTTTCGACGGGGAATGGCTGACCGGGACCTGGACCCTGGTTTTCTACAACAACAACGACGAGAACGGGGGCCGGGTCACGGACTGGAAGATAGAGTACGCCTACCTGGTGCCTCCCACTCCGACCCCGTCGGCCACCCCTACCCGCACCCCCGTGCCCAGCGCCACCCCTACCACCACGCCGGTCGGCTACAAGACCCCGATCCCGACCCGCTCCCCCTCGCCGACGCCGACCCCGACCCCCCTGGAGCGGTGCGTCCTCTACGCCGGACTTCCCACCGACATCTACCAGCAGGATATCGAGCTCACCGGCGTCACCGCCACCGACCCCCGCCGGGTGGACCGGGTGCTGGTGGCGATCAACCAGCTCAGCACCGAAAACGAGAGCGCGCTCAAGAACGTCGGTATTTATCTCTACTCTCCTGCGGGTAAGGTCGTGGCCCTCTTCGAGGTCGACGAGTTGAGCGGGGCCGCACTTTCCGGAACCTGGTTCGACGACGACGCGTCCAGCCCCATTACCGACGGGGTCGCTCCCTACCCCGGATACTGGCAGCCGGCCGGCAACCTCTCCGACTTCGAATCCGAAACCATCGCCGGCACCTGGTCCCTCCTGGTCTACAACAGCACCTCCGGCTGCGTGACCACCTGCCCGGTCCACCTGAGCGACTGGAGCATCCTTATCTGCGCCGCCGCCACCCCCACCCCCTTCAAACCCACCCCCATCCCCACCCCCGGCAACTGCCTTCAATACGACGGTTCCTCCTTCGATCTGCCCGGGGGCCAGGTTTCCGAGTCGACCATCACCATCACCCAGGAAGGGAAGATCCGGGGGCTGACCATGGAACTGGAAGCGCAGGTGACCAACGATCTCGGGGAGGTTTCCGCCTACCTCATCTCCCCGTCGGGAACCAGCCTTACCCTCTTCAATCCAGGCGCCCTCTCCGGCTGCTGCCTCTACGAAACCCGCCTCGACGACTCGGCCGGCCTGCTGATGGCCGCCGGCAGTTCCCCCTATCTGGGAACCTTCCGGCCCGCCCAGGCCTTCGCCAATCTGGCCGGGGAGTTCGCTCCCGGAGACTGGGTCCTGGCCGTGCTCAACTCGACGTCAGGCGGGGGAGGATCGATTACCGATTGGAGCCTCACCCTCTGCTGGGCGCCGCCGACGCCCACCCCGACGCCGCAACCGACTCCGACCCCGGAACTGGGGCTCCCCGAGAGCATTCTGATCCAGTCCGGGGATTACGACGGCGACGGCACTTCCGACATCGCCGTCTTCCGCGCTTCCGCGGGCCTCTGGGCGGTGCGCGGCGTCGGCACCGATTTCCTCGGCCAGGCGGGAGACATTCCCGTCAGCGGCGACTACGACGGGGACGGCACCACCGACCTGGCGGTCTTCCGGGACGCGGCCGGCCTCTGGGCGGCCAAGGGAGTCACCCAGTTCAATTTCGGCCGGAGCGGGGACATTCCCTTCCCCCGGGATTACGACGGGGACGGAAGCGTCGACGCCGCCGTCTACCGCCCGTCGCGCGGGCTCTGGGTCCAGCGGGGGATATCCCGGTTCTACTTCGGGGGAGGCGACGATCTTCCTCTGGCCGAGGAGTTCGACGGGGCCGCCGGCGTCGACGTCGGTATCTTCCGACCGGTATCGGGACTCTGGCTGGTGCGGGGGGTGACGCGGTATTATCTGGGAGAACTCGGCGACCTGCCGGTTCCCGGGAACTACGACGGTACGCTCTCCCTGCCGGCCGTCTACCGCCCTGCGCAGGGGCTCTGGGCGGTCCGCGGGCTGACCAGGTTCTTCCTGGGGACGATCGGCGATCAACCCGTCCCCGCCGATTACCTGGGGGACGGCACCGTTCTCCCGGGGATATTCCGGGGCGGGTCCGGTTTGTGGTTCTACGGGGCGGGGGCCCGGGTTTACTGGGGAAAGAGCGGGGACGAGCCCGTTACCAAGTGAGTCGTCGATGCGCCCGGACACACTTTTGCGGTTGATGGACGAGAAACAGGCGTCCGACCTCTACCTCAAGGTCGGCCGTCCTCCCCACATGCGCATCAACGGGCAGATCGCGGCTCTGGGGGAGTTCCCGCCGCTGGTCCGGGAAGACATGGATTCCCTGGCCCGGCATATCCTGGACGACCGCCAGTTGGCCGTGTTTCAGGAAGAGAGGGAGCTCGACATCGCCTATGGGATCAGCGGGGGGAGCCGGTTCCGGATCAATTTTTTCTACGAGCAGGGCAATCCGGCTTCGGTGATGCGGAGGGTTAAGGCCCATATTCAGGGGTTCGAAGAACTGGGGTTGCCGGTTTCGGCCCTGGAAAAGCTGAGCCTGGAACCGCGCGGCCTGATCCTGATCGCCGGAGCCACCGGGAGCGGGAAGAGCACGACCATGGCGGCGATGGTCGAATTCCTCAACCACCAGAAACCCAAACACATCATTACCATCGAGGATCCGATCGAGTTCACCTATACCGAGGACAAGTGCCTGATCAACCAGCGGGAAATCGGCTACGACACCTTCAGTTTCCGGGGAGCGCTCAAGTACGTCATCCGCCAGGCCCCGGACGTGATCGTCATCGGCGAGATGCGTGACCTGGAAACCATGAGCACCGCCATCATGGCCGGGGAGGTGGGTCATCTGGTCGTCAGCTCCCTGCATACCATCGACGTTTCCCAGACCCTCGACCGGATCATCAATTTTTTTCCGGCCTACCAGCACCCCCAGATCCGGATGCAGCTGGCCTTCGTGCTCCGGGGCATCGTCTGCCAGCGGCTCCTGCCCCGCAAGGACGGCCAGGGCCGGATCCCGGCGGTGGAGCTGCTCCTCCCCAGCCCCACCGCCCGCAAGGCCATCATGGACAACCGGATCGAGGACCTGAAGAAGATCATGGACGACGGCGGCACTTTCGGGATGCAATCCTTCAACCAGTCCATTCTCAAGCTTTACCGCGACGGTCTCGTCGCTTACGACGTCGCTCTGGAGAATTCCGACAACCCGGAACTGCTGGAACTGGCCATCAAGGGGATCTACACCGGGCAGGACACCTTCAGGGTGATGTAGAAAGGATCGCAATCTGATGCACCTCAAGGAAATACTCGAATACACGGTCAACCACGGAGCATCGGACCTCCACCTGACCGTGGGCGTTCCCCCCATCATCAGGATCAACGGGATACTCCAGCCCTCCGAGTTCCCGATCCTGAGCCCGGACGACACCAAGAGGATCATTTTCGGCATTCTCAACGACTCCCAGCGGGTGCGCTTCGAACAGGAATTGGAGTTGGACGTTTCTCTCTTCATCCCGGGGCTCTCCCGCTTCCGGGTCAACGTGCACCTCCAGAAAGGCTGCGTGGAAGCGGCGTTTCGGACCATTCCCATGAAGATCCCGCCGATCGATTCCCTGGGCCTTCCCCCCGCGGCCACCGACCTGGCGCGCCGGCCCAACGGCCTGGTTCTGATCACCGGCCCCACCGGGAGCGGGAAGAGCACGACCATGGCGGCCATGATCGATCTGATCAACCGGGAACGGCAGTGCATGATCATCAGCGTCGAGGACCCGATCGAATATCTCCACCAAAACCAGCAGAGCATCATCAAGCAGCGTGAAGTCGGCTCCGACACCCACTCCTTCGCGGCCGCGCTCAAGCATGTTCTCCGCCAGGACCCGGACGTGATCCTGGTGGGGGAGATGCGGGACCTGGAAACCATCTCCACCGCCGTTACCGCCGCCGAGACCGGGCATCTGGTGCTGAGCAGTCTGCACACCCCGGACGCAGCCCAGACCATCGACCGCCTGATCGACGTCTTCCCCGCCGAGCAGCAGAAGCAGGTCATGGTCCAGATCGCCAGCTGCCTGCAGGGAGTGATCGCCCAGATCCTGCTGCCGACCCGGGAAGGGGGGGGAAGGGTGGTGGCGACGGAGGTCATGATCGGGACCCCGGGCGTGCGCAACGTGATCCGGGAACACAAGACCCACCAGATCCCGACCCTGATCCAGACCGGGACTCAGCATGGAATGCACAGCATGGACCAAAGCCTGAAGAAACTGATCCTGGACCGGAAGGTATCGTACCAGGAAGCGATTCAACATGCGAAGAACCGGGAAGAGTTCGCTTTGATTCCGGAGGATTTCAGGGCCTGATCGCCGGACCGCCGATCGGGACGAAAACGATGATCATTGCGGTTGTCAATCAGAAAGGAGGCTGCGGAAAGACGACGACGGCGGTGAATCTCTCGGCGTGCCTGGCTCAGCGGGGGGAACGGGTGCTGCTGATCGATCTCGATCAGCAGTTCAACGCCACCCTGGCTTTGGGCGCGGAGCCCGGAGCGGGCCGGGACGTGCACGCGCTCCTGACGGAAGAAGGGAGAAGAGCCCGGGAGATGATTCAGCCGACGGGTATTTTCAATCTGGAAATGATCCCGTCGTCGTTGCGGTTGTCGGGGATGGACTTGGACTTGGCGGGAAAAATGGGACGAGAGGTGCTGTTGCGGCGGAGCTTGGAGGAAGAAAAACCGAGGTACGACTTCATCGTCATGGACTGCGCTCCCTCCCTGAGCCTGCTGACGGTCAACGCGCTCGCCGCCGCCGATGAGGTCCTGATCCCCGTCCAGACCCACTATTTCGCCCTTGAGGGAATGAAACTGCTGTTCAAGACCATCAATATCGTGAGAAAAAGCGTCAACGCGAAACTTTCGGTTTTGGGTCTGCTGCCCACGTTTTACGATCGGCGCTCGCTGATCAGCCGGGACGTCCTTGAAGGCTTACGGGATTTTTTCGGGCGGCGCGTGCTCAAAACCGTGATCAGGACCAATGCCAAGCTGGCGGAAGCCCCCAGCGCCGCGCTTCCGATCAGTTTTTACGCCCCCCGTTCGCGCGGGGCCCGGGACTACGAGGAACTGGCCGAGGAGATACTGGAATTTGTCGGCAGAGAAGAAACAGTCAGGGCTGAATAAGGATATTTCTTCGATTTTCGCCGGGCTGGAGGAGATCGGCAACGGCAGGAGCGACGAGGCCGCGGGCCGTTCGGAGAAGCCCCCGGCGCCCCGCGATTCCGGCGCGGAAGCCGCAAACGGCGGAGGGTCGAAGACGCTTTCCCTGGAAGAAGGGGGAAGCCAGAGCGAAAGCGCCCGGGCCCCCTCCGCTTCCGCCGGCGGAGAACCCTACTCCGGGGAAACGGCCGGCGAGATTTTCGTCGTCGGCACCTTCCCCAACCGCCGCAACGCCCTGATCGGCGTCGATATCGGCCGCAGCTCCCTCAAGGCGGTCCAGGTTTACCCGGTGGCGGGCGGATGGGAGATCGGAGGAGTCGCGATCAAGGAAGTCAGGCTCGATCCGGACCAGGAAGGGCTGGACCGGATCGAAGCCGTGGTTGCGGTCCTGAAGGAACTGGTTTCCCTGACGCATGTCCGCAGCCGCGAATTCGCCTGCTGCCTGCGTGGCGACGGTATCAACACCATCCTCATCCCCCTGGCCCGGATGCCGCGCAAGGAACTGGAGGGGGCCAGCCGCCTGGAAGCCAAGCGCCGGGTCTCGTTCGACGTCGAGAAGGCCTTGCTCCAGAGCCGTTCGGTGGGGGACCAGACCGGCCGCCCGGGGGCGAAGGTCAACTACCTGGTCACGGTCCTGCGCCGGGAAGTCTTGAGACGTCGCCTCGAGATTTTTCAGGAAACGGGGCTCGTGCTCAAGGCGCTGGTCCCGATGCCCTTCGTCTGGAAGCAGTTGCTGGGAACGCTGGGGGCAGGAGAGAGAACGGTGATGGTGGTGGATATCGGGTCGGCCCGGAGCCAGGTTCACGTCTGCAAGGACCGCCAGGTGCGGTTTTCGCGGGAGTTTCCCTGGGGAGGGGATCAGGTCACTTCCGGGATCGTCGAAGCGGGCAAGGCTTTCGGGGAGAAACAGTATATCGAATGGGAAGAAGCCGAAGCTCTTAAGCGCGGGAACAACCTGGTCACCGGTCTCGGCGGCGGCCAGCTGCGCAGTTCCCTGACCGTGGCCCAGGCCGGGAGTATGGTCCGGCCCGTCATCGAGCGTATCGTACAGGAATGCCGCCGTTCCCTGGATTACTACGATCAACTTTTCCGCGACGGCAAGGTCGAACGGGTCTATCTGACCGGGGGGGGCGCCCTCCTGCCCGGCTTCTCCTCTTTTTTTCAAGAACGCTTCAGCGTGCCGGTCGAACTGCTGCTTCCGCCGGAGACGGTCCGGTTTCATCCCTCCATCCAGGACCGGGAAGACGTTATTCGGAAGTTCCCCATCCTGGCCCGGAGCGCGGCCCTGGCCATGACGTCGAAGCCGGAAGTCAATTTCGTCCCGCCGCTGGCCCTCTTCCTGCAGAACCTGCTCCGCAGCAAAGCGGCGGTGGTGATTCTGGCCGGTTTTCTGTTTTTGCTCAGTTTTCTCTTCTACCGCTCCAAAGCCGCCGTTATCCCCCGGTTGCAGAGCCAGATCGCCGACCAGGAAGCCCTGGCGACCTCGCTCCGGGGCGGTTTGGCTCCTTACCAGGAACTGGACCAGCTCCGGGCCCGTTTGCGGGAACGGGGCCATCTGCACGAGTACTCGCACCAGCGCCGCCCGGCCTGGCGGGGGATACTGAAAGAGTTGGGCGGGTTGACGCCTCCGGAAATAACCCTGACCCGGATCACGCTGCTGGCCAGCGCCGGCGTTCAGCCCCACGAGATGGAGATAGCCGGGCAGGTTTTGCGCTCCCGTCCCGCCGCCGCCCGCTCGCCGGTGACGGATTTCGTGGTCGCCATGGAAAATTCCCCCTACTTCCGCAACTTGAGCAAAATCAGGGAAGACAACCGCGCCGGGACCTTCAGCTTCAACGCGGAGCTGGTCTATTGAAAAGGGAGGGGGAGTAGAGCAGTGAATTATTCGCAGAAAGCGCTGCTGAGCATCGTCGCCCTCTTCATCGTCCTGCTCGGCTTCGTGGCGATCGTCTATCTGCCCCGTTCCCGCGAGCTGGAAGCTCTGGAAGCGCGCAGCCGGGAGTTGGACGCGGAAATCGACGGGCTGCGCCGCCGGCAGGTGGCGCTCCCCGATATCGCCCGGCAGATCGCCGAAGTCCGGGAAGAGCTGGGACGCCTCGAGGAACAATACCCCCGGGCGATCGAGACCGTTTACCAGGCCATTACCGTGGTTTCCCGGCGCAACGATTTCACCATCCTCAACAACCGCACGGTCGGTCGGCCGGAAAAGAAGACGGACGGCAAGGATGCGTCCGGGGAGGGAACAAAATCGTTGCTGCAGGAATGGGACATCAAGATCGAGGCCCGGTCGGGCTACGCTTCGCTGGGCGATTTTCTCCATGACGTCACCCATCTCCCGGTTCTGATCGTCATCTCCGGCTTGACCGCCACCGCGTCTCCGGAGGGGGAAGAGCCGGGCCAACTCGACGTCTCCCTGGATCTCACCACCTATCTGAGCCGCAACGGGGAATAGCGGGACGGATGGCACTGGATAAGAAAAAGAAAGAGCTGCTCCTGATCGGACTGCTGATTCCGGTACTGGGGTACATCGTTTATTCCAACCTCCTGGCCGGGAAGAAGACCTCGGGCGCATCTCCCCCCGCCGCCGCTGAAAAGGAGGCGGTCGAGGAAAAAGCCGCGGTCGCGGTTTCCGCCTCCGCGGGCTCGGCGAGGACGTATCCGGTCTTGAGCGCGGAGCAGCGCGCCCGGCAACGCGAGATCGACGCCGAGCCCTGGGGGCGCAACCCCTTCAAGGCTTCGCCCACCCCCGTACCCGAACTGGGAGGCGAGGAGTCGCGCATGGGGTTCGTGCTCAGCGGAGTTTTCCCCGCCGCCGGCGGCGGGGTGGCCATCGTCAACGGCCAGGACCTGAAAGTGGGAGAGACGATGCTGGGTTACGAGCTGGTGGAGGTGGGAGCGTCTTTCGTCACCTTCTCCAAAAACGGAAATACATTCACGATATCTCTTCCGGAGGAATGATGGTATGAACGTTCCCCTGAAATCGTTGGCGGTCGCAACCCTGGTGGTTATCTCCGCGGTCGGCCGGCCGGCCCACCGCCTGGCGGCCCAGGAGTCCCCTCCCGTTCCGGAACCGGCCCGAAAATCCACGCCGGCTTCGGCGGTCGCCGTTCCCGCGCCGACCGCGGTCCCCACCCCTCCCGGGCCCGAATCGCTGGACGCGGCGCTCTCCCAGCGCCATTCCTTCCGTTTCGTCAACGAGGATATCCGGGTCGTCCTGCGGGGCCTGGCCCGGGCCTACGAGTTCAATATCACCATCGCCCCCGAGGTTACGGGGAAGGTTACCGCCGATTTCCAGAACGTCAAAATCCGCGACGTCATCGACAATATTCTCAAGGATTACGGTTACGGTTACCGCGAGTCGGGGGACATACTCCGGATTACCACCCTGGAGAAACTCAAGATCGAGGACGAGAACGAAGCCATCAGGAAGGAAGCCCAGGCCAAGCGCCTGGAGGCGGAAAAGAAACAGGCCGAAGCCGAACTGGCCAAGGAGCCCGTAATCATCAAGGTTTTCCGGCTTAAGTATATCGACGCCACCAACGTCCAGGCCGCGATCGAGCCGCTCCTTTCCGTCGCCGGGGTCAACCAGCCCGCGGGCACGGCCGTGGTCCTGGAAACCAAGCAGTTCACCGGGTTCGCCTTCGAGAACGTCACCACCTACTCCGCCGCCCGGAGCACCGAGGAAACCCGCGATTTCGTGCGGTCCAACACCCTGATCGTCAAGGACAAGGAGTCGGTGGTCGCCGAAATCGGCAGGGTCATCGAACAACTCGACCGCAAGCCCTACCAGATCATGATCGACGCCAAGCTGATCGAAGTCCCCATCAACCAGGATTTCCGCCTGGGGCTGGACTGGTCGGGAGCGCTCGATCAGTTGAAGATCGACGTCACCGGCGCCAGCGTCGGCTTGAGCAAGTCGTATGAAAAAACCAGGACTTCCACCGGCTCCGTGACCCGCAGCTCGGGCAACGAGTGGGAAAACACCAACCTGTCCAGCCGTGAAATTTCCGACGAGGCTTCGGCCGAGCACAGCCTCATCAACGATTCCGGCATCAATTACACCGCCAGCAACTCCACCGGTCCCTACCAGATCAACAGCAACCGACAGGAGAGCGTCGTTTCCCACAGCGACACCGCCCTTTCCAGCAGCGCCGACAGTACCACCTACTTCGACAATTACATCAACAGCATCGTCGATCAGGTCGAGTCCATCGCCAAGGCGGGGAATACCGCCAGCATGGTCCTTTCCGCCGCCGATTTCAGCGTTCTCATCAGCGCCCTGGAATCGGACTCCGACATCACCATCCTCTCCAACCCCCGGATCATCGTTCATGAAAATTACGCGGCCAACATTTTCGTCGGGCAGCGCTATCCTATTCTTTCCACCGAGTTCGATGCCGCCGGGGGCGCCTCGGCGGGAGCGGTGGGCGGGACCAAGGTGGAGGAATGGCGGGAGATCGGGATCGCCCTGAAGGTCATACCCCAGCTGCGCAAAACCGCCAGCAACGCCTGGGCGATCAACATGATCGTCCACCCGGCCGTAAGCAACATCGAAGGCTACGCCATCGCCTACACCCCCACCGGGCAGGTCTATCAGTCGACCTACCCGATCATCTCCATCCGGGAGGCCGACACCAACGTCACCATCGGGGACGGGGATACCATCGTCATCGGCGGCCTGGTCGACAGCTACACCGCCGACGAGGAGAGCAAGATCCCCCTGCTCGGGGACATTCCCATTCTCGGGTACCTCTTCAAAGAGGAGCATACCGCCACCAAGAAAACGAACCTGCTCATCTTCATCACCGCCAGGGTGGTGGAGGAAAGCCGACTTTCGGCATACGAGAAGTTGATGCTGGAAAAAGCCCCTCCGGAATCGCTGGAAGACGTCGGCTATGTCTCCGACGACCGGGTCCGGCCGTACCTTTACCGCAATATCGACGAACCGGATCTGAAGCCGACTCCGGTGCCGTCCGACGAGGGGAGCGGCCCCGGCGGCGAAGGGGCCGAAAGTCCGGGCTCCGCCGAAACCGGCAGGCAAACCAAAGCGCGCGAGAGGATGAAGCGATGACCGCATTTCTCTTGATGGGAGTGCTGACGGTGGTGATGGGGGCGCTCTTTCTCTTCCGTCCCCGGGCGATCATTCATCTGAGCGAGTTCATGAACCGGATCGTGACCACCGACAGCGAGGCCTTGAAGTACCGGATTACCATGGGGCTGATCCTGCTGATGTTCGGGATCTTCTTCTTCTTCATGGCCTACTACCTCTATCAGATGCAGATTCCGGTCTGACGGCGGGGCCGGGCGCCGTGAGCAGGAAGCCGGAACCCCCCGGGAATGGGAAGTTTCCCGCCGCGGTTTTCCTGGCGGCTCTGGGGGTGCGGCTGCTGTTTCTTTTCTACGTGTTCCCTGCCGGAACCTGGGTGGGGAAGTATTGGGAACTGGGGCTGCGGTTGCGGGGAGTCGTGGGGCCGCTCCCGGCCCCTTTTTTTTCAAGCCCCTGGTACGTGTCGCTGACGGCGCTTCTGCAGGCGGCCGGGTTCGGGCCCCTGGACGTGCGCCTGGGACAATGCCTGGTGGGTGCCGCCAACTGCGTTCTGATCTGGTGGGCCGGGCGGTTCTTTTTCCGGGAAAACGTCTCCCGCCTGGCGTCGGCCGTCAGCGTCGTCTACTTCCCCCTGGTGTTGTACGATTGCACGCTGCTTCCCGCGACCTGGGCGATCTTCTTCAACTTGTGGGCGCTGGGCTTCGCGGGGCGGTGGCTGGGCTCCCGTCGCCACCGCGATCTCTGGGGAGCGGGGATCTGGCTGGGGCTGAGCATCGTCACCCGTCCCAATGCCCTCCTCTTCGCCCTGGGCACGGCCGCCTTCGTATTCTGGAAGGGGAGGGGAGCGCTCCCGCGGAGGTTGGGCCGGGGCCTGATCCCGCTTCTGGGGGCCCTGGCCGCGGTGGTCCCGGTCACCCTCTGGAACGTACTGGCCGGATCCGCGCCGGTACCGGTTACCGCCAGCGGCGGATGGGTTTTCTACTGCGCCAACAACCCCAACGCCAACGGGTTCGCCTACGCCCCGCCGCCGGGACTGGACGAGCTGGCGATCTCCTACTACGCCTCTCCCGGCGAGAAGCTCGGCTATACCGAGCATCTTTTTTCCCAGGTCCTGGCCTCGCGCAACGCCGGGAGGTCTCTTTCCGCCGCGGAGGCGTCCGCGTATTGGTTCGCCCGAGGCCGGGAGTATATTTCCGAAAATCCGGGGGCCTACCTCCTGCTGCTCGGCCGCAAGCTGGCGGCGGCCCTCAACCGCTACGAGCCCCACGATCTGCCCGAGGTGATCGAACGGGCGGCGGCGGGCGCGCGGCTCCCCGCGCTGGGGATACTTTTTCCCCTGGCCTTGTCCGGCTTCTTCCTGCACCGCGCCCGGAATACCGCGCTTCCCCGGATCTATCTGGGCGCCTATTTTTTCTCTTTTCTGATCCTGTACGTCACGCCCCGATACCGTCTGGCCGCGGTCCCGGTCTTGGTTCTGTTCGCCGCGGGCTTCGCCGTCGACCTGGCCGCCTGTTTCCGCCGCCGGGACGCCCGCGGAGTAGCCCTGGGCCTGATCGCGGTCGCTCTTTTTACCGGGCTGAGCTGGGCGCGGATACCGGACCTGGAAGAGGACCGGTGCTGCAAACGTCCCGCTTTTTTGGCCGAATGGAGGGGCTTGACGGATCTGCGCAACGGGGATTGGGCGCGCGCCGAACTTCATTTTCAGGAAGCACTGCGCCTTTTTCCGGATTCGGGGCGCGCCCGGATGGGGCTGGAAGCCGCACGGAGAAACCGCAACTGAGGAGCCGCCCGTGAAAAGTTCGCTGTTGGTGCTGCTGGTAGTAATCGTCGTCATGGTCGCCGTGGCGGTGGGATACGTTCTCCTGGGGCCGGAGCCCGCCCTTCCCACCGATACCCGGTCCCGGCAGGACCACCTGCGGGCCCTGAACACGGCCGGGTTGGTCCGCAGCGCCGTTTCCGCCTATTACTGGGAACAACGCAGCCGCGGGGGGCCCGGCGCCTATCCCGAGAAACTGGAGGGAAGCATGTTCGACGGGGGGAAAGTCCCCGACTCCACGTTCGGGATCTACCATTGGTCCTACGACCGCGACAGCGGCGAGGTCTCGGTGGGGATAAGCGGTTACGGCCGAGCGCGTCTGAAGCTGCTCGATCTGTTGCGTTCGGTGGGAACCTTTTTTACCGGAGCCGGGAAAGATTCGGAGTGAGCTTCCGCTGGAGGGCAGCGCTGGCCTCGGCGGCGATAGCCGCCGCCGCCGGGATCGTATACCTGCCGGCGCTGTCGGCGCCGTTCGTTTACGACGATCTCGACTATATCGTCCATAACGGGTTCGTCAAGGACCCGGGCAACCTGGCGGAGCTGGCGGGGTACGGGTATTTCGCCGGCACCGGCAAACCGCGGTACCGGCCGGTGTCGGCGGCCGGTTACTTCGCCGGATATGCGCTCTTCGGTCTCGATGCCTCCGGCCACCGGCTCTTCAAAGTCGTTCTCCACGCCTTCAACGGCGTTCTCCTTTTTTTCCTGATCGGGCGCTGGTCGCGGGGCGCGGGCCCGGCCGCCTTCGCGGCGCTCTTGTTCGTTCTTCATCCCCTCGCCGTGGAGAGCGTGGTCTGTATCGCTTTCAACGACGACATTTTCTGCCTGCTCTTCCTGCTTGCGGCCCTTCTTTTTGCCCTGGAGTACCTGGATCGGGGAGGCGGGGCGCGGCTGGCGGTTTCGGTATGTTGTCTGCTCCTGTCCTGTTTTTCCAAGGAAAACGGCCTGGTCTTTTTCCCCCTGCTGGTGGTCCTGTGCCTGGCTTCGGGTCGGAGGCGGACGCGGTGGCGGGCCTGGGTGCTTTGGGCGGCGGCTGGGGCGGTGTACGCTTTGGTCCGTTTCCGTCTCTTCCCCGGCCCGGCAATGGAGACGGTCACTCCCGTTGAGCCCTTCGCCCGGATCGGGTTGGGGGCCTCGGTGGCGCTGGCCGATCTGAGGCTTCTCTTTCTCCCCCTGGGGCTGAGCCCGGTCTATCCCGTCGGCGGTCTTTATCCCGGATTGGCCGCGCGCCCGTTTGAGGTCGTGGCTCTCGTCGCGGCGGCCGCGCTTTTGCTCGCCGGCGTTTCCGGGAACCGTTTCCGGAAAATCGGCGCGGCCTGGCTGGGGATAACGCTGCTGCCGGGACTTCACCTCACGGCGCTTCCCCAGGCACTGGCCGACCGGTATCTCTATATCCCCTTGGCGGGGTGGGGGATGGTCATGGCCGGGTTGGCGGCGGCCGGGGAACGGAACCGGTTCGGCGCCCGGGCCGTCCCGGCGGCGATCGTCCTGGTTTCCCTGGCGGTTCTCACCGTCAGTTACGGGCGGATGTGGGTCGATCCGCTTCGGCTCTGGGAACACGCCTGGGACCGCGCCCCCGCCAGCGCCGCGGCCGCGGTCAACCTGGGGATGGAGAAGCTTGGGCGCGGCCGCGGACCGGAAGCGGAGGCCCTGTTCCAAACCGCCCTCGACCTGCCCGCGCCGCCGCGGCAACGGGCCGCGGCTTTGACGGGACTGGCCGATCTCAGTCACGGCCGCGGTGAAGACGCCCGGGCCCGGATGTTGCTCGGCGCAGCCGTGCGCTGCGACCCGGCGGACGCCCGGGCGGTCAAACGGTTGGCGTGGCTGGTTCTTCAGGAAGGGGATATAGTCGGCGCCGACCGCTTGCTGGCCTACGCCGTGCGCCTGAACCCGTGGGATTATGAGGCCTGGTCGCTGAGGGGGGCGTCCGCCGCCGAGCGGAAGGAATGGGCCGCCGCCGAGCGTTTGATGAAGCGGGCGCTGCGCTTGAACCCCGATTTCAGGGAAGGACGCGAAAATCTGGCGCTGCTGCGGCGGTTGCGGGAGGAGAGAACACGATGAAAACGCCCGCGGAAACCTCCGCGGCCAGGATGCTGCTGGTTTTTTTCGCCGTTATGGCCGTCGTTTCCTCACTCCCCAAGTCGGCCACGTACGACGAGCCCGGGGCGATCCGCTACGGCCGGCGCCTGCTCGCCGGCCACGCCGGGAGGGAAAACGCGGGTCCGATGCCGGTGATGGCCCTCAACGCCCTGGGCGCGGCGGTGGCCGACAGCGCCGGGGCGGGGGCTCTCTTCGGCGCCAGGCTGGTCTCGGTGGCCGGAGGCCTTCTGGCCGGGGGACTGGTCTGGGCCTGGGCCCGGCGCGTTTTCGGAGCCTGGCCGGCGACGGCGGCGACGGCGCTCTATGTTTTTTCCCCGACGATCATGGCTCATGCCCGCCTGGCATCCCACGATATCTGGGCGGCGACCGGCTTCATCGCCGCCGGGTACTGTTTCCGCAATTTCATCGAGGAAGGCGGTTGGAAGAAGTGCCTGGCCGCCGCCGCGGTGCTGGGGCTCGCCCAACTGACCAAATACACCTGTCTGCTGCTTTACCCGATATTCCTGTTCACGCTGGCGGCGCGAGCCGCACTCCCCGGAGCCCGGATCTGGGTACTGCGCCGCCCCGGGCGCCTGCTCGGTGCCGCCGCCCTTTTTCTCCTCGTCCCGCTGCTCATCGTCAACCTGGGCTTCGGTTTTTCCGGGACCATGGCGCCGGCGAACGATTACCGCTCTCCCTCTCCCCCGGAGGGGGAGGGCGGGGGGTGGAGGCTGCCGCTCCCCTACCCCTATCTCAACGGAATCGTCTGGGCCGCGGAGAAGGAGCGCACCGGCGAGGGGTTCGGCTACATGTACCTGAAAGGGGAAACCCGCAAGACCGGGGGGTTCCCCGATTATTATGTGTGGGCCGTTCTCTATAAGGTCCCGATCCCGATGTTGATTCTGGCTCTACTGGCCCTGGTTTCGGCGTTCTCCCGCCGGGAAACGCCGCGAATGCTTCCGGAAGGGATCCACCTGCTGAGCGTTCCGCTCTTTCTTTTTCTCTATTTCAGCCTGGCGGTGAACGTGAACCTCGGCATCCGCTATCTTCTGCCGGCTTTCCCCTTCGTGATCGTCTTCGTGGCCTCGCTTTTCGCCGTGCCCGACCGAGGGCGGGTCTCCCCGGCCCTCTACGCGGTGTTGACGATTTGGCTGGTCGTTTCCGGCTACTCCTGGTACCCGCACCTGCTGTCGTATTTCAACGAGTTTCTGCCCGAGCGAAAGGGAGCCTATCTGCTCCTCGCCGATTCCAACCTCGATTGGGGGCAGAACCTGCCGTACCTGGAAGAGTACGTCCGCCGCCACCCCGGTGTCGTGGTTTCTCCGCCGTTCCCGGTTTCCGGCCGGATCGTCGTTTCCGTCAACGAACTGGTCGGGGTATGGGGGCCGAAGAAGTACGCGTGGTTGCGGAACAATTTTCTGCCGGTCGAAACCATCGCTTATTCATACCTGGTGTACGACGTCGGCGCCGCTGAGCTGAAGGTACGGGGGCTGCAGCCGTGAGCGGTGACCGGCGCGCGTTCTGGGCGGCGGCGCTGGCGGCGATAATCGTCTCCGTCCCTACCCTCGGCCACGGGTTCATCAACTGGGACGACCCCGCCCAAGTGATGGCCAATCCGCTGGTAGCCGGCGGAGGGCCGGTACCGGTCGGCGAAATTTTCAGGACATCGGTGGTGCACCAATACCATCCGCTGGTGACGCTGGCCTTCGCCGTCGAGTACCGGATTTTCGGTTCCAGTCCCCTGTTTTTCCACCTCGACAACCTGCTCGTCCATCTTTTCAACGTTTTTCTCGTCAGCGTTCTCTGTTCGCGTTTGGGCATTCGTCCGGGCGTCGGCTTATGGGCGGGCCTGCTCTGTTTCGCGATCCATCCCGCTCAGGCCGCGGCGGTGGCGTCGATTTCGGCCCGGAAGGACCTGATGGCCACGTCGTTTTTTCTCCTTTCCCTGCTCGTGTACCGGAAGCGGGGCCCGGGCTTCCCCGGGTCGGCCCTGGCGTTGATCTGCTTCCTGGGAGCGCTCCTCTGCAAGGCGACCACGGTCACGCTGCCCCTGGTCCTTCTAGGCTTGGAATGGGTTTTGGACGGTTTGACCCCGCGCAAGATATGGGAAAAGCTGCCGTTTTTCCTGCTGGCGCTTTTTTTCGGCCTGCAGGCCGCCCGGTTGCAGCCGTTCGTTGAAGGGCGGGCCCCGTCCGCGATCTCCTCGGCGGCGCTGGGAGTATCGGCTCTCGGGTTTTACATGGAGAAATTCCTGTTCCCGGTCGGCTTGGCCCCGCTGTATCCCCTGACTCCAGGATCTTTCGTGCCCGGTTTTCGGGACGTTCTCGGGTTGACGGCGGCGGCGGGGGGAGCGGTACTGGTCTCGGTTTCGGCCGCTCGCCGCCGCCTTTCGCCCCGGGGACGGACGGCGGTTTTCGGGATTGCTTTCGCCGTAGTTTGTCTGCTCCCGGTGCTGCGGATCGTGCCCTTCGGGGGGGATGAGATCGCCGCGCTGCGTTTTCTCTATCTGCCCTTGGCCGGAGCGGCGGTTGCCTTGGGTTCGGCGCCGGAGGGAACGGCCCGGCCGGGTATGCCGGCGCGGCTGGCGGTAGTCGCGGTCGTATGCTGTTGGGGAATAAACGGGCTGATCCTGGAGCGGTACTGGGGAAACAGCCGGCGGTTCTGGACCGAGGTGGTGAAGCGCCACCCCGGGTATGCACTGGCCCGGCATCAACTGGGACAAGCTTATTACGGCGCCGGCGATTATCCGGGAGCCCGGCGAGAATGCGCGGTTTCGATCGAACTTCGCTCCGATCAGGTCAACCCCCGCGTCATCGCCGCGCTTTCGGCGTCGCAGATGGGGGATTACGCTACCGCCCGTCGTCTCCTGGAGGAAGCGGCGCTACTGCTGCGGGAGCGGGGGGATCGAGCCCGGGAAGAAGAGGTCGAAAAGTATCTGCGCGCCATCCCGGAACCTCCGGGATCTATAACCCCGGTTTCGGGGGCGGTTCCAGGCGCCCGGTCAGGGTTCCAGGCGCCGGAACCGGCGCAGGCCCAGGACGAATACCAAGGGGCCGGTTCCCGCCGAGAGGAGCAGGAAAACGGCCGCTCCTTCCGCGAAAAGAAGCGGTGACCCCCGCCGGATGAGGTGAAGGTAGTAAACGCTTCCTACCAGGGCGACGGTTCCCGCCACGTACGCCAGGCTGACCACCAGATTGATCGTGCCTCCGAAGCCGGCGGCGATCCGCGCCGGGTTCTCCTGTCCGAATTCGGGGAAAATCGCCCCCATGCCTACGGCGCAGAGGGCAAGCGTCAGTGTCATCGCCGCGCCCGAGAGCAGGACCAGAAGATAGGCCTTTCCCGAGATATCCAGGTACCGGCAGGAGAGGGCGAGCAGTCCCACCACTACCGGGAGCGCCCAAGCCAGGTTGACTCCCAGCTTGATCCAGAGAACCCGGGAACGGGGGATGGGGGAAAGACCGAGGATCCAGAAGGCGCGTCCTTCCAGGCTGATCTGGGGGAAAACGAAACGGGTGGTCATGGTGGATAGGATCAAAGTGGAAGCTCCCAGGTTGAAGACGGTTACGAGCGTCTGCCAGAAAGGCTGCCGGATATCGCCGGGCATTCCCCTGATGGAAAAAATATAGATGCCCAGGAGGCCGAAGAGGATCAAGCCCTGCCCCCATTGCAGCGGTTCGCGTACGAAAAGCAGGATATCCTTGGTCGCCATGGCCCGGAAGGTGCGGGGCAGGAACCGAAGAAGTCCGTCGAAGAGGCGTCCGCTCCGCCTTAGGCGGGTCGTTTTTCCGCCCGCCGAGAGGCTCCGGGAATAGTGCCGGCGGAGCCATGAACAGTTGAGATGAAAAGCCAGCGCCAGCGCGAAGAGGGTGTTGACGGCCAGAACCGTGAATGCCGAGGCCGCTTGAGAAAAAGTTCCGGAAGAGAACGCGAAGAAACCGGCCGCGGCCCAGGAAGAAGGCATCAGGGGGTGCAGCGAGAGCCGGGTATGGGCGAGAAGGTCGTTGACCACCCCCGCGGCCATGCCCGGAATTTCGGGTTCGATTCCGCCGGCCGGGAGCGGGCCCCAGCGCCGGAGAGCGCTCCAGGCGACCAGTCCGGCCGCGATCAGCATGACCCGGGTGCGGGTCAAGCCGGGGACGAGCGCGGAGAGGATCATTCCCAGCGCGGTGGCGAGAAGAGCCAGGGGGAGTCCGAAGAGGGGGAAGGCCAGGGGCCCGAACCATTCCAGGCGCGCTACGACGGCCCAGGCCGCCGCCAACGGCAGCGCCAGGAACAGCGAGGCCCAGGTACTGAGGAAAAACGTTTCCGCCCCGATGAAAGCGACCAGGGTTTCGGAGGGGAGGGGAGCCGACAGGAAGAAACCCGTTTCCCGGGAACGGTATTGGAGTTGGAAAGAGACCACGGCGTTGCTGAAGACCAGGAGCAGGAAAAAAGCCATGGCCGCCATGTAACCCAGGCGTCGGCCCAGCAACGGTCCCAGCCCGGGGATATCGTAGATGAAATGCAGCAGGGCCAGGCCCCCCCGGAACAACCCGGCCCAGGCGAGAACGACGGCGACGGCGCTGGCGGCCCAGCGGAACGTATTTTTCCCGCTGAAGTCCCGCAGCAGGTTGCGCAGTTGCCGCCGGCGCAGGCCGGCCAGCAGGCGAAGCGGGTCAACCGCCGACATCGCCGCCGCCGGTTTTGGAGAGGAACGCTTCTTCCAGGGAAGCTTCGCCTCTGATCGCTTCGGGACTGCCCAGGGCCACCAGCTTCCCTCGCCGCATGACCCCGATGCGGTCGGCGATCTCTTCGGCCAGGGAGAGGGTGTGGGTGGAGACGAGAACGGTTTTCCCCCGGGCCCGTTCCCGGATGAGGATGTTCTTGACCAGCCGGGCGGAAGCCGGGTCGAGTCCGACCATCGGTTCGTCCATGACGATGATCCCGGGTTCGTGAATCAAGGCGGCGGCGATCACCAGCCGCTGGCGGAACCCGTGCGAATAACTTTTCCCCAAGCGGTCGAGGAGGGGGGCCAGCCCGAAGACCTCCCCCAATTCCGATAATCCGCGCTCGAGCGCCGCTTCGGAGACCCCGTAGATGCGGCCGACGAATTCCAGAAATTCGCGGCCGGTCAGATTTTCGTAGATGTAGGGGATATCGGGAACGTACCCGATTCGGGTCCGGGCGCGGATCGGGTCTACGTTCGAGTCGATGCCGTCGAGAATAATGCCGCCGCTGTCCGGTTTCAAAAGACCCGTGAGCAGGCGGATGGTGGTGGTCTTTCCCGCGCCGTTGGGGCCCAGAAGCGCGAAGATTTCCCCGTCGGCGACGGTCAGGGTGAGGCCGTCCACCGCGGTCAGAGGGCCGAAACGACGTGTGAGGCCGGTGATTTCGATCATGCGCCGCTTCCCCCGCTCGCCGTTGGCGCCGGGCACCTGGTCGCCGACCAGCCGCCGGGCAGAACGATCTTATTCAGATGCCCGTCGGCCCCGATCTTCACCTCGATGTTGCCGCTGCCGCCCCCTCCCCGCAGCCGCGCCGCGACATCACCGGCGAAGCCGGGACGCACAGCGGTTTCTTCCGGTTCCAGCCCGGTGAAGGGAATCAGCAGAAAGCTTCCGGAAAGGGGAGGGAAGGGCAGGGCCAGGGGCTCCGTCCCGGGCAGGTCCGCGCGCAGGAGTTCCCCGTCTTTACGGACGGCAATGATCTTCCCTCTCGTGGGTCCGGCCATGAAGAAAAACTCGGTAATCCCGCCCGCGGCATCGATGCCGGCATCGAGCCGCACCGGCCAGACGCCCCCGTCGCCGAGCTCGATCCGTCCGCGACCGGCCACCCGGGCCGGGGCTCCGTCCGCCGGAGGGGTATAGGCGAAGAGCGCTTCTCCCGCCGGGGTTCTTTCCCGCAGGATACGGTACTGCGTCCGCATTTCGATGCGGGGGAAAAAAAGACGGCCTTTCGACCCGGGCCCCGACAGCGCCCCGGGAAGATACCACCCCATCACCAGCGCCCACGCCGCTCCCGTCGCCCCCAGCCACGCCAACCGCCGCCGACGGCCGCCGCCGTTCTCAATCACCGGAAGAGATTATCTCCTTCCAGTTCTGCCGCTGGGCCGGGTTGGCCGGGTCTTCTCCCTCGCCTTCGCCCAAACCGCCCCCCAGGCCGCCGTTGGGGCCGAGGTAGTCGCTGGGGTAACAGACGAAACGGCTTCCCTCCAGGACCACCGACTTGGCGATCACGGATCCGAACAGCCAGCCGTCGCCGTCGATATGGACGTCGGCCAGCGGGGCGTAAAACTGCCCGGCCGTCCCGTCGGCGCTTCCTTCGAGATCGAGCGAGCTGCCCAGGGTGATCAGGTCGAAGGCATTGGCCTTTCCCCCCACGTTGAAATCGGCCTCTCCCGACCAGACCACGTTCCCCTTCACCGCCATGGTGATGGAGGCGGTGTCCCCCTGATAGATCAGGTCGCAGCCGTTGGTCTGGTTGAAGTTGCCGTCGATGTAGAAGTCGGCCGAGCTGGTCAGGTACATGGGCTGGCTGGCTCCGGAATAGAAGTTGTTGAAACGGTACCGGCTCCCGGTGAAGTAAATCGATTTCCAGGTCCCGTGAAAGTTGTTCTGATCGTCGATGTAGTAGTCGTCGTACCAGGCCTGCCCTTCGCTGGCGGGGACCAGCACCCCCTTATCCAGCTTCATGATGGTGGGATCGTCCCTCTGGGTATAGGGAATCGCCGATGCCGACCCGCCCCGTTCGGCGGTGAACCCGCCGTGAGCAACGAAATAATCGTAGTCGGCCCCCGAGGTGGTGCCGTCGCCGTTCATATCCCATTGCGGGTAAAAGGGCGCGATGGGAACGTAGCCCGGATCGGTCGGCCAACACGGGGTCCCCCCGTTGAAGGTCCCCTCGGGAGGCCACTGGCTTGGTTTCCAGCCCTGGAGCGGGGTGGTGTCCCGGGGTCCGGCATACTCGGTTTCGTCGTCGGGTTCCCCCGTCAAGCCCACCGGGAGCTTGCTCCCCACCGAACACGACCAGCCGGCGTCGCAGTGCGTGTAGGTCTGAGCCAGGGCTTCGTCGACGATGGCCTGGGGGACGTTGACCTTCCCGGTGATGATGGCCGATCCGGACATGTAGATGTCTTCGTTGGTCCCGACGTGCCCGGGGCCCATCTGCGAGGTGATCCGCGGCGGGATGGGGTAGTCGACCGGATTGAACGAATAAACCCCCGAGGTGCCGGTAGCCTCCACTCCTTCGCTCCCCCAGAGGCCGATTCCGCCCGGGAAGTACCTGCCGCCGCCCTCGCCGCTTTCTCCCTGGGTTCCCAGGTTGACGACTTCGCGGATGCTCCGGGACGAGGTTTCGGCCCCGCCGGGACGGGCCAGCGGCAGTATCGCCGCCCCGATAACCGCCAGCTTGACCGTCGTTTTCATGGCTCCTCCTCAGAGTCGGACAGACCCTTACCGTAATGCTACCCGATCGGATTGCGGGTGTCAACTAATTCTTTACGGTCCCCCGGGGTCGTCTCCGGCCTGGCCGCGAAACGCCGCCGCCGTTATTCGTTCACGATCTCCTTCCAGTTCTCCCGCTGGGCGGGGTTCGCCGGATCGTCGCCCGGGCCCGGCGCGGATCCGCCGTATTCGCCGCCGATACCGCCGTTGGGGCCGACATAATCCATGGGATACCCGACGGAGCGGCCGCCTTCCATGGTCACCGTCTTTCCGATCACCCCGGCGTAGAGCCAGCCGTCCCCGGAAATATGGACGTCGGCCAGCGGGGCGTAGAAGCGTCCGGCGCTGCCGTCGGCGCTGTTGGCGAAATCGAGGGTATCGCCCAGGGTGACCAGGTCGAAGCGGTAGGACTCCCCGCCCACCGCGATTTCCCCTCCGGAGTTGATGTCGGCTTCCCCGGTGATGATGAAGTTGTTCTTGACCGCCATCGTGCACTGCCCGGCGTCGATGAAGATCAGATCGCAGCCGTTGCCCTGGGTATATTGGCCGTCGACGTAGAAATCGGCGGGGTTGACGAAGTAGATAGGTTCGTTGGCCCCGGACTGGAAGTTATTGAAGCGATAGTGGCTTCCGGTGAAATAAACCGACTTCCAGGTGCCGACGAAGTTGTGTTGATCGTCGATATAGTAGTCGTCGTACCAGGCCTGCCCTTCGCTGGCGGGGACCAGGACCCCCTTGTCCATCTTCATGATGGTGGGATCGTCCTTCTCCGTATAGGGAATGGTGGTTTCCGGAGCGCCCCGCTGCGCGGCGAAACCGCCGTGGGCGACGAAGTAATCGTAATCCGCTGCCGAGGTGGTTCCGTCCCCGTTCATGTCCCACTGCGGGTAGAAGGGGGCGATCACGGGATAACCCGGGTCCTTGGGCCAGCAGGGCGTTCCGGAACTGTAGGACTGCCGGTCCGGGTTCTGCTTGGTGCCGTCCCACCCGCTCAAGGGGGTGGCGACCCGGGCCCCGCTGTACTGGAAATCGTCGCCGGCCTCTCCGGTAAGCCCGGTCGGAAGCTTGGACCCCACCGAACAGGACCAGCCGGCATCGATAACCTCGCTGTCGAAGGGATAGCCCATGGAGGCATCCCGCACCGCTTGCGTGGTCCTGATCATCCCGGTCACCCGGACCGAACCGTCCAGGTAGATCCGGTCGTTGCTCCCGGCGTGGCCCGGCCCCATCAGCGCGATGTCGGAGGGGGGAATGGGGTAGACGGAAGGGTCGAACGAGCAAAGATCGCCGTCACCCGTAAACTGAAAGCTCTCGGTTCCCCAGACCCCGATGCCGGGGGGGAAGAACCGGCCGCTCCCCTGCGGCTCTTCTCCCTGGCTCCCCAGGTTGACCACTTCCCGAAGCCCCCGCGAGGAGGTGTCTCCCCGGGCGGAGAACGCTCCCGCCGCCAGCAGGCATGCACCCGCGATCGCAATTGCCGTCTTCATTGCCGCCCCCATGAATAAGGTTTACCGTCGTGTCTCCACGATATTTTTCAGGCCCTTCCACCCATTTAAATTATACCCTGACAAATGAAGTTTGTCAAACTCCGCCAAAGAGATACAGCGTCTCGACGCCCGGCCGCCGGGCCGCCCGCTCAGTTAGAGACCGAGGCGCTGGCGGTAAAGGTGACGAAGGTGGCCCCGCTCTCCCAGTGGATGGAGAGATTGATTGTACCGTCGCCGAGGGGCTCGTCGATAAAGAGATCGGTGTCGGGGGCCCACCCGGGGGTTTCCCCTTCCTGGTCGACGATGTATTTTTTCCCGATTTCCAAGGCCCCCTCGGAGAGATAGAAGGCCTTGAGGGAATTGAAGGGAAGGGAGGACGTCTGCTGGTGGGCGGTCATGGACGCCACCAGGCCGTAGGCGACGACGGCCAGGATGACGATGATGATGACCAGCCCGACCAGGGCCATTCCCTGCTGGTCCCGGATATGTGCGGCCGTTTTCATTCTCCGTCGGGAATCCGCGGCTGGATGGACGTCCGCAGCGGGATATCCGTCCGATCGCTGGTCAGGGTGAAATCGATGGTCACCACGCCGTTTGCGTCCTGGCTGACGGCAAAGGATCCGGGTTCGACATGATCGACCAGGGTAAACGTCCCCAGGTCGGTGGTGCGCCGGATCTCCGATCCCGATTGGCTGAAGACCACGGTCTCGCTGGCGTCCATGGGAGTGACGTGGTCCGACTCCTTGGTGAAACTGACCGACCCGGTGCCGATGCTGACGTCGCCCGGGCTGGTTTCCCGGATCTCCCGGGCCATCTTCTCCAGGGCGGTTCTTCCTTCCTGGAACAGGTTGAGGTAATCCCGAGTGGCGATCAGGTAGATATCGACCCCCGAGAGCATCCCGTGAAAAACGCTGACGGCCAGGATCCCGAGCAGGACGATGACCAGGGTCATCTCCACCAGGGAGTACCCTTCCATCCGGGCTCCCGCGTGTCTGCCGCGGCCGTTCATTCTTCCCAGTCCGTTTTCACGGTGACCAACTCGAAGTCGTAGCCTCCCCCGGTGACGGTCACCGTCACCAGTTTCGCTCCTTCGGTGACCGGTCCGAAGGTGACGTTGGGGTCGATGGTGCAGGAACTGGAGTAGCCCGGGAAGCCCCCGATGGGGGAGTCGGCCCAGGCGGAGATGGAGTGGAAGTTGTAGGCGACGATTTTCTTCTCCATCTCGTGCTGGGCGAGAAAGGCCATCGTCCCCAGAATGACGGGACGGTCCATCCCGCGGGTGGCTTCCACGAAAGGGAGAATGACGGCGGGAATGATGATCGCCGCCACCATGATGACGATGGCGATTTCGATCAGGGAAAACCCCTCCGTTCTGGTTCTGCCGGCGCCGTTCACGATCCGCCTACCGTCACTTTTCCGGTCAGGGGTTCCACGGTCAGATCGGTGCTCCCGCCCCCGTTCACGAAGGTCAGGGTCTGGGCGGAGGAAAAATTCGGTTCCCCCAGACCGTTGAAGGTGATGCTGTAGCTGCCCCCGGCCGTGGCCCCGCTGGGGAGCACCCGCAGGGGAGGGAGGAGCCCCTGGGCGCTGTATTCGCTCCAGCCCGACGTGAAAACGATGGCGCTGGGAGCTCCGGTGAAAATGGCGTTGGCCTGAACCGCCCGGATATCGGTGGCCGCCACTTCGGCCGCCACCCTGGCCCCCAGAGAGTCGGTATCGATCATCTTGGGGATGACCGCCGAGGCCACGATGGCCAGGACCAGAAGCACAATGATAATTTCCAGCACCGTGAAGCCCTTCATGGTCTCCTCCAATTAGAATATAGCCCGCGGAAGCCGTCCCTGCAAGCGCGCGCCGGCTTGCGCCGGCCGGGGAAGAAGCTTATATTTATAAATAAGAGCGATGAAAAAACTCTTGGTTTCGGCATGGCTGCTGGGGGTGTTTTCCTCGGCCGAGGCGGCATTTACGGACAACCAGTCCGCCGCCCTGGAACTGGGCCAGGAAAGCATGCTGCTTAATCTGCCCAACCAGCAGCCCTGGACGGTAGAGGACCCCGTTCCCACGGCTTCCACGCTGCTGTGGCCCGGGGGGCTGATCGTAGCCGAATCCAAGCTTCTGGTCGCGGACTACCTCAACAACCGGGTCGTGATCTACGACCCCCTCCCCGTGGAAAACGGCGAAGACGCCGCCGTGGTCATCGGCCAGCCGGACATGTTTCACGGAGAACTGAACCAGGATCCCACGGGTATGGACCCCAACGTCCCCTACGCCTATACCGATTGGCGGGCGGACGACGTTTTTTACGCGGAGGGCCGGCTCCTCGTCGCCGACGCCTTCAACAACCGGGTTATGGTCTTCGACGAGGTCCCGGCCTGGAACAACGCCAGCTGCCAGTACGTCATCGGGCAGCCGGACGCGGAAGGATACCTGGTCGCCAACCAGGGGCTGGTGGGGGGGTACGCGGAAGCGTACACGCTCTACGAACCCCGCCGCGTCTGCGTCGACGGAGGAAAGGTCTTCGTCGCCGACCGCTTCAACCACCGGGTCCTGATCTACGACTCCATCCCGGACTGGAACAACCACTCCGCTTCGGTGGTCGTCGGCCAACCCGATTTCATCGAGAACAAGATCAACCAGGATTATCCCTGCATGGAAGGAGGAACCGGCTGCCCCGCCCAGAACACCCTCCAGGAACCGTGCGGGGTCTACGCCCGCGACGGGCGGCTCTTCGTCAGCGATACCTACAACCATCGGGTGCTGATATACAACAGCATCCCCGCCTGGAACAACGCCACCGCCGACGTGGTGATCGGGCAGGCCGATTTCTTTTCGGGCGATCCGAACCGGGGACTGGGAGCAGCCTACGCCGACACCCTGGACGAACCCTTCGGCTCGGTTTTCTACGACGGGACCCGGCTCTTCGTTCCCGACAGCGGCAACAACCGGGTGCTGATCTACAACAGCCTGCCTACGGAGAACGGGCAGTCCGCCGACGTCGTTCTGGGGCAGCCCACCATGCGGGACAACTTCGTCAATCAGTTTCCCCCGGGGCCATCGCCGCCGCCCACGCCCTCGGGGACCGTCGCCCCCACCACCATCCCCACGCCGCCGCCGCCGCCCACTTCCCGCACCATGTATTGGCCGGACGGGGTTTTTTACCAAGACGGCCGGCTATACGTTTCCGACACCCACAACAACCGGGTGCTGATATTTCTCGAATTCACGCCCACCCCGACGCCGTCCCCCGTTCCCAGCGCCACCCCCACCGCATCGCCGTCTCCCGGCCGCACGCCTTCCCCTTCCGCTTCCCCCACGCCGTCTCCCCGCCGCAGCCCGACTCCGACGCCTTCTCCGTCTCCGCCGCCGTCTCCCAGTCCCGCCCCGAGCTCCTCTCCGACCCCATCCGCGACGCCCACCCCGACGCCGTCCCCCGTTCCCAGCGCCACCCCCACCCCGACGCCGAGCCCCAGCCCGTCGCCCACTCCCAGCGGAACGCCGCCTGCCCACGCCGGCGCGGTCACGGGCGATTACAACGGCGACGGCACCTCCGATATCGCCGTATTCCGTCCGGGAAGCGGACTCTGGCTGATCCGCAACGTTACCCGCGTCTATTTCGGGACCTCCACCGATCTGCCGGTTCCGCGGGACTACAACGGCGACGGCACCTGGGATCCGGGAGTTTTTCGGCCCAGCAGCGGAAAATGGATGGTTCGGGGGGCAACGACCGTATACTTCGGATCGTCGGCGGATACGGTGGTCCCGGCCGATTACAACGGCAACGGCACCGCGGCTCCCGCTCTTTTCCGGGGCGCCAGCGGGAAATGGCTGGTGTGGGGCGTCCCTGCCGTTTACTTCGGGGGCGCCGCCGATATCCCCGTCCCCGCCGACTACGACGGCAACGGGTCGGTCGATATCGCGGTTTTCCGGCCCGAGGCGGGAAAATGGATGGTTCGAGGGGGTTTGACGGCCTATTTCGGGGCGGCGTCCGACACGGTGCTCCCGGCCGACTATGACGGAGACGGGTCGGCCGACATTGCGGTTTTCCGGCCCGCCAACGGGAAGTGGATGGTCCGCGACGGTTTATCGGCCTACTTCGGATCTTCCTCCGACGATCCCGTTGCCGCCGACTACAACGGCGACGGCGCGACGGATATCGCCGTATTCCGCGCCGCCAGCGGCAAATGGATGGTCCGCAGCGGGATTACCGCCTATTACGGCGGCGCCAACGACCAGCCGGTCACCAACCCCTGGCCTCGGCAGTAGTCCGGCCGGCCGCGGCCGAAGTCCCCAAGTCCCCGGTTTCAGGTTGCGGGCGGCGAGGTTCTTGAGGGGCTTCTCCGGATCAAGCCGTCCAAAAAGGATCGGGTCCAGCCGAAGCCGAGCAGGGCGGGGAAGACATACTCGGCCAGCGAGAAAAGCAGAGCCGTTCCCACTATCCCCGCCTCGGGCACCGCGCAGAAAAGGGGAACCAGGCCCGCCAGGGAGTTTTCCCGCAGACCGATACCGAGAACCGTGATGGGGATGGTCGAAATGAGGATGGAAAAAGGGAGGGCGACGAGGAACACCGGCGCCGGAAACCGAATTCCCAGGGCTTTCCCGGCCAGGAAAAAACCCAGAAGCTTTCCCGCTTGAATAGCGAGGGAAAAAAGAAATATGCGCAGCATCGGCCCCGGTCCCAGGGCGCCGGGGATGCTCAAGACCGCCCGGATCAGATCCCGGCACCTGCCCGGTCTCATCTTCTCCACCCGCTCCCGCACCTGTCGCCGGGCGCGGGGACGGCTGAGGAGCGCCAGCCCCGCCGCGCCCAGGAACAGGGCGCAACCCAGGAAAAGGACCGCTCCGTCCAGCCCGGCGCCGAAGACGATCCCACCCGCGACCACCATCATCCCGAAAACGGCCAGGTTGCTTCCCAGCTCGAGCGCGACCGACGCGGTCCCGCGCAGGGCCGAGAACCCGTGCCTCCGCTTCAGATAAAGGACCCGGGAAGCTTCGCCGGAACGGAAGGGGAGCAGGCTCTTGATGGGGGAGGATCCCATTTTGACGGCGAACGCTTCGCCGAAACCGATGTCCGCTCCCAGGCGGTCGAGTATGTACGCCCAGCGCCAGGACGCAAGACAACAGTTGGTGAGAAAGGAGAGCGCGACGGCTCCCGCCACCGGCCCCGGCGCGCTCTCCGCCAGCCGTTCCGATACCGCCGAAAGATCGACTTTCCGGAACAGGAGCCAGAGCAACCCGGCCGTGAGGAGCAGGGAGGCAACAAAGCGCAGCGTTTTTTTCACCGTCCGGTCGCTCTCCTCCGCCGAACCATTCCGATCGCCCCGGCCGCGGCCGTTATCAGTGCCACCGCGGCTCCGGCCAGGAAGGGCCGCGGCAGGAAGAATAAACGGATGTTTCCCGATTGTCCAGGGAGCCGTCGGGCCGCGAGGAGGCCGTTACGGGAATACACTTCCGCGTCCGGGCTGATCCATCCCGGATACCAGTTCTGATTGACGACCGCTTCTTCTCCGGTTCCGGGGTCGACGACGATGCGACCGCCCCCGGAATCCAGTATTTTCAGCCGGCCCCCTCCGGGTGACCAGGCTTCCCCCCGGTACTCGGGGTTGGGGAAGAACGCCCGGGGTTCGCGGAAAAAGACCGGCGGCCTGATTTTTCCCTCGATCCGCCCCAGGCGCAGGAACAGCCGCGGCTGGGCCGATTCGGGCAGGTACAGCCAGCCGTACCAGTTGATGACTCCGTATCCGGCCCGGATCAGATCGAACAAGTCCGGTTCGTACCGGTTGACGAGGGCGGGCACCAGCCGAGGGCCGTCCCCGCCCATGAGAAACAGTCGCCGCAGGGAAACGTATTCCCGCGAGAGAGTTCCGGGCCGGTAGATGGGAATCGACCCGGGGTCTTCGCCCGGGGAGCCGGGGACGGCTTCCCAGTAGGTCAGAACCTGAGTGAAGGGCGTTTCCCGCAAAGCGGCTTCTTTCTCCGAATCGAATCCGGCTTCCGCGTAAGGAAGCGACGCCGCGAAGGTCCAGCCCAGCACCGCGACGAGAACGACGGGAGTAAGCCGACCGCCTTTGGGGAAGAGGCCCCGCAGCCCGAGGCCCGCGCTCAGCGCGAGAATGAATTGAAGAAAAACCGCGAAGTATTTGTTGGGAAAATGCATGGAGGAGAAAACGGGGGCGTGCCAGAGCAGTCGATAGAGGTCGAGCGGCGCTCCGGCTCCCATGGTCAGGAGAGCGAAGATCGCCAGCAGCACCGGCAGCTGCCAGTACCTCCGGCGGTTTTTCCAAAGGCCCACCGCGGCTAAAAAGAGGGCAGGAGGACCGAGGTAAACGGTCGAATCGCCCAGGGGCTCGTCCCGACCCAGGCCGGCGGCCTCTTGTTCCGGAGGAGCGGGACCCTGAAGAAAAGGCCCCGCGTCCAGAAGCGAGCGGGCCAGGCCCGGCAGGTCCAGCGATCCCCGGGAAGCTTCCCGATAGTCGGAAAAGGACCGGGGAGCGCGCGCGATCAATTCCGCCATGGGCAGCAGTCTGAAGGCGCTGAGCAGGGCGGCGGCCAGGGCGATTCCGCACAGGCGCCCCAGGCCGATCCGGGGAAATTCCCGGGAACCGGTCCCGAGGAGCGCCCAGATTCCGAGGAAGAGCCCCATGGCCCCCACCCAAAGGCCGGTGGCGCCGGCCAGCAGCCAGACCAGAACCAAGGCCGCCCCCAACCGGGCTTTCCCGGACGTCGCGGCCCGGACGAGCAGGAACAGCAGCCAGGGCAGAAAGGAATAGAAACCGATATAGAGGTTGCCGGTGGCGAAATGGAACGGGAAGTAGGTCCCGAAGGCGAAAAGAACCCCGGCCAGGAAAGCGGCTTCGGGGTCGAGGCCGAAACCGCGCCGTACCAACAGGTACATGCCTCCCGCTGCCGCCCAGTAGAAAATCAAGATCCTGATCTTCAGAGCCAACCAGATATCGAGGAAGAGAGAGAGGGCGAAAAAGGGGTCGAGGCAGTCGTTTTCGGGGTGGGCGAAGATCGGGTACCCGCCGCCCAGAAACGGGGTCCAGAAAGGCAACCTTCCCTCCTGGACGATGGCGCGGACCAGGAGCGAATGGACGGCTCCCACCTGATTCCAATCCGCGTCCCGGCTGCGTTTTCCCGGGGAAAGCAGCAGGGGTAGACAGAAAACCCCAGCCGCCAGGGCCAGCACGAGGGGATAACGGAGGTTTTTTCTCATGCGCGCGTTCACGGCGTTTTCGTTGCGGCCAGGCTGCGCCGGATTTCGTCGGCTTCGCGCCGCCGGCCCCGTTCCTCCAGGCGCCGGCAGAGCCCGCGGCGGGTGGCGGCATCGAAGGGGCCCGGACCCGAGTAAAAGCCCGGGAGTATCCTCCCGAGTATTTCCCGGTCGTAGGGCCGATCCCGGCGCAGGAGATAATCGATGACCGCCGCCTGATGAAGATCCCGGTTGATGCCCCCGGCCATGGCCAGGCGGTACCGGTCGAGCCCGCGCCCGCCCAGGCGGGGGGAGACGAGGATAAGAACGCCGACGAGGGCCGCCAGCAGCCCCGCCGTTTTCGCTTTCGCTCTCCGCAGAATAATCAGGACGGGGATGGGGATGAAATACAGAGCGGGAGCGAGGTAGCTCAACCGGAAACCGGCGAAACCGGGAGAAACGAGGGAGGGGCGGGAAACGACGATCAACCCCGCGCCGGCAAGCGCGAACAGCGCCGCCGCCCGCGCCCGCCGTCCGCGGGAGCAGAACCAGAAAATCCAGGCGTATCCGGAAGCGGCGGAAAGAGTGAGCAGATAGAAGAGCGCGGCTTCTTTCTGAATGGCCGCGATCGTTCCGTCGCCGCCGAGAACGGCGCTCCAGGTTCCGAAACGGTCCCAGTAACTTCCTCCCAGCAGGGAGTTCAATTCCCGGGAAGGGATGAGGAGCGCCGATGGGACCATGACCGCCCCCGTCAGAACCAGGGCGGTGACCAGCAACCAGGCCCCGACGCGCCCGGTTTCGCGTCGCCGGTAGACGACGGCCCAGGCGAGAAAGACCAGGGCCAGGAAAGCGATCCCCCCTTTGGTCAAAACCGCCGCCGCCGCCCAGGCGAACGCGGCGGGGTAATCGCGTTTGGCCAGACCCGCCGCGACCCAGATCAGGGCCGCGCCCAGTCCCAGCCCGACGTAGGGAGTGTCTATTCGGTAGCGGATGAAATGAAGCGACAGATACAGAAAGAGCCCTCCCGCCGCGGCGACCAGGTAATCGCGCCCGCGGCCGCCCCCGGCGGCGGCCAGCGCCAGCCAGCCGGCCAGAATCAGCGTCGAAAACCCCCAGGAAAGAAGCTGGAAGGAACGGATTCCATCCACCCAGAGATCGAGTACGACCGCCTTTTGGAGGAAGGGGAAGGGGAGGTGCTCGACGGTGACGCCCCCTCCGTCGAAGAGGCTGCCGTTGTAGGAAGAGGTCCGCGGAAGCGGGGACGTCCGGAGCGAGCGGGCGAGGTCGAGTTGTTCGCGGATATCGCCGGTGTCCGCGAACAGCCACCTCGAGGCGAATACCCGGGCGAGTTCCGTCCCGGGCAGGTCGGAGGCGTTGAGAACCTCGACCCGCGGCGGCCGCGGGAAAAGTCTTCCCCGGCCGTCCCGGAACGAGAAAAGAATCTGGTTTTCGCCGGGTAGAAACCGGGGCCGGGCGAGGACGGCAGCTTTTCCCGGAGGAAAATTACGCGGCTCCGTCCCCTGGGAGTACGGCGGGGGGAAATAGCGGAAGTACGATTCCCGGCCGTTGACCGAGATCTCGAGCAGCATCTCCTCCTGCGCCGAGAAGAAGAAGAAGATAACGCTTCTACAGGTCCGGTCGCCCCGGTTTTCCACCCGAAGGGAGGCCAGATGTCCGGCCGGAGCCAGAAAGGGCTTGCCCGCATCCCGCCAGCCCTCTCCCGGGACGATCAGGGGAGGGGGACAGTCGGAGCCGCTTCTGGTTTTGGCGGCGTCGTTCAACGCCGTCCGAAACTCGTTGGGCCAGAGGGCGTTTTCCCCGATCAGAAACGGTTTCCAGGTCAATACGGCGGAGGCCAGAAGCACGCCCGCTCCCGCGGCCAGAGGCCCCAGGGATTTCCCGAGGAACCGTCCGGAGCCGGTCCGGGTCCTCCCGGGCAGCAAGGTCGGCGCCATGACGAGGGCGATCCAACCCAGCTTTCCCGGAGGGAGTCCGATCAGTTTGAGGCCGGTGCCGGCCGCCGCCAGCCAGATCCAGGAAAATCCCGCGGCCGCGCCCAACCAGGCGAGGGCGCCCCGCCGCCGCCCCGAGAAAACCCGCAGCAGCCCGTTTCCCGGCAGGAGAAAGAGAGGAGGGAGGAGACAGACCCCCGCCGCGAGAAAGGCCGCCTGCCGGACCGCGTCATCGAGAAAGTGGATTTTCGTGAGCCCGGCCGCTCCCTGGGAGAGAAGCAGCAAACCCAGCAGTGCCAGGTCGATGCGCGTCGAAGGGTTATCGAACCCGGTTTTCATCGGCATTGGTGGAATACAAGGGGGCGCCGGGGATGAATATCCGCCGCCGTCATCGAGGTTCCATTGCGGTGCGCTTTCCGGCGAACCGTTTTCCCAACCGCATTGCCCCGGAGTGGGGCGTCGGAGTATACTCGCAGAAATCGATCCGTTCCCGTGGGCGACGCCTGAAAACCATCATGATAAAACCATTTTACAGTTTCCACCTCGGGCTTGGGAACGGGGATTTATTCCCGGTTCGTCTCCGCCGCGCCTTCCGGAAACGCGAGCCGGAATGAGAATGCTGTTCGCCAACCCTCCCTCGCGAACCGACGGGGGGAGCGGGCTGGAAAAAGTCCACGTCAGAACGGGCAGCCGTTGGCCATTCTCCTATCTGTCTCCGGCGGGGGCGCCGTTTCTTTATTACGCTCCTTTCCCGTTTTTTCTGGCGACCGCCGCCTCCGTACTCCGGGAACGGGGGCATGAGGTTTCGGGGGTCGATTGCCTGGTGACCGGATGGGGGAGGGACCGTTTCCTGGAGTTCGCCCGGGCTTCCGGGGCCGGGGCCGTGGTCCTGGAGACCTCTCCCGCCACCGAAGTCATGGACATGGAAAACATCCGCCCGCTGGCCGAGCAAGGCTGGACCGTGATCGTGGCCGGTCCCCATGCCACGGCCCGCGCCCGGGAACTGCTGGCCGCGCACCCATGGGTCCGGTTCGTCCTGCGGGGGGAATACGAGTATTCCCTGGCCGATGTGGCGGAGGCGCTGGAGAAGGGGATCGATCCGAGAAACGCCCGGATCCCCGGGCTGGTCGTCCGCGATGGGGAGGGGCTCCACGAGGTGCCCGGCTTGGGAGCGGTCACGGACCCGGATCGCTTGCCGTTCCCGGCCCGCGACCTTTTTCCGGGGGGCGGCTTTTCTCACTCCGGCTATCGCGACAATATCGCTCCCGAAAAGTTTTGTCTCCAGCTTCATTCCGGCCGCGGGTGCCCGCGCGGTTGTTCGTTCTGTCTCTGGAATCAGGTGCTCTTTCCGGGGCGCGGTTATCGGCCTTTCGCTCCCGCCCGGGTGGCGGATGAAATCGAGTTTTTTATTCAGTCCTTTCGTCCCCACTCTTTTTATTTCGACGACGACAGCTTCACCGCCGACCCCGCCCACGCCCGGGCAATCTGTGGTTGTCTTCGGGACCGCGGGCTGCGGGTCACCTGGTACTGCATGGCCGATTTGGAAGGCTTAAGCCCCGATCTCCTCAGGGAAATGGCCGCAGCCGGCTGCCGGGGCGTCAAATTCGGCGTGGAAGGGGCCTGGGATCGGGTTCTTGTGCCCGAGGGCAAAAAATCGATGGGGGCCCGAGCCCGCGAAATAGCCGCGGCCGCCGCGGCGGTCGGCATCAGGACCCATGCCACCTTCTGTGTGGGTTTCCCGGAAGAAACGCCGGAATCGCTCGCGGCGACCCGTTCCCTGATCCTTTCCCTGAAAACCGATTCCATCCAGTGCAGTCTCTGCATCCCCTATCCGGGAACTTCTCTTTATCGGCGTTTGGAGCGGGAAGGGAGGCTGCTAACCCGGGAGATGGGGGCTTACGACGGCAGCCGTCCCTTGATCGCGAATCCCCGGCTGGGGAACGACGAGTTGAGGCGGTTCCGCGCCCGGATCGCCCGGGAATGGGTGCGCCGCCGCGTCCGCTCGCCGGCCTGGTTGAAGCGTCAGGCCGGCTATTTCCGGAGCCTGGCGGCGACCCGGGGCCTACGGGGCGCGGCGGCCTGGATACAAGGGGTCAAAACGGCGGAACGGGGGGTGCGGGATGGAGTATGAACGGCCCCGCCGGGTTCTTTTCCTCAACCACAATGTGGTGGAAGAGGGAACGTTTCTCCGTTGCCAGGGTCTGGCCCGGGGTCTGGCCGCCCAGGGCGTGGAAGTCGCGATATCATGCACCGATTCCCGGAAAGGGCTCGGCCCGGTGCGGGAAAGGGCGGACGCGCCGGGGGTCCGGGTGAGGCTGTTGCCGGAAATCGCCGATACCCCTTCGTACCTAGGTTGCGCCTGGAGGACCTTACTCAATCTCCGGGAACTTCGGGGCAGGTTCGATGTGGTTCACGCTTTCGCCGTCGCCATCCCCTCCACCGGGATTCCGGCCCTGGCTTCGCGGTTGCTTCCGGGCAGCGGGCTGTTTGTCGATTGGGACGATCGGTGGGGGGACGGACTGGGGAAACATCTGCCCGGCCCCGCGCATCGGTTGGTCCGGTTTCTGGAAAAAGAGGTTTTGCGCCGCGGCCGGCCCCGGGGAGTGACGGTCGTCAGTCCGGCACTTCAGGAAGCGGCGGCGGCGGCGGGGATACCGCCCGGCCGGATCCGGATCATCCCCAACGGGAGCCCGTGCCGGGAACGGTCGACGGTGAAAACCGCCGCCGCGCGCCGGGAACTGGACGTATGGGAAGAGGGAGAAGTCCTGGTTTCCATGGGCAGGATGTTCGACGAAAGCCTGGACTTGCTGTTGAACGCGTTCGCCTTGATTCTGAAAAAACGACCCCGCTCCCGTCTCTTCGTGGTCGGCGACCTCTGCCGGTACGGCGGGTTGGGACGTTTGACGGCCGCGATCAAAGCCCGTCATTCCTCGTTGGGGGACCGGGTGGTTTTCACCGGCGGGTGCCGGGGGCGCACCCTGGACGCATGGCTGGCGGCGGCCGATGTTCTTGTCCTACCGCTTATGGATACGGATTCCGACCGGTCCCGCTTCCCGATGCGGTTCGGAGACTATCTGGCCAGCGGCCGCCCTCTGGCCGTTTCCGCTGTCGGCGAAATCGGCCGGTTGACCCGAGAACACGCGTGCGGCGAGACCGCCGCGCCCGGCGATCCCGAAGCGTTGGCCTCGGCGGTGGAAAGGCTGCTGATCGATCCCCGGCGGGGCGAACGGATGGGAGAACGAGCCCGGGCGTTGGTTGCGGAAGAACTGGATTGGACGAACATCGCCGGGCGCCTCCTCGAATTTTACCGGGAACAGGCTTGTCTCCGGAGTTAGAGCGGGATACAGTTCATTCCGAGGGGGGCCGACCATGCCGGAGCCCATAGAGTTCGACAGCCTTCTGTTGGAGACGGTGAAGCGGACCGAAGACATCTGGAGTTTTCGGTTCCTGAGGCCGCCCGAGGCGGAATTCCGCCCCGGCCAGTTTTTCCAATTGCTGCTTCCTACCGACGGGGGGTGGTCGGCCCATTACCTCTCCTTCTCCAGCAGCCCCCGGGAAAACGCCTTTCTGGAATGCACCAAGCGGCTGAGCGGAAGCGATTATTCCCGTCTTCTGCGGGGACTGCGGCCCGGAGACGAGGTCAGGATCCGAATGCCGATGGGGAAGTTCATCTACGAAGGGAGCCCCGAGCGGGTGGTGTTCATCGCCGGGGGGATCGGGATCACCCCCTTCCGCTCGATCATCGCCACCCTGGCCGCCGGGCGGGTCCCCTGCCGCCCCACGCTCCTCTACTGCGCCCGTTCCGGGAACGACCTGATATTCACCGAAGATTTCGCCGCTTTTTCCCGGCGCCTTCCGGGGTTGGACACGGTTTATTTCGCGGAAACCGGAGACTTTCCTTCCGGGGGCCGGGGGCGACGGGGGAGGTTGACGCCGGAGTCGGTCGGAGAGGAGATACCGGATTATCTCCGGGTTCCTTTTTACCTGTGCGGCCCTCCGGCCATGGTCGAAGCGGTGGAAAACGCCTTGGCGACGGAACTCTCCGTGGATAAAAGCGCGATCATCAAGGAAAGTTTGGCCGGCTACGGGGGCCGGGAATGATCCGCTCCGGCCGGGGATACGGGGTCTCCGGTCGATTTTCTCGGTTCGCCCCGGCATGGATTATGTTTTTTCAGGCCGCCGTGAAGGTTTCCGTTTCTTCGATCCTGGTTTGGCTTCCCCTTCGTCACCTGATATAGTTAGCTCAAAGGAGGGGACGGAGTTCCTCTCCCAACGAACAGGAGGTACGGAATGGATAAGTGGGTTTGCCTGGTTTGCGGTTATATCTACGACCCGGCGGAAAACGGGGGGGTCGCTTTCGAGGATCTCCCGGATGATTGGGTCTGCCCCCTCTGCGGAGCCGGGAAAGACCAGTTCGAAAAAGCCTGACGCCGGTGACGAAGATGAACGCCATCAGATTGTCCCTGGTGCTGTTGTTGTGGGCGGCTCTCCCGGTTCAGGCCGGAGAAGAAGATCAAGTGCGCGAAACCGTCACCGCCTTTCAGGAGGCGGTCAAAGTCGGCGATTATTCCCGGGCCGCATCTTTTCTCACCGGCGAACTCAAGGTTCGCCTGCGTTCGGAGGCCTCGGCGCCTGCGCCGGCCACGGAAGTGGGCTCGGAGGATGCGATCGCCTTTCTCCGGCGGGAACTGGCGGAGAAAGCCTATCAGGAATGCCGGATAAACGCCGTTGCCGTCAAGGATGCGACCGCTATCGCCGACCTGCTCCCATCTTCGGGGGGCGTGGTACAGCTGCACCTGGCCCGCCAGGGGGACGGTTCCTGGTTGATCTCCCTTCCTGCCGCCGATCCGCTTCAGGATTTCCAGACGGGTTGCGAGCAGGCGATCAAGAAAGATCGCGCCGCCGAGAAAGCCTGGGAAGGGCAGGAACGGATCGATCAGGATATCGCCGACGACGTCAACGAGGATCGATTCCGCTGATTCGGCGGGGGAGGGCGGGTTCCCACGATTCGGACTCAAGACCGGGACCATGGAATTGCGCAGCAGGCTAGGGGAGGAGGTGCTGATCCTGGATGGGGCCATGGGCACCCAGATCCAGGCGACCCGGATTCCGGAACGGTCCTGGCGCGGGAAGCGGGGGTGTAACGAGATTCTCAACCTGACGGCTCCCGAGGTCATCCGCGGAATTCATGCCGCCTACTTTGCCGCCGGATCGGACGCGGTGGAAACGAATACGTTCGGGGCCTCGGGGTTGGTTCTGGCGGAATACGGACTGGCCGGACAAACCCGGGAAATAAACCGGGCCGCGGCTCTGCTGGCCCGCGAAGCCGTCAGGGGGGCGTCGGGGAAGGCCCGTTACGTACTGGGCTCGCTCGGCCCCGGAACGAAGCTTCCCAGTTTAGGGCAGGTTTCCTTCGACGAGCTTCGGGAATCCTATCTGCCGCAGTTGGAAGGCCTGTTGGAAGGCGGGGTGGACGGGATCATCGTCGAAACCTGCCAGGATCCTCTCCAGATCAAAGCGGTGCTCGACGCCTTCCGGGCGGTGGGAGGAGAGGACCCGGAGCCGGTTTTATACGTTTCTTTCACCATCGAGACCACCGGTTCGATGCTGGTGGGAACGTCCATCCCGGCGGTCGTGGCCGCGCTCGAGGCGTACCCGATCGACATTCTGGGTCTGAACTGCGCTCTGGGGCCCACGGGCATGAGGCCTCATCTCGAATACCTGCGCCGGAAATGGAGCCGGCGCACGGCCTGCATGCCCAACGCCGGAATGCCGGAACTGCGCGACGGCCGGACCGTATATCCTCTGGAACCGGAGGAGTTCGCCCGGCGGCTGGGAACGATCGTTCGGGAATGTTCGCTCGATTCAGCCGGTGGGTGCTGCGGCACCGGCCCGGCCCATATCGCCGCCCTGGTCGAGGAGTTGCGGGGCTACCGCCCTTCCGGAGTGCTGATTTCGGGGGAGACCGAAGCGGTCGCCAGCCTTTATGAAGAAGTTGCGCTGACCCAGGAACCTCGGCCGTTGTACATCGGGGAACGGGGAAACGCCACCGGGTCGAAAAAATTCCGGGACGCGCTCTTGGCCGACGACTTCGACCGTGGCCTGGAGATCATGAAATCCCAAGAAGACCTGGGGGTCCACCTCCTCGATCTCAGTTGCGCCTACGCCGGCAGGGACGAAGTCCGGGACCTCCCGATTCTGACCGCTATGGCGGCCAGGGAGTGCCGGGCTCCCCTGGTCATCGATTCCACGATCCCCGCCGCGGTGGAAGCCGCTTTGAAACATTACGGGGGGCGGGCCGTCATCAATTCCGTCAACCTCGAAGAAGGCGAGGAAAAGGCCCGGAGGGTCGTCTCCCTGGCGCGACGGTTCGGGGCCGCGCTCATCTGTCTCTGCATCGACGAGAACGGGATGGCGCGTTCCGTCGCGGAGAAGCTGGCGACGGCGCGGCGCCTGGTGGCGCTGTGCGAAAAGGGGGGGATGGAGCGGGGTTCGCTTCTGGTCGACCCGCTGACGTTCAGCATCGCCAGCGGCGATCCCGCCCTGGCGGATTCGGCCCGCACCACCGCCGCCGCCATCGGCGAGATCAAGCGGGCCCTCCCCGGGGTCCGTACGGTCATCGGTCTTTCCAACGTGTCGTTCGGACTGAGGGGAGAGGCCAGGAGCGCGCTCAACGCGATTTTCCTGGACCGCTGCCTCGGCCAGGGGCTGGACGCGTGCATCGTCAATATCGCGGCGTTCCAGGCCCTTCCCGAAGTTCCCGGCGAAGTCCGCGAACTGGGCCGTCGTCTTCTGGATAACGACACCGCCCACGGCGATCCCCTCGAAAACTATCTGGCCCGGTTCTCCGGCAGTGCGCCTTCGGACTCCGGCTCCGACCGGGAGCCGGACGATCCTTCCGAACGCTTGCGGCGCCTGATCGTTCGCGGAAGAACCGTAGGCCTGGCCGAGACCGTCGACGAACTCTGCCGCAGTATCGCGCCCGAGAAGGTGCTTAACCGGATCATGGTCCCTTCCATGCAGGAAGTGGGCAGGCTTTTTAACGAGGGAACGCTGCAGCTGCCCTTCGTCCTCAAATCGGCCGAAGTGATGAAAGCCGCCGTCGACAAGCTTCAACCCCATTTCGCCGGCTCGCGGCCGCGCTCGCGCCGCGTCCTGGTCCTGGCCACGGTGGCGGGCGACGTGCACGATATCGGGAAAAACCTGGTCAAGATTATTCTCTCCAACAACGGAATCGACGTGATCGATCTCGGAACCCGGGTTCCGGCGGAGAAGATCATCGAAGCGATTCGAGAATACTCCCCCCAGGCCGTGGGCATGAGCGGTCTCCTGGTCAAATCGGTGGCGACCATGGTCGAAAACCTCAAGGCCCTGGCGGCAGCGGGGATTTCCACGCCCGTCTTATTGGGCGGGGCCGCGCTCACGCCCGAGTTCGTCCGTGACTCCTGCCAACCGGAATATCCGGGCCCCGTCGTCTATTGCCGCGACGCCTTCGACAGCCTCGCCTATCTGGAAAGGGGCGCCGTTCCCTCCCCGCGCCGGCCTCATCTTCCCTCCCCGCGGCCTCCGGACCGGTTGGAAATCGCTCCGCCTCCTTCCGCCCCCGCCGCCCCCTTCACCGGGAGCAGGGTTGTGAAGGGCGTGGACCTCTCCGCGCTCATAGCCCGGATGAACCGCCGCCGCCTGATGGTCTCCCGCTGGAAATTCCAGCGGGGGACCCTCGGCGCCGAAGAATATCGGCGGCTGTTGAAGGAGGAAGCCGAACCTATTCTCGAAGAACTGTTGGCCCGGGTCGAACGGGGCCGTCTCCTGAAAGCGGGGGCGGTGTACGGTTACTATCCCTGCCGCAGCCAAGGCGACGATCTCGCCATCGCCGCCGGGGACTTCGGTGAAGTGCGTTTGACTTTTCCCCGTCAGGAGGGGGAAGAAGGCGCGGCCCTCCCGGATTTTTTCCGGTCTGACTCCGACGTTGTCGGTTTTATGGGGGTATCGGTGGCTTCTCCGGACCCGAATGTCGCGGTTGAAGAGGGAAAGTACCGGGATTACTTTCTCCTGCACGGCCTGGCCGCGGAAATGACCGAGGTTCTGGCCGGATGGGTTCAGGAGCAGATGATGCGCGAACTCTTCCCGTCTCCGGAAGGCGGCGCTCGGCGGGGGGAACGATATGCTTTCGGATATCCGGCCGCCCCGGATATGATGATGAACCGGACGGTGTGTTCTCTCCTCGGTTCGGAGAGGGCGGGCATACGGGCGTTGGAAAACGGGATGCTGGTTCCTGATACCAGCATTGTCGCCCTGGTCGCCCACCACCCCCAAGCCCGGTATTTCCGGATCGAACCGGGCCGGGCGGGACAACCTCAACAGGGCCACGGCGGTCCGCCACCAAGAAAGGATGGATGATATGGCAGCAAAGAGGGTCGTGTTCGCCGCAGCGGCGTTGATCGGTCTGGCCCTGGCCGTCCCCGGCACCGGTCGGGCCGGAGGATACGAGAATTTCGGACTGGGCGCTCGGGCGCAGAGCATGGGGGGAGCCTTCATCGCGGTCGCCGACGATTGGACCGCCGGTTACTGGAACCCGGCCGGACTGGGGCGCACCGGGGGCCAGTTCGGAGCCGACCTCCTGTTCGTGCAGCCGACCGTCCGCTCCAGCGGTTCCTACGCCAACTTCACCCCGGACCGGGCGGCGGCTTCCTACAAGTGGACCAAGGACGTTTTCGTCGATTACACCGGAATGGAGCCCGATCGTTTCACCAAGTACTCGACCAGCGGCAATTATCTGAACCCGCAGGGTCTGGGTATATCGTATCTCATCCCCGAGGTCGCGACGGTCGGGTTGACCATTTATCAGCCCTTGGGCTACGCCATCGATTGGAGCGAAAACATGCCGTACCTGGCCGGGAGCATCTACGGCAGCAATTGGCAGCGGTTGATTTCGACCTCCTTCCAGCTGTCCGCCGCCCGTCAGATCGTTCCCGGGGTATACTTCGGCGCCGGCGTAGCGCTTCTCATCGACGATATCCGCCGGGACGCCGAGAAGATCGTGGATTCGGTTCCCGGTCCGTCCCCTCTCGATTATACCTACGATATCACGGTGGATGACGACGGGGTCGGCTGCGAAGGAAGTTTCGGTCTCCTGGTGGATATAGCGGACTGGATCAGCCTGGGGGGGGTGCTCCGGACCGGCGCCTCGGTGCGTTTGACCGGCGACGCCGATGCCAGCCTTTCTCTTTTAGGGCTTCAGGAACGCTCCGACCTCACCCAGAAATTCCGCCATCCCCCCACGTGGGGAGTGGGGATAGCCGTTCGCCCGTTGCCCGGCCTGCTCTGCTCGCTGGATATGAACCAATCGCTTTGGGACACCTTCCGCACCGATATCGATTTCGACGATCCCGGGGTTCTGCTGCGGGACGAGAACTACAACGAAGACTGGCATAATGCCGAAAAGATCAGGGTCGGCTGCGAGTATCTGCTGGCCTCCTGCTGGAAAGTGCGCGGCGGTTTCTGCTACGACGAATCGCCGATGCCGGCCAAGTCGGTAAGTCTGGCTTACATCCCCGACACCGATAAGAAATATGTAACCTTGGGCCTGGGGTGGGAGCCTCCGGGCGGGTGGGCTTTCGATCTTCTGGCCGCGACCGCCTGGGGCGACCGCCACGCCCAGGGAGAAAAATTCGAGCAGAGGATCGTGGGGCTGGGGCTGGACGTTTCCTACCGTTTTTAAGGCCGAAGGCGGGAGGAGCGGAGGAAGGGCGCCGTGCGCCTCATCCGGAAGTATTCGACCTATCTGAAAGAGAGGTTCGGGGAACCTGTCCTCAAGGTTCCGCTCGACGCCGGGTTCACCTGCCCCAACCGGGACGGAACCCGGGGGCGGGGAGGCTGCTCGTACTGCGACAACCGGGCCTTCAGCCCCGTGGCCGGTACGGGCACCCCCTGCCTCGACCAGCTTCGCCGGGGTATCCTGCGTGCGCCCCGGCGGTTTCGGAGATTCATAGCCTATTTCCAGGCTTATTCGGGAACATACGCCGAGCCGGAACTTCTGAGCCGTCTCCACGCCGAGGTTCTCGGCGTTCCGGGAGTGATCGGAATAGCCATCGCCACCCGTCCCGATTGTCTAAGCCGGGAGGTGATCGACTATCTCTCCGGGCTCTCCCGGAAAACCTATCTGGCCGTCGAACTGGGAGTACAGACTCTGGTGGATCGGACCCTGCGGACGATCTGTCGGGGGCACACCGCCGCCGAAAGTGCAGCGGCTCTGGCGCATCTGGAACGGGCGGGGATCGAGGTCACGGTTCATTGCATGCTCGGTCTGCCCGGGGAAGGCCCGGCGGAAGCGGCGTTCACCATGAAAACTCTCGCGGGTTTGCCCGTCTTCGGCGTCAAGTTCCATCAGCTGATGATCCTGGCGGAGACGCCCCTCCATCAGGCCTATCTCCGGGGGGAGGTCGCGGTATTGACGCTTGAAGACTACGCGGCGCTTCTGGCGGATTCCCTGCAGACGCTTCCGGAAGGCGTCGTCGTTCACCGTCTTCTTGCCGACTCCTCTCCCGCGCGCGGACTGGTCGCTCCGCTCTGGAGCTGCCGGAAGCGCTCCAGCCTCGCTTATCTGGAGGATTATCTGCGTCGCCGGGGCCTGGGCTATTCCAATTCGCGGTTGCAATCGAACCCGGGGTGAGGTATACAACTTACTCCATTGCCCTCTAGTTCAATTGGCAGAACGCCTGACTCTGGATCAGGAAGTTGGAGGTTCGAGTCCTCCGGGGGCAGGGAAGGCCCCGCGGATGCCGCGGGGCCTTCCGATTATCCGGGGGAGTTCGGGGCTTTTTCTTCGAACAGCGGCAGGATCTCGTCGAAGCGGTCGATGGTCAGGGTCGGGGCGACGGATCCGTCTTCCCCGCTGGAGACGTTGCGCCGATGGACCGAGGGAGCCGAATATTTTTTCAGTTTCTCCCGCAGCTCTGGAGCGATCACGGTACCGTAACGCGCCCAAACGTCGGTCAATCCGCACTCCCGGGCTACCTTGATGTCCTTCTTGGGATTGTCCCCGACCAGAACCGTCCGCGCCGGATCGATCCCTTCCTGCCGCAGAAGGAACTTCAAGCCCTCGGGGTTGGGTTTTTCGAAAACCAGGGGCATCTCCACGACCTTGCCGATGCGGGAACGGTAGTATCCGCTCCGAAGCCGGTTGACCAGGGCCGGGTCGAGGCGGGTGGAGGGAGGAATGGCGTAAGTTTCCAGGGCGTACATGGCGCGGATGAACTGGGCCAACCCCAGATGCTTCAGCCGTTGTTCGGCGGCAAAGGCGGGGGCGTCGCTGAGAACGTAAATTGAAACACCCCGGTCGATCAGATGCCGGAAGGTCTTCCGCACCCCGGGGTAGAGCCGGAGATTTTCCAGGCGGACCCGGTTGAAGACGTAACGGGTGGGATGAATATACGTTTTCTGAAACCAATCGAAATCCTCTCTCAAGTCGGAGAAGATTTCCGCTTCCTGAAGGACGAAAGCGTATTCATTGGTCTGGCGGGCTTCGAAGACCTTCTTGATCGAATCGATGATCGCGTCCCGGGGCCGACCGCTCAGGTTTTCCAGGGTGTTGACCATGGCTTCCAGACAGGGAACGATATAATCGACCCAGCTGTAGAGGGTGTTGTCGGCGTCGGCGATCAGAGTCGTATACTTAGGGGAGTTCATTCCGTCCTTTCCCGGTTCGATGGATTTTGCGTTGCATTATGATAATGACGATTGTTAAATTATCCACCATAAAACACGAACGTCCGGCGGGATAGGGCGAATGGCGGAATGGCAGACGCGCTGGATTTAGGATCCAGTGGGGAAACCCGTGGGAGTTCAAGTCTCCCTTCGCCCATCGTCAGCGAATTTGCTTGCTTTCTGAAGGAGGTGGAGCTAATCATACAAGACTGAAGCAAAGCTACGGCGTTTCGCGCGGGAGTAGCTCAGTGGTAGAGCTCCACGTTGCCAACGTGGTTGTCGCGGGTTCGAATCCCGTCTCCCGCTCTGCAGGCCCGGGTGAATCCGGGCATTTTTTCTATTGGGGGCAACGTTTCGGGAGGAGGAAGGGATGACCGAGGAAAACAGCAAGCACGAGGTCAGGGAAACGGCTCCCTGCCGACGGGAACTGCGGATAGAAGTGCCCGCCGAACAGATGGAGAAGGAACTGGCCGCGGTTCTGGGCGAACTCGGCGGCAGCGTGAAAATCCCCGGGTTCCGACCCGGCAAGGTTCCCCGGCCGATCGTGGAACAGCGTTTCGGAGGGGAAGCGCGCAGCCGGGCCGTCAGAAACCAGATCGAAAAACAGTTTTTCGCGGTATGCCGCCGGGAGAGCTTCCGGGTGTTGGGAGACCCTCAGTTCCGGGAGGTGGGCTGGAAGCCGGGAGAAGCGCTCGTTTTCAGCGCCGTCTTCGACGTTTTTCCCGAATTCGTTCCCGAAGGATACAAGGCGATCAAGCTGGACAAACCGGCGGTAGAGGTGACGGAAGAAGAAATCGAAAGCCAGATCGAGTCTCTCCGGGAGCGGACGGCGACGTTCGCGGCGGCGGAGAAGGAAAAACTCGAGGAAGGGGATTTCGGGGTCATCGACTTCCGCACGATCGAGTCCGGCGAAAGCGGCGCCCCGTCCGGCTCAGAGGCCAAATGGGTGGAAGGGTTTTTCGTGGAGGTTACCGTGCGCGACGACGCGCCCCTCCTCGCCGGCATGGTGGGAATGAAGCCGGGGGAAACCCGGCTGATCGAAACCGGCGAAGGGCCCGAGGGCGAAAGGGTGTTCGAAGTCAAGCTGCGGGAGATCAAGAAGAAAGTCCTGCCGCCTCTCGACGACGAATGGGCCGCCTCCTGGGGAACCTACCGGACCCTGGAAGAAGTGCGGGCCGCGGTGAGGGAGGCGCTGCAGAACCGCAAGGAAATAGAAGCGCGGTTGGAGCTCAACGAACGGGCGCTCGGGATCGTCCTGGAAAAGAATCGGTTCGATCTTCCCCCCTCCGCCCTGGAAGCCCTCAGCGATCTGCACCTGGCCGTGCTGAAAGACAAGGCGGAGAAAGGGTATCCACTCCCGGAAGGCGATGGTACCATGGAAAAAACCGCCGAAGCCAATGCCCGGCGGGAGCTGAAAACGATCCTGCTGTTGAGGGAGATCGCCCGCCGGGAAGGGATCAAAGCCGATCCCGTCCGGGTGGCCGAGGCGGTGGCCCGGGAAGCCCGGGAGCGAGGCGAGGATCCGGCCCTTTTCCGGAAGAAAGCGGAGAACGACGGAAGTATTCAGTCCTATCAGGACCGGGTGCTTCGCGACCAGGCGCTGGAGTTCATAATCGAGAATGCCGAGGTGAAATCAGCCGATGAAAAATGAAAAAGCCCAGCTGATCCCGATGGTGGTGGAACAGACGGGGAGAATAGAACGTTCCTACGATATCTATTCCCGCCTGCTCAAGGACCGGATCATCTTCATCGGATCGGTCATCGACGATCATGTAGCCAACCTGGTCGTCGCCCAGATGCTCTATCTGCAGATGGAGGATTCCGAGAAGGATATCAATCTTTACATTAATTCTCCGGGGGGGTCGGTGACGGCCGGGCTGGCGATCTACGACACCATGCAGTTCGTAAGGTGCGACGTCACCACCTACTGCATGGGTCAGGCCGCGAGCATGGGGGCGCTTCTTTTAGCTTCGGGGTCGTCGGGAAAGCGGTTCGCCCTGCCTCATGCCCGGATCATGCTTCACCAGCCCTGGGGCGGGACCGAAGGCAGCGCCATCGATATCAGCATTCACGCCCGGGAGATTCTACGGTTGAAACACGAACTCAACGCCATTCTCGCCCGGCACACCGGTCAGCCACTGGAGAAGGTGGAGAAAGACGCCGATCGCGATTTTTTCATGAACGTTCAGGAAGCGGTGGAATACGGGCTGGTCGACCAGGTCATTACCCGCAAGGATAAAAAATAGAGGGAAGTTCATGGCGCAGAAGCCTTCCAAAACCGGCCCGGGGCCGTCGTGCTCATTCTGCGGCCGCGACGCCGAGCATGTCGGGAAGTTGATCCGCGGCTTGGACGGCCATATCTGCGAGGACTGCGTCCGCATCTCCGCGGAAATGCTGGGGGAGCCCGACAAAGCCGCCGCCCCCGCCCCGCAGCTTCTTCCGGATCCGCTTCCGTCGCCCCGCGAAATCAGAAAATATCTGGATCGATACGTCATCGGCCAGGAACCGGCCAAGAAAACGATCGCGGTCGCGGTACACAACCACTACAAGCGGCTGAAATCGGCGATGGGGACCGATGACGGAGTGGAAATCGAAAAAAGCAACATCCTCATGATCGGCCCGACCGGGGCGGGAAAGACCCTGATCGCCAAGACCCTGGCCGCTTTTCTGCATGTCCCCTTCGCCATCGCCGACGCCACTACCGTCACCGAAGCCGGGTACGTCGGAGAGGATGTGGAAAATATCGTTCTGAACCTGTTGCGGGCCGCCGATTACGACGTGGCCCGCGCCGAAGTCGGGATCGTCTATATCGACGAAATCGATAAAATCGCCCGGAGAACGGAGAATGTTTCCATTACCAGGGATGTTTCCGGCGAGGGGGTGCAACAGGCCCTGTTGAAGATATTGGAAGGCACCGTCTGCAACGTTCCCCCCAAAGGGGGCCGAAAACATCCCCACCAGGAGTTCGTCCGAGTCGATACCGGCAATATTCTCTTTATCTGCGGCGGAGCTTTCAGCGGCTTGGAGGAGATTTTGCGCCGGCGCCTTAACCGCCGGTCGATCGGATTCCGCGACCCCGGAGGGGAAACTTCCGCCGCCCTGGATGCGATCTTGGAGATGACCGAACCGGAAGATCTGATCAAGTATGGAATGATTCCGGAATTCGTAGGGCGTTTGCCCGTCGTGACCTCCCTCAACCACCTCAAGGAAGACGAATTGGTGGAGATTCTGACCAAACCCCGCAACGCTCTGCTTCTACAGTACGAAAAGCTGCTGGCCATGGACGGCGTGAAGCTAAGCTACGACCGGGGAGCCCTTGGCGTTCTGGCGCGCGAGGCCATACGCAAGGGAACCGGCGCCCGGGCTCTGCGGGGAATGTTGGAGCGGGTGATGCTGGACGTCATGTATGAGGTCCCCTCCCGGAAGGACGTCGCGGAATTCAAATTGACCGCGAAACTGCTCAGAAGTTATTTTCCCCATTCCGCCCGGCCGGCCCGCCGGGCCAAGAGCGCCTGATGCCATGAAAACTCCCCCCCCGCCGGAACCGCCCCCTCCCCGGCATATCGCCGTGATCATGGACGGCAACGGCCGCTGGGCGCGTCGCCGGGGGTTGCCCCGGCTGGAGGGTCACCGGGTAGGTTCCGAACGGGTGCGGACCATCACCACCGCTTGTTCGGAACTGGGAGTGAGCTACCTGACCTTGTATGCCTTTTCGGCCGAAAACTGGAAACGCCCCCGGGCCGAGGTCTCGGGTCTGATGCGCTATCTTCGGCATTATCTGAAGCAGGAACTGCCGACGATGCTCGAAAACGACATCCGCTTCCGGACCATCGGCGACGTCGACTCCCTTTCCCCCGCGGTGCGGCGGTCTCTGGAAAAGACCTCCGCCGCCACCGCGGATGCCTCGGGGTTGACCCTGGTCCTGGCCCTTAATTACGGCGGGCGACAGGAAATTCTGGAAGCCGTTCGGCGCCTGGCCCGGTCCGCGGCGGAGGGGGCGGTGAAACCGGAGGACATTTCCCTGGAAGACGTGGAACGGCACCTGTACACCGCGGGAATACCCGACCCCGATCTGGTGATTCGAACCAGCGGGGAGATGCGCCTCAGCAACTTCCTGCTCTGGCAGTCCTCCTACGCCGAACTGGTAGTCACCCCGGTGCTGTGGCCGGATTTCGGCCGCCGGGAGTTGGAAGATGCGATTCGGGAGTTCTGGACCCGGCGGCGGCGTTTCGGCGGCCTCGACCGGTCCGGCGACGGGAAAGATGCTCAGGCATAGGCTACAGACGGCGGGGATCCTGATCGCGGTATTGCTGGGAGTGGTGCTTCTCAGTTACCGGGTCCCGGTTCTCTTTTTCCTGGTCGGGAATTTTTTCGTCATTCTGGGCTGCCTGGAATTCGCTCAACTCACCGGCGGAATCAGGTGGACCGCGGCCGTGGGGGGCGGGTTGGTTTTTTCTTCGGCCTTCATCGCCGCCGTCGGTCCCCGCTACATTCCCTCCCAGTTCGTGGTTTTCTGCCAGCCGGAATGGCCCGAGTTTTCCCTGCTGGTGCTCCTGGTGCTGACGTTTCTTTTTCAGGCCACCCGCCGGGAACTCGACGGCGCGGCGGCCAGGATATGCTCGACGGTGACGGCGGTTATCTACGCCTCGTGGCTGATGTCTTTTCTGCCCCGCATCAACTATTACCAATCCTTTCGGTTCCCGGACCTGGACGGGCGGATGTATCTGTTTTTCCTGTTTTTCGTGGTCAAGGTCACCGACTCGGCCGCTTATTTCGTGGGCTCGAAATGGGGGCGCCGCAAACTTATTCCCCGGCTCAGTCCCAGGAAAACCCTGGAAGGGGCGGTGGCCGGGATTGTTTTCGGAGGGGTGGCGGCCTTGGGAGGGAAATACCTGTTCGCCCTGAACGAGGTCAGCGCGGCCGGGGTAACGACCCTGGGCCTGCTGCTGGGAGGAACTTCGATCGGGGCCGACCTGGCGGAATCGCTGATCAAGCGGTCGGCGGGGGAAAAGGACTCCGGAAATACGCTGCCCGGGCTGGGAGGGGTATTGGACCTCATGGACAGCGTATATTTTTCGGCCCCGGTGTTGTTTTTCTATATGAAACTGGTCTTCAAACTCTAAGGCCCGGATATGGCGGACGTTCCGGAAAAGACGATTGCGGTTTTAGGCTCGACCGGCTCCATCGGGACCAACACGCTCGACGTCGTCCGCCGTTCCCGGGGAAGGTACCGGGTCGCGGCCCTGGCGGCGGGAAGAAACCTCCGGCTTCTCGAGGAACAAGCGCAAGAATTTTCCCCGGCTCTCGCCTGCGTCGATAGGGCGGAGGATGCGCGGATGCTGCAGGGGCGCCTGGGAAAGAAGGTCCGGGTGGTCTCCGGAGAGGAAGGCCTCTTCGAGACCGCGGGTATCCCCGCGGCCGACATGGTCCTGGTCGCCATCCCCGGAGTCGTCGCTCTCCTCCCGACCCTGGCGGCGATCGAGGCCGGGAAGGCGATCGCGCTGGCTTCCAAGGAAATACTGGTTTCGGCCGGAGACCTGTTCATGGCGGCGGTAGACCGGTGCGAGGCCGAGGTCATCCCCGTCGACAGCGAGCATTCAGGGGTTTTTCAATGCCTGCGCGGAGAGGACGGCGCCGAGGTGAGTAAAGTCGTCCTCACCGCCTCGGGGGGGCCGTTTCTCGATACCCCGGTCGGAGACCTGGCGTCCGTGACTCCGGCGCAAGCCCTGGCCCATCCGCGCTGGAAGATGGGGGCCAAGGTATCGCTCGATTCCGCGACCTTGATGAACAAGGGCTTGGAAGTGCTTGAAGCCCATCACCTTTTCCGGATCCCCCTGGATAAAATCGAGGTGGCGGTGCATCCGCAAAGCCTGGTCCACGCCCTGGTCGAAATGAAGGACGGGTCCCTCCTGGCGCAACTGGCCAATCCCGACATGCGCTTGCCCATCTCCTACGCCCTGGCCTGGCCCCGGCGGTCTCCCGTTCCATACGGACGTTTGGATATCAGGCAGGCGCCGGCCTTGACCTTCCGGGAGCCGGATCTGGAAAAATTTCCCTGCCTGGCCCTGGCTTATCGAGCCGGGGAAGTCGGCGGGACCATGCCCGCGGTCATGAACGCCGCCAACGAAACCGCCGCCGCCGCGTTTCTGGCGGGGGAAATAGGATTCCTGGACATTCCCACCGTCATCAGGCGCACGATGACCAGACATCGGGCGGTCCCGGTTCGGGAGATAGAAGACGTGCTCGAAGCGGACCGGGCCGCGCGAGAATTTTCCGTGCGGCTGTGCCGGGACCTGACGAGGTAAGAAGCCATGGGAGAGATAAGCTCGGTCGTACAGTTCGCCGGCAGCCTGTTGCGGTTCGCCCTGATTTTAGGGGCAATGATCTTCGTCCACGAGTTGGGGCATTTCCTGGTAGCCAAGTGGCGCGGCATCCGGGTCTTCTGTTTTTCTCTCGGTTTCGGCCCCCGGATACTGGGCTTCACGGCCCGGGGAACCGAATATCGCTTTTCCCTCGTGCCCCTGGGAGGATACGTGAAGATGGCCGGCCAGGAAGACCATCCGGGCCAGGAAACGGAAGCGGAAAAAAACGTCCCCGCTTACCAGAAGTTTTCCCACCGGAAAACCTGGGAGAAGATCGCGGTCATCGCCGCCGGGCCCGTGATGAACATCCTTTCGGCGGTCGTGATCTTCGCCTGTCTCTACACCGTAGGGTTCCTCATCCCCTCCTACAGCCACAGCACGCGCGTGGGCGCGGTGCTGCCCGACTCGCCCGCCGCCGGCGCCGGCATCGTATCCGGCGACTCCATCGTCGCCATCGACGGCCGGGAGATGGATTCCTGGAACGATATCGTGCTTTCGGTGCTTTTCAGCGGAGGCGAGCCTCTCGACGTAGCCGTGGCCGCCCGAGGGAGCCTCCGGCATTGTTCCCTGACCGCCGTCCCCATCCCGGGTTCCCGCTATCTTGGAATCGGGGTGCTCCCCTACGCGGAAGCGGTGGTGGAGGAGGTGTCTCCCGGATCTCCCGCCGCCGCCGCCGGCGTCGAACCGGGGGATCTGATCAGGAAGTTGGACGGGAAAGAAGTTTCGCTTTACCAGTTGACCGAGGATCTGGCCTCCCGGCCGGGCGATCCGCTTGCCCTCGAAGTCGAGCGGGGAGGGCGCTTCGAAACCTTGTCCCTGCTCAACGGTTCGGCGGGAGAGTTGGAGGGGATAGCGGTCCTCAAGGACGGGACGGTCCGGAAGATAGGGGAAGGAAAAGACGAGGACGGCCTGGCCGACGGGGACCGGATCCTGAAGATCGACGGAGAGGATCCGGGGCCGGAGGGAGCGGCTTCCTGGGTCGCTTCCCATCCGGACCGGGAGGCGATCCTGACCGTGCTCAGGGAGAAGGACGGCGAGGAAACTCCCGGTCGCGTGGAAATCAAGGTCAGCATCGGCCGTAGGGGGCTGATCGGGGTGGTCCTGGCCGCCCGCGAGATCGAGGAGCGGGTGCCGTTTCCCGCCTCCCTGATCCGGGCGGCCGCGGAAACGGAGCGGGAGATCAGGCTCTGGTTCTGGAGCATGGCCGGCCTGATCAGAGGAGATCTCAGCCACAAGGAACTGACGGGGCCGATCGGGATATACCAGGAGACCGAAAAGTTCGCCGAACGCGGCCTGGTCGAACTGCTCCGCTTCATCGCCTCGATCAGCATCATCATCGGCCTGGTCAACCTGCTGCCCATCCCGGTTCTGGACGGGGGGAATATCCTGATTATCGCGGTCGAGGGGATTATCCGGCGCCCCCTGGGGGAGCGGACGATGGCGGCGGTTCAATACGCGGGTTTGGGCTTGATCGCCATGATTTTTCTGTTGGTGTTTTACAACGACATCGTTTACCGGATATTGGGTCTGGAGTAGGGAGATGCGCCGGGAAGCCACCCGACAGTTGGAACTGGGTGCGGTCAGGGTGGGGGGAGGGGCTCCGGTGACGGTCCAGTCGATGACCACGACCGACACCCGCGATTCCATCCGGACGCTGGAACAGATCGGGCGCTTGGCCGCGGCCGGCTGCGAAATCGTGCGCTGCGCCGTTCCCGACGCCGAAGCCGCCCGTTCACTGGAGGAGATCTGCCGGGGGAGTTCGATCCCGGTGGTGGCCGACATCCATTTCGACTTTCGCCTGGCCTTGGCCGCGATCGAAGCGGGAGCGGCCGGAATCAGGATCAACCCCGGAAACATCGGGGCGGCCTGGAAGGTGGCCGAAGTGGTGAAAGCGAGCCGAGGCTCCGGCATTCCGATCCGGGTGGGAGTCAACGCCGGTTCTCTTCGGGACGAAGACGCCAGGCGCTTCGGCGGGGTCAATGCCCGCTCTCTGGCCGAGAGCGCCCTGCGGGAGGCGGATCTGATCGAAAAAAACGGGTATGATCGGGTCAAGATCTCGGCCAAGGCGTTCGATCCGGGGGTGACCGTGGAAGCTTACCGGATTATCTCGGAACGAACTTCCGCGCCCCTCCATTTGGGCATCACCGAAGCCGGACCGGGCCTACCCGCGATCGTCCGCTCTGCGGCCGGGATCGGGGCCCTCCTGCTGGAGGGACTGGGGGATACGATCCGGATTTCGCTGACGGCGGATCCGATCGAGGAAGTGGAGGTGGGAAAAGAGCTTCTCCAGGCCGTCGGTTTGAGAAAATTCGGCCCGGTCATCGTCAGTTGTCCCACCTGCGGACGCACCGAGATCGATCTGGTTTCCCTGGTCGGCCGGATCAGGGAGCGGCTTTGCCTCCATCCCGAAGCTTCCAGATGGGCCGGGGTGACCATCGCGGTAATGGGCTGCGTAGTCAACGGCCCGGGAGAGGCCCGGCAGGCGGACGTGGGGGTGGCGGCGGGAAAGGATTCGGCGGTTCTTTTTCGGAGCGGCCGCGTCGTCCGCAGGCTCTCGGTCCCGGAAATCATACCCGCCCTGCTGGAGGAACTGGAGACCCTCTCCCCCCAAAAGGGGTAACGTCGTTTTCTCGTTCGAACCCGGGCGGCTCGGATTCTGGATGAAAACTCGGGTATCAATCGCGGTTCTGCTGGTTTTTCTGGCCGCGCTCGGCCTGCGCTGGGGATACGGCGCGGGCCAGGAACGGCGCGCCCGCGATCAGGACGAGGGCGTCTACCTGGCTATCGCCCGTAATTTCACGGCCGGACAAGGGCTGGTTCTCTCTCCCTGGCGCCGCGCGGCGTTTCCCCCGGGGTACCCCTTGTTTCTGGCTTTTCTGGAGAAGGCGGGGTGGGGGAGTTGGCCGCGGCTCAGGTTCGTACAGGGATTTCTGGGGGCCCTGACCGCGGTATCGCTCTATTTTCAGGCTCGTCTTTGTTTCCGGCGGTTTTCCTGGAACGGTACCGCCGGGATCTGGGCGGCGGTTTTGGCCGCCGTCTGGCCTCCGCTGATCGTGTACGCTGCCCGGGCGATGACCGAGACCTTGTTTCTTTTCCTGCTGCAGTCGGGAATGGTTCTGGTGCTGGCGGCCGAGCGCGGCCTCCGGGGGGGCGCTCCCGCCGGAGGAGTTCTCCTGGGGGCGGCGGCTCTCTGCCGGCCCGTCATCCTTCCCTTTCTGCCGGCGGCCCTGTTCTGGCTGGCGCTCCCCGGCGTCGGCGGCCGCCGCTGCTACTTCCGGGCGGGATGGTTCGCGGCGGCGGCGGTTGTGGTCCTGACGCCATGGACCTGGCGGAATTTTCGCTTGTTCGGGGCGCTGGTCCCCGTCGCCACTCAGTCCGGAAATATCCTTTATCTGGCCAACAACCCGGTGGCGACGGGAGGCACCGGGAGCATCGCCCGCCTGATCGAGAGCGGGGTTTATCATACCGGGGAAAAGGAGGACGAGATCGCCTACAGCCGCGCTTACGGCTCCGCCGCGCTCAAACACATCGCCGCCGACCCCCGGCGGTTTCTATCTCTCTCCCGCCGGCGCCTGATCTGGTTCCTCCATCTCGACGGACACGGGAACGTGCCGGCGGCCACGGCGGCTCTCTGGACGCTGTTTATCCTGGCTGCGGTGGGGATGGCGGTCTCCCGGCGGAGTCCGCGGGAGATATTCCTGCCGCTCTTCCTGATCCTGGAAATCGTGGTCACCCACATGATAGTCCCGCCCGAGGGACGTTACCGGTTGGCGATGATGCCGCAGATCATGCTCTTCGCCGCCGCCGCGCTGGCGTGGGCGGTTGTCCCGGCGGGGGACGAACGGTGACCGGGGACCGGAACTCGGTGGCCTCCAACGCCGCCGCGCTCCTGGTTTCACGGGTGCTGCGCATGGCGGTATCCCTGGGGGTGGCGTTGTTGTTGGCCCGGCACCTGGGGCCGAAACTCTACGGAGATTGGACGGTAGCCAACTCCCTCTGCGCCCTGGCGGCGGTCTGGCTCTCGTTGGGAATGGAAAAGATAGCCATCCGCGCCGCAGTCCGCGACCCCGCTTCTTCCGGACGGTATTTCGGGGCGGTCTTCTGCCTGAGAATTCTGGCGTTTCCTTTCTACCTGGCGGTCATCCTCTCGGTCGGCCTGGTGATGGGATGGTCCGGCCGGCTGATCCCGGTCCTGGCGGTGCTCGCGGGCGTTTATTTTCTCAATACTCTCGGAGAAGCGGGCGTGATCGCCTGGAGGTCCCGGGAGCGGATGTGGTATGAAGCCGCCGTCGGCGCCGGCAAGGATCTGTTGCTTTTAGGCATGGTCCTACTGCTAACGGTCCGGGGGGCGGATCTGATCGAGTTTGCCGGGGGATACCTGGCGGTGGCTCTGGTCTGGCTGGCGGGGACGTTGATCCTGATTTACCTGATCTTCTTTTCTCCCCGGCCCGTCTGGGATCTCCGCCTCTTCCGGTTCCTGGTCCTGTCGGGTTTTCCGGTTGCCGTGGCCGTCTTCTGCAACGGATTTCAGGATCTCAGCCGGGTGCTGATCGAACATCTGCTCGGTCCCCGGGCGGCGGGTTATTTCGGGGCCGCCGGACTGCCCCTGAAGGGGTTGGAAATTCTGGCCGTTTCCCTGATGGGGGCGATATTCCCGGGGTTAAGCCGGCAAGGGAGGGGGGGCGGGGACGATGCCTTGGTATTGGCCGCCAAGGCGGGCAAACTGTTCTTCCTGGCCGGCTTGCCGTTCGTCTTTGTCTCGATGATGCTTTCTCCGCGGATCATGGGGGTGCTCTTCGGGGAAGACTATCTTCCCGGCGCCGGGGTTTTGGCGGTTTTGGGGAGTTCCTCCCTGTTTCTCCTTCTTAACCATCTCTGCTACGGAATGATGGTGGCTACCGGCCGCGAGCGCCTGTTCGCGGTGATCATGTTCGCGGCCGCCGCCGCCAATGCCCTTCTCGTCTGTATCCTGGTTTCCCTCTGGGGGATGATGGGGGGCGCTTGGGCGTTTTTTCTGGTACAAATGGCGGTGTTGGCGGCGTTTCTGCGCATTCTCGGGCCGCGGTTCCGACGGGCGGTGCTGCCCCGGGAGAGGGGACGGCTGTTGGCGGCTGCGGCCGCCGCCGCCGGGGTTGTCTGGGTTCTGAAACTCGCCGGTTTGGGCTTATGGGCGGCGGCGGGTGCGGGGACGGTCGTCTATCTGTCCGCGGCGGCGGTGTCGGGCGCGCTGGATAAGGAACTGCTGCGGGCGGCGGCTCTGGTGAGGAATCTGAAAGGAAAAAGATGAAAACGGCGTTCGTGTTCTCCCAATTTCCCTGCTATGACGAGGCTTTCATGCTCCGGGAGATGGATTTTCTGCAGAAAGAGATCGAGTATATCATTCTTTCCATCAAGAAAGCTGACCGCGATCCCGTGGTTCACGCCGCCGGGGCCGCCCTGAAACAAAAGACCTGCTACAGTCGCCTGTTCTGGAGTCGACGGGTGCTGCTGGCCAACCTGGCGGCTTTCATCGCTTCCCCGCTCCGTTACCTCAAGGCCTTGATCCTGGCGGTCCGGCTCGGGTTCCCCGACCCGGAATTCATGGGAAAGTCGCTGGCCCTGTTCCCCCAGGCCGTTTATTTCGCCGCTCTCTGCCGGACCCGGGAAATCGCGGCGGTTCACGGCCAGTGGGCGACCTATCCGGCGGTGACCGCCGCCGTCATCGCGGTCTTCAACGGAATCCCCTTCAGTTTCACCGGCCACGCTCACGATATCTATCTCAAAACGGCCGGCCTGAAGCTCAAAATGGAAATGGCCCGGTTCATCCTCACCTGTACCCGGGACAACGTCCGTCGTCTTCTCTCGGTGGCCCCGGCCCTGCCGTCCGATAAAATCAGAGTGGTCCACCATGGGGTGGATTGCCGACGGTATCCTTTCCGCCCTCCCTCGTTTCACGCCGGGCGGGAATTCAGGATACTTTCGGTCGGGAGTCTTTTCGAATGCAAAGGCTTCGAGTATCTGATCGACGCCTGCCGGATTCTGAACGAGAAGGGGGTCGATTTCCGCTGCCGCATCGTCGGCGGCGGCTATCTGGAAGAGAAATTAAAGGAACGCGCCCGGGCTGCGGCCGTGGGCGGGCTGGTCGAATTTACCGGTTATCAGAGCCAGGAGAAGATGCCTGAGCACTACCGCTGGGGAGACCTTTTCGTGCTCCCCGCCGTCACCAGAATCCACTGGGGAATTCCCAACGTCCTCATCGAAGCCCTGGCCAGCGGGGTGCCCGTGGCCTGTACCCCGCTGCCGTCGCTCCCGGAACTGATCGGAAACCCCGTCTGCGGATTCACGATTCCGGAGGGAGACGCCGGGGCCATCGCCGGCCTGGTCCGCCGGGTAGCGTCCGATCCCGGTGTTCTCGGCGAATACGCCCGCCGGGGCAGAAGAAAAATCGAAGAAGAGTGGGATATCGTCCGGACTTCGGCGATAATCGCCGGGTTGTTGAACGACACCGGCACAACGCACAACCGGGGGCAAGATCATGGTTGAAGTGGGAATTATCGGGATCGGAGGATGGGGGAAGAACCTTCTACGCACTTTTTACTCGCTGCCCGGGGTCCGCGTGGCCGCCGCCGCCGATCTGGTCGAGGAGAGGAGGGCGGACGCCGCCGAAAAATATCCGGGTTTGAACCTGATCGGCGACCATCGGGAGATCATGGGCGACCCCGCGATCGAGGCGGTGGTGGTGGCCACTCCCGGAGCTACCCACCACCGGTTGGTGATGGAAGCGCTGGCGGCGGGGAAAGACGTTTACGTCGAAAAGCCGATGGCTCTTTCCGCTCAAGATTGCCGGGAGATCGTGGCCAAGGCCCAAGCGGAGGAAAGGATCGTGATGGTCGGTCATCTTCTTCTTTACCACCCCGCGGTCGTAAAGATGAAGGAAGAACTGGACGCGGGGAACTTGGGCGACCCGTACTACCTCTATGCCCAGCGGTTGAACCTGGGCAAGATCCGCCGCAGCGAAAACGCGTTGTGGACGTTCGCGCCGCACGACATCTCCGTCGCCCTCCACCTGATCGGGGCCGAACCGGTTTCGGTATCGGCCTGGGGGGAGTCGTACGTCCAGCCGGAAGTGGAGGACGTGGTTTTCGCGCGCATCGCCTTCCCGGGAAAGGTCATGGCCCATATCCACGTCAGCTGGCTCGATCCGCACAAAGTCCGCAAGATCACCCTGGTCGGGAGCCGGAAGATGATGGTTTTCGACGATATGGACAAGAACGCCCCCCTGAGGATATACGACAAGGGAGTGCCCGAAGACCTGGAATACGACAGCTACGGGGAGTACCTGACGTTGCGTTACGGGGACGAATATGTGCCCGCCGTCAGGGCCGGGGAACCGCTGGGCCTGGAGTGCGCCCATTTCGTGGAATGCGTGCGGGAGCGGCGTTTCCCCCTGACCGACGGCCGCAACGGCTTGCGGGCGGTCCGGGTCCTGGAGGCGGCCCAGGAATCGCTCCGACGGGGGGGCAAGGTTATCGCGTTGAACGAGGAACGATGAAATGAAAAACGGCTTTTTCGTCCACGAATCGAGTTACGTGGATCCCGGGGCTTCCGTCGGGGAGGGGACCAAGGTCTGGCATTTCTGCCATGTCCTTCCCGGCGCGGTCATCGGGAAGAACTGTTCGCTGGGGCAGAACGTCAACGTCGGGGGAGCGGCCGTCGTCGGGGATCGGGTCAAGATCCAGAACAACGTGTCCATCTACGACAGCGTGGTGATCGAAGACGACGTGTTCTGCGGGCCGTCCATGGTGTTCACCAACGTGTTCAATCCCCGCAGCGAAGTGGTGCGCAAGCACGAATACCGCGGCACTCTGGTGAAAAAGGGAGCCTCGATCGGCGCCAACGCCACCATCGTCTGCGGAACCACGATCGGAGCCTACGCCTTTGTCGGAGCGGGCGCCGTGGTCACCCGCGACGTCCCCGATTTCGCCCTGGCCTACGGAAACCCGGCCCGGGTTCGCGGTTGGATCTGCCGCTGCGGGATCAACCTCGATTTCGAGGGGGAATCGGCGGGCTGCGGGAACTGCGGCCGCCGCTACCGGCTGGAAGCCGGCCGGGTCAACGAAGTCGGGAACCCGGAGGAAGAGAGCGCGGGCACGTGCGAATCGCCTATGTGATCGACAAGATGGTCCGGGCCGGCGCCCAGCGCCACCTGGCGCAGGTGATCCGGGGGATCGGGGACCGTGGCCACCAACCGATCCTGTGCTGCCTCCTCTATGCCGGACCTCTGGGTGAAGAGTTGGAGAAAGCAGGTGTGCCGGTTTCGGTGCTGGGCCTGAAAGGAGTGGTGGGAAGAGATTTTTTCCGGGCGGTGTCCGCTCTCCGCCGGCTCTGCGTCAGCGAGGATATCGATATTATCCACGCCTATCTCTTCGCGGCCAACATCGTCGCTCCCTGGGCGGGGCTGTTTTCCGGGAGGAGGGTGATCACCAGCCGCCGGGACGACGGTTTCTGGAAACGCCCCCGGCATATCATCGCCCATCGGCTGGGAAACGTCTTCACCTCCCGGGTGACCGCCAACTCCCGGTCCGTGGTCGAATACCTGCGCCTCCGGGAACACCTTCCCGGGAAGCGGATCAGTCTGATCTACAACGGCATCGACCCCCGGCCCCCCTCCGCTCCGCGTCCGGCCCGAAAAACGGTTCGGATCGGATGCCTGGGCAACATCCGGCCGGTCAAAGGCTACGAAGATATGGTGAAAGCCCTGGCTCGGCTCGATCCGGGGCTCTCCTGGGAAGCGCACATCGCCGGACGCGATTTGGAGCGCGACCACGCCCTGTTTCTGAAAAACCTGGTCCGGGAAACGGGCCTGGAGAAAAGAGTCGTCTGGACGGGCGAGATCGACGAACCGTACGCCTTTCTCGAAAGTCTGGATATTTTCGTTCTCCCCTCCCGCTCCGAGGGTTTCTCCAACTCCCTCCTGGAAGCGATGAGCTGTGCGTGCCCGGTGGTCGCGACCGCGGTGGGAGCGAATGACGAAGTGATCCGCGCCGGCCGCGACGGCATCGTCGTCCCTCCCGCGGATCCCGCCGCGCTCGCCCGGGAACTGGAGAAGCTGGTCGTCTCCGCAACCCGGCGGGAAAGCTGGGGGCGGTCGGCGCGGCTGCGCGCCCGGGAGTTCTCGACCCGGAAGATGCTCGGGCAAATGGACGCGCTCTACCGTGAGGTGGGGGGGGGAAGATGAGCAGGCCGGCCCGTGCTATCCGTTCCGGGGCGTTTGCGGCCGGCGCGCTCCCCGCCGCCGCCGCCGCGATCTGGCGGGGACGGGGGGTGCGGGTGCTTACCTATCACCGGATCGACGATCTCCCCGGAGACCGACTGGGGGTTAGTCCCGGTATTTTCAGAACCCATCTGAAGACGATTAGGGACCGGGGGTACCGGGTCGTTACCCTTGACGATCTTCTCGACGCTCCCGCCGCTGCTCGACCCCCCGATTCTCCCCGGCTGGTCATCACGTTCGACGACGGCTACCGGGACTGGTATGATAACGCCTTCCCGATATTGCAGGAGTTTTCTTACCCGGGGGTATTTTTCCTGACCGTGGGGCTGGTGGACGGAAGCGCCGAAATTCCCCGTTATCGGACCTTGGCCGCCGAACGCCGCCGGGCGCTGACGCCGGGGCAGATCGCGGATATGGCCGGCGCGGGCATGCGCTTCGAGTCCCACGGCGTCACCCACCGGGAAATGCCTGCTTTGTCCCCCGGGGAGAGGAATGGCGAGTTGAAGGAAAGCGCGCGGAAGATCGCGGAATGGACGGGTCGAGCTCCCGGTTGGTTCGCTTTTCCCCGGGGCAAGTACGTCCCGGAGATGATCGGGGAACTGCGGGGCGCCGGTTATCGGGGTGCGGTGACGGTGGATCCCGGCAGCAACGTTCGGTTCCGCGGGTACCCGCTGGTGAGAAGAACCGAGATATCCGCCGACGACTCCCTTTGCGATTTCGGGTTCAAGCTCCGCGGAGGTGCCGATTTCATTCACCGGCTCCGGCGCGGCCGGGGAGAAGGAAGCTAGGATGGACCCCGTGCGGCCGGTCAGGATTCTGCATCTCATCGACAGCCTTCCCCGCGAAGGGGCGGAGATGCTGCTCTTCGATCTGATTCAAAGAAGCGATCGGAGCCTGCTGGATTTTTCGGTGTGCTCGCTCACGGGCGGGGGAGGGGTGGAGAAGATGCTGGCGGAGCTGGGAGTCGCCGTTCATCTGCTGGGTCGCCGTTCGCCCGGGGACGTGTCGGCTTTCCGGCGTCTGTGCCGGATTATCCGCTCCGGCGGGGTCGAGATCGTGCATACGCATATTTTTTCCAGCCATCTGTGGGGGGCGGCGGCGGGCCGCCGATGCGGGGCGAAGGTGATGAGGACCGAGCATAATATGTCCGCCTGGAAGCGGGGTTGGCGGGCGCGGGCCGACCGGGTCTTGGCCCGGATGACCGACCGGGCGATCGCGGTCTCGGAACCGGTGCGGACGTCGCTGATCGAGGTCAGCGGTTTCGCCCCCGACCGGGTGGTCACGATCGCCAACGGTCTTAATCTGCGCCGGATCGGGGCCATGGCCGGGGAGACGAAGATACGCCAGGAATTGGGGCTGAGCCCGGCAAGTCTCGTGGCGGGGACTTCGGCCGCGCTTACGCCCAAAAAAGGGCATCGCTACCTGCTGGATGCGGCGGCCCTTTTACGAGCCGATTTCCCCGGCCTCCATTTCCTCCTGCTCGGGGAAGGGGAACTGCGGGAAGAGATCGCGGAGGGAATCCGCGCCCGGAATCTGCAGGGCACCGTGCATCTTCTCGGTTCGCGCCCCGACGCTCTCGAGATCGTCGCCGGTCTCGACGTCTTTGTGATGAGTTCCGTGAGGGAAGGCCTTTCCATCGCCCTCCTGGAAGCGATGGCATTGGAAAGGCCGGTGGTGGTGACGGCCGTGGGGGGCGCGGTGGATGTCATCGAGGACGGGGTTTCGGGGGTGCTCGTTCCCGAACGGGACGCGCGGGCCCTGGCCGCGGGGATAACCTCGGTCCTTTCCTCCCCGGCCCGGTCGGTTCGGATGGGGCGGCGCGCCCGGACCGCCGTCGAGGAACGGTTCGACTTCGACCGGATGGTCCGCAGGTACGAAGAGGAATACCTGCGCCTGGTCCGCCCCCCCGGGAAGCGGTTGCCGGAAGAGGTCGGCTCGGGTACCATGGCTTCGGGAAAAATCGAGCGATGAGCGTCTGGAATTACTTCAAATACGGCCGGCGGCTTTTCTATAAACGCAACGCTTCGCCGCTGTACCTGGTTTTTTTCGTTACCGAGCGCTGCAACGCCCGTTGCCGCCACTGTCTTCTGGGGGGAATCCATCCCGGTCGCGACGAACTTACCCTGGAAGAGATCGAGCGGGTTTCCCGCTCGATGGACGATTTTCTTTTTCTGCTCCCCACCGGGGGGGAGCCGTTTCTTCGTTCCGACCTTCCCGAGATCGTGGAGGTGTTCTACCGCAACAACCATATCCAGAACGTAGGCATTCCCACCAACGGCGGTCTGACGGAGAAAGTGGTGGGGGCGGTGGAAGAGATCCTGCGCCGCTGTCCGGGGCTGGATTTGATGGTGGATGTCTCCATCGACGGAATCGGCCCCGATCACGACGAGATCCGCCGGGTGCCCGGGCTCTTCGAAAAAGCCATGGAGACCTTCCGGCGCCTGAAGGAGATCGACGCCGCGCACCCCCGGTTCACGGCCAGCATAGAAACCACGGTTTCTTCCTTCAACGACGATAAACTGGAAGACATGTTCCGCTATTTCACCGAGAAAGCCGGAGCGCAATCCATATTCACGCTCCTCTGCCGGGGCAAACCCATGGAGCCGGCCGCCAAATTTTTCGACATCGAACGCTACACCCGTTACGCCGAAGCCCTGGAAGCGGGGATGATGCGGCGACGGCTCACCGGGTACGATAAGTTCCCCTTCGCCGACCTGATCAACGCCAAACGGATCGTGCGCCACCGCCTCATCGGCAGAATCATCCGCGAGAACAGGATGGTCCTTCCCTGCTACGCGGGGATACTGGGCGCCGCGCTCTTCGCCAACGGCGACGTGCTCCCCTGCGAGCTGCATTCGGATCTGACCATGGGAAACGTCAGGGAAGCAGGATACGATTTCAAGCGGATCTGGTTCGGCGCCGCCGCCGTCCGCGCCCGGGAAACCATCAGGAAACAGAAGTGTTTCTGCACCTATGAGTGTTTTCTCACCCTCAACATCCTCTTCAATCCCCGCATGTATCCGCAGCTCATCAAGGAATATCTGAAGGTGAAGTGGGCGAAGCTGTTCGGGAGGCGGCAGTGAGCGGACGAGCCAAACCGCCGAAGCTTCATTATGTCCGCCCCCGGCGCTGGATCAGCGTTTCGTCGCCTCGGGCGGACGATATCGGCAAAAGGCCCCAACTGACCCGAAACTACATCTTTCTGGTGGTGGGGCTGGCGATCGTCGCCGGCGCCCTGATCGGATGGGGTATCGGGATCGGGATCAACCGGGCCGTGCACATCAACACCCGCCTGGAGCCCGTCGGCGGTGATTCAGCGAAACCCGCGTCCGGCGCTTTCAGCGCTTATTCGGAGGCGCCCGAAATCGAACTGTCCGCCGGCGAACTCTCGCCTTCGCTGAAGGCGGTGCGCTGAACGATCTCGATCTCCACCCGCCGGTTCCGGGCGCGGCCTTCCGGGGTTTCGTTGGAGGCCACCGGTTTTTGGGAGCCGTAGCCGACGGCGCTGAACCGGGCCGGGTCGACCTGGTGGGAATCGATGAAATAGCGCAGCACGGCCGCGGCCCGGGCGCTGGAAAGTTCCCAATTGGAAGGATACAGCGGCGTGTGAATGGGCGTGGAGTCGGTGTAGCCGCCGATCCGGACCTGGTAGGGGTTGAGTTCGAAAAACGCCGCCAGCCGATCGAGCAGTTCCCGGGCCTGGGGCCGGAGAACGGCTTTGCCCGGAGAGAAGAGGAACGGGGCCAGGGGCACGATCGTCACCTTCCAGCGCGAAACCTCGACCCGAACGAACCGTTCCAGACCCTGGTCGACGACGTACTGCTTGATCTCCTCCCCGAGCTTCTGGAGTTCGTCCACCCGCTCCAGTTCCTTGAGCAGGGGCGACTCCAGTTTTTCCAGTTTGACGATCAGATCGGGGTCGGCTTCCCGGACCTCGACCAGAGGGACGTTGTCCGGGGCCTCGACATCGGCCTGGTCGGTCTGGATGAATTTCTTCCCCGCGATCCAGGCGGGGTTGATCTTGAGGGCGAGCATGGTGGCCAGGATGATGAAGAAGGTCATGAGCAGGGTGGCCATGTCCGAATAGGTGGTCATCCAATCCGGAGGCCAGGTCGCCTCCAGGTCCCCGGACCCGGTTTCCTGGGTTCCCCTGGTTCTTCGCCGCGCCGCCATGGCTATCCCTTGTCCAGCATCTCCGAACTGATATACATGTGAAATTCGATCCGCCGGTTCCGGGCCCGGTGCTCGGGCGTGTCGTTGGGGAAACGGGGCAGGGAGTCGCCGTAGCCGCTGACCGAGATCAGGCTGGCGGGGATCCCGCCGTGCTCGATCAGATAGCGCCCGGCCGCCACCGCCCGGGCGCTGGAGAGCTCCCAGTTGCTGGGGAACCGGCGCCGGTGGCAGGGGTGGATGGGGACGGAGTCGGTGTGGCCCTCGATCCGGATCGCGGCCCCGGTCCCCCGCAGCAGCGCGGCGATCTTATCGAGGATGGGGTAGAAAGCGGGCTGCAGCGTGTCCGATCCTTCTCGGAAAAGGATGTCGGTGGTGGTGGGGATGAGAACGACGTCCTCGGCGGTGACCTTGATTTCGATGTCCCGGGCGACGCCGGTTTGGGCCAGGGTCTCCTTGATCTCCTCGGCCTTCTCCTGGATGGGCCGGAGTTCGTCGACGGCCAACTCCTGTTGGGGGGAAATATTGCGGGCCAGATCGGCCACGCGTTTTTTGACCATCACCTGGCGGGGTTGATCTCCCTTTTTAATATCGGTCTGTTCTTCGGCGATTCCCCGGACGATCTTGCTCGATGATTCCTTGGCGATCTCGATCCATTCCTGGGGCAGCCCCATCATGGTGTTGGCGTACCAGAGCACGAAGAAAGTGAGCAGGATCGTGGTCATATCCGAATAAGTGGTCATCCACTTCGGCGGCCACTCCCCCTCCAGCCCTCCTTCCTGAACGTCGGGCTCGATGCGGGTCCGCTCGACCAGGGGATCGCCGGCTTTCTTCTTTCTCGGCAATCACTGCCTCCCGGCCAGGTAGGCCTTGAGTTTCTCCCGGACGATCTGGGAATTGTCCCCCGCCTGGATGGATGCGATGCCTTCGATGATGATCTCGCGGGTGAGGGCCATGTTGGTGTTGTAGACCCGGATTTTGCCGGCGATGGGCATACAGAAAAGCCCGGCCAAAACGATTCCGTAGAAGGTGGTCATCAGGGCCACGGACATGTTGGGGGCGATGGTCTCCACGTCGGAGAGGGTTCTCAGCAGCAGGATCAGCCCGACCAGGGTCCCGACCATCCCGAAGAGGGGGGCGTAGACCGAGATGTCGCGCCAGAGCCGTTCGTCGGTGGAGATCTTCATGTGCAGGTAGTCGGAGACGGTCTCGAGGATCCCCCGGGTGACTTCGGGGTCGGTTCCGTCCGCCACCAGGTCGACGCCGATGTCGAGCAGGGGGTAGCGGCCGTTGGTGGAGAGCTCCCGGATGGCCATGAACCCTTCCCGGCGGGCCTTGACCGCCATGTCGACGATGATCTCGATCACGGACTCCGGGCTGAGCACCCGGGTGACCAGAGTGAAACGGAAAGCCTTGAGGCCGTCCACGATCTGGCGGATGCTGAAGTTGATAAGGATGGCGGCCGAGGTACCCCCGAAGACGATCAGGACCGACGGCCAGTTGACGAAGTACCCCACCATCTCCATGCCCCCCCTGAGGAAGATGGAGAAGAAGATAACGCAGAACCCGATGATGAAGCCGATAATGGTCGTCAGTCGCATGGCCTGTTCCTATTCCTTGGGTTGCAGCGGTGCCGCGATCGAACGCTTGTAATCCTTCACTTTCCCGACGATTTCGTCCACGCTTTCACGGGCGATGAACTGCTCGCCGGTGGTCAGGGTGATGATCGTATCCGGCCGGCCTTCCACCCGTTCGATGAAATCGGCGTTGAGAACCATCTCCTGCCCGTTGAGCCTGGTCACCTTTATCATGAAATCCGGCCCCCGCTAAACCATCTCCTCCTGGAACCTGTGCACCGAAACCTGTCCCTCGCGTTCGAGCTTGCGGATGGTGGCGATGATCTCGTGCTGGGCCTCCATGGTCTTGCTGCTGAGCTGGCGGAGGATGTTCATGATCTCCTCCTGGGCTTCGTCGGCCCGCTTGCGGCTGATCGAACCCATCACTTCCAGATCCTCCTTGAGCATGGCCACCGCCCGCTCCGTCAGGCCGGCGAAAAACTTCTCCCGCACCTGCTCGGACGCCCCCCGCAGCGCCATCTTCAGGACGGTCCGGTCCACGGTCCGGAAGATATCCTCGATCACGTTCTGATCGACTTCCAGCATGGCTTCGTTGAACGGCAGTTCCTTTCCTTCGCGCTCGATCTCGACCCGGCGCACGGTTTGGGTGTCTTCTTCGAACATTTCCCGGGCCCGGTCGGTCATGTTGCGCAGGAACTTGGCTTTAACTTCGTCGGACGCATCGGAGAGCGAGTTGGCGATCATCTCCCGGGAGATGTTGTGGATAAGGGTTTCGATATCCTTGTCGTCCAGGGATGAGATGTCCTCGAAGAGGAACATGCGTTTGCGGACCTCCTCGGCCAGGGTGGTATTCCGTTTCTGCATGTTCTCCAGAATGATCTTGGCCACCGCGTACCGGCTGGAACTGAGGATGTCGGCCAGAACCCGGTAGCCCATGACCGGGATATAATCTTTCAGCATCTTGATCTGTTTGAGCTTGCGTTCCAGGAAAGCCTTGATCTCCCCGGCCATGTCCTCCCCCTCGGTCAGAGAACTCATGGCCTGGGCCACCTCCAGCTGTTTTTCCTCCTCCAGCTTGCTCAGGGCATCGGCGGCGTCCTTGGGATCGACTTGGGAGAGAACCGCGGCGGCCAGTTTCGGTTCCTCGTCCATGATCAGGAGGTGGACTTCGTCGGGCGGCAGGGAGCGCAGGTACTTGAAGGGCTCGTCGAGGAGCGAGGCGTCGGGGAGCTTCTCCAGTTGCTGGGACATCAGATCTTCGATGTTGCCCAGGACCTCGACCACCTCGGCGCCGAAGCCGACTCCGGCGGCTCCCGGCGCCGCCGGTCCGGCCGCCTGCGCCGCCGGGGCCGCGGCCGCCGGTGCTCCCGTTCCGGGAGTCCCGGTGCCGGTGCCGCCGCCGGCGACCAGCTTGCGCTGTTCGTCGAGCATGTCGGAGAGAGTGTCCCGGATTTCGGAGAGCAGGGCGTCCGCTTCCTGGGGCCCGCGGGTGAGGGCGTCGCGGATCTCCCCCAGCAGCTCGTCGAAATTGGTCCCCTGGCCGCTCCGGTCGAGGGCGTCTCGGATCTCTTCCAGTATTTCTCCGTAATCCCCGCCGCCGGCGGCAGCCACCACCTGGCGGATTTCCTCCAGTTCCTGGCGCCGCCGTTTCTTCTTGTCTTCCGGGCTTTCCTCGTGCCCGCTCCCCCCCGCTTCGCCGCCCGCCCCCTGGGCCCCGCCGATGATCGCCGTTTCCGCGCGTTTCTGTTTCCGCAGGGGCAGGAATATGGCGGCGATCAGGATGAGCAGGCCCGCGAGGGCGATGAGGGCGTAGAGGACGTAGTTCTGTTGGGCCGCCGAGGGAGGAAGCGCCACTTCGGGCCACGGTTCGGGGACGACGGCGACGGTGTCGCCGCGGGCTTCGTTGATCCCGGCCCAGCGCCGGACGGCCGGTTCGATGGCTTCGATCTGTTCCTGGGGCAGGTTTTCGTCGACCTCGACGGTGATGTGGAGGCTGGAGATGGTGGGGGAGAAGTTATTGGCCGCCTGAACCAGTTTCTTTTCCTGGGCGGCGTCGACCGTCTTTACCCCGGATATCCGGGAAAGCCCCTGTATCCTCTGCAGGTTGCCGTTACCGGTGGGATCGCTGAGGGTGACGTCGATGGATACGATCGTTCTTCCCGGCCCCACCAGGGTGTCGAGTTTGGGCTGTAGGTTGGCTTGGATGGCCGCTTCGGTCTGGGCTTCGGCGCTGCTCTGGGCCACTTGGGCCGCACCGGTCCCGGCCAGGAGGAGGAAGACGGTGGCCAGGACGGCGCTCGCTCTAACCGGTCCGCGGGAGAGGCTGCCGGGCATGGTCTTAATCCTCCGTAGGTTCGGTTCCGGCCGATCCGGCCGGTTCCGGGACCGCGGCGGGCCCCCCCACCGTCTCCAGCCCGGCGTAGCGGGGGACGATCAGCACCATTCCCGGGTAGATCAGGTCCGGTTCGAAGATCTGGTCGCGATTGGCGTGGTAGAGAAGGAGCCAACGGTAGGGGTTGCCGTAAACTTCCGGCTTGCCCGCGATGGTCCAGAGGCACTCGCCCTCGCCGACCAGGTAGGTGTCCATGCCCAGAAGCTGCGCGGAAACCGGTTCGCCCGCGGCGGTTACCGTGATCCGCGGACCGGTCTCGGAACCGCTCGCCTCGGCCTCGCTGAGCTGCAGCTCCGCCTGGCGGCGCTTGATTTCTTCGTCTTCGGCCTTGATCGTCAATTCCTCGACCTGGTTTCTCAAGGCCTCGACTTCTTTTTTCAGGGCGTCGGCGGCGGCTTGTTCGTCCCGCAGGGCCTGGAGAAGCTCTTCCTCGCTGGGGGCGGGAGACTCCGCGGTTCTTCGAGACCCGGCTTCGGGGTAGTAGCGTTCGAGGTCGCGCATCCGGGGGTTGCGGAAGATGAACCCCTCGTTGCCCCAGAGGACGTCGTCGGGTCCCCCGATGGTCAGCGGCCGGGGGCTGAACGGGTAGTCCATGGGGCGGAAGGTGCGGCCGCCCGGTTTCCAGACGCTCTCCAGGTCGTAACGGTCCGCGATTTCGGCCGTGTCCGCAAGGAGGTTTCCCGCCGCCCCCGCGGCCAGAATGAAGATGAACAGTCGCTTCATCAAGGGCTCCTTAGATTGAAGTAATTGCTGAAATCAATTTATAGCAACTGCCGCTTTGAATTGTCAACTCGAAGCGTCGGGCGCAGCCTTGGATTGACGGCGACCGCTTCGCTCTGCTAGTCTCCTTCAAAACAACACCGAACTCTAACCTATTTGGCGGACGGATGGAAAGAAAAAGGCTGGCAAATCGCCTGCTCACCGGGATTTGGATTTTCCTGTTCCTCCTGGTGGTGGGACTTTTTTTGGGGAGCCGGTTGACGGAGGTGAAGGGGTGGCTGCGGGGTTTGGTCCGCGAGCCGCAAGCCGTCATGAACTCCTTCCAGCCCCGTTCGATGGCGGGTTTCCGATGTTCCTTCGAGCAGCCCGGGGATACCGGGATCTGGGTCACCCACCAGACGGCGCTGGCGGTGACCGACCTGGATCTGCCCGGCGCCCGGCACTGGGCCCGGGTCACGTATTACCCCGGCACCGCTCCGGGGCTTCTCTGGACCGACGAATCCATGGGCGTGATGGATTGGCGGGGGGTGAAGGCGTTGGAATTCGACGCTTATAACCCCAACGGGTGGCCCGTGGATTTGAAGATTAAAATCAAGGACCAGTCCGGGAACTCCTTCCAAAGAGCCCAGAAACTGGCGCCGGGCCGAACTACTTCGATATCAGTACCGCTGTCGGCTGCATCCGGCCAACTCAACCTGGGGCGAGTCAGCTATCTGAATCTTTTCTTGTGGGGCCCGGGAAGCGAAACGGTTCTCTTCTTTTCCAATTTCAGCCTCCCCGGGGTCGGCGAGACCCCACCGGCTTCGAACCGGCAGCCGGGGCTTAAATTTCTTGGGTTGGAATTTCCCCGGATTCTCCGCCGGGGGGAGATAGTTGAGGCTTCTTTCTTCTTCATGCCGGAGGCGGCGTTGCCGGAGGGCTGCCTGCTCTTGGTCCGTCTCAAGAATCGAGCCGGCATCACTCCCTTGGGCGAGGTTTCCCCGCCGCTGCCCACCTCGGCCTGGGCGCCGGGGCGGATGGCCCGGGTCGGTCCGTTCCCCCTGGAAATCCCGATGACCGCCTCCCCCGGCTTGTACGAACTGGAAGCGGTCATGGCCCGTCCCTTGGGGGAGAGCGGGGAAGGGGGGGTTGTTTTTCTGCCCTACGCCAACGCCGACCTGCCCGGGCATTCGGTGGCCGAGGTGGAAGTGATCGAGTGAGATTTCGAAACGACAAGCAGCGACTGTAACCGGAGAAAGTGGAGATGCATAAAAAATTGATGGGTTTAGCGATCTTCCTGGTATTGACTGGGATGGGTAGGAGCGAAACCGTGCTCAGGGAAGGCCCCGCCCGGCTGAAATTCATCAGTTTTTCCCTGCAGACCGAGATTCCCCAGGGGACGTTCGTCAAGGCCAGCGCTTTTTTCCAGCTTACGGCTCCGGTCGACGGCGACGAGAAGGTGTTTTTCCATCTGGCTCCGGCCGGCCAGAAAAACCCGGTTCTCAACGCCGATTTCTATCCCAAATATCCCACTTCGCTTTGGGCGGTGGGCCAGACGGTGGAAGCCGGCCCGATCGGCCTGACCGTTCCCGGCACGATCGCCCCCGGAGAGTACGATCTCAGGACCGGGTTGATGGAGATCGACCGCACCGGGCAGGAAACCCGGTATATCCGGGAAAAGTTCACCAATCCCGAGATCAAGGATTTCACGGTGGGTCGGGTGCGGGTGGTTCCTCCGGCCGACGGAGCCGGGGGAGGGCCGGGGGAAGGGGAGCAGGCTCCCGTCGCCGACCTGGACATAGTCAGTTTCGAGAAAGACAACGACGTCCTCCTCTGGCAACCGGTGGGGGCGCGGGTCGAGCGCTACGACCTCGACGAGCTCCCGGTGGCCGCGGTCGCCATCGTCCCCGATCCGTCGGTCCCTTATCCGGGGGTGGAGTTGAACAATTTTTTCCAGATATTCCCCCAATATGCCGACTGGTCGCTGTACGACGCTCTCCAGGTAGGTTTGTCGGTCCCCGGCCAATCTCCCCTGCGCAGGTTGTTCATACAGATCAGCGACGCTCAAGGACGGATGTATAAAAAGGAAGTCCGGTTGAAACCGGGGGAGTCGGCTCAGGAACTGCTGGATATGGTGACGCTGGGGGGGGTAATCAATATCTCCCGGATAGCGCGGGTGAAAATCTTTTCGGTCGCCCTCGACCGGGAAGCCACCTTTTACGTCACCGGGTTGCGGCTGCTGGCGCGGGGGATGCCGACCAGCGAGCCCACGGTCGAGTTCGTGCGCCTGGAATGCCCGGCCAGCGTCAAGCGGGGGGAAGTCTTCTTCGTCAAGGTGTTCTTTTCCCTGAAGGCTCCGGTCTTCGCCCCCTGCAAGCTGTTCGTCCATATCTACCGGGAAAACGACCTCCAGGGAGCGGTGAACGGGGACAACAATCTGGTGGTCCCGGTACGGCAGTGGCCGCTGAAGCAGGAAGTGGGCGCGTTGTCGTCGCCGGTGATGATCCGCCCCGACGCCCCTCCCGGGCGATATCTGGTCCGGGCCGGTCTCTATACCCCCATCCAAAGCGACGGGGTCGGGTATATCAAGACCGCGACCTGGGACGACGGCCGGGGGCAGGAGGTCGTCAACATCGAGCAGCCGGTGGTCGGGGAAGATTATATCAAGCAGCCCTATACCGATCCCAAGATCGAGGATTGGGTGGTGGGCTCGATCCAGGTCGAATAAGCCCGGGGTTGCTATCTCCCCGATCAGATGAGCAGAGTCCGCAGCAGGTTGGCCGTCCTGGGCGTGGTCGGTCTGGCCGGCCTATGCGCCGTGGCCGGTTTTCTTTTGTTCGACGCCCTGGTCGTCGAACCCAACTGGATCACCGTGCGGCGCGTGCGCATCGAAAACCCGGACCTGGCCGCCGCCCTGGAGGGGGTCCGGGTCGCCCAGATCTCCGACCTCCACCTGCGGGGGAGCTTGGGGTTCCGGGAACGGTCCCTGATCGCCCGCTTGAACCGGTTGCGCCCCGATCTGATCCTCATTACCGGAGATCTGGTCGAAGGACCGGGGCAGGGCCGCTTGGCCGTGGAATTCATCCGCCAACTCAAGCCCGGGCTCTGGTCCTACGGAGTTCTGGGTAACGCCGACCGCAACGCCTTTTCCGTATCCCAGCGGAATGCCCTGCGCCGGGCCGGCCTGGAGATGATCGGGGAAAGGGCGTTGCGGATGCAGCCGGGAGCGGCTCCGGCCGAATTTTATCTGGCCGGGATCGATTTCCCCGGCTACGGGCAACCGGTGCCCGCCGACCGGATCCGGGAAATCGTCTCCGGGGTGCCTCCGGGAAAACCCATAATTTTTCTGGCTTATTCCCCCGACGCGGCGGAAGCGCTGGCGGATGAAGGCGTGGACCTGGTGCTTTCCGGGGATTCCCACGGCGGGCAGGTCGGCCTTCCCGGTTGGGGGAGTCTGTTCGAGGAGTTCGGGAGGTCGCGGTTCGTCCGGGGTCTCTACCGGTTGAAAAACACCGTTCTCTACGTCAATCGGGGGATCGCCACCAAGACGGTGCCGATCCGCTTTCTCTGCCCCCCCGAAATCACCCTCTTCGAGTTTACCCGATGAAAGCCGTTCTTGTCGGGCCGCGGAAATTGCTGGGATGGATCGCCCCTTTCCTGCCCCTGCTGGTACTGGCGTGGCCGGCCTGGCGGGCGCTGACCTGGATGAACCGCCGGTTCTTCGAACAGGAATCCTACTACTCTCACGGCTGGCTGATTCCGGCCGCCATCGCCTGGCTCATCTATCTGCGCCGCTCCCGGATCGCCGCCGTGGGCCGGCAGGCCTCTTTTTTCGGGGCCTTCGCGTATGGGTTGGGGGTGTCGATCGCGGCCTCGGGCATCGTCATCGATATCCGATTTCTCGTCGCCTGGGGGCTGGTTCTGGCCGGGATCGGGTGGTACTGGTCGTGGGCAGGTGCCGCCCGGGCCCGGATCGCCCTTCCTCCTCTCCTCCTGCTCCTGGGCATGATCCCCCTCCCCGGAGTCTGGCTGTTGGCGTTGACCGCTCACCTCAAATCCTTAGCCGCCGCCGGGGGGGTTGTCGTCGCCGGATTGTTGGGGGTGCAAGCGGTGTTGGATGGTTCCACCGTGATCGTCGCCGGTGCCCCTCCCGGGCCGAGCCTGGTGATCGGCGACCCCTGCAGCGGGCTGCGCTCGCTCTTGGTTTTTGCCTCCCTGGGCTTGTTTTTCGCTCTTCAGGAAGAATCCGGACCGCTGCGCAAGGTTCTCCTGGCGGGGCTGGCGTTGTCGATGGCGCCGCTCAGCAATCTTCTGCGGGTGGTGTTTCTGATAGTGGTCCGCCGGGTGATCGGGCCGGTGGCTCTCGAAGGTCCGATCCATCTCCTGGCCGGCGCCGGGGCTTTCGGGTTCTGCTTTTTTCTCTATCTGCTTGCGGTCGGGAGATGGTTCCGCCGATGAAAAAACGGGGTGTGATCGTCGTCGTCGAAACCGTTGCGGCCGTTTTGATCCTGGGGTTGGCGGCGACGATTTCGAACCGGCGTCACGAGCCGGGCTCGTATCCGGTCATCGATCTCGAGAAGATTCCGCTGGAAATCTCCGGCTGGAAGGGAAAGCGCGTTTCCCTGGGGCCCGACCATCCCGCCCGGGTCGGAGGAGTCGCCGCGGTGTATATCAGCTATCTCAAGGGGGACAGACATCTCGATCTCTACGTGGTGGAGGGCGCCCCCGGGACGTTTTCGCTCCACCCTCCCGAATATTGCCTGATCGGCGGGGCCAGCGACGAGACCGCGCGGTCGCGGATCGGCGTTCCTTACGGGGAGGGGAAGGAGATCGAGGTCAACCGCTTCGAGGCCGAAAGGATGCGGCGCCGGAGCCTGGTGTATTACTGGTACGCGGACGGTAACGGTTTTACTCCGGATTATCTTCTTCCCCAGGTGGCCAACCTGGCGAAGCGCCTGGCGGGGCGAGAGCGAGCCTTCTGCCTGGTCCGGCTTTCCTGGGACGGCGACGACGGGCTCGACTACGCGGAAGAATCCTTCCGGCTCTTTATCCGGGAAGCGCTGCCCGCGATCGCTCCGATCTTCTCCGGCGGCGGGAAATGACCGTCGGGCTTACCTCGAGCCGCTGCCGCGGAGCACGACCGAGACGGTGCGGAAAATGATAAGAAAATCCAGAGCGGGCGACATGTTCTCGATGTAGAAGATGTCGTAGAGCAGCTTCTGGCGGTGTTCCTCCGGGGTGGACGCGTAGCCGTGGACGATTTGCGCCCACCCGGTCAGGCCCGGTTTTACCGCCAGCCGCTCGGCGTAAAAGGGGATCTCTTCCATCAGCTGCCGGATGAATACGGGCCTTTCCGGCCTCGGCCCCACCAGGCTCATATCGTTGATCAGGACATTGTAAAGCTGCGGAAGCTCGTCGAGCCGAAACCGCCGCAGGAAGCCGCCGAACCGGGTGATGCGGGGATCGTCGTCGGCGGCGAAGGCGGCCCCCGCTGCTTCGCTCCCCGGGATCATGGTTCGGAACTTATAGAGAGTGAATATCTTCCCATGCAGGCCGGCCCGGACCTGCCGGTAGATCACCGGCCCCGGGGAGGTCAGTTTGATCAGGACGGCGGCGCCCAGCATGAAGGGAAAAGAGACGATCAGGCCGGCCACGGCCCCGAAGGTGTCGATCAACCGTTTGAGGTCGGGGTACCAGGCCACTTTCTGATGGGCGGTGGGGCTGATGAGGGGGATGTCCTCGGTCGGACTTCCGGCCATGGTGCCGATGGTGGCCTCGTAGAGACCGGGAACGATCCGGAAGATCACGTCGGTTCCGGAGAATTCGTTGATGACCGCCAGGATCTCCTGCCGGGTAATGAGGGGCGAGGCGATGACGACTTCGTCGATGGCCTTCTCCTTGACCAGGGCGGAAATATCGGATATCCCTCCCAACACCTGTCCGGCGATCGCGGGATCGCTGCGGGCCGAGGAGGGGTTGATGAAACCCACCAGCTTCCGGGTGATGGCCGCTTCCCTCACCAGGCGGGTGGCGATCCGTTGCGCTTCGCGGCAGGTTCCGATGATCAGCACCTGGGAGACGAAATAGTTTTTTTTAAGTATCCAGTTGATGATCCGCTTGGTCGCCAGCCTCCAGAAAACGATCAGGGGAATGGTCAGCGCCCAGGAGATGAGGATCACGGAACGCGGGTAGGCGAAAGACCGGGCCATGAAAGCGACGACGATGATGATGCCCGTGCTGACGGTGGTGGCCTTGACGGTGCTGAGGACGATGTCGTACGTCGATTTGTATTTGGGCTTGTTGTAGAGCCCGTAGATGTAGAAACACAGGAGTCTCAGGACGATGATGGGGAGGACCAGGCCCAGCCACGCGATCCGGTTGACCCGCGGGAGCGGACCGTATTCGAAGCCGAAGCGGATGAAAAAGGCGGCCAGATCGGCGGAGAAGATCAAGCAGGCGTCGACCAGGAGCGAGATCGAGACCAGGAAAGTTTTCGAAGGGAAGCGCCGCTTGTCAGCCATCAAGGATGACCTTGAAATTTTTCCGCACCTTCCGGGTGGTTTGAGAGGTTTCGATGTCGGCCACCGTCATCCGGTCCAGCACCCGTCGGGCCACGACTTCACCGACCACGTCGCCGTGGTCCACGATCCGGAAACGGTCGCCGGGCTTGATCCCGTCTTCCCTGCCCAGGCTGATGACGATGAAATCGTATTCGCCGTTGACGGCGAGAACGGCTCCCACCACCCCGGAACCGCTCGGCTCCTGTTGGGTAACCAGCATCTGGGGCATTTCGATCGAGCCGGAACGGGACGTCTGGGCCAGTTTCTCTTTGAGCGACTCGCGTTCCTGCATCAGGCGCTCGATCTTGGAAAAAAGCACCTTCTGCCCCTCGCGCTCCTCGTCCAGCTTCGTCCGCGCCTCGGCCAGGGCGGCTTTTTCCTCGGCCAGTCGATCCGCCAGATCGCGGTTCCTGGCTTCGCTGGCTTCGAGTTGGCCGCTCAGACGCAGGTTTTCGGCGCGAACCCCGCTCAGGTCGGTCTCCAGGCGGCCGTGAGAGGTCTGAATGTTTTGAAGTTCGACCTCGACGGCGGCCAGCCGGGACTGCTGGGCGGAGATTTCGCCGGCCTGTTCCTGGGCCCGCAGTTCGGCGGATTCCCGCAGCTGGGTCTGTTCGAGCAGATCGGCCCCCTGTTTTTTATACCGGGCAAGGAGAAAGATGACGGCTACCGCCAGAAGCCCGATAATGGCCGAAACAACGATTTTCTGGAAAAAACTTCCGCCGTCGGTTCCGCCTGAGGCCGGCGCCGGATCGGTATCGGAACTGAGCCGGTCGTGAGCTGAAACGTCGTTGGGCATGAAAACCTCCTTGATGCCGAAATTGACAATAATGTAGAAATTAAACTTTACGCTGTCAAACGGTTTCCCGAAGGGCGAGGCGGATGAAGTGACGGCCGTCATATTGTTTTTAGGATTCTGGGTCGTGTACACCTATGCCGGGTATTTCCTGGTCCTGCTTCTCTGGGGGCGGCTGAAGAAGCGTCGCCTCCACCCGGGTTCCCCCCCGGCCGAACTTCCCTCGGCGGTTCTCGTCATTCCGGTTCATAACGAGGCCCGGCACCTGGAGAGGAAGCTGGAAAACGCGCTTTCTCTGGAATATCCCCGGGACAGACTCGAAGTGGTGGCAGTGGACGACGGAAGCACCGACGGCAGCTCGGCGATTATCGAACGCTACCGCGAACGCGGGGTGAGGCTGATCGCCCTCGAGGCCAACCGGGGAAAAATAACCGCGCTCAACCGCGCGATCCCCCTGACCGGCGGCGCGATCATCGTTTTCACCGACGCCACCGCCGAATTCGCCCCCGACGCCCTCGGAAAACTGGCGGAAGCCTTCGCCGATCCCGACATCGGCGCCGTTTCGGGTCAGCTGGTTCTGAGGGAGGAGACGCCGCAGGCTTCCGGCACGGTCCGGGTAGATGCGTATTGGAAACTGGAAAAGGCGATCAGGAAGGCGGAATCGAAGATCCATTCGGTGATCGGAGCCACCGGCGCGATCTGGGCGCTGCGCCGGGAATTTTACCGGGCACTCCCTTCCGACACCATTCTCGACGACGTGGCGCTTCCGCTGCAGGCGGTGAGGGCGGGGCGGAGACTGCTGTTCGCGGAAGAGGCCGTCGCCTACGAGATGGAAGCCGCGGCTTCGGGGAAGGAGTTTCGGCGGAAAGTAAGGACCCTGGCCGGCAATTATCAGCTCTTCAGGCGCGAACCCTGGATATTCAACCCCGCCCAGGGGATCGCTTTCCAAGTCGTCTCCCACAAATTGCTGCGACTGCTGGCGCCGTTCGCGCTCGCCGGTATCTACGTCCTCTCCTGGGTCGCCGGCTTCCGGGCGCTGGCTTTGGCTCAGACGGTTTTTTACCTGGCCGCCCTGGAAGGCTGGCGGCTCACCTCCCGCCACCGTCGTTGCCCGCCGTATTTTTCCCTTCCCTTCACCTTTTGTCTTCTCAACTGCGCCGCCCTGGGGGCGTTTATCATGTATTTCTTTGCCCCCCGGCGTCTGCGTTGGTGAGCCGTCGCCCTTCACGGGTATTTTGAGGTTGAAGACGGTCCCGGAACACTCGATACTCTGTACTTTACCGCCAGGAGGATTCGGGTGAAAGACGGTTACGAAATCGAAGGCAAGGGAAGCTGGAAAAAACGGCTGTTTCTATTCGCCCGCCTCGCGGTCAGTTTCGGGCTGATCGGCTATATCGTTTATCAAATCGCATCCCGGCAGGACATCTCGGCGTTCCCGGTTTATTACGAGAAGGCCGACTGGTTGTGGCTGGGGGCAGCGGTTCTGTCGGTCATCCTCCTGCTCAGCGGGGGGGCTCTCCGATGGGGGTTGCTGCTGCGCGCTCAGGGCGTGCGCCTGAGCAAGGGCAGCATCTTCATGTATTTCATGATCGGAATGTTCTTCAACAACTTCCTGCCCAGTACCGTCGGCGGGGACGCCATCAAGATCTACTACCTTCACCGGTTCGCCGGAAAGGGAAAGGAGGCTTTCGTCTCGGTACTCCTCGACCGGCTTCTGGGAATCGCCGGGCTTTGTATCGTGGCGGTCGTATCTTTGGCTCTCGGGTGGAGGATCATCCTCGGCAATCCCCACATCGCCGTCTATGCCTGGATGATCTTCGGCGTCGTGGGGGGACTGACCGTCTTCCTGGGCGCGTTTTTCCTGGTGATTTTCAACGACCGGATCATGGGGCTGGTCTTTCGGCTCATTCCGGTGGCGGGGCTGAAGACGAAAATACGCGGCATTCACGACTCGGTGCTGCTCTATCGCGGGCAGTTCCCCGTTTTATTCAAGGCGCTGGCGGTATCGGTGGCGATCTGGGTTTTCATAGTTTTATCCTGCTGGATGATCTATCGGGCCTTTTATTCGCCCGCGGTACCTCCGTCGGAAGGGACCATGGGCCACATATCCATCGGGTATTTCTACCTGTTTCTCCCCACCATCGCCGCCATCATGTCCGTTCCCATCTCGTTCGGAGGGGTCGGGACCCGGGAGGCGTTTTTCATACTCTTCTTCGGGAGCCTTCCCGGCATCGGGGAACTGGGGGCCCTGATGATCTCTCTCAACTACTACCTTGCTTTTCTTCTGGCTTCCTCGATCGGGGGCTTCGTATACATCGCTAAGGATCAACTGCGATTCCACCGGGAATTGCCGCAACCTTCGCAGGAGAACGGACCATGAAGGGAGTGATACTGGCCGGAGGCCTGGGGACCAGGCTCTATCCGCTGACCAAGATAACCAACAAGCACCTGTTGCCGATTTACGACAAACCCATGATCTATTACCCCATCCAGACGCTGGTCAACGCGGGCATCGAAGACATCATGGTGGTCACCGGCGGGAACAACGCCGGGGATTTTCTCCGCCTGCTGGGCAACGGCAAGGAGTTCGGGCTCAAATGGCTGCGGTACGCCTACCAGGAGGGGGAGGGCGGAATCGCGGAAGCGCTTTCGCTGGCCGAGCATTTCGCGGACGGGGACAGGATTCTGGTGATGCTGGGAGACAATGTCATAGAAAAAAACATCACCGTTCACGTCGGCGATTTTCTCGAGCAACCTTCCGGGGCCAAGATCCTCCTCAAGGAAGTGGATAATCCGCGCGACTACGGGGTGGCGGTGATAGAGGGGGAGCAGGTGCGGACGATTATCGAAAAACCGAAGGATCCTCCGACCAACCTGGCGGTCATCGGCATCTACATGTATGACGGAAAGGTCTTCGACTATATCCGGAATATCGAGCCGTCGGGCCGGGGGGAGCTGGAGATCACCGACGTCAACAACCTCTATATCGCGGCCGGCCAGATGAGCTACGGGATACTGGACGGGTGGTGGGCCGACGCCGGCTCGTCGATAGAAAACCTCTCCCGGGTCAGCCGAATGGTATATGATGGCGGCGCCAACAAGATATGAAAGGAACCCGCGCTAAGATGAGCAGGAAGGTATTGGTCACCGGGGGGGCCGGCTTCATCGGCTCCAATTTCATCCACTACTGGCTGGAAACCCATCCCGAGGACGAGATCGTCAACCTCGACAAACTGACGTACGCGGGAAACCCCGACAACCTCAAGGATATCGCCGACGACCCGCGCTATCGTTTCGTCAAAGGAGACATCGCCGACGCCGATACGGTCGGGCATCTCTTCGCGGAGGGGATCGATCTGGCGGTTAACTTCGCCGCGGAAACCCACGTGGACAGATCGATCGGCGACCCGGACGACTTCATCCGGACCGACATCTACGGCACCTATGTTCTGTTGGAGGCGGCCAAGCAGAGGGGCGTGGGCAGATTCGTGCAGATTTCGACCGACGAAGTCTACGGCAGTATCGAGAAGGGCTTCAGCGTGGAGACGGACCCGTTGATGCCCCGTAACCCCTACGCGGCGAGCAAGGCCGGCGCCGACCGTCTGGCTTATTCGTATTTTGCCACCTACGGAGTCCCGGTGGTGATCACCAGGGCTTCGAACAACTTCGGCCCGTACCAATATCCCGAGAAGATGATTCCCCTCTTCGTCACCAACCTGCTCGACGGTCTTCAGGTTCCGCTCTACGGGGACGGGCTCAATGTCCGCGATTGGCTCTACGTCCGGGACCACTGCAGCGCCATCGATGTGGTCGCGGCCCGGGGGACTCCGGGAGAAGTCTACAATATCGGGGGCGGGAACCTCCTGACCAACAAGGAGCTGACGTTCCTCATGCTCGAATTTCTGGGGGCTTCGGAGTCGATGATCCGGCACGTCAAGGACCGCGAAGGCCACGATCGGCGTTATGCCCTCGACTCGTCCCGCCTCAATGCCCTGGGGTGGAGCCCCGCCGCCGAGTTCGATAAGGAGATGAAAGCGACCGTCGCCTGGTATCGGGACAACCGCTGGTGGTGGGAAAAGATCAAGAGCGGCGAGTTCAGGGAATATTACCGCAGGCAGTATGCCCACCGTTGAGGCGAACAATATCCTGGTGGTGGGAGCGGGAGGGATGTTGGGGGGGATGCTCCTGAAGGTCCTGGCCCGGAGCCGGAAGACGGCCGGGGTGGATATCGGCGAATGCGATATCACTTCCCCCGAGGCCGTGGCCCGCAACCTGGATATTTACCGGCCGGCCTGGGTCGTCAACGCGGCCGCTTATACCGACGTCGACGGATGCGAAGCCGATCCGGAGCTGGCCGCCCGGGTCAATGGAACCGCTCCGGGAATCCTGGCCCTGGCCTGTCGGGAGCGCGGTGTCGGGCTCGTTCATATCAGCACCGACTTCGTTTTCGACGGCCGGGGAAACCGTCCTTATCGGGAGGGCGATCCGCCGGCGCCGATCAATGAATACGGACGAAGCAAGCTGGCCGGAGAGACCGCGGTAGAGACCGCCGGGGGCGAATGGATCGTCGTTCGGACGTCATGGCTTTTCGGACCCGGCGGGAAAAATTTTCCGGCCACGATCTGGGGCGCCGCCTGCTCCCGTTCCGAACTCGCCGTTGTCTCCGATCAAGTCGGTTCGCCCACCTCGACAACGGATCTTTCCGAAGCGGTGGCGGCCCTGGTCGACGGGGAAGGGAGGGGAGTATACCATTTCTGCGGACTCGGGGAGTGTTCGTGGTACGAATACGCCCGCTATCTGCTCGACCTGGCGGGATCGGAGACCCGGGTCCTGCCCATTTCCAGCGCGGACTCCGGGCGCCCGGCGGTCCGGCCGGCCTATTCGGTCATGGACTGCGGGAAGTACAGCGCCCTCACCGGAAAGAAGATCCGGACATGGCAGGAGATGGTGAAAGACTACTGGCTCCGGGAGCTTGGCCCGGAGTCGGGTGTTAAACGGAAGGGAGGCACCGATGCTTGACGAGAAACTGTTGGCTATTTTGGTCTGTCCGGCGTGTAAATCGCCCTTGCGCTACGACTCCGGACAGGAACGGCTGTACTGTCTGGATCGCGACCGGGAAACCCGAGAGTTCCGCCGGGGGGAACGCTGCGGGCTGATCTACCCGGTACGGGACGGAATCCCGGTCATGCTCATCGACGAGGCCGAGGCTCCCGTTGACTGAATCTTCCTCCCTTCTCCCGAAACGTCTCGCATCGATCCGGAGCAAACTGTCCCTGGTCAAGGGGGAGTACTTTCTGGTCGCCGCCCTCGGCAATGTCGCCTACCTCTCCGGCTTCAGCGGGGATGCGGCATGGCTGCTGGTGGGGAGGAGAAAAGCCTGGCTGTTGACCGATCCCCGTTTTTCCGAAGAGGCGGGGGAAGATCTGGCGCCGGGAATAGGCCGCTTCGGAACCAGGGCGGGGGTCGACGATCTGGCCGCGCTCCTGAAGGATGTCCGGGCCCGTAAGCTCCTGGTGGAGGACACGGTCTCCTGCCGGGTCCAGCGGCAGCTTCTCGCGCGTTTACCGGGGTTGAATGTGGACTTTATCCCCGGATCAGTCGAGGAACTCCGTTCCCGTAAGGATTCCGGAGAGCTGTCCAAGATCCGCGCCGCCGCGGCCCTGACGGACCGGGCTTTCCTGCGGCTGGTCTCAGCGGCCGTTCCGGCGGTCACCGACCACCGCCTGCAGGCGGCGGTCTGCGCCGAGATTTTCGAAGGAGGCGGAAGTCCCGCCTTCGAGCCGATTATGGCGGTGGGAGAGAATTCTTCGCGCCCTCATGCGCGGGCCCGGGGTTTGAGCCTGGGGCCCGGGACCATCCTCCTCTGCGACTTGGGGGCGCGTCTAGATGGATACTGCGCGGACCTGAGCCGAACGTTTTGCCTGGGGCCGCCCCCGCCGCGGTTTGAGGAGGTCCACCAGGCGGTCGCCGACGCGCAACGGACGGCCATCGACCGGCTGCGGCCCGGTCTCACGGGACATGAGGTCGACGCCGCCGCGCGCGGGCTGCTGGCCGAACGCGGCCTGGGGGACTATTTCGGGCATGGCTTGGGGCACGGCGTCGGCCTCGACATCCATGAACTGCCCCGCCTGGGTCCGGGTTCGGCCGACGTCGTAGAGGAAGGGATGGTCGTGACCGTGGAGCCCGGGGTGTATATCCCGGGGTGGGGGGGAGTCAGAATTGAAGACACGGTCCTGGTGACGGGAACGGGGGTGGAGGTCCTGACCCTTTCGGGCCAGCACCCGCCGCGTTCCGTTTCGGACCGCCGGTGAAATTTTCGTGTTCACCCCCCGGCGTCGCCGGACTATACTCCGAATGTTTCTCCGGGGGAAACGCGTGAATATCAAGGAGGAGCTTTCATGATCAAGAGAATCATCGTCGGGGAATCGGGAGGACCGACGCCGGTAATCGATTGGGAAATCTCGGGGGTGATGGACGCCGCCCAGAAAGCCGGGGTGGAAATTTACGGCATGATCAACGGTCTGGAAGGTCTTCTCAACGCCGATATCGAGGGGAATATCGTCGACCTCACGCACCTCGACCACATGGCTTTCGCTTTCAACGGGCCGGGAGCGGGGTTGAGAACGACCAGGATCAAACCCGACGAGGAGCAGTACCGGCATATCGCGCGCAACCTGGAGGCGCTGGGAATCGACGGAGTCGTGTATATCGGGGGTAACGACAGCGCCGCCCAGCTCCTGGGGCTCACCGCTCTGGCCGATGTCGCCGCCGTCCACGCCATCAAGACCGTGGACAACGATCTGCCGGTGACGCACCACAGTCCGGGTTACGGTTCCGCGGCTCTCTACAACGCCACCGCCCTGAAGAACGTCTATAACGATTTTTCTTCCTACCGGGTCTGGGGGCATTTCCGCCGGTCCGGCGAAGTGATCAAATCCCTGAGCACCGCTCCGGTGGTGATCTACCAGGTGATGGGCCGGAAGGCCGGTTGGCTGGCTCAGTCCACCGCCTTTGCCAAGGTGGACCCCAAGGGGGACATCGTCGACGAGTATGCTCCCCATATCGTTCTCAGCAAGGAGGTCCTCTTCGACCCCGACGAATTTCTGGACGCTCTGAGCCGGGTCATAACCCGGCTGGGAGAAGCCGTGGTCGTGGTCCAGGAAGATCTGACCGACAAGGCGACCGGAGAGGCGTTGGCCAAGATCCACGCCCGGGAAGTGGTGACGGACGCGCACGGCAATATTCAGCACGGTCGCGCCGGCTCCTTCGTCCCTTCCATCTTTCTGGCCCAGTTGATCAAGCGGAATCTGCGGGTGGAGGCGGTTTCGGGGGAGATCAAGGAAGCCGCCCTGGCGCCCCAGCATATTCAGCGAAGTTACGTCATGTCCCGGCAGGATGCGTCCGAAGCCTACATGGTCGGGTTTTCGGCGGTGGAAGCGCTGCTCTCGGGGGAAAACCTCAAGTCGGTGATCCTGCAGCGGGGCGATTGCCGGACCTCGACCGGCCTCACCGATCTGGAGAATATCGCCGCCAAGGACCGCTCCGTTCCCCTCGAATACATCAACGGCCTTTACGGCCCCACCCAGGAGTTCATCGACGAGTTCATCTACCTGATCGGCGGACCGGTGGGCATTCCCCATTATTCGTCCCATTCTTTCTGCCCGGTTCCGGTCCCCTCCGAAATCGGGTCACGGCCCTATGTAAGGGAAGGCCGATGAGGGAAACCATTCTCAGTTCCATCGAAGAGGGGCTCGGGGTCGTCCGCAGCCTGAAAAATCTGGCTCCGGAGATCGAGGAAGCGGCTGCTGCCATCATCGCTTCGTTGCGGGGGGGAGGAAAGGTGCTGGTCTGCGGCAACGGCGGCAGCGCCGCCGATTCTCAACATATCGCCGCCGAATTGATCGGCCGTTTCCGGCGCGAGCGTCGGGCACTCCCCGCCGTGGCTCTGACCGTCGACACCTCGATCCTGACCTCGCTCTCCAACGACTACAGTTTCGACCGCGTTTTTTCGCGCCAGGTCGAAGCGCTGGGTTCTCCCGGAGACGTTCTTCTGTTGATATCCACCAGCGGGAACTCGGCCAACCTGTCGGCCGCCGCCGCTGCCGCCGAAGCCAAGGGGTTGAAGGTCATCGCGCTTCTGGGCCGCGACGGAGGCGCACTGGCGGGGAAAGCTGGAGTCGAAATCATCGTTCCCGCCGCCGACACCGCCAGAATCCAGGAAAGCCAGCAACTCGTGTACCACATCATCTGCGATCTGGTCGAAGCCGCCTTCTCCTGAACGATGTCAGTTCCCGATCCCAGAATTCTCGGTCCCGGAGAGCTCAGGAAGCTGGCGGAGGAGGTCCAGGCCCGGGGCGGGAAGGTGGTCTTTACCAACGGTTGTTTCGATCTTCTCCACGTCGGGCATATCCGCTACCTGCGCGCCGCCGCCGCTTGGGGGGATATGCTCATCATCGGGCTCAACAGCGACGAATCGGTTCGCCGCCTGAAGGGGGCCATGCGGCCCCTGGTCCCCGAAATGGAGCGCGCCGAAATTCTGGCGGCGCTGGAGATGGTGGATTACGTCTGTATCTTCCCGGAGGATACTCCCCGGGAATTGATCGTGGCACTCCATCCCGATGTTCTGGTGAAGGGAGGCGATTACGTCCGTTCCCAACTGGCCGGGGCCGACGAGGTCGAAAGTTGGGGCGGCCGGGTGGTTCTGGCCGAGGAAGTGGAGGGAAAATCGACCCGCTGCCTCCTGGCCGAGATCAAGCGCCGGCAGGCCGTCGACGGGAGATAAGGACCGAGGTATGGAAGATATGCTTCTGATCGATTCGCTGGGCCCCTGTCGCTTTCCCTCCCCTCTGGGGCTCTCCTCGACCCGGGGGGATAAAATCGTCAATTACGTCGGGGACGAAGAGAGGATCATCCTCGACGTCGATCTGGAGACATGCCGCCGCAATTGCGGAAATCCGCCCTCCCTGGAAAAGGCCGGACCGCGGGCGGAACTCTTTTTCGACCCGTCCGCCACCACGGCCGCCATCGTCACCTGCGGCGGGGTTTCTCCCGGCCTCAACAACGTTATCCGGGGAGTCTGCCGGGAAGCCCGTCTCCGCTACGGAGTCCGGAGTATCCTGGGGATAAAATACGGCTACGAGGGGTTGGTTCCGGAATACGGGCATCAACCGGTGGAACTTACCCCCGAAACGGTTGAAGATATCGGGCATCTGGGCGGAACCGTGTTGGGAACCTCCCGAGGCCGTCAAGACCCGGCGACCATGGTCGATTTTCTCGTCTCCCGCGGCATCGACATACTCTTCGCCGTGGGAGGAGACGGAACCTTGAAGGGGGCGCTGCAGATCTACCGGGAAATTGCGCGTCGCGGCCTGCCGATCGCTGTGGCCGGCATCCCCAAGACCATCGATAACGACATCGGGTATATGGACAGGTCTTTCGGTTTTGAAACCGCCTTTTCCATCTCCAGCATGATCCTGGAAACGGCACACAGCGAAGCGGTCTCCCATTACAACGGGATCGCCGTGGTCAAGCTGATGGGAAGGGATTCTGGGTTTATCGCCGCCAACGCGGCCCTGGCCAATCCGGTGGTCAACTTCGTGCTGATTCCCGAAATGGATTTCGATCTTACCGGCCCCCGGGGTTTTCTCGAAGCCCTGGCCCGGAGGATCGAGGAGAAACACCACGCCCTGGTCGTCATCGGCGAAGGCGCGGGCCAGAACTTTTTCCCCGAGGGGGACCGCGAGACCGACGCCTCCGGCAACGTCCGGTACCACGATATCGGGGTTCGGCTCAAGAACGAGATCGCGAAGTTCATGGAGGCCCGAGGCACCGATTTCACCATCAAATACATCGATCCCAGCTATATCATCCGCAGCACCCCGGCCATTCCCGACGACCGCAAGTTTTCGACCCTGCTGGCCCAGTACGCCGTTCATGGAGCCATGGCCGGCAAGACCGGTTTCGTCGTGGGGCGCCTCCACCAGGAATTCGTTCACATCCCCATCCCCGCGGCCGTCCGGGAAAAGAAACGGATCGATCTGGAAAGCCAGCTCTGGCTGGATGTTCTTCAAGCCACCGGGCAGCCGGTGAACATGAAAAACTGAAGCGGGTTCCGCTCCCGAACGCCGGGGGCGGGAAGCAAGCGAAGGAGCGGTTCAATGAGTGTTTTAGTGGTCGGGTCGGTGGCTTTGGATACGGTGGAAACTCCGTACGGACGCGAACGGGAGGTTTTGGGGGGATCGGCCACCTATTTTTCCGTAGCTTGCAGCCGTTTCGCTCCGGTCAAGCTGGTGGGCGTGGTCGGGGACGATTTTCCGTCCTCGTCCCGCTCGTTATTGGAGAGCAGAGGAGTGGACCTGGCGGGCCTGGAAGTCGTCCCCGGGAGGACTTTGCGGTGGGGCGGGGCCTATCGGAACGACATGAATGAAGCCGTCACCGATTTCATCCACCTCAACGTCTTCGAGAATTACCACCCCCGTCTTCCCGAGGAATATCGAGACAGCGAGTACGTTTTCCTGGCCAACATCGGCCCCGACCTCCAGATCGAGGTTCTCGACCAGATCTCGTCCCCCCGGTTGGTAGTCGGGGATACGATGAACTTCTGGCTCGAAAACACGCTCGACCGGGTACGGGAAATGGCGTCGCGGCTCGATATCTTCATTCTGAACGATGCCGAGGCCCGTATGCTCACCGGAGAGGTCAACCTCCCCCGCGCCGCGCGGAAGATCCTGGAGCTGGGACCCCGCGGCGTGGTCGTTAAAAAAGGCGAACACGGGGCTCTGTTGCTGACCGAAGAAGACATCTTCGCTCTTCCCGGGCTCCCCCTGGAAAAAGTGGTGGATCCCACCGGGGCCGGGGACAGTTTCGCCGGGGGGTTCGTGGGCAGCCTGGCGGCCGCGGGCGACCTTACGACGGCCAGCCTCCGTCGGGCCGTGGTGTACGGATCGATCATGGCCTCCTTCAATGTGCAGGCATTCAGCTTATTTCGCTTGTGCGAGGTCGGCAAAGGTGATATAGAAGCCCGGTTCGCGGAATTCAAGAAGCTGACCGATTTTTAATATCGCGGGTGTAGCTCAATGGCAGAGCTCCAGCTTCCCAAGCTGGCTACGAGGGTTCGATTCCCTTCACCCGCTGATCGAATCCGCTTCCCCGCCCGGGGAAGGTTGGACTTGCCCACCGGCCCCGGGGCGGCAAAGCGGGACCAGCGTAAGAGGATGGACGATGGAGAGGATCTGGGCCCCGTGGCGGAGCGAATACGTCGGCGGGGAAGATGGAACCGGGGAGTGTTTTTTCTGCGCCAAGGCGGCTTCCGGCGACGATCGGGGCGCCCATGTCCTCTGGCGGGGAAAGGTCAGTTTCTGCCTGCTCAACCGTTATCCCTACAACAGCGGCCATCTCATGATCGCGCCGTACCGGCATACCGGTGACTTCGCCGGACTCACCTCCGAGGAAAGCGCGGAGATTCTGGAAACGGCGCGGCGGATGGTGCAGGCCCTGGGCGAAGCGATGCGGCCGCAAGGTTTCAACATCGGTTTCAATCTGGGCAAAGCCGCGGGCGCCGGAGTCGTCGATCATCTTCATCTGCACTTGGTTCCCCGGTGGGAGGGCGATACCAATTTCATGCCCGTGCTGGCTTCGACCCGGGTCATGCCTCAATCCCTGGACGAGGTTTTCGTCCTTCTCCGCCGCGCTCTCGAAACCGGGGACGAAGCCGGCGGTTGACACCGACTTATTCTTATATTAGCCTTTATATAAAATCCAAAACGATGCACAGGAGCTTCAGAATGCGGAAGTGGATGGTTACCGCGATACTGGGTGCGGTTGCCGCCGTGTCGAGCGGCACGGTTTCGGCGGCGGGATCGGGCGGGGAAGGAGAGACGGCGCCCGAGTTCTCCGAAGACCTGTTTTTCAAGGAGGAGTCGCTGGGGCGCGGCGGCGATCTTGACGAATTTCTTACCGATGTCGTTCCCGATTGGCCCGGCTGGAGCCGCGTGTATTGGACGGACCGGGAATTATGGGGGAACCAGGGTTACATCATCGGCGGCCCCGGCCGAAAACCGATCCCCCAAGGGCCGGCTGCCGCCGGGTATGCCGAAGCGTTGACGGTCGAAGTGGAAGAACCGCTCCCCCCCGAACTGCCGTATGAGAGCGTGGACTTGGAGATCGAGCGCCAGCGTGCCGATACTCATACCGTAGTCAAGGGGGAATGTCTGTGGATCATAGCCGGTTATCCCAGAATTTACGGCAACCCCCTGCAGTGGCCGATCATCTTCCAGGCCAACCGCGATCGGATCAAGAACCCGGATCTGATCTACCCCGGCCAGGTCTTTATTATCCCCCGAGATTGACCGCGGCCGGCCATGAATGAGCCTTTCGCGGGCCTCGGAAAAAATACGCGGGCGCGGTCCGTCCGAGGGAAGGACGGTTGAAGCGCCGGCGTCCGCTGGGCCTTTTCTCGGTTTCGAAGCCCCGGCCTGTCGGGGAGGGGATCCGGAAGCGCCTGTTCGCCTCCCGGGACGGTAGTTCATGGAGAAGCTGACCATCAATTTCGAAAAACCGTCCGAGGCTGTCGCCATCTGCCCCCAGGGAAGCCCGAACGTCGCCCTTTTGGAAGAAGCCTGCGGCGTCAAGGTAGTGGTACGGGATAATTTCATCCGGTTGTGGGGCCCCGCCTCCGCGGTGGCCAAAGCCGATAGAATAATACGGGAAGCCCGAGAAGCGCTTCCGGGCAATGGGGCCGTTCTCCCGGCCGGGGAATTGGAGCGTTTGATCGAATTGGCCGGGAACGGGGGCAGCGTTCCCCGAACCAGGATCCGAGTGGCGACTTCGCGGGGCTATGTGCGTCCCCGGACCGTGCACCAGGAGGAGTACGTCAAGGCCATCGGAGCCCATGAAATCGTTTTTTCCATCGGCCCCGCCGGCACGGGCAAAACCTATCTGGCCGTGGCCATGGCGGTTTCGGCGCTCCTGGAAGGTGCCGTCCGCCGTCTTATCCTGACGCGGCCCGCTCTCGAGGCCGGCGAGCGGCTCGGGTTCCTTCCCGGCGACATCGAACATAAAATCAGCCCGTATCTCAGGCCGCTCTACGACGCCCTCTACGACCTGCTCGAAGCGGATCGGATCAGCCGCTACGAAGAGCAGGGCATCATTGAAGTGGCCCCCCTCGCCTTCATGCGGGGACGGACCCTCAACGACGCCTTCATCATTCTGGACGAGGCCCAGAACTCAACCGGCGAGCAGATGAAGATGTTCCTGACCCGTCTGGGATATAACTCGAAAATGGTGATTACCGGCGACATCACCCAGACGGATCTGCCTCCCGATAAACCTTCGGGGCTGATGCAGGTCCGCGACATTCTGGCGGGGGTGGAGGGGATTTCCTTCGTTGAACTGGGGGAGGAAGACGTGGTCAGACATGCCTTGGTCCAGCGGATAGTCAGGGCCTACGAGGGAAACAACGGTCGTGCCTAAATGGCGTTACCGATAAAAACGATTTTTTCCCGCCCCGTTCCCGGCGCCGTCAAAAAGCGCCGGGTCGGCGCGGGAACAGGCACTCCTTCCTCCTGGGAAGAAGCCGCATGGCTGCATTATCTGATCGGAGCGGTTTTCTTCTTCGCGGCGGTGGTTCTGATCGCCTGGCGGGGGAGGGTGGCCGAGATGCCTCGGCGGGGAACGATCGCCCCCCGCGAAATCGTGGCATCGGTCGATTTCAGTTATCCCGACGCGGCCCGGGCCGAACAGCTGGCCCGGGTCGCCGTCAGCCGTCAGCCCTTCGTGTACCTGCGCACCCCCCAGGTTTTGACGGAACAGACGAAGCGCCTCGGGGCGTTTTCCGAAGAGACCGCCGCCGCCGCCGACCGGCTTCGGGAACTGCTGCGGGAGGGCCCGGCCCGCTCGGTCCTCGAAATCGCCTTCCAGGAACTGTACCGGAGGGGGGTCTTGCCCGAGGAAGGCCGGGACATCCTCCTGGGGTCCGAGAAAGCCGGTATTCTGATCGTCGATTCCGATCGGGGCGAGGAGACCGAGCGCGCGGTTTCGGACGTTCTCGTCCCCGCCGAATGCGCCGATCTGATCCGAGAGCGTTTGACGGAAAAAACCGATCTTTCCCCGGTCGACGTCGGTTTCGTGACGGATTTCTGCGCCGGGATGGTTCAACCGACGCTCCGATACGACCGGGGGAGGACCTCGCTTCTGCGGGAGAACGCCCGCTCCGGAATCGGGCGCGTCTATACCGAAGTTCGCCAAGGGGAGGTCCTGATCTCCAAGGGAGAACTGGTTTCTCCGGCCCACATCATCAAATTCAGAGCCTACCAGGAAGAGATGCTCCGACGTCTGCCCGCGGCCGCCCGAATAACCTGGCTGCTGGGAACGGCTCTGGTCTGCCTGATCGGGATTACGGCTTTCGGAAAGGCCCTCCGCCGGTTCTTCGCCCCGTCGTTTCTACGCAATTCCCGCCTGGGGCTGATGGCGGCCGTCGGGCTGGTCGTGCTCGGTCTTGCCCGTTTGCTGGTTTTCGGGATCTGGAACGCGCCTCCCTGGTTGAGCGACTATCTGGCGTACGTCCCCGTCGCTCCCCTGGGCACGATCATCCTCTGCCTGCTTCTCGGGGAGGGGGTCGGGGTCCTGGCCGCTCTCCCCCTCGGTTTTTTCGCGGCGCTGACGGCCGGATTCGACGCCGGCGTGCTGGTAGTGGAGATCAGCGGCGGAGTCGCCGCCGCCTTCGCCACCCGGGGAGCTCGAAATCGAAAGGACATCTTCCGCGCCGGAATCAAATCGGCGGGAGCCGTCATGGCCGCCGTCGCCGCCGTTTGCCTTCTCGACGGAACCGTTCTCCCGGTCGCTCTGCGAGCCGTTGCCGGGGGCGCTCTGGGAGCGATCGCCTGTGCCCTGGTCGCGACCGGCTTGCTGGGAATCGTGGAATCGGTTTTCCGGGTGTATTCCGATATCGGGCTGCTCGAACTGTCGGACATGAACCACCCCCTCCTGCGCCGAATGATGCTCAAGGCTCCGGGGACGCATCATCACAGCCTGATGGTGGCGACGTTGGCCGAGGCCGCCGCCGAAGCCATTGGAGCCAATCCGCTCCTGGCCCGGGTCGGGGCCTATTTTCACGATATCGGCAAGGTGGCCAAACCCGAATATTTCGTCGAAAACGCGCTGGGGGAAGGCGGGGGGCACGAGGGCTTGATCCCCTCGATGAGCAGTTTGATTTTGATCTCCCACGTCAAGGACGGAGTGGACATGGCCTTGCGCCACCGCCTCGACCGTCGCATCGTCGATATCATCCGCGAACACCACGGCACCGGCCTGATGACGTATTTTTTTGATCGGGCGGAACGGGCCGATCAACTCAAATTCGAGGTGTTCGAGAAGGATTTCCGCTACCCGGGTCCCCGGCCCCGGACTCCGGAGGCCGCGATCGTCATGCTCGCCGACGCCGTGGAGGCCGCTTCCGTCTCCGTGGACCGGCCCACCCCCGCCAGATTGGAAACCATCGTCAACACCCTCATCCGGGAGCGTTTTTCCGACGGCCAGCTCGACGAGTCGGGCTTGACGCTCAACGACCTGAAACTGATCGCCGCCACCCTGACCCGCAATCTCTCCGCTCGATACCATTCCCGGATCAAGTACCCCCATCAATCGGAGGAAGACCGCGGGGAGGGAGACGACGGTGCCGAGAAACGTTGATCGATCCCGGGCGGAGATCCGAAACCGCCAACGCCGCTTCCGGATCGATGGGTCCGAAATCGCCCGTTTGGTGGGGCTGGTTCTGGAAGCGGAAGGAGTCGGGGCCGGGGAGGTCGGGATCATGCTCGTCAACAACCGCGCTATCCGCCGCTACAACCGGGAATTCCTGGGGCGCGACTACCCCACCGACGTACTTTCTTTTCCCCAGGAACCGGACCTCTCCGGGCCCGTTCCCAGGCTTTTGGGGGACATAATCGTGTCGACCCAGATGGCCAAGGAGCGGGCGTCCGAATTCGGGGCCACGCCGGAGCGGGAGTTCATGTTGTACCTCATCCACGGACTCCTCCACCTTCTGGGCTACGCCGACCACCCTCCCTCCGAGGCCCGGCGTTTGGAGTCCCGCCAGAAGCTGCTGCTGAAGCGGGCTCTGGCGGCGGAGATTCGCTGTGGCGTCGCCTGAAACCGCGGAAGGGATTATTCTCCGCGTCCGCCCGCTGCGGGAAACCAGCCTGCTGGTCAACGCGATTACGGAATCGGGCATGAGGATGGTTCTGGTGGCCCGGGGCGCCCGTCGCCCGGGGAGTCATCTTCACGGACGTCTGCAGACCCTTTCTCCGGGACGGTTCGCTTTTCTGCCCGGAAAGTTCGAGGGGCTCCCTCTGCTGGTCTCCTTCCAGCCCGTCTCGGGATTTTCCGTCTCCACCCTGGGGGTGGAGACGGCGGCTCTCTTTTTTTATCTGGCCGAATTGACCGATCGATCGGGAGTGGATAAGGAAAGCGCCGCCGCCGGCTGTTTCCTGCTTTCCCGGCTTCTGGGGGAGGCCCGGACCGCGGGCATCCTCCGCCCGGCGGCGGTCCGGCTCTGGTTCGAAGTCAACCTGCTGGAGCGGATGGGGGTGTTCCCCTCCCTGGAACACTGCAGCACCTGCCGCCGGAGTTTTGACGGCCTGATTTTCTATTCCGGCCGCGATCGGGGTTTCTTCTGCCCCTCCTGCCGCCCTGTCTCCGATGCCTGCCGGCTTTCCCCCGGATCGGTATCGATCCTGCGGTTTGTTTCCGGCGGGAGCCCCGAGCGGCTCAGGCGCTTACGGGTCGGTCCCGTCCAGGTCGCGGAGATCGGGGCGGTGACGGCTTCTCTGATTGACACTCTGATCGAGAAGAAGATAGAATCTCGCCGCTTTGCCGACGGTGTTCTGGCAGGGCGCCGAACCTGAAACGGTGAGCGATGGATTTCCAAGAACTCATTCGCAGAGTAGCTGATTATTGGGGCGGCCGAGGCTGTGTCCTGCTTCAACCTTGCGACGTCGAGGTGGGAGCCGGAACCTTCGCCCCGGGGACGTTTTTCGGAGTGCTCGGACCCGAGCCCTGGAAGACCGGCTACGTCCAGCCTTCGCGGCGTCCGGCCGACGGCCGTTACGGGGAAAATCCCAACCGGCTCTATCTGCACCATCAATTCCAAGCCATCCTCAAGCCCGCTCCCGCCGACATCCAGGACATCTATCTTCAGAGCCTTTTCGATCTGGGGATCGATCCGCGCGAGCACGATCTGCGCTTCGTCGAGGACGATTGGGAATCTCCGACCCTGGGGGCCTCCGGCCTAGGGTGGGAGATATGGTGCGACGGCCTGGAAATTACCCAGTTCACCTATTTTCAGCAGATGGGCGGATTGGAACTGGACCCGGTCCCGGTCGAACTCACGTACGGGTTGGAGAGGATCGCGATGTTTCTGCAGGGAGTGGACAACGTTTTCGATTTGGTCTGGACTCCGGGAGTGAGCTATCGGGAGGTCCGTCACCGCTACGAATTCGAATTTTCCCGTTTCAACTTCGAACTGGCTCCGGTGGCGGAATATCAGCGCCGTTTCTTCGAGTACGAGAAAGAAGCACGGGATATGATCGCGGCCTGCCTGGTCTACCCGGCGTACGAGCTGGTCCTGAAATGTTCGCACACGTTCAATATTCTCGATTCCCGGGGCGCGATCAGCGTCAGCGAGCGGGCCAATTATATAGCCCGGGTACGAAGTCTGGCCAAAGCCTGCGCGGAACTGTACGTGGGAGAAAAGACCGGTGGGGACTGATACGCTCTTGCGCACGAACCTGCTTCTGGAGATCGGGGTCGAGGAACTGCCCGCCTCGTATATCGCGCCCGCTTTGTCGCAGCTGGCCGCTTTTGCCGCCGAGTACGCTTCCCCTGCGAAGATCAGGGTGCTGGGAACCCCGCGCCGCCTGACGCTGTATGCCGGGGATATTCCGTCGGTTCGCCCGGCGGTTTTCTGGGGTCCGCCCGTCGAGAAATCCCGGGAGAAAGACGGGAGCTGGAACCGCAGCGCGCTTGGGTTCGCCCGCAGCCGCGGGGCGGCCGTCGAGGAACTCACCGTGGGGTTGCGCAAGGGCAGGGAATGTTTGAAGATAGAACAGAGCCTGGATACGGGACGGGAGCTGAAGCGGCGGCTCCCCGAGGCGATTCAGGGGCTTTCCTTCCCCAAATCGATGCGCTGGATCACCGGTGACTCTTTCCGCTTCGCCCGGCCCCTCCGCTGGCTGCTTTGCCTCTGGGGCGCTGAAGCCCTTGAGTTCGAGGTCGCCGGACTGACCGCCGGCCGGACGACCCGGGGCCACCGGTTTTTCGGGGAGAAGGAGATCCCGGTTCCCGGAGCCGATATCGGGTCCTACCGCTCGCTCCTGAAAGCGGGCCGGGTGATCGTCGACCCGGCCGAGCGCCGCCGCAAACTCGCGGATGCGCTCCTGATCCGGCAGCGTCGTTACCGGGCCCATGCCCGGATCTCCGACCTGGACCCGGACCTTCTCGATGAAGTGCTCAATCTGGTCGAGTACCCTCTGGTCATAGAGGGCGGTTTCGAAAAGAATTTTCTGGAGCTCCCCCCCGAGATACCGGTCACGGTGATGAAGAAACATCAGCGCTATTTTCCGGTCTTCGACGGTTCCGGCCGTCTGCTTCAGCGCTTTTTGATCGTGGCCAACGGGCCGTTTCGCAAGACCTCGGCCATCAGGCTCAACAACGAAAAAGTAATCCGGGCGCGTCTGACCGACGCCGAGTTTTTCTGGAAGGAAGATCTTTCGCGCCCCCTGCCGGACCGAGTCGCCGATCTGGAGGGAGTGGTCTTTCACAAGGAGGCGGGCAGCTATCTGGACAAGGTTCACCGGCTGCAGCTCCTGGCCAAGGACTTGGGCGCCGATCTCGGTCTCGGCCCCGAAGATACCCGCCGGCTGGTGCGGGCGGCGTTCCTGAGCAAAGCCGACCTGGCCACGGCCATGGTGATCGAATTCACCTCCCTGCAGGGAGTGATGGGGCGGGAATACGCGCGCCGGGGTGGCGAAGACGAGCGGGTCGCCCGGGCGATTTTCGAGCAATACCTTCCGCGCACGGCCGACGACGAACTCCCCTCCGACCCCGTGGGCCGGGCCTTGGCCCTGGTGGATCGGCTGGACACGGTCTGCGCCTTTTTTCAGGCCGGGATCAGAACCACCGGTTCCCAAGATCCGTACGGCTTGCGCCGTCAGGTGCTCGGGATCATCCGGATACTGGCCGAGGCCGGAGTCGACCTGGATCTGCACCGTGCCCTGGAGAAGGCCTGCCGCATCCTGGGGCTGGATCCGGCGCGGCGTCGGGAACTCATCCCCGAACTCATGGATTTTTTCCGCACCCGCCTGGCCGTCTATTTCGAGAGCGGGGGCAGCCCGGGCGACCTGGTCCGCGCCGTGCTGGCCTCGGGCTGGAAACGGGTCGGCGATGCCCGGATCCGGTTGGAGGAATTGACCGGCCTGCTGGGATCGCGGGAACTGCTGGCCGCCGCCACCATCGTGGAACGGACCGGAAACATCAGCCGCTCGGCGCCCGCCGCGGCATCCGCCCCCCCCGCGGAGAATTTGTTGCGCGAAGCCTCGGAGCGGCGCCTTTTCAAAGTATACGGCGAAAAAGCGCCGGAGATCGAGGGACTGATCGAAAACGGGAAGTACTCCGCCGCCACCGTAGCCTACGCCCGATGCTTCTCCCGGCCTTTGAGCGATTTTTTCCGCGACGTCATGGTCAACGTCGAGGAGCGGCGGTTGCGGGAAAATCGGATGCGGCTGTTGCTGCGGATCCATGGACTGTATTGCGGAAAAGTGGCCGATCTCTCCCTCCTCAATTACGAGAGAGGGGAGTATACGGTCTGAAAAATATAATCGACGGTGTCCGCCCCGCCTCCGGCGCGTGGCCCGGCGGACGGGAAACCTAAGAAGGAGAGAAGCATGGCCGGGAAGAAGTACATCTACATGTTCGGTGAAGGGAGTGCCGAAGGCACCGCGGGAATGAAATCCCTGCTGGGGGGCAAAGGCGCCAACCTGGCCGAAATGGCCGGCTTGGGACTGCCGGTGCCCCCCGGATTTACCATCACTACCGAAGCCTGCGACGAGTACTACCGCCTGGGCCGCGCCCGGCTCTTCAGGACCGTCGACCCCCAGATAAGGAATGCCCTGAAAAAACTGGAAAAGATGACCGGCAAGACCTTCGGGACCGGGCCCTTGCCGCTCCTGGTTTCGGTGCGTTCCGGCGCGGCCGTCTCCATGCCGGGGATGATGGACACCGTTCTCAACCTCGGGCTCAACCCCGCCACCTGCCGGGCATTGGTGGAGCAGACGGGCAACGAGAGGTTCGTCCTCGACTCTTACCGCCGGTTCATCCAGATGTTCGGCGACGTGGTCATGGGGGTCCCTCATCACGATTTCGAGGAGCGCCTGGAAGAGGTCAAGCGCGGTCTCGGCGTCCGTCTCGATACCGAACTCGACGTCGAAGGTCTGAAGAAAGTTATCGATGCCTATCTGCGCATCTACCGGAGCCATACCGGCAAAGCTTTCCCTTCCGATCCCATGCAGCAGCTGACGGCGGGTATCGACGCCGTCTTCGGATCCTGGAACAACCCCCGGGCCCGGAAGTACCGCGAACTCCACGATATCCGGGGTCTGCTGGGGACGGCGGTCAACGTCCAGACCATGGTTTTCGGTAATTCCGGCGAAAACTCCGCTACCGGCGTGGCCTTCACCCGGGATCCCTCCACCGGCGAGCACCGCTATTTTTACGGCGAGTACCTGATCAACGCCCAGGGCGAGGACGTTGTCGCCGGGATCAGAACGCCTCAGCAGATCACCCTCAAGGGGTCGCGGGAATGGGCGCGGTCCCAGAATATCCCGGAGAAGGAAAGGAAGACCGGGTTCCCCTCGCTGGAGGAAACGATGCCCGGGGTGTTCAAGGAGCTCGACGGCATCCGCGTCAAGTTGGAGAAGCATTACCGGGACATGCAGGACCTCGAATTCACGATCGAGGACGGAAAACTCTACATGCTCCAGACCCGCAGCGGGAAACGAACCGCGGCGGCGGCGGTGAAGATAGCCGTGGACATGGTCAAGGAGGGATTGATCGACGAGAAAACCGCGGTCGGTCGGGTCGAGCCGAAATCTCTCGATCAGCTCCTGCACCCCGTCTTCGTCAAGAGCGCCGAGGAGAAAGCGCGCAAACTCACCGTCGGCCTTCCGGCTTCTCCCGGAGCCGCCACCGGAATGGTGGTGTTCAACGCCGACGACGCCGAGGCTTGGGCGGCGGACGGCAAAGCGGTCATCCTCTGCCGGGTGGAGACCAGCCCCGAAGATATCGGGGGAATGAACGCCGCCCGGGGGATTCTCACCGCGAGAGGCGGAATGACTTCTCATGCCGCCGTCGTCGCCAGAGGGATGGGCAAATGCTGCGTGGCCGGCGCCGGTGAGATCTCCGTCGATTACGCGCGAAAAAACTTCTCCGTGGGGGGAGCCACGGTCAAGGAAGGGGAATGGATTTCCCTGAACGGGTCCACCGGCGCCGTCTACCTGGGCCAGGTGGAAACGGTCGACCCGCAGCTGACCGGGCCCTTCGGGCAGATCATGGAACTGGCGGACAAATACCGCCGGCTCGGGGTCAGGGCCAACGCCGATACGCCCCATGACGCCGCCGTGGCGGTGAAGTTCGGGGCGGGCGGGATCGGCCTTTGCCGGACCGAGCACATGTTCTTCGAAGGGGACCGAATTCTCAGTTTCAGAAAGCTGATCCTGGTGGCGGAAACGGTCAAGCGCCTCAAGGACGAATACGGCGCGGCCGATCTGCCCGGCCTGAAAAAGGCGGTGAAGAACGACCGTGAGGCTCTTGCCGCCATCGCTCGGTACCGGGAGGCGCTGCGGGAACTGCTGCCCCTGCAGAGGAAGGATTTCGAGGGAATTTTCCGGGCGCTCAAGGGACGTCCCTGCACCGTCCGTCTCCTCGACCCCCCTCTTCACGAGTTTCTTCCCCAGGACGAAGCGGGCCAGCGGGAGATGGCGAGGGTTATGGACGTGCAACCCTCCCGGATCCGCAAGCTGGTCGACAGCCTTCACGAGTTCAATCCCATGCTCGGCCACCGCGGTTGCCGTCTGGGGATCACCTACCCCGAAGTGACCGAAATGCAGGTACGGGCGATCTGCGAAGCGGCGGTCAAGGTCAAGGGGTCGAAACCGGAGATCATGGTGCCCCTGGTGGGTAATGTCCGTGAACTTGCCCTGCAGAAAGAGGTCATCGAAAAGATCATCGCCGAAGTGGAAAAGGCCAGGGGCAAGAAACTGTCGATCATGATCGGGACCATGATCGAGGTGCCCCGGGCCGCGGTTACCGCCGACGAAATCGCGGCCGAAGCCGAGTTCTTTTCTTTCGGGACCAACGACCTTACCCAGATGGGATGCGGTTTTTCCCGGGACGATGCCGGCAAGTTTCTGAACGAATACGTCAAACTGGGGATCTTCGATTACGATCCCTTCCAGGTTCTCGACAGCGACGGGGTGGGCCGATTGGTGGCCATCGCGGTGGACCTCGGCCGCGGTCGCCGGCCGGATCTGAAGCTCGGCATCTGCGGAGAGCACGGCGGCGATCCCGCTTCCATAGCTTTCTGCGAGCGGGTAGGCCTGGATTATGTTTCCTGCAGCCCCTACCGCGTCCCCATCGCGCGGTTGGCCGCCGCTCAGGCGGCTATCTCCGAGAAAAGGGGAGGGTGACCGCGCCGTACGCCGGGCTTCTATGAACGGTGACAACGGAAAAGGCGGATCCGTTTCCGAACGGGACCAGCGCCCTCAGGCCATCGGGATCTACCTGCGGGAAATCGGAGAGATTCCGCTTTTGAGCCGGGCCGACGAACTGAAGCTGGCTCGGCGCTGCCGCCGCGGAGACGCCGGGGCCCGGAATCTTCTGATCCGTTCCAACCTGCGCCTGGTTGTCAAGATCGCCCGTAAATACGAAAAACTGGGACTGCCTCTTCTCGATCTGATCCAGGAGGGCAACCGCGGGCTGATCCGGGGGGTGGAAAAATACGACCCCCGGCGCGGTACCAAGCTCAGCACCTACGTGGCTTGGTGGATCAAGCAGGCGATCATGCGCGCCATCGCCAATCAAGGCAAATTGATCCGGGTGCCGGTTTACATGATGGATAAGGTCAACGCTTTCCGCCGCCAGGTCGAGGCCTTGAGCCAGCGCCTGGGACGGCACCCGACCCGGGAAGAAATCGCGGAGGAACTGGGGTTGACCGGGGAAGAAATCGATTATCTCAATGAGGTCATCCGTATTCCCAGCTCGCTGGACGCGGCCATCGACGATGACGGAGGAGAACTTTCCGATCTGATCGAAAACCGGGAGGCGTCCAATCCGGCGGACGAACTCGCGCTTATTCTTCTGCGGGAAGACACGCTGGCCCTTCTCGATATTCTCGACGAGCGGGAACGGGAGATCATCACCGCCCGCTTCGGAATCGGGGACGAGGAGGTCCACACCTTGGAATCGATCGGCGTTCTTCACGGCATCAGCCGGGAACGGGTGAGGCAGATCATCAATTTCGCCTTGGAAAAGATGAGGAGATACATCGAAGAAAACGGGTTGGACCTGTCTCCCTGAACGGGCGGGCGCAAACGGCAAGGAGGAACAGATGAGCGTAGAACGGATCAAAGAAGCCGTCCGGGATATTCCCGATTTTCCCGAGCCGGGGATAATTTTCAAGGACATCACCCCCGTTCTGGCCGATCCCGTCCTTTTTCGGGAAACGGTGGATCTGATGGCCTCCCCCTACGGGTCGGCGCCCCCCGACCTGGTCGTCGGTATCGACGCCCGGGGCTTCATCTTCGGGGCGGCCATGGCCTATAAGCTGGGGGCGGGGTTCGTTCCCATCCGCAAGGAAGGGAAGCTTCCGTTCCGAACCCGCCGGGTCAGTTACGATCTCGAATACGGCACCGCCACGGTGGAAATTCATGAGGACGCCGTCCGCCCGGGAACGCGGGTTTTGATCGTGGACGATCTGTTGGCTACGGGGGGCACCCTGGATGCGGCGGTTGAGTTGGTGCGGGCCCACGGGGGAGAAATCGCCGGCATCGCGGTGCTGATCGAACTGGAATTTCTGAAAGGTCGGGCCAAGTTCCCCGGATTGGATGTGCGGGCCTTGATCCGGTACTGAAAGGTGAGTATTTTTCGGGCGTTCGATATCCGCGGCCGGGTTCCCGACGAGGTCGACCCGGAAGTCGCTTTCCGGGTGGGAAACGCATTGGCCGCGTACCTGGGGGGGGGCGGAATCGCGGTCGGTCGCGACGCCAGAAAAAGTTCGGCCGAACTGGCCGCCGCGCTCCACCGGGGGATACAGGAAGCGGGCGCCGATGTCATCGACATCGGCATGAGTTCCACTCCGGCCCTCTATTACGCCGTCGCTTCCGGCGGCTGTTCCGGGGGAGTGGAGGTGACGGGAGGGAGTTCCCCTTCCGACATCAACGGATTCAAGCTCTGCCGGGAAGGGGCGATCCCGCTCGTTCGGGAAACGGGCCTGGAGGAGATTCAGGAACGGGTCGAGACGGGGAAGCCGTCGGCCGCCTCCGAAAGAGGGAGCTTTCTGGGGCGAGACATCTCCGAGCGGTATCTCGGACATCTCCGGGGCTTCATCCAGTGCGCCCGGCCGGTGAGGATGGTGGTCGACGCCGGAAACGGGATGGGAGGCGTGTATTGGGGAGCGCTCTGCTCCGACCTCGATTGCGAGATCATCGGGCGCCGGCTTGAACCGGCTCCCGACCCCGTGGCCTGGGATCGGTTGTGCCGCAGCCTCGGCGAGGAGGTCAGGGGAGCGAAAGCGGACCTGGGGGTGGCGTTGAACGCCGACGGGGTTCGTGCCGTTTTCGTCGACGAGCGGGGCGAGATCGTCCCCGCCGATTACATCACCGCCCTGGTGGCCCGGGAAGCCCTGGAACGCTGGCCCGGTTCGGCGGTCGTCTACGACCTCCGGAGCAGCCGGGTGGTCAGGGAAACCGTCGAAAGCGAAGGGGGAATCCCGCTCGAGGCCCCGGCGGATGCGGAGCGCCTCAAGCGCCTGATGCGCGGCCGCGGGGCCGTTTTCGGCGGCGATCTCGACGGACGGTATTTCTTTCGGGAAAATTATTTTCTGGAGAGCGCGTTGATCGCCCTGATCAAGGTCCTCAACCTGGCCGGATCCCTGGAGGCCCCGATCTCAAAGTTGGTCGAGCCCTTGCGGAAGTACTCTTCCGCCGGTCGGGTTTCGATCGAAGTTGCGGACCCCGACGCCGTTCTGGAAGATCTGGGGGGCCGGTTCCCGGACGCGGAGGTTTATTTCCTCGACGGCGTCAGCGTGGTCCTGCCCGAATGGTGGGCCAATCTTCGCCCCGTCTCCGGCGCGAACCGGGTGGAAGTAACGCTTGAAGCTCGCTCCGAATCCTGGCGCGAACGGGGTTGGGACCGGATCCGGGAGGCGATGGCATGACGGTCTGGGACGGCGTCATCCTCGGAATCGTGCAGGGGATAACCGAATTCCTTCCGGTCTCCAGTTCCGGACACCTGGTCCTGGGCTGCGGTTTCCTGGGGTTGGGGTGCGGGAGCCTTAATTTCGACGTGGTGGTCCACATCGGAAGCTTGGCCGCGGTGCTTCTGGTCTACCGCCGGCTGCTCGGGCGTCTGCTGCTCTCCGCGTTCCGTGGTCGTATCCGCCTTCATCGGGGCCGGGTGCGTTTCGCCAACCCCGACACCCGTCTGCTTCTGCTTTTGCTTCTGGCCACGGTGCCGGCGGCCCTGGCGGGCGCGGCGTTCGGAGACACGGTAGAGACCGCGTTCGGGAGCCGGCGCTTGGTCGGGGGCATGCTTCTGATTACGGGTTCGGTTCTGTTCGCGACCCGGTACGCCGCCGCCGAGAACCGCCCCCTCAACTGGTGGCGGTCGCTGGCGATCGGTTTCGCCCAGGCTCTGGCCCTGCTCCCGGGAATATCGCGTTCGGGAAGCACGATTTCGGCCGGAATCTTTACCGGCGTCAAGCGTGAGGACGCCGCCGATTTCTCCTTCCTTCTCTCCGTCCCCGTCATTCTCGGAGCGGGTTTGTTCAAGCTCAAGGATTATTCGCCTGCCGAACCGGGGGAGGCCGGCCTCCCGGTGCTTCTGGCCGGTGCGCTGGCCGCGGGAGTTTCCGGATATATCGCCATCCGTTTCCTCCTCCGCGTGATCAGGCGGGGCCGGCTGCATTGGTTCGCCTGGTACTGCTGGGGAGTGGGTCTGCTGGTGATCGCCCTGCCGGGGTAGGGCGGTTCCCGGAGCTTGCCGTTTCCTTACACGGTTGCTATACTCCCGGGTTCCCGGCGGGGTCCGGGAGTTCGAACCGCAAAGAGGAGAAAAGGGTGGACGTCGAACTTCTTTCCGGCAACGCCGCCTTCGCCCGGGGGGCTTGGGAGGCCGGCGTGACGGTGGCGACCGCGTACCCGGGGACCCCTTCCACGGAGATCCTCGAGCACGCGGCCGAGTACAAGAGGGATATCTACTGCGAGTGGTCGCCCAATGAAAAGGTGGCGTTCGAAGTAGCCGCCGCCGCTTCGCTGGCCGGCGCCCGGGCGCTGACGGCCATGAAACATGTGGGCCTCAACGTCGCGGCCGATCCCCTGATGACCATGAGCTATGTAGGCGCGGTCGGTGGTTTCGTCGTCTGCGTGGCCGACGATCCCGGAATGTACTCTTCCCAGAACGGCCAGGATACCCGCCACTACGCCCGCTTCGCCAAAATTCCCATGCTGGAGCCCTCGGACAGCGCCGAAGCCAGGGATTACGTCGCGACCGCCCTGGATCTTTCGGAGGAGTTCTCCACGCCCGTGCTGTTGCGCTCGACCACGTGTCTCAGCCATTCCCGCACTCCGGTCGAACCCGGCCCTCGCCGGGAGCCTTCGCGGAGAATCGGTTTCGTCAAGGACCCGCCCCGTTTCGTTCCCGTTCCCGCCTGGGCCCGGAACATGAGGGTCGAAGTCGAGGCCCGGTTCGAGGAGTTGGCCAGGGCGGCGCAGGCCTCCCCCCTCAACCGGATCGAAACCCGGGACACCTCCCTGGGCATCATCACCGGTTCGGTTCCCTACCAGTTCGTGCGCGAGGTCTGGCCCGAAGCATCGGTGCTCAAGCTCGGTTTTCCCTATCCTTTTCCGGATGAACTTATCCGCGGATTCGCTTCCCGGGTGGATCGGATTCTGGTCGTCGAGGAACTGGATCCGTTTCTGGAGGAACATGTGCGTTCCCTGGGAATCCCCTGTCGGGGAAAGGACGTGGTTCCGGTATTCGGCGAACTCAACCCCACCGTACTTCGGGAGTCGCGCCGCCGTTTGGAAAAGAGGCCGGTCCCGCCGTCGGCGCCCCGCAACCCCCAGTTCGAACTTCCCGGGCGTCCCCCCGTTCTCTGCGCCGGATGCTCGCACCGGGGCATTTTCGCCGCCCTGGGGAAGCTCGACGTCGTGGTTACCGGGGACATCGGGTGTTACGCCCTGGGCGCTTTGCCGCCCCTCGACCGGATGGACACCATCCTCTGCATGGGAGCGGGGGTTTCCATGGCCCACGGCCTGGACAAGGCCGGAGAGCCCCGCAAGGTGGTAGGGATCGTCGGGGATTCCACGTTCTTTCATTCCGGCATTACCGGTCTTCTGGATATCGCCTATAACCGGGGCGCGGCCACCATCATCGTTCTCGACAACCGGACCACGGCCATGACCGGCCACCAGGAGAACCCCGGGACCGGCAGAACCCTGATGGGGGAGGAGACGCCCCCGGCCTCGATCGCCGGCATCGGCAAAGCCTGCGGGATCGAGCGGGTGTTCGAAGTGGATCCCTACCGTCTGGAGGAGACCGTCCGGGTATTGGAGAGGGAAATAGCCTCTCCCGAGCCTTCGCTTATCGTCTCCCGCGGTCCCTGCGTCCTCCGGGAGCGCGTTCCCCTGGGGCCGGTGCTCAAGATATCGGAGCACCTGTGCCGGGAGTGCAAGCGCTGCCTGAAACTGGGCTGTCCGGCGATCGAATACACCGGGGGCCCTCCCGAGATCAACCGCCACCTCTGCAACGGCTGCGGTCTCTGCCCCCAGGTCTGCCCGTTCGGAGCCATCGGCCCGGAGGAGAACCCGGCATGAACGGGGAAGAAACGGTCAGCGTGGTCTTGGTCGGGGTAGGCGGGCAGGGAATATTGCTGGCCAGCGAGATCGCGGCCCGGGCGGCCTTGAACGCGGGGTTCCTGGTCAAGACCAACGAAGTTCACGGGATGGCCCAGCGGGGAGGATCGGTCATAGCCCAGGTCCGTTACGGCCGGGAGGTCTTCAGCCCCCTGATCGAGGAAGGAACGGCCCGGGTACTCGGATCCCTGGAGCGGATCGAAGGGTTGCGCTACCGCCGCTATCTCTCTCCGGACGGGTTGGCCGTCGTCAACAGCAGGGCGATGGTTCCGGTCACGGTTTCGATGGGGGCCGGCGTCTATCCGCCCGAAGCCGAAGCCCTCAACCGGATGAGTTTTCCCCGCTTGATCTACTTCGACGCCTCCGCGATAGCCGAGGAATTGGGGAACATCAGGACCGCCAACGTCGTTCTTCTGGGAGCGCTCTCCACCGGTTTGGATCTTCCCTCCGCCGTCTGGCTGGATGCCGTCGACGCCGTGGTCAAACCCCGCCACCGCGAGATCAACCGCCGGGCCTTCACCGCGGGCAGAAGCCTCGCGGAATGAACCCGCCGGCGCCGCCGCGGGTTCTCGTGACCGGTTCCGCCGGTTTTTTGGGATGGCACCTTGCCCGACTCCTGGCCGCCCGCGGGGGGGAGGTGCTGGGCACCGTCTATCGCCGCCGCCCGGCCGAGGCGCCGTTCCCCGTCAGGCTTCTCGACATCCGGGCCCGCCAAGCCGTCGCCTCCGTGATCGGGGATTTCCGGCCCCGGTTCGTGGTTCACGCCGCCGCGGTGATATCTCCGGCGGTCTGCAGCGCCGATCCCGTCCTGGCCCGCGCGGTCAACGCCGAGGGCACTGAGTTCGTGGCCACGGCCGCCCGCGCCGCGGGGGCCGTTACGATTTTCACTTCCACCGATAGGGTCTTCGACGGCGAGCGCGGCCGTTACCGGGAGGAGGACGTTCCCCGGCCCCTCGGACCCTACGGGAAAAGCAAGCTCGACGGCGAGGAGGCGGTCAGGGCGGCCGATCCCGGCAACATCGTGGTGCGTCTTCCCCTCATGTACGGGATGCCCAGCCCCTGTCACGCGCCTTTCACGGGGTGGATGCTGGAGTCTTTCCGCGGGGGGGGGACGATGGATCTTTTTCTCGACCAGTACCGGACCCCGGCGCTGGTCGACGACGTCGCCGAGGCCGTCGCCCGCATCGTCGAACGGCCCCCGTCCGGCGGCATTTACCATCTGGGAGGACCGGAGCGGGTCAACCGGGCCGAGTTCGGTTACGCCATGGCCGATATCTGCGGCTTGGACCCCGGGAAGATCCGGCCCTGCCTGATGTCGGAAAAGCCGGGCATTCCCCCCACTCCCCGCGACGCCTCCCTGGACAGCTCGCGCGCCGCGGGTTTTCTCGGGTTCCGGTTCCGGGGTATCCGGGACGGCTTGACGGTTCTGGCCGCCGCCGGCGTTGGGGCTTCCGCCCCGGTCAATTGAACGGTTGTAGCCCCCCCGGCCCTGGCATAAACTTACCAACCATGAGGGGTCGGAAACCGGAAAAGACGTTGTTGTTTCTCGTCGTCCTCCTGGCCGTCTCCTACTGCGTTCATTTTCTGGGAGAAGAATCCTGGAACGCCACCAGCAGATTTCTGCTGGTCTACTCCCTGGGCGAACAAGGATCGTTTCGGATCGATTCCCACCACCAGGCCACCGGCGATAAAATATATTTCGGGGGGCATTATTACACGGACAAGGCCCCCGGCCTCTCCGCCGCCGCCGTCGCTCCGTTTCTGCTCTTCAAAGCCGCCGGCGTCGCCGCGGAAAAGGGGATGCGGTACCTTCTCACCCTGTCGACGGTAGGCGTTCCTTCCGCCCTGGGCGCAATCGTCTTCTACAGCTTGTTGGGTCTGTTGGGCTGGGCCCGGGGACGGTTCCGGGTTCTGCTCACGGCCGGGTGGTCTCTGGGGACGCTGGCGTGGCCGTTCTCCACCGTTTTTTACGGGCATCAACCCGCCGCGGTCCTGCTGCTGAGCTCCTTTTTCCTGCTGGTCCGGAACCGTCGCCGGGACTCATGGTTCGACGCGCCGGCGGCGGGGCTGCTGGGCGGTGCCGCGGTTCTCTGCGAATATCCGGCGGCTCTTCCCGTCCTTATCCTCTCCGCCTACTCACTGGCCGGCCGCCGCCCCTGGCGGGGGTTGGCGGGTTGGCTCTGCGGGTTGGCGTTGCCCCTGGCGGCGCTGGGCTGGTACAACCACCACTGTTTCGGTTCGGCATGGGTCAACGGCTACAGCTACCACGTCACCTACGACCATTCGGCCGGGTTGTGGGGGGTGGGGATTCCGGACCTGAAAGCGCTGTGGGGCATTACCTTCAGCTCCTACCGGGGCGTTTTCTTTCAGAACCCGTTTCTGGTGTTTCTGTTCCCCGGGGCCTGGTTTCTGCTGCGCGACCCGGCCTCCCGCCTGGAGGCCGGGTTCTGCGTTCTCCTCTGCCTGGCGCAGGTCGCTTTCAACGCGGGTTTCGCTTACTGGGACGGAGTGGGAAGCGCGGGAGCCCGCCACCTGGTGGCCGTGCTCCCCTTCGCGGCGCTCCTGGTGGCGGGAACGCGCCCTTCCTGGCGCCCGGCGGCTGCCCTGCTGATCGTGGTCTCCATCGTCTTCATGGCGGCCATGACCGTGACCGAGCCCCGGGCGGAATGGAAAGTCTCCAACCCTCTTTTCTATTTCAACTTCTATCTGCTCGGCCGGGGTCTGATCTCCGACAACGCCGGGACCTGGATCGGGCTGCCCCCGTTCCTCTCGCTGCTTCCCCTTGTGGCCGGGATCGGGGTGGGGCTGGGATTCCTGCTGTGGCGCCGGGGCGCGTTGCGGCCGACCCGCCTTCAGCTCCGCAACCTGACGGGAACCGCGGTAGCTCTTATCGTCTGGCTGGCGACGGCGGGCTGGGCCCCGGCCTCGCGCCGCTCCTGCGACATGGCCGAAAGTTATTTCCGCTACTGGCGGACCCGGGGGAACGTTCCCTGGACCGGGGTTTGGAACAAATTCGTCGCCGCCAGCGAGCTCGACCCCTGGTACGCCCCCCCCCTGGCGAGGCTGGCCGAGATCGCCGAGGCCCACGGCGATTTCGAGACGGCTCTGGAATGCCGGTCCCGGGTCCTGGAGCTGCGCGGCGACGAGGAAGCGACCGCGGCTCTGGCCGATCTTTACCTGAAGATGGGGCGGCCCGATGCCGCCGGTGGGCTGCTGGAGGAGCTGGTAGAGAACAATCCCGCTTCCGGTTCGGCGCTGCGCCAGCTGGCCTGGGTCCGCCTGGAGACGGGCAGAAGACAGGAAGCGTTGGAACTTCTGAACCGGGCGCTGCTCCTTCGTCCCGGCGACCAGCTGCTTCGCGAAGGGATCGAGAACCTCGAGCGCTCCGCGCCGGCCCCGGGGGCGACGGCACCGCCGCTAGAGGGGCCGCTTGACCAGCATGATCCCCAGGCGTTCTGAGGCGTCTTCGGCCAGATCGGCGATCTCACCGATCGCCATGATCAATTCGCGCAGGTGAAGCTTGCGGGCCAGGTCCAGGTCGGACTTGAAGATCTTTTTGATCGTGTCCCATTCGATGCGGTCGCCTTCGCCTTCGAAGACCAGAACTTCCTGAATGGTCGCCTTGAGCGCCTCCACGTCCCCGTTGACCGCTTCCATGGCTTTTCGGAACGAACCCACCGCCAGCCTCCCTTTCTCCAGGAGCGCGAGGATATCTTCGTTGAGAAAATCCGGGATGACGAGCCGGGTGAGGACCACCAGGTTGGCCACCTGCTCGCATTGATTGGCGATCCGGTCTATGAATTCGGCCAGGAGAATATAATCCCCCCGGTTGATGGGAAGAAAAGCCCCTTCATAGAGAAGGCATTCGATCTCCTGTTTGACGATATCCGCTTCGTTTTCGCTCTGATGGACTTTGAGCGATTCGGCCTTGAACTCCTTGTCGCATTTCAGATACTCGGCCACCAGGTCATGGAGGTGGTTGAGCGCCTCCATCACCTTGTCGCAATGCTTGAGAAAGAGTTCCTCGGCTTCTTTTTCCTTGCGGTTGAAAAAACTCAAAATCGTTCCTCCTGGTCGATGCCGTCCCGGTCGTTTAACTCGATACGCTAGCATAACCGTCCCCGGGAAGGCAATACTCCTGTTGGCCGCGGCCGCGGGGAACCGGCCCCAAGAATTGCTTGCCTGGCTCGGCGGGACTGGTGTATATAACCACGGCTATCCGATCTTTCGCATATGCTTGCGCCCGTAGCTCAGTTGGATAGAGCAACGGACTTCTAATCCGTAGGTCGCAGGTTCGAATCCTGCCGGGCGTGCGGCGGCCCCGGCGGGGCCGGCGTCATGGTGGGCGTAGCTCAGCTGGTTAGAGCACCTGGTTGTGGCCCAGGTGGTCGGGGGTTCGAATCCCCTCGCTCACCCTTCATGGGGATTTTTCCCTTGCATTGATCGGACTCGCCACTATACTGGCGCCCGAAAAACGCCTCCGTAGCTCAACTGGCAGAGCAGCGGACTCTTAATCCGTTTGTTGAAGGTTCGAGTCCTTCCGGAGGTAGGCCTGAGGCCCCTTCGTCTAGTGGCCTAGGATGCCAGATTCTCAGTCTGGAGACAGGGGTTCGATTCCCCTAGGGGCTAGAGGCTCCGGGCCGGTGGGCCCGGGGCCTTTTTCCGTTTCCGCGCCGGTCGGGGCGCTCCGGTCGAAATCCGCGGAGCCGGCCGGATGCGTCAGGAGGTAGGTCCGGCCCCGTTCGGGAACGAGCGCGGGAACCCCCAGGCGCTCCCGGATCAGCCGGGCCAGGTTGGCGGAGGAACCGGGCTGTCCATGGACGACGAAGACCGCCCCCGGCCGTTCCCCGGCGCCCATCCAGGCCAGGATCTGTTCGTAATCCGGGTGCCCGGAGAAGCTCCCCAGATAGTATGACCGTGCCCGTACCGGCACCTTCTGCCCGGCGATCTCGACCGTGGTGCGGCCGTCCAGGAGCTGTCTCCCCACCGTTCCCTCGGGCTGGTAACCGACCAGAAGGATCGAATTGCGGGAGTCGGGCAGTTCGCGGACGAGGTGGTGGGTGATGTTCCCTACCGAGGCCATGCCGCTGGGGGCGATGACCACGGCCGGACCCCGCAGCTTCGGCCCGGGCTTGCGCTCCTTCAGCCCCGGGAAGGAGAGGGGCCAGTCGCGGGCGGCGATCAGGGCCGCGGATTCGTCGTCGTAGAGGGAGGAATAGCGTCGGTAGACGGCGGAGACGCGGTTGGCGTAATCGCTGTCCACATAGACGTCGAACCTGGCGTCGAAATTGTCGCCCTCGATGAGCTCGTTGAGGAAATAGATGATCTTCTGCGTTCGGCTGAGAATGTAGGAGGGGATGAGGACGATCCCGCCGCGGCTGACGGTTTCGTTGATCACGTTTCGGAAGGTATCGATCTCGGAGGCGAAGTTCCCGTGCCGCCGGTCTCCGTAGGTGGATTCGGTGACCAGGTAATCGACGCGGGGAAGAGGCGAAGTGGGTCGGAGCAGGGGGGAATCGGGGTTTCCGAGGTCGCCGGTGAAGAGGAGGGAGAAATCGCGTCCGCGGTAGCGCCAGCGCAATTCGACCATGGCCGAGCCCAGGATATGGCCCGCTTCCAGGAAGGTGAAGACGGTCCCCCCTCCGGTGATGCCGGCGGTCCCCTCGGAACAGGTCCGGATCCGGGCCAGGGCCTTTTCGGCGTCGGACTCGTCGTAAAGACCTTCTCCCATGGAATTAAGCCAGGCATAGAGCTTGAGCATGACCTTGGAGAGTTCGGCGGTGGCGGGGGTGCAATAGACCGGGCCGTCGAACCCCCGCTTGACCAGGTAGGGAAGTTTCCCGATATGATCGGAGTGAGCGTGGGTGATGAAGACGGCGTCGATCTCGGAGGGGGAAAACGGCATCTCTCGGTTGAGCGCGGCGGCGTCTTCCGCGGTCATCCCCTCTTCCTCCTGAAAGTTGCCGCAGTCGAGCAGGACCTTTTCGTTGCCGGTATCCAGGAGGTGGCAGCTTCCGAAGATGGTGCCCGCCGCCCCGAAGAAGGTGATTGTCGGGGCGCTGGAATCCCGGCCGAGTACCGGGCGGGAAAAAAACAAAAGAAAAGCGGCAATACCGAGGGCCGGCCGTCTCATGCCAGGAGACTAACAGGGCGGCCGGAGGCGGTCAAGCGGAGCCCGGGCATGCCGGCGGCGGGAATTTGTTTCGATCCGCCGCTTGGGGCGCATATAATGCCGGTTGAACCAGAGGAGGGAACGATGTCCCTGGAAACGCTCAGGGAAAGCGCGTTTATGGATATCCTCGAGTCCGTGCTCGGCCGGGGCGCTTCCGATCCGATGGTCTGCTGGGACCGGGAGCTGGACGGTTTTCTGCGCTCGCGGCTCGGAGAAAGCGTTCCGGTGTTGCGCCCGGCGCAAGCCGCTCCCGGTTCGGTTTCGTTTCTGGTCGGCTGGGATTGCTTGGATAAGGATCTGCCCGGCCAGGTTCACGAGCTTCTGATTGAAGGCGGCGAAGCGGAGTTGTACGGGTTTCTTCCGGTTCCTGGCCCCGAAGCCGTTTCCGCCTGGGAACGCAGGGCGCGGGAGAGGGGAGAGGACGGGTTCCTTCCCCTCCCTCTGCCCGGTGGAAAAACCCTCTCCCGGGTGATCGGGCTCCTCACCGGTTCCCCCTTCGAGCGTTACGTCGTCCGCCGGCAGGGTCTCTGTTATCGGGCCATACTCACTCGGGAGCCCGGGAATGAGGGGTAGCGGGTTGTACTGTTTCCTTCTCTGCTCCTGCCTGGTTTCCCCGGGTTACGCCGGCGACGCCGCCGACCGCGCCCGTCCTTCCGGGCGGGAGTTGGACGTCGACCGGGTGATCGTGAAAATGGAGGACGTGCGCTCCTCGCTGGTTTCCCTGGCGACCGAGGTGGTCAAGACGGTGCCGTCGGATCCGGGCCGTCCCGCGGAGACATTTCGGCTCTTCTTCCGGTCCCCCGACCGTCTCCGGGTCGAAGTGGGGGGAGCCCGGCCGAGAAAAGCCGTGATCAACGGCGACCGCCTCTGGGTTTTTCATCCCGATCTTGAGATCGTGGAACAGACGGCTCTTCCCGACGAACGCGCCCGCCGACGGGCCCTGTACGAACTGAGCTGGGGTCTGACGGGGCCGGTGCAGTCGCTGGTGCGGGGAATGAACCGGGAGTTGAAGGAGGATGCCGACGGCAGCCTGACGGTACGGCTCACCCCGGATTCCGACGAAGTGAGCCTGGACTGGATCGAAGCCCGGGTCGATCCCGCCACGTGGCTGGTGCGGGAGATGCGGATCAAGCAGCCCGGCCTCCCCCTCGTGCGCCTGGAAGTGGCTGACTGGGACCGGGAGACCGACCTTTCCGAAAGCGTCTTCGCCCTCGAGGTCCCCGCCGGTTGGGACGTCTTCGAGGAACTCGAACCAGGGCCCAACCCCGGATTGTAGATCTCATGAGCGCGATCGAAGCTGTCGGTTCCGGGATCCTGAGGATGTTGGAGGGGTTGGGGCAGACCCTCTTTATGCTCGGTCGCGGGCTGGGCTGGAGCCGTCAGGCGTGGCGGTATCGAGCCTTGATCGTGGAGCAGATGCTGTTCTGCGGGGTGGAAAGCCTGCCGGTGGTGGCGGTGGTCGCTTTTTTCGCGGGGATGATCACCTCTCTTCAGACCGGCACCGCCCTGGCCGATTTTCAACTGGAGGAGAGCATCGGCACCATCGTGGCGGTCTCGGTCTGCCGGGAAATGGGGCCGGTCTTCGCCGCGATCATCGTGGCGGCCAGGGTGGGATCGGCCCTGGCCGCCCAACTGGGAACGATGAAGGTCTCCGAGGAGATCGACGCCCTGGAGGCGATGTCGATCGACCCCGTGAAATATCTGGTGATGCCCCGCCTGGTGGGGTTGATCCTGATGATGCCGATCCTGGCTATGTTCTCGGACGTCATCGGCATTTCCGGGGGCGCCATCGTGGGCCGGCTTCAGATCGGAGTTCCTTATTCCACCTTTTTCGACCGGGCGGTCAAAAGCCTGGTCATGAAGGACATTTTGGTGGGGATACTGAAAACCACGGTTTTCGGGATCATCATCGGGTCGGTGGCCTGCCAGCAGGGGCTCACCACCCAGGCCGGCGCCCTGGGCGTGGGCCGTTCCACGACCCGGACGGTGGTCGTGTCCCTGATGTTCGTGCTCATGTTCAACTATTTCATCAGCGCGCTCTTCTACTGATGGCGGCGCGGCGGAGACGCACATGATCGTTCTTGACGACGTCTACAAGCGCTTCGGAGAGAATATGGTTCTCGACGGGGTCAGTCTCCGGGTCGGAGAAGGCGAACTGCTGGTGATCATCGGGGGCAGCGGTCAGGGCAAGTCGGTGATTCTCAAGCATATTCTCGGGTTCATGAAACCCGACCGGGGCCGCGTCATCGTCGACGGGGTCGACGTCTCCGCGGCCGGCAAGAGGGAACTCTACGAGGTCCGCAAAAACTACGGGGTTCTGTTTCAGTCGGCCGCGCTGCTGTATTCGCTCAGCATCGGCGAGAACCTGGCGCTTCCTCTGCGGGAGCACACCTCTCTTTCTCCGGCCGAGATCGCCGCCGTGATCGCGGAGCGTTTGAGCTGGGTGGATCTGGAAGGGGTGGAGGGGAAAATGCCTCCCGAGCTGAGCGGCGGGATGTTGAAACGGGCCGGCCTGGCCCGGGCCATCGTCCGCAACCCCGGGATCATTCTTTTCGACGAGCCGACCACGGGGCTCGACCCCGTGCTTTCGGCCAAAATCGGGGCGTTGATCAAATCGCTGCGCGGCCGGTTGCGCTTCAGCGGCGTGGCCGTCACCCACGATATGAACCTCGCGTATATGATTGGCGACCGAATCGCCATGCTCTATAATGGCAAAATTATCGAAATCGGCACCCCGGATGAGATCCGGGCCTCCACCAAACCGAGAGTGCAGGAGTTCATTCACGGGATGCCTTCCCTGATCGGTTGAGCTATGGGATTGTCGGCGGAAAAAAAGGTCGGGTTCGTCTTTTTCCTGGGCCTGTGCATCCTGGGGGTTTTCACGGTTCTGCTTACGGACGTCAATCTCTTCCGGAAGTATTACACCTTCGATGTCGTTTTCGACTCGGTGGGAGGGCTGGAACTGGGGGATTCGATCACCCTGGGGGGAATGGAGGTAGGGGAGGTAAAGAATATGAAGCTCGACAACGGCCGGATCCTGGTCACCCTGGCCGTCCGCACCGAGAACCGCATCCCCTACGGTTCCGAATTTCGGGTGGCGGACGTAGGCATGCTGGGAGGCAAGGTGGTCAGCGTCACCTGGCGGCAGGATGGGGGCGAATTCATCCCGTCCGGGGCCCGGATCGAAGGGCTCCCCAGCCAGGGGCTTTCCGACGCCCTGGCCAGTCTGGGGGAAGCCGGAGACAAGGTGGACGAAATTCTCGTCAGCGTGCGCAGTGTGGCCGAAAAAATCGACCAGGGCCAGGGCACGGTGGGGAAGTTGATCAACGAAGACGACGTCTATCAGGATGCCAAGGCCACCATAGCCGAACTCAGGGCCATCGTCGAAGAAAACCGCCGGAAGATCGCGGACCTGCTGGCCGACCTCAAGGAATCGGCTCCCCGCCTCAAGCAGACCCTGGCCAATGTCGAGGAGATAACCGCCAAGATCAACCAGGGGGAAGGGACGATCGGCAAGCTGATCAACGAGCCCGATATGTACGACGAGGCTCAAACCACCCTGGTTTCCGTGCGCGACGCCACCACCAAGCTCTCCAACTTCATGGCCAAGGCCGAGATGCTCAAGGTTTATCTGGGCGCCGAGGCCAACTACAACGTCTCCACCCAGCAACTCCTGACCAAGGCGTTTATCCAGGTGGAGCCCAACTCCAGCAAGATGTACCGGATCGCGGTGACGATGCTGAGCGGACCGGGGACCGAAGCCGACGTCAAGGACGACGTCGATTATCAGTTCGACGCCCAGATCGGCTTCAGGTTTTTCGACGATGTCCTCACCCTCCGCGGAGGGCTGCTGGAAGGCCGGGTCGGCGGTGGGATCGATGTCCGCCTCTACCAGCGGGATATCGTCGCCACCCTCGAAGCCCGCGATGTCTGGACCCACGAGAAGGACGAGCATATCGAGCCGTTTCTGATGCGCGGCTACGTCACCGCCTTTTTTCTCTGGGGGTTTTATGTCCGCGCCGGGGTTGACAACATCCTCGACGAACCCGCGCTTTACTGCGGCGGCGGACTCTTCATCGAGGAGCAGGACATCATCACCTTCTTCGGACTGCTCACCGCCACCCAATAGGAGGGCCCATGAAATACCGGATCGACAGGGAAGCCTACCGTTTCGACGCCGTTCTGGGGGGTCTGGCCCTGGTCTTCGCCGTCCTGGCGCTGGTTCTCTGTTCCTGGCTGTGGGTCTTTACCGGTGTTTTTCTGGCGCTCCTGCTCGGAGTGACGGCGTTTCTGCGCGAGTCGAACCGGGATGTCGCCTTCACCTCCGGCGAAATCGTCTCCCCGGCGACGGGCAAGGTCATCGTGGTCAGGGAGGAGGAGGAGACGGAGTTCGTCGGGGGATCGGCTAAGATGGTCAGCATCTTCATGTCCGTCACCGACGAGCACATCAACTACGCTCCCGTCTCCGGGAAAGTCGGATTTCTCCGGCACCGCCGCGGCGGTTTCCACCGGGCGTACCTGGAAGACGCCTTCGAACTCAACGAAGCCCAGTTGATCGGAATCGAGGCGGAGGGGGCGAAGGTCCTGGTCAAGCAGGTGGCCGGAATCATCGCCCGGAGGATAGTCTGCCGCTGCCGTCCCGGGCAGGTCGTGGAGGCGGGTGAAAAGATCGGGCTGATCCGGTTCGGCTCCCGCGTGGACCTGTATCTCCCCCCCCGTTCGATGCTCACGGTCGAGCCGGGGAGCAAGGTCGCGGGGGGGATCACCGTCATCGGACGCCTGCCTTGAAAACGGTGTACATCATCCCCAACCTCTTCACCAGCGCCAACATCTTCTGCGGTTCGGTCGCTCTCTGTCGGGTGGTTTCGGGGAAGCGGGCGGAGGACCTCTACCTGGCGGGCTGGCTGATCTTCCTGGCCATGATCCTCGATCTCTTCGACGGGCTGGTGGCCCGTCTCTGCCGGGCCACCAGCGCTTTCGGGGTCCAGTTCGATTCTCTGGCCGATTTCATCTCCTTCGGGGTCGCTCCCTCCTTCCTGGCGTACCGGATCACCCTCGACACGCTGGGCCCCCATGGGCGGTTGGGAATCGGCCTGGCGTTTCTTTATACGGTCTTTGTCGCCATCCGCCTGGCCCGCTTCAACACTCAAACCAGCGAGGACGAAAAAGACGATTTTTCGGGGATGCCCTGTCCGATAGCCGCGGCGCTCCTGGTTTCGGCCACCATGAGCATTCAGAAATTGGGGTGGCTGCAGGCCGGCAAGGTCATCCTCCCCGTCCTGGAAGGGTTTCTCTGCTTCATGATGGTGAGCCGGATCGCTTTTCCGGCGTTGGGGAGCCTCCAGCTCAACCGCCGCAAGCCGGTTTTTTACCTGACCGCGGTGGCGGTGGGAATTTTTCTCCTGCTGGTTCTGGGGTGGATCGGAATCTTTCTCGGGTTTCTGGGTTACGTGGTCTACAACTTTGCATACGGTTTCGAAGGCAAGGGGGGGGCGGGTCCGGCAAAGGCGGGGGAGGGCGGGTGAACAAGGCGGTTACGATCCTGGCCGGGACCGCGGTTGCCGCCGCGGTCCTGATCTGGGTGCTGGCATTCTCCTCCGGGAACCTGGAAGAGAGAAGGCGGGAAGGTCTTTCCCTCTTCGCCGCCGGCCGTTACGCGGCGGCGGCCGAACTTTTGGAAACCTGCCGACCCGATGCCTCGGTGCCCGTGGCCGAAGCGCTGGCCCTCTCCTGGGAAAAACTCGGAATCGAACCCGCCCGTCGGCTTGACATCTGGAGAAAACTGGCGGCGGATTCCCCGGCGGAAATCCGCGGCGAGGCGCTTGTACGCTTGGGGGCGGCGGCCCGGGAAGCCGGCGACGCAGACGAAGCGGAAAGGCACTTCGCCGAGGCCGTCTCCGCCGCCCCCGGATCTCCCGCCGCCGCCGCCGCCGCTCTGGCACTGGCCGAGCTGGCCGCCGCCGCCGGAGAAAACGCGATCGAGGCATACCGCTCGGTCATGGATTCCTTTCCGGGGACGCCTCAGGCCGCGGCCGCCGCCGAGAGCGTGGGGGCCCTCGACCTCGAGGCGCTTCTGCGGGGGAAAGGAGCCGAAGAATACCGCGTCCGCCCCGGCGATTCCCTGGCCGGGCTCGCCGCCGTCTTTAAAACCACGCCGGAGCTGCTCCGGCGCGTCAATCGGCTGAACGGCGACATGATCCGGGAGGGCCAGATCCTGCGGATTCCGCCGGGAACTTTTTCCGTGGTCGCCAGCAAGTCCGAAAACCGCCTGACCCTCCTCCGCGACGGAGATTTTTTCATGAGTTTCCCGGTGGGCACCGGCCGCGACAGCAGCAGCCCCGTCGGAGAATTCGAGATCGTCACCAAACTCGTCGATCCGGTCTGGTACAGCCGGGACGGGGAGATCCCGCCGGGCGACCCCCGCAATATTCTGGGTTCGCGCTGGTTGGGATTCGGCGAACCGTATGCGACTTTCGGGATTCACGGGACCACGCAGCCCGAGACGATAGGCACGCAAAGCAGTTCCGGGTGCATCCGGATGCTCAACGCCGACGTCGAGCTGCTCTTCGACCTGCTTCCCCGGGGAACGCGCGTGACCATCGTGGAATAAGGGGAGGAAGACGTGAAGGAAATTCAACTGAGGAAGGCCCTCCCCCCGGACGCCCAGGGGATCCGGGACCTGGTCAAATTCTACGCCGAAAAAGGCTGGATGCTGCCCCGCCCGCTCTCGGCCCTGTACGACACCATCAGAAATTTCTGGGTGTTGGAGCGCGGGGGGGAAATAGTCGGCTGCGCCGCGCTCAATATCTGCTGGGAAGATATGGCCGAAATCAGGTCGCTGGCCGTCGCCGACGAGTTCCGGGGAACGGGGTGGGGGAGGGTCCTGGTGAATAAATGCCTGGAGGAAGCGGAGGCATACAAGATCGCGCGCGTCTTCACCCTGACGTATGTCCCCGAATTTTTCCGGAAGCTGGGTTTCGAGGAGATCCCCAAGGAAGCGCTCCCGCACAAGATATGGAGGGATTGCCTCGACTGCCCCCATTTCCCCGACTGCAAGGAGGTCGCGCTCCAGCGCACGCTGGGATGAGCACCGGTCTTTTCTCATTCCCATCTTGCTTCTCCCCCCGCTTCAGGATATAATAATAAACTTTGGCCCCCCGGCTCCGGCGGGTGAAAGCATCCCGGTCCGGGGGATACGGAAGGGAGCGAGCGGAGAAGCGATAACGATGTGGGCGACAGTTCTCAGCACCGGGAAAATATTCGGGGGGCTCTTCCTCGGCTGGGGCATAGGCGCCAACGACTCCGCCAACGTCTTCGGGACCGCGGTCGCCACCAACTCGGTCCGGTTTCGGACCGCGGTGATCCTGATCGCGATCTTCGTCGTCTTCGGATCGATCCTGGAGGGGCCGAAGCTCTTCGACGAGATGAAGTTCTCCAAGCAATGCACCGACACCCTCGCCTTGATCGCCACCATGGCCGCGGCCCTGACCGTAACCTTCATCACCTATCTTTCCATCCCCACCTCCACTTCCCAGGCCGCGGTCGGCGCCTTCATGGGAATCGCCGTCGCCGGCGCCGGTGTCGGATCGGTGGACTGGGGTAAGTTCATGACGATGCTGATCTGCTGGATCGTCAACCCCATCGTTTCGGTTTTTCTCTGCATGGCTTTGCTTAAAATTTTCGGCCGGCTGCTCAACGTCTCCGTCAAGAGCCCCCGTGTGCGCGATCGGCTTATCCGCGGCGGTCTCATCGTCTTCGGGTGCTACGGGGCCTACGCTCTCGGGGCCAACAACGTCGTGGTCACCACGGCCCCCTACTACCATGCCGGGATGTTCGGCGCGGTCGGTTCCCCGGGCGCGGCCCGCCTGGCCGCGACCGTCGGGGGGATCAGCATCGCGGTCGGCGCGCTGACCTACAGCCGGAGGGTGATGCTGACCATCGGCAAGAAAATCACGCCGCTTTCTCCTTTTTCGGCTCTGATGGTGGTCCTGACCCACTCCCTGGCTCTCCATATCTTCACCCAGATGAAAGTTCCGGTGTCCTCCTCCCAGGCGGTGGTGGGGGCGGTGATCGGAGTCGGGCTCTACCACGGCGCCAAGACCGTCAACCGCCGGACCCTGGTCAATATCTTCTTGGGATGGCTGACGACGCCGCTGATCGCGGCCGCGCTTTCATTCGGGGGCGCCTGGCTGCTGGGCTGAGGAAAGTTCCCTATCCTAACAGCCCGCCCCGGGCCGCCGCCCAGGCTCCGATGATGGTCTTGCTGTCCCGGATCCGGCCCCGGTCGATCATCTCCAGAACCGCGGGGAAGGGCATGGTTGCGGGTTCCAGGTAGGTTTCGTCCCCCCCGCGGCGCTCGATCGGCTGCAATCCGGTGGCGATGTAGATATGTATGATCTCGTTGCTGTAGCCGAAAGCGGGGTAGTAGCTGATGAGAGGTCGGATCGTTTCGGCCCGAAAGGCGATCTCCTCCTCCAACTCCCGGCGGAGGCATTCCTCCGGAGATTCCCCGGCTTCCAGTTTCCCCGCCGGGAATTCCAGCGTGAAGGATTCGATCGCCTTCCGGAACTGGCGGACCATGACGACTTCTCCGGAAGGGAGTACGGGGATGGCGCAGGCGGCGCCCGGGTGCTCGAGCACCAGCCGGTGAGTTCTGCGCTGCCGAGCTCCTTCGATCAAGTGATCCTTGATTCGGAAAAAAGGCCCCTGAAACACCACCCGGCTTTCGATGGTCTTTTCGATCTTCGTCATTTTCTCCGGTCTCCGGTTGCCGTGCGGGGCGGGCTCCCGCCCTCGGTTCGGCCCCGAGTCTAACCTCCGTCGCCCGCCCCCCCCAAGTCAATTCTACCGGTTGCGGGCCGGTCGGCGCCGCCGCGGCCGGGCGGCCCGGCACAATCTGGGTTGAATCGCGCTCCGCCCTCATTTATAGTTCCCTTTTTATCCGGCACCAAGGAGCGTTGCCATGGGAATGACGATTGCGCAGAAGATCCTGGCGGCCCATTGCGGCCGCGGGGAAGTCAGGCCGGGGGAAGTGGTAATGGCCGGGATCGATCTCGCCCTCGGCAACGACGTCACCGCCCCTCTGGCGGTGGAGATCTTCCGGGACTCGGGGGTCGAGCGGGTTTTCGACCGGGAAAAAATCGCCATCGTCTTCGATCATTTCACTCCCAACAAGGATATCAAGACCGCCGAGAACACGCGGATGGTGCGTGCGTTCGCCCGCGAACAGGGGCTTGTGAATTTTTTCGATACGGGCCCGGCCGGGATCGAACACGCGCTGTTGCCCGAGAAAGGGCTGGTCGCGCCCGGAGACCTCGTGATCGGGGCCGATTCCCATACCTGCACCTACGGGGCCCTGGGAGCTTTCGCCACCGGGGTGGGAAGCACCGACCTGGCGGCGGCGATGATGGGGGGGAAGGCCTGGTTCCGGGTCCCCGCCACGGTCAGGTTCGAATGTTCCGGGACTCTGGATCCCTGGGTGGGGGGAAAGGACATCATCCTTTATATCATCGGGGAAAAGGGAGTGGACGGCGTTCGCTACGGAGCCATGGAGTTTTCCGGCGAAACCATCCGCGCCCTGGCCATGGACGGCCGTTTCACCATCTGCAACATGGCCATCGAAGCCGGGGCCAAAGTAGGAATCATCGAGCCCGACGAAATCACCCGCGCCTACGTCTCCGGGCGCGTCGACCGGCCCTGGACGGAATACCGCTCGGACGCCGACGCCGAATACGCCGAAATCATGGAAATCGACGTTTCCGGACTGGAGCCGCTGGTGGCGTGTCCGCCGCTTCCCTCCCGGGTCCGGGCCGCCCGGGACCTGGGGGACGTCCGGATCGATCAAGCCGTGATCGGTTCCTGCACCAACGGACGCATGGACGACCTCCGGGAAGCCGCGGCCGTCCTGGCCGGGAGAAAGGTGGCCCCGGGGGTCCGGACGCTGATTTTTCCGGGCACCCAGGCCATCTATCTGGAGGCCTTGCGGGAGGGTCTTCTGGAAAAATTCGTGGAGGCGGGGTGCGTGGTCTCGCCGCCGACCTGCGGCCCCTGCCTGGGGGGGCACATGGGGATTCTGGGCGACGGCGAGAAGGCGATCGCCACCACCAACCGAAATTTCGTGGGGCGCATGGGTCACCCGGGAAGCGAGGTTTATCTTTCCAATCCGGCGGTGGCGGCGGCGTCGGCCGTCGCCGGCCGGATCGCCGATCCGCGGGAAATCGTCGGCAAGGGGGCGAAATCATGAAGATCAGGGGAAAAATCTGGGTATTCGGGGACGATGTCAACACCGACGAGATCATCGCCGCCCGCTATCTGATCCATACCGATGCCGCCGAACTCGGCTCCAAGTTGATGGAGGATATCAGACCCGCTTTCGCCGAAACGGTCTCCCCGGGAGACATCATCGTCGCCGGCAAAAACTTCGGGTGCGGTTCTTCCCGGGAACACGCCCCCCTCAGCATCACCGGGGCCGGTATCGCCGCCGTCGTCGCCGAAAGCTTCGCCCGGATCTTCTACCGCAACGCCTTCAACACCGGGCTTCCCATCTTCGAACTGGAGGGAGCCGGGAAACTGCTGGCCGAGGGGAGCGAGATCGAGATCGATCCCACGACGGGGACCGTCAACGACCTGTCTTCCGGCAAGAGCTACCGGAGTTCGCCCATCCCCCCCTTCATGCAGGAACTGATCGCCCGGGGCGGCCTGATCCCCTACATGAAAAAGCACCTGGCGGAGGAACGGGGATGAGCGCGCTTCGAATAGCGGTTATCGGCGGCGATGGGATCGGGCCCGAAGTGGTGAAGCAGGGGCTGGGAGCGCTGGCGGCGGCCGCCGGGGCTACGGGCCTGCAATACTCCCTGGCCGAATTCGACCTGGGGGGGGACAACTACCTGGCGCGGGGCGGCGACCCCCGGAGGCCTTCGATTCCCGTCGTGACCCCGGAGGAGATCGAGACTCTCCGCGGGTTCGACGCCATCTATCTGGGCGCGGTCGGACACACCCGGGTGGCCCCCGGAATCATGGAACGGGGGTTGCTGCTCAAGCTGCGCTTCGAACTGGACCAGTACATCAATCTGCGGCCGGTCCGGCTTTTCCCGGGGGTGCCGTCGCCTCTGGCCGGAAAAGGCCCCGAAGATATCGATCTGGTGGTGATCCGGGAAAATACCGAGAGCCTGTACCTGGGGATGGGGGGCACCGCCCGGGAGGGAACGCCCCGGGAGGTCTCGACCCAGGAGATGCTTTCCACCCGTTTCGGCGTCGAACGCTGTCTCCGCTACGCTTTCGACACCGCCCGCCGCCGCCGGGAGGCCGGCAAACCGGGGCGCCTGACGTTGGTCCATAAGACCAACGTCCTCACCCACTGCGGCGGCACCTGGTTCCGGGCCTTCGAAGAACTCGGGGAACGGGACTACCCGGACGTGGAGCGCAACTATCACCACGTCGACGCCTGCTGCATGTACCTGGTCACGTCGCCCGAGCGCTACGACGTGGTGGTGACGGAAAACATGTTCGGGGATATCATCACCGACCTCGGAGCGGCGGTTTCGGGGGGGATGGGAATGGCGGCTTCGGGGAACATCAATCCCTCCGGCGTCGGCATGTTCGAACCGGTTCACGGCTCCGCCCCCGATATCGCCGGCCGGAACCGGGCCAATCCGATGGCGGCGATCGTTTCCATGGCCATGCTCCTGGAGGAGACCGGCCGGAACCGGGCTCTGCCCCAGGCGGTGCGGGCGGGGGAACTCGTATACGCCGCCGCGCTGGCGGTCTCTCCCCGTTTGGAGGGGGAAGGCATGGATCGGCTTCGACAGGGAACCCAAGAAGTAGGCCGGATGGTCGTCGAGGAGATCGGCGCCACCGGATCGGGAGGAGCGGCGGATGAGAAGTGATTACAACGTGGTCTTGGTGGGAATCGGGGCTGTCGGCGCGGAGATGCTGAAGGTTCTCGATCAGCGCCAGTTTCCGATCAACCAGTTGAAAATCCTGGCCCGGAGCACCCGGGAGGAAGAAATCAACGGGAAGATCTACCAGGTGACCGAAGGGCGCCCCGAGGAGTTCGACGGCGCTGATTTCGTGTTTTTCGCGGGAACCGAGGGAGCCAAGGGAGCATCGAAAACATACCTGCCCGAGGCCCGGAAACGCGGGGCCGTCTCCATCGACAACGGGGCCGATTTCCGTCTCGACCCGGAGGTTCCCCTGGTCGTGCCCGAGGTCAACCCCGAGGATATCCAGCGGCATCGGGGAATGATCGCCAGCCCCAATTGCTCCACCATCCAGATGGTCACGGCCCTGGCCCCCCTCCACCGGGAGAACCGGATCCGGCGGATCATCGCCTCCACCTACCAGGCGGTTTCGGGCTCGGGCCGGGACGCCGTGGAGGAACTCCGCTCCCAGTCCCCCCGGGTTCTGGCGGGGGAAAGCGATGTGGAAGCCCGGGTCTATCCCTACCGGATCGCCTTCAACGTCATCCCCCAGATCGGCGGTTTCGCGGAAGATGACTTCACCTCCGAAGAATGGAAGATGGACCGGGAGACGAAAAAAATCCTCCACGATCCCGAGATCATGGTCGCGGCCACGACCGTTCGGGTGCCGGTGTTCAATGTGCATTCCGAGTCGGTATACATCGAGACCGAAGAGCCCATTCCCCTGGATCGGGTCCGGGAACTGTTGGCCGCCGCTCCCGGGGTGGTGGTGATGGACAATCCCGCCGACCTGATCTATCCGACCTGCCTCGACGCCGACGGCAAGGATCCCGTGTACGTCGGGCGTATCCGCCGCGATCCTTACATCCCCGCGGGTCTGCACTTCTGGATCGTCTCCGATAACATCCGCAAGGGCGCGGCCCTCAACGTCATCCAGATCGCGGAAAAGATGATCGAGGAGGGCATGGTCTGATCGGAAGCCCGGGCGATGAAGCGGATACGTCTCCTCCTGGAATACGACGGGACCCCGTTTTCGGGTTGGCAGATCCAGCCGGGAAGGGACACGGTCCAGGAACGGCTCGAAACCGCGCTGGCCGAGGTGCTGGGGGAGAAGGTCCGGGTTCACGGCGCCGGGAGGACCGACGCCGGAGTGCACGCCTGGGGCCAGGTGGCCCATTTCGACACCCGCTCCGATCTGCCTCCACCGGCGATCCGGGCCGGGTGCAACCGGATCCTCCCCGCCGCGGTCGCGGTCCTGGCGGCGGAGGCCGCCCCCGAGGGTTTTCACTCCCGCTACCATGCCCTGGGCAAACGCTATCGGTATCTCATCCTCATCGGCCGCCCGATATCGCCTCTCCGGCGGAGCCGGGCCTGGCTCCGCCCGGCGGCGCTCGACGCCGGCGCGATGAGGAAAGCTTCCCGGCCGTTGCTGGGAAAACACGATTTCACCGCCTTCGCCGGCGCCGGCCGCCCGTTGCGCAACGGGATCAGGACCCTTTCCCGCCTGGACGTGGAAGAAGACGGGGAGTTGCTCGCGGTCGAGATCGAGGGGAGCGGTTTTCTCTACCGCATGGTCCGCAATATCGTCGGAACTTTGGCCGAGGTGGGAAGAGGGAAAATGCCCGCGTCCCGGGTCGAAGAAATACTTCGTTCGCGGGAACGGACCCAAGCCGGGCCCACCGCGCCTCCGAACGGTCTTTACCTGGTTTCGGTATCCTATCCGTTTCCCGTTTTCGGGGAGAAAATGATTTGCCCCTCGCGGTCCGATCTGCTAACTTTCCCGCTTGACTCCGCCCGGGAGTGCTGATAGCGTAACCTGCTTTGCAATGCGTTAAGGAATAAAGAGATGAAGACATATTCGGCAAAACCGGAAGAGATGACGCGCACATGGTACTTGGTGGACGCCGAGGGCCAGGTGCTGGGGCGGCTGGCGACCAGGATCGCCGATATCCTGCGCGGAAAAAACAAACCGATCTTCACGCCCCACGTGGACACCGGAGATTTCGTGGTCGTGGTCAACGCGGAAAAGGTCGTGGTCACCGGGCGCAAGAGCCAGCAGATGGAGTACCAGCGCTACAGCGGCTACCCGGGGGGGCTCAAGAGCGTCCCTTATAAGACCATGCTCAAGAACCACCCGGAACGGATCATCGAACACGCCGTCAAGGGCATGGTCCCGCACAACCGTTTGGGGCGCCAGGTGCTGAAGAAACTCAAGGTTTACGCCGGGCCCGCCCACCCGCATGAGGCCCAGCATCCCGAACCTCTGGTGCTTGATTAAGAGAACCTCTACCAGGATCAGGAGGAGATGAGCGATTCCGTCAAATTTTACGCGACCGGCCGGAGGAAGACCTCCGTGGCCAAGGTATGGATCGGCCCGGGCCTGGGCCGGATCACGGTGAACAACCAGGCGCTGGAAGATTATTTTCACCGCCCGTTGCTGCTCAAGCTGATTCAGGCCCCGCTGGCGGTCACCGAAAACGTAGGGCGCTTCGATGTCGTCGCCCAGGTCGACGGGGGCGGTAAAAGCGGGCAGGCCGGCGCCCTCAGCCACGGCATCGCCCGGGCGCTGGTCGAAGCCAATTCCTCGCTGCGCTCCCCGTTGAAAAGCGCGGGGCTGCTGACCCGGGATCCGCGCAAGAAGGAACGAAAAAAGTACGGCCAGCCCGGAGCCAGGAAGAAGTTCCAGTTCTCCAAGCGCTGAGGTTTGCTCAAGCAGAAGAGAAGAGGCTCCAGGCAGGTCCTGGAGCCTCTTTTTTCATACTAAGCTTCCGGGCTCTGTGATTAAATTCTACCCCAGGTTTTAAGGAGGAATCCCATGCTGAAAGTCGCCGTGGTCGGAGCGACCGGCTATACCGGAATCGAGATCGTCAAGCTCCTGCTCGGGCATCCCCGGGTGGAGATCGCCGCCTTGGCCGCGAAGGTCGACGGCCCCGTTCGGCTCCAGGACGAATTTCCCCAACTGCGCGGAAACGTCGATCTGACGGTGAAAAGCCTCGATGTCGCGGAAGTCGCGTCCGCCGCCGATTTCGTCTTTCTGGCCCTTCCCCACACGATCTCGATGCGTTTCGCCGCCGCCTTTCTGAAGGCGGGGAAGAAAGTGGTCGATCTTTCCGCCGATTACCGGTTCCGGGACGTTTCCGTCTTCGAACGGTGGTACGGGGCCGAGCATGTCGACCCGGAAGGAGTGGAGGAGGCGGTTTACGGGATGCCGGAGCTTTTCCGGGACGAGATCCGTTCCGCCCGCTTGGTAGGCAACCCCGGTTGCTACCCCACCGGGACCATTCTCGGTATCTACCCCGCCTTGAGCGCGGGTCTGGTTTCGGGAAAACGAGTGATCGTGGACGCCAAGACCGGCGTCACCGGCGCCGGGCGCAAGGCCAGTCTCCCCCTCCTTTTCCCCGAAGTGAACGAGAACTTCAAAGCCTACGGCCTGGTCACCCATAAACACACGCCCGAGATGGAGTACATCCTTTCCCGGGCCTGCGGAACCGGCGTCGAGGTGGAATTTTCCCCCCACCTGCTCCCGGTCAACCGGGGCATACTGGGAACCGTCTACCTGGACCTGATCCGTGACGTTTCCCCCGAAGAGGTGGAAGAGGCGTACCTCGACGCCTATCGGGGGGAGCCGTTCGTCCGGGTCTACCCCCGCGGCTCTCTCCCCGAACTGCGGGAAGCGGTGGGAAACAACACCTGCCGCCTCGGCTTGACGCTCAACCCGCGCACCCGCAGATTGATCGTGGTCACCGCCGTCGACAACCTCCTCAAGGGGGCGGCGGGGCAGGCGGTTCAGAACATGAACATCATGGAAGGCTTCGATGAAAAAACTGGACTTCCTGCCTGAAAGCGGGCCGCTGCGGCCGATCGAGGGCGGATTCACCGCCGCGCGGAAGTTCGTCGCCGCCGGGATCTCCTGCGGGATCAAGAGCGAGGACGTCCTCGACCTGGCCCTGCTGGTTTCGCTCCGCCCGGCTTCCGCCGCCGGAGCCTATACCACCAACTCGGCCGCGGCCGCTCCGGTTCGGCTCTGCCGGGAGCGGCTGGCCGACGGGGCGCTGCAGGCGGTGGTGGTCAACAGCGGCGCCGCCAATGCCTGCACCGGCCGGGAAGGCGATAGGGACGCGCGGTCGATGGCCGCCGCCGCCGCGCGGTGCCTGGGCCTGCCGGAAACTTCGGTGACCGCCTGTTCCACCGGGACCATCGGCCGCCGCCTCCCCCTGGACAGGATCCTCCCCGGAGTGGAGGTCCTGGCCGGGATCGTCGCTTCCGGGGGAAACGACCGGGCGGCGCAGGCGATCATGACCACCGACACCGTTCCCAAGGAAGCCGCGGTCGAGTTCGAACTGGAGGGAAAGACGGTCCGGGTGGGGGGCATGGCCAAGGGAGCGGGTATGATCCATCCCCGGCTCCGGGTGGGCGAGCCCTCTCCCCACGCCACCATGCTTTCCTTCATCTCGACCGACGCCGGGATAAGCGCCGGCGCTCTCCGCCGGGCGTTGGCCGGAAGCCTGGAACAGTCCTTCAACCGGGTCACGGTCGACGGCGATACCAGCACCAACGACACCGTGATCGTCATGGCCAACGGCGCCTGCGGAGCCGGCGTCGAAGAGGGGACTCCGGGCTGGGAGCTTTTCCGCCGGGCCCTCGACGCGGTAACCCACGAACTCGCCCGGGCCATCGCCGCCGACGGGGAAGGAGCGACCAAGCTCGTTCGGTTCGACGTAACCGGGGCCGCCGGGCCGGACGAAGCCCGGACGGTCGCGGCCGCGGTCGCCAACTCCCTGCTTCTGAAGTGCGCCCTCTTCGGGGAATCGCCCAACTGGGGGCGCGTTCTGGCCGCCATCGGCTATTCCGGAACCGGCGTGGAGCCGGAGACCGTTTCCGTCAGGCTCGACGGGATCGAAGTGGTCGCCGGCGGCCTGCTGACCGGGACCGACCCCGACGCGGTGGCGAAGGCCCTGAGCGCCGGCCGCTTGGATATCGTCATCGACCTGGGCCGGGGGAAGGACCGCGATTTCTACTACACCTGCGATATCTCCCACGAGTACGTGGGCATCAACCGTCATTGAGCGAGGAAGCAATGGAACGCTTTATCCGCAAGGCCGAAACCCTGATCGAGGCGCTTCCCTACATTCAGTCGTTCCAGCACAAGATCGTCGTGATCAAGCTGGGGGGCAGCGCCATGACCAACCCCGGGACCACCGCCGGGGTGTTGCGGGATATCGTCTTCATGGAAGCGGTGAAGATGAAGCCGGTTCTGATCCACGGTGGGGGATTCCTGATCAGCGAGCGGATGAAAAAGTCAGGCATCACCCCCCGCTTCGTGGAGGGGCTGCGCTGCACCGACGCCGATTGCATCCGCCTGGTGCATGAAGCTATGTCCGAAATCAACGCCGACCTGGTCGCCCGCATCGAGGCGGAAGGGGGACGGGCCGAAGGGCTGGTGGCCCGGCCCGATCCCGTGATCAGAGCCCGCCGCCACCTTCCCCTGCTCCCGGGGCCCGACGGTTTCAAGGTCCCCACCGACATCGGGTTCGTGGGCGAGATCGAATCGACCCGTCCCGGGACCCTGTTCCAGCTGACGGCGGACGATATCGTTCCGGTCATCGCCCCCTTGGGAAGAGACGAGGAAGGGAACGTCTATAACATCAACGGAGACATGATGGCGGGCGCGGTCGCCGCCGCTCTCGGCGCCGAAAAACTGGTTTTTCTCACCGATGTCGAGGGCATCATCCGGCTTCGGGAGGGAGAGGAGCCCATCCTGCTCTCTTCCCTGAACCGGAACGAAATCGCCAGCCTGCTCAAGGAGGGGGTGATCAGCGGGGGCATGATCCCCAAGGTCCGGTCGGGCCTGCAGGCGCTGGAAGGAGGAGTGCGCAAGGTGCACATCATCGACGGCAGGGTGAAGCATTCCCTGCTTCTGGAGATATTCACCGATCAGGGGATCGGCACCGAAATTTCCAACACCGATCAGGGAGAGACCGAAGCATGACGGCGGGAGCTGATCTCATCAAACAGTTCGACGGTTCGGTTCTCGGCACCTATACCCGCAATCCGGTCATGATCGAGCGGGGGCAGGGGAGCTGGGTATGGGACGTCGACGGGAACAGGTATCTGGATTTCTTCCCCGGCTGGGGGGTGAGCGGCCTCGGGCACTGCCACCCCCGCGTGGTCGAGGCGATCCGCGCGCAGGCGGGCAAGCTCCTGCATATGCCCAACAACTTCTACAACCCCCTGCAGGGGCGCCTGGCCGGCGAGATCGTCTCCCGGGCGTTCCCGGGCAAGGTTTTCTTCGGCAACAGCGGCGCCGAGGCCAACGAAGGCGCCCTCAAACTCGCCCGACGCTACGGGGCGCCTTCCGGCCGCTACGAAATCGTCACCATGCTCTCTTCTTTTCACGGCCGCACTCTGGCCACGGTGACCGCCACCGGCCAGGAAAAGTACCACTCCGGTTTCGGCCCCATGATCCCCGGCTTCCGCTATGTCCCCTACAACGACATCGAGGCGCTGCGGGCGGCGGTGACCGACAAGACCGTGGCGGTGATGCTGGAGCTGGTTCAGGGCGAAGGGGGGGTGCGCCCGGCGACAGCCGGGTTCGCGTCGGCGGTGCGGGAACTCTGCGATGAAAACGATCTGGTCATGATCGTGGACGAGGTCCAGACCGGGATGGGCAGGGTGGGGGACTGGTTCGCCTGCCGGGCCTACGGGGTTCTCCCCGACGTCATGACCCTGGCCAAGGCCCTGGGCGGCGGGGTCCCCATCGGGGCCTTCGTGGCCGGAGAGAAGTTCGCCGGAGTGCTCGCGCCCGGCACACATGCTTCGACGTTCGGGGGCAATCCCCTCGCCTGCGCCGCCGGTCTGGCCGTCTTCGAGGCCATGGAGGAAGAGGGGGTCATCGCCAATACCCGCGAACTGGGCGCCTATATCGAGGGCCGCTTCCGGGAACTGGCCGCCCGCATCCCCTCGATCAGGGAAGTCCGCGGCCGCGGGCTGATGCTGGGGCTGGAACTCGATTTCCCCGGGGCCGAGATCGCGGCGGAATGTCTCGATCGGGGAGTGATCATCAACTGCACCGCGGGCAACGTCCTCAGGGTCATGCCCGCCTTGAACGCAACCCGGGAGGAAGCCGATATCGCCATCGAGGCCATGGAGAAGGCGCTCTCCGCCCGGTCCGAGCCCGCGCGTTCCGAGAAGGGAGGTAACGATCGATGAGCAAAGTCGTGCTCGCGTATTCCGGGGGCCTGGACACCTCGGTGATCCTGACCTGGCTCAAGGAGGAAAAAGGGCTCGACGTCGTCGCCTATATCGCCGATGTCGGCCAGAACGAGGAAGTGGAGGAAGCCGCGGAAAAAGCCCGGCGCACCGGCGCCAGCGCCGTTTACGTCGAGGACCTCAAGGAAGAGTTCGCCCGCGATTTCATTTTTCCCGCCCTCCAGGCCAACGCGGTCTACGAAGGCACCTACCTGCTGGGAACCGCCCTCGCCCGGCCGCTGATCGCCAAGCGGCACGTGGAGATCGCCCGGAGGGAAGGAGCCGAATACGTCTCCCACGGGGCCACCGGCAAGGGCAACGATCAGTGCCGCTTCGAGATAACCTTCCAGACCCTGGAACCCTCCCTGAAGATCATCGCCCCGTGGAGGGAATGGGATTTCAAGGGACGTTCGGACCTGATCGCCTACGCCCGGGAACACGGGATCCCCACGCCGGTGACGGCGGAGAAGCCCTACAGCATGGACCGCAACCTGCTGCATATCAGTTTCGAGGGCGGGATTCTCGAGGACCCCTGGACGCAGCCGGACGAGGATATGTTCGTGCTTTCGGTTTCTCCCGAAAAGGCCCCCGACCGCCCGACCTATATCGAGATCGAGTTCGAGCGGGGCGTTCCCGCGGCCGTGGACGGGAAGCGGCTCTCCCCGGCGGATCTGGTGGCGGAGCTGAACCGGCTCGGAGGGGAAAACGGGATCGGCCGGATCGATATCGTCGAGAACCGTTTTACGGGGATGAAGGACCGCGGCGTCTACGAAACCCCGGGCGGTACCATCCTCCATATCGCTCACCGCGCCCTGGAATCGATCACGCTCGACCGGGAAGTCATGCATTTCAAGGACAGCCTGATCACACGCTACTCCGAGGGGGTCTACAACGGCTTCTGGTACGCCCCGGAAATGGAACTGCTCCGGAAAACAGTGGCCGCCACCCAGGAGTCCGTGAACGGGACCGTGCGCTGCAAGCTCTACAAGGGGAACTGCATGGTGGTCGGCCGGAAAAGCCCGACCAGCCTGTATTCCCCCGGGATCGTCTCCTTCGAGAAAGCGGGAGGATACCGTCAGAGCGACGCCACCGGTTTCATCCGCCTCAACGCTCTCCGGCTCCGGATCAAGGCTCAATTGGAGCGGGAGCGCGAGGATCGGGGGTAGGCGGACGAGGTTGGGGTGACACCCCCGGCCGCGATGGTGTACCATAAAAAAACGTTCGATCAGGGAGGAGAGATGAACCGTAAATTGTGGGGAGGAAGGTTCCGCAAACGCACCGATCCTCTTCTGGAAGCGTTCAGCCGTTCGCTCTCCTTCGACCGGCGGCTTTTCCAGGCCGACGTCGCCGCCGGCCGGGCGCACGCGGAAGCGCTCGCCGCCGCCGGTCATCTCACCGCCGGGGAAATGCGTCGGCTGACCGAGGCCTTGGGCGAGATCGGGGAAGATATCGCCTCGGGCCGGCTCGGGACCGGCGGGGACCATGAGGATATTCATTCCCTGGTCCTGGACGAACTGGTGCGCCGGACCGGCGAGGCGGGGAAGAAGCTCCATGCCGGCCGCAGCCGCAACGACCTGGTCTCCCTCGACACGCGCCTCTACCTGCGGGAAGCCGCCGGTTCGCTGAGAGCGGCCCTGGCGGATCTTCAGGAAGCGCTGGTGAGCAAGGGGGAAGAGTACGCCGATCTGATCTTTCCGGGGTTGACCCATACCCAGCACGCTCAGCTGGTGCTTTTCCCCCACCACTGCCTGGCGTACGTGGAAATGCTCGAGCGGGACAAGGGCCGCTTCGCCGACGCTTCGGCACGGGCGGACGTGATGCCGGCTGGTTCGGCGGCCATGGCCGGGTCGAGTCTCGGCCTGGATGTCCGCCTGCTCGCCTCCCGGCTGGGGTTCGGGAGCGTCTGCGCCAACAGCATGGACGCGGTTTCCGACCGTGATTTCGTCATCGAGTTCCTGGGGGCGTGCGCGATCGCGGGCATGCACCTCTCCCGCCTCTGCGAGGAACTGGTCTGGTGGAGTTCGAGCGAGATCGGGTTCGTACGTCTCGACGAAGCCTACTGCACCGGGAGCAGCTTTCTCCCCCAGAAGCTGAACCCGGACTCGGCCGAACTTATCCGGGGAAAGACCGGGCGTCTTTACGGCAACCTGGTCGCGGTGCTGACGGTAATGAAGGGGCTGCCCCTCACCTACAACCGCGACATGCAGGAAGACAAGGAACCGCTCTTCGATTCCGCCGAGACCCTCGCCGCCGCTCTGCCGCTGCTGGCCGGGGTCGTCCGCACCCTGGTCGTCGACCGCTCCGCCGTGGAGCGGGCGCTGGCGGGAGACTGCTCCGCCGCCAGCGACCTGGCCGAGTACCTGGTGGCCCGGGGGATACCCTTCCGCGAAGCCCACGACCTGGTGGGAGCCCTGGTGCGCGATTGCCTCCGGCGCGGCCGGGGCCTGGAGGATCTGACCCTGGAGGACCTGCGGCGGTACTCCGCGGTCTTTGCCGCCGACGCTCTCGGCCTCCTCACCCCCGAGGGGAGCCTGCGGGCCAAAACCACGTACGGTTCGACCGCGCCCGCGCAGGTGAAACGGAGCCTGCGCCGGTGGAGGCGGAAGCTGGGGAGGCGGTCGGAAGGATGAACCTGCCCGTCAACAGCGATTACTGGAGCTACCGGGGGGGGGAACTCTATTGCGAGGACGTGGCCCTTTCCCGGATCGCCGAGCGGTTCGGGACCCCCACCTACGTCTACAGCCGGGGCCATCTGGAGGGGAAGTTCAAGGAGGTGGAACGGGCGTGGCGGGGTCGCCGGCACCTGGTCTGTTTCTCCCTGAAAAGCAACAGCAGCCTGGCCGTGGCCGCGGTTCTGGCCCGTCTCGGGGCGGGCGTCGACGTCGTTTCGGGGGGGGAACTCTACCGCGCCCTGAAAGCCGGTTTTCCCGCGGCCAAGACGGTTTTCGCCGGGGTGGGTAAAACGTCCCGGGAGATCCGGGAAGCGCTCAAGGCCGGCATCCTCTTCTTTACCGTGGAATCGTTTTCCGAGCTGGAGGAGATCGACGGCATCGCCGGGAAAATGGGGGCGCAGGCCCCGGTGGCGTTTCGGGTGACGCCGGACGTCGACCCCAAAACCCACCGGTACATCACCACCGGAAAAGCCGAAAACAAGTTCGGCTTCGATCTGGAGCACGCCCGGGAAGTCTATCTGAGCTGCCGCCGCCTGGGGGCGGTCAAGCCGGTGGGGATACAGATGCACATCGGGTCTCAGATCCGCAGCGCCGGCCCCTACGTCGAAGCGGTGGAGAAGCTCGCGGCCCTGGTCCGGGGTTTGAAGCGGGAAGGGGTGGGGATCAGGTACCTGGACATCGGGGGGGGGATGGGGATCAGCTACGGGGGAGAGGAGGTGCCGGCCATGGTCGAATACGCCGAAGCGCTGCGGCCGGTCCTGGCCGGTCTGCCGGTTTCGATCGTTCTCGAGCCGGGAAGGTACCTGACCGGCAACTGCGGCTGCCTCCTGGCCAAGGTTCTGCACCTGAAACGGAAGGCCAAGAAAAATTTCGCGGTCATCGACGCGGGAATGAACGACCTCATCCGGCCGGCCCTCTACAACGCCGAGCACGCCATCGTCCCCGTTTCCGAAAAAACGGCTCCGGCCGTAAAGGTGGACGTGGTCGGGCCCATCTGCGAAACCGGGGACACCATGGGGAAGGACCGCATGTTTCCCGAGCCCGCTCCGGGAGACCTGGTGGCGGTTTTGAGCGCGGGGGCGTACGGGTTCGTCATGGCTTCGACCTACAATTCCAGGCCCCGGCCCGCCGAAGTCATGGTGCATGGAGGCGAATGCGAGCTGGTGCGGCGCCGGGAAACCTACCGAGACCTGGTTAAGGGGGAAAAAATCCCCTCTTTTTCGGAGAAAGAGTAAGGGGGCGGGGGAGCGAACCGATGAAACTGACCTTCACGAAGATGCAGGGCGCCGGCAACGACTTCGTCCTGGTGGAGAACCGGGACGGCGCGCTGGATTTCACCCCGGAACTGATCCGGAGGTTGTGCGACCGCCATTACGGGATCGGCGCCGACGGGGTGATCTGCGCCGAGAATTCCGAGGTCGCGGACCTGAAAATGAGGATCTTCAACTCCGACGGCTCGGAACCGGAAATGTGCGGCAACGGGATCCGGTGCTTCGCCCGCTGGGCCCGGGAAAAGTGGCTGGTGGACGAGGACGAGTTCACGGTCGAGACCCTGGCCGGGATCGTCCGGCCGGTCCTGGTCGGAGAAGAGGTGCGGGTGGACATGGGCGCCCCGGTTCTGAACGGGCCCGAGATCCCGGTCAACCTCCCCGGGGAGGTGGTCCTTCACCCGGCGGTGTTCGCCGGCAAAACCGTTGCCATCACCTGCGTCTCCATGGGCAACCCCCACTGCGTGATTTTTCTGGAAGACGGCGAGCCCTCGCCGGTCGCCGAACTGGGGCCGGCGGTGGAGATCGATCCGCTCTTCCCCAATAAAACCAATGTCGAATTCGTGAAAGTGCTCCCCGGGGAGGAGCTGTCGGTCGACGTCTGGGAACGCGGCGCCGGCATCACGCTGGCCTGCGGCACCGGCGCCTGCGCCGCCCTGGTGGCGGCGCATCTGGCCGGGCGCTCCGGGCGCGCCGCCACGATCCGCCTTCCCGGGGGCACCCTGGACGTTTCCTGGGAAGAGGACGGCCGGGTGCTGATGACCGGCCCCGCCGAATTCGTCTTCAAGGGAGAGATGCCGCTCCCGCCCCGGTGAAGACCGAGCCCGGGCCGACGGCGAGAGACGCAAGGAGAAGAACGATGATAAGCGGTTCCATGGTAGCGATCGTGACCCCGTTTCGGAACGGGGAGGTCGATTTCGAGAAACTGGGCGAGCTGGTGGAATTTCAGATACTGGGCGGCACCGACGCCGTCGTCCCCTGCGGCACCACCGGCGAATCGGCGACGTTGACGCACGAGGAGCACGACCGTGTGGTCGAGTTCGTGGTCGAAAAGGTCGCGGGCCGGATCAAGGTCATAGCCGGCGCCGGCTCCAACAGCACGTTGGAAGCGCTGAGGCTGACCCGGCACGCCCAGGACGTAGGGGCGGACGCCGCCCTGGTCATTACCCCTTACTACAACAAGCCCACCCAGCGGGGGATGATCAAGCACTTCGAACTGTTGGCCGAGCGGACCGAAATCCCCCTGGTTCTCTACAACGTTCCCGGCCGTACGGGGGTGCGCCTGGAGCCTCCCACCGTGGCCCGCCTCTCCGCCCTGGACACGGTGGTGGCGATCAAGGAAGCGTGCGGATCGGTCGATCAGGTCAGCCAGATCCTCAATCTCTGCGACATCACCGTCCTCTCGGGCGACGACATGCTCACCCTGCCCATGATCAGCGTCGGAGCCAAGGGGGTGATCTCGGTGGCGGCCAATATCGTGCCGGCCGAAGTCGCCGCCATGGTCCATGCCGCCCTCGAGGGCCGATGGGAAGACGCCCGCCGGGGGCATTTCGACCTCTACAACCTCTTTCAGGGGATGTTCATAGAAACCAACCCCATTCCGGTGAAAACGGCCCTGGCCCTGATGGGCCGCATCACGGAGGAGTTCCGCCTCCCCATCTGCTCGATGAGCGAGGCCAACCGGGAAAAACTGGAATCGCTTCTGCGCGGCTATGCGCTGCTGCCGTGACGTTCGGAGAGAAAGCATGAAGACGCTCAAGATTACGGTCTGCGGGGCCGCGGGAAGGATGGGGAGAAAAATCGTGGCTTTCGCCGCCGCCGATCCCGCCCTGGAGGTTGTGGGGGCGGTCGAGGCCGCCGGCTCCGAATCCCGCGGCCGGGACGTGGGCGAACTGGCCGGCGCCGGCCCCCTGGGAGTGGCCGTCTCCTCGGAGATGGAACCCGCCTTCCGGGCGGCGGATGCGGTCGTGGATTTTTCCTCGGCCGCCGGCGCCCCTGCCGTCGCCGCCCTGGCCGCCCGGCTGAAAAAGCCCCTGGTGGTGGGAACGACCGGCCTGGACCCGGATTCCGTGACCGCCCTGGAGAAGGCCTCCCGGGAGATCCCGGTGGTGTACGCCTCCAACATGAGCGTGGGAATGAACCTCCTCTTCCGCCTGGTGGAGGACGCCGCCCGGGCTTTGGGTCCGGAGTACGACATCGAGATCGTCGAAGCCCACCACCGGTTCAAGAAGGACGCTCCCAGCGGCACCGCCCGGACGCTCTGCGCACGCGCGGCCCGGGGCCGGGGCGAAGACCCCGCGGCCGTCTCCGTCTGCGGCCGGGAGGGGATGACGGGGGAGCGGCCGTCCGGCCAGATCGGGCTTCACGCCGTCAGAGCCGGGGACATCGTCGGCGACCACACCGTCTATTTCTCCAACCTGGGGGAGCGGCTGGAACTGACCCACCGCGCCCACAGCCGGGACACGTTCGCCCGGGGGGCCCTGCGGGCGGCCTTGTTCGCCGCCGCGGCATCTCCCGGCCTCTATACCATGGAAGACGTCATCTTCGGAGCAAGAAAGGAGCCCTGAACATGTTCGCCACCGTCAAATGCAAATTGGACCTGCTTTTCGATGAGGGGTTCAGCAGCCGCTATCCCAGCAGCCAGATAGCCTGGGAGCGCCTGCGGACCGAGGAAAAAGTGCTGCTGAAAAAAATAGTGGGGGGAAAACTGGAACGGCAGATTCTGGCCGTTCCCGACAAGCTCGGCGTATATTTCCGGGACATCCCCGTCGTCGACGACTACTGCCGGTTTCACGAAGGCGAGATCTGCAAGGGGGAGGAATGAACGCCGAAGCCTCGCGGAGGCTGAAACGGCTTCCCCCCTACCTCTTTGCCGAGATCGACCGGGTCAAGCGCCGGCTCCGCGGCCAGGGGCGCGACCTGATCGACCTGGGCGTGGGCGATCCCGATACCCCCACTCCGAGCCACATCGTCGATGCCCTCTGCCGGGCCTCCCGCGACCCCGAAAACCACCGCTACGCCCTGGATGCGGGGATGCCGGCGCTGCGCGAGGCCATCGCCGCCTGGTACCGCCGCCGATTCGAGGTCGAGCTGGACCCCGTCTCCGAGGTGCTGCCCCTGATCGGCTCCAAGGAAGGGATCGGGCACCTGCCCCTGGCTTTCGTCGACCCCGGCGACGCCGTTCTGATTCCGGAGCCGGGCTACCCGGTGTATCAGGCCGGCACCATCTTCGCCGGGGGAGAACCGGTCTTCATGCCCCTGCGGCGGGAGAACGGCTTCCTCCCCGACTTTTCCGCCGTCGAGGCCGCTGCCGCCGACCGGGCGCGGATCCTCTGGATCAACTATCCCAACAACCCCACCGCCGCGGTCTGCGATCTCTCCTTCTTCGCCGAGGCTGTCGAATTCGCCGCCCGCCGGGGGATTATCGTGGCTCACGACGCCGCCTACACCGAGCTGGCTTTCGACGGCTTTCGGCCCCCCAGTTTCCTCCAGGTCCCGGGCGCCAGGGAGACCGGAATCGAGTTTCATTCCCTTTCCAAGACCTATAGCATGACCGGGTGGCGCATCAGTTTCGCGGTCGGCAACGCCGAGGTCCTGGCGGGCCTGGCCCGGGTCAAATCCAACCTCGATTCGGGGATATTCCAAGCGGTGCAGGTGGCGGGTATAGCCGCGCTCACCGGCCCCCAGGACTACCTGGCCGAGCTTCTGGCCGTCTACCGGGACCGCCGGGACCTTCTCGTCGACGGCCTCCGGAACCTGGGCTGGGAAGTGGATCTTCCCCGGGCCACCTTCTATGTCTGGTGCCCGGTCCCGCCCGGGCGGACCTCGTCCGGTTTCACGCAGCTGCTCTTGGAAGAAGCCGGGATCGTGACCACCCCGGGCGTAGGGCTGGGGCCTTCGGGGGAGGGCTATATCCGGATGGCGTTGACCCGTCCCCGCGAGGAGATCGCCGAGGCGCTGCGGCGCCTGGAGAAGCTGGAACTGAAATGGGCGTGACGGAGCCTTCATCGTGAAAGCCTACCTTTCCCTGGGCTCCAACCTGGGCGACCGCCGGGAGTTTATCCGGCGGGGGATCGCGGCGGTGGCCTCGTTCCCCGACACCGCCGTGGTCGCGGAGTCGCCCTGGTTCGAAACCGCTCCCCGGGAGACCGGGGACCAGCCCGACTTCATCAACCTGGTTCTGAAAATCGAAACTTCCCTGGGGCCGGAAGCGCTTCTGGAGGCGTGCCTGTCGGCGGAGCGGGCGCTGGGCCGCCGGCGGGGCCGCGACCGGGGGCCCCGGGAGATCGATATCGACATCGTTTTCTACGGAACGCAGGTGCGCACGTCCCCGCCCATTCTCCCTCACCCGCGCTACCGCGCCCGGCGTTTCGTCCTCGAGCCGCTCCAGCGCCTGGACCCCGGTCTGACCGATCCGGTCACCGGCGAGGCCGTGGGCGAATTATTGGGCGAAGTCTCCGAACAAGCGGTCCGGGAACTGGCCGGATCGGGGAAGGGAAGATGAACGAAGGCGCGGATAAACGGGTGACGGCGGCGTCCCTGAAGGGGATGAAGGCTTCCGGAAAAAAAATCGTGGTCGTAACCGGCTACGACTACCCCCTGGCGCGGATCCTCGACCGCAGCGGGGTGGACGTCGTTCTGGTCGGCGATTCCCTGGGAATGGTGGTTCTCGGCCACGAATCCACCGTCCCGGTGACCATGGCCGACATGGTCCACCATACCCGGGCGGTGGCCCGGGGTTGCCGCCGGGCCCTGATCACCGCCGATCTCCCCTTCCTCAGCTGCGACCTCGGCCCCGACGAGGCGGTCAGGAACGCGGGGCGCTTGGTCCAGGAAGGCGGGGCCCACACGGTCAAGGTCGAAGGCGGAGCGGAGATGGGGGAGGTGGTTTCGAGGATCGTGGCCGCCGACATTCCGGTCATGGGGCACATCGGCCTCACTCCCCAATCGATATTGAGGCTGGGGAGCTACCAGGTCCAGGGCCGCGGCCCGGAAGCGGCCCGGCGCCTGCTGGGAGATGCCCGGGCCCTGGAAAGCGCCGGGGCCTTCGCCGTCGTTCTGGAATGCGTACCCGGGGAACTGGCCGCCGAGATCACCGGCGAGCTCTCCATACCCACCATCGGCATCGGCGCCGGTCCCTCCTGCGACGGGCAGGTGCTGGTCGCCCACGATCTCCTGGGGATGTTCGACGAGTTCCGGCCCACCTTCGTCAAGCGCTACGCCGAGATCGGGCAGGAGATCGCCCGGGCCGTGGGCGAGTACGCCCGGGAAGTCCGGGACGGCACGTTCCCCGGGCCGGAGCAGACCTTTCAGTGAGCCCCGGGATGGAGGTCGTAGCTTCGCCGGCGGAAATCCAGCGGATCTGCCTGGGTCACCGGATCGGGGGGAGGAGCATCGGGTTTGTTCCCACCATGGGGTACCTCCACGCCGGGCATACCAGCCTGATGAAGCTGGCCCGCCCCCGCGTCGACGTCCTGGTCGTCTCTATTTTCGTCAACCCCGCCCAGTTCGGGCCGCGGGAGGATCTGGCCTCCTACCCCCGGGATCTGGAGCGCGATCTCGCCCTCTGCCGCGCCGAAGGGGTCGACATCGTCTTCACCCCCGGCTCGGCGGACGTCTACCCGCCCGGGTATTCCACCTGGGTCGAGGAAACGCGCCTGAGCGCGGGCCTCTGCGGGGCCTCCCGCCCCGGTCATTTCCGGGGCGTCGCCACCGTGGTCCTGAAGCTTTTCAACCTGGTCGTCCCCACCCTGGCGGTCTTCGGGAGCAAGGACTATCAGCAGGCCCGGGTGGTAGCCAAGATGGTCGGGGATCTCGACCTGCCGGTGGAGGTCGTCACCGCCCCCATCGTCCGCGAACCCGACGGCTTGGCCATGTCTTCGCGCAACCGTTATCTCTCGGGGGCGGAACGGGAACAGGCACTCTGCCTCTTCCATGCGCTGGAGCGGGCCCGGGCCCTTTTCGCGGCCGGGGAACGCTCGGCCGCCGCGATCATCGCCGCCATGTCCGCGGAGATCGCGGCCGCGCCTTCGGCCCGGATCGATTACGTCGAAGTCCGGGACGCCGAGACCCTGGAGCCGGTCGAGGCCCTGGAGCGCCCGGCCGTGGCGGCGCTGGCCGTCTTCATCGGCTCCACCCGCCTGATCGACAACGCCGTTCTCGGCGCCTAGCGTTCCGCTCTGTGCTTTTCTCGACCGTGAAGGACATGAAGATCGTGAAGGTGGGTGTCGGATCTACTCTATGCTCTCTGCTCCATGCTCTTTGCCTTCCTGAACCCCGAACCCTGAACCCTCTTCCCCGCTCCGGCGGTTAAATCTTTCCCCCTTCTCAGTCGATCGGAGTAATCTGTGGTAAAGGCCGAGCGGGGGGAACGGTCTGAGTTTCGCCGCATGAGGACGCAGGTTGTCGGCCTGGGGGATGCGTCATGAGCCCGGAGTCGAATGTCGCGCAAGATACGGTCCCGGACGGCGCCCGGGCAGGCTATGTTCCGGTAACGGGCGGAAGGGTCTGGTACCGGATAGCGGGGCAGGGGGCCCCGGGGGTTCCTCTTTTGGTCCTGCACGGGGGGCCGGGCGCTTCTTGTGACTACCTCGAACCGCTGCGGGGATTGTCCGACGAACGCCCCGTCGCTTTCTACGACCAGCTCGGGTGCGGAAATTCCGACCGGCCCGAGGACACCGCCCTCTGGAGCGTCGAGCGTTACGTAGAGGAACTCCACCAGGTCCGGGAGGCCCTCGGCTTGGAGGAGGTTCATATTTTCGGGCAGTCGTGGGGGACGGCGCTGGCCGTGGACTACCTCCTGGAACGCGGGGCTGATGGCGTTCACAGCCTGGTCTTGTCCGGTCCCCTGCTCAGCACTTCCCGCTGGATCGCCGACCAGGAAAAACACGTGTCGAAGCTGCCCGCTACCACGCGCGCCGTCATCGAGGAGTGCGAGGCTTCGGGGGATTTCGATTCCCCTCGATACCGGGAAGCGATGATGGAGTACTACCGTCTCCACGTCTGCCGTCTCGACCCCTGGCCCGACTGCCTCAACGGAACGATCGAAAAGCTCAACGTTCCGCTCTACCGCTACATGTGGGGCCCCAGCGAATTTACCGTCAACGGCACCCTCAAGAACTACGAGCGGGTGGAGAGGCTGAAAGAGATAACCGTTCCGGTTTTATTCACCTGCGGGGGCGCCGACGAGGCGACCCCGGAGACGACCCGATACTACCGCGACCATCTTCCCGGTTCCCAGATCCGCGTCTTTGCCGGCGCGTCCCACGAGCACCACCTGGAGCACCCCGAAGAGTATCTGGAAACGGTCAGGGAGTTTCTCCGCCGGGCGGAGCCGGGAAAAAACGATGCGCATGGATTTAAATCTCAAATGTAAACTTATAGAGAATGTAGGGGGGGATAGGATAGTGGGATATTAGTCAGAACTATCATACCAAAATACGATAGCCTGAGTAGACTTAGTCTATAGATGTCGGAAGCCACTCTTCTGACATCATTTATATGAACGGGAAAAAATCGGAATATTTCTTGTCAGATATTCTTAATGAGAGTTATCATATAGATAGGAGGAGGACTAATGTTTTATTCAGGGTCCTCGGTGCGCTGGATAGTGGTCTACGCCCGGTCTTGGAATATTGCCCAAACCGGGTTTTTTTCTTGAACGGCAAGCCGGAAGTAACTTGTTGGGTGTGAAACAATATAATTCGGCAAGAAAGAGATTTGACCTGTGGAAGGATGTTTTCCCGAATATCGCTTACATGACATATGTCAGGGAACTTCGATCGGTTTTACATGGCTGTAGCACTGTCTTGGACGTTGGCTGCGGCGGTTCGTCCCCTCTGAGATTTGTTGATGCCCTCAGTTTAGTCGGGGTGGAAGGTTGGCGGCCTAACGTATTGAAAGCTGTCGAAGATGGGACGCATGATACTGTTTTTGAAGGAAGGGCAGAAGAGATCGGTGGATTGTTCGCAGATAATCAGTTTGAAGCCGTCGTAGCTCTCGATGTCGTCGAACACCTGGTGAAGGATAAAGGGGCGCAGTTTCTCAAAGAACTGGAACGGGTCGCCAGTAAACTGGTGGTGGTTTTGACCCCTAACGGTTTTCTTCCCCAGCACAGCGCGGATGGCGATTTAGAGGAGCACCTTTCCGGATGGACAGTAACGGAAATGACCGAGCTGGGGTATGAAGTTACCGGAATGTATGGATACAAGAATCTGCGCGGCGAATGCCAGAACCTGAAAGGTCGACCGAAATTCGTCTGGGGAGTCATTTCGGAATTTACGCATTATTTGTATACACGGAAACATCCTCAAAGTGCCGCAGCTTTATTTTGCGTGAAGAGAATCAGCGGGTAAGACGCTTTATATTGTTTGATGACGAAAAGAATGCAGTTACTCCGGGAGGAATGCTTGTGAGAAAGCCACTTCGCGTATTGGCTATAGTTATAGTCGGGGTTATTTCAGAAATTAGTTTTTTAACGGTTCCTTACGCCCAGGGCGCTATAGGCGATGACAATTGGTTCAGCGTGGACCCCAATCCGAACGCCATAGTCTTCATGGTGACCTGCGACGGCCCGGAAAATGTTTACGTGGGGGGATGGTTCACCAGGGTCGGGACGACCACGGCCAACGACGTAGCAAAATGGAACGGGTCTGCATGGTCGACGTTCGGTTCCGGAATGAACAACAGCGTCGAGGCGTTCGCGCCTGATGGTGCGGGTAATGTTTATGCGTCCGGATCCTTTACGACGGCCGGTGGGAGTTCGGCCAATTACGTGGCCAAATGGGACGGCGCGGCGTGGTCGGCTCTTGGCTCGGGGATGAATTGGAGCGTCAGGGGGTTGGCCTACGACGGCGCGGGGACACTCTACGCGGGAGGGTGGTTCACCACGGCCGGCGGAACGGCCGCCAACTATGTGGCCAAGTGGAATGGGTCTGCCTGGTCCTCGCTCGGGGACGGAGTGAATAACTACATCGAGGATATAGTCTGGGATGGCTCCGGCAACGTCTACGTAGGGGGATTTTTCACCGAGGCGGGGGGCGAATCCGCTAGTCATGTGGCTAAGTGGGATGGCTCCTCGTGGTCCGCGCTGGGGGCTGGAGTAAACGATCTGGTTTGTGTTATGGCGCTTGACGGCGAAGGCAATCTTTATGTGGGCGGCGATTTCACCACGGCTGGTGGGTCTTCAGCGAATCATATTGCTAAATGGAACGGTTCTGAATGGATGGCGCTTGGTTCCGGCGTCGATGACAGAGTCTGGGGTATAGCCTTCGACAACGAAGGTAACCTCTATGCCGGCGGTTGGTTCTCTTCGGCCGACGGCGTTTCCGCCAGCCGGATCGCCAAGTGGGACGGGTCATCCTGGTCCCCTCTTGGATCCGGCCTGAGCGGATTCGAGGTAAGATGCTTATACTTTGATGGGGTGAACAGCCTCTACGCGGGCGGCGATTTCACAACTGCCGGGGGCAAGCCGGCCCCGAACTTCGCCCGGTGGTATATCCCCACTCCGGCACCTTCCTGTACCCCGATTCCTAGCCGTACTCCGACACCAGAGGATTACAAGACCCCTACACCGCCTCCCACCAGAACCCCACCACTTCCGCCCACCGGCACTCCAACCGCATCGGCCGTTCCAACCAAAAGTCCAATCCCGACACCGTCGCCCGGAGATGACAATTGGTCCAGCGTAGACCCCAATCCCAACTCGATCGTCTTCATGGTAACGTGCGACGGCCCGGAAAATGTTTATGTGGGAGGGTGGTTTACCCAAGTCGGGACAACCACGGCTAACGACGTAGCGAAATGGAACGGGTCCGCATGGTCGACGTTCGGGTCCGGGATGAACGACAGCGTCGAGGCGTTCGCGCCTGATGGTGCGGGAAATGTTTATGCGTCCGGATCCTTTACGACGGCCGGTGGGAGTTCGGCCAATTACGTGGCCAAATGGGACGGCGCGGCGTGGTCGGCTCTTGGCTCGGGGATGAATTGGAGCGTCAGGGGGTTGGCCTACGACGGCGCGGGGACACTCTACGCGGGAGGGTGGTTCACCACGGCCGGCGGAACGGCCGCCAACTATGTGGCCAAGTGGAATGGGTCTGCCTGGTCCTCGCTCGGGGACGGGGTGAATAACTACATCGAGGACATAGTCTGGGATGGCTCCGGCAACGTCTATGTAGGGGGATTTTTTACCGAGGCCGGGGGCGAATCGGCTAATTATGTGGCCAAGTGGGACGGGTCCGCGTGGTCTGCGCTGGGCACCGGCACGAATGGCGTTGTCTACGTCATGGCGCTTGACGGCGCCGGCAATCTTTATGTGGGGGGGAACTTTACGACGGCCGGCGGGATGACGACTAATTATATTGCCAAGTGGGACGGATCATCCTGGTCTTCACTGGGTTCGGGCGTAAATAACAAAGTTTGGGGGCTCGCCTTCGATAACGAAGGTAACCTCTATGCCGGCGGTTGGTTCTCTTCGGCCGGTGGCGTTTCCGCCAGCCGGATTGCCAAGTGGGACGGGTCGTCCTGGTCCCCGCTCGGTTCAGGAGTAACCGGGGGAAATGAGATCAGAGCTCTTTCTTTCGACGGGGCGAACAACCTCTACGTGGGCGGCGACTTCACTGCCGCCGGAGGCAAGCCGGCTCATAACCTTGCCCGTTGGTATATCCCATCCAAGACTCCGACCCCCAGCGTTACCCCGACTCCCGATGATTATAAAACCCCAATCCCCACACCCTCTTGTCCCCCTACGACCACCCCCTCGGCGCCGCCTACCGCGACTCCTCCTCCAACTTTGCCTCCTTCCCCTTCCGTAACTCCGACAGCTTCCGCTTCCCCGACACAAGCACCTTCTCCATCGGTGACGCCGACACCGACACCGCTTCCCCCGGAACTGATTCTCACGGGCAGTCCGCTTTCGGGTCCTCCGCCTCTGACAGTCGACTTCGAAGCCACGGTTATTCACGGCAGTGAGATTCAATATTATCGCTGGGATTACAACGGAGACGGGGTTTGGGATTTTGTTTCTCCCTACTCGGCCAAAAGTTCACATACATACAGCGCGGTCGGAACGTACCAGGCCAGGTGCGAGGTTGAAGACTCGCTGGCTAGGACAGCGCTCAATTCGGTTTACGGCATTCAAGTGACGTTGGGTGTTGAGCCGTTGGAGGTAGATGCCTTAGCGGTTCCGACCGTAGGTTCAGCGCCGTTGGAGGTTTCACTGTCCGGAATAGTAACGCCGGCGGAACAAGTAGTTTTCTACCTCTGGGATTTCGAGGACGACGGGATTATCGATTATCTTTCATTAACCAGTCCTAGCGTCATCCATACCTACGGAACCGCCGGCCAATATACGGCGCGCCTTAGTGCGATAGATGCCCAAAGCGTGATCGAAAGCGACACGGTAGTGATCAATGTCTCCGAAGGCGGGACTCCTCCTCAAGCAAATGCCCAAGTCGATCAGGCAACGGGACCGGTTCCGTTTACCGTGACCTTTATCGGAAGCGCAACGCCCCCGGAGGATATTGTTCTTTATGAATGGGATTTCGACGGGGACGGCGCCTATGACTGGAGTTCACAGAGCGATGGGAATACTACCTACACCTTCGGAATGGTGGGGAGTTACGAAGCCGGTCTCAGAGTGACCACTGACGTCGGTTTGACGGATACGGACAGTGTCACTATCACCGTCAATCCGGTGTCCGACCTTAAGGTTTGGATCTCCAACCCGAAGGACGGTGAAACTATTTCCGGAAACGCCGTCACCGTGCGGATCAACACGGCTCCCGGCAACCAGACACAATGGGTCCAACCCCAGTATCGCCAAGTGGGGGAGACCAGTTGGATTGCCATGAGTTCGCCGATATATCCGCCACCGTATAGCTTCTACCGTTCTTGGGACACGACCGCCGTTACTCCCGGAGATTATGAGCTTCGCGGTCGTGCCGCCGATACCCTGGGACTGATCGTATATTCCGATTTAATCCAGGTCACCGTGGCATCGGTAGACTCGGAGATTGACGAGAATATCGACGAGCAGGGGAATCGGCTGAAACGACAGTTTCTGGCACCCCATCAAGCCACGTTGGTTGAAATATCCGGTGGATTATCGGCAAAAGTTCCCTATGGGGCCTTGCCCGAATCCAATGCGATGGTATTCGAGCAATATCCTGAAAACCCGCATAGAGGCAGAAAAGCGGCCCTCGCTTCGAACTTGTTTGAATTCGTCAATGTCGAGATCGAAGTCGAACAGTCGCTGGTAAAGCCGATGCTGCTGGTTATCCCTTATCCCGATAACAACGATGATGGATTCGTCGATGGGCTGGGAATTGCCGAGGGCAATCTCAAGATATTCAGGTATAACGAAGGCAGCGCTTCTTGGCAGACAGTGCCTTCCGTAACGGTTTACCACGAGGAGAACTACGTCCAGGCTCCGATAATGGCATTTGGGGATTATGCTTTGGGTGAGTCTGATCTTGGAACGCCCACTCCGGAGCTTTCTACTCCTACCCCAACTCCCATCGGAGTTTCCACATGTAGTCCTTCTCCAAGCACATCTCCTTCCCCGACCCCATATAGTGCCGCCAGCTATACAGCCACACCAACGCCCTCGCCGTTAGCTACAAGAACGCCCACCCCGGTCCTCCCGACGCCGGTTGCCTCCGGTCCGGCGATCGTGGGCGACTATAACGGCGACGGGACCTCCGACATCGCCCTCTTCCGGCCCTCGGCCGGGCTCTGGCTGGTGCGGGGCCTGACCCGGGCCTACTTCGGGGCCTCCACCGACTTCCCCGTCCCCCGGGACTACTCCGGCAATGGAACCTGGGACATCGCGGTCTACCGCGCCGCCCAGAGCAAGTGGATGGCCCGGGGCGTGACCACGGCCTGGTTCGGGGCCGCCGTCGACGTCCCCGTCCCCGGCGACTACGACGGGGACGGGACGGCGGACCTGGCGGTCTTCCGGCCTTCGATCGGCAAGTGGGCGGTGCGCGGAGTGACCCAGGCCTACTACGGGGTCTCCAGCGACCACCTGGTGCCCGGGAACTATGCCGGGGACCCGCGGACCCAGATCGCGGTCTGGCGCTCCTCCACGGGGCGCTGGCTGGTCAAGGGCCTGACCACGCTTTACTACGGGGGACCGACCGACGGACCGGTCCCCGGTCCCTACTCCGGGGGCCTGACCTGGGACTACGCGGTCTACCGCTACGACCAGGGCAAGTGGCTGGTTCGGGGCCGGACCGCGGTCTATTACGGGAACTCGACCGACACGGTGCAGCCGGCGGACTACGACGGGGACGGGACCTGGGACTTCGCCGTCTTCCGCTC
>ERZ795048.13-NODE-13-length-225502-cov-10.750731_pt1 | contig 225502 bp, 211 predicted proteins | sample MGYA00375132_ERZ795048 | MGnify/ENA primary metagenome ERZ795048 (study PRJEB30177, sample SAMN05720225) | activated sludge metagenome | isolation source: Anaerobic digester | place: Hong Kong | collected 2014-12-17 ...
CAAGGAACGGCTTTCCGTCACCCTCCGTTTCCCCAAGGCCTGTACCCGATACATAAACCGGCTCATCCATCCCGAGGATCTTCACGCATTCTGCATTTCCCACAAGAAGCATCCCGTCAAAATCCACCACGGGATTTGCGCAGTCACATATCAGAAAGAGGTCTGTCATGGGTTCTTTCCATTTCCCTGATGCCGCAGGCCTGGTCCCGAATTTTTCACAAGTACGGAGATAGTTGGCGAAAAGTTTTTCCGAGAGGCTCCGGAACATCTCTTCGCTGATGCCGTTATATTCCATGAATATACGCGCAAGCCGGGTATACCCTTCGGGGATGGAAAAGTCGCCAGGGTAGATATTCATGAGACCGATCCTCTCCTCGCGCGTATAACCGCTCCTCAGGTGATCCGTACCGCTTATCAGGACCGCATCGGACCTGCCTTCCGATATCATCCGGTTGGCTGCATGGAGCGCGGATATCGGCGAACAGCCGCTCCTGAAATGATTGGTTTCCAGCGGAGTGTGCCATCCGGCACTGAGCGGATCGACTATCAGGGTTTCACATCTTAAACCCTTCTTCACGATTATATCACGGCACCGATTTACCTGATCAGTACTTCCGATCCCGTCCACTATTCTGGCTGCAGATAGTATAGCAGTTGTTTTCATCCTGGTCCGCCCCCTTTCTGAATTTATGAAGTTTCAAGACCCTGTCCAGCGCTTTTTCTGCCGGAGGGAGCCTGATTTGAGGGAGGACAGCGGTAAAAACTATTTTTTATTTTACAAATCGCAGGATGACCGATGTTACCGATAACAACTGACATATTGTATTGACAGATTATTCCGGAAAGGAAAGGCTTTTGTATATTTACAATATAACTTTATGCTGCCAAAGTAATATCTCAGGAAAGATTTCCCAGAAAAAGCATAATGCCGATAACAAGAATCATGACACTGCTGAGAAGGGCGGTAGAATATCTTATCATGTTTTTCGTATCTTCCTTATCAGTTATGTGTTTAATTGAATATTTTTTTGTCACTATGGTGATAATTCCTGCGCATGAAATAGTCAAAGCCATTCCCAGGGACATGGAAAAAACCGATACAATCCCGATATAAAAAATATTCATGTTCATAGAAAAAAGCAGAATCATGGCAGCTCCCGGGCAGGGAACGATACCAGCGGAAAGAACGATTCCGAAAAAAGTTTTCGTGTTATCCCGGTTAACCTGTTTGGCATTAATACAGTTATTGTCCATTTTTTTCCATTGATAAAAATCAACAATGGTTTTAATAAAAAGATAAATACCTATAAAAATAATAATTATAAAACTGGCGCTTTTTACCAGGCGGGTCATCTTTTAAAAATTCACCAGAAGGCTCCCTTTAAAAATACAGTAAAGTGCCCCGACAACAACAACAGCAGACATGCCATGAAGCAGCGCGATCATGGGACCGGCAACGAGGGCCTTCCTGATTCGAGCTTCCTCCGTGAGGAAATATGAAGATATAAGACTTTTACCATGTCCCGGGCCCAATGAATGAATGATTCCATACAGAAAAGAAAAAAAGACAAAAAGCATAATCTCAGCGTGTGAGCCCTGTTCAATTTTTTTAATAGATAAGGCTAATGAAGCGTTTATTTCTTTTTGCTTGATGTTAATGAAATGAAGAAAGCCTCCAATATATGGAGGATACAAATCTGCATCTGTCTTTTCTTTATTTATGAAATGGGACTGCTTGCCAGTTTTAAAGAGGGGATTTGAAGCAGCTAGCGGAACCAATGAAGATAAAATAAGTATAAAAGTAAAAATTATTATAGCACTACACTTTGTCATATTCGTTCACCATTTTTTTAACAGGATTTCTTCGGGAATAATAGAGCCGTCATAATAACTTTTTTCAGTGTTATCCCTAACTTTAATGCAGTAATTTGCCGGGTGAATACCCTTTACCGCAAGTCCCCCGTCTTTATTAATTGATATGGAACAAAAATATGTCCTGTCATATATTGCGAATAAAATTTTTTCTTCCCGCCTGATCTTCTTCTGAACAGGAACAAAAAATGAATAAACAACCCTTGTCCTCCTTAACAGAGATGCTGTAAAAAATCTGACCTGCTTTACTTCAAATGGACATTTGCCAATAGTAAGATTACAGAAGTAGTTATAATTTTTAAGATTTGAAAAGGCCTCATCTTCAATCTTTTTTACTTCATCATTCTCGAGGACACTGTTATTATTTTTATCGTAATCATGTATCATAGAACTGCTAAAAAATTCATCGAAAATCCATACAACCTGTATTCCCTCAAACTGGTCATGATTAAAAATAAAGGTTGATGAATAATCAATGAAGACGTGAGGATGAGAATCAGTCTTTATTATGGATACACATACGATTATTATTGTTAATAACAATTTTTTCATTGCAAATTAATGATGTGCGTTTCTCAACGCTATCAGGGATGGAATATTATCAATACTTTATAATTTTCGGCATGAACAAACAGACTCATTAATTCCTAACGCATTGAATATTTGATATCCAGGAAATTCCACGGTCAGGAACAGGCTGACAGGACATGGCATGTCTTACTTGAATCTGTTACCGATAACAACTGACATATTGTATTGACAGATTATTCCGGAAAAGCAAGGCTCGTGTAAAATCAGCCGGAAAATCCATACAAAAAAATATACTCTATTCCGCGGAGGCCTTATGACACTGCCCGTCTATCTCGATTACAATGGCACCACACCGCTTGATCCCGAGGTAATCGCAGCCATGCGCCCCTTTCTGGAAGAGGAGTTCGGCAATCCCTCCAGTTCGCACTGGTACGGCATCAAACCGAAGCAGGCCGTGGAGAAGGCGCGCAGGCAGGTGGCAAAACTGCTTGGCTGTCTCCCGGAAGAGATCTTTTTCACGTCAGGGGGCACAGAATCAAATAATCACGCCATCAAGGGTATTGCCCGCGCATTGCGGCACAAGGGACGGCACATAATCACCAGTGCCTTTGAACACCCGGCAGTGCTGGAGGTATGCCGTTATCTGAAAGGTAAAGGATTTGAAACAACGCTTGTCCCCGTTGATGATATGGGGATGCTCGACCCGGAAAGGGTTAAGCAGGCCCTGCGGCCTGACACTATCCTGATCACGGTAATGCATGCAAATAACGAAGTAGGCACGGTACAGCCCGTAAAAGCTGTTGCCGGACTTGCCAGAGAACACGGCATTGTCATGCACAGTGACGCGGCCCAGTCGCCGGGTAAAATCCCTGTTGACGTGCAGGTCCTTGGCGTGGATATGCTTTCCATTGCCGGTCACAAAATTTACGCGCCCAAGGGCACCGGCGCACTGTACGTACGAAAAGGCATTGCGCCGGAAAAATTCTGCCACGGTGCCGGCCAGGAAAAAGAATGGAGGGCGGGCACGGAGAACGTGCCGGGAATCGTGGGCCTGGGAAAAGCATGCGAGATTGCAGCCCGGGACATGGGAACTGCCATGACCCGCATGAAGGAAATGCGCGACCGGCTTCACAGGGGTATTGCCGAAAAGGTTCCCGGAATTCGGCTCAACGGCCATCCCGAAAATCGACTGCCCAACACGCTCAGCCTGTCATTCATGGGACTTGAAGCAAATCGTCTTCTGGAAGAAATAGGACTCGAAGTTGCTGCTTCGGCAGGGGCAGCCTGCCATGCTGAAACCGTTGCTGTCTCCCATGTACTTGAGGCAATGCGGGTTCCACTCGAATGGTCTAAAGGAACGTTGCGCTTTTCAGTGGGCCGCATGACTACCGGTCAAGAAATCGACAGGGCAATCAATGCTGTAGTAAATGCGGTGACTCTGTTGCGCAGCGAAAATCCTTCCCTATAATTCAAAATATCCGAGAAAATGAAGAAGGGCCACATGGATACATCCATACCCTTATCAATGCTTCTCAGCCCCTCTTTGTACGCCAGAGGCTGTATCCCGGATACGGCCTCTGGACATCCAGAAAATTCCGCCGCCAAAACCCGTTGCACGGAATACAATGATAAATTGTAGACTGTATAGTTGAATATACTGTCGTATTTGAAATGATTACCAATGTGGGGATCGGGATAGTGATTGTAAATAGTTAATTTATAATGTAACTAAAAAGACTTGAATAATAATTCCAGCATTGTTTATTGGAAAACTTAATAAACACCAAAATAATTATTTTCACACAAAAAAAACACTTGATTAATGCATATTGGAATTTAAAAAGAATCTAAATTTTTTGCTGATAGTTAAAATAAACGAATGTATATTGCAATCTATTATACTACAAAATAATAATTTTCTGCAAAAATATAACATCAAAACAAATAAAAAAAGGATTAAAAAATGAAAAAAAATTTTTTATTATTTTTTGTTACTATCTTATGCTTAAATATTTCATTTTTTTCTTGTGATTCAGGATCGGATAGCAATGAACCATCATTAAAACCGCCTTCATCATTATCTTATTCAATCACATCAGTTGTATATACAATTGATGTTGCAATTACACCAAATATCCCTACAGTTACAGGATCAGTCAACTCTTGGTCTGTTGAACCTGCATTACCCAGTGGGTTGACCTTAAATACATCAACAGGGGTCATTTCAGGCATTCCTGACACTGTTCAATCCGCTACCAGTTATACAATAACAGCAAGTAATTCTTCAGGATCAACCTCCGCAAACATATCTATCACTGTCAATATGAATCCTCCAACAGCTTTGACGTATTCAATAACATCTGCTGTTTATACAATTGATGAAGAAATTTTACCAAACACCCCTACTATAACAGGGACTGTGACCTCATGGTCAGTGGATCCAGAATTGCCCAGTGGACTGACATTAAATACATCAACAGGTGTTATTTCAGGGACACCGGACACATTACAGTCAGCAACAAATTATACCATAACCGCTGGTAACGATTATGGATCAACAACAGCAATGATTTCAATTACTGTTAACATGGATCCTCCAAGTGCATTATCATATTCTACTACTTCTGCTGTATATACACAAAATGAAGAAATAACTGACAATACCCCTACTGTAACAGGGACAGTGACCTCATGGTCAGTGGATCCAGAATTACCGAATGGATTGACCTTAAATACATCAACAGGTGTTATTTCAGGCACTCCTGACACTGTGCAATCTGCTACAAATTACACCATAACTGCAGGTAATGACTATGGTTCAACCACAGCAACAATATCTATTACTGTAAATATAACAGCACCAACTGCATTGTCATATTCAACAGCATCTGCAGTTTATACTCTTGATGAAGTAATTACTAACAATACTCCAACTGTTACTGGTACTGTGACCTCATGGTCAGTGGATCCAGAATTGCCCAGTGGCTTAACTCTTAATACGACCACAGGTGTCATCTCAGGCACTCCTGACACTGAACAATCTGCTACCAGTTATACAATAACAGCAAGTAATTCTTCGGGGTCAACCACAGCAACAATATCAATTACAGTAAACCTTGCAGCGCCAACAGATTTATCATACACAAATGAAGTTGCGGTGTATACTCAATATGAAGTAATTACAAACAACATACCTACGGTAACCGGTACCGTGACAACATGGTCTATAAGTCCTGATTTATCAGCTGGTTTAATCCTTAATACAACGACCGGTGTCATATCAGGCACACCTGAACTTGGACAACCGGCAACAGATTATACAATAACAGCATCGAATTCCGGTGGTTCAACTACAACAGAGATATCTATCGAAATTGACCTCGTGCCACCCAGTGATTTATCCTATTCCTCACAGATAGTATGCTATATAATTGATGAAGTTATTAAAAACAATACTCCATCAGTTACCGGAACAGTAGCTTCATGGTCTGTTTCCCCAGCTCTACCAAGCGGATTAGTATTAAATACAACAACAGGGGTCATTTCAGGTACACCTGACACCCTGCAGACTGCAACAGATTATACTATAAACGCAACAAATTCGGTAGGATCAACAACAACAACTATTTCTATAACTGTCAAAGAATTAAATTTTACCGGATGGACTGAAATAACAGTACCGGGGACATGCAATAAATCTGGAGTTTATTCGATTGCCTCATCCTCTGACGGCACAAAACTTGCTGCAGTAACTCCATATGGGACTTATAGTCCTGGTTATATCTATACTTCAAATGACAGTGGGGTAACCTGGATTGAACAAGTAGGTTCAGGGAGACGCGGCTGGAGAGCAATAACTTCATCTGCTGATGGCACAAAACTTGCTGCAGTGGTTTCACTAAATGGATATATCTATACATCAGATGACAGCGGTGTGACCTGGACTGAACAAACTAATTCTTTTACCCACGACTGGAGAGCAATAACTTCATCTGCTGATGGTACAATATTATATGCAGCAGTCTATAATGGGTATATTTTTAAATCAACGGACAGTGGAGAAACCTGGACTGCTGTCAGCCACGCAGGAAGTCATTACTGGACTTCAATTGATTGTTCCTCTGATGGGGCAACTGTTATTGCAGGGGATGAGGGCGATCCCGGGTATCCGGGAAGTCTGTATGTCTCCACTGATGGTGGTGCTACCTGGCCGGCTGGCTTGAACCCTGGGAATTGGGGGTGGAATGGAGTTACCTGTTCAGATGATGGAACAGTATTGGCTGCCTGTTCTGAAACTGATTACGTTTATACGTCAACTGACAGTGGAGCAACTTGGACAAGGCGCACTGATTCAGTTATTGGTGCTGATGCTATTACATGCTCGTCAGATGGGACACAACTTGCTATTGCAAGAAATGGATCATATATTTATACGTCTGATGATGGAGGGGCAACCTGGAAACAGCGCACAAATACCAGTGAATATTGGCATTCAATAGTTTCTTCAAGTGACGGTACAATGCTTGCAGCTGGCGGATCAGGTCTTTATATACACACTTCAACAGATAGTGGCGCAACATGGGAAGAACAAACAAATTTTGGTCATCACAATTTTTCTTCTATTGTAATGTCTGCTGATGGTACAAAACTTGCCGCCTGTGATAAAGGAGGATATTACGATGGCGGATATATTTATACATCTGATGATGGAGGGTTGACTTGGTTTGAACAGCAAAACGCAGGAAAACGTTACTGGACAGCGATTACAATATCAGCTAATGGCATGAAACTCGCTGCCTGTGATAAAGGTGATTCAGACCCATATTATGGCTATATATACACATCAGATGACGGTGGAGCAACATGGACACAACAAACAAATTCCGCAAGAAGAAACTGGACTTCAATTACATCATCCGCAGATGGCACAAAACTCGCTGCAGTTGCTGATTACGGATGCATTTTAACATCTGATGATAGTGGATACACTTGGACAGTAAGAACATCAGGCTATAAAAATTGGAAGTCAATAACTTCATCTGCAGATGGTACAATACTTGCTGTTATCTCTAGTGGAGAAGGTATTTACACTTCTTTCAATAGTGGTGTCACTTGGGTTCTACGAGATAACCCATTAAGAACTTGGGTTCAAATAGTCTCATCAGCTGATGGGTCAAAACTCGCTGCATCTTGTACAACTGGAATTTACATTTCAAATAACAGTGGTATAAGCTGGAATCTTTGTCCAGGAACTAATTCAAGAAGTTGGGCATCAATTGTTATTTCAGCTGATGGAACAAAACTTGTTTCAGTTTCAGGAAGCGTTCTTTCAGAATGCAATCTTTTTACCTCTCTTGATAGCGGTACCACTTGGATACAGCAGCCTGTTGATACAGATGTGTATTTATCTTCACTCAGCACCTCTTCAAACTTTAGCAGATTTGCAGCTATTCCGCATCCTGTAAATGATACAGTATCAGTAGGCACCAAAAGTTTATATATATGTGAATAGCAATATTTATTAAATCGGAAATAAAAAAGGGCTGTCTTTTATTGATAGTCCTTTTTTAATATTAAAAAATGTGTTTAGATACTTGATACTTAGAAAATTCCGCCGCCAAAACCCGTTGCACGGGACACCATGAGCTGGGGGATTCATGCAGGGCTGACACTGCGACCCCGTCCCGACCGGTCGGGACACCCCGCGAAAGACGATCTTACCTGGCCCCGAATGGGTGGCTCTTGACAAAAAAGCATTTACCTTATTCATAATACTCTTGACATATAGGAAAACCCTGATCACTATTTATAAATGGATGAAAAGGTTTCATACTGGGTCGATCTATCTGATTATGATATAAAGACAGCCCAGTCAATGCTTGAGACAGAAAGGTACCTCTATGTTGCTTTCATGTGTCACCAGGTAATTGAAAAAATATTGAAGGCATACTGGCAATTCAGGAAAAAAACCCTCCCTCCCAAAACCCATAACCTCTCCTATCTGGCAAAAGAAACCGGGATTATGAATGATTTTTCTCCGGAATTTCTGGACTTTATCGATGAGCTGGAACCGCTCAATATCGAGACACGCTACCCATCGTATAAAGACGCACTCATAAAAAAACTCGATCATCCATATTCAAAATACCTTATTGATAAAACCATGGAGTTTCAGAAATGGATAAAGGAACAGCTATAAAAAAAGCCAGGGATTATCTGAATGAAATTTCTAAAATACTTCCTTACCAGAAGGCTTATCTCTTCGGCTCTCATGCCCTCGGATTTGCGAGAGAAGAGAGTGATATCGATATTGGTATATTTGTCCAAGAGCTTAACGGTGACTACCTGTCAGTGTTAAAAAGCCTCTACAAAATAAGAAGACAGATAGATGTGCGAATCGAGCCGCATCTATTTATAACCGGGAAGGATGATTCCGGATTCTCTGAAGAGGTAGAGAACAACGGTATTTTAATCCAATGAGATTCACAACACTTTCATAAAGAAGAATCAGCATCAAGGCATCACATAACGCCGAATATTAAATCTTTAATAATCTCCGCCGCCAGAACCCGTTGCACGGGACACCACGAGATGGGGGATTCATGCAGGGCCGACACTGCGACCCCGTCCCGACCGGTCGGGACACCCCGCGAAAGACGATCTTACCTGACCCCGAATGTGTAACTATTAACAAAAAAAGCCCCGGATACAGGGCTTTTTTATATCCCGATCAACTTATCTTCACCTTCTATTCATGTTATAGGTATGTTCTACCCTGATTAGCGTGACTATTCAGACGTGCAAATTTTTCAAACCCTCGCCGGAGTGGCCGCAGGCCGGGGGCTTATTGAACAACAAGGTATTCTGCGATCGCCGTTGATGATGGGATGGCGATGTTGTCTTCTTTCATTCCGGCAAGATGCAGTTCAATGGCCTCATACATGTTTTTCTCGGTCTCCTGAACCGTTTGCCCGGTCGCGATACAACCGGGAAGATCAGGAGAATATGCCGAATAATTGTTTTCAGTTTTCTCAATGACGATCAGAAATTTTTGCATTGATTGTTCTCCTGCTCATTTCTTGGAAAGTTGCGCCTGTTTCAATATGCTGTTTTCAGTTCCCGGCGCTATATCGTCAGATGGCTTCCCGGCAATTGTAACACGACCGGATTTCACTGGATGTTTGTACTGCCTGTGGCTTCCTTTCGTGACTATCAGATACCATCCGTCAGCCTCTATCAGTCTGATAATATCCCTGATTTTCATCAATAATTTTTTATGTGATGTAATTTAAAATGTAAAGACAATTTTACAATCTGCAGGCCCTGTTCTTGCAGACCTGGATACACAGCACAATCCTCTGCCAAAACCCGTTGCTCGGGACACAATGGGATGTGGGATTCATGCAGGGCTGACGTTGCGTCCCCGTCCCGACCAGTCGGGACACCCCACGAAAGACGATCTTACCTGACCCCGAATGTGTAACTATTTAAAATAAAAGCCCCGGATGCAGGGCTTTTATTTTAAATTTCGCGCGCCGGTCCATCCGCTGAAATTAAAGCCTCTTTCTTCTCTTAAAGCCCCCCGATTGGGGGGGTTGGGGGGCCTGCCAGACAGCCGATTACCTGCCTGCCGGGTAAAGCCGGTGACGGCAGAATAAAGCTTCCGTATACAATAGTTATGTGGAAAATGAACAGAGACCCGATAAGGGGAACGCCGTATGGCTGGATGTTATGATTTGCCGCCTGAAATGACTGAAAAGCAAAAAAATCAATGTGCCGAAGGAGGGACTTGAACCCTCATGGGGTTGCCCCCGGCGGATTTTGAGTCCGCTGCGTCTACCACTTCCACCACTTCGGCATGTAATTTCTATGATTAATTATTCAGGCTGGGGAATATCGTCAACTTCAATATACTTTCCCTTGGCCCGCGCAACGATTTTACCCATCTCGTTTTCGATTTCAGCGCGGTTTTCAATCACTCTTTTGCTCTTCTTTACATACCAGCCGCGAATATAAAGATTTTCCTTGATAAATGCAGGCTGCAGGTAACGTATTGTCAGCTCACTGGTCAGGCCAACGATCTCCATGTATTTATTCACGGTGATCATTGTTTCGTCAAGCAGGGCTGCAATTATACCTGCATGGATAATATTGGGAGGGCCTTCCAATAATTCATGCGCTGTGAACTGTCCGTAAGCTGTCTTGGTATCGTCGTCAAAGTCAAGCTTGAGTTTTAATCCATAGTCGTTGTCGGGGCCGCAACCGAAGCATATTTTATCTTCAAATTCAATCATAGAGGCATGTCTTAAATGATATAAACCATTTGTCAACCTCTTTTTAAGATTGCCATACCTCTATTTGAACTTTTCCTGGAGCATGTCAATTTCGTCCTGGTCAAGCCATTCATCGATATGCTCGGGCTGCAAACCGGTAACGAGAAGATACATCTCCATGGCCATAATCAGCTGTTCCTTGCTAATAACGCCCTGGGTAACCAGGATCTCGCCAATAAGCCGTTCTTTGTTGTCTTTCTGCATATCCAGTGCGTCATTGAGTTGCTCAACGGTAATAATTGAATTTTCTACAAGAAATTCGCCGACTTTTTTATCTACCGGGCCGCCAGTCATTGCCATTATGAAAAATCCCCCCGCGTCAGGTTTATAGAAATAAGTGTATGGGCTGAACGGGCCCTTGTCAAGTTTAAAATGTCTTGACCTGTGCCCGATCATGGTCCACACTGCGAACCATGTCAGGAATGAAATGGCCAACCGTGATGATGTGCGCGATGCTTTTCGCAGCAGTGGTTATCTCCGGGCGCGAGAGACATAACTTCCTCGGTGCGGGCCGGTGCAGCGAGGCCTGCCACAATGGCGAAGCCACCGGGAACCAGTACAAGCTGTGGCAGTCATCCCCCCATGCCCGGGCCGTGCGGGACCTTGCCACGGAAAAAGCCCGGGAAATCGCCTTAAAAGTTTCGGCCAACGACCCTGCTTCAAACCGCGAATGCCTTTCCTGCCACACCACGGGCGGGGGAAAACATGAAATAACGAAGGATGAAGGTGTGGGATGCGAAGCCTGCCACGGGCCGGGAAGCGGCTATTACAGCGCCAGCGACCACGTGGACTATCTCGACCGCGAAGGCGCCTATATGAAGGCCATAAAAAAAGGCATGTATCCGGTTCTCAGTATTGTTGACAGCCATCTGAAGAAAAGGGAAAAACTCTGCCTGTCATGCCACAACGAAAGCAGGCCCTGTTACCCGGAAGACCCCGGCGAGAGGGTCAAACAGAAAATTACCATTCAGGTCATTGATAAGCTGGTCAAGGGGGATGTTGACCTCAGACACCCGCTCCGCAGGTAGTGAAATCAGTCCGCGAGAAGTCCCTTCGAAGCCACCTGAGCCCTTTTACCCTGAAAATCGACTGGTTGATAAGCGAAAGCACGCCTTCAATTCTATCGATATTTTCCCTGTGCAAAATGTTCTCGGTGCTGAAGAGGTCGCCTTCTTTCAAATAATATATCTTCTTCAGCGGCTCCTGGGCATAATATGACGAGCCCTTAAAATCTACCGAATAATTCAGGCCGTCGAGAAGGGGGATGATATCCTTTCTGAACATGATGTCGACCAGGAAACTGTACAGCTCATCAGTGCTCAGGATAAAACGCGTGAGCCGGTTAAGGCCGCGCATGATTTCATGAATGTACAGGCCGGCGCTCATCTCTTTATACATAATTATGGGAACCGTTCTCATTTCAACGCGCGTTGTATATGATCTTACGAATTCATTCAGTTCACGCGGGTCCATGCCCAGATTGACCAGGACAAACTGGAGATTGGATTTCTGCATATGATCGATCAGTGAAACGGTGTCTTCTGCGAACAGCAGGCGGTAACCGAACCTGCCGATGATATTGCTTATGGCCTTACGGTGCAGGGCAACATCATCAAGGACCAGCATCTTCCCTGGTACTGAAGAAGGGTCAGTTTCCAGCGCTTTGATATACGGGATAACATCAGCCCGCTCATCCCGGGCCATTACGTCGGTGACCCCCTTCCTGACCAGAATATTACGCCTGGTGTCATCAACATCATCCAGAAGACAGATGACATACCCCCTGTCATGCAATGAGCCAAGAATCCGGTCGAGATACGAAGAGCGGCAGTCGTCAACTACATAATAATCCGCCTGCGGGATCTCTGTTTCTGCCGACAGTGCCGTTGATTGATCATAATAATAATAATGGAATTCGCCCTCGTGGCAGGATGGCTTAAAGGAATCGAAGTGATCTGTCAGGAAACAAATCCGTTTCATATGGGTGACCTTGTTATGTCACATATCATATTAAAAAACCGGTGTCAATAATTTTAATCATCCGGCCAAAAAAAGAAACAGGGGCTATGGTGTAATAGCCGCCCTGGTATTACAATATACCCATGCTCAACGATATTAAAAAAACACTGACTGAAGCAGACCGGCTCATAACAAAAAAAATACCGCTCATAACATTTCTTCTCTATGTCTTTTTCCTGGGAGCATCACTCGTCACTCATTTTTTTCTGGATACCGGGCATTACCTTGCTCATGCGCTTATAATATTATTTCTCATGACCCTTCTCATGCTCAGCACGTATCTTTTTATAACCCGCGGCCTGACTGCCCAGTATAAAAAAAACAAAACAAGAATCACCGAGGAATTTGATTTTCTTACGCTCGTATCGGAAAACATCAATGAACTTCTCGTACTGCTTGATGAATTCGGTAAAATCATCAATATCAATACCGCGTTCGGCAGGCTTTTAAATATTGACACCGGGAAAGCCCTCGGGAAGCCGTTCAGAGACATCTTTAATCTGACCGGGATCGACACTACCCTCCTTTTTAAAAAAATCATCCTGGACAATATGAATGAAGTATTCAGGCAGCGGGCCACTGAATTTATTTTACCCATCAAACTTCCCGAGTATGACGATAATAAATCAATATATTTCAAACTCATGCCAATTACAGCTGACAAAAACCTGAAACAGATTCTCGCGATCGGAAGGCTCCTGGGAAGCGACTATATAACAAACAAATGGCTCGACCGTGAAAAAACTTCGTATGTCATGGATAACAATGTCTCATTCCTGCTTCTTTTCTGCCACCGGCTGACAAGGAACCTGGAAGGGAAACTTGATCACAATGATATTGTTATTCTTCAGATTGCATTACAGGAAATTCTGGTCAATGCGGTTGAACACGGGAACCTTGCGATCGATTTTGACACCAAAACCGAAATGAAAACGCAACACGGCAATTACCTGGAACAACTGCTCATAAAAAACATTAATTCAGAGAATGAGCAGAAAAAAGTCTTTATAGATTATTCACTGGATGATAGGAAGGTGATATATTCGATCCGCGATGAGGGAAAGGGTTTTGACTGGAGATCCTTCATGTCCCTCGATCTGGATATTTACAGCCATGAAATGGAAAAATCCTTTCATGGCGTCGGGATCCAAATCGTAAAAAGCGCCTTTGATGACATACGTTACAATGATAAAGGAAATGAAGTCACGCTGATCAAATATTTGAATAGAAGAGACAGCAATGAGCACAACTTATAGGAACCCGGTACCGACCGTTGACATCATAATCGAAATGGGTGACGCGGACAGAGGCGGGCAAAACACCCGTTCCATTGTATTGATTTCACGGAAAAACCCTCCTCTGGGCTGGGCGCTGCCCGGGGGGTTCGTCGATTACGGCGAATCTCTTGAACAGGCCGCCCGGCGTGAAGCCCTGGAAGAAACATCCCTTGAAGTCGGGCTGGTGCGCCAGTTTCATTCATATTCAGATCCGCAACGGGACCCCCGGCAGCACACGATAACCACGGTTTTTATCGCCAGGGCAACGGGTGTTCCGCAGGCCGCGGATGATGCGCGCGAAGCGCGCCTGTTTACAGTAGAAACACTTCCTGAAAATATTGTTTTTGATCATAGAACTATTATCATGGACTACTACAACAGCAAATATTAGCGAAAGGGAGCACGGGCATGGAACTATCTCAATTGCTTTTAAAAACACTTTCGATAACCCTTGACGGAATATTTAAAACATCGGGCGCGGACATACGCCTGCACGGGATTGAAGACATCCCTGACCAGCCCGTGATGTTTGTGATCAATCACTTCACCCGGATAGAGACCGTATTCATCCCCTATGTTCTCAAAAAGCACACGGGAAAATTCCCGGTATCTCTTGCCCACCATTCATTTTTCAGCGGCAAATTCGGGACCCTTATGAGCAAGGTGGGGGCCGTATCGACAAAAAATCCCGACAGGGACAAAATATTTATCAACAAGCTCCTGGTCGGGGACATGCCGGTAGTGATCTTCCCCGAAGGGCAGATGCTCAAAGACAAGAAGATCATTGAAAAAGGGAAATATATGGTATATAATTCCGGCATACGAAGGCCGCCGCATACCGGGGCCGCCCGCCTTGCCCTGATGTCACAGTTTTACCGGGAAAAAATAGCATATTTTCACAAACACGGACATGAAAAAGAACTCCGGGAATGCCTTGCATACTTCAGCCTTACAGAAAAGGACCTGCCTAAAATCATCTCCCAGGAAACAGTCGTGGTGCCGGTCAACATCACCTATTACCCCATCCGCTCCCGGAAAAACGCCCTTATAAAAATCGCCGACAGGGTCCTCGGTGAACTCTCAGAGCGTTTTGTGGAAGAGCTTGAAGTTGAAGGGACCATGGTGATTGACGGGGTGGACATTGACATCAATTTCAGCCAGGGAGTATACGTTAAAGATTATCTCTATAAAAACAGCAAGGCCGAAAAATTCATTCCCACCATCAAAACCTATCTTGAACAGGGCGAATTGAAAAAAGACCTTAACCTGAAAAAAGCGAACCTCAAGCTGATGTACCGTTACATGGACGGCATCTACGGCATGACGACCCTGAACCATGACCACATCTTTTCTTATTTCCTGACCATGGACCCCCGGAAAAACATCTCTGAAATCGAACTGAAGAACAGGGCGTTCCTTGCCATAGAAGCGATCAAGAAAAAAAACCTGGCCAACATACATTCGAGCCTCAATAAAAACCAGTTCCACCTCCTGACCGACGATGAGCATGACAAGTACACCAGCTTTATCAAGGCCGCCCTTGAAGACGGCCTGATCAGAATCGAAAAAGGGACGATCATCAAAGACAAAGACCGCTTTGACCGGCCGTATCAGTTCCACCGGATCAGGAAGGACAATATTGTCGCAGTGCTGAAAAATGAAATTGAACCGCTCAAAGAGGTGATAAAAGTCCTTCACAAAATCATGATATCCCCGCCCAGGCGCAACCGGCGGATCATCCGCAACAGGTTCCTGTACCTTGACAATGCGATGTTCAGGCAGGACTACCAGAAGTACGGGATTCCCGAAGAATCAAAGCCGCCTGAAATAGGGAGCCCTTTTTTCCTCAGGCACTGGTTTAACCGAAAGAAAGGGATCATCCTCATCCACGGGTACATGGCGGCCCCTGAAGAAATACGGGTGATCGCGGATCATCTCTTTAAAAGGGGATATAACGTCTACGGGGCCCGTCTCAGGGGGCACGGGACATCCCCCAATGATCTTGCCAAACGGGAATGGGCCGACTGGTACAACTCGGTAAACCGGGCGTATATCATCATGGAAAATTACGTGAAAGACCTTGCCGTTGCCGGGTTCTCAACCGGCGCCGGCCTCGCTCTGCTCCAGGCGGCGAACAAGGGGCACCGCTTCCGGGGCGCAGTGTCGATCAACGCGCCTCTGAAGCTTCAGAACATCACGTCCCATCTTTCTTCAGCGGTGGTGCTCTGGAACAGTTTCATAAAAAAGATCAACCTGAAAAAAGGCGGGATGGAGTTCATCAGCAACAAGCCGGAAAACCCCGGCATCAATTATTTCCGCAACCCGGTCCACGGCGTCTACGAACTGGGGAAATTGATGGACCATGTTGAATCGAAATTACACAATATCGAGATCCCGGTCCTGATTATCCAGGGGTCGAATGATCCGGTGGTGAACCCGGAGAGCGCCCGTGAAATCTTTAAAAAGATTGGCACCGACGACAAGGAACTCTATTCCGTATACGCGGCTCGGCATGGAATAGTCCGCGGCCCTGAATCAGACAAGGTCGCGGCCAGAATCGTGGAATTTCTCGATTACGCCTTTAACAAGGACGAATCAGCCATTATATAAAAAATCAATATCAACGCCGCTTTTTGCCTTTAAAAGAACGATGGGGAGCAGGCGGGAGCCCGACACCTCATCTCCTCCGAGCATATCGATGCTCACTTCGACTTCCTTGTCTTCAAATTTGGGATGGCTGAATTTAAGGGTAAAGGCGTGCGCCTCTCCCCTGCCCTTCTTCGCTCCCAAAACCGCGGGCCAGAAATGATAGTATCCCCTGGTCGCCCGGTTGGTGGTATAGGGGTTTTTCCATCCTTCATCGATCATCGGCGCCTTCTTGTTTTTATAAAGCAGCGTCACTTCGACATCAGGAATAATGGAAAAAGTCGTTTCCTCAAGCACCTCGCCCATGACATGGGGAAGCGTGCTGATCCCCTTTGACTGGCCGGTATCACCGTCGCTCTGGCTTCCGCGCCTGTTTTTAATGACACTGATCGCTTCATAAATTAAAAAGAGAATATCGGATTTCTGCTGGGTAACATATTTCGCGTCCAGCATTCCATGGATTATTCCCCGCTCACTCGTAACATACTTCTGCGGGATCCTGTTTAACACATAGGCCATGATATCGTCTTTTTTCGTTTCCTTGAGCGACAGGTCCTTGTCGTTATTTACTATTTCATTGACCATATCAATGACGACATCTTCCATCAGGTTCCTTATTGTCATTTCATCCCTCCTGTGGCGTTATTTTTTCTTTCCTTTTGTAAACACGAAATCTATCACTTCCTCCGCCTGGTTTACCATATGAAAAACGAGGCCCTTCTTGATATAGTCCGGAATATCATGAAGGTCTTTTTCATTATTCTTCGGAATTATGATGTGCCTGATTTTGGCCTTTTTCGCGGCAATGACCTTTTCCTTGATTCCTCCAACGGGAAGGACCCTTCCGGTCAGGGTGAGCTCCCCGGTCATAGCCAGGTTCGGGCGCGCAATTTTTCCGGTCGCGGTTGAATAAATTGAGGAAAGGATGGTGACCCCCGCGGAAGGCCCGTCTTTTGGCGTGGCGCCCGCGGGCACGTGCACATGGATGAGGTTGCCGCTGAAGAGCTGTTCAGCGGACGGGTTTTTGTTTAAAAGATGCTGCGCATAACTGTACGCGATCTTAGCGGACTCGATCATCACATCCCCCAGCTGGCCGGTGAGCTTCAGGTCGCCCCCCTGTTTTGACCTGACCGGTATCGATTCGACCTGCATCGTCTCTCCCCCGAAAGAGGTCCAGGCAAGGCCGGTCACGATGCCCACCCTTACTGATTTATCAAGATCATCGTCAAGAAAAATTTCAGGGCCGAGATACTCGGCGATCTGTTTCAGTGCAAGCGGCTTCACAGATGGCCTCTTTTTCCGGGCGACCTGGGTCGCGGTTTTTCTGCAAATTTTCTCAATCTGCCGCTCGAGGGTACGGACTCCCGCCTCTCTGGCCCACCCGTTTATTATATACATGAATCCCTGTTTGTCAATTTTAACCGCGTCCTTTTTCAGCCCGTGCTGCTTCAGCTGTTTGGGAAGCAGATAACGGCGCGCGATCTCGTTTTTTTCGTTGGCGATATAGCCCGAGAGACGGATGATCTCCATCCTGTCCGCGAGCACCGGCGGGATCGTGTCAAGCGTGTTCGCGGTGGTAATAAAAAGAACGCCGGAAAGATCAAAGGGAACATCGAGATAGTAGTCCCGGAAATCGATGTTCTGCTCGGGGTCAAGGACCTCGAGCAGGGCCGACGCGGGGTCGCCCTGGAAGCTCTGCCCCATTTTATCGATCTCATCAAGCATGAAAACCGGGTTCTTCGACTTGCATATCTTGATTCCCTGGATTATCTTTCCGGGCATGGCGCCGATATAGGTGCGGCGGTGGCCTTTTATTTCTGCCTCGTCGCGCATCCCGCCGAGCGACACCCTGAAGAATTTCCTGTTTAACGAAGTCGCGATTGACCTGCCCAGCGAGGTTTTCCCGACCCCGGGAGGCCCCAGCAGACAGATGATCGAGCCGCGGGAATCGGGTTTCAGTTTTTTTACGGCCAGGAATTCCAGTATCCTTTTCTTGACGTCCTCAAGGCCGTAATGGTCGCGGTTCAGTATCCTTTCCGCCCGGTCAAGGTCAATGGAGTCCTCGGTGCGCGAATTCCAGGGAAGGGCGAGCAGGGTTTCAAGATAATTTCTGGTAACGGTGTATTCGGATGAGGCTGTGTCCATCAGCGCCAGCTTCTCCAGCTCTTCAGTGACCCGGTCGTGTACTTCACCTTTCAGCTCAAAGTCCTTGATCTTTTTTCTCATCTCCCGGACTTCGCGCGAGCGCTCGTCCTCTTCGATGCCGAGCTCCTGCCTGATGGCCTTGAGCTGTTCCCTCAGAAAAAATTCACGCTGCTGCTTGTCGATCTTGTCGTTGATAACGGTCTGTATCTTCTTCTGGACCGCGGCGACCTCCATCTCCTTGTGCAGCAGGCGCAGGACCTTTTCAAGCCTCTTTTTCACGTCAAGGGTCTGGAGCACGTCCTGGTACTCGTTCTTTTCAAGATTGAGGATCGAGGTGACAAAATCGGCTATCTTGCCGGGCTCGTCCACGTTGAGCATGGTCAGCTTCATCTCTTCCGTGAACAGCGGATTATTGTCCGAAAGCATTTTCAGCTGTCCCAGAATTTCCCTGGTGAGCGCCTTGACTTCAGTTGAATTTTTGTTCGCGAGCCTGTCCTCGAGATAATTGACGTCAGCCACGATGAAACGCTTATCCGCGACCAGCTTGTTGATCTTGAACCGGCGCACGCTGTTAATGAGGACGTTCACTCCCCCGTCCGGGAGATTGATGCGCTTCAGAATCTTCGCCGCGGTCCCGTAGTCGAACAGGTCCTTGGAGTCGATCTCCTCCTTGTCGTCATCCTTGATAAGGACAAGCCCGATCGTCCGGGACTGGTTGATTACCCGGTCAACAACATCGGAAAAACGTCCCTGCGAAATAATAAGAGGGGTAATGATCCCGGGGAAAATAGGGCGATACCGTATGGGTATAATATACAGTGTATCAGGAAGAACCTGGTCAATCGATATCAACTCCTTTTCAAACAGGTCGCTGTCAAGAGGGATATCATTGCCGTCAATGATTATATCATCAATGTCCATTCGTAATTAATACTCCTTGTGATTTGAACGGCTGGTTTGTATGTACCTTATGGGTCAACACGTATTTATTATCTACTTAAAAATGCTGTCCTGTTTATAATGTTAAATCAGGACAGGACGGATGTGAATTGTTAAAATGTATGAACTCATGGGTATTTTGTCAATTTAATAAGTTCAGCATTAATAAAAATGACCCGTGTACGGGACCGGTCAAAGTGGATTCCATCCATTAATTCATGCTAAGCATCCATTAATTCCCGTTTTTTGCTTGAACAGCACGGTATTATTTATCATAGTAAACCTGTTTTCAGGATCCATACGTTTTCCTGACAACCCCGAACAAAGCCCGGAAGGGCGGGAACATTCTATTGCGGAATACCTGACATTTATGATTCACTCTTAAGTGTATATCATGTCCATACAAGAAAAACTACAGACAAATTACCAGTATTTTCAGGAATACAATAAACATAAATATGAACGCTTTCAGCAGCTCATAATAAACAGCACTGTTCGAAAAATAATCAACGCCATCCCGTTTCTGCTGTCCGTTAATGAAAAAAAGCTTCCCGGTTATGTTGAAGGTGACGTTCCCTACGGCATAGCCCGCTATGAGCCTGATGAAGAAACGAAGAAATTCCTCCAGGGGAAGTTCCATATCCATTCAATCGCGCTGAAAAAAGAAAAGCCCTTTATTGAAATGCTCGCGGTCATGGGAAGCGTGGGCACCATCGCCTATTCGAAGAAATCAGACTTCGATTACTGGGTATGCATCGACAAAGGAAGCGTCACCAGAGCGATGCTCGACAATTTCCAGAAAAAAGTAGACGAGATACAGAAATGGGCGATCAAAGAGATGCAGCTGGACGTGCACCTCTTCATCAATGACATTGAAAACGTCAAAGACGGCATCTTTGCCGAAGATGAAGATGAGGCCTTCGGCTCTACCGTGGGGGCCGTGCTTAAAGATGAGTTTTTCAGAAGCTCCATAATCATCGCGGGCAAAACACCCTTCTGGTGGATACTCCCCCGTTTCGCGCGGGACAGCGATTACGAAAAAATATACGCCGAAATGACCGAAGACTTCCGCGAACAGTTCCTTGACCTGGGCAACCTCTATGAAATTTCAAAAACAGACTTCCTCGGCGCGGCCCTGTTCCAGATCATCAAATCCCTGGGGAACCCGTTCAAATCCATAATCAAGATCGGCGTCCTCGAAAAATACCTGTTCGGGCCGGAGGAATCACCCCTCCTCTCGCAGAAGGTCAAATCGTTCATCCAGAGGGGCGATTTCGACAACAAAATCCTGGACTCCTATATTTTAATGTTCGAAGAGGTTTATGACTACTATGAATCAGTGCTTGAAGACCGGCAGCTGCTCAAGATACTCAGGCAGAACCTCTATTTAAAAATCGACCCGCAGCTTTCAAAATATCTCGGGATCAAAAACAGCCAGAACCTGCCCTACAAGGTAATGGTCATGTTCAAATACGTCAAAGAGTGGAAATGGACCGGCAGGGAAGTCCGCGAGCTGGACAATTTCGACAACTGGGACTACAACAAGATCATCGGGTTCTGGACCCAGGTGCAGAAATTCATGCTGCTGAGCTACCAGAAAATCGCGGTCCAGCTCCCGAGCATAAACCTTGAGAAAAAGATATCGGACTCCGACTTCAAGCTCCTCAGCAGAAAAATAAAAACCTATTTCTCCTCCGAGGATAACAAGATCGACCACTATATCACGTTCAAAGACACCCCGTTCGAGTCGATCATCTATATTGAGCCGTCGGATACCAGCATTGACACCCATGAGTGGCGCCTTTACAAAAGGAACACCGAGTTAAGCGAGCAGTTCGCGACAACGACCCTTAAAACCGACAGCAACTTCATCAAGCTTCTGGCCTGGACCGGCATCAACCAGATATTCAACCCCACGTTCAGCAGGCTGAAGATCCAGTCCGGCTACAACCGGATAAACCCGAACCTGGTCGTTGACCTGCTGACAAAGATCGCGTCGCTGTTTTCCGGCAAAGGGATCTCGCTCCGCAACGACTACTTTCTTAACCCGGCTTTCAACCTTGTGAACATGGTGATCATAAATTTCAACATTGAAAACGTTGATACCATAAAAACGATCAGCTATATATACCGCACGAGCTGGGGCGAGTCCTATATTGAGGAATACCATTCAGACGCTGACCTTATCAGCATCCTTAGCAAAATATTGAATGACGGGTTCAAACAGAAAAGGCCGTTTGACGAATATGTTGTAATCGATACGCCCGAGCCGTTCAAACGCGCCTACAAGGACATTGAGCGGCTGTTCAGGCAGGCCTACGAATTTATTATACTCGGGGACAAATACAGTTCCCTGCGCCTGGTCTCACAGCTGGGCAACCAGTACATCTCCATCAACAGCGAAAAGGGCTCGGTAACAGTCAAGCCGTACGCCAACTTCATCCAGTTTCTCACGGCCAATTCACTGACACCGAGGAATAAAATCGCCTATTCCTTTTACGGCGAAAACCTTCATGTCCAGATCCTCAAGGAAATTTACGACCAGCGAAGGCCCAGGACCCTGACCGTGGTGTACGAAGAAAAGGGCAACCTGGTTTTCATCTATGTGGTCAATGAAAGCGGCAACATCTTTACCTTTAACAAGCCCAAAACGGTCCTTGAAGAGACCCTGGTGTACACGTACAGCTTCTGCCGCAACGTCATCTCACAGTTAAACGCCAAGCATTCGAAGCCGGTTATCAACGAGATCATCAACTTCAACAAGCTCAACATCGATAAATTCGGCAATTTTTCCATTGTCAATGAATCAAAGAGAATCGAGGACGTTTACCTGCTGAAATACCAGACGAAGAGGACGCTTTCGGCTGAAATAATGAAACACCATAAAACCCAGCCGCTGTACTGCGTAAAAAATTCTGACGGCACGTCAACCGAAATGGTCCCCCTGAAAGACATATCCAGAGAGATTAAAGAAGGGAAAGTCGTGATCCAGTCCGGCTCCGTGATTATCGACGAAATAAAAATCCGCGACCTCACCAGTGAAGATGCGGAAATCGGTTCATCCCTTTATTTTGTTGAAAAATACCGGCTTGAAACCCTGCTCGAACGGGCACAGGGTTGATCACTCGACAGGAAAGTTCTCCCTGAAAAAACGCACCTTCTTTTCCTTATCGCGTTCAATGTCCTGTTTTTTAAGAGAACCCTTTTCAAGGGCGATATCCAGAAGTTTGACATGATCGGAATTATCATCAGAAGAAGTTTCACCCGCCAGAATTTCATCCTTTTTCGGGGATTCATGCTTCGTTTTTTTCGGGGATGAACTTTCCTCTGATTTCATTTTATTGATTTTTTCATCAATGAGGTCCTGAGTGAGCATCATGAGATCAGCATCGTCATCCTCGTCTTTAACGGGACCGGCTTTCGGCTTCGCTTTCTTTACGGGCTGGGCTTTTTTCCTCAGCTTCAGGTCTTCAACCGGCTGGGGGCCTTCAATCTCCTCAACATAATTTTCAGGAGGGTTCTCTATCTTGAGCTCGAGCAGTTTGATCCGCTCTCCGAGAAGGATGTTGATCTGCTTTTCAATAGACATCACGATGGGAGTCGAAAAGGACTTGTTTCTGGCAATGGTCTTTTCAAGTTTCCTCAGGTCTTTAATGTCATTATCAATAAGCTCGATTTTTTTTATTACGTGAACGACCTTCATAATACTCCCCTGGCTAAGTTTAACAATGTGAATATATTATTATTCGCGAGGCATAAGTCAATACATTTTTCCGCGTTTGTAAACCGGCAGGAAAGGTAGTAAATTATATTTAGAAGCACCCGTTTTATAACACATTTTGTTGTCATCCCGGTTTACCGAAGGTAATACCGGGATCTCATAGAAAATATTCATGAATTTATCGCATGAGATTCCGGTATTTGCAAACTCGGAAGATGCAAAACCGGAATGACAAAACTGCGTTACCCTCAAAATTATACTGCTACCGCAGAAAAAGAAACACTAAAACAGGGGGATGTTGGCCCGCGCAGAGCGAATCAGCCGCACTATTGCACCAGCCGCGGCATCTCAATCATCACTGCCTGAAAAACCGCTTACCGCCTGCGGGAGTAGACACCCATGAGCTCACCCTGTGCGAGCACATGGCCCTTCATTGCCGCGAGCAGTTCTTCCTTGGTCGCGCCCGGATCAAGGCCGGGGATGATGTCCAGGGCATAGATCCTGAAAAAATACCGGTGACTGCCGCCGGGAGGGCACGGGCCGCCGTAACCGATGCGCCCGAAATCATTTCTTCCCTGGCGCGCGCCGTTATCGAGCGCTTCTTTCGGGGGGACGCTTTCCTTCAGTGAACGCTCCGCTCCCGGAATGCGGTAGATGACCCAGTGCACCCAGGTCCCGACCGGCGCGTCAGGGTCGTCGCAGATAAGCGCAAAAGACTTCGTGCCGTCAGGAACATTTTTCCATGCCAGGGCCGGAGAGATGTCCCGTCCGTCACAGGTGTATAATGAGGGAATTGCCCCTCCTTCGGAAAATGAACCGCTGGAAAGATCAAGCTTCATCGGCGAACCTCCTGTTGGCTATATTTCAACAAAAGTTATTTCCGGTCCGGTTTCAATGATCAGTTCCCGGCTTCCGTTATATAGATCACCGTCAATCGTATACGAGATATCGTTTTCGGCAAAAATGCGCACCCTGTTTCCGATATTATTATAATTCAATGCTCCCTTCAGGGGAATGCCTTTTTTCGCCCTGAGCACCTGGCGGGCGAGTTCCCGGGGTTTAAGGCCCGAGATCAGCACCTGGAACGTCCCCCTTTTTTCATTCGCCCGGGGAAGAAGATGAAATCCCATGCCCTTGTGTTCAACCGTCCCCGCGATCACCCCGAGAAGATCGGCAAACGGGATCTCATCGTCGTCCACGTGAACCCTGGCCTGTATTCTCGTGAACAGTTTCGAATCTTCCCTGTTGAAAATACCGTCCCGGAGCGCGGTTGCGATAACCACCAGGTTGCGCAGGGGGCCGGGATCTGCGCAGTCGTACGCGGCATTCAGGATATTGGTCACCACGCCGATACCGAAAATAAAACCGAAACAGTTGTCGATCTTAATCGTGTCCCGGGTTGCCGTGGCAACCGCGCTTCCCTGTTTTAATGCGGCAACCAGCTTTGAGAGGACCGCCTGCGGGGTCCCCCTGAGATCCAGGTCGCGGACGATATTGTTCATGGTCCCGCCCCCGAGGAGCACGACAGGCGGAACACTGCCGGGAAGGTACACATTGATGAGCCGGGTAATTACCTGGTGGATCGTGCCGTCCCCGCCGCTGATGCCGATATATGAATACCGGTTCCTTTTAAAATCCATGCACGCCTGCTCAAGCTCGTCCAGGGTCCCGGTTTTTCTCACGTCAACCAGGTCGCCGCCCTCACGCTCGAACAGGTCAGCCATGTTTACACGGCTTTTCTTGACGCTCCTGGCCCGTGGATTGATAATAATGCCTATGGTTTTCATTGAAGGACACCTTGAAATAGTGGTCTTTGCGCCGACGATAGCATTACGGCGCTCTGCGGATAATTATAGTGCACCTGTTTAAAGAATCAGTAAAAAAACCGGATTAATTCCAAAGATTATAAAAAATTACAGACTTTTAAGAAGATTGATCCTTCCGATTTCTCCCGCGACCACAATGGAATCGTTATAGGAAAAACAGTAATCCGGGCTGGGGATCGCCTTTATTTTCGACCCCTGCTCGGAGTTGTTCCTGATCAGGATGATATCGACCCCGTACACGGCACGGATGTTCAGTTCCTTGATGGTCTTCCCGATAAACGCCTTCGGCGTCGGGATCTCAGTCAGGGAATATCCTTCCATGAAATGGACCGCGCTGTCAATATTTTTCATGGTTATCCTGCTCGCGAAAGAAGCGGCCATGTCCCGCGCCTCGATTTCCCGGTTATACGCGTCCAGAATGTCCTTGCGCCAGATCATGCCCAGCAGCCTCTGGTCCTTTCTGTCGACCACGGGAAGGCCCATGAGGTTGCTCGAGCTCATGCTGTCCAGCGCGGTCTGGCAGTTGTCCCCGGGGCTCACGGTCTGCAGGTTCTCGTTGGCCACGTCCCGGGCGATGAGAAGGTTGCGCAGTATTTCCCGGTCATACAGGTGCTCCTTGATGTCATGAATGGACACGATGCCCAGTATCCTCTTTTTCTGGTCCACAACGGGAAAATACGGGTCGTGGCCGGTGATCACGCGGTTGACCACTTCGTCAAAAGCGGCGGTGTCCTTTATCACCTCGGCTGACTTCGTGTAGATGTCCTTCACGAAAAGCGATTTCATGATGTTGATCTCGGCGCCGTCTTTGAGAAGGATGTTTCTCCTGACCAGCTTCAGGGTGTAAATCGACTCGCGTGAAAGCTTGGTTGAAATGATGGTGCTGATGATACAGGTGATCATCAGGGGAAGGATGATCTGGTAATCGTTGGTCAGCTCAAACACGATGATGATCGCGGTAATCGGCGCGTGCGTGGTTGCAGCGACCAGGCCGCCCATTGCCACGAGCGCGTAAGCTCCCGGGGTCGAGGTGATGTCCGGGAAAAGCCAGTGCACGAACCCGCCGAAGAACACCCCGCACATCGCGCCCAGAAAAAGGGACGGCGCGAATATGCCCCCCGAGCCGCCCGAGCCCAAGGTGAGGGACGTGGCAATGATCTTCACGAAAATCAGGAGAATGGCGAAATGCCATATCATCTTCCCGTGGAGCGCGTTGTTGATCGTCTCATACCCGATGCCCATGATTTCGGGAAAGGTGAGCGCGATCGCGCCGACAAGGATTCCCCCAACGGCGGGCTTGAGATAACCGGGGATGTCAAAACGCTCGTCAAAAAATTCTTCACAGGCATACAGAACTTTAATGAAAACAAACCCGACAAACGCCGACAGCACGGCGAGAACGAAATAGAATATCAGTTCATATGAGCTTGTCAGATGGTAGGTCGGCACCTGGAACGCGGCGAAGTTGCCCTCAAAGTGGTGCGACACGACCGTTGCCATTACCGATGAAATAACAATGGGCGAAAACTGCAGAAAGGTGAAGTCCTTGAGGATGATCTCAACCGCGAACAGCGCGCCCGCCACCGGAGCGTTAAAGGCGGCCGCTATGCCCGCCGCGGCCCCGCAGCCCACGAACGTTTTCATTCTGGCAGATGAGACACGGAACATCTGGCCCACGGTTGAGCCGATGCTGGAACCGATCTGCACGATCGGGCCTTCCCTTCCGACCGAGCCGCCGGTTCCGATAGTGATCGCTGATGTGACCGCTTTGATCAAAGCGACCCTGGGGCGGATGACCCCGCCCTTGAGGATGATCGACTGCATAACCTCGGGAACGCCGTGCCCCTTTGCCTCGCGCGCGAAAAAATAGATGATGGGCCCGACAATAAGCCCCCCCAGGGCAGGCACCAGCAGAACGACATACCAAGGGTTAGAAATAATATTATGAAGGAGGTCTCCTTTGCCGGGAAAGGACAGGCTGGAAATCGCCTTGATCATCGCCCTGATCGCGATCGCGCCGAATCCGCCTAAAATACCGATTATAATGGCCATGGCGACCATGAAGACATGCTCGGTCTTCCTGGCCCGCTCAGTGGTCGCATTAAATGTGTAGGTCAGAGATTTTTGCAGCTTCCGAAAATATTCCATTCATCCTGTATGTATCAGTTTGATTCCCAGTATAACGATAAAGAAAGAACTATCTGTCAATAAGAAAAATCATCCTTCACCATCGCATGGCGGAAATTAGCGTCTTTTCAATTTATTATTGACAGATATACCCCGAAAAAACCTACTATATCACGTTAAAAATCAATCTCACGTGGAGTAATACAATGTCTGCCGTGATACAGAACACCGATAAAAAGTTCATTAAAAAACTCGACTCAACGAACAAAATGGACGCCATAGAAGAACTGGCGCGTGTTTTTACCGGCTCTGACGTGTGCAGCGACATTGACGGCCTGGTCAAGGCGCTGAAAGAACGCGAAGAGATCATGAGCACCGGTATCGGTTTCGGCATAGCCATCCCCCACGCGCGGCTGCACGGGGTGAAAAAGATGACCTTCGCCGTGGGTATATCCACTCAGGGCATTGATTTTGACTCAATGGACGGGGACCCCGTGCACCTGATAATTCTGGTCGCTGCGGGAGAAAAGCAGCACAAGGAATACCTGCGGCTGCTGTCCACCATCATGGCTGTGTTAAAGAACAACAGCGTCAAAGAAAAAATCATCCATTCAGAAACCGCTGACGATGTCATCAAAGCGCTGAATGAACAATAAGCAGGCCCTTTCCGGAATGCTGGAATCTGTATTTTGAAAAACTAAGCAATAGAGATGGCCACGGAGACTCGCAGCACACAGAAAAAGAAGCATGAGAAGTCTCACGCGGAGGCGCGGAGTACACGGGGAAAACAGTCACAGGGGATTAATTAGAAACCTCTGTGACTCGGTGGCTATTTTATCTTAAAATATGGGAAAGAGTCAATAAGTCTAACGGGGAAACACGAGGTACACGCATGGCTGATCGAGATTATAACCATTCCGAAATCGAATCCAAATGGCAGAAGAAATGGGAGGATGAAAAAGCCTACCAGACCGCCAGAGACAGCGGCAAAGAAAAATTCTACGTGCTTGAGATGTTTCCCTACCCGTCCGGAAGGCTCCACATGGGCCACGTGCGCAACTACACCATCGGCGACCTGTACAGCCGTTTCCAGAGAATGAAAGGATACAATGTTCTGCATCCCATCGGATGGGACTCGTTCGGGCTCCCCGCAGAGAACGCGGCGATCAAGAACAACATCCCCCCGATGAAATGGACCGCTGAAAACATCGAACACATGAAAAAACAGCTCGGGCGCCTGGGCTTTTCGTATGACTGGACCAAGGAGCTCACCACGTATAAACCCGAATACTACCGCTGGAACCAGTCGGTGTTCGTTAAAATGCTCGAGCGCGGCCTCGCGTACAAGAAGAAATCGTCAGTCAACTGGTGCGAGACCTGCAACACCGTGCTCGCCAACGAGCAGGCCGAGGGCGGCATATGCTGGCGCTGCGAGTCAGAGGTCGTGCAGAAGGAGCTGGAGCAGTGGTTCTTCAAGATCACGCACTACGCCGACGACCTGCTCAAAGGCCACGAAGACCTGGCGGCCGGCTGGCCCGAGCAGGTGCTCACCATGCAGCGCAACTGGATCGGCCGCTCGACCGGCGTGACGATCAACTTCAAGACCGAAGACGGCGAAGACTTCCCGATTTTCACGACCAGGCCCGACACCGTGTTCGGCGTGACCTTCATGGTCATCGCGCCCGAACATCCCTTCCTTGAAAAGGTGAGCGACCCCAACGTGAAGGCATTCATTGAAAAGCTCAAGGACCAGTCCATGATCGACCGCACCTCTGACGACAAGGAAAAGGAAGGAATCGACAGCGGCCTGAAGATAATCAACCCCTTTAACGGCGACAGGGTGCCGCTTTTTGTCGGCAACTTCGTACTCATGAACTACGGGTCGGGCGCGATCATGGCCGTACCCGCGCACGACACCAGGGACTTCGCCTTCGCCAAAAAATACGGCATCCCCGTGAAGCTCGTCATTGACAATCCGAAGCAGCCCATAGACGTGAACGCCATGGACGACGCATACATCGACAACGGTGTCTGCGTCAACTCCGGCCCGTTTGACGGCACCCCGAACAGGGACGCCATTGAAAAGATCGCCGACTACTGCGAGCAGAAGGGCATCGGCAGGCGCGAGATCAATTACCGCATCAGGGACTGGGGCATATCGCGCCAGCGCTACTGGGGCTGCCCCATCCCCGTGGTCTACTGCGACACGTGCGGCGCCGTTCCGGTCCCCGAAAAAGACCTTCCCGTGCTGCTGCCGACCGACGTCGACTTCCACGGCGACTCGCAGTCACCGCTCACGAAAATGGAAAGCTTCATCAACACGGCATGCCCGAAATGCGGCGGCCCGGCCCGGCGCGAGACCGATACCATGGACACGTTCGTTGACTCGTCGTGGTACTTCGCCAAGTTCACCTCCCCCGGCTCAGAGGGGATGTTCAGCCAGGAAGACGTCGACTACTGGATGCCCGTTGACCAGTACATCGGCGGCATCGAACACGCGGTACTGCACCTGCTCTACGCCCGCTTCTTCACCATGGTGCTCAACGACCTCGGCATCCTGAAATGCCGCGAGCCGTTCACGCGCCTGCTCACCCAGGGCATGGTCATCAAGGACGGGGCGAAGATGAGCAAATCAAAAGGGAACGTGGTCGATCCCGATGAAATAATCGAAAAATACGGCGCAGACACCGTGCGCCTGTTCATGCTCTTTGCCGCGCCCCCGCAGAAAGACCTTGACTGGTCAGACAAGGGGGTTGAGGGCTCATTCCGGTTCATAAGCAGAATCTGGCGCTTCGTGAACCGGCACAGCGAAAAGTACGTGAGTAACGCCTCGCTCAACGGCGTTGAGCTTTCAGACGCCCTTAAAAAGATACGCATCGAGCTCCACCGGACGGTCAAGATCGTCACCGGCGACATCAGCGAAAAGATGCAGTACAACACCGCGATCGCGCGCATGATGGAGCTGGTCAACGCCCTGTACCAGGCCGACGAAAAGGAATTCGACACCGAAGCGGGAAAGCTCGTCATATCCGAAGTCTTTGACAAGCTGGTCACCATGCTCTCACCGTTCATGCCGCATGCCGCAGAAGAGCTGTGGGAGATACTCGGCCACAAGGACATGCTGGTCTACGGCACCTGGCCCGGCTACATCGAAGAGCTCACCTCGCGCGACGAGATCGAGATCGTGTTCCAGGTGAACGGCAAGATACGCGCCAAGGAACAGGTCCCTGCCGACATTTCAAAAGACGACATGGAAAAAATGGCGAAAGAACATGCGCGCGTGAAGGAGTTTATCGAAGGCAAACAGGTCGTCAAGGTCGTTGCCATTCCGGGCAAACTGGTCAACATCGTGGTGAAGTAATATCCCGGGTGCAGGAAATGGTCGCGACCCTTCCCTGCACCCTTTCAGCGCCGCTACACTGCCGTTTCACCTTCAGTACACCTTCGTTACTGGTTCTATCTTTACTTTTTTCATGAAAAAATGAAAAAAACATGAAGGGGATGTAACCCTTTCGTAATGACTTTCTGCTCCTGCCGGCCCCATGGACCTCATTTACATTTGACGGAAAATCCACAATTACAAGGCCATTTTATACTATTGACCATAATTTTGACTGGACAATTTTATGGTCAATAGTATCTTAATATTATGAATACAATAAACGCATCAAAATTCAAAGAGCAGTGTCTGCATATTCTCGGGAACCTGAACAACGAGGGAATTATTATTACCAAACACGGAAAGCCCGTGGCAAGACTTATTCCAATCGAGGCTGAATCAGCGCAATTAATCGGAACCTTAAAAGGCAAATTCGAGATTAAAACAGATATTTTTTCCACAGGAACAACCTGGGATGCTGAATCTTGACACGCATATTTTCCTCCATGCCCTGCTGGGAACCATAACGAAAACAGAACGCACACTCCTGGAAAACAGCCGGTGGGGAATTTCCTCCATTGTGATATGGGAAATCGCCAAACTCTATCAGCTTGGACGCATTACCCTTGATCCCTCCGATTCCGGATTTAAAACGGTCCTGTCGGGAGTACATATCTGGCCCATCACCCTTGATGTATGTCTTGCAACCTACAGGCTTGATATTAAAAGCGATCCCGCTGATGAAATTATCTGCGCCACCAGTATCACGCATAACATACCCCTGATAACGCGCGACAGGCGACTGTTAAAATCAAAGGTTGTGCCCCTGGCCCATGCTATATAATTTTCACGCAACGGCGTAAAACCGCGAAGAAAAAGGATGCAGGAAGAAGAGCTCCCTGCCTGCCGGCCCCCGGCCCGCTGACGCTCGCCACCCACAGAGGGGGTTAAAAATCCCCCGGCCTGCGGCCACCCCCTTTAACAAAGGGGGTTAAGAGTGCGATAGCGTAATCTTTTTTCTATGCCACCCTTTATCCAAAGGGGGGAGAGGGGGGATTTCACACCCGGCCCGGTTGCTGAACGCCGTCCCGAGCTTGTCGAAGCATCGCCAGCTTTTACTGCACCGCAATATTCTTTAAGCCCCCCTATGGGCGACCGAAGGAAGTGCCGTGGCAGGCTTTGGGGCCTCAATTCTTCTTCCCAAAATTTTGGAAAAACTAAAATTTTATCATTGTAAATTGGCGCGGGAAAGAACATGCTTTTTCAAGCTTTTTTAACAATTGAAACAAAACTTCAAACACGCGGGCTTTATTACCATGTCGAAAACAAACGCCATCAGGATACTTGAATTACAGGGTATAAAATACAACACCTCGGAATATGAGGTGAACGAAGATGAACTGGACGCGGTAAGCGTGGCGCGGAAAATAGGCGCAGACCCGGAAACCGTTTTCAAGACACTGGTTACCACCGGCGATAAAACCGGGCACACGGTTTTTGTCATCCCCGGCAACTGCGAGCTCGACCTTAAAAAAGCGGCAAAGGCCAGCGGGAACAAGAAGATTGAAATGATAAAAATGAAAGACCTGCTGCCGGTGACCGGATATGTCCGGGGCGGGTGCTCGCCGATCGGGATGAAGAAGCTTTTTCCAACCTATATCGACGAGACCGCGCAGCTGTATGAGGTTATACACGTCAGCCCCGGCGTGCGCGGCATCCAGCTCATGCTCTCCCCCCTTGACCTGAAAAACGTCATCAACGCGGAATTCGCCGATCTGGTGTAAACCGGACACCCGGCTTGCCCTGCCCTGTATGGCCGGAATATCATCCAAAAAAAAAGCAAACTCCGGTTGACGATCAGGATCTTTTTTTGCACATTATATTGATTTTTTAATGGAAAAGCAGGGAAGAAACGGCATAATAAATCTAAGGGGCGTGATAGCAATCAGGCGGCCCCTGGTTTTCGGGCTTTCCATTAACGAAGAGTATAATAACCGGGACTGCAGGCCATGAACAAACTCGACACCACAGACCAGATAATGCATCTGGAAAAAGAAAACCAGCTGCTTGAAGAAAAAAACAGGAACCTCGAAAAGAGGCTCAGTGATTATGAAATTCTTCTCAAGGAATACGACAACCTGGTTGAAAAGAACAAACAGCTGTCAAATCTCATTGAAATAAACACGATCATCACCAACTCCCTTGAAAAAAAGGAGGTCCTCAACCGGATACTGTTTCAGGTGAAACGCCTGCTGAACTGCCAGACGTGCAGCATCCTGCTGGTCGACCGCGAGATCAACATGCTGGGGTTCGCTTACCTCGGCAAGGAGGAGGACAGCGAAGCCCTGAAAGACACCAAGCTGCGCATGGGAGAGGGGATCGCGGGCACCGTATGGGAGAACGGCGTGCCCATAATCATCAATGACACGGCAAACGATCCACGGTTTTCAAAAAGGGCCGACCAGAAGGCGAAATCCAGCACGAACTCGATTATCGCCGTGCCCCTTATCGTCAATGGAGAAATCATCGGCGTGGTTGAATCAATCAATAAAATCGACGGGGTTTTCACGCCGTTCGACCTCCAGGTAATGCAGTTCATATCATCCCAGTCGGCCATCGCGATCAAGAACGCAGACCTTTACGATATGGCGATCAGGGACGGCCTGACCAAACTGTTTATCCGCAAATACTTCAGGGAACGCCTTTTTGAGGAATGGCAGCGCTCACGGAGAAACAGCAGCAGCCTGACCCTGGCCATGCTCGACATTGACCACTTTAAAAACGTTAACGACACCTACGGCCACCAGGCCGGCGACCTGGTGCTGAAAGAGCTCTCCGACATCCTCAGGACAAAATGCCGCTCAATTGACATACCGTGCCGTTACGGAGGCGAGGAGTTCACCATCATCCTTCCCGAGACATCACAGGAACAGGCGCGCATCTTTCTTGAAAGAATCAGAAAAACCATTGAATCGCACAGCATCGATTACCATGACAAGGTGATCCAGGTGACCATGTCAGTGGGCTTTGCCACCGTACCGGAACTCGTTCCGGGTGACATCGACTCCTTTATTGAAATGGCTGACAGGGCACTGTATCATTCCAAAGAAACCGGCAGGAACAGAATAACCTACCACGGCGAGATGAATTAAAAGCGGCCTTATTAAATGAAGGCATGAAACCGAAGCTGATGCCTGACTGTATCCGCTTTATCGAAAACCGCGGTTTTTCAGACTTTTAAAAAGTTTATTGATATATTTTTTCACTTCAGTATACTAATTAATAGCACCCATAACTATCGAAACATTCTTATCCCTATAGATATATGGCGAGGGCGAGTTCGTATATCTCTTTGAACGGGTAAAACTCTTTTCACGGTCATATTCTTATTGCCAGGCAATCATGCGGGATTCAAATCAGGTGTGGGACTTATTATTGTATTCTCCTTAAAAATCATGTAAACAGGGGGACAATATGAATTTCATCGACTTTAAGAATCTTCATAGCATGCTTCAGAAAACAGTGGAACGCACTCCTGAAAAACCGGCCTTTTCATGGTTCACTGAACCGGGAAAACGGGAGACCGTCACCTGGCTGGAATTCTATGAACAGGTAAAGCGTGTTTCCAAAGGGCTTATCGCCCTGGGTGTCGAGAAGGGCGACAAGGTGAACGTGCTCAGCTACAGCAGTTACCGGTGGATACTCTCCGATATGGGGATCGTCAGCATCGGGGCATGCACTGTGGGCATATACCAGAGCAACCTTCCTGAAGACTGCCGGTACATCATCGACCACTCGGATTCAGTGCTGGTGTTCGCACAGGACCATACACAGCTCGAGAAACTTTTCGCTATCAGGGAAAGGATACCCCGCGTCCGCAAAGTCATACTCATGCGGGGCGAACACCCTGACAACTGGGTGCTCAGCTACGATGAATTTCTCGCGCTGGGAGATTCGGTCCCGGAAAGTGACTTTATGAAAATGCGCGACAATGTTCACCCTGACGATATCGCGATGATCGTGTATACGTCCGGGACAACCGGCATTCCCAAGGGCGCCATGCTCACCCACGATAACGCGACCTTTAACGCGCAGTCGGTGTCAGGCTGTGTTGATGCAAGCAGGTACACTGAACAGTTCGTCTTCCTTCCCCTGGCGCATATCTATGCCCGCGGTGCCGTTTATTACAGCATCCTTAACGGCCATCACGCCACATTCGCGCGAAGCATGGACACCATCATTGACGATATAAAGGAAGCGAAGCCGCAGTATTTTGCCAGCGTACCGCGAATTTTCGAAAAGGTATATTCAAAGGTGGTGAGCGGCGTTGAGGCAAAAGGCGGTGCGGCGCTGAAAATATTCAACTGGGCCAGAAAAGCGGGGTACCGCGTCAGTGACCTGAAACTGGAACACCGGCCCATCCCGCCGCTGCTGGGCCTTCAATACGGCATCGCCTCGGCCCTGGTTTTCAACAAGCTTAAAGAGGCACTGGGGGGAAGGCTGGACTACTGCATCAGCGGCGCGGCGCCGCTTGAGCCGACCATCGGCAAGTTCTTTCACGCGGCAGACATACTTATTCTTGAAGGCATCGGCATGACCGAGAACATGACCTTCAGCCATGTCAACCGCATGGAGAACCTCAGGTTCGGATGGGTCGGCCTTCCCGGCCCGGGCATTGAACAGAAAATAGCGGATGATGGCGAGCTGCTGGTCAGGGGAAGAAACATCATGAAGGGATATTACAAGATGCCTGAAGAGACCGCTGAAACCATTACCAGTGACGGGTGGCTGCGCACCGGGGACATCGGGCGAATCGACAGTGAGGGGTTCCTGAAAATAACAGGCCGCAAGAAAGACCTCATCATCACGTCAGGCGGCAAGAACATCGCGCCCTCGGCGATTGAAGGGCTGCTGGCGACATCCAAGTACATCAACCAGGTCTGCGTCATCGGCGACCGACGGAATTACCTCACCGCCCTGGTGAGCCTGGACGCGGACAACATTAAAGATTTCGCCCGTGATAACAACATCCAGTATAACTCTCTTGATGATCTGATCTATAATGACCAGATCAAGGAGCTTATAAGCGCTGAAGTCGTTGAAAAAAACAAATCGCTGGCCTCGTTCGAAAGCGTAAAAAGGGTCACCATTGTTCCTGAATTTTCCATTGAAAACGAACTGCTCACCCCAACCCTGAAGATCAAGCGGAACAAAATTACAGCGCTCTACCGTGACGAGATAGATGCCATGTACGGCGCGAAGATACATGTCGAAGTTCCCGAAATGCAGAAGGTGACCGGCGAGCGGCGCTCAGGGAAAGACCGGCGCATCGCCCTGTTTGACAGAAGAGGGCCCAGCGCCGCAGAACGACGGCTCATGGAACGGCGCGTGAGCATGTCGATGTAGGCTTAGCAGGGCTGTTGTCTTCTTACATCGAGGCCAGATGCCCGCACGCGGCCCCGATGTCGGCCCCTTTTGAAAGGCGCACCATGACGCGCACGTCACGATCAACGAGCATCCGCTTGAAAGCCGCGACCTTCGCGTCATCGGGCCGCTCCCATTTCAGGCCCGGGACCTCGTTGAAGGGAATAAGGTTCACGATCGCCCGGTACTTCTTCACCAGCCCGGCCAGGGCAGCGGCGTCGTCCCCGCCGTCGTTGAAGTCTTTAACCAGCAGGTATTCGAAGTTGATGTACTGGTTCCTCATCAGGGGAACGTTGTCAAGCAGCGGCAGAATTTTCTCAAGGGGGGATGTCTTCTCCAGCGGGACCAGGGCTGCGCGCTTTTCGGAAATCGCCGAGTGCAGCGACAGCGCGAAGTTCACGGGCGGAAGCTCTCCCACGCGCGTGAGCCCGGGCAGGTATCCTACGGTGGACAGCGTGATCTGGCGCGGGCCCAGGCACACGCCCCCGCGCGAGAGCAGCAGTTCAAGGGCCTGCTTCACGCTGTCGAAATTGTGCAGGGGCTCTCCCTGCCCCATGAACACGATATTGGGACTTGCCACAGTCGCGCCCGGGCATGCTTCAATGAGCCAGCGGTAAGCCGAAAGATACTGGCCCGCGATCTCATGCCACGAGAGGTTGCGGGTGAGGCCGCCCATGCCCGTTCTGCAGAATGAGCACCCCATGGCGCACCCGGCCTGGGTGGAAAGGCACACCGTGTGCCTTCGAGAGAAGGGAATTATCACTGCCTCGACCCTGGCACGGTCATGGAGCCCGAAAAGAAATTTCACGGTACCGTCAGCGGACTGCCGGGTGCGCACGATCGCGGGAAGCCCGGTTTCAAAATCATGCCCGTAATGCTTACGTATCTTCGCGATTATCTTATCAACGGTGTTCATTGAATTTATGAGGTCAGAAATTATTCGTCATGCGCGCGTCATCCCCCCGAAGGGGAACTCCATCAAAATACCACCGCGGGTCCCTGTCAAAGCCAAAAATAATGTCAGCAGCGTAAAAAAAGATTGTCATCAAGTATTTTATGTCTTATAAAATTTGATTTAATAAGATATTCGCGGCAACCGCACAACACAGGGAGGACCCATGAAAAAGGAAATATCGATCGGCATACTTCGGCTGTCTCTGGGGCTTTTTTTTCTCGTGCTCGGGATTATCGGTGTTGTTCCCCGGGTACAGGAGACCGTTTTCACGCTTAACGACAACCTGGGGCTCGAGATCTTCTTCGGGCTGGTAGAGCTGATATGCGGCATTCTGCTCATCGCGGGTTTTTTTACACCCCTTGGAAGAAAGGCCATCCGCAGCGCGAGCCTGGTGGTTTTCATATTCTGGGCGCTCAGGATTTTTCTCTCCAAGTTCGTATGGGGGATTTCTTTTGTCAGCAAGGGGATGCTCTTTCATCCCGCTTTTTCAACCTGGATTCTGGTGCTGTCTGCCGAACTGGTCATCGGGGCCGCCCTTTTTATCATATACCGGGCATACGAATAAACAGCCGGCTCAGGAAACGAACAGGCTCTTTGTTGAAAAATTCGGTTCCGTAGTGACATTGATCCCTAATTTTCTTAACCCGGCCTCGTCGCCCGGGGTAGGAAGGTGTGTCATGTGCATCTCGCAGTTTTTCAGCTCTTTCAGTTTTTCCATCGCGGCCTGGGCTGTCGGATTGTTTGTCGCGCTTATGGTCAGGGCTATCAGAGTCTCTTCAAGATCAAGGCTCAGTGTTTTCATGCCCAGGACCGTACCCTTCATGTTCCTGATTGATTCAATTATGTGAGGTGACAGCAGATGTATTGAATCGGGTATTCCGGCAAGTTTTTTGACCGCATTGAGAATCAGGCTTGATGCCGCGTGAATAAGGGGAGAGTTTTTCCCGGTTACGATACTGCCATCGGGAAGCTCAGCAGCGGCGCCGCAATAAATACCTTCATTCCCCTTTCCCTGCATCGCCTCTTCCGCGGCCTTTCGAGCCGGCAGCACCACGTTCCGGTCTTCGGGACAGGCGCCGAGTTCCTCCATGAGCAGTTCGGCTTTCTGAACGGTCTCTTTTTCGGTCAGCCCCAGCACATATTCACAGGAATACCTGAAAAACCTGCGGATAACCTCCTGCCTTGACGCGTTGCACACGACTTCATCGTCAATAATTCCAAACCCGACGCGATTGACTCCCATGTCCGTCGGGGACAGATAAAGGCTCTTTTTCTTTTCGATCCTTTCGAGAATCCTCTTAAGCACCGGGAATGAATCAACATCTCGGTTATAATTAATTGCTTTTTCGTTATACGCCTCAAGGTGAAAAGGGTCGATCACGTTAAAGTCCCCGATGTCGGCAGTGGCAGCCTCGTATGCCACGTTCGCCGGATGCTTCAGTGAAATGTTCCAGATCGGGAACGTTTCAAATTTCGCATATCCGCTGTTTATCCCCCTGCGGTGATCATGATAAAACTGAGACAGACATGTTGCGAGCTTGCCGCTGCAGGGCCCGGGCCCGGTAACCACAACAATAGGCTTCACTGTTTCAATATATTCATTTGCCCCATATCCCTGGTCACTGACAATCAAGTCAACATCAGTAGGATAGCCTTTTGTGTATGGATGGGTGTACACACGGATACCCTGCCTTTCCAGCTTTTTTTTAAAGATAGAAGCCGCAGGCTGGCTTTCATACCGGGTTATAACTACAGCAGTTATATTCAGGTCCCAGTCTTTAAGGTCGTCGATCAATTTCAACGCGTCCGCGTCGTAGGTGATGCCGAAATCGGCCCGAACCTTGCGCCGCTCAATGTCGCCTGAATAAATACAGAGGATAATGTCGATTTTATCTTTCAACTGCTGAAGGAGCCTCATCTTCACATTGGGGTCGTATCCCGGAAGAACGCGCGCTGCATGAAGGTCATAAAGAAGCTTTCCGCCGAATTCAAGATACATTTTATTGTCAAAATGAGAAAGGCGCTCGAGGATTGACTCTGTCTGTTCTGCAAGATATTGATCATTATCGAAACCTGTTTTCATGACTTCCCCTGTGCGTATTATTTATCACAACAATAATTCATTAGTATTATTTGAGGAATAAAACTAACGGCATCCAGATAAAAAACAAGTAAAAAGTTTTTTCTTTCTCGAAACACGGCAAAAAACCTCGGCCTGAACTGAAAATGACCTCAATCAAATTCAATCAATACTGTTTTTTTCTGTACATATATTGATTTTTGGATTGACTTTGATATTAATAAAGCATATACCCCCAACATTACAACAATAATTAAATAAAGGAGTTGTGTATGCGTAAACTACTGTTAGCCCTTTTAGTTCTCTCAATAGCCTATGTATCCGATGTGTCCGCGAAATCACTCGCCGGTGTCACCCTTCCCGATTCATATAATGCAGGCGGGGCGAACCTTGCACTGAACGGCGCGGGGATCAGAAAAAAAGGCGGATTCATCAAAGTATATGCAGGCGGCCTCTATTTGAAAGCCAAGACCGGCAACCCCGGCCAGATCATTGCCGCTGACGAGCCCATGGTCATCAGGCTGCATTTCGTCCGCGATGTCGGCAAAGGCTCAATCCAGAGCGCCTGGAACGACGGCTACAAAAAAAGCGCCGGTGGCTCATACAACGCTCTCAAGCCCAAAATCGATCAATTCAACGCGTTCTTCTCCTCGGGAGTAAAAGACAACGATACCTATGACATCATCTATGTGCCGGGAAAAGGAATCACCGTGAAAATCAACGGCGCAGAAAAAGGCACCATTGCCGGCCTTGATTTCAAAAAAGCGACCTTCGGCATCTGGCTCGGAGCAGAACCGGCTGACGACGGTCTTAAAGAAGGCATGCTCGGTAAATAATTTTACTTATTCTGTAATGACAAAAGGGGCTGTCCCAAAAGTCGTCTCGATACTAATTTCGTAACGCTCATTGAGTGATTTTGATGGAGAAAACATCAAAATCGTATCGAAATGAGCGGGAACACTCTATCCACTTAACGAAATTCACTCGATGAACGTTTTTTGGGACAGCCCCTTTTTTATTGGGGTGGTTTAAAAATAATAGCTCAGGGCCGCGTAATACATGAAGGGCTCTTTAAATGATTCAAAGTCGGATGTTTGCGGCGCGCCGTCAAAGGTGAAGCCGAACATTATGCCCCCGTAAATATCGAGGTTCTCCTTCGCGCTGTATTTTAACGAAGGAGTGAAGAACAGGCCGTATCCCTGAAAATCGTAAATAGCGAAAAACTCACCGCGCAGCAGCGGCATAAAATCATACCCCAGGGCCAGGCCCGCGTAGTGCTGGTTCATCGTGAGGAACTGGTTCGCGAGATACAGGTAATTATGCTGGTTCCACCCGTTGATAAAGCTGTCGATATAGGCGCCCTCGAGCTTCCGGTTGAAATTGATCCCGTTCTGGTTGTAAAAATATTCAACGAGAAAATAAACGCCGCCGTTAAAGGTATACTCATAACCGGCGCTCGCCTGAAAATACCACCTGCCGTCAATCTTTGGATACGAATAAAGAACGCTCCCCCGCAGGGTCCCGTCGGCAACGATGGACGCGACATCAATTCCGGCAACGGCCCTGCGCGAAATCCAGGCAGCCAGGATCGACAGCTCGGTCTCATGGATGGTCATGGTCAGGCGAAGCACGGTGTTGGAATCGTCAATTTTCATGTCGCTGTAACGGTCATTGCACTTTTTCTGGTTGCTGACCAGGGTCAGCTCAGTGACCTCGTTGATGTAATAGTCCATGCGGAAGGCGTCGGTGCCGCTCTGGTCTTCGGCTCCTTCGACAAAGGTGGGTGAAATCGGATTCAGGATGTCAAGCGGGTTCCAGAGCCGTCCGCTGCCGAAGCGTATCTGCTGGCGGCCCAGGGTAAAGGTGAAGTTCCACACGCTTATTTTCATGTACGCGCGGTGTATGCGGGTGCGGTAATAGACATCGCTGCCGTGATAGGGCTCCCAGGAAAGGTCAAAGAAATCATTGTAATCGGAGCCGCGCCAGTATGCGTCGAATTCATAGCTTTTATTGTAGCTCCCCAGGATGATCTCGTTGTCCCAGTCGACATGGATGAGGATGATGTCGGAATACCGGAACTCGGGGCTCAAACGCACCCGGTTCAGGTCAGCGATGAGGTTTTTCTTTTTTGAAGCGAGGGGATCGTCCCCGCGAAAGTTGTCGATCCGCTGGAACGTGAGCAGGTGTTTGTACTGGCCGCCGAAGGTGAAATGCGGGCCCTTTTCGCCAAAAGGATCGACACTCTCCCCGATATCTTCTGTGAACGTTTCTTCCGCGTCTTCAGACACCGAGGAGACCTGATCCGTTGCGTCGTCACGCGCCTGAAGCGGCACGAAAGGAAACGCCAGCGCCATAACCATGAGACAACAAAACATCATCCGCCTGAAGCCTGAAACCGCGTTTCCCATGGCTCACCTTCTCGTTTCGTCAGTAGTGATCACGCCGTCCGTAAGCTGGACGAGACGTTCCGCGCGCTCCATGACCATGGAGTCATGCGTCGAAAAAAGAAAGGTTATGTTCTTTTTCTTGTTCAGGTCGTGCATAAGGTCGAGAAGGTTCGCACCGGTCTTCTGGTCAAGGTTTGCCGTCGGCTCATCGGCAAGGATGATTTCAGGCTCCGAGACGATGGCCCGGGCGACCGCCACGCGCTGCTGCTGCCCGCCAGACATGTCCTTGGGCAGGCGGTCGGTTTCCTTTTCCAGGCCGACCTCCCTGAGCATTTCCCGGGCCCTTTCCTGGCGCTCCTTTTTGTTCACGCCCTGCAGGAGCAGGATGTATTCCACGTTTTCAAGCGCGCTGAGCACCGGGATCAGGTTATAGGCCTGGAAGATAAAACCGATATTGTTCAGCCGCATATCGGAAAGCTCCCGTGAAGACATCCCCCCGAGCTCCCTTTCAGCGACAGAAACCGAGCCTGACGTAGGATAGTCAAGGCCGCCGATGATATTCAAAAGGGTTGTCTTGCCCGATCCGGAGGGGCCGGCAATCGCGGTGAACTCGCCTTTGTCAATCGTCATGTCAATCCCCCTTATGGCGTTCACCGTAATGCCGTTTAAGTCATAGTCCTTGATCAGTTTGTTTATGGTAATAATTGGCATAGATTCCCTCCGCACTAATCAGATAAAATGAAGCGCCTCAAGGGGCTTGATACGGGCCGCCTTGACCGCTGGATACAGGGCCGCGATAAAAGTCGTGAAAAAAACGATTATAACCGCGTTAACGATATCGATGAACCGTATAACAGGGTATATGACGCTCCCGGTCCCCCATACTCTCATCGATTCCTGGTACAGAGAAAGGTCTATACCCGTATAGGACAAAACAACATGAAGGACCATGCCCGCGGCGATTCCGGCTACCACACCGATAAGGCCGAGACTGAACGCCTCAAATAAAATCATGAAAAAAATCCTCCGCGGCCTGGTCCCGATTGATTTCATCACGCCGATCTCATGGAAGCGCTCCATGATTGCCATGATGAGAGTGTTGGCGATCGAAAAAACAACCGTCATGAAAATGATCGCGAAGAAAATAAACATCATGGTGTCAAAAAGCCGTATCGACTTCACCAGGCTGGGAGCCATGTCCTTCCATGAAAGAATCTCCAGAGAACGGTCATTGACACCGGCGATGAGCGCGTCTTTTACGGTATCGACATCTTTTTTATCATGGAGCAGTACCGATATTTCCGATATGTTTTTTCCAAGACCATTCATTGCCTGAAGCTTTTCAATGCCGACAAACACCACAAAGCGGTCATAGCTGTTGACCGGGGTCTCGTACAGGCCGCACACCCTGAGCCCGGTGCCGATGATTTCATTGTCTTTGTCCTGAAGCATGACCACAAGCCGGTCACCCAGCAACAGATCGAGTTTCTCCGCCATCTCGCGGGAAATAAGAATTTCATCGGTGTTCCTTCCGGATATGAAGCGGCTCCCGTCCTCTTTGCGCGTATAGTCGTATATCTTCGATATATTTTTCTCACGCTCCGGGTCAATGCCGACAATCATTACCCCCCGCGATGATTCCGAAGACCTGACCATCGCCTGCATCTTGACCCGGGGCGCCCATGCTTTCACCAGGGGAGTTTTGTCAATTGTCTCAAGCATTTTCGGGCCGGCGCTGAAATTGAATTCCAGTTTCATGTTGTCCTGGAACCCCCTGCGGTGGACCGCGATATGCCCCAGTGACGTGCTTATCGTGTTCTCCACCATCTGGACGTTCATCCCGTTCATGAATCCGGCGGAAAACATCATGGCGAAAACGCCTATGCTTATCGAAGAGATCACGACCAGCGATCTCCGGCGGTGCCTCCAGATGTTTCTCCAGCCCAGTTTAATAAATGTCATCATGCCATACCTTCCTTGACCGTCAGAGATGCCGTATCGCTTCTATCGGCTTGAGCTTTGACGCGCGCTGTGCCGGGAAAAAGGAAAAAATCAACGAAAGGACCAGGATAAAAACAGAGGTCACCCACAGGTTCAGCGCGGTGACGCGCGCCGGGAACAGCAGCGTGGACACGCCCCACACCTTCATCTCCTCGGCATAAGCCGAATAGTCGATCGGGTGGATTGAAAAATAATAGCTCAGCACCGAGCCGAGTGCAAGGCCCAGGGCGATGCCGATCAGTGAAATGAAAAGCGATTCATACAGTACCATGGCCCTTACCTGCGAGGGGCGCGTTCCGATTGCGAGCATAACGCCGAACTCCCTGATCCGCTCATACACCGACATCTGTATCGTGTTGAGTATGCCGAAAGCGACGATCATCAGCAGAATAAAATCGGTGATATAGGCGCCCGCGTCATCCATGATGATGAACTGCACCAGTTCGGGCATCAGCTCATCCCACCCCATGACTTCTATTTCTTCAGGATCGGTTATTGTAATGATGTCACTTCTGAGTGACGACATGTCATCAACGCTCTTGAGCTTGATTGCGATTGAATTGATATATCCCATCATGGTAAAGGTCTCCATGGCCCTGGCAAGGGGCATGATCACCAGGGCCTGGTCAAGCTCGGGGTTCCCGGTATCGAACAGGCCGAGGATGGTAAGATTGTCGGCCGCGATCGAGCCGTCAAAGCCCTGGGATATCATCGAGACCTCATCCCCCGCGGTGACCCCGAGATTTTTGGCGAGCACATAACCGACAACGATACCGGTACGGTCATCCGCATTCAGGTAGCGTCCGCCCTTGACGATCTTCTCATGAATAACGGTCACCTTTTTCTCATGGTCCGGGTCAACGGCCTGCACCATGGCAGCGTAGGTGTTGTTGCCGAACGAAAGCAGGGCGCCCGCATTTACCCTTCGGGTTATCGCGTCAACACGCTCGTCCCGCGTGAGCATTGTCAATAAATCGTCTTCGGGGATGAAAGCGTAATCAATGCTCTGGTTCTCCCAGAAGCCTTTTTCATGAATCTGTATATGGCCGGTATTGATCTCGACGGCGTCCGTGATCATCTGTTCATGGCCGCCCGTTGCTATGGCGTTCATGAAAATAATCATGGCGCAGCCGACAACAATGGTCAGCAGGGTCAGGACCGTGCGCCGCCTGTTCTTCCATACGCTTCGCCAGGCGAGTTTCGGCTCGAGAAGATAATTTTTTTCGCCCTTCATGCTTTATCTCCTTTGGAGGTTCTGCCTTGAAAAAACCCGCGGACTGATGGGCACATTGAACTGTATTTCATCAATGACCATCTCGGTGAACTTGTCTTTCTTGCCCACAGTCTCCATTCTATACCGGGTCGGGATGACCCTGTCATGCATTTTTTTAAAATCAGCGCAGGACAGTTCCTTTTTCATCACGTTGTGCTCGTTGTAAAACTCCTCGCGCACCGGGAGGTAATCGCTCGTGCGCGCGAAATAGATGATTTTCCCCCACACAACGGCCGCATCAGGTTTGGGGTCAAGCTGGACCTTGTAACACTCGTTCCCGTTGATGGTTTCTTTTCCGATCAGAGTGTGGTTGTAATCTTCGACAATACTGGACTCCTTAACAATATCATCATTGGTGAAGTCCGATCCCATCCATGATTCAAGCATCATTGAGGGCGACAGCTTGATCGCCTTCTGGATGCGCGGGTTATACTGCCACATGTTTTTGTCGATGAGGAGGAACCGGTTCCCTTCGTCTTTTTTCGGTGCGGTGATTTCGGAAAAAGACTTCTTCCCCTTTTTCATGTCCCAGGCCGTCATCTTCATGGTACGGGTCCACTTCCTCGTCTTGATCGTTATGGTATACCGGGCGATCTGGGAATCGCCGCGCACGGCCCTGTCAGAAAGGTCAATAATTTCCCTTGCCGTTAGAGAAAAAGCACGGGGGGGGATGACAAGAGCGCATCCCAGCAGTGCAGTGAGGCAAATCTTCGTTGAAGCAGATAGTAGATTCATCCTTTCACCTCGGCATCTTGAATTCACGGCCTATTGTCATAATCACGCCTTTCACCTGGAACAATCCCGGCCGGCCGTCACCGGGAACCAGCGGGCTCGTCCACCCTGATCATTGATTCCATAAAAGAAATATATTTCTGAAAAAGCTTTTTCCCCTCTTTTGTCAGGGAATAAAAAGTCTGGACCTTGGATCCGATTATCTCCTTGGTCGGTTCAATGTATCCCGCATCCTGCAGCTTCTGAAGATGGGTATAGATTGCCCCGTCGGAGCCTCCGACCGTGGTCTTTAATCTTTTGAATGAAACTCTTTTTTCCCGGTAAAGAATTGTCATCATTGAAAGCCGGGTCTTTTCAAAAAAAACACTGTCGAACTGTGTGTACAGGGTATCAGTTCCCATTTCCTTTCTCTTTTAATGATGTTGATACACCCATGGCGATCATCGCGAACCCGATAAGAGCTTCACTGATCAGAAATTTAAGATTGAGGTCCATCTCAATAAAATACATCGCGAACGCGGCAGCACTGAAAAGAACACCGGTAAAATAAAAAAACAGGTACGAAACCTGTGCGATAAAAAACATGAACATCGACATGATTACCAGGACAGCAACAGGCACGTAAAGGGCTCCGGTATGCTTAACAAGGATAACGATGAGAAGGCATACACCGACAAACGCTCCTGATGATGCGCTCCAGAGCTTAATGGCATACCGGGCGAAATAAGGCAGCCCTTCCTTGTTTACTTTTTTGATCCAGGCAAAAGTTTCAACGAGAAATATAAGTATTATCAGAGGTATCCACATATTATAAAATATGGATGACATAAGAACACCGCTGGCGGTTAAAAAATACTGGGCAAAAGCTCCGGCCAGAATACAGGGCCCCACAGTATAGAAATACCACGGGTCGTAAAAAAACTTTTCATCACTGGCCATCAGAATGGATTTGATCGTTGCTATATCGCTGGCATACTGTTCGAAGTCCCGTTTGTCTTCTTCCATAATGGCCTCTGTTTTATTTAAATCTTAACTTTAAAATACAAAGTTACTTTGTAATACAAAGTTAGAAAAAACAGACAGCAGTGTCAAGGGAGAATCCTGTTTTTTTTATTTTTTTTGGAGATCTTCTTTTTTAGTCCAGTAGCGCTGTTCTTCAATCAGATGCTCATGCAGTTTTCTGAATGTCCAGTAATAATTCTGTTCAGTCAGGCCGCAGAAAATCGGACGCGGAATATCGCCGGATCGGGGAAAACTTTTTATGGCCAGGGATATCTCGCTGTCAGAAAACCCGAGAAACATGAGAACAGGATGTTCCCTGTCGGCATATCCAGTATTGTTTCCGCTTTCAAGTATCTCATTCAGGGGATCATCCTCCCTGTTCGTTGCATTGATGATTATAATATCACAATTCAGAGCTTTTTCAAACGACTGTTTTATACAATCAGCTTTTTCCTTTGAGTAACCATACAGTAACAGACCAGGATTATCCATAAAACCACATCAGTTGAACATCTTGGCATGTTCAACTTTTATGCATTTACTCTGCACGACTTCAAGTCCTGCACTGCGTGCCCTGCGCGCTGATTCTCCGTGAGCCAGGCCAAGCTGCATCCATACAGCCCCTGCCCCGATCGAAATTGCTTCATCAACAACACCGGGAACAGCTTCAATTGTTCTGAATATATCCACGATGTCAACCTTTACCGGTATTGACGCGAGATCAGCATAACATTTCTCTCCCAGTATTTCATCTTTACCGGGGTTAACCGGGATCACGGTATATCCTTTTTCTTTCAGGTATTGAGCAACCTGGTAACTCTCTCTTTCCGGACGGTCCGAGAGGCCCACCACGGCTATAATTTTAGCTTTAAGCAAAAGAGCCTTCACCTCATCTTCAAGAGGATTACGATCAGGCATCTCGCAGCTGATTGCTTTATCCATGATTACACCTCAAAAAATGTATAAAATATTCATAATATCGTGTTCAAACGCCATTCTAACAATAATCACCGGTGTGGCAGTATACACAGCATGGCTCCAGTGAGTCTGGTGCTCTGACCCCGGATTATTCATGCCTGATTATTTTCCATCCTCTTGCTGAAGCTATTGCCTCAAGTCTTTTTGTCGGCCCAACAGCAACAGAATTTCCCACCATCCCCAGGATTGCCTCATCCGCCTCATTATTGCCGTAGCTGAAAGAAGCTGAAAGGTCAATTGAATTTTTTGCCGCATATGAAAAAGCCAGGTCACGCTTGTTCGAATCCACGCAGATCATGCCCGAAGACCTTCCGGTAAACTTTCCTCTTTCGTCCGTTTCAAGATCCGTACAGATAACATGGTCAAAGCCCATATCATCTGCCGCATGTTTCAGCACTGTTTTGACCTGGCCCGAAACCATGACGAGAACATGGCCGCTTTCCCGGTGCTTATTGATTACACGGAGAATTTGCGGTGAAATATCTGGTTTTATATAATCCACATAAAAGCGCGTAGCCCATTCTTCAACTGCTTGAACATCGCGGCCACGATAAAAATCAATAAGCAAAGCGGCCATTGATGTCTCAGAAAGCATCCCCGATCTTCTCAACGCCCTCCCCCCCAGCACCTTAAACAAATATAACAGAGAAAGCGGCATGCCGGCAAAAGACCTGAGTCTGCGATCACGCAGGTATCGCGCGACCAGGTGGGCGGTGTGTGAAACAAGGATCGTGCCGTCAAAATCAAAAAATGCCGCGGTTTTACCTTTATTGCGATCCACAACACCTCTCTTTTTTTATAATTTAGAAATCAAGCATACGATCTTATTATAATAGCATAATGCGATTGCCTTACTGCAATGCATTACATTTAGGAACCAGCTGAATCAATACATCCGGTACAATAATGGATTATTGATAACTAACTGATCATAAATAAAAAAGTAAATTTTGTAAACAGGGAATTAAATTTTCTGTTTCCTCCGGGGTCAGAGCACAACAGCATAAAAAAATTCTAATCAGGCTTGACAAAATAATATATCACCGTAATTTTTGACTAATTGGTTAATTAAATTAAATGGTTGGTTAAACCAAATAGCCAATCAATGATTATTTATAAAAAATCGATAGCATTCAGAAAAATGAGGAACCGGAAACCTTCATCGAATTGATAACCAAACCGGTCACTTTTCACACACAGGGAGGGGGCGAAATGTACAAATCACCTCAATACAGAATGTTCAAGTCATTATTCATAAGTATATTGTTCAGCGGTTTAATCGGCGCTGCCGTGTACCATATTTTTTACTGCCACCCTGTCACGTATGTTAAGCTCATAGCCGAGGATTCCTGGGGCGAATATGGCACGTTCCTGTGCTATCTGATGTCGTTTTTTCTCATCTCAGGGGCCATGCGGCATTCCCGGGACCTGCGCAAACCCGGGTACCTGGCACTGGCCCTGTGCTGTTTTATCATGGCCATGGAGGAAGTCAGCTGGCTCCAGCGCATCATCGGCATCGGCACTCCTGAAGGCCTGGCCGCGATCAACAACCAGTCAGAGCTGAACTTTCATAACATCCAGTATGTCAAGTACACCAAGATCGTTTTCAGCTACCTGGTCAGCTTCTGGGCCCTGGTACTGCCGTACCTGAACTACCGGTTTGGCGGCATTAAAAGGCTCGTCCGGAAAATCGGCGTGCCGGTACTTCCGGTGCGGATGATCCCGCTGTTTATTCTGGCCCTGTTCTTTTTTATTGCCATGCCGATCCCCAAATACGACGAGATCAATGAACTGATTTTCGGGATCGGGTTCGCCTGGTACGCCCTTGATCTGTTTATCCGCGCCTCCCGGGATTCGGAAAAGTTTCACCTGATTCAGAAAGCGGCGCCGGTATTATTGGCCCTGATAATAATAGCCGGCTCGGGATTTCTCAGTTGCCGGTGGCCGTATGTGAGCGACCTGCAATGGCGGTACAACCAGTTTGCCGCGAATGTTTACCTGCGCGATAGAATGTATGAGCAGTGCGGCGAACTGTACCGGTATATCTTCGATAATCCCTGGCTGATTAATGATACATCACAGTATTATTACGGTGTTTACCTTGATAAAATTGGGGAGAAGCAGAAAGCCAGAAATGTTTTCGCTCTGGCCCTCACAGAACAGGAGAAGTTGTGTGAGCATAAGCGGAATGAGCCTGCAGATCATGTCATGATGGCCCAGATCTATGCCGGTCTTAATGAAAGCGCGAAAAGCCTTGATCAGTACAACCGGGCTGTTGAACTGTACCGGGAAAAACTGAATAAATCGAAATCGCCGATGAAACGCTGCAAGCTGTATCTCGCGATAGGGGATATCTATTACACGTCAAATCAGTATTACAAGGCCGAGGAAAACTACCGCATGGCAATAATCGAGGCATCGTCAAAAAAAGAACGCGAAAAGATAATCCGCCATCTCCAGGATCTGATTGCCCTCTCCGTCAGGGACGCACATCTGTCAGAACAAATATAAAAATATTCATTCTGATGATGGAATCCACAGCACCCGTTACCATCAGGATTATTTAATAAAATGTCTATTCACTATTGACAAGGTGGAAATATTTTTGTATTATCTAACTAAACAGTTAGTTTAAATAAACAGTTATTTAATAGGAAACAGAATATGAATGAAAACTCAACCGTAGACAAAATAACCAGAGCGGCTACAGCCGAATTCTCCCAGTACGGTTTCGACGGTTCGCGGATAGATCGCATCGCAAAAAAAGCAAAAATAAACAAGGCCATGATATATTATCACTTCAAAGGAAAAGAGGCCCTCTATGAACACACCCTGACCGGAATAGTTACCGCGATATATGAAAGAGTTTCACCGTTTATTCCGGAAGATGCATCCTCACCTGAGGAATTGGCTAACCTGATCAGGGGCTATTCAGCCTACCTCGGAACCATCGATGAAAATGTGATCAAAATAATCATCAGGGAAATAGCCTCCGGCGGCAAATATTTCAAAAAAATCACCATACCGATTCTGCTTCTCCCAATCATAAAGCGCGTCACCGAAATGTTTGCCAGGGGACAGGCGAAAGGCCTTTTTAAAAATTTTGACCCTGTATACACCATGATGCAGCTGGTAGGATCGATAGTATTCTTCAACATGCTCAGAACAACCATGAAAGACAGCCCTCTCGCCGACATCATCTTCCAGGAAAACTACCTTGAGCGCTACACCGAAAATCTGATTAAAATTTATACCGGCGGGATTATACCGAACAAGAGGTAATGTATAATGAAAAAATCAATCGCCAGTCTCATTATGACAGGAACGGTTATGCTTTGCATCACATTCATCGGCAAAGCAGCTGCACAGAACAGGGGGGATGAAAACCTCTCCGGGATATCGGTTGAACAGGCGCTCACCCTGGCCCTGAAAAACAGCCATGAATACAGAATCGCCCAGATGAACCTGAAAGAATCAAAAGAAAAAGTCAGCGCGGTATGGGGACAGCTCATGCCGGCCATCGAGTCAGAAGCATCGGTAGTCCGCCAGGGTGCCGAAAGCGGGTTCATGAGCCTCAGTGACGGCCAGTATGACATTAAAGTCGCCCAGTTGAAATTTGGCATCAATCCCGGAGCTTTCTACCAAAGCCTGAAGCAGTCCCATGCAGGGTACAGCATTGCCAAAGAGGAAATAAAAAAAGTCAGAAGCACTGTTGAATTCAACGTCATTAAAGGATACTTCGATGTGATGCTGGCAAAAGAAGTGGTCCAGCTTCGAAAAAATTCAATCCAGGTACTTGAAGAAAACCTCAAGGACGTGAACCGGCTGCACCAGACCGGCAGTGTGCCGAAATTCGAACTGCTCCAGGCCCAGGTCCAGTTAAAGAACCTTGAACCGTCACTGCGTGAAGCTGAAAACAATTACCGCACCGCTGTCGATTTCTTCAACTACAACCTGGGCAACGTAAACGCGTGCAATACCGCGGATCAGGTGTCCGGGAAATCCATAATGGACCCACAGAGACCGGGCGTTGAAGAAAAATTAATTGAATTCGCCTTAATACACCGGCCTGACGTGGTCCAGGTTTCCCTGCAAAAGGAAGCCTCGGACAGGGCCCGCAAAACATACCAGTCTTCATACCTGTGGCCTTTTATCTCAATCGGCGGTTATTACGGATGGACCTACCTGCTTCCGAATTCCGTTGACATGGATTTCCCGGGAGGGATCAGTCCCGACTTCTCAAATCTGACCGGGAAAAGAGAATGGCAGGAAACATGGCAGGTCAGGGTGGCGGCAACCTATCGATGGAGTTCCCTCCTCCCTGTTGATTCTCAGCGGGCACTGGAACGCGAGCAGAAGGAAAAAATAAAAGAAGCCGAAGAAAGGCTCATTCAGGTCCGCCGCTTAACCGCCATAACCGTGCGTTCCCTGTATGGAAAGCTCTGCACCGCTTATGAGGCGATTCTATCACAGGAAAAAAATGTTGAAACAGCAGAGGAAGGGCTGCGCATCGCGCGGGAGAGTTACCGCGCAGGGGTAATAAAAAACGCTGATCTGCTCAGCGCCGAGCTTTCCCTGACCAGCGCGCGCATGGGATACATTAAGGGGCTGTATGACTACTATGTAAGCATGGCCGAGCTTGACAGGGAAACAGGAATGCAAAGCTCGGATATCATTTTCAGGGAGAACACCAATGAATAGAAAAAAAATACTGCCTCTGGCAGCGGCGCTCGTCATCATCGCCGGAGTGACCCTGTACTTTGAAGTGTTCCGTTATATCGGCGAAAACGGGAACACTATCGATGGCAGCGGCACCATAGAAGTCACCGAAGTTGAAATAGCGTCAAAGCTTGCCGGACGGGTTGTGTCCCTTCCCCGCGATGAAGGCGAGCAGGTCAGGCAGGGAGAGCTCCTGGTCAAACTCGCGTATGAAGAACTGGATGCCCAGCGCCTTTCAGCAATAGCGAACCTGGGGAACACCGAAAAGAACCTGAAAAGAATCAGGGACCTTTTCAAAACAGGGTCGGTTTCAAAAAAGGACCTGGACAATGCCGAGACGGCTTACCGGGTGGCGAAAGCGAACCATGATTATATCGTGGCGACCATTGAACAGGCGGTTATCATTTCTCCCATCAGCGGGACGGTTCTCGAACGAAATCTTGAAACCGGGGAGCTCGCCTTCCCCGGAACACCCATCCTCACGATCGCGGACCTTACCAGGCCATGGATAAAAATTTATGTCCAGGAAAAAAGGCTGGGACGGGTCAAGCTCGGACAGAAGGCCCTGGTCAGCGTTGATTCATTTCCCGACAGGGAATTCCCCGGAAAAGTCGTTTCCATTTCCAACAGGGCGGAGTTCACCCCCAAAACGATCCAGACCAGGGAAGAGCGGGTCAAGCTCGTGTTCGCGGTGAAAATAGCCCTGGAAAACAAAGACCAGTCGCTCAAGCCCGGGATGCCCGCTGATGCCGTCATCATACTGGAGGACAAAAAATGATTTCCCTTCTATCGGTCTCCAAATCATTCAGGGGGCAGCCGGCGGTTGACTCACTCGAGTGCGAAATCATGAAAGGCGAAATTTTCGGGATTGTCGGCCCTGACGGAGCGGGCAAAAGCACCCTGCTGAGAATGATGGCAGTCATACTGGTGCCGGACCAGGGGCAGATCTTTGTGGAGGGGGAGAACGTATTCTCCAATCCCTTTAAGGCAAAAGAGCGGATCGCCTACATGCCCCAGCGTTTCGGCCTGTATGAAGACCTCACGGTTGAGGAAAACATATTCTTTTTCGGAAAGCTTTTCGGCCTGACATCGGCGCAGATAAGAAAAAAGCTTCCCATGCTTTACGATTTCAGCAACCTCGGCCCGTTCGGCACGCGAATGGCCGGGAAGCTCTCGGGGGGGATGAAGCAAAAACTCGGCCTTGCCTGCTGCCTGGTGCACGAACCTGAAATCATCCTGCTTGATGAGCCGACCAACGGGGTCGACCCCGTTTCACGAAGGGAATTCTGGAAGATACTGTACGACCTGCTGGGAAGGGGCGTGACCATAGTGGTCAGCACCGCTTACCTTGATGAAGCAGAGCGCTGCGGGCGGATAGCGCTCATGTACAGGGGAAAGTTCATCAGGCTGGGAACGCCCGGTGAAATAAAAAAAATGACCGGCAAACCCCTGCTGGAAATTATTTGTGACGATCCGCGGAGAGCCGAAGACCTGCTCAGGCATGACCACCATTACCGAAGGGTGATACGCACCGGATCGTCACTGCGCCTTTTTATCAATGACCCCGGGGTGCACTCCCGGGCGATCAGGAAAAACCTTTCGCAAAACGGGATCGCGGTCAAAAAAATCGGGACCATTGTTCCGTCACTCGAAGACACCTTTGTTGAAGTCATCGAAAAAGGGGGAGCGCAGTGACAAGAATATTCCGTCCGGTACAGCGGGTCCTTGCCATTGCCGACAAGGAATGGATACACATCCGCCGCGATTCCCGAAGTCTGATACTGTCTTTTTTCGCTCCGGCGCTGATGGTCCTCCTTTTCGGCTACGCCCTGACCATGGACGTCAAGCACGTGTCCATGGCAGTAATCAACCATGACAGGACGATCCTCACGCGCCAGATGCTCGAACGCTTCTCTCATAATGAATACATCTCCGTTCACAGCTACATCGACTCTTACAAAGACGCCGACGTACTCATTAACAGCGGCGAAGCGGTCATGGTACTGGTCATCCCCTCAGGGTTTACCGACAAAGTCAAGACCGGGACAAAGGCGACAGTACAGGTTCTGGTTGACGGCTCAGACTCCATGTCGTCAACGGTCGCCCTGGGATACGTGCAGGCCATACTCGCCCAGTTCAATCTCGATGTCCAGAAAAAGGCCCTTGCGGACATCGGGGTCACGGGCATGAATCCCGCTGTTGATATGCGCAACAGGATATGGTACAATGAAGAGCTCCAGAGCAAAAATTTCATCATCCCCGGCATCATTGTGATCATCCTTGCTATTATTTCAGCGCTCATAACCTCCCTGACCATATCTCGTGAATGGGAACGAGGAACCATGGAAAGCCTGATCACGACCCCGGTAAGGCCGGGGGAAGTCATGGCAGGGAAAATCATCCCCTACCTTGTTATCGGGACTTTCGATGTTGTCATGACATTCCTGGTGGGCCATTTTATTTTCGATATCCAGATCAGGGGCAGTTTTATCGAACTCCTTTCCCTGTCACTGCTTTTTCTCACCGGGACATCGGCCCTGGGGATCGTGATCTCGTCAGTGACCCGGGTCCAGGTCCTGTCAATACAGGCCGCAATGATAGCGACCTATCTCCCTTCATTTATCCTTTCAGGATTTATCTTCCCGATAAAAAACATGCCCCTGGTCATAAGGGGAGTGACCTATCTCATCCCTGCAAGGTATATGATAGCGCTTATTAAAGGGATTGCGATGAAAGGCGTTGCGGCAACTCTTCTGTCAACACAGATCATCTTCATGCTGTTATTCGCCTGCGCAATGCTGTTTCTGGGCATGAAAAAAATCAGGCTGACCATTCCGGATTGAGGTGCAGATTATGGCTCGATTGTTTCAACCGCGAAATGTAAAAAGCATGCTGAAAAAAGAATTCAGGCAGCTTTTAAGGGACCCCCGCCTTCGTGCGATGATATTCGGGCCGCCGATCATCATGCTTATGCTATTCGGATACGCGGTCAACACCGATGTCAGGGAAGCGCCACTGGCTGTGGTTGACTGCGACAAAACATCAACGAGCAGGGACTTTATTGGCGCCTTTGCCGCTTCACCGGTTTTTAAGCTCCACTCGTATGCCGACTCTGCTAAAACCGCGGTGGACCTTCTTGACAGGGGCGAGATCGATTTTTTCATTCAGATCGAACCCGGATTTTCGCAAAAATTAAAAAAAGGCATCACTGCAGAAGTACAGGTGGTTCTCGACGGATCAGATTCAAGCAGGGCGTCGGTCATAATGTCATACATCAACATAATTACCGCCGAATACGCGCAGAGCAAAACAAGACAGAAGATTACATCAGCAGTACTGCTCCACGGCGCGGCAGGAAGAAAACTTCCGGGAAACATCAGCCTTGAGCAGCGTATTTTTTTCAACCAGGCGCTCACAACCACGAACTACTTTCTTCCCGGCGTCATTGGTCTTCTTATCGCGCTGATTACCATTATGGTAACATCAATGTCAATTGTCAAAGAAAGGGAGTCCGGAACCATTGAGCAGATCAACGTCTCGCCCCTGAAGCCCATGGAATATATTATGGGAAAACTCATTCCCTTTGCCGTAGTCGCTTTTGTGGACATTTGCATCGTAACCTTTCTTGCCATCTTCTGGTTCAACGTTCCGTTTCAGGGAAGTTTCATATTTCTTCTTATAAGCGGCATTGCTTTCATCCTTTCAACCCTTGCGGTGGGGCTTTATATATCGACGATATCGACAACGCAGCAGCAGGCGATGCTCTCGTCATTTCTTTTTTTCATCCCCTCAATCATGCTTTCAGGGTTTATTTTTCCGATTTATTCAATGCCGCCAAGCATCCAGATTATCACCTGGTTCAACCCGCTGAGGTACTTCATCGAAATAATACGCGCGATATTTCTCAAAGGCGTTGGAATCACCGTGCTCTGGAAAAGCCTGCTTCTCATGCTCCTGATTGGGGGCACACTTTTGTTCATGAGCGTCAGGCGGTACAGCAAAAGGATGGACTGACCATGAAAAACTCTGTCGACGTAAAAAATCTTACCAGGATCTTCGGCGATTTCACCGCGGTTAACAATGTCTCTTTTTCCGTGAAAAAAGGGGAGATCTTCGGATTCCTCGGCCCGAATGGGGCCGGGAAAAGCACCACCATAAAAATGCTCTGCGGGCTTCTCAAACCGACATCGGGAGACGGCCATGTTTCCGGCTTTGACATAATGACGGAACAGGAAGAAATCAAAAAAATTATCGGGTACATGTCTCAACGCTTCTCATTGTATGACGACCTGACAGTCAGCGAGAACCTGGAATTTTTCGGCAGTATCTATGGTCTTGAAGGAAAGTTGCTCAGACAGAGAATCGACCACGTGATTGAAATGGTGGGGCTTGAAGACAGGGCGGATGATCTCGTGAAACTGCTTCCGGGCGGGATCAAGCAGCGCCTTGCGCTGGGAACTGCAGTGATCCATAATCCTCAGATGCTTTTCCTGGATGAGCCGACGTCCGGTGTTGACCCTCTGATGCGCCGGATTTTCTGGGAGCAGATTTACGCCTTCGCATCAGAGGGGAAGACCATTTTCGTGACCACGCACTATATGGATGAAGCGGAGCACTGCGGGCGCATCGCACTTATCATAGCGGGAACGCTCATGGCGCTTGACACTCCTGAAAACCTCAAGCGGCAGGTGCCCGGTGAAGTCCTGCTGCTGCGAACACCCGGGTACCTCAAAGCGCTTGAACTGGTCTCATCACTTGAATTCGTTGATGAAGCCGCGCTCTTCGGGACCGATATACATGTTCTGGTCAGAAAGGGAAAAAATCGTGCCGCCCAGATCAGGGCAGCGCTCCTCGGAAAGATCGATGATGGAATATCAGTTAAGCCTGTCAGCCCGTCTCTCGAAGACGTGTTTGTCGTCCACGCAAAACACCGGGAAAAGTGAACACCGCCACGGCATGATTTTCCGTTTACGCCGTCATCAGGTGACCAGATTTTCCGGCTCGCCGCCCTTCATCACCTTGACGAGATTATTCATCGACATGCTCATGATCCTCATCTTGGACTCGGCCGTCACCCCGGCAACGTGAGGCGAGAGGATCACGTTTTCATCCCCAAGACCCAGCAGCGGGCTTCCTGGTGCCGGAGGTTCATCGGTAAAGACGTCTATACCAAGACCGCCGATTTTTTTCTGTTTGATGGCTGCTGCGACCACTGCCTCATCAATCACCTCCCCCCTCGCGACATTCACGACAATTACCGAAGGTTTCATTAAGGCAATACTGTCCGCGCTGATAAGCCCCGTGGTTTCAGGGGTAAGCGGGCAGTGGAGGCTGATGATATCCGCAGTTTTTAAAAGATCCGGAAGTTCTCTGTAAGCCAGCCCCAGCGCCATTTCCTGTTCAGGGGCAAGCCTGATCGGATCACTGTAAAGCATGCTTACGCCAAAGGGGGCTATCCGTTCAGCCAGGGCCTTCCCGATCCGTCCCATGCCAACGATCCCCCATACCTTGCCGGAAAGCTCCAGCGGCATTAAATCCATCTGGCGCCACTCTCCCCGGGCAGTTGAATTATGGGCGATGGCAAGCTTCTTCAGAAGTCCAAGCGCGAGCATAAGCGTATGCTCCGCAACCGAGATCGTATTCGCCCCGGCGCAGTTCGCCACTCTCACCCCAGCTTCCCTGCATGCATCTATATCGATATGCTGGTATCCGACACTCGGCTGTTGGACAAGCTTGACCCTTTTAGCGGTAAAAGCGAGTTCTCTGGTAATCCTGTTTTTAAAACTAAAATCGCCTATAATATAATCTGCGTCACTCACCTCTCTTTTAATATCTTCATTGGAAGCTGCGTTTATATCAACAACACGAACATTCTCAATGCCGTTCTGTCTCATAACATGTTCAAAAAAAGCTGCCGGAAGCGGAGCCATTGAAACAAGTTTTTGGGTCATCAGCATCCCTCCTCAATTACGTTCGATTATGCCATACAATATACTGCAATAACATATTGCAGCAACCTATACCACGTCAATGAAAAAAAATCATGGAGCATCCATAATACAATCTAAATAAAATAAAAATTGAACCTGGATTCGCACAAAACGGTTAATATAGACTCTATGAGATTTTAAATAATCATAAAATTTTCCTGAACATTATCCGGTGGTGTATGCGAAAAAATAAAAAATTATTTAAAAATGAGCTCTAAATTATTGACAAATTTTAACGTCAAACACTATTATTAACATTATGGAAAACAATAATATTAAATCCTTTAAAAACTGGTCAGAAGCAAAAATACATGCCCTGAAACGGATGTACCCGTTTTATGACAGGCAGCGCCTCGCAAAAATCATGAACTGTTCCACCCAGGACATCGACGAGTTTGAAAAACACTTTTTTGCCAAAGAAGAGATCAACAAATAAAAGACTAACGCCCGTTTTATAATCAATTCCCCGCCGGCGGCCAGTCATCACAAATTACCAGAAACTCCCGAAACAACATCGAGGAAAAAATCCTTTTGTGCACAGGCGCCCGCGGCTTCTCTTTACCAGCATCAACACTGAATATCTGTATTGATAAAGAATCCCTTGACAGATGCTTTTTTACTGTACAATCTTCTTACTATACACAAGGCTGATGTGAAATCTTCATATTATAAAGAACCGCATCACAGTCGGAAGATATGCAAAGGACCGTACTCATGACTGAACTCGTACTCGTTATACTTTTACTGATCTCCATATCATTTCTCTGTTCTCTTCTGGAAGCGGTGATCTTATCAATCACGCGCCCCTACATCCAGTCCCTTCTTTCTGAAGGGCGGTCATCGGGCCGGCTCCTGCACCGCCTTAAAGAAACCATCGATGAGCCGATATCGGCCATCCTTACACTGAACACCATTTCACACACGGTCGGGGCCGCGGTATCAGGCGCGATAGCGCTCCAGATATTCGGCTCTGAATGGATGGCCCTGTTTTCAGCGATACTGACGCTGCTGATCCTGGTGCTCTCCGAAATTATCCCCAAAACAATTGGCGCTTATTACTGGAAAACACTGGGGTCTTTTACCGCATATATACTGAAAGTGCTGATAATCATCCTCAAACCCCTTATCATCCCCGTTAACCTGCTTTCCCGTGCGATCGGGAAAAAAAACCCGGCAGCGAGCATAAGCAGGGACGAAATCATCAATTTCATACGCCTGGGCTATTTTCAGGGCACGATCAATTCGCCTGAATATACCATAATGGAAAACCTGTTCCGCCTTGATACGATCAGGGTAAAACAGATCATGACTCCCAGGACAGTTGTTTACTGGCTTGACCGGGAAGCGACCGTTGCCGAAGTGCTCAGGAAAGAAGGGCCGCCCCAGTTTTCACGGATACCCCTTTATGATCCGCATAAAAACATGATCACCGGCGTTGTTATGCGGCGCGACATCATGGACTCCATGGCGAATAAAAAAACGAAAACAAAAATAAACGCTCTTGCGGTGAAGCCTGAATTCATTCTGGAAAACGCCTCGGTGTACCGGCTCTTCAACAGCTTCATCGAAAAAAAGATACAGTTCATAGCGGTCATCAATGAATATGGAGACTATGTCGGTATTGTAACCATGGAGGACGCAATCGAGACCCTGCTTGGCATAGAAATTGTCGATGAATTTGACCCGGCTGAAGATATGCAGAAAGTTGCACAGGAGCAGGGAAAAAAACGGCTGACGAAAGTCATTAAACGGAAACAGACAAAACAGTGACACGCGTCATGATTTCATTCAGGGAAAAACAATGCAGCATATAGTAATCATCCTCGCCCACCCCGAAACAACAAGCTTCAACCACGCTATAGCTGAAACTGTCGCAGCAGCACTTGAAAAAAAGGGGTACCCGGTCATCCTGCACGACCTGTACCGGGAAGGTTTTGACCCCATGCTCAGAGCAGATGAAATTCCCCGGGATGGAGATATTCCACCGGCGATAGAAGAACATTGCCGAGAGGTTGAATCATGCCTCGGCCTGATCTTTGTGCATCCGAACTGGTGGGACCAGCCGCCAGCCATTTTAAAGGGATGGATCGACCGCGCGATACGCCCGGGGAGCGCTTATGAGTTTCTCGAAGGAGACGGCGGAGAGGGAATCCCCCGCGGGCTTCTTGAAGGTAAGACCGCGCTTGTTTTCAACACCTCCAACACACCAGAAGAGCGTGAAAAAAATTTTTTCGGCGATCCCCTGGACATGATCTGGAAAAAATGCATCTTTGAATTCTGCGGCATAACGAAATATCACCGGAAAATGTTTTCCGTTGTGGTGACCAGCACCGAAAAGCAGCGAGAATCCTGGCTTAAAGAAGCGGAATCGATCACCCTGCGTTATTTCCCCGGTTATGCTGAACGAATATAAAATTCAAGTAAAAAAACCACAAAGAGCAAAAACAGTTCCAGTTATTCAGCAGCTGTCGCATGCGCTAAAAAAACGGTGAATGATAAATAAAAATGTTGCTTAATTATTAATTCCCGTAATAATACGGAAATTCAACAAGATTCCAGACATGATAAAAAAAAGCCTGACTAAAAGCCTGAATGAATGGACCACTGCCGGCATCATCACTGATGAGCAGCGGCAGTCCATCATTTCCTTTGAAGAAAAAAGGTCAGGCAACCTGATCACCCGCTGGGCCCTGTACGGGTTCCTTGTCCTGGGCGTAAGCGTTATAGGCATCGGCCTGATTTCCCTTATAGCGGCGAACTGGGAAGAAATTCCCGGTTCAACGAAACTGTTCTTCGACTTCATGATCCTTACCGGCACCGGAGCGCTGGTGCTGGCCCTGGACCGCAAAGAGCGCGACATTCTCTATGACGCGACCGCGTCTTTCTTCGCGCTCCTGGTTCTGGCTTCGATCGGGCTGATCTCCCAGGTCTTTCACACCGGGGGAGAGCTCTACCAGGCGCTCTTCTTCTGGACCGCCATCAGCTTTCCCCTGAGCATGTTCAGCAAAAAAGGGTTCCTGCCCTATCTGTGGGCAGCCGGACTTCTGGGCGCGCTTATGGCCTGGTCTGTATCGAGCATATCGCTGTGGCACAGCTACGACAGAGAAGAAGAGATCGTGACCGCCATGGCCCTGCTGCTTCCCTTTCTGTGCCTTCTCTTCAGCAGCGTCATGTCACGGATCAAGCTTCTCGTACTCCACGGCAGGGCCTTTGCCCTGTGGTCCCTGGTCTTTTTTCTGGGCATGGTAGTGTTTACCGATATCTACATTTCAACGGATGACATTGACATCATGGCAAAGGCCATGATTCCCGGCGGGATCACGGCAACACTGGCCATGGCGGCCGTCTTCTCTGACAAAAGGCTCCCGATGAAGGAAAAGCTGGTCATACTGGTCATGGCGGGCATAACGGCCCTGCCTTATGTATCGGCCGCGCTGTACCACGACGGGGATGTTTACCGCAGCGGCAACGAATTATACGGCGCGCTCTATTCGATCACCCTGCTGATACTTCTGAGCGTTCTCTTTATCATCAGGAACAACCGAAGGCTCTTCAACGCCGCGACCCTTCTGGCGGGGCTTCGCTTTCTGGTCGTGTACTTTCAGGTGTTCCACGACCTGGCCGCCACTGGTTTCGGCCTCATCTTCTCAGGGATGGTCATAATCGGCGTGGCGCTCCTCTGGTTCAAGCAGAGAGACCGGCTGGAGCATCTTCTCAGAAAATTAACAGGAGTCAACCCCCATGACGGGACTGAATAAAAAACTGGCCGCGGCGCTCATCATCCCCCTGGCCTGCCTTGCCCTGCTCACGGTCTACAAGGCGATAAAAATATATACCGGCAAAAAAGTGATCGTTCCCATAACGGGCTTTGATCCCAGGGACCTGCTCTCCGGCCATTACCTGACCTACAGGCTCGACCTTGACACGGACGCGTGCAATGACTACGAGAGCGATGGCGATACCGCCTATATCTGCCTTACCCTTAATGACAGGGATGAAATAGAAAAGAGTTCATCCATGACCTACCTGTCCGAAGACTGGCATGAATACTGCGATGTCGTGATCAGGGGAACCTGCACCAGGGGCTCTTTCAGCGCGGGCATCGAACGCTTTTATATTCCAGAAGGCGAGAGCGTCTTTCTTGACAGTGCGGTTCAGGGCGGCAGGGGCTCGCTTATTCTGAGTGTCGACCGCAACGGCAAGGCAGCGATCAAGGACCTTTTGATCAACGGCAGGCCCTGGCGCGAGGCCGTTCAGGAAGAAAAACGAAAGAAATAAACCGCCATTGAATAGCGGGGATGTTCTTATTATCCAATGTCCAGCGCCCGGCAACTTCATCGATAAATCCTTCAATTCTAAACACTCCGTCAAAATCACTAAAAAATTTATTTGACATAAAAAAACAACATTATAGTATCTTTTTTATTTTATAAGGAGTACAATATGACCAGATATTTAAAAGCATTATTACTTTTAGCAATATTATTAACACTGACAACAACAGGATGTGATACACTCTCAAGTGCAGCCTATAACGGAAAATATGAAGTAGCTCAACAGCTTATAGCCAAAGGGCACGACGTTAACGGTTATGATAAATGGGGATGGACACCCCTGATGTGGGCCGCATATTACAATCAGTACACTATTGCCCGACTCCTTCTTGAAAAGGGAGCTGATCCAAATATACAATCGATTAAGGAGTATAAATCACTGAAAAAAGGAACGACGCCGTTTATGGTCGCGGCATATTCCGGCAACACGGTGATCATACGGGAAATGCTTAAATACAAAGGGAATCCTGAACTTGAAGATTCACAAGGAAACTCGGCATCCACTTATGCGGAACAATATCATGGCCAAGAAGTGATCAAGGTGGTCAAAGGCAAAAATTAGAACCTCATTCCGCACGAGACAGTAACAACACTTTTTCCCTGGTGATCGGGAACGATATTCACTGAGACTGTCGCCCTGTTGATCTGGCGTTCCCGCTCGCTACGGTAAACCGCGTATGTCGGCTCAAGAAGGTAGGCGCAGAGAATGTCCACCGCTTTGACCAGGGCCAGGGCGCTGAAGGCGTATCGAAAATTTCTGTCATGGCCGGTTGACCAGGCACCGTAACCGGCAAGAGCCATCTCGGCAAAGTAAAAAGACCATCCCGCGATACGGAACCCCTTGTAAAACAAACCTCCTCCAGGAACCAGCAGGGACAAAAACGCGGCCGCGGTATTGCGGTGTTCAAAAAAAGGCGGCAGTTTCTTCTCAAGGGTGTACTGATAAGAAAGCTGGTCAAGAAAAGACGCGGCATAGGTTGACAGCAGTGACGACCAGCAGAATATCTGCAGGTTCTGCACCGCCACGGTCTTGTCACTGTCCCGTATCCAGGGCGCGAAATTCGTCTTGAATTCGGTCATCATTTCGGTCAGGGTAAACTGCGTGAAAACGAGGGCAACAGTGAGAACAACATTGGGAATCGAGACCTTTTTTTTCACGCCGAGGTATCCGCAGGCAAGATATGAGCCGTACCCCGGCACGACCAGGCTTGCCCCGTTGTTGATAACGCACAGGGCCTTGGCAAAACGCTTGCCCGGGTCATCCCCCTTGTAGGCCTCGGGCCCCGGCGTGAAATGAAACATCGTGTTCCGGTCAATATTCGCTTCAAGCCGCCGCACTGAAGCTTTATATCCAGGGAAAACATTTATCACGAGGGATGATCCCGGTTCTAGCGCGCTGCCGGTTTTTACCAGCGATGTATAGCGCGTCACGCCGATTACTTCTATTGGGCCGCGGTCTGTGGCGTACCTGCCGGGCGTCAACCCGTGCCACTGGCCAGCGGTGACGAGGGCCTTGCCCTGCCCGCTTTCAACTACTGATGCTTTCAGGGGAAGGTCCTGATGGATATAGGCCGCCTCTCGGGCGAGCTTCAGGGGGATATTGTTCAGCACCGAAGTCCTCAGCGCGATCTGTCTGCTCAATGAACTATATTCATCCTTCAAAGAATGGAAGCTTATCGTCGCGAGATAGGTGTCGCCCCTGCGGTCAATATAAATCACCGCGTATAATCCGCAGCCGAGATCGCGGGCCTTTTTGTCAAAGTCAACCGGTCCGGAAACCTGATCAGCAGCGGTCTTTTGAGGCTCGACCGGGTAAAAACGTCCCAGTTCCATGAAAAGGTTCGACAGTTCAACAATCGATTTCATGGCTGCGGCGTTGAGCTCCATGCTGAGACCGGCCTGGCAGAAAAAGGCGACCCGGGTCCCGTAAAAAAAATCTCCGGCTGAATCATTTTTTTCAGGGAAAACATCCATGGCCGCGATATCGCCGCACAACAGCGCGGTCAAAACAAGAACGGCTGAAAGATTTGATAGTGTTCTAATCATGTTCATTAAAACCTGTAGTTACACTGGATTCCCACATTAAGGCCCTCGTCATCAGGATATAAAAGCGGTTCGAAAGTCGTCTCTTCAATAACATCCCCGCCCCTTATATTGTCCTTGATCAAAACCGCATGAACCACTTCAACGATCTTCAGCGCGCAGAAAAGCCCCGTGTAGACATAGGCGCGCGTTTCGTTTATTCCTTCCTTGACGTAACGCCCCCGCCTCGCGTCATAACGCTCTCCCGGCGAAAACTCGTTGATCAGAAGATAGAGGAGCGCGTTGTTCAGGTGAAAATAAAAGTATCCCCAGAAGCGGTGTCCCCGGTAAAAATGGCCCGCGCCTCCTGATACAAGAGCGAAATAACCCGCGCACAGGGGGTTTCCCATAAAAGATTTTTTTTCTGCATAATTGGACGCAGTTTTAAGATAGTCATGCGCGAATGCGTCAACGAACAGCGAGACGCCGCCCGCGAACGCGAAATACCAGGCAAAATGCCACTGGGTCATGACCTGCCGTGATATGTTCTTTTTATGGTGGCGAAACTGGTCCGGATAATTGACAAAACCGTTTATCTCAAGATAAAGATACGGGGCCAGATTCAGCCCCCACAGAGCAAGCCCGGTCCAGTCTGCAGTGCGGTAGTAGCCGAACAACGGCGAGACCACCGGCATGAGCGCGCTTGCGGGCCCGGTGAGAAGAAGCATGTACAGAACATCGGTGTATTTCTGCTGGTTAAATATTATTTCCTTCTTTCGCCCATAATAAAATTCCTTTAAAAACCGCGACCGGTCTTTATAAACATGAAGGATGAAATCACCGGGAAGGATGTCATCCCCGCTTTGAGACCTGACCTTCCCCCTGTCAAGGGTCACCTCTCCCCTGGCGCTTCCCTCAAGGGGAAGCCTGCCCAGCCCCCCCCTGCGGTAAACAGTGTAAACTCCGCTTACTTCATCAGGAACAGCCAGCGAGCTGTCAGGGCTTTTTTCGAGATAAAGGGGGCAGCGGTATTCACCGAGAAACCCGGAAATCAGGTGACCCGCCTGCTCCTCGCAGATATAGCTGGATTCGACAGCGGAATGCTTGGCGTAGAGCGGCACTTTTACCACATAGCGATAGATCATCTTTCCTTCATAGGGGACATCGGTTCCGAACAAACTGAGAGTAAAGAGCATGTGGTCGCCGAGGTCCTCGAGAGAGCCGGAAATAATAATACTGATACCGGCTTCACGCGCGAATGAGAGCAGGCATTGCTCATCACTGCACTGGAAGCGGGAAAGCTGTTCCCGCATGAGAGAGCTGTTCACCCGGTCAAAAATGCCGGTTGAATGGATGATATTTTCCAGATGATTTTCAAGCATCCGCGCGAAACGCGCCTCTTTCGGCGCAAGGGTCTTTATTTCACCGATGGCGATAATCGGTTTTGCCGCTTCCAGAGAACCGCCGAGGCCCAGAACCAGCAGCGTCATGATTACAAAAACCTGTTTCATCATTTACTCTTCGATTCCGGTACGGGCCCGCACTCCCGTTGTGTAATAGTGCTTGATCTCCTTCATCTCTGTGACGAGGTCGGCATGCTGCACCAGCCGGTCACTTGCCCCGCGGCCGGTCAGCACAAGTTCAACTGCAGGGGGCTTCCGCTTAATAAGATCAATAACTTTTTCTTCATCAATAAGGCCGAACGCAACGGCAGTAATAATTTCATCCAGGACGATAAGCGAACAATCTCCTTCAATAAGAGCGCTGCAGGCCCGTTCATAGCCGTTCCCGGCGAACTCTGCATGCACATCACGGTTTTCGCCGGGAACACAAAAGTCCTTGCTTCCATGCTGCTCTACAGACACCAGGTCATGCAATCGGGCCAGAGACCTGAGTTCACTGTAATCCCTTCCTTTCATGAACTGGATGATAAGGCATTTCAGACCGGCCCCGGCAGCGCGCAGAACAAGACCGAGGGCCGCCGTCGTTTTGCCCTTGCCGTCACCCGTATATATGTGAGTATAACCCTGTATAAGCATTGATATGTCTTAAATGATTAATGGCCGTGCCGTGTTTACGATGCAACCATTGGATATACAAATCCGATAAAAGGTCAAGCGTCAAAATGCAATTGAGCGCATATTATTTATGAGCACGCTGGAACTACCCGTAAAATACACGGGTCTTACCTTAATAATCAATCAAGGAGAAACATATGAAAAAAATAATCCTTATGCTATTGGCGGTTCCGGTACTATCAGGCATTGCCCTGGCGCAGTGGGGAGGGGGATGTCTTTTTGGAATGCCGGGATTTGGCGGACATTTCGGTTTTGGAGGAGGTATTTTTATGTGGATAATAACCATAGCACTTCTCGGCGCTCTTGTTTACTTCGGCGTGCGCTCATTAAAAAACAGCGGAAGCAGCGCGGAGAATGACCCGTTAAAAATTCTTAAATCACGCTATGCACGGGGAGAAATAACTAAAGATGAATTCGAGTCGATGAAGAAAGACCTGCTCTCATAAAGCCACCTGACAGCAGGGGCCCGGTTTTACACCGGGAAAGATCAAAAATGATACCGGACCCTTTTCTTCAGTTCATCAAGGTGAGACAATATATAACAGGCAGCGTAAATACTTATTCCGGTTCCCAGTACAATATTCAGAGGGATGAGAAGCCTGGCTCCGAAATAATCGGTAAGCCATGAAAATGAATTACTGAAGGTGATAAGCATAATGCTCAACCAGATAATGACTCCGATAAAGATCCACCGCATTGTCGAAATATTATGGCCGTAATGGAGGTTGAGCTTTTCTATCCGCTTCATGATGTCTTCAGAAAAATCGACAGGAAGATTGAACGGCGGCTCTTTTTGAATCTTTTTTAATACCGAACGAAGGAGAGCGATCTCTTTCCTAAATCGCGGAAAAAATATCATGTAAATCCTGACAGACACCGGCAGGGGAGCATTGTTGTCAAGCTCAAGAAAACGTTTAAACATCTTTTCATATCTCATGGTAATCCTCCACGATGGTACCCTTCAGCGCGTCACGCAATATCTGCTTGGCCCTGAGTACATCCGACTTTATCGTGTTCACCGGGACTCCGGTTATATCATGTATCTGGTTATACGTGAGCCCCATATAAAAATACAGATCCACGGCGACCCGGTAGCGTTCCGGAAGCTCATTTATGGCCTGTTCCAGAAGCCCCTTTATTTCGTTTGAAAGATGGGATTCTTCAGGTGAATCTTCCCTTGCCGGCACAACGCATGATGATATATCGCTCTCAAGCTTTGCACCGTGAACCTGGTTGATCCCGAAATTATAGGCTACCTTCGTCAACCAGTGCTTGAATGGAGACTTCCCTTTAAATGTCCTTAAATTATTAAAGGCTCTGATGAACACTTCCTGAACGAAATCGGAGGCATCCTCATAGTTTTTGAAAAACCTCATCCCTATGTTGTATATCTGCTTCTGGTACCGTACGACAATTTCCTTAAAAGAAGCAGTTTCACCCAGGATAACCTGCCTGATCAGAATTTCATCAGGTACCTGGTCCTTTTTCATTGGTTTTCTTTTTTACGTTTATTCTTACAAGAAAAAATATTATAAGGCTGATCCCTGTTGCTAACGGGATAAGCCCGCTTAAAAAACTATAAGTAAACCCTTCCATTACGACAAAAAAGCCCACGAGACTTCCGCCGATACAGGAAAGAAGGAGGCCGGTAAAAAGGCTGAAAGCTTCCAGATCAAAATCGATCTTTTTATAAAGGCCCTTCTCTATCAACAGCACTTTCTGCTTGTGGTTCCAGAACAGATAAAAAAAGATCACCAGACATCCAAAAACTATTCCCACAATGGGAATGACCGTTACAATAACCTGAGCAGCTGTAGAAGGCATGGCAGTCTCCTTATAAAATTGACCTTAAACACCAGCACCATAATCAATTAAACAATATTAGTAAACCACTTTTTCATGGATCATATCGTCAGGATTTCAGCTTGCATGAGGGTTTTTACTCCTTTAAGACAACAGTCCCATTAGTGAAGACAATGGAGCACCTCCCGGAGTTGCAAAAACTTATACAAATCCCATTATCTGGCAGGGCGATATACGACCATATAGTGATTTTTACGCTAAGAAATATACATCGAATCGATAAGTTCACGGTAATGATCTTCAATTACCTTTCTTCTGATCTTCTGGGTTACCGTTATCTCGCCTTTCTCGATAGTGAAATGATCAGGGATAAGAGTGAATTTTTTGATTTTTTCAAAACGGGCAAAATGCTGGGTGCAATGTTCAATTCTTTCACGATATAAGCTGATAATATCTTCCCTGACCAGAAGTTCTTTCAGACAGCTGTATTCGAGGCCCTTTTCACGGGAATATTCACGCAAAGCCGAATAATCCGGCACAATCAGCGCGGAGACAAAATTTTTACCATTGCCGCACACTACTGACTGTTCGATAAACCTGTCCCTGTTCAGGGCTCCTTCAATATTCTGCGGCGCAATGTACTTCCCGCCCGATGTTTTCATAATTTCTTTGATCCGTTCTGTTATACGAAGTTCTCCATTCTCCTCGAATATGCCGCCGTCTCCTGTTTTGAAAAAACCGTCCTCGGCAAAGACTTCTGCATTTTCCGCAGGTTTGTTGTAATATCCTTTCATGACATTCCGGCCGCGGATCATTATTTCCCCGGTCTGGTCATCAATTTTTATTTCAACTCCCGGCAGCGGCTTCCCGACAGTACCGAATTCAAATCCGTGAAATTCATGGCAGGTGACGGTCGCCGATGTTTCCGTGAGGCCGTATCCATGCAGCATAAAAACACCTATGGCATAAAAAAATTCCTCGATTTCCCGGGCAAGAGGCGCGCCGGCGCAGGGCATAAATTTTATGCGTCCCCCGACAAGGGATCTCATCCTTTTTAAAACGACTCTGTCCGCAATGTTGTAATTCAGCTTCACCAGTGGAGAAATAAAACGCCTGTCCTTGATCCTGTTATGATATTTTTTACCCGCCTTTATTGAACAGGCAAAAACGAGCTTTTCAAGACTGGTCGCCGACTCAAACTGTTTGTGTATTGCGGCATAAATCTTTTCAGCGAAACGGGGAACGATGCACATTACCGTGGGCTTAACTTCCTGAACAAAATTAACGATCTCACCAGGATTATCTAAATAAAAAATACGTATTCCCCGGTAGAGACAGTTGAAGGTCCACATGCGTTCAAATACATGCGATAAAGGAAGATAACACAGCGATACATCAGAATCATCAAGCCCTTCAAGGCGGACGTTATGCGCTTCTGCCTGATAAGCCATATTTGCATAGGTCAGAATGACCCCTTTCGGCTCGCCGGTGGTTCCTCCGGTATAGATCAGGGTCAGATGATCATCAAGAGACATCCTGGATATTCTTTGCTGAATTTCCTTTTCATGATTGCTTCGCCTTCCAGCTTCCAGAAAATCAGAAAAATATACCACCCGGTCAGACTTTTCAATCTTTACCCGCTCATTAAAAACAATCACCTTTTTCAGATGGCTGTTACGGGAAAATATTTCCATTATGATATCATATTGATCCTGATCACCGACAAACACTGTGCTGATTTCAGCATCATTGATTATATATTCAACATGGCGCAGACTCTCAGTCGGATAAATTGAAACGGGAACGCTCCTTATCCTCTGAATCCCCAGATCTGCGATGGTCCACTCAGGCCTGTTCTGGGAAAATATCACAACATTTTCCTGTTCCATCACTCCCAGGTTTATCAGCGCGCCTGCGAGGGCATGCACTCTCTCGCCGACCTGGGCCCAGGACAGCTCAATCCATTTCCCATTATCCCGAAAATTCATTAAATTTCTGGTGCCTAATTTTTTTACCTGTTCTTCAAAAATACGCACAAGGTGCATGCTTTCCATGTTAACCCCCCAGAAGAATTTCCGGCTGTGAACCTCTTTCAGGTTCACAGCCATACTTTCATTACAATACAATATAATGCAACAAAATTAGCACACCCAGCCTTCATCATTCATTATACTATGAATTCGAAAAGAATTGACAAAGATAAAAAATCATTGCTAAAATATGCATACTCTTATCGAAATGATATCAGTACTGATTTACACTGTGCTGAACACTCTAATAGGTAAACGCAGTGAGTACCCGGGGCTCAAGCCTATGGAAGAGGATGGGATCTGGTGGTCTTCGCGGTCTTCAAAACCGTTGGCTGTAATTTATTGCAGCGGCAGGTTCGATTCCTGCCCCTTCCGAATTACCTGTTCAGCGAGGAAGGAACTGCATTCACTCTCAAAAGAACGCGGTCTCTCTATGGAACAATCAATGGATGATAAAAACAGCGTGCTCAGGAACATCCCCCAGGTTGAAAAAATACTGCAAAATGCTGAACTTGCCGGGCATATTTCCGCTATCGGCCACAGCATTGTTGTACAAATAATCAGACAGGAAATCAGCCTCTTCAGGGAGGGTGTTTCAGGCGGGGAAGAATTAAAAATCGAGGACCTCTTTTCGGCGATTGTAAAAAAATGCTCTGATAAAAAACTCGAAAAGCTCCAGCGGGTCATTAACGGAACCGGGGTAATTATACACACCAACCTGGGGCGCTCTCCTATCAATACCGTCATCCTCCAGAAACTCGCAAACGATCTTTCAGGATACTGCAACCTGGAACTGCACCTGCCTACCGAGGCGCGCGGCAAACGAGGCGGCTTCGCGGAAGAGCTGATCTGCGCCCTTACCGGGGCCGAGGACGCCCTCATCGTGAACAATAACGCATCCAGCGTGTTTCTTATCCTCACGTGTCTGGCCAGGGGGAAGGAAGTCGTTGTTTCACGAGGAGAACTGATCCAGATCGGCGGCGGTTTCAGGATACCTGACATCATGGCCCAGACAGGCGCGGTCCTGGTTGAAACGGGAACAACAAACATAACAACGCTTGATGACTTTAAAAAAGCGATAACGGAAAATACGGGGATGATATTTTCGGCCCACCAGTCAAATTTCAGGATCGATGGCTTTTCGTCGTCCCCCACTCTCTCAGAACTCGCGAGCCTGAAAAACGGCAACATCATCGCGGTGAGAGACCTCGGCAGCGGAAATTTGGTCACCGACCGGAATCTTCCCCGACCCTTTGAACCCACGGTTTCCTCAGAACTTTCCCAGGGAATGGATCTCGTGTGCTTCAGCGGCGACAAGCTCCTGGGAGGACCGCAGGCCGGGATAATTGTCGGCAACAAAAATCTTGTCTCGAAGCTGCGACGGCATCCGCTCATGCGGATGATACGGGTCGACAAGATAACCTATTTTCTGCTGCAGGAGACCCTGCTCGCGTACCTTAACGACCGGAAAAGCGACATCTCCCTGTGGGAGATCGCCCTGAATGGAAAAGAGAAGGCGGACCGGCGCGCCCTTCGCCTGATGAAAAAAGTCGAGCGCCCTGACAAAAAAATGTTCATGAAACGAGTTCCCACGAAGTGCGCCTTTGGCGGAGGCGCCCTTCCCGGTGTTGAGATAGATAGCACGGGAATAGCGATAAACATCCCCGGAACAACGCCTGCCGAACTCTATACCTTCTTTGTCCGCGAACCGGTGCCGATTATCGGAGCAGTTATAAATGACGCCTTCACGATTGACCTGGTCACCGTCCTTGATAAAGACATTACCGATCTGGCGCAGTCGATCAGCGCGTGCATAAAACATTTCAACGGATGAAACCATGTACATTGTCGGAACATCGGGGCACATAGACCACGGCAAAACTTCCCTTATCCAGGCGCTTACCGGGATCAACTGCGACAGGCTTCCCGAGGAAAAGCAGCGGGAGATGACCATTGATATCGGTTTCGCCAGCATTGACTACCCGCGCTTCGGCACGGTGAGCATCATCGATGTACCCGGCCACGAGCGCTTCATCAGAAATATGGTGGTCGGCGCTTGGGGCATTGACCTCGGCCTTCTGGTCGTGGCTGCCGACGACGGATGGATGCCCCAGACCGAGGACCATTTCAGGGTGCTGCAGTTGCTGGGAATAGAGCGGATCATAGCGGTGATCAATAAAACAGACCTCGCTGACGCTGAAATGGTCGACATTGTCGAGGATGAAATCCGGCAGAAACTTCAGGAGACGCGCTATGCTGATGCGGACATCATCCGCGTGTCATCAAAAACCGGAGAAGGGATCGAGCGCCTCAGGGAAACCATTGTTGAAAATTTAAGAAAGCTTAAAAAAATATCCGATTCGAGCAAACCCTATCTCTATGTTGACCGCGCGTTTGCAGCGAAAGGGCACGGAACGGTCGTGACCGGCACGCTTAAAAACGGCATCTTTAAAGAGGACGATACGGTGACCGTGCTTCCTAAAAAAAGCAAAGCAAGAATAAAAAAAATTGAAAGCCATTACCATGAGCTCCAGGAAGGGAACCCCTCGCAGCGGACCGCTCTGAACCTTCCGGGTATCACCCTCGATGAAATATTCAGAGGGTCCGTTATCGTCAAAGAGAATTTCTTCACTGAATCACGGGATATAATCGCCCAGATGCGATTGCTCGATCCCGGGAAAGAAATAAAAAACAACCTTGGTGTTGAAATACTGATCGGGACCGCGTCATTAAAAGGAAAGCTGATCCTTATGGATGAAGGCACGAGAGAAACGACCGAAACCTTTGCCGCGCGAATCCGTTTTGACGATGCCTGGTTTTTCTATCCGGGAGAGCCCTTTATCCTGACCAGCCCAGGGGGATTCCGGATACTGGGCGGCGGGACAGTCCTGTTTCCCGGTTACAACGCCAAAAAACATAAAAAGACGGTCAAAGATATTATCTCCCACAGCGACATCAAAAACGTAAAAGACATCGTGGAATTCATCCTCAACGTTACGGGATGGTCATTTCGCAAAGAGATCATCTCTCTTTTCCCCATGAGCGAAAAAAAGATGGAAAAGACCGTTCAGGAGCTGATCGATTCCGGTTCACTAACCGTTCTGGACGACCTGCTCCTGACCACCGATAATTTTTCAAAGGCAAGGAAGGCGATCCTGGCGGCAATTGAAGATAAAGTCGGCCCCAACTTGAAGGAGATTTCCGACACCACCGGCCTTCCCCTTGAGCTGTGCAAAGCGGCTCTCGCTTCAATAATGAAAACAGATTTCATCATTGAAAAAGACGGATGTTATTTCTCGGGGAAAAGCATCACTGAAGAGAACCTTCCTGCAAAAAAACAAACCATTCTTCGTGACGTACTTGAAAAAGGCGGGGAGGGGATAGAACTCGATAAAATTAAAGATGACCCGCTTAAACGTGAAATTGGCGAACTCATCAAGCTTGATTTTCTCGTAAGCCTCGACGGGATCATTATTTACCATAGAAAAAAATATGAAGAGTTCACCGAAAAAATCATGGCCCTTTTTGAAGACAGGGATAAAATAAGTATCAGTGATGCGCGGGACGCTTCGGGGCTCTCGCGCAAATACATCATCCCCCTGCTTAACAGGATTGAACGGGACGGAAAAATAAAACGTCTGGGTGATTTCAGAATAAAAACATAGGTACGGTCATGATTCTCGGTTTTGATATCGGCAATACAAACACGCTCATGGGAATCTATTCGGATGATTCGGTTGTTCCCTTTCAGACCTTTATTTATACGACAAAAAAAAAGACATCCTTTGAAAATCTCGGCTCCCTTATCGAAGGATTCGTTAAGGGATACCGGCATGAAAGCGGCACTGAAGAAAAGGTTACGGGCTTCGCGTTTTCGAGTGTGGCCCCCGAAGTTAACTCCCAGTACCACGATGCCGCAATGACCTATTTCAATGTTGACGCCCTTGAAATAAGCCATAAAAGCAAAACATCATTAAAAATAAAATATGATGACCCCTCATCACTGGGAGTTGACCGCATTGTCAATGCCGAAGCCGCGTTTCGTGATTACGGAGGCAACGCCATTATCATTGATCTGGGAACAGCGGTGACATTCTGCGTGCTTCTTGACGACGGGACCTTTGACGGGGGCCTGATCGCACCCGGTATCGGCACCACCATAAGGGCGCTTTCCCAGCGGACATCAAAGCTGCCTGAAATAGTATTTGAAAAGCCCGCAAGCCTGGTATGCAGGGATACGGTGAACGCTATTAAATCAGGTTTTTTTTACGGCTGGCTCAGCCTTGTTGAGGGAATCATTAACCGGATCCTCAGAGAATATGGCAGGGACATGAAAATAATCTTCACCGGAGGGGCAGCCGGAATTATAGCGAAAAATATTACCCACGAGAATATTCATGATGACCTGCTGACCATGAAGGGCATAAAATACATCTACGACCTGAACAGGACACAATAAAAACCCGGACCGCCACTCTCAAAGATGATTCTCATTGCCGGCAGGCGCTTTACCGGCTGCCGGATAAAAAAATTTCACTGTCCCCTTACCCACGCGTGAAATGATTTCCCCGTTATTCTCAAGAAACTGCAGGGACAACTCGACCCATCCTCGCGCCATCATGTGGCGGATAAAATTGATGCCGGGATAGATTTCAGCGATGATATTTTTCATGGTGACCCCGATTCTCCCGTATTTCATGACTATCGCGCGAACATGGTCAAGCCGCTCCATGCGCCAGTCAATTATCTCCTGTATCCGTTTTTTCGGGTCAACCACAGGGCTGCCGTGCGCTGCAAAGATCACCTGCAGCTTCGGCAGTACACGTAATTCTTTCAGAGACCGGATATAGGCCTCCAGATCAGATTTGGGCGGCCCCAGCCACGGGGTTATGGTTCTGAGCACATTATCTCCCGCGAAGAGCACGCCCCGCTTCGGATCATAAAGAGATATATGCTCACTGGCATGGCCCGGGGAGGGGAAAATCCGCCACTTTTCTCCATTCACATCAATCTCGGTGTCATCATCAATAATCATATCAGGATCTGGAATAAAATTAATTCCATACAGACATGAATAAAAAATGTCGCCAATTTTCTGTAATACCGGAATCATGTATTTCCGGTAAAAATGATTGTTTACTGCATCACTGAATAATTTTTCATTGTCATAGGATGCCACATAGGTTTTCCTGGAAACAACAAGAGAAGCCATCTTTTCAGTGAGAAGTACGGAAATACCCAACTGGTCCCTTATTTTTTTAAGACCGGCAAAATGATCCGGATGCATATGAGAAGAAAGTATTCTGCTGATCGTGCAGGGTCTGCCCCGGTCTTTACAGAGTCTTATTATCGACTGGTATTCTTTGATAAAATGCTTCACATCGCCCGCAGTGCCATATCCTGCGTCAAAAATTAATCCATTGGAACCCGTTATCACATAGATGTTTACCGCTGGCTTTAATCCCCCCAGTCTGCCCTTTTCTGTAATTACATAAATCCCTGGATAGACTTCTCTCATACTTCCCTTCTTAAATGGATTATCTCACCTGAGCATGCAGTATTTTAATTGCATTCAACGGATATCTTCACTTATTGACATTGAAAATATTAATATTAAAAAGTAAACATTTATTATTAATTATTCATATCAGTGATTTAAAAATCTTGATGGAAGAAATATCAGCCGGTCAATTATGTTAATACGTTAAAAATAATGCCTTTAACCGGTAAATATTACAAAAATCAGTTACAGAATCATAAACCTGCAAGTTACAGAATCATGAATCGGGAAGACAAAACCATGCAGGCTATGTATTATTACGTTAACCTGTTTTCAATTGTTGTATCTACATGAGGCAGATTAATTGCGCATATTTTTCTGTCCTCACTATCTCCTAAAAACCGGGTAACCCTGCTCCTCCAGCAGGGTTTACTTTTTCTAAAACACGGTTGTAAGAAGAACTTGCCGGTAAATAAAGTTACCAGATATCCTGAAATTTAGACTATCACCATTAAAGTGATCATGATGCATTAGTATATCAATTGAAATTTACTCACGGCACTTTAACATATTTAACAGGCTTATCATGAATTACAGCCTTTTATGAATAAAATTTAATTGTAAAAATGACAAACAGGTGTAAACTGGATTAATATACCTTGGCTGGAGCCGGTTATCATGAAAAAAAGGGCCTCCCTTATTTTAATAATGCCAGTAATTGCGGCACTCATCACCTGCGCGCATACCGGGCAATACAATAAAAAAGATTACGAAAAAATTCTTGCGGGGAACCTGGACCTGAAAGGGCTCAACCTGCGCTATAGCAATCTCAAGGGAATAACCCTGAACGCTGCCGACCTGAGAAAAACAGATTTCACCGGAGCGGACCTCAGAGACGCGAAAATCAGCGACTCCGATCTGTCCGGGTCTATTTTTGGCAATGCTGACTGCTCCGGTATTGAAATCAGCGGCTGCAATGTGTCTCGTTGTGATTTTAAAGGAGCAAAAGCTAAAAAATCCATAATAAAAAATTCAAATCTATCCGGCAGCGATCTCAGACAAAGCGATTTCAGGGAAAGCAGCCTGAACGATTCTGATCTGAGAGAAACGACCCTCTATGGAGCGAATTTGAGCAATTCATCCATAATAAAAATCGACTTTTCGAACGCTGACCTGATGCGGGCCGATTTCACGGGCTCGGATATGAGCAAATGCCGTTTCATCGACACCTATGCGGGCGGGGCTTTCATGAGCAGGACAAAACTCGATGAATCAGATCTGACAAGCGCTGATTTCTTCGGTGCGGATTTGAGCAGCTCTTCTTTTAAAGGAGTCATAATAGACGGAACAAAACTGTATAACACAAACCTGAAAAGGTCCAATTTGAGCGGTCTGATTATAAATCAGGCGGAACTGTCAGGAGCTGACCTTGGCGGAGCCAATCTCAATGAAGCAATGCTCAACGATTCGAACTTAATGGGCGCAATCCTGAATTATGCGAACTTGAACAAGTCTGCTTTAAAAAGGTCAAACCTCAGGGGAGCGGACCTCACTGAAGCAAATCTTTTTTACGCCAACCTTGAAGAGGCAGACCTTACCTCGGCCATACTGCAACGGGTGAACATCAGGGGGGCTTTTCTTAAAGGGGCAAAAATCAGCCGGCGCTATCAAAACCTCATTCAGGTTCAAAACGCATCCCATCCCTCAATAAACTGGGTCGACTGATTATCAACTGATTTTAAACCTTCCCCTCATCAGCATAAGCTCGCTGTCCTCAATTTTTCCTTTTAAGTCTTGAGAAAAATCTATTTTAGTGTTTTTAGGCCCTTGCCTGAAGGCTAATTTACACATATAATTGTATAAGAGCAATTGATTATTCCTTTTCCCGGGGGATGATGATCATTCACGACTGAGAAAAAAATCATGCAAAAACGGAAAAACACCATTCTCCTGATTGAAGATGAAGCGGTAACCGCCCTGTATGAAACCAGGCTCCTTGAACGGGCAGGCTATGAAGTAATCTGCCATGACACGGGCCAGAAAGCTATTGAAGCGATGCACGCTTCGCATGATATAGACCTGATCATCCGATATAATTTCATGGCCATGGATTTAGCCTGCATGAAAAAATATTCTGTAACAAACTATTTCTTGATAACGCTGTCAACAAGATCCGTGATAATCTGGTCAAGACCCCGCTCAGCACCGGGTGGTTCATCCTGAACCGGCTCAGCATCCTCTCTCTTGCGATTAATTGTTGAGCCTGATTTTTTTGAAGCGGCAACAGGGCGGATGTTTTTCTTTTTCACGCGAGATTTGCCACTGCGCACCTTCTTTTTGTTTATAGTCTTTTTTTGAAGGCTCGCAGAGCTTCCTTCAAGATCAGCTTCTTTTACTTCTTTTTCTTTGAGAGATTCCTGTACAATGCCAGAAACTTCTCTCTGCAGGTTGTTGATCGCGCGGTAATTTACAAGCCCCAGCGTAAGTGCTGCCAGAGCTATCAACGCAGTTATCAAATGCAATGAGATATTGAGATAATCTTTGATCCGCCCTTCACGCATCAGGAAGCCTACATCCAGCGGTAAAAGTCTCTGCCTGAATTTGAGACAGGAGCTATGCAGCCTGAAGCAAGAAAATGTTGTACATATGAAGCTGCGTCATTAAGGGAATATCCGGTCCTTTCAGCAAGATAGCTGGAAAAATGTTCCAGGGTCTTCTCTCCAGTCCCTGAAGGGAATCCGGGATAAAGTCCTATCAGATCATCGGTCACCACGGTCATGGCAAAATGAAATTCCTTGAAGCTGGTAATCATCTTGATTATTTCATGAGGAAATTCCATCCCCTCATCATATTCCCTGAGCAACTGGGCGAACTTCGTTTTAAACTTCTCGTTGAATTCATTATAGGTCCGGTCAATTTCATCACAGCGCATGGTATCCTGGTCGCATATAGACTGGTTTGCGTCATACCGGTCCCAGTCATTCGTGGTGATCCTGACTTTATATTTTTCGCACTCTTCCCTGACTTCAGAGCCGGGGAAGGGGGCAAGGATGTGGTAACCGTAATGCGCGCCCAGTGATGCGGCGAAATCCATGGTCTTCTTCATGGTCTCAGGCGTCTCGCCGGGAAGGCCAAGGATAAATGAGGCAAGGGGACGAATGTCGGCCTTCTTGCACATCTCAATCGCTTTTCTGCTCATGTCAAGATTGGTTTTCTTCTTTACGAGGTCAAGGATCACCTGGTTGCCGCTCTCGATTCCGAAACACAGGTCAGTACACCCCGCCCTTTTTAAAGAAGCCAGAAGTTCTTCATTAACCGTATCAACCCTGGCAAACGCGCTCCAGGGATGCTGAATTCCCCGCGCGGCAATCTCATCGCATATTTCCATGCACCTCTTTTTATGTGAGGTGAACAGGTCGTCAACGATATTGATCTGCCTGAACCCCAGACCTGCCAGCATCTGAAATTCATCCACTACCCTGCTCACATCAAAATAACGCACCTTCCTTCCGACCATCCTGCTCCCAACGCAGAAAATACACTGGTGGGGACATCCCCTTGACGTGACCATGTTCACCGCAAGTCTCATTGCCCGGTACTTGCTCAGGCTGACCAGCGACCGGTCGGGAACGGGAAGGGTGTTGATATTTTCAATCAGCGGGCGGTCTTCATTGTGAACAACAGCGCCACTGCTCCTGAAAGAGAGGCCTTTTATCATGCCAAGATCCGATCCTGATTCAAGGGCGCGGCACAGCTCATTAAACGTGAGCTCACCTTCACGCCGGACAATATAATCAAGGAACGGATTATCCCGCAGCAATGCTTCAGCATCGAAAGTCGCATGCGGGCCGCCTATTACCGTAATTATTTCAGGATTAATGTATTTAGTTTCACGCAGAATGTTCAGCGCTTTGTTGACATTCATAGTCACCGCAGTGACCCCGACGATCCCGGGTTTCATGGACTCTATCGAACGCCTGAACCGCTCAGGAGAATAGGAATTCACCACATAATCGTCAATAGCGACCCGGTGGCCTTTCTGCTTCATATAGGTGCCAAGATACAGCAGTCCCAGGGGCGGAGATGGAGTCTCTTCAACCGGATATGGTGGATTGACAAGAAGAATTGCGTATGACATACATGCCTGACAATTATTCCAAAAATAAGGAAGAATACGGACCAATGAGTCGGTTATTTGTACCAGATACGGCGGGTCATTAAAATAATCAAGCGAAATTATCCATTTTTTTATTATTGTCGGGAAAAGATAGCCCCGCAGGGAACAGGCATGCCTGTTCCCTGCGGGCCTGAATTATTATAATCTATCGCTCAACGCACATTGCAGTTCCCTGCCCACCGCCGATACACAATGTGGCAAGGCCCTTTTTCGCGTCTCGTTTAATCATCTCATAAATAAGGGTCGTCAGAATACGGGAACCTGACGCGCCGATCGGGTGCCCCAACGCAATGGCGCCGCCGTTAAAATTCACTTTATTGACGTCCCAGCCCAGTTCACGGTTAACGACTATTGCCTGCGAGGAGAAGGCCTCGTTCGCCTCGATGACATCAGGATCATCGACTGTCCATCCCGCTTTCTTGAGGGCAAGCCTGCTTGAAGGAATGGGGCCGGTCCCCATTATTGCCGGGTCAACGCCTGCGGATGCATAGGATACGATGCGAACCAGGGGTTTGATCCCGAGTTCCTTGGCCTTGTCCGCTGACATGACTACTGCAACCGCAGCGCCGTCATTGATGCCTGAAGCGTTGCCGGCGGTTATGACACCGTCATTTTTAAAGGCCGGTTTCAGTTTGGAAAGAGTTTCCATGGTGGTGCCGAACTTGGGGAATTCGTCCGTATCAACGATCACCGGGTTGCCTTTTTTGTCAGGTATTTCAACAGGGATGATTTCATCCTTGAACCTGCCGGATTTAATGGCTGCTTCAGCCTTGTTCTGGCTTTTCACTGAGAATTCATCACATTCTTCGCGGGTTACTTTCCATCTTTCAGCTATATTCTCTGCGGTAATGCCCATATGGTAATTGTTAAAAGCGTCCCACAGGCCGTCTTTGATCATAACGTCAATCAGGGTGTTGTTGCCCATGCGATAGCCCCAGCGGGCGCTGGCCATTGCAAAGGGGGCCATGCTCATGCTCTCCATTCCACCGGCAACGATAATATCAGCATCCCCGGCCTTGATCACCTGCGCTGCCAGGCCGACGCATCTCAGGCCGGAACCGCATACCTTGTTCACGGTCATTGCAGGAATTTCCTGGGGAATTCCGGAATTAATCAGTACCTGACGAGCGGCGTTCTGGCCCTGTGCCGCCTGAAGGACCTGGCCCAGAATAACATTCTCAACCTGTTCAGGTTTCACTGACGCCCGTTTAAGAGCCTCTTTGACAACGATAGTTCCCAGCCTTACCGCTGAAACGTTTTTCAGTGCGCCTCCGAAGGAGCCCACCGGGGTCCTTACGATTGAAGCAATTACTACATCCCTCATATATACCTCTCGTGTGAAAAATAAAATGATTTCTTCAATAAACGGTTAATTGTGAAAGAGATATTATTTTTGTAAAGAAAAATACACTTATTGAACTTTCCCTGCCGGGCTCAGAAAACATGAACAGCAGTGCCTTTGAAAACTACATACACCGCCTCTCCTGTGGTCAGAGACAGCTCCATCATTGATCGGTTTGTTATATAGGCAAAAAGAGAAAAGCCCACATCAACACAAACTTCATTTATGCCTCTTTTGGGAAGGATGTCAACAATCGTCCCCCTTAACCGGTTTACGGCACTTGACTCGATAGGTTCCCTGGCTATGATCACATCGTCCGCCCGTATCATGACATTCCTGCACGAACCAGAAACGTCCCGTCCGATTGTGATATCAACACCGGAATCGGTCCTGAACACGGTCCCGTCGCCCGAACCGCTGATTCGGCCGGGAAAAATATTGCGCGCGCCGATAAACCCGGCGGTAAAAACGTCCGCGGGCGAATGAAAAACCTCATGGACCCTGCCGCTTTGCAAAATGCTTCCTTCTCTTATCACCGAAACATCATCTGCCAGGGCCATGGCCTCTTCAAAATCATGAGTAATATGAAACAGCGTGGGAGCATATTCCCTGCGGATCTTTTTAATGAATTCGATCATTTCAATCTTGGTCATGTAATCAAGGGAACTGAACGGCTCATCAAGCAGTATCAGCCCAGGCTTGATGATCAGGGCCCGGGCAATGGCAACGCGCTGTTTTTCACCGCCGCTGAGGCCGGCGATACTTCGGCCGTAAAGGGATGAGATTCCGAGTTCGTCCATTATCTCACCGACCGCCCGCCTCACCTTTCTGCCCCGCATGCCCCTGATGCTCAGTCCGAAACCGATATTGCCAACCACATCCAGATGGGAAAAAAGCGCCGAATCCTGGTACACGATGCCAAAGGCGCGGTCTTCGGGAGCAAGCGAAGTGATGTCACGCCCCTTCATCGTCACCATTCCCCTGTCGGGAGAAACAAGCCCCGCGATGATGTTGATCAGCAGAGTCTTGCCCGAACCGGTCGGGCCAAGGAGCATGTGGTGTGACCCTTCCGCGACTTCAAGCCCGGTGACCGAAAGCGCGAAGCCCCGGTATTTCTTTTCAATCCCTGTCAGCGCGAGCACGGCGGGACACCCTTATTCCTGAAAGAATCCTGAGTATGAGAAACACGATTATGCACATGATTATCAAAAGAACGGCAACCGGCCTCGAGCTCTTCAGGCCGAACGAGGTGAACCTTTCGTAGATGAGAACCGGCGCGATCATGGGATGATAGGCGAGGATGACCACCGCGCCGAACTCGCTGATTCCCCGGCCCCACATGAGCAGGGAGCCTGCAAGGACCGAACGCATCGCGAGGGGGAGCATTACCCTGAAGAAAACCTGGTACTGCCGCGCGCCCAGCGACCGGGCCACGTGTTCGATCCGGTCATCGATCGAGGCGAAGCCCTCTTTCACCGTATCGATATAAAAAGGGATCGATACAAAACACATGCCCAGGACGATCCCTGCCCTGGTCCCCATGAAGTCTATGCCAAGCGATGCGAAAAAGGCGCCCACCGGCCCGCTCGCAAAAACCACGAGGAGCGCGATGCCCGCAGCGGTGTGCGGCACAATGATGGGAATCGAGACCAGGGACTCGATGAAACGCCTTCCGGGAAAATCAAACCGGGCAAGGGCATATGCGAGCGGGGTCCCGAATATCAGCGCGAAAAGGGTGGCATATACTGCCGTTTCGAAGGTGAGCAGAATTGACGATATGACTTCACGGTCCGCGAAAAGGGAAACGAGTTCATCCAGGGAAGTTTTAGCGAACATCCCCAACACCGGCAGGGCAACAAGAGAAAGGCTTACCAGGCCAAACGCCGCCACCACGGTGACGAATAAGGATTTCTTTCCCCTTTTCATGCAACCACGTTATTTCAGGGGAGAGACAAGGCCCCTTAGCTCCTCGGGGACCCGGTCATACTCCGCGCATACAGGCGGAACAATCGGGGCCTGCCCCAGTTTCTTAAACAGCTCCAGCGTCCTTTGCTCGAGCATGAACGATAAAAATTTAATCGCACCCGGTCTGTTTGCCGGATTTTTGACCATTGTTAGGCCATATACCATGGCTTCACCCCTGACGGTGTTTTTCTCGCCGGGCTTTTTTCCCGTGAGATCTATTGAGACGCTGTTGTAAAAATTCTCGTGCTCCGGACTGCCCAGGTTTATCTCGGGAGGCAGCTCCACAAAGGGAAGGGCATGCTGGATCGCGACAGAGCGGTAGAGAAAAATGTAATCAAGCACCCCGGTTTCTATGAGGGCGATGAGGTCGACCTCTTTGGGGCGGATGTTCTTTCTGGGCATCGCATTTTTCAGCTTCATATACAGACCGGGCCTCTCATAGTGCTTTTCAGCGAGCTTCCAGACGAGCTGAGACCGGTAACCGCAGGGGTCCTTTTCAGGGTCTGAATGGCCGTAGCTGACATCGCTCTTTAAAAGGATGTCGGGCCAGTTTTCGGCGTTAATGCTATCAGCGTATTTGCTCTTCGCGGTGTGGACAAGCGCCATTTCATTGGTGGCAAAACGGATGATATAATCGGCATATTCAGGCATCAGGAGGTCTTTGATAACGACATAATCGGCAGAGGCAACAATGTCACAGGGCTTACCCAGGTCGCTGACTTTTCTGGCCGCGTCCCTGCTTCCGGATGACTCAAGCAAAAGGGTGAATCCAGGATTTTCCGCCTCAAATTCTTTCTTCAGCTCTTTCATGGGGACCGCAAGACTGCCCGCGTGAAAAATAATGACACTCTGCTGCTCCTTTTTACATGAGGTAACAGCCACGGATAACACGATTAAAAGCAGGACAAACCGTTTCATACATGATCCTCCCGGTGAATGCGCGGATAGTGTTAATTAAACTTTAACCTGAAAATAAAATTGTCAAATAAAATAAACATGCTCCTCTAAAAGTGCACGGGATTAATGCGAATTATAATGGGAAACATTCATACTATATCTAAAAGAAAGGGTGACAGTTATTTTCTTGACGTAATAATAATTCTATCATAAGCTGAAATAAATACAAATTTAACTATATTTTAAATTACATCCCGTCATGGATACAAATCAGAATAATCCAAGAACCGATATCGATCTCAATGACTTTCAACTACGGAATATTGATATTTTAACTCACCTCTATGTGCATAACGCCGTAGATGATGAGATCGTTGAAAAACTGCGCAGGTCAGAACTTGACTATTTTTCACTCCTCAACAAATACAAGCTTCTGGAACAAAAAATAAATATTGATGAAAAGACCAACCTCTTAAAATTTAAAAAGGATTATCTCACTGACATTATCAAAACGGCATCCCGCATCTACTTCGGCTCCGAAACACAGAATTTTACCATAGCCTTTATCCGTTTTGATATTGATGATTTTTCGGTTTTTAACAACCAGTACGGGCATGATGCAGGGGATGAAGTCCTCATAACAATAGCTTCTATCATCAGGGAGCATTCGCGTCCTACGGATTATGTCATCCGCTTCGGAGGAGAAGAGTTTGACGTTATCCTGCCTTCAACGTCAATAGACGGAGCCGTTAAATATCTTGAGAATATTTTCAAGCTGATAAACAGCGTGGAAGTCCCCTATAACGGGCAAAAACTCAAAGTAACGGTCAGCGCCGGAGTATCCTCCCTTCTTTACTCTTTCAATGAAAAGAGGATTATGGAATCTTTTATTGAGGACCTTTTCAAGCAGCTGCAGACTGAAGCCGATAACGCGCTATATGAAGCTAAATACCTGGGCAAAAACCGGTATTGCATTTATTCTGAAGACAAGAAAAACGAATACGTTAAAATCCGCAAAATTTACACTAAATAGACACCGGGGATTACTTCAGACCCAGGTGAAGGAAAATTCATTCTCCCGCAGCAGAGCAACGCAGGCGTCAACCACATCCCCCTCATATATGATGTTCCTGTTGGAAACAATCTCTTCCAGGGCAAGGTCAATGCCCAGGGCAGGCCGGTATGGGCGATGTGACGACATTGATTCAACTACGTCTGAAACCGCAACAATGCGCGATTCAAGAAAAATCTCATTGCCATAGAGTTTCCGCGGGTATCCGGAACCGTCAATCCTTTCGTGGTGCTGGTACACAACTTCAGATATGATCGAAGGCAGTTCAATCTCTTTTAAAATCTCATAGCCCGTCAGGGGATGGCCCTTGATAAGCATATATTCCGCGTCGTTAAGCCGTGTCGGCTTTGACAGTATTTCAGCGGGAACCGAAATTTTGCCTATGTCATGGATGGTGCCCGCAACATAAATCGTTTCGACCATCTCCTCATCCAGGCCCATTTTTAATGCTATAGCCTTTGACAGGTCGCCGACACGGCGCTGGTGACCGGCGGTATACGGGTCCCTGACTTCAACGGCTTTGGCAATCGCATGCAGCGCGCCGTTCAGAATTGTCTTCAGTTTATTGAAGCTTTCGTTGAGGCTTTTTTCAAGCTCATACTTGTGCAGCGCGAGGGTCAGGACTGTTGCAAGATTCCGCTTTTCAAACGGCTTGATTATATAACCATAGGGTGACGCCTGCTTTGCGCGTTCGACCAGGGACTCATCTGAAAAAGCTGAAATAAAAATTATGGGAACATCGCTTGTCTGGTGAATCTCAATCGAGGCGTCAATCCCGTCCATTTTTCCTTCAAGCATGATGTCCATGAGAATAAGGTCGGGGTCCTGCAAGCGTGCGGCTTCAACAGCCCGCTCGCCGGTGTTCACGCTTTCGGGAACAGTAAAATCAAGAGATTCAAGAAGTTTGGTCAGGTAAAGAGCGTTAATCTTTTCATCTTCCACAATGAGTATCTTTTTCTTCATCAAGCCATACCCTTTCTCTTCCGGTTTAGCACACAAGATAATGAGTATAACCTGTACGCATTATGCACGTGTTTATTAACACTATTATGCTACAATATTATGGTACCCCTATATTAATAATTAATCAATAATTTTATATATAAGATATTTTACCAGCGGATGACATCCTGGTGCCAGACAAGCTCATTGTCTTCAATTGCGAGAAGATCAAACCTGCATATGATTTCTTTCAAATTGAATTCAGGATTTTGCGCGAGGAAGTAATTTGCGGTTCCCCTGATAGTCGCCGCCTTGCGCCTGTTGATTGAAAAAACGGCCCCCCCGTACAGCGATGAAGCCCTTTTTTTTACCTCAATAAAAAGAAGTAAACCATCTTTGAATGCGATAAGATCGATTTCTCCCTTTTTCCCGAACCTGAAATTTCTGGAAATAATATCGAATCCCTGTGAGCGAAAAAAGACTTCGGCCTCTTCCTCTCCCTTTTTGCCCAGTACACGGTTATAATATTCCACCGTACCTACAGGACATCAAAGATATTGATGCCGGCCTCTTCTTCATCCAGTGCTTTGGTGATGAACAGGTTTGATTTTTCAAGAAGGTTGACAATCCTGGTCTCTTCGATTCTTTTCCCCTGTTGATCAAAAATGACCTTGATAATCGGCCTCAGCGGCTTTTCAGGGATTGAACCAATGACCAGCCCCCTGCTCCCGTCATTTATTTCAACAATGGAACCGATGGGATAAACCGACATCCGTGAAAGGAACACCCTGAGGATAACCGGGTCAAACCTGTTCACACCGCTGGCCAGAAGGTTTCTCATGGCGTGATAAAAATCAACCTTGCGGCGGTAACTCCTGTTTGATATCTGCGCTTCATAGCTGTCGGCGATCGAGGCTATTCTCGCAAATTCACTGATCTCATTGCCGCGCAGGCCGCGGGGGTACCCTTTGCCGTCGAACTGTTCATGATGCTGCAGTGACACGTTCGCGATGCTTTCTTTTATCTGTCCCATGTCACGCAGTGATTTATACCCATGAAGGGGATGTGTCTTGATCTGTTTGAATTCCTGGTCAGTCAGGTTTGACTGTTTGTGAATGATATATACCGGCATTTTAATCATGCCCGCGTCAATTAAAAGCGTACCCAGGCCGAGGTCTTTCAGCTTCGCGGTATTGTACTTCAACGCTATGCCGATGATAAGGGCGTAAAAAGTCACATTTACGGAGTGGGTAACCAGATAATCCCTTCCTTCATCAAGTCCGTAAAGAAAAAGAAAGACATTACGGTTTTCCTTGAGGATTTCAATAATATCGTAAACAGCCTTTTCAACAGGCTCGATTTCAAAGGCCTGATCAGCCCTGATCGCGCTGTAGACTTTTTCAACGGAAAGTCTTGCCTTGGTATGGACTTCAATGAGTCTTTTTCGTTTTTTCAGCAGTTCATTGTATTCATTCAGAATTCTCTTTTCATTTTCAACCGAAGTTGGCTCCCTGTTTTCAAAATCGGCCTGATTGATGATTTCGCCTTCAGTTTCGACCTCGATCACGCCCCAGGTCATCAATTTTTTTATGTCTCCCTCTTTTACCGGATTGTTAGCGGGAACAAGGATATTGCTGCTGTCAATGTACAGGGGTTTGTCAAAAAGCATCCCCGGTTTGAGTTCTTCAACAAGAATTTTCTTCATCTTAGACATCACTCTGCTGTCGCCAGATCAATTTTTCTTTTAAAATCACCGTTCACCCTATAACAGTATGCCAGTACTTCAGCTACCGCACGGTACAAATCAACCGGAACCTCTTCACCGGGATCCATGTTGTAAAGGACCTCGGTCAGATCAGGATTCCTGTATACTGTTATATTATGCTTTTCAGCAATTTCAATTATTTTTTGCAGTAGATGCCCCCTGGCTTTTGCGGCCACCCGGGGAACATCTCCTGAATATTCAAGGGCAACACCCTTATGTAGTGTCATTTCAGACCTTAATATCAAATACACTATTTAGTGAATAATATGAATTTATTTCAACCATTTTATCAATAATAAAATTTCTATTGTGAAAGGAAACAGTCGCTTTCAAACCAGTGCTGCTCAACCTGTCAGTTAAATCAGGTGCGGAAATTTCGAGCTTTTTAAGAGACAGTTCATTATCCGCGCAAACCTTTATTATTATCGAGTTATCTTCCTTTCGTGCAAATATGTCAAGCATCCCCAATCCTGATAATTCAACATTAATAACAAGAAAGTCCGGTGTTTTGATATAACAGGCAAGAGATAAACCCTCATCGTCATATACCGGTATAATCCCCTGAAGAGGGGTGGATTGCTCCTGCCCGGATAATTCTCTTACCAGAAAAGAAATAATTTCCTGCCTGCTTTCAGCCGGTTCTTTTTCAATGACCGATTCAAGCTCATCAGCAAAGGTAGTGAGGCCTGATGGAGACTTTTTGCTTCTGTTCCCCTGGTCTCTGCCCAGAAGGGCAAAAAGAAAAAAAGCACCGGCATTCCCGAGCCCTCTTTCTGAGAGCAAACAGGCGAGATCATGCAGGGCGGATGATGAGAAGCCCAGGGAAAAAATCCTCATGAGGATTCTTGACGTGTCCAGCCTTGTCCTTTCCTGATCAGGCAGTTTCATTGCATAAGCGTGAAACAGATAAAGAGCGGTGGTCCTGTTTGCCAGAATTTTGCTCATTTCAGCAGGACTGTGCTGAAGTGCCTCATGAGGTCTTAACAGGGAAAATTCAAGCATTCTCTCAAGGTATCCTTTCATTTCAGTAGGGCTGATAATCTTGAATACATAAAGATCATTAACAATGCGGTCAAGTTTCAGCATCAGGCTGTTGTTTCCCGGAACACCACGGGTAAATTCAGCCCGCATCCGTTTACCCCCGATATCAAGAAACGCGAAGTTCCTTCCTTCTCTGCCCGAAATACGGACTGGAATTTCAGCACCGACATCAATATTTTTCAGCAGATCCCTGGCCCCTGCTGAACCGTTTACCCTGATGCTGTTGGCCGGGTCAATTTTCATCCTGAACCACGATTCCCCCTGCCATGCTCTTGACCGGTTCATAACTTTTCCGATGAATGGCAGAATATCCCAGGTGCATAATAGCTTCACGGTGAGCCACGGTCCCGTAACCCTTGTGTTTTGACAATCCATAACCGGGATAAACCAGATCAAGCCTTTCCATTACTGCATCACGCTTAACTTTGGCCATAATGGACGCTGCTGCGATGGTAAGAGACGTGCGATCACCTTTTTTAATGCTGATAAAAGGAACCGGCAGACTGAAAGAAAAAGTCCCATCCATAATGACAATATCAGGCTTTATTGATATACCTTCGAACATCCGCTGAAGTGCAAATTCCGTAGCGCCATTTATATTTTTTTTATCAATTATTTTATGGGATACCATGAAAACTTCCGCGCTCAGGCTTGTTTTTTCAATGATCTGAAGGGCCACCTGCCTTTGGGGGGGGCTGAGTTGTTTAGAATCCCTGATGTGTTTTGTCAAATCAGCAGTGGGGTTACATATAATGGATGCGGGGAATATCACCAGACCAAGGGCGAGAGGGCCTGCGAGGGAGCCTCTTCCCGCTTCATCCACACCTGCAATGAGCTTGTATCCATCTTTCAAAAGAGACTGTTCGAATGAACAATCGGGATTAACGAGAAAAGGCGGACAAGTCATTGTCCGCCTCTCGTACTATTTCGTAAATATGCAGGCATGAATCAATTCATGAATGGATTATTCTCCCGCGCTCTCAGGTGAAGCGGGTGTTTCAATGACCTGTTCAGGGACAGGAACTTCAGAATTCTTCACAGTAACTTTACCCCGATATTCCTTAAGCTTGGCTGATTTTCCTTTTCGTTCACGCAGAAAGTAAAGCTTGGCTCTTCTGGTTTTTCCCTTGCGCACAACATCAATTTTCCCGATTCTTGGTGAATAAAGCGGGAATATCCTCTCAACACCAACATCAAAAGATATTTTCCGTACCGTAAAAGTTTTATTCAAGCCCTTGTTGTCAATGGCAATAACGATGCCCTCAAAAATCTGGACTCGCTCTCTGTTTCCTTCAACAATTTTATAGTGGACTTTAACAGTATCACCAACTTCAAAATTAATGTTCCTGTTTAACGGTGCAATTTCCTTTTCAATAGTCTGCATAATATCCATTGTCTATTCCCCCAATAATTTTCTCATAAGATATCTTTTATAAAGATCAGGTCTTACTTTTCTCGTTCTTTCAATTCGTTTATCCTGCCGCCACTGAGCAATCTTCTTATGGTCTCCGCTTAAAAGTATTTCAGGGACACATAATCCGGAAAACTCGGACGGCCGTGTATAATGAGGATACTCCAGAAGGTCATCCTCAAAACTCTCTTCCTGAAGTGACTCCTCATTTGACATGAATCCGGGAACATATCGTGAAACGGCATCAATAATTGCCAGGGCCGCGTACTCACCCCCTGACAGAACATAGTCCCCGATTGAAACCTCGTCATCGACATAACGGTCGATTATTCTCTGGTCAATGCCTTCATAATGTCCGCAAATGATACAGAGTTCGGGAATCTCTGACAGTGTTCTCACCATCTTCTGTGTCAGCGTTTCACCCGCAGGTGAAGTCAGGAGAACCCTTGTATCTTCGCCGCACCGGTCTTCAAGAGCCCTTGAAAGCGGCCCCGGCATTAAAACCATTCCGGCCCCGCCGCCGAAGGGATAATCATCGCACCGGTTATATTTATCCTCTGAATAGAGGCGCAGATCAACAATCTCTACAGTAACAATGCCCGTTTTAACGGCCTTACCAAGAAGGCCTGATTTCAGCGGAGAATCAAAAAAATCAGGAAAAAGCGTTATGACTTTAACTATCAAAGAGCCCCTCAACAGGATTTATATCAAGCCGGCCTTTTTTAATGCGGGCTGTGTCCACCATGGATTCAACAAAGGGAACCATGATGTCTTTTCCCGACAGGTCTCTGATAATAATAATATTCCCGGCTCCCGCTTCAATAACTTCAGTCACATCACCGAAAAGTGCATCATTAATATAAGCCTTGCAGCCGATCAGTTCATAATAATAAAAACTATCATCATCCAGATAATCTTTTCTGGTCTTTTCCGCTACGGTTTTATCAATAAAAAGAGAACTCCCCTTTAGTGAAAGCGCTTTGTCCCTGTCAGTTACGGAATCAAGTCGAAGGAGAGCGTTTCTACCCTTTTGTTCAACAAACTGTACAATTTCAAAAACACCGGTCCCCCTCTCCCCTGAAACAAGAATCTTCGTGCCTTTGCTAAAGCGGTCCCTGATATCAGATATTATAAAAACCTTCACCCTGCCGTCAAGGCCATGGGCTCCGGTAATAACTCCTATGCGTACAACGTCATCAAATATCAATCAAGGATTTCCAAAACAACACGTTTCCCGGATTTGGTTGCAGAAGCATTAATGATCGTACGAATTGCCCGCGCGATCCTTCCATGTTTTCCGATAACTTTACCAATATCTTCTTTTGTAACTTTCAATTCAAGAATCGTTGATTTTTCCCCCTCGATCTCTCTGATTTCAACTTCTTCAGGATGATCCACAAGTGATTTCACCATGTACTCAACAAGCTCCTTGTAATCCATTTCCGCCTCCTGAGGAATTATTTCGCTGATTTAAACTTTTGCCATATGCCGGAATTCTTCAACAGATTCAGAATCGTTGCGGTAGGCTGTGCTCCCTGCTTTAGCCATTTAAGCATTTTTTCCTCATCAACATTAAACTGCTTACCGTCCACAATTGGCTGATACTGTCCAAGCTGTTCAATAACATCCCCGTCCCTTCTGCTTCTTTCATCAATAGCGACGACCCGGTAAAAGGGCTTTTTTTTCGTCCCGATTCTCTGCAAGCGTATCTTAACAGCCACGAATTGTACCTCCTGATATAATTAGGGAGATAAGTATTTAAACCCTTAATTTTTTGTCAACTTAAAAATTCAGCCGCTTTTCTTTTCAGTTCAGCAACGTTTTCGTTTACTGATCCGCCTTTAAAGGCCGCATTGCCCGCAACAACAATATCCGCCCCGGCATGATAAACCCGGGAGATATTTTCAGTATTAATTCCGCCGTCAACCTGGATCAGGGCCGCATGATTATTATCATCGAGGTAATCGCGCAGCTTTTTTATTCTTGATAAGGCGGGCTGCATAAAAGACTGGCCGTAAAAACCGGGGTCAACTGACATGACAAGGACCATATCAGCATAAGATAGCAGGTCAACGACCGATTCAACCGGAGTGGCGGGATTTATGGCGATACCGGCGCGGACCCCGGCGCTGCGGATCACTGTCATCAGGCGAGCGGGGAACCTCGTGCTTTCATACTGGATGGTTATGGCCCATGGCTTAAGTGATAAATATGAATCCAGGGACAATTCAGGTTTTTCGATCATCAGGTGCACATCAAAAGGAATCGAGGTATGCTTCATCAAATCAGCGATATATCCAGGCCCGAAAGTCATATTCGGCACGAAATGGCCGTCCATTACATCCATATGGAGCAAATCAATTATGGCGGCATCGTATGTTTTTACCGACTCACCCATTATCGATAAATCTGAAGCGATAATTGAAGGAGAGACGAGCAATTTTTTATTTTTATTCATCCACATCCATTCCTATGACCCTTACCGGGTTTTTATCTCTCACAATGGTAATTCTTGCGTTCCCCTCACGTCTGAAAACAACAACAATTTTTTCGCCGGAACTCATCTTGCTTGAAAAAACGGTCTTTTTAGCTTTAAAATCTTCAACGAACACTTCATAAAGCCCCTTTTCGCTTCCCTGGGGAAGCTGGTATTCCAGCTTTTCATAAGCTCGATAGGGATGTTCTTTTAAAGGATACCAGTAAATACCCAGCTGCATCAGGCCGCCTTTCGCAAGCGAAGTGTTCGGGGAAGGTTTTTGCCAGGCGACCAGACCGCTCTTCGACCTGTCTGAGGTTTGTACCACTTCCTGGGACAGCGAAAACCCCTTTGCAAGAATTATTCCATTACACAATTCAATGGACTGGTTTATCACATCAGGAACAAGCTGGTCAAGAGCGGTCGATCCGGATGAAACCAGAAGATTAATTTTTCTGCCGGGTCCCACCTTTTCACCGGCTTCAGGGCTCTGGGCAATTACCATATTATCGCTGACTTTATCAGAGGGGATGTAAGAAATGACCCCGATCGTCAGGGAAACAGGCCTGCCGTGATAATTAATGCTTTTCAGCTTGTTGATCGCTATGGGAAGCGGGCTGTTGCTCACGGAGGGGACCTCGATACGAAAAATATTCCTGCTGACAACCAGTGAAAGCCTGCTATTCTGCGAAACGACCTCACCGGGATCAGGATGCTGCTTTAAAATGATCCCGTCATCCAGATCATAAGCGTCCCTGAATTCCAAATCAGGCACAAAGCCTTTTCTGATAATGCTGTTGCTTACTTCTACGAAAGGTACTCCCACAACATCAGGAACAGTGACATCACTTGAAGATTTAGTCAAAAAAACGGTTATTACCGTGGAAATAAACAAATACAGGGAAAAACCGACAAAAATAATTACAGCAATTCTTCCCGCTGTGCCAAAATAGTTCAATTTGGGGGTCAATTTTGAATCATTATCATTATTCATAAGCATCTCAATAGAATTTATTTAACGAAAAAACTTCATAATAAGATTCACGATAATTGTAGCCAGAATACTGATTATTATGCCCGATGCAAGGGGAAAATAAAAGGTTGTCCTCCCTTTTTTAAAGACAATATCCCCGGGCAGAGAGCCCAGATAAGGAATTTTCCCCTGGAAATAAAAAACTATCCCGGCAACAATCAGTACTATACCGCTTATAATCAGTATCTTACTCATATCCCATTTCAGGCGTTTCGCAAGAAAAAAGTGATAAAATTATACACTTGAAAAATAATCTCCTATCCTCTAAATATTATTTGTCAATAAAAATATTGCCATTCATTATGATCCCACGTTACTTAAGAAAAAATCATTTTTCTACGACAATTGATAGAGAACCCGTAACATGCATTTAATAGCGGCTGATTAAACGAGATCCAGAAAAATGGAAAATTCTGAAATTAAAATACTGCTCACTTCAGATCTGCATCTGGGGATTGAAAATTCTGAAGTTACTATTCCTGAAAAAGCCCGCCTGAATACTTTCAGAAGGATTATTAATCTCGCCAGAGAACATGATATTCTGCTGATCGCAGGCGATTTGATACATGATATTTCAGTGAACAGAGAGATCATGGATATCATTCGCACTGAATTTATAAGCCTGCGGGACAATAATATTGACATCCTGATCACTCCCGGCCCCGGTGAATTGACATCCAATAAAACCATCGCATCATGGCTCTTTGATCTTCGGGCATCCTATATCTTCACAAGCCCTGAAGCTGCCGTACCCTATACCTACACAAAAAACGGCCAGCAAATATATTTTTACGGCATCCCTTCGTCATACAGCCAGGACATCGCGAAAATAAAAAAAACGGCTGAAACCGGGTTTCATATTGGCCTGTTTCACGTTGAGTTTGACATTGAAAACACCGGCCCGAAAGAGTCGGTATTCAAGCTCCATAAAAAAAATCTTAAAAAACTCGAACTCGATTTTTACGCGCTCGGGCACAACCATAACTTCAAAATGTTCAAAGTTGCGGACCGGATTATCGGAACCTATCCCGGCAGCCCTGAAGCTGTTTCATTCAATGAGACCGGCGACCGATATGTCATCTCCATTTCAATAAAAAATGATGAAATATATCATATCAAACGCCTTTCAGTAAATTCAGTAAAAGTCTGCGATTCAACGGTCAATTGTTCAGACCCTGAATCGCAAAACGCTATATTTAAAGTTCTTGATGAACATAAAGGAAAGAACGTCATCCTCAGGTTAACACTCACCGGATTCAGGGATTATTCAATCACTGAGGAGACAATCAATCAATATAAAGAACTGTATATGGACATTATATTGCATGATCGGTCAATCCCCACCCTGAATTCCCTGATAAACCAGTATGCAACCGGCTCGACCATACGGGGAGAATTTTACAAAGCACTTCAGGATGATATCACCCGCAATGCCGTCCCCTCTCAAGTTGACCTTGCCACAATGGCCGAACTCCTGCACCTCGCAACCGAGGAAGGATTCGAGCGACTGGAGGAGTGGCTGTGCGAATAGACAAATGTATTATGTCAAGGCCGGGGCTGTTTGAAAATACCACTCTCGAGTTTTCTCCGGGCGTTAATCTGGTATTCGGAAAAAATGGATCGGGGAAAAGTCTTCTCGCCAGGGCCATGATCGACTGCCTGTGGAATGCACCCACGGCAATTCCAATACTTTCTGAAAAAACATGGGATTCTCTCTATTGCGATATCATCTTTTCAATACAATCAGAAAAACAGTTTAAAGCGGTTAAAAATAAAAAAAGTGAAACCGCATTCTATACTATTGATGAGGGGATGTCCGTGCTGCTGTCCACGCCCTCTTCAGGCACCGAGGGGATGCAGGAACAAAGGGCAGAGGCCAATCAGGAAATAAACTGGTTGTTAAACAGGATTTCCGGTGAAACCATGCTTGAATCGTCATTTTTACCATCACCCTCGGATATCGGCCCGAAAAACACCGTAATTTTTTCAGTGATAAAGAACCTCCTTCTCAGCGATACATCCGGGTATTACAGTCTCTACAATAAGCTGATTTTAAAAAAAGAAAAGACTGATCCGAATAAAGGACTTGCGCAAAAAATATCAAAACAGGAATTAAAACTGAAAGAAATAATAAAAAACATTAAAATCATCGATATTCAAAATTCACGAAAAGAAAAACTCATATCTGAAAAGAAAAACGTCCAGAAAGAAATTGATGAAATGAGCCGTTCCCTTAAATCATCTCAGGACAGAAAGGAAAAATTAATTGAGATCCGCAAAAATTTTGAAAAAATTGAAAAGCTCAATGAGGAACTGAAAAAAATAAAAAATGAAGTGGACGCTGAGCAGGAAAAAATTTCAGAAATTTCCCGCATGAAAAAAGAGATAACAGAAAAATTCCCGGAGTTTAACGGCCTGGAAATCGAAAATGGCGAAGAACTCGACCATCTCCAGGAGATATTCATTGAAGTGCGCAACGTTAATGAAAAAATTGATTCATTTTACAATAAAAAAGACCGCCTGAAAAAAATAACGAGAAAAATAGCGCTAACCATAAGTACCGTTTTTTTTACGTTGCTTGGCGCGCTTATCTATACCGGCAGCATCACTCTACCAGAAGCTACAAACATCATAGGAGCTTCAATCGGCGCAATGGCCGTTCTTTCCCTCGCAATTATTTCGTATCCCTATATTATTTCCGGAGCAAAAACAATTGAGGCCCTGAAAGAAAACAAGCGAATCCTTGGCCTGAAAATGAAGGAATACGCGGATAAAATCCAGATCCACCATGCAAAATACAGCCTGGGTGAACTGTATGAATTTCTTCTTCAGTATTTTGAAGATTACATTGAATACTCTGATCGCAACAGGGAAATTATTGACCTGAACCTTTCATTAAAAGACAAGGCATACCTTGATAAAATACAGACAAAGCTCAAAGAACTAAAATATGAAGAGGAATCAATAAAAAAAATAATAACATCAACATCATCCTTTCTGGGCCTGGACAAAACTAAAGAAACAAATTTCAACTCACTTGATGACCTTATTGATGATACTGAAAGTAAAATTACTTCAACCATGGAAAGCATAAACGCGAAGGGGAAAATACTGTCGCAGATTGATGATGAAATAGCCCAGAATCCGGACAATACCCAGGGTTTAGAAAAACTCCTTGCAGAGAAAAAAGAACTTGAGTCAGTTCTTGACAGGCTCTACAGCAAACAGAACGCAATGTCCTATTTCGTCGATCTTTTGAGTAACACTATAGCCAGGTCTGAAGAAAAGCAGTTGAAAAAGCTGGTAAACCTTGCCTATGAGCGTTTTAATCTCTTAACGGAAAACCAGTATATTTCCCAGGTTGATGAAAAACAGCTTGAAACGTTTTTTTCTGATGAAATAAACACCGATGAATTCAATCCCAATCTCATACATTTTATAATGTTGTCATTAAAATTATCTCTCACTGATTTCCTTGCTGCAAGCGGCCTGAATCTGCCGCTGATCCTGGATGACCCCTTTCTTTTCATGGACGATGAAAAAATCAAAAACTTAAAGGAACTGATACTTGACATTTCAGAAAAAAGACAGGTAATTATCTTTACCCACAAAAAAGACACGGCCGATTGGGGAAATTACCTGGAGCTGTAAGTGCCTTATGGACAATAACGGACAGCTGACATTTTCTGATGATCCACTTCTCAACGGCGTCAACGAGGTTTACCAGCTTGTTGAAACCGGGGAGTTTTCCCTTGCGGTCAAGAAACTTGATGAGCTAATGAGTGTTGACCCGGATTATCCGGGACTGATTGAAGCATACCGCACAGCAAGGTTCTGGCACAATCGTGAAAAGGAACTGAATAACCTTGACGATGGCAAAGCAACGGCCGATTTTCTGATGAACCAGTGGAAAGAATTCGAGGAATACAGCGCTTCCAGGGAAATGGTTTCGTCATCCGCCCATAAAGCCGCAATGCAGTATGTTTTTTTCAAAGCATCAGAGCATTATAAAATATCATTCAGGAAACAGGAAAATACAACCGGTGATTTCGAACTGCTTCTGAACCTTGGAGACTGCTTCCTCAGGCTCGAAGAGTATAACAACGCCATAGAGACACTGGAATACGCACGTAATTCATTTAAAAGCAGCGCCAGGCTCCTGGCCATACTCGGCGAAGCGTATTTCCATATGAACGATATTCCGAGATCACTGCTCTACTTCAGGGAGGCCTTCTTTATTGATCCATCTGAAGTCGATCTCAATCTGGTCAAAGCGCAACCGATAAAGGAAACAATAGAAATCATCAGGAGAGAAAAAAGCGATTATAAAGACATCCGCGAATGGATACCCGTTTATGCGTTCATTTGCGACGTTTTCTACATCAAGGGAAAACTTTACAAGTCGCAGGTAGAAAGCATAGAACGGGAAATATACAATCTGGAAATCAATTATCAAAAACTCAATGCGGAACAGGTTGAAGACACCAACATCATGCCCCGGCTCATTAACAAGTATCTCTGGATGCTTGATTATTATGAATTCCAGAATTACAATTACGACCATCTCTCACAGATAAGAGACAGGCTCATCACCCTTGACCGTAAACTGTTTGAGGACTACTTCAGAAATCCGGGAAAGCGTCAGAAAAAATAGCCGCTTAACGCGTAAAATTGTATTCCAGCTTTTTAATGAGCCCGGGATTCATCCTTAAAAAGCGGTTGAAATCATTTTTCTTTATGGCATACAGAGTAACGGTTTCATTATGATGGAAGGTATAACGCGACGGGTTGTCCTCGTAGACATCCGCAACATGACCGACAAGTTCACCGCGCCCCAGCTGCCCGACCTTTCTTGAAGACCGAAAGACATTCACCGAACCGTCCCTGATAATATAAACCTGCTTCAACCGCGCTCCCTCATTGATCAGGTTTCCCCTGCCGTAAACCTGCGCCGGGCTTATGATTGATTCAAGCCATGTCCTCTGCGTTGACGTAAAGAACCTCATGAAAGGACTGGTGGACAAAATTTCCCACGCTTCTTTGTCCCTGATGCTGGCGAGCCTGGAAAGAATCTGCGCGTACTCGGTACCCTCAATAAGATTTAAAAAACATTCCTTTTCAATTGAATACAGCACCACATCCGTCTCTGCGATCACATCCGCAGACCTGTTTTCATCCTTGATCAGGGCCATTTCCCCGAAATAATCATGTGCGCCGAAAATCTTCGAGTATTTATGGTCTTCACTGGTAATGGAAACATTTCCCGAAAAAATAATATAGAAGCGGTCTCCCGGCGTCCCTTTCTTGATGATCACGTCGCCTTTCTTGAAAACTTTCTCTTCCATACTGGCAACCAGGTCCTGCGCTTCGGTAATGGTCATCGCTTCTGAAAAGTCAAGGTGACGCAGGAGGCTCAATATCTGGTAAGTCTTTTCAAAACTGGGAGGGTCAACCTCAATGACCGTGGTGTTCTCCATGCCAAACCGTGCAACGCGGATCCCCCGGGACGTGTCAACCTCGGCACGGGGAACATGATATACAATGATCCTGCTGCGCGTTTGTTCAGGAAGCGAATACAGATAATCAAGGGAGGTATGCAGCGGCGGGATACCCGATTCATGGAAAACGATCGTTGAGTCCCAGGGAAAAGCCTTGAGGCGGCGGTACCTTTTTTCGCTGATTATGCCTTTATCATACAATTCTTTATGGAGCGCGGGATTGTTATTATGATCGGAAGAATAGGTGATCGATTTCCCCTGAAAGGATACGCTGAAACCGATCGACGGAATGGAGTGCAGAGCGTAATGAAAATCAATACGGGCACCGCGAATAAACAGCGGCTTCCCGATCACCACCGGCTTAAAGTTAAAAAGGCTCATCAGATACTCGGAGGAAACATTGGTAAGGGCCGTATATTTCTTTAAAAAGCTGGCCAGTATCGTTCTGGTGGTGTAAATGGTGACCTTGCCTTCCTCAAGGATCTTTTGAAAGGTACCGGCATCGTGGTCTGCGTGGCAGTGGGTAAGGATGATACTGTCGATAAACTTCGGACTGACGTTTGAATCCAGAAGCCATTCGGTTGTGTTGACCGGCGGGTCTATCATAATACCGTGATGGTTCAGCCAGAGTATAAACCCGGAAGTGTTTTCATCGGGATCAAAACCGCTGCTCGAACCGAGACAGGTCATGGCGAAAAGGGGGGGATGATAGGGATCCTTTAATCGCTCTCCGATATAATACCGGGGTGTATATTCGATTTTGCCAGGAACCTGCACCATGCTGCCGTTTTTATCGTACAGTTCAAAATCCCCTGATGATGTTATGCTTATTGTTATATCATTAAATACATATTGATTGCCCGCAAAAATTCCGAAGCGCACCACATCTGAAAACTGCATATTTCTGAAATAGGCCATTTCCTGGATAATATCTTCAGCAAGATCTGAATCCCGGAGGAAATCATTGTTGAAGTCTGCGTCCACAGGCCCGAACAGCGACTCCCGGAGTACGGTTTCAAAGCGTTCCGCCTGCGCGTTATTGCATATTACCAGGGTCTTCTTTTTTCTGATGAAATAATTGTAATACACGGGAAACTCAAGCTCAGCGATGCTGATTCCTTTTATCCAGTTGAAAAATTCCCCTGGAAGCACAAAAACCTGGGGGACTCCCTGAGGAAGTTGCATGGTATCTTTAATCGTTTCAGGAGGAGCGCCGAATTGAATATAACCAGAAGATGTTTCAACAAGATAACCGCCCCGTGAAAGGGTCATAATGTTGTTATGTGGTTTACTGTCAGGCTTCATGTGACACCTTTATATAGTTATGACACAGCCAATAATACATACAACAAAAAAATAAAAAAGAAAACAAAAAAAAGGGGACGCCATAACAGCGTCCCCTTTCTCGGCTTATATTCAAAAAAACTATTTTTTCTGAACACCCTTTGCGCCGTCGATAAGAACATCAACAACTGAAGGATCAGCAAGAGTAGAGGTGTCACCCATGCCTTTCTTGTCGAAGTCGCCAGCAGCAACTTTCTTGAGAATCCTTCTCATGATCTTGCCTGAGCGGGTTTTAGGAAGAACATCCGCCCACTGAATAATTTCAGGAGTAGCGATAGGTCCAATCTCCTTACGTACCGTGGCGACCAGATCTTTTTTGAGGTCGTCAGACTTTTCAACGCCTGAGTTCAGGGTTACGAAAGCGTAAATTGACTGGCCTTTAAGCTCGTGAGGATATCCAACAACAGCGGCCTCAGCGACTTTCGGGTGAGCAACGAGAGCTGATTCAACTTCAGCTGTACCCATCCTGTGACCGGATACGTTGATAACGTCGTCAACGCGGCCGGTGATCTGATAGTAGCCGTCTTTGTCTTTTCTGCAGCCGTCACCGGTGAAGTACAGGCCGGGGAACTGTGCAAAATAGGTGTTGAAGAACCTTTCGGGATCTTTATATACGCCCCTCATCAATCCAGGCCATGCCTGACCGATGCAGAGGTTTCCTTCGATGAGCTCACCCGGTTTCCAGGGGATCTCTTTGCCGTTGTCGTCAACGATCAGCGGTTTGCAACCGAAGAAAGGAACGGTCGCCATAGCCGGTTTGATATCGATACAGCCGGGAAGCGGAGTAATGAGGATACCGCCGGTTTCTGTCTGCCACCAGGTATCAACAATCGGGCACTCGCCGCGGCCGATCTTCTGGTAGTACCAGTTCCAGGCTTCGGGGTTGAGGGGCTCACCAACAGATCCGAGGAGCTGCAGTGACTTAATGTTGTGTTTGTCAACCCAGGAGTCGCCTTCTTTCGCGATCGCGCGAATGGCTGTAGGAGCTGTGTAGAAAATGTTGACTTTGTATTTTTCTACTACTGCCCAGAAACGTCCGACATCAGGATATGAAGGAACGCCTTCAAACATGATGGTGGTTGCTCCGTTTGCCAGAGGACCGTATACTATGTAAGTATGACCGGTTACCCAGCCGACGTCAGCTGTACACCAGTATACGTCGCCGTCATGATAGTCAAAAATCATTTTGTGAGTATAGGCTGCATAGGTAAGGTAGCCGCCAGTGGTATGCATAACGCCCTTGGGTTTGCCGGTTGAACCGGATGTGTAAAGGACGAACAGAGGATCTTCTGAATCCATTTTTTCAGCTTCGCAATTGGCATCGACTTTGGCCATTTCATCATCCCACCACTTGTCGAGCTTGTCATTCCATTTGCACTGGATTTTGTCGCCAACCCGTTTTACCACGATGTGAAGATAAACATCAGGACATTCAGTGATACATTTGTCAGCATTGTCTTTCTGAGGAACGGCTTTTGCGCCCCTGAAAGTTCCGTCACAGGAAACGATGACTTTGCTACCGCTGTCAAGGACCCTGTCCCTGAGTGCTTCAGCTGAGAAACCGCCGAATACGACAGCGTGAATCGCGCCGATCCTGGTACATGCCAGAATACCAATGGCAAGTTCAGGAATCATGGGAAGATAGAACGTTACAACATCACCTTTTTTAACGCCGTTCTTTTTGAGAACGTTCGCGAATTTACATACCTGCTCGTGGAGCTGTTTGTAGGTGAATTTTTTGTCTTCAGTCGGCTCATTGCCTTCCCAGATCAAAGCGACCTGGTCGCCTCTTTTTGCCAGGTGTCTGTCAAGACAGTTGTAGGAAACATTGACTTTCGCGTTAACGAACCATTTTACCCAGAGATCTTTAACGTTATCACCGAATTTGCAATCGAAAACTTTGTCCCATTTCTGGAACCATTCAATATTCTCTTCGGCGACTTTCGCCCAGAATGTTTCGGGGCTGTCAACAGACTCTTTCCACATTTTGTCATACTGCTCGCGGCTGCTGACATAAGCCTTTTTGCGAAAACTCTCGGGAACAGGATATTTTTCCTTAAGAGTAACTTCTCCCATTTGTTACCTCCGATTTAGATTTATAAATAATATTTACATATCGGGTAATGGCCGGTTATGGTGTGTGCGCTCTGCTACCGAACAACCCCAATATTATCTCACTTTATTGTCCATACTGGACATAACCGCCGATAAGGAATAAAACCATCATCCCACCAGGCGGCGTTATATCTGTTTTTTCAGATAATCAGTTATCATTCTGTCATATGCAGAAGTTGTTTCAAAAACCTTGGTGGCAAGTCTTAAATTCGTTTCCCTGGTTACTTCCCCGTTGCTTTTTTCCATATCAGCGAGGACTGAACCGTAATCAGCAGGATCAATAATGACTGTCACGCTTTCAAAATTCTTCGCGGCGGAACGCAGCATTGTCGGACCGCCAATATCAATATTCTCAATCGCGTCTTCAAAGGTACATCCCGGTTTTTCTATGGTCTGTTTGAAGGGATAAAGATTAACGACAATCATATCAATGTTCTCGATCCCGTGCTCCTTCATGGTCTTAACATGCTCGGGATTGGAACGGAGCCCCAGCAGTCCGCCATGAATTTTGGGATGCAGGGTCTTTACCCGGCCATCAAGCATTTCAGGGAAACCGGTGTAATCTGAAACATCCTTTATCGAAAGGCCGGCTTCCCGCAATATTTTAGCGGTTCCGCCGGTTGAAAGAAATTCAACATCAAAACGCGCGAGTTTCTGAGCAAATTCAACCGCGCCGGATTTGTCGGAAAGACTGATAAGAACTCGTTTTATCTTTGCCATTTACGCCAAAATGCTCCAGTCAACCATAATTAAAATTATACAAATCCATTTATTCTGTCAGTGGAGGCTCAATTTCAATATAATGGACAAAAAAAACAAGCATTTTTTTTGATAGAGTCAAATAATGTACTCTGAAAGGAGAATTAATCCTTATAACGGGGATCAAAGAATTAAAACCTCTCATTTAATAAAATTTTATCAAAATACTGGACATGACACAGCCCCCTGATTACATAATGCAGTCATGGAACAGGACTTCTCTAAAAATGAAAAAAAACTGATCCGGGGAATTGGCTTTCTCATGGGAATAAGGATGCTTGGAGTATCCATGATTATTCCTGTTTTTTCAATATTTGCCAGTGAAATTCCCGGGTCAACAAAAGAACTCGCGGGAATCGCGGTTGGCATATTCGGTGTATCCCAGACGATTTTTCAGATCCCGATGGGAAGGCTCAGCGACCGATGGGGACGAAAGCAAACCACTCTGTTCGGGCTTGCGATCTACCTCGCCGGGACCGTTATGTCAGGCCTTTCTTCAAATGTCTATTTCCTCATAATTTCCCGCTTTATTGCCGGTGCAGGCGCTGTTTCAGGCGTGACCATGGCGTGGCTGACCGACGGGATTAACATCCACCGGAGAAACGCAGCCCTGTCCCTTGTGGGCATCAGCATAGGCCTGTCAGTCATTTCAGGCTTCACCATGAGTTCAGTGATCGCGGGATATCTCGGAATACCCTATCTTTTTTATATCTGCGCCGTGTTAACCGCGGCAGCGGCGCTGTATACGGCCAGATATCTCGACAATCAGGACAGTGCCAATTTATACGGGGATGTTTCTCCGATTACATTACGGGACCTGACCGATATCTTTAAAAACAAAGACCTGCTCAGGCTGAATGTCGCCGGATTTTCAGGAAATATATCACTTACGGGGATGTTTTTCATCATGCCCCTGCTGATCAAGCAGGAAATGGCCATTCAGGGAATGTGGAAAATATACGTCCCCATGGCTTTGATCGGGACCGCATGCATGTATTATTTCGGGAAAAAAGCGGATACCATGGGGACGGTAAAAATCGCTTCACTGGGCTTTATCTTGGAAATTATCGGTGCACTTGTTCCCCTGATATCAACCAGTATTTTCGCGCTCCTCGCCGCCTTTGTCGTTTTTTACTCCGGCCACTGCATTATTTCACCGGTACTTCCCGCGGCCGTCTCGCGCCACCCTTCAGAAGGCCGGAAAGGCACGGTAATGAGCATCTTCAACTCCTCCCAGTATATCGGATCCGGATTAAGCGGGATTGCAAGCGGCCTGCTGTTAAAATACGCTCCGAACTATATTTTCGTATTAATTATAGTACTGATCTGCGCGGTGCTGTACACACTTTCCCGGTTCAGGAACTACGCTTCCTGAACTTCCGGCGCAAAAGAAAAAAAACCACCGTGCAGAGGAGTAGAATGCCCGCGGCAAGATTATAATGTTTCATCAATCTGGCTGCTTCTGACCTAACCACATCCCAGTTGTTGCCCAGTGTATAACCAATATGAATCCATATCAGGTTCCACACCAGAGCGCTCACCAGGGACAGAATAAAAACACGCCCGGGATTGAGCTCGGATATTCCCGAAACGATAGATATCACCGAACGTATTCCGGGCAGGAAGCGGTTGGCCAGGACCACAAAATAACCGTACTTTCCAAACCATCTTTCAGCGGAAACGATACTCTCAGAGGAAAAAAAACGATAATTTCTGGCGATAAAGAATTCCCTTTCAAGCAGCCTGCCGGCAAAGTGTAGGCACATGAAACCGATAACACTGCCAACAGTGGTTGTCGCGTAAACGATAAAATAATTCAGCCTTCCGGTACCGACCAGAAAAGCCCCAAAGGCGGTAATGGTATCGCCCGGGATCGGCGGGAAAAGGTTTTCGACAATCGCGCTGACAAAAAGAAAACCATAAAGAACGGCGTCACTCTGAGGAAGCAGGGCCTGGATGATATTATTAAGCATTTCCTCCATGCTTAACATTCTATCCGGTTTCTTCCATTCTGCTTGGCGCGGTAAAGATACTCATCAGCATCTTTAATAAGGGCAAGAGCGTCATGATGCTTCACGCGGTCATACTGGCATAGACCAAAACTGGCGGTAACTGAACATTTCCTGCCGTTAAAAATAAATGCGTGATTTTCTATGGAGTCTTTAAGCCTTTTTATAACCTCACACGCTCCAAGCTTTCCCGTGTCCGGCAGGACAATAAGAAACTCTTCACCTCCATAGCGGGAAATCACATCACATTTACGGAGAGTGGCACTGAAAAGTTCAGCCAGATACTCAAGTACTTTATTGCCGGCCTGATGACCATGGCGGTCATTGATCTTTTTGAAAAAATCGATATCAACCATTGCTATCGAAAGAGGCTGTTTGTTCCTCTGAACCCGGTCTATTTCCTTGCCCAGAAGAATGTGGCCCTGTTTATGATTAAAAAGCTTGGTAAGCCCGTCATGCGTTGCTTTAATATAGAGATCACGCACCAGAAAAACGATTTCAAGGGCCACATGAAGCTGGGTGAGATAATCATTGATAAGGGTTTTTTCATTGTTTTCGACAAGACGGTTGGTAAGTATATGAAAATAACAAACATAATCACCGCTCGCGTCAAGATCGGGAATGGCGACAACAGTTTTCATCCCTGTTTCCCTGATGATGTTTTTTGCCTCTTTTTTATTGTCATCAAGATAAATACTGGTAAGCTCAAGAAGTGCCGAGCCTTCAAAAATACCGTATTCCAGGATGTTTTTTTTCTTTAAATAGACTTTTTTTATGATGTCCAGGGCTGATTCCCTGCTGAGCACAAAACCCTTTTCGGATATAAAGTTCCTCAAATCATTACTGATGGAAAAGGTAATGTAAATAAATTCATTATAATTCCGATCAAAAACAGAGAGGAACACTGCCTGCGCGCTGAAACGTTCGCGTATGTGCTTGCAAATACCCTCTATAGAGTCAGACCAGTCCCCTTCAACCATTTCTAAAAGCTGGTAAAACAGGCCCAGATCAGCATCCATTCCGATCGCAGATGAGTCGTGAGTACTGTATTGAGTAACCAAACCCGCCTGAAACATAATTCCACCCCCCGATGAACAAGGAAATGAAGCATTAAACAACTTCGATTATAGATCAGGGATAGAAAAGTCAAGACATTAGTTGAAATAAATGTGCTCTTTCAGGCAAGAAGAGCACCTTTAAAAAAAAATTAATTATTAATATTGACAAATTAGTTATAGCTAATATTATTTGACAATAAAAATAAATTTAGGGTTTATTATGTTGCCTGAAATGAAAAATATTTTAAATTCACATCCTCTCTCTCATGCACAAACAAATGAAGAAGGAACGATCGTATTCCTTGATGGTGGAGATATTTTTAAAAGAAAACTGATCAATCTTGGATTGATTCCCGGAGTAAAGATAAAGGTTGCTTCAGCAACCCGGAGGGGCCCTTTTATAATTCAGGTTAATGACACCAGACTTATTATTGGGCGTGGCATGGTTGAGAAAATATATATCGAAGGGTAAATTTTTTTAACTACTATATTAGTATATACTAATATAGTTATTCTATAAGAACTTAAACAGGCGATCTTTTATACAGTGGCCCTGCATAAAGGCACAGCAAAAAAAGGAGGAACAATGGATATCGCTATTAAAGACATGAAACCCGGAGACAAAGCGTTTATCAAAGGCTTCAACACAAAAGATATTTTATACAGAGAAAAGCTGCTCTCCATGGGGCTCACCAAGGGCGAAATGGTTAAACTCATAAAAATCGCACCGCTGGGCGATCCCGTGGAAATAGAAATACGGGGGTATAAGCTTTCACTTCGAAAGGCCGAAGCGGATGCCCTGTTGTTAAGGAGGGAAGCATGAAAAATGAAAAAACCATAGCAATAGCGGGAAATCCGAACTGCGGGAAATCAACGCTTTTTAACGGCCTTACCGGGAGCACCCAGAAAATCGGCAACTGGCCAGGTGTTACCGTGGAAAAAAAAGAAGGCATATTGAACCTTGAAGGGGATAAAATCAATATCGTTGACCTTCCGGGTATTTATTCTCTTTCAGCTCTTTCCGAAGATGAAAAAGTTGCCCGTGACTTCATCTTAAGCAAAGAGCCGAGCATGGTGGTCAACATCGTGGACGCCACGAATCTTGAGCGCAATCTCTATCTCACCTCTCAGATTATCGAAATGCGGGTACCCATGATTGTTCTGGTCAACAGGATGGATCTCGCAGAAAAAATGAACATAAGCATTAATGCCGAACATCTTTCAAAACACCTGGGCTGCCCGGTCATTGCCATCAGCGCGATAAACAGGGCTGACATCATGAAAACCATACAAGCCATCGGCGAAGCGCTGAAAGAACCCGTGATGCCTGAGTTTTCCATTTCGTATGCAAATGAAATCGAAGAAGCAGTTGCGAGGATGACGTCCAGGCTGGAAACGGCCGCAGAAGAGACAGGGACGGATTCCCGCTGGGTTGCCCTGAAGCTCATTGAAGGGGACCAATGGATCAAAAACAAGGTTCTCAAATCGGGAGTAATCAGCGAAAATGAAATAAAACAGGAAGTGGAAAAAATCGAATCCCTGCTGGGAGAGTCGGGAGACATTCTCATTGCTGATCAGCGATATGGATTCATCCATGGATTAACACGCGATGTAATTGAAAAGAAAATCAACAAACGCAGGCTCTCTGAAAAAATTGACCGTATTGCACTTAACCGCTTCCTCGGGATCCCGGTTTTTCTGGGGATCATGTATCTGCTCTTCTGGTTCACCATTGTGGTCGGTGGTTCGTTCATCGATTTCTTTGATGTTTTATTCGGCACCATCTTTGTGGACGGTTTCGGAAACCTGCTCGAGAGTGCCGGGGCGCCACAATGGATCATCTCAATACTTGCCGGCGGGATCGGCGCGGGGATTCAGACTGTGGCGACATTCATCCCCATAATATTCTCCATGTTCTTCATGCTCTCCCTGCTGGAGGATTCAGGTTATATGGCCCGGGCCGCGTTTGTCATGGACCGTGCCATGATGACTATAGGACTGCCCGGCAAATCATTCATCCCCATGCTTGTGGGATTTGGCTGTACGGTCCCGGCAATCATGGCGACCAGGACCCTTGAAACAAAAAAAGACCGGATGCTCACCATATTCATGACGCCGTTCATGTCCTGCGGGGCGCGATTGCCGGTGTATGTTCTTTTTGCAGCGGCCTTCTTCCCGGAACGTTCGGGCATCATGGTTTTCTCACTGTATATCACCGGAATACTTCTCGCGGTCATGACCGGATATCTGCTCAAAAACACCCTCTTCAAAGGGGAGCCATCACACTTTGTGATGGAGTTGCCGCCATACAACGCACCGCGGATGAAACACATCATGATACACACCTGGAACAGGCTCAAACAGTTCATGTTCAGGGCCGGGAAAGTCATTGTTATTGTGGTCATGGTCCTTTCGTTTTTAAATTCACTGGGAACCGACGGTTCTTTCGGCAATGAAGACGGAGAAAAATCGGTGCTTTCCAAAATCGGGAAAACCATAACCCCGGTCTTTGAGCCAATGGGAATCGAAAAAGACAACTGGCCGGCGAGCGTATCTATCTTTACCGGCATTTTTGCCAAGGAAGCTGTTGTCGGCACACTGAGTTCGTTGTACAGCCAGATCGATGTGGCAAAAAGCAGCGAACCTTCAGCGGAATCCCCTGAAGAAGCCGCAGAAGAATTCAATTTTGTCGCAGGACTCGAAGAAGCCTTTGCCACAATCCCGGAAAATTTAAGCGGCATATTCGGCGGCCTGAGCGATCCTCTGGGAACGGGAATCGTTGCCGAAAGCGCTGATCGCGAGGCTATAGCCGGAGAACTGGAAATTGAAACCGGAATATTCACCCGTATGCAGGAACGCTTTCCCCACGGCCCGATGCAGGCTTACGCGTTTCTGCTTTTCATCCTCATCTACTTTCCCTGCGTTGCCGCACTCGGGGCCGTGGTACGCGAAACGGGCATGAAGATAGCGCTGCTCCAGGTGGGCTACCTCACCGTGCTGGGATGGGTCGCAGCGGTCCTTTTTTACCAGGTCACCGTTGCCCATGAACTTCTGTGGATTCTGGTTGCCGCGGGCTTATTCGCGGTCATGGCCCTTGGATTTTATCTTATGGGCAAAAAAAACCCGTACCATTTATCCGACAGAGAGGCCCAATAATGATTCTCAGCTCAATAAAAAACCATCTTTCATCAAGGGAAAACGCGACATCCGATGAACTATCCGCAGCCCTCGGGATTGACCGGGGCATAGTCGAGCAGGCCATTGAAACCTGGGAGCGAAAAGGTAAAATAAAAAAAGAAACAATAAAACCGCCCTGTTCATGCGCGTGCGGATGTTCAGAGGGATGCAGCAGCACTGTACTTGTATATCGATGGATTGAATGAGTGCGGGAGAAATCCAATCCGGTTATAGAAAACAAGGCGGATGTGGCAGTGCTGTCTTAATAGAACCCACTGAATACGCCGCCAGATAAATATTATAAAACAAGGAGTTTAATAATGAAAAAAAGCATAACATTAATGACAGGGGCCGCATTGTTCTTAGCATCGATCATGATTACACCGGCAGTCTGGGCCGTTGACACCACTGAGACGTTTTCCGTGGGAGCGTTTACTGATTACGAGGCATATGCCTCTCTTGGTTATGGGAAGGATGGAACTTCATACGGCCTTGAATTTCTCGTGGGCGGCGGCATCACTGAACGTTTCAGTTACTATGTGACTACCGGGGCTTCGGCTCTCGATAAAGACATATCAATTGATTTCATCGGCCTGGGATTTATCATAACTCCGGTCGAGATCGAAAAATTTGCTTTTGACATCATTCCCGGAATAGCCTTTGACGCCAACCGCGGCGGTGAATCTTTTGCCTACCCGGGATTTGACGCATTTACCGCAGGGATCACCCTTGAATTCAACTGCATGGCGCTTGCAGGCTTTCAGCCATATCTGCTTGCCGGTTTCGAAGGCTCTTATGATTACCTTGCAGATGATGATTTCACTTACGCATTCCCGATATCCGTTGGCGCGCTGTTTCCGGTAAAAGACAAAGTCGAATTTCTGATGCAGTTCAGCTGGTCGCCTAACGACAGCAGTGCCTGGATGGAAGCTGAACGTGAGGTCGCGGCGGGCGTAAACGTCATGGCAACTGAAGAACTCGAAGTCATTTCACAGGTTGGATTCGAATTTTACGCAAAAAATTTCAACACCACCCTCGGCCTCATTTACGCATGGTAACAGATGAAGACAGTGTTATAACCGAGATACAGTTTATACCGAAACATAACCGGGAAGGTGTTGCCGCTTTTCTTTGGGGCAATACCTTCCCGCCCCCGGATTGGCTGGCATACAATTATAAAACAAAAAATCAATCATCTAAAAAAATATTATTGCATTTTCAGGGTTTTATTTTCATTGTGGACCTCGGCAATTTCACCGCGCATATTAAATTTCCAGCGCCGTATCATTGAGACTTGCCTCCGACAGATCTTTTCATATCAGGCGATTATCCGGGCGGGAAACATCCCCGCGAAGCTTTCCCGTTAACCAGGTAACGGCACCCCTGTGAATTATATTATAAGTGTTGCATATAATTCAGAGCGGTTCCATTACCGCAACCGCAAAACTTCAGAGGAGAACCGCAATGGTTAAGCATCAGAAATTAAATCAATGGGTTGATGAAATAGCGGCCCTGACTACACCCGACGCCATCCACTGGTGTGATGGTTCGCAGGAAGAATATGACCGCCTCATTAAGTGCGCTGTAGAGGAAGGCATTGCGACGGAGTTAAACAGCACAAAACTTCCCAACTGCCATCTTTTCCGCTCTGACCCTTCAGACGTCGCCCGGGTTGAAAACCGCACCTATATAGCCGCCAAAACCAAAGAGGCAGCCGGCCCCACGAATAACTGGATCGATCCTGATGAGTTGAAGAAGACCATGGCCGGTCTCTATAAAGGCTGCATGAAAGGGCGGACGATGTACGTCATCCCCTTCAGCATGGGGCCCGTTGGCTCGCCAATATCCAAAATCGGCATTGAAATCACGGATTCAATCTATGTTGTGGTGAACATGCACACCATGACCCGCGTTGGCACCAGGGTCCTTGAAGTGCTCGGTACCGACGGCGAGTTCATTCCCTGCCTGCATTCAGTGGGCAAGCCGCTTGAAAAAGGAGAAACGGACAACGGGCTGTGGCCGTGCGCCCCGCTTGATAAAAAATACATTTCGCACTTTCCTGAAGAGCGCACTATCTGGTCTTTCGGCTCTGGCTACGGCGGCAACGCCCTGCTGGGGAAAAAATGCCTTGCGCTGAGAATCGCCTCGGCAATGGCCCGTGATGAAGGATGGCTTGCCGAACACATGCTTATCCTGGGAATCACCAGCCCTGAAGGTGAAAAAAAATACATCGCCGGCGCCTTTCCTTCGGCATGCGGAAAGACAAATCTCGCAATGCTCATCCCGACCATACCCGGATGGAAGGTTGAATGTGTTGGCGACGACATTGCCTGGATGAAATTTGGAAAGGACGGGCGCCTTTACGCGATAAATCCCGAAGCCGGATTTTTCGGCGTTGCGCCGGGAACTTCGATGCAGTCGAACCCCAACGCGATGAAATCAATTGACCGCAACACGATCTACACCAATGTCGGCCTAACCGAAGATAAAGACGTGTGGTGGGAAGGTATCGGCTATGACGCTCCAGGCAAGCTCATTGACTGGACCGGAGAAGAATGGGAAGCCGGTAAAAACGACAAGCCTGCCGCGCACCCCAATGCGCGGTTTACCGCTCCGGCAAAACAGTGCCCGGCGATTGACCCCGCATGGGAAAACCCGGAAGGAGTGCCCATAAGCGCCTTTCTCTTCGGCGGACGCAGGCCCAGCACGGTCCCCCTGGTTCACCAGTCATTCAGCTGGAACCACGGCGTGTTCCTGGGCTCTATCGTCGGCTCAGAAGTCACCGCTGCGGCGCTTGACCTCAAGGCCGGAACCGTCCGCCGGGACCCCTTCGCAATGCTGCCGTTCTGCGGCTACCACATGGGCGACTACTTCAAACACTGGATCGAAATCGGCAAAAAAACATCCCCGGAAAAACTGCCGAAAATTTTCTATGTCAACTGGTTCCGTAAAACCGCTGACGGCAAATGGCTCTGGCCCGGCTATGGTGAGAACAGCCGCGTTCTCAAGTGGGTCTTTGAGCGCTGCGCCGGCAAAGGAAAAGCGGTTGAAGCCGAGATCGGCTATATGCCCGCTGTTGACGCAATAGACATAGCAGGCCTTCCCGAGGTCTCGGAACAGGACATGAAGGAGCTGCTCACCGTTGACAGGCAGGGATGGCTCAACGAAGTTGAACTCATCAAAGAGCATTACACCAGGTTCGGCGACAGGCTGCCAGCTGAACTCAGCCAGGAACTTGAGGCCCTGGAAAAAAGACTGAAGAAATAACAAAATCCTGTAATTACCATAAAAAGCCGCGAAAGCGGCTTTTTTTATTCTTTTTTTTCCTCATGTGTTGACATTTAAATTGTTTATAATTATATTTTACACAATTAAATTTTAAAAAATTAAAATAGAGAGGTTTAATACTATGGAACAAAAAAATATATACGATTTCACGGTAAAAGCGAATACCGGTTTCAACAAACAGCTTGATGACTACAAAGGAAAAGTCTTACTTATTGTCAACACTGCAAGCAGATGCGGATTTACACCCCAGTATGAAGGGTTGCAGAAACTTTATGACAAGTTTACGGATCTGGGATTTGAAATACTGGCATTTCCTTCAAACCAGTTCATGAACCAGGAGCCGGGTTCCGACAGCGAGATAAAATCGTTTTGCCAGATCAATTATAACATACGATTCCCGATTTTCTCTAAGATTGACGTAAATGGACCGAATGCGGACCCTTTATTCAGTTATCTTACGAAAAGCGCTCCGGGCATATTCGGTTCACGCGACATCAAATGGAATTTCACGAAATTTTTAATTGACCGGAATGGAAAAGTCGTGAAGAGATATGCCCCACTGACTAAACCTGAAAAAATTGAGTATGACATAAGGAAAATACTGTAATGGCTGAAAACGATGAATACCTGAAGCTCGACAACCAGCTCTGCTTTGTTCTCTATGCGGGGTCCAGGGCCATTACACGGCTTTACAAGCCGCTCCTGGACAGGCTCAATCTCACGTATCCCCAGTACCTGGTCATGCTCGTTCTCTGGGAAAACGACTCACAGAGCGTGACCGGTATCGGGAAAAGGCTGCAGCTTGATTCAGGAACACTGACCCCTCTGCTCAAACGGCTCGAGTCGCAGGGCCTGATCCTGCGCCAGAGACTTGAATCTGATGAACGCAAAGTCATCGTGGCGCTCACCGATAAAGGGAAAAAGCTCAAAAACAAGGCTGCGGCAATACCCCGTGAACTGCTGTGCAGAAGCGGGTTGAGCGAAAAAGAATTCCGTTTAATTAAAGACACGATCTCGGCACTCATCGTCCGCATGGACCAGGGCCCTGCGGAATGTGGCGATAAATGATTTTCACCTTTCATGGCGGGCAAAGAAAAACAGGTACAGCAGCACCATGTATGCCCCTGATAAAAAGGGAACGGCATGATGAAAAAACTTCCCAAGCGGCGCCATAAGAATCACCGCCCAGTGAAAAAGAATAAGCGCGCGTGAATTAAGCCTCATCGGGAAATCGTTCCACCGGAGAATCACGAAGAGACCCGAAAGGTTCCACCCGTAAAGGGAAATATAAGAATGCGCCTTGAGCAGCAGCCCCGAAGCCAGCGGGCTGCCCCCGTACATGCTTTTAACCGGAACATACAACAGCCCGGTGACTGCAGTAAAAAGAAGGAAGGTCATGCCCGAAACAAGAAAATGTTTCTGCTGAAGAGCCCGTCCATGCCGCAAAAAAAACACGAAGAGCGTCATGACAGCAAGAAACAATACCGAAGCAACAGCGACTTCACCGGCAAAGACCTGATAAATGATGAACACAAAAAAAATAATCACGCCGAGGTTTATGGTCCAGAAAAGGGCGTTGGCGATGAACGCAAAAAACACCGTCTTCTGTTCATCAATAAAATGAAACATCACCGACATGGTGATCAGCGAAACCGGGAAAGAAAACCCCAGAAAAAAAACATCAAGAGTAAGCTTCTCATAGTGAAACCAGTGAAAATACTCATTATTCAGGAGCACTGCCGTCGAAAAGACAAAAGCGAGAGACAGGCACAGCAGTGATGCCTCGTGAAACTTTCGCGAAACGGAAATCCTCCCCGAAAAAAAAGACCAGGGAAAAAATGAAAAACGCCGCACCCGTGCCCTTTCCACAATGGCCCACAGGGGCACAGAAACCGCTGCTGCCGGAACATACCAGTGCATGAACGCCAGCACCGCGTACAGAACACTTAACAGAAGATACGCGAAATGACGCGGTGCCGGTTCCCTGCCGCCGTCGGTATAATGAAGAATAACAAAGCCGCCCGCGGTCATATTGAAAAGAAAAATGTGAAGACGCTCAAAGTTCAGAGGGATGAATATATCAGCAAAACCGAAAATGAAAGCAGCGGCAAGGATGATTATCAGTACCGGCCTGATCAGCAATGATTTTCTTTCCGGAAGAAACGGCATTCAGGGCTGCCTCCGGGATTCGGAACCGGTCCCGGGAGCGGAACAGTCGTCCCCGCTCTTATAGGGGCATGATGCGCACTTTTCAGGATTACAGGCGGCATCATCAGGCCGCAAAAAGAAACGGATTATCCGGTAAAGCGCGTACAACAACGCGAGAACCGCGATCAGCGCCGCGATGATTGTCTGCATGGTCACCCCATGATGAACATCCCCGCCCGGTATACGATAAAAGTAACAATCCAGGCAAGCATGGTGTTGTGAAACGCGGTGAAAAGGGCCCAGCGCCAGCTCCCGGATTCCCTTCTTATGGTCGCGATAACCGCAGCGCAGGGAAAATATATGAGCACAAACAGGATAAAGCTGAACGCCTTGAGCGGCGTGAACACCTTCTGGCCTTTAAGCTGCCCCTCGGTATGGGTAACGGTCCTCAGGCGCTGGACCAGGGATGTCACCCCTTCCCTCCCCTCAGGATCGGCGTGATACAGTACGCCCAGCGTGCCCACGACCACTTCCTTTGCCGCAAGCCCGGTGATGATGCTGATGCTCATTTTCCAGTCAAAACCCAGAGGGCTGAGCAGGGGTTCAACCGCCCTGCCGAGAACCCCGATATATGAGTGAGACAGTCTTTCCGACTCCTTGGCGTATGATATATGCTCAATCTCTTTTTCCATTTCTTCTTTCATCGAGTCGAGCGTTCTGGACACGCCGGCGCTTAAACTGTCCCTGGCAACTGAATCCCTGGTGGCTTCATAATTCTCCTGAATGGTGCGCATCTCGGCATCATAGTCCCTTGAATACCTGACCTGCATGGGGAAGTTGCCCAGGACCCAGATGATGATGGAGGCAACCAGGATGACGCCGCCAATTTTCTTTAAATATTCGACTCCCTTGTCCCACATGTGCCTGAGGGTTGTCTTCAAATGCGGCATGCGGTACGGAGGCAGCTCCATGACGAAGGGGACCTCCTCTGCCCGAAAGATGGTTTTTTTGAGGGTAACGCCCACGGCTATCGCAATAAATACCCCGATCATGTACACCATGAAAAGCATGCTTCCGGGGTAGGCCGGGAAAAACGCGCTGATAAAAAGAACATACACCGGCAGGCGGGCGCTGCATGACATAAAGGGGATGATCACCATGGTGAGCAGCCGGTCCTTTCTGCTTTCAAGGGTCCGGGTCGCCATAATGGCAGGCACGTTACATCCGAACCCCATAATCAGGGGGATGAACGACTTTCCGTGAAGCCCGATCTTGTGCATGGCCCGGTCCATGATAAAAGCGGCCCTGGCCATGTAACCGGTGTCTTCCATGAATGAGATCATGAAGAAAAGAATCAGAATATTGGGAAGAAAAATGATCACACCCCCGACCCCGGCAAGGATCCCGTCAACGATCAGGTTTTTCAGTATCCCGTCCGGCATCTTCATGGTGACGAACAGCGAAAAGTGATGCATGAAACTGTCAATCCACTGCATGGGGTACTCGCCGACAACGAACGTCATGGTAAAGGTCAGCCACATGAAAAAAAGAAAGATGGGTATTCCCAGCACGGTGTGGGTCAGGAGGCGGTCTATCCTTTCGCTGGGAGAAAGGTCGGGGAGCTGTCCGGGTTTGAAGGTCTCCCTGAGCGCTCCCGCGATAAAGCCGTATTTCGCGTCAGTAATGAGCGTTTCAGTGTCTTCCTTAAGGGCGGCCTCGAGTCTTTCTATCTGGGTGCGCGCCTCTTTAATCACTTCCATCCTGTTGGCGCAGGAATTAAAAACAAGTTCCTCGGTCTTTTTGTCCTTTTCAAGAAGCTTGATCGCCATGAAGCGGGACGAGATGCGGTCCGTAAGAGAACAGTTTTCATCGATCCTGATCCGGTCCTGAATGGCGGCGATGGAGCGCTCGAGGTCGTTGCCGTAGTTGATATGAATATGACGGATGGTGTCCTCCCGGTCTTCAAAAACGTCAATGACCCGGTCGAAAAGTTCATCCAGCCCTTCTCCCCGTGAAGCGACCGTCGGCACAAAAGGGCAGCCCACCATCCTGCCGAGGGTCTGGTAATCAAAAGTGTGCCCGGCCTCATTCAGTTCATCATACATGTTAAGGGCGATGATGGCCTTGACGTCCATATCAATGAGCTGGGTGGTCAGGTAAAGGTTGCGTTCAAGGTTTGATGCATCGACTATGTTAACGACAACATCAGGCGAGTTATTGATGATATAGTCGCGTACAAAAATTTCCTCCCTGGAGTATTCGGTTATGGAATAGGTTCCCGGGAGGTCGATAACGTTGATGATATAGCCGCCGTGCCTGAAGCGGGCTTCCTTCGCCTCAACCGTCACCCCCGTATAGTTTCCCACGCGCTCCCGCGAGCCGGAAACGTAATTGAAAAGGGTCGTTTTCCCGCTGTTAGGGTTCCCCACCAGCACGACATCGATGACCCGGCTCTGCTCGGCAACGGCCTTTACCACCTCGCCCGTTACGCCCTGCACGCATTCGGGCGCTGCCGCATTCCTGCGGTGGTACCTGCGCCGGCGCTCCATTATCTCATGGGGGAACATCTGGCGCACGCCGTGTTCAGTGCCTTCCTGAAGGAGGTGATGGAACCTGCGCCGCCTGAAATGGCCGTGGCCCCTCGGCAGTCCAGAGCCTGCAGGAACATCCTCGCAGAACGCATCTTCCTCAAGAGGGTAAACATCAATAAGCCCTGCCTCGCTGCGCCTCAAAGAGACATTGTAGCCCATTACTTTATATTCAACAGGGTCTTTGAGCGGGGCGTTCTTGATAACTTCAATGTGCTGGCCCTTGATAAAGCCCATTTCAAGAATGCGTTTTCTGAAGGCGCCCCGTCCCCGGACCTTGATGATTATGCCTTTATTGCCGTTTTGCAGCTGGTCAAGCGTCATAGTCGACTTCCCTTACTTCTTCATCATAGTATAATAAAAAAAGCCTCCATTAGCTACAACTAATTTTTTTTGGTTTTACTAAAAATTTTATGAAAAGTTCTCTGTTCACTAATCTGCCACGAAGGGACGATAAACTAAGTGATACCCTGTAAAAACATGGATAAGCGTGGATAAAGCAATACCATACACCATAGCAAGCGCCCGCACGGGAAGCCCGACCCTGATCATCAAAAAGGACGGAAAGGATTTCCCCTTGCACAGCACAGTCGACCCACGCAGGGAGGCAACGGCCTTCACCGACCGGTTTAATCCGGAAAAATACGACACCCTGATCGTTCTCGGCCTGGGACTGGGATACCACCTGTTCCCGCTGAAAAGCATCATTGAGCGCTATAAGTCAGTGTTCCTCATTGATCTCCTTGAAAACCTGGGCGATGCAATAATAAAAACTGAAAACAGTTTTCTGGTGAAAAACTCCCTTGTAAGAATAATCTCAGGTAAAAGCCCCGAAAGTGTTGCCGAAACTCTCACAGCAGATATCGATCTCTCCGCGACAAAAGGGATATCCGTACTCGAACATCCCGCATCAATGCGCCTGTTCCCTGAATATTATCATGAAATAAAAAAACAGATTGAATCACTCATCGATAAAAAAGCCGGCAATGAAGCGACGAAAAAAGCCTTTGGCCTGAAATACGCGAAAAACATTTTACGCAACACCTCATACCTTCCACAGACAAGGCCCGTGAGCGAACTCTTCGGCAGATTTACCGCCCACCCCGTGCTCGTCATTACCTCAGGGCCTTCAGTGGACAGTATCTGGGAAAAAATACGGGGCGCTGACAGAAAAGTTTTCATAATAGCGGTTGATTCGGCGCTTGCCGCGCTTTACGCCCGGAACATAATCCCGGACTTCATGGTGTGCATTGACCCCCAGCCCTATATTTACGAGCACCTCCAGGGAATTGACCCCGCAAAGAGCATCCCGGTACTCTCTGTTTCAGCAAGCCCCCTCGCGTTCGCCTGGGCCGGCCCGCGCTTGAGACAGGGGGGGGACGTTTTTTTCGCGCTGAACACCCATCCCCTTTCGCAGGTCATAGAATCACTCTTCGGGGTTGCCGCCTCAATTGAATCAGGCACCGGTAACGTGGCCGGGGACGCGGTAAACCTGGCCCTTGCCATGGGTTTTGAAAAAATATTCCTCGCGGGTTTTGACTTCTCCTTTCCCCGGTTCTCGATCTATGCCCGGGGAACCGCGTACCAGAGAAGGTACTCCCTGTATTTCCAGGACCGCTTCACCACGGTTGAGGGCAAAAACACCGAGTACATTTTCAATTCCAGCAAAAAATACCGCTTTGAGGATAAATACACGCGCCGGGTCTTTATCCAGTACAGGGAATCCCTTGAAAGGCTCATCGCGCCATTTACACGAACGGTATCCTCCCTCACGTCATCCGGACTTACGGTTTCCGGCGTTTCAGCGGCCGACGGGGATATCCTTAAACAATTCCCTGAACTGGATAAATCCGCGATAATTGCAGACATTATCGGCAAAAACCGCGGGAACATCGCTTTCAAGCCCGATCAGTTAAAGGCCGCGCTGAATGACGGGGCCGTGTTTACCGGTATCGCTGAAGCATCCCTGAGCCAGGGGCATCAGCATCAAAAGCTGAAAAAACTCATCCAGGCCCTGCTCTGACACCGCAGGCAACATATATTCAGGCAAAGGAGACATACATGAGAATTGGAGTAACCGGCATCTTCGCTTCCGGGAAAGGAACGGTATGCGAGCTGTTCCGCCAGATGGGCGCTGAAGTTATCGACACCGATATCCTCGCGCGGGAGATCACCGAACCGGGACATGAAGCCCTGAAAAAAATCATCGACGTATTCGGAAAAAAATACCTCAACCGTGACGGCACGCTTGACCGCAGGCGGTTCGCCCGCGACGTGTTCAGCAACAGCGAAAGCACCGATCTTCTGAACAGCATTACCCATCCGATCATTCTTGACCTGATGCTCTCCCGCTCATCAGGACCCGGAACATACATGGTCAATACCCCTCTTCTCTTCGAGTCAGGCTTTGATAAAAGCATGGAAAAAAACATCGTTGTTGTCGCACGGGTCGACCAGGCCGTTGAAAGAGGCAAAAAAAGGGACGGTATCAGCGGGGATGAAATAAAACAGAGGCTGAACCACCAATTATCTCTAAACGAAAAAATAAAACTGGCCGATTATGTAATAGATAACTCAGGCACTCTTGAAAATACCAGAAGGCAGGTAATTGAGATATGGAACATTTTGAAGGACATGAACAACAGGTAAAACAAAAAAACGTATACCTGGTCCACCTGGACACCCCGCGGATCATTCTCATCTCAGCGGTGATAATCGGGATAATCACGGTCTCATTTCTCGTGGGCATGAATTTCGTGAAAACAAGCGGCGAGGTAACACCCGCGGCGTCGGACAGCCTGTTCCTCAATGACGGCAAAAACACCGCCGTTTTTGACGGGGCGATCCCCGCGCCTCCCCACCGGGAAGACGACACTGAAAGGGACCTTGCGGACAATTCCCTCCCCCGGTTCGATGAAGGCGTGAAAACTGAAGACACAACCGCGATGACGGCCCAGAACACCCAGCCGGAGGTCATCACCAGTGAGACAATAAAGGAAATTATCCCTCCTGCGGTCAAACCCAAGCCGGCTCCCAAAAAAGTTGCCAAAGCCACGATCCGTGCCAGAAAGGAAAACCGGACCGTGAAGCACGCCCGCAAAAAAGAAAGGGCCATAGAGGCAGCGTCACCGGCAAAAAAGAAATCTTCAGTATCCATTGTCGCAGCGGCAGATTCATCCATCAGAAAAAACGATGCCGGCTCACCGGCATACGCGGTCCAGATCGCCTCGTATGACAGGCAGAGCAGGGCGCTCAGCGAATCCAGACGGCTGCAGGAGATGCACTACGACACCTATGTTGACGCTTCAGACGTGAATGGAAGACAGTTTTACCGGGTCAGGATCGGGCCGGTCTCGACAAAGCAAAGCGCCGAAAGGATACTCAGAGACGTCCAATCACTGGAACGTTACGCTGAAAGCTATATAGTGCGAGAATAATCAGGCGAAAAGGCCATGATATCCCTTTTCAGTAAAACCAAGGACCTGGTGATGAAGATCGATAATTTCATCGATCTTACGGTCGCCTCCAGCTTCCACCTGCGCGAGGGCATCAGGGAATACATGGAAGGCCGCTTTGAGGATTTCGAGCGAAGGCTGGAAAAGGTCCTTGAAACTGAAAACAACGCCGACAACCTGCGCAAAGAGATTGAGTCACGGCTGTATTCCCACACGCTCATTCCCGAATCACGGGGGGATGTTCTGGGCGTGCTTGAAAGCATGGACACCATAATCGATACATCCAAAGGCACCATGTTCGAATTTTCCATTGAAAAACCCGTGATACCCGAGGAAGTCAAACCTGACTTCATCAGCCTTTCAGAACCGGTAATCAAGGCCGTCGAAGCGCTGGCCTACAGTGCCAGGGCCTTCTTTTATGACGTGTACGCGGTAAAAGACCATGTCCATATCGTCAAGTTCTATGAAAAAGAGTGTGACACCGCGTCTGAACGCACCAAAAGAAAGGTCTTCAGCCTTGAACTGGGACTGAGCCAGAAAATGCAGCTCAAAAACCTGATATCACAGATCGATTCCATGGCTGACAATGCCGAGGCAATTGCCGACCGGCTGAGCATAGCAAGTATAAAAAGAATAGTATAACCATGACGGCATTCCTCTTTTTATCGAGCGGGCTTTTCCTTGGATGGTCCCTGGGCGCGAATGACGCGGCGAATATTTTCGGAACCGCAGTCGGTTCAAAAATGGTCAAGTTCAAAACCGCGGCCATTGTTTCAGGCATGTTTATAATCCTGGGCGCGGTCATTTCAGGTGCCGGGGCAGCCCGGACTCTGGGGAAGCTGGGATCGGTAAATGAAATTGCCGGTTCGTTTATCGTGGCCCTTGCCGCGGGCCTCACCGTTTACTGGATGACCAAATTGAATCTTCCTGTCTCCACGACCCAGGCAATCGTCGGCGCCATTATCGGATGGAACTTCTTCTCAGGATCAACGACAGATTACGCATCACTCTCAACCATAGTTTCAACATGGATCCTCTGCCCCGTGCTCTGCGCCCTGTTTTCAATCATTATATATATCATCATCAAGTTCTTTCTTAAAATCATGAAAATACACCTGTTGAAACAGGACCTCTTCACCCGCATCGGCCTTATCATAGTCGGCGCATTCGGCGCCTTCTCACTGGGAGCAAACAATATCGCCAATGTTATGGGTGTGTTCGTGTCAGTCTCTCCGTTCAGGCCCCTGGAAATCGGACTCATGACCCTTTCAGACGCGACCCTTCTCTTCCTCATCGGAGGATTTGCCATTGCCCTGGGCGTGGTGACATACTCGCAGAGAGTAATGGAAACCGTGGGCAGCAAAATACTGAAACTGACGCCTGAAGCCGCCCTTGTGGTCGTACTCTCAACGGCCCTGGTCATGTTTCTCTTCGCCTCGGAGCGGCTTGAGTTCTTTCTGGCATCACACGGACTGCCGACTGTACCGCTGGTCCCGGTGTCAAGCTCCCAGGGCGTGATCGGCGCAGTGGTCGGGATCGGCCTTGTACACGGAGGCAGGGACCTGAATGGAAAGGTGCTGGCAAAAATCGCGTCAGGATGGATCACGGCGCCGGTTATCGCGGGAATAGTCAGTTTCATCGCCCTGTTCTTTTTCCAGAATGTGTTCAACCAGCACGTATTCACCCCGATCTATTATGAAATATCACACGAGGTTGTAATCAAAATGGAATCCGAGGGATATGACCGGTCGGTCCTTGAAAACCTTGAGGGCACAACAATCAGCGGCACCAGGGATTTCAAGGATTTTCTCACAGAAAAATACCCGACTATTGATGAACACATGAGAAACCGGATAATATCTCTGAGTGAAATTATCGAGATCAACGTCGATGTGCTGAAGATAAGCAAAGAGCTGGTAAGCGGATGGTTCACCGGGAATCAGGCTGAATCAATACTGCTGCTGAATAACAGGAAGTACCGGCACCTGTGGCGATTCTATGACGACCTCATCTCAGGTGATGCCTCATGGAAATTGCTTCCGGCAACACCGGTAAACAGGCTGCACAATAACCGCATCCGTGCCAAGCTTGATTATCTGAAAAGAGCCTTCAATGAAAAGAAAACAAACGGCAAATCCTAATAAAGATTATCCGTGATAAGCATCTCTTCCATCTCATCAGCCTTGGCCGCGATATAGGTCAGTGATTTCATGAAACGTATAGGGTCACAGTCTTCCAGTAAAATGGAATTGCGTAAAACCAGCGTGTTGTCCAGCAATGCCAGCGCTCCATAATCAAAGGTTGAATTGAGCTGCAGGGCGTACTTATAAAGCTCGCAGAGATCCTTTTTCAGTTTGCCCACGACCGAGTAATAATTGATAATCCTGTCACCTGATTCATCATTGGAAAGAGTGACCAGGACCTCCTGGTTTCTGCCGTTTTCAAAATCAATACGGGTTGTATAACTCCCCTCCGCATCCTTATGGAATTTAATTTTAAATTCACTGGCAATCGCTGATATAAAGCCGTCAAATACTTCCATTTATACTCCTTTTCCAGTCGCTATTAATTCATTATAAAAGTGTCACATCAATAATTAAAATTTCATAAAATCGACTACTATGAAGCAATTATTTATGAACTCAACTGTCTGGCACCACTATTGTAATGATGAGTCTATAACTAACCATGCTTTCCGTCAAGAAATTATCATAATATCAAAAAACCTGCGGAAAAAGTCTTGAAAAAACGTACACTCTTACTAACTGTGTTTACAATTTCTTTTTGGATTTTTCCCATGTTGCGTATATTCAGGTCAGAAGAAAAAAAACATTTAAAACAAATAAAGCGGAACGCTTATCAGATCATATCCTTCCTGTCTGTTGACCTGGGAGAACGCACGTTAAGAAGATACGACAGCCTTAACAAGGCCCGGTCATACATTATCAACTATTTCAGGACCAGGGGCAAGGATGCGTCAATCCGAGAAGAAACCTATATGGTGCAGGATAAAACCGTATCCAATATCGTCAGCGAGATCAAAGGCTACGAGGACCCGGAAAGCATCATACTGATCGGCGCCCATTATGATACGGTTGAAGACACCCCCGGGGCGGACGACAACGCTTCCGCAATAGCGGCGCTTCTTGAAATCTACCGGCTGATCTCTCCGTACCGCCATAAAAAAACAGTACGCTTTGTGGCCTTTACCCTTGAAGAGCCGCCCTTCTTTTCCACTGACCAGATGGGCAGCATGAAATACGCCGAGCTCTGCCGTGAGCGCGGGGAAAACATTGAGCTGGCGGTTGTCTTTGATATGCTGGGATATGCCAATAAAAGAAAGCGCCAGGAATTCCCCTTCTCCAGTATCAAGGGCAATTTCCCGGTGTACGCGAACTATCTTACGGTGGTGTCCTTCCCCTCCGCTTCAGAATATGTCTATTCATTCAGAAATATTTATAACAGCGCCACCAGGCACAAGATATATGAAATCATCGGCCCGGCATCCATCCCCGGAATAGACCTTTCCGACCATACATCCTTTGTTAAAAAAGGCTACCCCGGTATACTTCTCACGGATACCGCCTTTTACCGGAATAAAAACTACCACGCGCCCACTGATACCATCGATACGATCAACTTCAACTTTCTTGCCATAAATATAGCGAACATAACGCGAACCGTGCAGCACCTGCTCAACAAGGACATGTTTAATAAATAACAGGGAGATACCACCATGGAATGCAAAAAAGAAAAGAACCTCGGCCGGTGCAACTGCTCCTATGAGCCCTGCCCGCGCAAGGGGATGTGCTGCGAATGCCTGAGCTATCATGTACGCATGAGGCAGCTTCCCGCGTGCGTGTTCCCCGACGCAGCAGAGCGGACCTATGACCGTTCATATGAACACTTCGCGAAGCTGGTCAGCCAGGGAAAGGTCTGACATCCCTGAATATCACCGCCACCCTGATGCCCCCGTTCATAAAAAGCACTTTCCGGTCATGGGGAAGAGAGAGTACCTTTTCAAGCTCAAGGCCGGGAACAATAACCGCGTATCCGCAGCGGCCGTACCATTCCCGCATGGTCTGGCCGATCTTCCGGTAAACATCGGCGACATTGACGCTGTTCAGCCGCTTGCCGTAGGGAGGGTTGAGCACGATCAGGCAGCGCCGGTCAGGGGGGATGTCTATTCTCTCAGTGAAAAAATCCCTCGTCTCAGGCGCGCATGTTTCAGCAAGGCCCGCGGACGCGAAATTGGCGCGCGCGGCTTCAACCGCTTCAGGGTCATTGTCAGAAACAATAATTCTTCCGGGGCGGGGGTCTTCCGCAACTGCCTGCTCGAGATTCTTTTTCACGTACGCATACGCGCCTTTGCTGAACGCGGGCCAGCGCATGAAACTGAAATCCCGGTCAGGGCTCGCGGGAAGGTTTTGCGCGATACCCGCGCCTTCGAGGGAAAAAGTCCCGGAACCGCACATGGGGTCGATGAGTACGTCGTAGCCCGTGACTGCGGCTTCACGCAAAATCAATGCGGCAGTGGTCTCACGCAGGGAAGCGGGCGTTACCAGGCGCTTGTTGCCCCGTTTGTACAGGGCCTCGCCTGTCGCATCAAGACTTACCTGGCAACGGTCATGGTCAAGCCGAAGAAAGATCTCCTGCGCAGCTTCCGCAGTAAAAGAAAGGGCAAGGCCCTGTTCAGCCGCACGCCGCTCAACTGCCGCCCTCGCCTCCTGTTCAACCGCTCCCGAATGGTAAAGCCGCGATTTTCGGCAGGAGACATTGAATGACACGGTTGTCCCGGTACAAAGATACAGCTCCCAGGGGATCTTCGCCATGATATCATTGAGCCTGGTGAACGATTCAGCCCTGAAGCGGGAGATCCTCATGATTACGCGGATGATCGTGCGTGAGAGCATGCTGATGCGGTAGCAGTCTTCAAGGGAACCGTAAAATTCGACGCCGCCTTCAGCGGCGCCTTCGAATTCCTCTATACCAAGCAACGAAAGCTCACGCATGGCCGTGTGCTCGAAGCCGGGCTGGCACACCGCGAAAAAAAGATGGCGCCTGGCCTTTACCTGCCGCTTCACCCTTTTTTCAAGCGCGGTCAGGCGCTTTTTTTCTTCCGAACCGGTCATGCTATTTCCTGGTCAGCAGCGCCAGAGTCTCCACGTGCGGAGTTTGCGGAAACATGTCATAGGCCTCAAAAAATTCAACGCCATAGCCCTCAAGCAGTTCCATTTCCTGCCTGAACGCGGCAGGGTTGCATGACATGTAAATGATGCGCCCGGGCCTCATGGCGTTGATGTATTTCACCACTTTCGGGTTCATGCCGCTCCGGGGCGGGTCAAGGATCAGCGTGTCGAATGTATCTTCGGTGTTTTTCATGAACTCCTTCACATCGGAACACACGAAATCGGCGTTTGCAATACGGTTCTCATCCCGGTTGAGCATCGCGGTATCGACCGCTTCAGGAACTTCCTCGACGCCGGTGACACTCTCGCACTCTCCCGCGACATACAGTGATATGCTCCCCACGCCGGAATACAGGTCAAGCACCCTGCCCTTCACGCAGTCCTTGATTCTGCGGTACATCTGGCGCGCGACCGGGGAATTCGACTGAAAAAACGAATTGGGCGTGACGCGGTAGCTTATCCCGTCAAACTCCTCGATGATAAAGCCTTTTTTAACGGTGCGGATCACCGGCCCGAAACTCAGGTCAGCAAGGCCATCGCTCAGGATCACCGAAATCGAATCCGTTTCAGGGGCAACCGCTTCAATGACCGTGTCCAGAAGATCCTCGTCCCGCGCGACCACGAAATTAACCATGCACTGCCCGGTAAAGCGCGCCTGGCGGAAAACCAGGTACCGCAGATATCCCCGGTGCCTGAGGTAATCGTAGTCTTCGATCTGCCTCACCGGGGGCCGCGCTTTTTGCATGAGCCCGCAGCTTTTCTCCTGCATGATAGGGCAGGACTCGACATCCACAACGAATTTGTATGAGCCCGCCTCCCTGAGCCCCATCTTCCCGAAGGCCGTTACCATGTCCATCCGGTTGCGGTAGCCGAACGCGTCAGAGGAACTGACCCCCTCAAGCGACAGCATGCCGTCAAAAAGCGAGTTGAGGTAGTCCCGTTTGATCATGAGCTGACCCTCATAGGGAACGCTCTGGAACATGCACCCCCCGCAGGTCCCGAAGTGCGGACACCGGGGTTCGGCGCCGCCTCCCCGGTACTTGTCCGCAAGCTCTTCGAAAATTTTTCTTTTTTTCTTTTTCATTGAAATAAACAATATACCTGGTGCGAAACTCCTGTCTCGCACTCGTAAAAGCCCCTGCAGGGGCTTTTGTAAGGGGCGTAGCCCCTTAAACCCCTTAATAAAAAATGCAACAAGTCCAATAAGGGAACCTCTATAAATTACATTTCGGATGTTCCCTTGTGGGCACAACCATTGGATAAATCAGGTTTTATCATTTTTCAATTAATGAAAAAACCTGATTTTTAGAGGTGCCCATAATATAATAACGCACGGATCAAATCAAAGCAGCGTCATGTTACGGAACATATTTTTTATCCACCGGTTTGTTCCTCATGAAATCCAGAATCAGTGAAGCGGTGATTTCAGGCTGCTCCTCCATCGGGATATGGCCGCATTCGGGAATGACCGCGATGCTGGAGTTTTTAATGTCCCGGCGGAACATGGCCGCGCTTTCAAGCGGGATCCAGTTGTCATCCCTTCCCCATATAATCAGGGTCTTTTTGGTGATCTCCGGAACCCTTCGCAGCAGTGTTTCGAATAATGCGAAGTCAAGCTTTCTCCCCACCTGTATCTGTGCGTACAGCGCGTTCTCGGTACACTGGCGCAGGTAATAGGCGTTGATCCGCTCCCCGGTGACTTTACTGTCATCATAAAAGACCTGGCAGAGCAGGGCCTTTACCAGCCACTTTCCGAAGAAAAGGTTCATGGTCTCTTCAGCGAGAGGAGCGTTCGAGAGCTCGATAATAAACGGCTTTTTAATTTTATACCCGGCAGCGTCAATAAGCACAAGCCTGCTGATCATTTCAGGATGGACGATCGCCATGGCCCACGCTATGCCGCCGCCGAGCGAATTCCCGACCATGGCCACGTTTTTCAGCTTCAGTGCCTTCATCCAGGCATAAACTTCTTCGCCAAGAACAAGAGGGCTGTAATCAGCATCGCGCGGCTTGCCGCTCCACCCGAAGCCTTTCATGTCAAGCGCCCATACGTGATACCCCTGTTTCTGCAGAATGCCCGCGCATTCCTCCCAGGTGTAGGTCGATGCCGCGTACCCGTGGATCATCACGATGTCCTGCCCGAGGGCAGGATACTCGGTGTAGTGATAATTGACACCGTCAAGAGTGATCATGTGGTCCTTCTCGCTTTTATCCGGGACCGCTCCCGAGGGGATCTTCTCCATGGTCAGGCCACAGCCGCTGGCCAGCAACGCGGCGGAAAAAACAGATATGAGCAAACGAACCGTCAAACAGTTCATGGGGACCTCCTGTAAAAACGCTTTTCCTGTATGATTATTCCGAGCTCCGGTGTCGAGCGTTTTTTATGGCCAGTCACGTGTTTATAAGGATGGATTATAGTCCGAACCGGATCATCAATATAACAACGGACCGGGCCTTCCCGGCACGAATACAGCCAGATCATGGCCGTGCAGGTGCCGCTCCCTGAAAACGTCCGATTCAGGGGAAAACACGATCGCCCTTTTCACTTCATCCGCGGTGAGAGGCGGCCAGGCCGGTCCTGGCTCTCTCATGAAAAAATGGACCATGCCCATAAACCTTTTGGCCGCGCCGCGCGTTGTTTCCGACTTCAGGAAACGGGCATAGTGGCGGTTTTTCGAAGCGGCGCACCAGTCCCACCTGAGGCAGTCGATTAAAAAAACACGGCCGCGCCTGTCGCCGGCATTAATATAATCAAACAGAAAAGATGCGCCCGATTCCCTGCCGCGGTCGAGCGGCGACCGCGACTGTTCCTGATAAAACACGTGCATGTCGTGATAGCAGTCATAGGGCGAGCTAAAAAGCTCCGAAAGGCTCTTCAGGGTGAGCGGAAAATTTTGGCTGTTGTACAGCCGCTCGACCAGGAAAGCGATTGATTCATACGTGCTCACGGTTTCAGGCAGCAGCCAGGGCGTGCTTATGGTCTGGTACGGCGGCCGCGTATTATAGGCGTACCCCTTTTCATCGGCGATCTCTTTCATTTCAGTGCCATGAAGTATCTTGAGAAGGCCTGGCTGAAAGTGGTCCGCTCCCAGTGAATATATGTCATTGAAGGATTTACGCAGAGACCCTTCATCCTCGTAGGGGAGGCCGGCAATAAGATCAGCATGGGTGTGGATGTTTTTCAGCGCGATGAGCCGTTCCACCCTTTCCTTTATCGCGTCAAACGCGCCCGGCCTGTTCACGGCCTTCAGCGACCGCTCGTTCGTGGACTGTATGCCCAGCTCGAATTGAAAAAGCCCCTGCGGGCACGAAGAAAGCAGGCGAAAGTCTTCATCCTCAAGCAGGGTCGGATTAATTTCAAAATGGAAAAATGTTCCGCCCACTCCGTAGCGGTCGATTATGCACGCCCACAGGTCCCGGCTTCTTTCCCTGCTGACATTAAAGGTGCGGTCAACGAACTTGAGGTACGAGGGAGAATATTTCAGGATGAAATCCAGTTCATCCTTCACTTTGGCATTGTCCCTGAACTCAAGCGCATGGTCCGACCGCGAAGACAGGCAATAGGAACACCTGAAGGAACATCCCCTGGAACTCTCATAATAAATGGTTCGGTTTTTCATCCCTTTAAAGTCTGACTCAACATAGGCGAACGGAATCTCGTTGAAATGGGGGTTCGACGCTGAAAGAAGCGGCCCGGCCGCGTTCATGCCCTGTAACGCGAGCTTCCTGAAAGCCGACTCTCCCGGTCCGGAAATTATATAGTCAATCTCTTCATGCGCCTTCAACCACTGATCATGGCTGTATGAAACCTCAGGCCCTCCCAGAATGATCCTGCATTCAGGCAGTTCTGCCCTGAGCCGGGCAATGATCTCGCCGATAATTTCGGCGTTCCAGATATATACCGAAAAAGCGACTGCGTACGGTCTCTCTATGACGAGCGATTGAACAATGTCGCTGACATGATTATTGATGGTGAATTCCATCAATAAAACATTATAATCAAGATCTTTAATTGAATTCCGCAGATAGCGGATTGCAAGATTGGTATGGCTGTACCGCGCATTGAGCGCGGCCAGTATAATTTTTTTCATTGGCCCCGGGACCGTGATCAGGGTTCGCTATGGGAAATATCGTCCCACATTCTGAGCAATCTTTCCAGTCCCTCTTCACCGTGTTCCCGGTAATAAAGGTGCAGACAGCGGTACAGGGTCACGGTAAGAAGGTCTCGATCGTTGAGCTTGTCGACATCCAGCACGTCCCGGATAGTGTCCATTATAAGCGCTCTGTTTTTTGATTTCTCGACCATCACGCCAATAACTCCTCTTACAGTTGTACACTTCAAGTATGCATAAACCGCGCGCTGGTGTCAAACAGTTTATAGCGCCACCGGTGCATGGTATTAATTAATACCCGCAAAAGCAGAAAGCATGCAACAGAAATGAATAATTCAGGCAGAATCAATGCCGCGGGTCAGGAACGGACATTGCTCGTAAAACCCATTTCCGTCATCTTTTCATCAAGATGTGATGTGGCGAGATACTCCAGAGGAGGATACATGAATCTGTTGATATTCCTGCAGTCAACGGTTTTAATATAGTTATTGCATTTATCGCAGATGTCAACCCGGTGTTCTTCTTCATCTTCAAATGAAAAATATCTGAGAGTGTTGTGTTCCTTGTTTCCGCAATTATGGCAAAAAATTCTTTGCGTGCGCCACTTGTGCCAGCAGAAACTGCAGTAGAAAAACCGTTTACCTTCATTCTCAAAAACAGACAGTGCCGGCGGAGAGCCGCAAATAGGGCACACACCCCTGTCCCATTCTTTATTCGTGTCAAGATAATCTGAAAGACCTGCTGCGCACACATTGAGGGAAGGTTTCACGCTGCTATAGATCAAAAAACCAAGTATGTCCTTGTCAACCTTCAGTTCACCTGCCGTTGTCTCAAAACAGGATTCATTTTCAGCGAGGAGCGCATCAAACAGGGAACCAAAATCAATTTTTTTATCTTCAGCTGCCCTGGCGAGAATTGCAACTGCCTCAGTAATTTCATTGTTCTCTTTTTTCAATGTATCACATATATCGCTAAAAAGCCTGGCGGCTTCATCAGTATCGATTTTAAACTCTGAAAGATTAATAAGGGGAAATTTTTCTTTAAGCTTGATATTCAAAATATCTTCAGGAATCACGATCTTCTCGATTCGGGTCCTTGCCCTGGATTGTTCCTGGGCGATAAAAATTTTCCTATTCAATTCAAGCACAGATGCATAATCCGGCTTAATCTTGAGTATGTCATCCACTGCTGTTGTTAATTGTTCAGAAGTCACTGTTTCTTGGTCAGGCATGGAAGGCTCCGTTTTGTTTGTATTGCTATTAATAGTAAAGATAAGCAGGCAGGGGAAATCCCCGCCTGCCTAATAAAATCTGAGGGTTAATCTTACAAAGTTGTCAATCAAACTTTTGAAAGATTTTTTATTGGCTCAAATATTTTTGCCAGCACATCCTTTCTTGAAAATCCAATTGTTTTGGGTGTTGCTGCAGCAGTTTTATAATAAAACTCCGGCTTATCACTGATCAGATAGATAACGCGAACTTCGTCAACATTAAGCAGCTGGGCATCAGGAAACTCCTCTTTTACAATGCCAAGACGCTTATTTGCCAGTTTGATCATTTCATCCCGGTCACCGAAATTCATAGCGCCGGTCGGGCATGCCTTGACGCACATGGGCAATAAATTCGCCTTAACACGTTCAATGCACATGTCACACTTATTGACAGCGCCAGTTTCTTCATTCCTTCTGGGAATATCAAAAGGGCAAAAATCGCGCATCTGAACAAAAACTTCCTCTGGAAGGTTTTTACACGCATCAGTATAAATAACGGCACCGGTTTCTTCATCGATAACAACAGCGCCTTTTTTATACTCGTCTGCGGGATATTTACATGCCGGGTCAACACAGTGTCTGCACTGGTCACTGAAAAAATTCCAGACTACCCGGTTGTTAACCTTGTGTTCCGCGAAGCGGACAATTTTATAATTAAAAGGATTCAGGTCAGGCGGGTTCTGATGGCTTCCCCATCCAAGCTGGGTGGTTTTATTCGCCGGAAACTCCTGCCACTCCTTGCAGGCAACCTGACAGCCCCTGCATGCGGTGCATCGTGTGGTGTCTATAAAAAATGTCTTTGACATATTTCCTCCAGTATGGTTGATCCCGCGGGCGTTTATGCCCGCGGGACATATTTTCATGACAGTTCCGTGACCTTGTCAGCTTTTCTGATGTTCACGCAACATGCCTTATATTCAGGGATTGTGGTGTTGGGGTCACCCGCCGCTATACACAGACGGTTTGTCGCGTCCCCCACTCCGGGCTTCGTCCATCCAAAGGCGAAAGGCATGCCTATCTCGTGGACTTTTTTGCCCTGAATAATAAAAGGCGTCATCCTTACTGTCACCATGGCAACCGCTTCGACCCTTCCCCGCGCGCTTTCAACGATCACGGGATCGCCGTTCTTGATACCTTTTTCAGCAGCCAGTTCCTTGCTCATCTCAACATAGAGCTGCGGCTCTGCTTCGAGCAGAGAAGGAACGTTCCTTGTTTCGCCGCCGCCGCACCAGTGCTCGGTGAGGCTGTACGTTGTCAGCACGATCGGGAACCTCGGGTCAGCCGGAACCGCGCGTTTGTCCATATCGCTATTCATAATCTTGGCGCATGGATTGTTGAGCTGCCCTGAGAACGGATGGTAACTGACTGGAGTTTCCACCGGCTCATAGTGTTCAGAGAAGGGACCTTCTTCACGGCCCGGCCCGAAGAGCTGGCTATAGCCCTCTTTGGTCATAATAAAGGGGCTTCTCGACTTATCGCCAGTCGCCAGAGGGGGCCATCCGCCGTCGGGAACGTCGCCTTCCCACTTCTCGCCGTTCCATTTAATGACTGTCCTTTCGGGATCCCAGGGTTGACCGTTCTTGTCAACAGAGGCCCTGTTGTACAGCACGCGCCTGTTGACGGGCCAGCACCATGAGAAATTCGGGTAAAGGCCGATTTTAGCCTGAAGCGGGGTCTGGCTGAGGTCCCGTTTCTTCATCTTGTTGCCTTCCTCGGTAAAGCTCCCGCAGTAGAGCCAGTTCAGACAGGCCGTTGAGCCGTCATCAGCGAGATCAGCAAACGCGTTCACCTGATCCCCATCATTAGGACCGCTGGTATAGTAACCATTGATGGCTTTTGCTATATCTTCGGCATCGTATTCATCCGGCCAGTTCAGGTTTACCAGAGGCTCCTTGAAAACACCGTCGTTTTTCTTGTACAGGTCAATGAGCTCATTCACGATCTCGATCATGATCTGGCCCATCGGCTTGGAATCTCCCATGGGATCAGCTGCTTTGTTGTGCCAGAGGGCCCAGCGGCCGCTGTTACTGATACTTCCTTCTTTTTCAGCGCGGTGGCATGACGGGAACAGAAAGACCTCGGTCTTCACTTTTTTGGGATCAACACCGGGCCCGTGCCAGAAGTCAGTTGTTTCATTGCCGTGGATTTCGGCAAAGTAGAGCCAGTCAAGATTTGCCAGAGCCTTACGTACCTTGTTGGTGTTTGGAACGCTCTGCGCAGGGTTGGTCGCCCATATTGAACCGCCCTTGATCTGCCCCTTGTACATGCGGTCAAAAATCCACATTACCGAGTAGTCGCCCTTTTCAAGGCCCTTTGGAACATCTCCCCTGGGCAGCCAGCCATAACCGAAATCGTTTTCCTTTGTGGCCGCTTCGCCGAACCATGCCTTGAGCAGGCTCGCCATGTACTTGGGCCTGTTCTGCCACCAGTTCGCGCTCATCGGGTCTTTGCTCACCGGAGTGTTCGCCTTGTTGTAATCGGCAAGGGTCGCCAGGCTCGCACGCGGAAGCGGCAGATACCCGGGAAGAATATGGTACAGGATGCAGTGGTCGGTTGATCCCTGTACATTGGGCTCGCCGCGGAGGGCGTTGATCCCGCCGCCGGCAACGCCAATATTTCCCAGCAGAAGCTGGATGATGGCGCTGGTACGGATGTTCTGCACGCCAACCGTATGCTGGGTCCATCCCAGTGCGTACATAACCGTTCCGGCCTTATTGGGCTTCCCTGTCTCGCTAAAGGCTTTGTAAACTTTAAGGAGATTCTCTACTGATACACCGGTGATCTGCGATACCTTGCTGATATCATAGCGCGAGTAGTGCTTCCTCAGAAGCTGGAACACGCATCGCGGGTTGGAAAGGGTCTTGTCCTTTTTGGGAACGCCATTGGCGTCAACATCAAAGGCCCAGTATGATTTATCATAGGTTTTCAGCTGATGGTTAAACCCTGAAAAAAGACCGTTATTAAAGCTGAATTTCGGACCCACGATAAAGGAAGCGTTAGTGTATTCAGTCACATATTCTTTAAAATATTTATTGTTGTCCAGGATATACTTGATCATGCCTCCCAGGAAGGCGATGTCGGTACCTGAACGGAGGGGCACATGAAAATCGGACCGCGCGGAAGTTCTTGAAAATTTGGGGTCTACGTGAACAATGGTAGCGCCTCTTTCTTCCTTGGCCTTCATTACCCATTTGAAGCAGATGGGGTGATGCTCAGCAGCATTACTTCCCATAATAAGAGCACAGTCAGTATTTTTGATATCAATCCAGTGGTTGGTCATTGCACCGCGTCCAAACGACTCTCCCAGAGCCGCAACTGTGGCGCTGTGTCAAATACGGGCTTGGTGGTCCATATGTACCACGCCCATTGCCCTCATGGCCTGGTGGACGACGGCACATTCCTCGTTGCTCATCTGTGAAGAACCCAGGTGGAATATCTCGTCAACACGGTTGACAACCTGGCCTTCTTCATTTTTAACTTTAAAATTTTTGTCCCTGGTCTCCTTGATTCTCTGGGCCAGTCTGCTAATCATCCATCCCCAGCTTTTTTCTTCCCATGTCTCGCTGTAAGGCGCACGGTACATAGGTTTTGTCACCCGGTGATGGCTGTTGATCATGGACATCATGGTCGCGCCTTTCGCGCAGAGGGCGCCTTCACTAACCGGATATCCGGGATCGCCTTCAGTGCTCACTACCTTTCCGCCTTTAACATGGCAGATGAAATGGCAGCTTACCGAGCAGAAGGGGCAGATAGAAATGACTTCTTTCGCGCCCTTGATCTTAAGTTTCTTTGAATAGCCACCGGCACAGCCAAGGCCGAAACCGACATTGCTCAGGGCAAGTGTCGCAGCGCCAAGGCCGGTGACCTTCATGAACTTACGGCGTGTAATATTCATGCATTACCTCCTTTGATCTCTGTCCCGAGCGCGCAGGCAATAATGATTGAATTTCTCAATATGCCGCGTTATACGGGACAGGCACTTTCCATAAGATTTATCAATAAATCCATCTTATTATTAAATTCTTAACCTTTCCCGATCAGTGTCAATAATTTTTTATTTATCGCATAATTTCTGTTATATGTTAATATTAACATATGAATTATTCTGCTAATCTAAACCATTTATTTCACAACGTTATGTTAAACTTAACATAAAAATTATGGAAGCACTATTAAATTCTCGATGATTAATGCAGAATGCCCCGGCATTTACCAGGGCATTTCACATAACTACCAATGCTTCTTGATTGCTCTCAGGTTAATTATCCATAACACGACACAGGGGAATTAACTGCTTGAGGCTGGCGCCGCGAGAGAAAGATTGAAGACCCCTACGAGACATAAGGGCTTTCACCGCTGCATGCCGGACACAGCGAGCTGTCCTTGACTTTAAACGCCTCCCCGCAGGACTCACACAGGGCGATTTTACTGCCGTGGGTCTTCTGCTCAAGCATGCCATCTTGCACTTTGACCCGCTTCATGCCGCACAGACCGGGCCCGGCTTCAATAATTTGACTTAACAGAAGCTGAAAATTCTGTTCCTTCTTGGGTTTAAGCCTATAAAACCAGCTTTTCACTTCAGGCCAGGCCTCAATTTTCGATGGATCGAGATATACCCTGGTCCCTTCACCTGACTGCTTTTCATAAAGGGTTATGGCAAAGCGGCTGAAATTCATTATCCTGAGCCAGCCATTTCCGATTGTACAGGGCGTGAGGAGTTGAATCGCATCAGGCAGGCAGGTTTTAGTCTCGGCGATGGCGTCAAAAAATTCCCCTTTCGGAAGGTTTTGCAAAGCCAGGTCAACCATAAATCCTCCGATGACGAGGCCCGGGGCAGTGCTGCCGTGAAAATCTTTTATCAGTCTCATATAATCATCCAGCTTAAACTCGGAAATCTTTCCGTCGCCGCCAAGTTTTCTGATTGTTTTTGTTTCCATGTGTCTTCTCCTAAAATTATTCTTCGATATCAAGGTCCACTGTCCTGAAGTGACAGCGTGATGCAATCACTATATGAAAACGGGGCCGGGATCGAACAGGTAAACCATTATGTACAGAGCCGCAAGCATCCGACAAATCGACCCGCGCGGTCTTCTGGCTCACGGTTCCGGCGATTAACGCTTTTACCAGAGAGGTCGCAATACCTGAAAACAACGTTAAGCCTGTAAATAAAACTGGCTTTTCGTTTGTTAGCATCAAGCACAATTTTCAACAGACTGTCAATAGAATAAAAGGTCATCCGTTAAAGTAATGCACCGCGGTTGCTTTAAATGACAGGTAAATATCATCACCTTCACATATTTTCAGGTCGATCAGCGCCCCTCTGGTGATGAGCGACCTGAAATCAGTTTCGCCTATCTTCACATGTATGTCATAATTAAACCCGACATCTATGATTGACTCAACTGTGCCCCTGAAACAATTCCTTATACTTGAATCAAGATGCGCCCTGCTGAGAACGATGTCTTCTGGCCGTATCGCAATGTAACCATGGCCTGAGCTTGATTCCTGTCCGGTCTGGATTGATATTCCGTTTACCAATGCCCGTGATCCCAGAAATTTCGACGAAAAAATATTTTTCATCCCCACAAAATCAGCCACGAATTTCGAGCAGGGTTTTTTGAATATATCCAGAAGATCGCCATCCTGTTCGATCCTTCCCCTGTTGATTATGGCCGCCCTGGTCGCCAGGGAAAGGGCCTCGGAAAAATTATGGGTGACCATAACAAAGGTCGTTTTGGTCGATTGGTGCAGCCTTTTAAGCTGGCGCTGGAGTTCACCTCTGAAATGCGGATCAATAGCAGAAAGGGGCTCGTCAAGAAGGAGAACTGCCGGTTCAATCATAAGCGCCCGCGCAATGGCAACACGCTGTTTTTCACCACCGCTCAGAGAGCCGGGTTTTCTGTCCACGAGATGAGCGATATCAAGCTTTTCAACAAGCATTTTAAAAAGAGCAGCGGATCGTTCAGCATCCTTTTTATGATAATGCAGGCCGTATTCGATGTTTTTCCTGACGGTCAGGTGCGGGAACAGGCAGCAATCCTGATATACAATCGCAATGCCCCTCTTTTCAGGCATGCAGCCCGTAACATCCTGATTATTGACCATGATCGTCCCTGAGCTTATTTTTACCAGGCCCGCAACTGCCTCGAGAAGAACGGTTTTTCCTGCGCCTGAAGGGCCCAGGAGTACAAAAAAATCGTTCTTCCTGATCCTCAGATTGACACCAGATAAGGAAAAACCGGGAAGAGTAACCGAAAGGTCTTTTATCTGGATCATGCCGGCTCCTTCGCGTTAACTGAAATCATCCTGAAAACAAGAAATACAGCCAGGCTGATGAGCAAAAGCCACACGCTTATGGGCAGGGAGTACGTCAGCCCGTGTGCTTCGAAACGCTCATAGATCATCACCGGAGCATTCATGGGGTGGTAGGCAACGATTACCACAGCACCGAATTCGCTGATTGCCCGCGCGGTGCACATGATCAGGCCCATCAGCATGCTCCTGAATGCAAGCGGGAAAGTGATCCTGAAAAAAGTTCCGGTCATCGACGCGCCCAGGCTTCGCGACACATATTCAAGCCTGGGGGAGATGCTTTCAAAGCCGTTCTTTGCTGCATTGATGTAAAAAGGCATGCCCACAAAGGTCAGAACAATAATTATTCCGGTAATGCTGCCCATCACACGGATCCCCATATCGGCCAGGGCCCGGCCGATCCAGTGATTGCGTCCGGTAAGGCTTAAAATTGCAATCCCGACTACCGGGTGAGGGATCACAATGGGAAGGTCAATTATGCTTTCAATAATTTTTTTCCCTTTAAAATTATTCCGGGCCAGAAGAAAAGCGAGGGGCGTCCCGAAGATTAAAGATATCATGGCTGCAGCTGATGATGTGTACAGGCTTAAAAAAATGGCCTTCTGTACGTCCCTGTCGAGTATGGTTTTTTTTAACATTTCCGGAGCGGGTTCTGTTATCAGATGAAACATGGGGCCAATAATAAAGGCAAGTATCGCTATGGCGCATAGTGAACAGATCCAGAAAAAAAAGTCCCTTTTCATAGAACTCCCCGAATTAATTATTCCCCTGAAACAAACCGCTTCAGGCGTTCAGGAAGTGTTTTTTTCTCCACCCTGCTCCTGACGCGGCAGGGGATTAAAACCGGCTGTCCCATTCCCTTCAGGATCTTTAATCCTCCCTCAGGATCTAGAACGTATTCCAGAAAGAGCAGGGCGGCCTGCCTGTTCGGAGCATTATTAAGGAGAGTGATGCCGTAGATACATGCTCCGCCTCTTGCCATCATGGTCGCACCGGGTTTTTCACCGGCGATTCTGACTGAGGCGGTACAATAATTTTTTTCAAACCGCACGTCGCCCAGGTTGATCGGGTCCGGCATGGCAACATATTTAAGGTGGTGCTGTTCAGCCACCGACACATACTCCCATGCGTAATCAAGGTTTCCTGTCTGAAGAAGTGAAATCAGTTCAACTGATTTCGGCCTGATATTATCACGGTTAAGACTTTTAAGCAGGTTTTGATATAATCCTGAAATCTTATAATGTTTCTCAGCAAGCTGCATTACCATAAGAGCACGGTATCCGCAGGGATCAAGGTCAGGGTCAGAGTGCCCCCACTGGATGTTTTTATCCATAAGCAGAGTATACCAGTTGTTGCTCTTAACTTCTGAGGAACGCCTGCTTTCGGGAGTATAACAGAGCACCATGCGGTTAGAGGCAAACTGAATGTTCCACGTCGCATACTCCGGGACGAGCAATTTATCAATTACCCAGTAGTCGGCAGATGCCATGATATCGCAGGGCTTGTTCAACTCGGATATTTTTCTCGCCGCCTTCTGGCTTCCGCTCGCCTCACGCTGGATGTCAACTCCCGGATGGGCCTTCTCAAAAATTTTTTCCATTGCCTCAAAAGGCACGGAAAGACTTCCGGCATGAAAAACAATGACCGTACCATCAGCATGATCCCGTGCGATGCCGTATTCTCCGCTATAAAGGATCGCAACGAGGATAAACAGAAAGTTGAGGAAGCGCATGTAATAAACCATCCATAAATAATAAAACCGAATGATTATGGGCGCTTAATAATCACTGTTTATGCATACATTAAAACGATCAGTGCAGCCCCCATATTATATTTACTTAAACATATTATTGATAATTTACGTCAAGAACATTATTAGATTTTGTAATTAATTGTAGTTTAGCGTAAGAAATATAAAGTATACTTAAATTTCATCCTTTAAATGTTTAAATCCGACTATTTCTTACTTTAAAAACGTACAGGGAAACTTTATACAGCACGCAACAACGCAGGGCCACTCAAAGCACGTGGCTGCATATCATTCAAACTGTACACAATCTGATTATTTCTGCTCGGTAAGGATGAGCTTGAGCGCGAGGGAGGCGAAGACGGTTCCTGCGATCCTGTTTAGTATTTTTTCACCCCGTGCAGACCTTAAGATCCACGAACCGATAATTCCGGCAAGCTGGCTGATTGCGCTGAAAACAACAATCGTTGCCAGGATAAAAAGCAAACCCAGTATGATCAGCTGAACGATTATCGGCCCATTGGATGAATGGGTAAACTGGGGCAGAAACGCCATAAAAAAAATCGATACCTTGGGATTGGTGATATTCATGATCACTCCTCTCCGGTAAAGCTGCCATGAGGTCAGTGCGGTCCTTTCAGTTATTGTTATAGTTCCCGATGAGGCCCTGAATGCCTTCCATGATAAATATAGCAGGTACGCTACGCCCAGATATTTCAGAATGTTGAAGGCGATCAGGGAAGTCTGAAATATCGCTGACACGCCCAGGGCAACGATGGTGGTATGGAAGACAAGTCCCGAGCACAGGCCCAGAATGATTTTCATCCCTGCTGACCTGCCATTAACGATCGACTGAGTAAGCACAAAAATGTTGTCCGGCCCCGGCGCCAGTGCAAGCAGTAAAGATGCGGTCATAAACATTATCAAAGTGTTATAATCAATCATAAACGTCCACCATGCATTAATAATCCATCTCAATCATGTATTATAAGACAGAACCGTTTTGGACAGGATAAATAACGGGAGGGCTTTAGCAAGAAAATTTTCGGCGGGCAAATCGAGAAAACAGAGCCCTGTATCCGATAAAATATCATCAGGACTGATTAATGTCCGTTCCGGTCGGAGTCTCCTTTGATGTCAAAAACAACAAGTGTTATATCATCATCAAAAAAATCCGCACCGGAATGACCCTTCAACGCGTTGATGAGCTCTCCCGAAAAAACTTCCGGGGAATTTCCGGCGAAAAATGCGATAAGGTCCATAAACGCCCCCGTTCCGAAAAGAGCGCCCCTGCTGCTGCAGCATTCGGTGATCCCGTCTGTATATAATACCAGCCGGTCGCCGGAATTGAGTTTAACTTCTATTTCCTCAATCCCGCAATCATTGAACAATCCCAGAGGCTTTCCGCGGGGTTTAATCTTGTCGATCACACCACTGCCTGCCCGGTATACCAGTCCGGGGAAATGACCGGCACAGGCGCAACGCATTACCAGGGTTTCTCTATTTATGGAACAATAAAAGGCGGTGATAAAATTACTGTCAACCGTCGCGCCAAGAACAGACGAATTGACCCTGGCCAGAACTTCCGACGGAGAGCCCCTGCTCCTTTCGTATTCAAAAGCGATCTTGGTGATCATCGAAAGAAAAGCACCGGGAAGACCGTGTCCGGAAACGTCCGCGATAATAATATCAATCGAAGCCTCAGAAACATTAATATCATAAAAGTCACCGCCGACTTTTTCCATGGGAAGATAAACCGTATGAATTGAGTATCCCGGTATTTCCGGAAGTTCCAGGGGCAGCAAATTCAATTGCAGTTTCTGCGCCACAATCAACTCCTCATCAATGTACCGGCGCTCAATTCTAAAATTATCAATTATGATTTTAATGATAAAGCCCGTAAACACGAACCATACGGCAACATTTATAAGAAAATCAACGGTTCTTTTACCTCCTGATGAATATTGTTTCGGTGTGGTAATGCCTGCAAATTCGACCAGGGCGAGCGCAATAACAAGTGCGGGAATAAAAAGAAAAAAGAATATCCTTAATTTTTTTTCAAGAACAAGCAGAGAATAAAACATCAGAAACTGGTAAAAAAGAAAAGCATAACCGATTGTCCCATAACCGGTGATCCAGATAACAGAAAGAAGCACCAGCCCGGCTATAATAAGAAAAAGCTCAGCAGTGACTTTTCGGAAGCGCGACAAATAATAAAGATAAAACCCGAGTGAGCAGATTAAAAGCATTGATAAAATATGAAATATACTCAGGTCTATAATGAAAATAAGGGGAAAAATAAAAACCGTGGCGAGCGGAGTAAAAAAGGTAAGAGCATTATAAATCCTGCTCTCAAGAGTACTGCGACCCGGATCTCCAGCTATTTTATTCAGTATTCCTTTCATGGTCCCGCATTACAGACTGAATAACCACTGTATCACATAAGAAATTCATTTGTCAAGAAAGGATGATGACGAATGAACATCGCAGGGCATAATCGCACATTAAAATTTAATCAATAGTAAACATAACAAAAATAGAGTCTTGATGCTCACCCGGCACATCCCTCTTAAAATGGCCAATGATGTTTAACATGCTGATTAGAGTAATTATATTGTGTTTTTCGCCTAACAGGCATACAATATTCCTGTTCCCGGATCAAACAACAATATTTTCTCAATGATGTTCCTGTTAAGCTGTGAATAAAAAAAAATTAATGCCAAAAGGGGGAATTGATATGTTTACATTCAACTCTGAAGCAAGTTCAGCTGTGGTATGGCTTGTCTGGATCGTTGTATTCGTTCTTCTCTTCGGACTTAACGAAATCGGGCGCAGATCAAAGTGGACGGGCATATCCATGTTTTTAATACTCCCGATCGCCCTTACGATACTATGGCTGACAGCAATGAGCGATACTGCTTATATGGACTGGTTCCATCTAGCAAAGGTTTACTCGTCTACGGCGGGGTGCCTCGGTTTCTGGTGCATCAGGCATATACGCGGCAGGCGCAAAGACGGCAGCGAATGGAAACTGAGTGAAAAGAAATGGGCACTGTGTTTTCCGCCGTTGATCCTTGCGATAAACATTCTTGAAGCGGTGATGCGCGACTTCGAAGTGGGCGCAACATATACGGTCCCGACAATTGAATTTTTACACAATCAGATTCAGTACTACATAGGCGGGTCATGGAACTACATGAACGCAATTGCCGGGATACTGAACATCATCACGATCACCGGCTGGTTCGGAATATGCATCCGCAAAAAAAACAAGAAGGATTCAAGCATGGACATGCTGTGGCCCGATATGCTCTGGTTCTGGATCATCCCCTATGACCTCTGGAATTTCGCATACACCTACAACTGCCTGCCGGGCCATTCATGGTACTGCGGGTTCGCGCTGCTGCTCGCCCCGACCCTGTGCGCGTTTACCATCGGGAAGGGCGCCTGGCTTCAGCACCGCGCCCAGACCCTTGCCCTGTGGTGCATGTTCGCCCAGACATTCCCTTCTTTCATTGATAAAGGGGCATTTTTTGTCAACTCAACAGCCAGCGCGCAGATAGCGGCCGCGGCTGAAGGAATTCAACTGACAACCGAAGGCCTGTATAAAGTCACTTCAGCGGCACCGGATACAACAGCGCTGTTTATTGTTAGCCTGCTTGCATTGCTTTCAAACATCGCCCTGTTCTGTTATATGATATATAAAATTGTAAAAACCAGGCGCAATCCTTACACAGCAGAGCTTTATACCGACCTTAAAGGGTATAAAGAAATCAAAGCAATGGCAGAATAACATTTCCAATAAAAAATAACCATACCCCTTCCCTTTTCGGAAGGGGTTTTTTATAACTGCTGATTTTATCAGAAGTTACGTCGCATCCCCCGGGCCAGTCCAATTATCAGAAAAGGCTTTTTTACAATTCATAAGCTGCTTAGTGCTAAAAAATATTAAACCCGGTCTCCTGGTTCAATATTTTTAAAAGTGACACTTTTAAAAAAGTGTCACTTTTATGTCTCTGTCAGCCGGATTGTTTACAATAACGACAATGTCGAGAAAAAATATATCACCAAAGCGCACACAACACGGTATATATTAAATCTGTGGAAGTGTTTATTTCTTCTCAAAACAAAACAGGTTTTAACACAGCGTTAAGCGTAAAGACATTTGATAAAGATTAATTTTTTAACTCAACAAAGCTGAAAAATAATTTACACAGGCATTTTAAAAGCAAATTATAGATCGCCCGTTAAAAACGGGCTACAGGTTAATCAGATAACATTTAATTTTTTTCTTAACTGCATGTAATATATCAACACTGAGGAAACCTGCATCTTTATTCATGAGGATAAATTTTTTAGAAAGACTCCGGAGCAGATGAATGAACAAGAAAAAGCATTCTGTAATCAAACTATCCGTTTCGCTTGAATTATTCGTGTATATTTTACCGGTACTGCTGCTGATCCATTACCTCGTCATCACCGGGAACTACATGGATATATTCCCCATATTCTCAGTGGCGGCAATTATCAGTTCTGTCATGCCCCTGATCGTGACTTTTATCATCCGCTGGAAGAAACTAAACCAGGTCTTTGAAATACTGAACAGCGAGGAAGTCCCTGATGAAGACATGCTCCGCAGGATGAAACTAACCCTGCTCATGCATCCAAAATTTGAGGCCGCAGCCATGCTGCTGCGTTATCCGATCGGGATATCTTTTGGTGTCATTTTACTTGCCCTCACCGGCAACATAAACCAGATACGCCTCATCACGGCCGCAGCCGGAGTATTCATGGCCATACCGGTTTCAGCAGCCATGTTCATGTTCCAGTCGGAGATATCCCTGACCGAATGCCTCGAGGACGAACGCCTTGTTAACACCGTTATAGAAAAAAACACCTACCGGCAGTTCACGGTTTTTGAAAAAATACTTTTTGTTCTCTTCGCCATACTCGTGCCGCCCCTTACGATTTTCATAACCTTTATATCAATGATGAACTCTAACATGCTTCATCTTGACAATCTGGCATTCCACTTTGTGTACATCACCCTGGTCATTATCGCGACGTGCATAGTTGCCGCGCTCTTTTTCGCGAAATCCTTAAAAAGGACGGTCACGGGCATTGAAACCACACTTGACAGCGTGGCGCAGGGAAACCTGGGGACCCGTTTCATCCCCATGATAACCACTGATGAAGTCGGCTCAATGAGCGTTTACATGAACAGGCTCCTGCAGCAGATCCGCAAGGTGCTCGCGCTGATTCAATCCATGTCGCTGGAGCTGAACGGCTCGGTAAAGGAAATGGCAACGACCGCGGATAATTTTTCCGAGCAGAGCCAGACAACCGCGGCAATCGTTGAGGAGATCACTTCGACCCTTGAAGAAATTTCAGCGGGGGGCGAAACAATTTACGAGAATATCGAGTACCAGCACAGAAGAACCCAGGTGCTCATCGACAATATCAACCAGCTCTATTCCATTGTTAATGAAGAAGGCAGGGAAATGGAAAAAGCGATGGATGTTAAAAAGGGCCTTGATATCATCATCGAGGACGTTAAAAAAAAGATAAATGACACCATGGATCTGATGAAAGCGGCAACGGACGACGCGGGAAGGATGCTCGATTATACCGGCTTGATAAACGACATTTCAGACCGGACCAACCTGCTCAGCCTTAACGCAAGCATTGAGGCCGCACGCGCCGGCGAATACGGCAAAGGCTTCGCGGTGGTCGCGGACGAAATCGGCAAGCTCGCCGAACAGGCCGGTGAAAACACGAAAAACATATCCGAGATCGTCAGGATAACCAACACCAGCATGGATAAATCATCCCAGTCCCTGAATGAGGCCATACTGAACATAGAAAAAATTTTTGAGGGACTGAATTCTTTCGGGAATGTCGTGAACAGGATCGCTAACATGACACGCAGGGACATGGAAATCAACAACGTGCTCAAGGAAGACGCGCAGCACTTTCTGGAACGCGCGGACAATATCATCCGCTCAATGCTTGAACAGAAAAACGCGGTTAACGAAATCGTAAAATCGGTAGCGCAGATCAACGAGTCAGCACAGAACACATCGGCTGCAAGTGAAAAACTTACGGCGGAATCGGAGAGCATTGCGGAAAATACGAAAAAACTGAACACCGAAATCGAATATTTTAAAATATCATAAACAGGAAACAGGGAGAATTTTTCATGAAAGCATTAATTACAGGCGCTTCTTACGGCTTAGGCGCAGACTTCGCTCGGCAGTTGTCGGCACAGGGGTGGGACTTAATACTGGTTTCAAGAAGAGAAGACAGATTAAACGAGGTAAAGGAAACACTGAACACCAATGCCAGGGTCATTCCCATGGATCTGTCCATCGAAAAAAACGTCGTTGAACTCCACAAAATGACCCAGGATGAAAACATAGATTTACTGATCAATAACGCGGGATACGGAATATTCGGCGAATTCACCGAAACCGATTTAAAACAGGAAATGAATATCATTGATTTAAACATTAAGGCGTATCATATTTTAACAAAACTGTTTTTACAAGACATGGTCAAAAGGGACAGGGGAAGAATTTTAAATGTCGCCTCTTCGGCTTCATTCGGGCCCGGCCCCCTGCTTTCGACATACTACGCGACCAAGGCATATATCTTAAGTTTGACCTGCGCCATATATGAAGAGCTCAGAAGTAAAAAAAGCAAGGTTAAAATAAGCGTTCTGTGTCCCGGACCGACAGCAACGGAATTCACGCGAAGAGCAAAAGGCGAATTTAATTTCAGGGAATATAAGAGTGAGGATGTCATAAACTACGGACTGAAAAAAATGTTTCAGGACAAGCTGATCATTGTTCCCGGGTTAAGAATCAAGGTGCTCGTATTTTTCGCCAGGCTCTTTTCCAGAAAACTGCAGGCAAGGATAACGCATATCATACAGGGGAAAAATAAAAATTATTGAGACAGTAAACCAGCCGATGGCAGGATTGCTGAACTATAAGAGTCTGCAGCCCGGGAAAACCAGACTGCAGATCGCGTTCACTGTCTGAATTCATCCTGCATGCATGCCGGAAACTTGCTGTTTCACCGCCACTGCATGAAGGGAATCTATGCGCGTCCGGCAGGATTTGAACCTGCGACCTACGGATTCGTAGTCCGGCGCTCTATCCAGCTGAGCTACGGACGCGTATTAAAAACCAAGCTTCTCGGTAAAATCCTTTACCACAGGAAAAGCATGGAACTTTCCTTTGTGTGCGTAATAAGTCCCCAGTCCGCACAGAAAAAAATAAAACCCGTACACCCCGTAAATTACCACTGCCAAACCCAGCCTGAAAATATGGTACATCGACGGAATGGAAAGATTAATAAGAAAAAGCGTTATCAGCACCCCGGTAAAAAACAATGCCAGAATAAATCCCTGTTTTGCGTGGTCCAGTGCAAATGAACTGTTTTCCTTTACCGCCATCGGGAAAAGCCACCCGACAAAAGGAACATATGATACGTTTATAAATCTGTTCATTGATTCAGGCATGTTTTTGATTCGGAGAGGGGGGGATTCGAACCCCCGGTACCGTTACAGTACAACGGTTTAGCAAACCGTCCCCTTCGGCCTCTCAGGCACCTCTCCTTAGTTATGATTACGTAAGAATGTTCGATTCGGAGAGTGAGGGATTCGAACCCCCGGGGCTATTAACCCAACGGTTTTCAAGACCGCCTCCATCGACCACTCGGACAACTCTCCGGGAGTTAATCTATTAAAAACCGATGATTTCTGTCAAATAAAAAAAAGCAGAAGATAATTTTAATAAGCGGGGATGATTTCAGTCCCGATCCCGGCATCAGTGAAGATCTCAAGCAGGACTGCGTGTTCTATCCTCCCGTCAATAATGTGGGTTTTGCCGACCCCGCCGTCCAGCGCCTCAAGGCAGCACTGCACTTTGGGTATCATCCCGCCGCTGATGTCCTTTCTGGTGATAAGATCAGCGACCTCGTCTTTAACCAGGGTCGACGCGAGCTCCTCCCTGATCATTACTCCCTGCACATCAGTGAGAAGTATCAGCTTTTCGGCTTTTAATGCCTCGGCGATCTTGCCGGCTGCAATATCGGCGTTAATATTGTAGGTCTCGCCGTCACGGTCAACCCCTATGGGAGCGATGACCGGTATGAACCGCGCTTTGTCCAGGGTGTCCAGAATCGCCGGGTTGACCGATGCAACCGAGCCCACCAGGCCGATGTCGAGCTTTTGCCCGCCTTCCAGGTGATACATCTTTTCGGCGATCATCAGGTTGCCGTCCTTGCCCGACAGTCCCACGGCCTTTCCGCCGACCATGTTGATATTGTTGACAATCTCTTTATTCACATTGCCCACAAGGACCATTTCAACAATTTCCATTGTTTCTTTGTCAGTAACGCGCATCCCCCCGACAAACTCGCTTTTCTTACCGAGCTGTTTTAAAAGATCGCCGATCTGAGGGCCGCCGCCGTGGACAATAATCGGGTTTACCCCGACAAGTTTAAGAAGCACCATGTCTTTCGCGAACGACTTTTTCAGGGCCTCGTCAGTCATGGCGTGACCGCCGTACTTGATGACGATTGTTTTGCCCGAAAATTCCCTGATATAGGGAAAGGACTCCATGAGGGTATTGACTTTATCAATATACTGTTTCATTTCGGTGCTTCCTGATGTGCGGCAGAAATCCGGCCCCGCCGCAAAATATCATGCTTGAATTAATGATTCTCAATCGGGACAGTACAGCAGTCAAATCATTTTTTGCGTACAATACGAGATGGGAAAAAACTGGCAGGATGAAAAAAGCGCGCCCCGATCACTGAGTGTTCACGGCTGAATTTACGGCCTGAAAGTCATTCCCTGACCATGGTCGCACCGCATTGCGGACATTTATTCTTTGTGCAGGGTACCCCCTGCTGATGAGGAGCAGTGGCGCCGCACACCGGACACCGGCACTGACCTCCAGCCCCGGCCCCCTGGCCCCGGCCCGATCCCTGTCCACTTCCTCTTCCCTGGCCCCGGCCTCCTCGCCCGGAGCCGCCTCCTCGTCCCTGTCCTCCTGGCATAATTAAATCCTCCTTTTTAAAAAATCTATTACTTCATTGACAGCGCACCCACCGGGCACACGTCCACGCAAACCCCGCAACCGGCGCACCGGTCAGCATCAACCGAGGCGCAGTCTCCCATTATTATCGCGGCCCTGGGGCATGTATCAGCGCATATACCGCAGCCCGTACATATCGCGGTATCAACATACGCCTTCATCCCTTTTGTTCGTTTCGTCTGATTGCCGGAACGGTCCTGCCGCTGTCTGAACGAATTCTGATCGGGAAACGCATCTTCGCGATTAAAGGCCGGACGCGCCTTTTCGTTCACTGAAACATCCTGCATAATGCCGCCGGAATGTCCCCTGCCCCGGACAGGGCCCGCGCCCCGGCATCGCCCGTGCAAACCGCCGCCCCGATTAGCGCGCCCCCGGCCCGTTCTGTTTCCACCGGACATCCCTCTGCCACGCATTGCGTCATCCCTCTTAATCGCCGTTCTTTTTCTTCGCACTGATTTCTTCCAGTTCGCGAATGCGATCGTTGAGCACATCGATCTGTTTCTGAAAATAATCCGACTGGGCCCTGAGCGCTTCAACCTCTCGTTCGGGTGAATAATCTGCAGGTCCCGGATATGGCGCTGCTGGCGGATACGGTGCATATCCCCTTCCCCATCGCGGAAGGCCGGTCGCGTAATACATGTGGCGCCAGCCTCTTCCACCGCCGCGGAAACCGCCTCCTCTGGCAAAGCCTGTATTGGCATAACCCGGAGCGCCATTCCCGGTGCAAAAACCGGCCCCCCTTCCGGTCATGGGACCAAGTCCCTGCGGCCCTGTTCTGTCTCCTCGTGGCATAGTTAACCTCCCTTGTAGTTAATAGTGATTATTGTTTTCAAAATCCGCATACAAATCTGTCATCTGCAGTTTTCACACAACCCGTAAAAACTGATAACATGATCAGTGATGTCAAAATTGTACTTTTCAGAAAGCCTGTTTTGCGTTTTGGTGATGAACTCGACCTCATCATCAAGAAATTCCGTGTAATCAATGACGGCCTTGCATTTCAGGCAGATCAAATGATGATGATGCTTCTTGCCGCCCGGATTGTTGATCAGTTCATATCGGGCCTTTCCATCGCCGAAATCAAACTTCTGCACAATTCCCATTTGGGTCAGCATGTCCAGGGTACGGTAGACGGTCGTGAGCCCGATCGAGGGATTGATCTCATGGGCTTTGACATAGACATCCGCTGCGCTCATATGGTCATCGGTTTCATGGAGAATATCCATAACAATTTCCCGTGGGCCGGTAATCCGCGCGCCTGAATTATAAAACCGTTCCTGCCACCAGGCCCCTCGTCCCCTCATAGTAGCGCTCCTTTCTAAATGAAAATGATTTTCATTATCAATATGCTAAAATATGGCTTGAATGTCAATGTTTTTTTAAAAAAAAGCTTATTTACGGGGATTACTCTCCTGTTTCAGGGGGTCAGAGCAAAAAAAGAATTTTCGTAACTGAGAATATTCTGAATTATTAAAATACTCTTGACATATTTATGCTTATAATAATTATTTTCACAGTATAATGATTCCAGTATCACTGCATGATTCAGACGTGCTCACTAAAGCATCTGATGCTGTAGTATATAAGGATATACATATAAAACTGCTAAACATCAAAGCAGTCAGAAAAAATTAAGAGGAGTTCACTATGCAACAGAAAAAACGAATAATTGTCATTGGCGGGTCAGCTGCCGGCCCCAAAGCTGCGGCAAAGGCGCGCAGGCTGGACGAAAACGCTGAAATCGTCATTATCCAGAAAGCGCCTGACCTGTCAATGGCCTCATGCGGCTACCCTTACTACGTGGGCGGTTTTTTTGATGACCGGAACATGCTGTTATGCACCCCTACCGGTGTGGTCAGGGACCCGAAATTCTATCTCAATGCCAAAGGCATTGTGGCCAAAACCCAGACCGAGGCCACGAAAATTGACCGCAAAGCAAAAACCGTGACGGTCAAAGACCTGCGAACCGGAAAAGAGGAGGTCATGGCCTATGACAGGCTGGTTATCACCACCGGCGCGGTGCCTAAAAAGCCGCCAATTCCCGGCGCTGACCTCAAGGGCATTACCACCCTGCAGTCCATGCAGGATGCGGACTATCTCAGAAAAGTAAGGGACGACAAACTGATCAAAAAAGCGGTGATTATCGGCGGAGGCCTCATCGGCATCGAAACCTGCGAGGCACTGGAACTTGCCGGTATTGAGATCACGGTAATCGAAATGCTTCCCCAGCTTCTCACGTTTCTCGACTGGGAGCTGGCCAAACTCGTTGAAAACCATGTCCGCAGCAAAAAAGCCAATGTCATCACCGAGAACGGGATTGCCGAGTTTCTCGGCGAAAACGGCACGCTCACCGGCGTAAAACTCCAGAACGGCATTGAACTGCCCTGCGAACTCGCCGTGGTCGCCATCGGCGTGAGCCCGAACGCGAAGCTCGCCAAAGAGGCAGGCCTTGAAACCGGCGCTACCGGCGGCCTGATCGTTAACGAGTACATGCAGACATCCGACCCGGACATTTACGCAGCAGGAGACTGTGTTGAATCAGTGAACCTCATTACCGGGAAAAAAGTCCACGCGCCTTTCGGCGACCTGGCGAACCTTCAGGGCCGGGTTGCCGGCGAAAACGCCGCGATCGGCAACGCGGCTACCTTCCCGGGAACCATCCAGACCGGCGCGTGCAAGGTCTTTGACATCAACGCGGGAGCAACCGGACTCTCCGAAAAAACCGCTAAAGCGGCAGGGTTCACTGACATCGAGACGGTAATAAACGCCAGCCCTGACAAGCCCGGGTTCATGGAAGGGCTTCTTCTGGTGACAAAAATCGTCGTTGATAAAAAATCCGGCAAGATACTGGGAGCCCAGTGCGTTGGGCCCGGCGACGTGAGTAAACAGCTCGCGACCTGGGCCATGGCGATCAAGGGAGGGCTCACTGTCGAAGAGATGGTGAACGCGGACCTTCCCTACGCGCCGCCCTTTTCCCTGGCCATTGACCACTCGATCGCGACAGCGCATATCGTGCAAAACAAGCTCAAGGGCCGCATGAAGGGGATTTCCTGCTCAGAGGTTAAGGCCAAAATCGATAATGGAGAAAAGCCCTTTATCCTGGATACGCGCGGGCCGGATGAGTACGAACAGATGCGCCTTGGCATCGGCGAAAGGCTCATCCCTCTGGGGGCCCTCAGAAACAGGCTCGGCGAACTTCCGGAAGATAAAAACGCAGAGATCATCTGCTATTGCAAGATATCACTGCGCGGATATGAGGCTGCCCGCGTTCTTGAAGGCAGGGGATGGACCAATGTTAAAGTAATGGAAGGCGGCATTATGGCCTGGCCGTTCCCGAGGGAAAAATAAGGGCCGATGCGGCATTCACCGCAGAGGAGCGCGCGCCATGCCAGATAATAAATTTAACTTTGACAGCATGGCGGCGCGCTATGATCTGTGGTATCAGACCCCGCTGGGCAGGGCCTATGACCTCTTTGAAAAAAAAGCGGCGGCGGGGCTTCTGCCTCAGGCAGGGCCGGGGGCGACCCTCCTCGAAGCAGGATCAGGAACGGGCCACTGGAGTTCCTGGTTCAGCGGAAAGGGCTACCGGGTGACCGGCATTGACATATCGAAAGAAATGACGCGCCTTGCCCAATCAAAAAATATGACGGGATGCCGCTTTATCACCGGCGACTTCCTGCGGCAACAATTTTCTGAGCGATATGACGTGGTTGCCGCCATCACGTCTGTTGAATTTATGGCGGACCCGGAAAAGGCCCTCGCGATAATGCGAACTCTTGTCAAACCGGGCGGTTGCCTTTTTCTCGGACTGCTGAACCGCTGGTCCGTTCTGGGCCTTTACCGAAAGCTTAAAACGGGAAACAAGCCGACATACAGAAGTGCTCATTTTTTTTCCATGGGAGAAATCAGAAAAATCCTTGGAAAGCACGGGAATCCTGAAATAACATCGGCCGCTTTTCTTCTCCCCTTTGAAAAATCAATCCGGTTCGGCAGAGTGCTTGAAAAAATCGGAACATTACTCTTCCCGTGGGCCGGAAACTTTATCATCTGCAGGATGTTTGTATAAGCAGTATCATCCCCGGGTTTAAGCGCGATGAATAGTGCACGGGAAATCCAATTGTTCTTGATAAAAAAATGACCGAAGCCTAATATTGAAAAAGCATGGCAACGCCAGTATCACCTCATTCTTGTATTCGGAGTAACCAGCATGATTTCTTTTCACGGCTATGATGACGTCATAAAACGGGTCTATGACAACAGGCAGGAACATGTTTTCGCTTTCTGGGAAAAACTCACTGATGGCCAGAGAAAATCCCTTCTCATGGACCTTGAGGATGTTGACTTTCCCCTGCTCAAACATCTTTACGCACAAACAGAATCTTCGGCTGAAAAAAAATATTCACCCGCTCCCTACATCGCCCTGCCGCGAACCCCTGAAGAAAAACAAGACTTCGCGAAGGCCGCGGAACGCGGCATCCAGGCAATTAAGCAGGGCAAAGTCGCGGCCTTTATTGTCGCCGGCGGACAGGGCTCGCGCCTCGGGTACGAGGGCCCCAAGGGGAAATTCCCCACAGCGCCGGTTTCGGGAAAAACCCTTTTCGAGCTCCACGGTGAAAAAATCCTGGCGAATTCTATAAAATACGGCGTTGACATCCCCTGGTTTGTGATGACCTCGCACGCGAACCACAAAGAGACAGCGGCCTATTTCAAAGAAAAAAACCATTTCGGCCTCAATCCCGAAAGCGTCCATATTTTCCCTCAGAACATGATCCCGTCACTGGACACCGGAGGCAGGATCATCCTTGAATCGCAATGCAGTATCTTCAAAAATCCCGACGGCCACGGCGGCAGCCTCACCGCGCTGAAATCCTCGGGGTCCCTTGACATCATGAAGCAGAAAGGCATTGCGCTGATTTCGTATTTTCAGGTGGACAATCCGCTCGTAAACATCATTGACCCGGTCTTCATCGGGTTCCACTGCGAAAAAGGCGCGGACATCTCAAGCAAGGCCCTGCCCAAGGCCGGGGCCGAAGAGAAGGTCGGGGTCTTTGTCCGGTACGGAAACAATACCCTGGGCATCGTCGAATATTCCGACATGCCGCCTGAGAAAATACACGAAACCGACGAAAAGGGGATGTTGCGCTATTCGTCCGGCAACCCGGCAATACACCTGTTCAGCAGGGAATTCATCGAGCGCATAACATCATCCGAGTTGTCGCTCCCGTTTCACACCGCGAGAAAAAAAATCGCGTCCTACACCGCAGAAGGCACGGCTGAAATCGAGGGATACAAATTCGAAAAGTTCGTGTTCGACGCCCTTTCGCTGACCGAAAAAAACGTCATCCTCGAAGTGGTGCGCGAAGAGGAATTCGCGCCGGTGAAAAACGCCTCGGGCCCGGATTCTCTGCAGACCTGCGTCGCGCTGATGGACGGGCTGTTCCGCTCCTGGCTCACGCAGCGGGGCATCGAGGTTCCCCCTTCGGTAAAAACAATAGAAATATCTTCGCTGTTCGCCCTGGGGCCGGAAGACATCCCCCCTGACCTGGCCCTTCCCGACAAAAAAGCCGTATACCTCGAGAGGCCGGTGAAATGACCCGACTGATAAAAACCGCGGTAATGCTGCTGGTCGTGACACTGGCCCTGCTCGCACTCAGGGCGGACGACGCGCGCGCGCCGAAGCGAGTGCTGGTGCTCGGCTTTACCGCGCCGATCTTTGACGACATCCAGGAGCGTTACTTCAGGGAGACCCTTATAAGAAAGCTCTTTGAACAGGGGATGGATGTCGTGCCCGTAATGGAGATCGAATCACTGTTCCAGGGAGAGGCGCCGCCCCGCATAAAAAACGCGGCGCCGGGCGAGACCGAAAATCGCTGCAAGGAGATGAAAGCCGGGTTCGCGCTGAGCGGAAAAATCGAGGTCAAGGACCCGGGTGCTGTTCAAAAAGGCGAGTATGAGTATGCCTGCGAGGTTGCGGTCTTCTGCCTTGCCGACAGGACCGTGAAGAAATTAAGCGTCACCGGTAATACAAAAACAGACCTGCACGGATTCATCACCCGTCTGTGTTCAGAAATAGCGATAACATTCAGTGCACAGTTCGGGACGATTACTGGTTCATCAGGTATTTATTGACCAGGAACTCTTCCTGCATCGGGTCCAGGTCATACTTATTGCAGGCCTCCTGGATCAGTTTCGCCTTGTTGATCTGGGGGTCAGCCTGCAGTTCTCCGCTGATAAACCTGATAACGTCTTCCATGGGTTTATTCATAATTATGTTTCCCTCTTAAGTATAATTATATAATATCACGTGTAATAATTCAATGTAAAATTTCACTCTGCTACAGCGCCCTCATGTGCTCCGGCTTGAGGATGCTTTCGTCCCTCTTGTCCAGAATTCCCTTCAGCAGCTTGAGTACCGCGTCGCGGTCACGGGGAAGGACCGCCCGTATGGGAAGATAGTTGGATGCGTGGTTGGACGTAAAATAGCACTGGCTCCTCACTTCCATGTTTTCGAGGATCAGCTTGAGCTCATTGAGCAGGCCGAACTTGTCAGGGAGCCTGAAGGCACCTGACTGGTAGTCTTTATACAGCCTGGTATTGGGCAGCAGCATCACGGTCAGGGCCGACGCGTAATCAGGCGACATCTCGCCAAGGAGCTTGCCGGTGTCAATTGCGTGCTCCGTGCTCAGCTCGGTGCCGCCGATTCCCAGCAGCACGGTCTGCGAAAGCTGTATGCCCGCGTCCTTGATCTTCGCCGCGGTCTCTTTCATGCGGTGCGGGAAGGCGCCCTTCTGTATCCTTCTGAGCACTTCCTTATTGCCGCTTTCGATTCCCTGGTACACGATCCCCACTCCCGCGTCCCTGAGTTCAACAAGCTCGGCAGGGGTCTTTTTTATGATTGACTTGGTGTTGGCGTAAACACCGATCCTCTCGATATGGGGATGTTTCTTCTTGAGATAGCCGATGATTTCCATGAGCGCGGCATTGGGAAGGATGAGCACGTCCCCGTCCGCCAGGAACGCCCTGGTATAGCTGAACGGATGGCGTGACGATTCATCAATGTCACGCTTGATGGTGTTCATGTCCTTTAAACGGAACTTCTGCCCTTTATAGGTTCCGCAGAAAGTGCACATATTGTGGGAACATCCCACGGTAACCTGAAGGATCAGGCTGTACGCTTCACTGGGGGGACGGATAACATGACCTACATAATCCATATAAAACCTCTGCTCGGATAATAGACATCTGTTACAAACAATATACTGCTGTTTTTAATCAAGGATTTTTTTTCACTCAGATATTAATAATGACCTTGCTCTCCTCTTCGGACCCCCAGATTATTTTGTGAAGCTGCAGGTTCAGGCGCACCTTCAGGCCTTCAGCGAGGATAAGGCCTGCAAGTTCCGCGGGGTCAATCTTCCCGTACGCCGGTGATAGGTTGATAACCGCATCAGTGCCGGCCAGGTGCTTCCTTATAAAATCACGGGCAAAGACAAAATCATCCCGGTCGGAAACAACGAACTTGAGCTCATCGCCCGGCTGCAAAAGCCGCAGGTTGCTCATTAAAAAGCATCCGGCATGGCCGCTTGACGGGGTCTTGACGTCCACGATCTTTCTCACTCCCCGCGGCACCCGTTCAAGGCCGATGCTCCCGTTGGTTTCTATCTGTACGCTGTTGCGGAGGCTTACCAGGCGCGAGAGCAGTTCCGGTGTTCCCTCCTGGCACAGGGGCTCCCCGCCGGTGACCGTTATATGGTGAAACGGCCCGGAGCGGCGTACCGCTTCCAGGATCAGTTCAATCGGCATATCGCGGCCTTCTTCACGGGCATACCGGGTGTCGCAATAGGCGCAGTCAAGATTGCATCCCGTGAGCCTGATGAAAAAACTCAGGAAACCCGCGGTGGTGGTTTCACCCTGGACCGAATAAAACAGCTCGTTTACCTTCAGTTTCATCCCGTATCACGCCTCGAAAACCATAAAGACTCAGTTAAACTATAACAGACCTCTGGCACCATATGTCAATTATTTATCTCATAACGCAGGCCGGCGGAAACTGCATCGCAAATTAATTGAATAATATTTAAATACTGTTAAATTTTTTGCTTCATGCATTGTCCCATCATACCTTATAATTGTAATGATAAAACTTTATAATGAGAGGAGGTCTTATGAAAGCAGGATTACTCTTAACCGGCAACGGAGCCCTCATCTATCTCACGTCACACGAAAAGTTTATCGACAACGGCCTGATTGCGAAATTCAAAGCCAAGGGGATCAACAAATTCATCGCTTACGAGCTTCCTGTTGAAGAGGCGAAGAAAAGATACGCGGAACACTTCGAGATCGTCATCAGGGACCTCAAGGAAACGGACGACCTGAGGATACTTGACTACGACGGGGGCCGTGCTTTTAAAATGTTCTCATTCAAAGAAATGGGACAGCCCGTTACGCAGGAATAAAACTTCCGCATCACCATGAAAGCTGGGGGACGGAGCTCCTGAGGGCCGGCCCTGTCCCCGGTGGTTTTCACATATTAAAGAGTACCGTACAGTTCAATGAACCTGTTTACCAGCCCGTCAAAATGACCAAGGGCCTGGCGTACCGGTTCGGGCGTACTCATGTCTACACCCGCGGCCTTGAGCTCATCTATGGGGAACATGCTGCCGCCCAGTGAGAGAAAATCGAGATAGGCCCTGCGCGCCGGCCCGCCTTCTTGCATTACCTTCCGCGCGAGAGCGATCGCCGCGGAAATTCCCGTCGCGTATTTGTACACGTAAAACGCCGAATAAAAATGCGGTATGCGCAGGGCCTCAAGAGAAAGCTCATCGTCGATCACCATGGTGTCGCCGAAATAGGCCTCCAGCAGGCCGCGGTACTCTTTCTGGATCACGTCAAGGGTGAGCGGCGCGTTTCTTTCAACGATCTCGTGGGAGATTTTCTCAAACTCGGCGAACATGGTCTGGCGGTACAGGGTCGCCCTGATATTGTCGATTTCCCTGTTGATCACAAAGGCCTGCATCAGCGGCTCGTCTTTATAGCGCTCGAGAAGATATTCACTCAGCAGGGTCTCGTTAAAAGTTGAGGCGACCTCTGCGACGAAGATGGTATATTCATGGTTTATATAGGGCTGGCGCTCTTTCGAATAATAGGAATGCATCGAATGGCCCGCCTCGTGAATGAGCGTGTACAGGCTGTTGATATTGTCATCTCGATAGTTCATTAAAATATAAGGCGGAGAATCGTAACAGCCGGATGAATAGGCGCCGCTGCGCTTCCCCCTGTTTTCATACCGGTCTACCCATCCGCCGGAGAGCCCTTTCCTGAGAATCGAGCAGTACTCCTCGCCCAGAGGGGCCAGCGCGCCGCAGCAGGTCTCGACCGCTTCCTCGTAGGTCATGTGAAAATCGATACCCCTTACGATAGGGACATACGTGTCGTAAAAATGAAGCTCATCAAGGCCGAGCGCCTTTTTTCTGAACCTGAAATATTTAAACAGCGGTTCACGATTTTCACGCACCGCGGCGATGAGGTTGTCATAAACCTCTTCGGCGACATTATCTGAAAACAGTGAGGACGCCCGGCATGACGGGAAGCGGCGCACCCTGGAATAGAAACAGTCCTTTTTATTGGAGTAGGCCAGGGTCGTGGCTATGGTATTCTGGTGGCCCCGGTAGCTCTGGTAATACTGGCGGAAGGCCCGCTCCCTGATTTTCCTGTCAGGATTAATGAGAAAGGAGCTGAAATTCCCGTGGCTGAGCTCAACGCTCCTTCCCTTCTCATCGGTTATGGAGCCGAAAGTCAGGTCGGCATTGTCAAGCTGGCTGAAAGCCTGGGACGCGGCCTGGGCCACCTCGCCTGACATGGCAAGTATCTCTTCGATCTCCCTGGTCAGCGTGTGGGGCTTGAACCTGAGTATCTTTTCGAGGGCGAAGCGGTATTCCTTCATTGATTCATCATTGACATAGGAGCTCACCACGTCATCCGGAATTGACTGTATCTCGGGTGTCATATAGCTTCCAAGCTCGGCCATGCGGGTGTAGAGGTTCATGGCGCGCTGATACATGCCGAGGCAGTGCTGGTTTGCCTTGTCTTCGTCGCTCCTGAGATGGGCGTACGTGTAAAGCCGTTCAAGGTCCCGCGACAGCGCGAGGTCGAAGTCAAGCGCATCCTTGAAAATCTGCAGAGACTCATGCAGCTTCCCGCGGTAGGCATCATACCCCGGCAGGCGCGACTCAACATCGCCGAACAGGGACTCCCATCTGGAATCATCGGGGAAAAGGGGCGAGAGGTCCCACTGATGTGCCGGATTGATGGCGTTTCTTTCAGGTATTTTTTCCAAAGGTTTCTCCTTAATATATCTTGGCGAACCGTTCACCGTAACGGTCAAGGTGGACAAAATCTTTAAGCTCCTTGCGGCCGGGCCCTTCGCCTGAAGGCCTCAGGGGACGCCCGAGAGGAATAGAAGCGACAACCTCGAATTCATCCGGCAGCCCCAAAATTTTTTTGCACGAGTCGTGGTCCATGAGGCCCACCACGACCGAGCCCAGGCCCAGCTCATGCGCCTTGAGGCAGAGGTTCTGCACCGCGAGGCCGACATCGAACATGAACCATTCATTGAATTTCGTGACGTTCTTTCCGCTGTAGCAGCCGGAAACGCCGCGTTTCGCGCACGCCGCGATCAGCACTGACGCGGTAAGCGACCCCTTTATGGCCGGGTTCTTTTCAGAATAGGTGCCGGTCACTTTCTCTATGATGTCCGTATCCCTCACCACAATGAATTCCCAGACCTGGGTATTGGCCCAGGACGGGGCCAGGCGCGCTGCATCGAGGACCTGCCTGATTTCATCGTCAGTCACGTAATATTCGGAATATTTGCGTACCGAACGGCGTCCGGCTATTGCCTGCTGAAGTTCCATGTTCATCCTCCATTCCTGTTAGTGGTTGGTTATTTCGATGTTATACCAGAAAAATCCCGCTGTATACAAAAAACAGGATACCATGCTGAAATACAAAACACAAGGGCTTTTCGAACAAGTCATTACCGGTTCACTGCCATTATTGAGGTCAGCGCCAGCATAGTCAGCCTGGTGAGCACAGCAGCAATGAGCACTGAAGGGAAAATCACCTCCGGGTCATAGATTTCCACTTCCGGCTTCTTTTCCCTGATAAAACGCACCAGGAGCACTGAAAAAACGGCCCAGAAAATAACAAAAACCACAATCCGAGTTAAATGCATGGCTATGTGCTGCATATTATTGTACGCACCCTATATTGAGATCGTAAAACATCTTATCAAACTCCTTTTGGATATCACTGCCTTCCCAGGTATCAACATGAACGCCGTTCTTTGTGTCAAATGAGCTGCCGTTATAGTACACCACGGCCCAGTACCCGGTCCCCGGACACCTCACGTACCGCGACAGGGACACCCCCTTCAGTACCACACGGTGCCAGGGGTCGACCAGTTTATACACGTCACGGTCCGGGAGGCCCACAAAGGCACGTATCGATGAAAGCAGATTCATAGAGGTTTTTTTGGTGTCAGTAAGGCCGGAAACCGTAACGAATGATGCCGTAATTTTCAGCCAGGGATTTTTCTCCCTGTCAAAGACAACCTCATGGTATTCACTGGCCTCAATCTTCTTAAAGGGAAAAGTCCTGGCGAAATGATGAAAGTCATACCCTTCTTCTTTCTGGTGCGTGGTATTGACCACAACCATCTGGTCTATGCGGACCAGTTCCAGCAAAGAGGAGCTGTTCAGGTTGTACAGGTCATCGACATCCCCACAGGGGTCATTGAGCAAAAAGCGCCGCGCCCTGCCGCTGTCATCGTCCCTGATGACATACACACCGAACCACGAGTCCTTGAACTTGCTTGTCGGGTCCAGAAAATTTGACACCGAAGAGAGGGAACTCCCCTCATCCTTGTCAAAGCTCCCCACAGTATAGGTATTGATCACATCAAGGTCGATTTTCCCGGAACTGAACTTTCTCATGCTGTGAGAAAATGGAAGAATATACGGGCTCTGGCGCATGCCGGGTGTGATGTAACCGTATTCAAACTCAATGCCTTCCCCGGCGAGATCAAGGCCGGCGAAAGAACGCACCATGAATGATGTTACGTCGGTGAGACGAACCAGACTGACAGCGGCAACCACGGTTGTTGCCAGAATACCTAAAATCAATTTATTTTTCATGGAAGGGTCACTCCGCGAATTCTCCATTTAAACGCCTCTTTCAGCCAGCGGTCAACTTTTTTTATGTTGACCGCTGCTTTTCCTTTTAGTATATCCTGCTCTCATACTATGAATATACAGAGGCTTCTGATGCTGGAAGAACTGAAAGCCCTGGGCAGGCTCATAAAAGAAAATTACCGGGAATGCGCCGTACTCTCGCTGGGGGCGCTTTTCCTTATCATCTATAAAAAACATCCCCTTGACGAACGCTGGATGAGCCACGTGGTTTATTTTTTTGCGTTGCCGGTTGTGTCCATTCTGGCGCTCAGAAAAAATCCGCTCGATTTCGGCCTGAGGCCGGGAAACTGGCGGCTCTGGCTCAAGTATGTTGCCGTTGCCGTTGCGATCATCATCCCTGTGCTGCTCATCGCCTCGCACGACCCGTCAATGAAAAAGTATTACGCCGAGAGCACCGAAAGTCTCGGCCACTACCTGGTCACCATGGCGCTGCTCCTGTTCGCCTGGGAGTTCTTTTTCAGGGGGTTCCTGCTCTTCGGGCTTAAAGACAAGTTCGGCGAGGCGGCCATTTTCATCCAGATGGTTCCCTTTGCCGTAATGCACCTGGGAAAACCGGAAATAGAGGCGCTGAGCACGGTGGTCACCGGAACCCTCTTCGGTTTCATCGCGTACCGCAGCGGCTCGTTCTGGCCCGCCTTTATCATCCACCTTGTCCTGAACGTCGGGAACCGCGTCATTATGGACTTTATGCAATAACCGGAGGTGACCGAAACATGACACTGATACTGAAAAAAGAAGACCTCGCGCGCCCGTGGGTCATTATCATCATCACCGCGCTGTGCGCCCAGTTCCTGGGCCGTTATTTCGCCACCAAATATTTCGTCATCGGAAATTATTTCTATGCCATGTGGGTCATTCTCAGAATCGCGATTCCGGTCGCGGTGATCGCCCTGCTTAAAATCCCGGTTAACGAACTCGGCCTTGGCATCCCCAGGGTCGACAAAACCATGCGCGCGGTGCTCATCGGCGCTTCTCTTCTCCTGATCGCGGCATTCGCGGGGATCTATTTTTACCAGGGATATTATTCTTCCTACTCCGGGTCATTCACCTCGGGCGCCGGTGACAGGGCGCAGCGTTTCATGAACTTCATGATATTCACGTCCTCGACCCTCACCGGATGGGAATTCATCCACCGCTGCTTTCTTCTCATGGGGCTCACGTGCGTGCTCACTGCCAGGGAAAAAATCGACCCGGGTACCGCGGGCGCGATTGCCGCGACGGTTGTGTGGGTTTTTGAAGTTGTGTTTCATTTTGTCAAGCCGCCGCTTGAAGCGGGCGGGCTGCTCATCGGATCGCCCCTGTTAAGCTACCTTGCCCTGCGCACGGGAAGCATCTGGCCGGCTTTCCTGATGCACCTTGTGGTGGAAGTCCTCTTCATCGCGTCGCTGATATTCAGGTAAACACGAATACATTGATTATGCACAGGATACAACAATGAAACTGATTCTTTCAATAGCCGCAGGAGGAAGCCTGGGAGCAGTGGGGCGTTTTATGGTCGCCCGCGCGCTGAACCGCTTTACCGGAACGCTTTTTCCCTGGGGCACGCTGACCGTGAACATTGTCGGTTCACTGCTCATCGGCTTCTTCTTCGAATTATTCGACCGCTCAACGCTCTCGCCGGAAAACAGGGCCCTGATCACGATCGGTTTTCTCGGCGCGTTTACGACTTTCTCGACCTATTCCCTTGAAAGCGTGAACCTGATAAAAAACGGCGAGTTCAGGCTCGCGGCGGCGAATGTCGCGGCAAACAATATCGTTGGAATACTGGCAGTCATTGCCGGGATCATGGCGTCACGAATTCTGTTCAAATTCATCAAGTAGGAGACACCAATGAAACTCCCTGAAGAAGCAGTCATGCTGAGAATTTTCATCGGAGAACGGGACCGTCACGAAGGCCGCCCGCTGTATGAAGCGCTGGTAACCAAAGCGAGGGAACTGAACCTGGCGGGCGCGACGGTCCTCAGGGGCATCCTTGGCTATGGCGCGACGACCAGGATACACTCTTCGAAAATACTGGCACTGTCAGAGGACCTGCCCCTGGTAGTGGAGATCGTGGACACCGAGGAAAAAATTCAGGAGATCATGCCCTTCATTGACGAGACCATTACCGAGGGGCTGGTGACCCTGGAAAAAATGCGCATTATCAAATACCGCCACGCCTGAGCCTTCAATCAGACAGGCCCAGGCCCAGAAAAACAAATACCAGAAACGAAAAAAGGGCTGACGCGTAAAAAACCGCGCTGTTTCCGAAGACAAGGGCGGCGCCGGTGAGCATGGGCCCCACGGTCTGCCCGACCCTGAGCACGGTTGAGTTGATTGACATGAACGCCCCGCGGTACTCCATGGGGATCCTCTCAGCGAGCAGGGCCTGGGTGCTGGGAATGTTGATGCCGTTGGCGAAACCATAAAGAAAAAACGGCAGAGCGAGAAAGACGAAATTGCTGACCAGCATCGCGGAAACGATCGCAAACGAATACATCAGAAACCCGGCCAGGATGAGCAGCCTGCTGCTGAACGTTTCTGAAAGCCTTCCCAGGTTGAACGACCCGATCATGGTCCCCACTGAAATGCTTGAAATGAGAAGGCCGATCGCCAAAGGCCCGGCGTTAAACTGCTCCTTGAAATAAAAGGGGAAAAAAGAAAAAATGACACCATACAGCAGGATAAAGGTCGCCAGGGTCCCGGCAAAGAGAATATAGATGCGCGGCTCCTTCACCCCTTTCATCGTATTTTTCAGATAATCGAATATATGCTCATCCATTTTCGGCTCGGGATTCTTCAGCACGCATAGAACCGCGATGCCCACCGGAACAGCGAAAAGCGAAAGCAGAAAGGGAAAATTCCAGCCCAGCAGGGCGATCGCCCCGCCGAGGGACGGATAGGTCGCGGCCCCGATACTGAGCACGGTGGAATTGTAGCCCAGCGCCCTGATCCTTTTTTCGCCTGAATAGATGTCGCCGATGATCGTCAGGTTGAGCGAGCCCAGGGCAGCGGCGCCCACTCCCTGAAAAAACCGAAGGGCAAGCAGCAGTGAAAAATTCGCGGTCAGCGCGCAGGACGCCCCGCTGAGCGCAAATAAAAACAGCGACGGCACGAGCAGCTTCTTGCGCCCTACCCGGTCAGAAAGAACGCCGATAAAAGGCGAGAGGAATATCCCGGGAAAGGTAAAAACCGTGATCAGCAGGGCCGTTTCTTTTTTACTTATGCCCAGGGCCTGTGATATCTTCGGAAAAGCCGGTGCAATTGACGATACTCCCATGACTACAATCAGGGTCACGCAGAACAGAACTGCCAGGTTCCGGTCCCGGATGAGATGGCGATCTTTATTCATATCTCGGGCATGCTTCTTTAGCTTTATTGAAACAGGAGCATTCATTCTTAATTATTTGATATGGGCAAGACTTTTTTCACGGTCAATCACTTTCATTGCAATGTCTTTACCCGTTTGCTCTGACCCGAAAAAAACTCCCCCGCATGTATCTGATTTGTAAATTGTTTATATCTCTCTCATGATAATGAAAATTACGGAATATTTTTGTGTCCATAAAGATATGATAAAAATTTGACCGGAGATGGATTTACCTGTACTATACTATTTACATAGTTCTAAAATATTCGCCGGGAGGAACTTTATGAAACACCTACCGCGAGATCATCAAAGGGCATATATAACGTTTTATCTCCGAATTTTTGAAGCCGAGCGTTTTCTCGGCTTTGTTGTAGACATATCAAAAGAAGGCATCAAGGTGCTCTCGGAAATGCCGCTCGATAAGGAAAAAGATTATTCCCTTAAAATGAAAATTCCCACATCTCTTGAATGGAAGGGAAGAAAAGACGAGGACCGGTACATCGATTTTTCTGCCAGATGTATCTGGAGCAAGCATGATCAGGTTGACAAGGAATTCTATATCAGTGGCTTTAATTTCACCCGGTTCGACGAAGAAGGCAATAAGATCATACATGCCATGATCGAGCAGTACCGAATTCCATAATGAAGGAGGCCCGGCATGAAAAAACCGATGAAGATACTTGCGGCTCTTGAGTTTACCGAAGACCCCCGGGAATTGCTGCAGAGGGCGCTTTCGGTGGCAAAGAAATACGAAGCGAAAATATACACCCTCCACGTGATCGAGGAAATGCCGCGCCAGTCCTTATATTACGACGCGTACAAGGTATGGGAAGATTTCAGGGATAAGGCCGTCAAGGAAACGATTGAGAAAATGAACACCTACATCAAGGAACTTGCCGGCGATTTCATTGACATCGAACCGATCATTGAAGTGGGTTTATCGTGTGATAAAATCCTGAAAATGGCGGATACGCTCGATGTTGACCTGATAATCATGGGGCACCATGTTCGAAAAGGGGTGTTCAGGCACCTGGTGAGCTCAAACAATGTCGAGAAGGTGGTGCGGCTTTCAACGCGGCCGGTTCTGACCTTCAGCATTGATGTTGCGTGAACGTGTAAAATTTTTATTCAACCTGCTCATCATCTACCAATAACGAGCAGAGCAGTTACACGATATTTGTCTCGGTATTGTTGGATGCCATTGGATGTCGTTCTATTATTAAAATGAATATTTGCCCACGCCGGGATATGCCGAGGTGGGCGCCTTTGGCGCACGGACGACATCTTTGATGCGCATCAACTGCGCCTTGGTATTGCGCTCGAGTTCGTCGAGTTTCATGGAAATGAACGAGATCGTTTCTTCGATATTGGGGATGAGGATGTACTCAAGGGCATTCACGCGCCGCCGTGTTCTTTGTATCTCTGCCGCGATCAGGTACATGCTCTTTTCCTTGTGCGACAGGACGACCAGGTTTTCAAGCCCCCTTCGATAGAGGTCCATGGAGCGGTCCAGGGCTGCCGAAGTGTAGGTGAAACCTCCCCGGGGGGATCCCGTGCCGGACATTTGAAGCGTAAACTCGGGGACGTGTATGTTCAGCACCTGAGTGATGGCGACCCCTGCCGAAAGCCGTTCACCGACCGGTTCGAGCGCCTGTGAAAGCGCCTCGGGGAAAAAGGGGTCGTTTGCCATGGCAAGATAGTCCCGCGCCTCAGAGAGGATACCGTTAACCTCTCCCCTGAGGCCCGCGACCTCGCGGACGAGGGCCAGCAGACGGCGCACCAGTTCGTCGAGCTTGTCTTTAAGAAGCTTGTGCCCCCTGCGGGCGATGAGCAGCTTCTTCTTCAGACGTAGAAGCTCCATTCTCGTAGGACTGACATCAAGAAGCATGATCAAAGCTCCGTGCCCGATTCGTTTCCAAAGTAGGCATCCAGCAGCCGCGATCCGATCCTCCGGAGCTCGCTGCGGGGAAAAACCCTGAGAAGTTTCCACCCGAGGTCAAGGGTCTCCTCGACCGAGCGGTTGGCATCATAGCCCTGGGAGACATAGGTGGCCTCGAACTCTTCCGCAAAGGAGAAATATACCCGATCAAGATCGGTCAGCGCCGATTCTCCCAGGATGACCGCCAGCTCCTGCACCTCCTTGCCCCGTGCATACGCGGCGAAGAGCTGGTTCGAGAGGTCCGCGTGGTCCTCGCGTGTCTTGTCGCGGCCGATACCCTTGTCCTTGAGGCGAGAGAGCGACGGCAGTACATCCACGGGAGGATCCATGTTCTTCCGGTACAGCGACCGTGACAGGATCACCTGCCCCTCGGTAATGTAGCCGGTCAGGTCAGGAATTGGATGCGTCTTGTCATCCTCGGGCATGGTCAGGATGGGGATCATCGTGATGGACCCGGGGCGCTCCTTGATGCGGCACGAACGCTCGTAGATGCTGGAAAGGTCGGTATAGAGATAGCCCGGGTATCCCCGCCGGCCGGGAATTTCCTTGCGGGCCGCGGCGATCTCCCTGAGCGCCTCGCAGTAGTTGGTGATGTCGGTGAGGATCACCAGAACGTGCATGTCTTTCTCGAAGGCCAGGAACTCGGCCGTGGTCAGGGCGACCCGCGGCGTGGCGATCCGCTCGATCGCGGGGTCATCGGCTAGATTTATATACAGGACCGAACGGCTGATGGCGCCCGAACGGTTCAAATCCTCGACAAAGAAGGACGCCTCCTCGAACGTGATCCCCATGGCGCCGAAGACGACGGCAAATTCCTCTGACGTACCCCTGACGGTCGCCTGCCGCGCGATCTGGGCCGCCAGCCGGTTGTGCGGCAGTCCCGAACCGGAGAAGATAGGGAGCTTCTGCCCGCGCACCAGGGGATTGAGGCCGTCAATGGACGAAATGCCGGTCTGGATGAATTCATTGGGATAGTCCCGGGCGAAGGGATTGATGGCCGAACCGTTGATGTCCATCATTTTCTCCGGAATGATGCCAGGACCCTCGTCAATAGGCCGCGCCAGTCCGTTAAATATCCGGCCGGGCATGTCGCCGGAGAGGGGTATCTCGATGCCCCGGCCGCGAAAGCTCACCCTGGTTTCCGGCACATCGATGCCGCTGGTCCCCTCGAAGACCTGTATCAGGGCGGTATCGTTCTCGAGCTCGATCACTTTGCCGCGCCGCGTTTCTCCCCCCGGCATGATGATCTCGACAAGCTCCTCGTACTTAACGCCCTCGACACCCTCCACCAGCACAAGGGGACCGTAGATGCTTCGTATGGTTTTATATTCCCTTCTCATAACTGATTCACCCGATCCTCATTGTGACGCCCGTTCTGACGCCTCAGCGCGGATCCGCTCCTTCAGTTCGTCTGCCCTGATTCCGTCAGCGGGGCGGTACTTGAGCGATGCGATATCATCGTCAACCGCCATTGACTCGACATTTTGAAAAGGAGTCCCCTCGCTCACCATCTTTTCCAGGCATCGGTGCCGGTAAAGGATCACGTCCAGGATGGCGAACTGCTTGTCGATCGGCGTATAGGTGTCCTCCTCGTTAAAGGCATTCTGGTGCAGAAAATCCTGCCTGATGCTGCGGGCTGTTTTCATGACCAACCGGTCCGGGCTCGAGAGCGCGTCGATTCCCACCAGGCGCACGATCTCCTCAAGCTCCGCCTCCTTTTCAAGTATCTTCATGCCCTCCTCCTTGAGCGACGGGAAGGCCCGGTGCACCCGTTCGCTGTGATAACGGTCCATCGCGTCATCGTAGAGTGAATATGACCGAAGCCAGCTGATGGCGGGGAAATGCCGCTGAAAAGCGAGCTTGTCCTCGAGGCTCCAGAACACCTTCACGACTCTCAGCGTTGCCTGCACGACGGGATCCGAGAGGTCTCCCCCGGCGGGAGAGACCGCGCCCACAACGGTGAGCGTCCCCTCCCGGGTGTCGCCACCCAGGCACACGACCCTCCCGGCCCGTTCGTAAAATTCAGCGACCTTCGTGGAAAGATAGGCCGGATATCCCTCCTCGCCCGGCATCTCCTCGAGCCGTCCCGAGATTTCCCGCATGGCCTCGGCCCAGCGCGAGGTGGAATCGGCCATGAGGCCCACGGAGTAGCCCATGTCCCTGAAGTACTCGGCAATGGTGATGCCGGTGTACACTGAGGCCTCGCGGGCGGCAACCGGCATGTTCGAGGTATTGGCGATGAGAACCGTTCGCTTCATGAGCGGCTGCCCTGTGCGGGGGTCCGTGAGTTCGGGAAACTCCATGAGAACGTCGGTCATTTCGTTTCCCCGTTCGCCGCAGCCCACGTAGATGACAATGTCTGCATCCGCCCATTTTGCCAGCTGATGCTGCACGACAGTCTTTCCGGAACCGAAAGGACCGGGAATGCAGGCGGTACCCCCCTTGGCGATAGGGAAAAGCGTATCGATGATCCGCTGTCCCGTCGTGAGCGGCTCCAGCGGCTGAAGCTTTCTGCGGTAGGGACGCGGGATGCGCACCGGCCACTCCTGCAGCATCGACAGGGCCGTTTCCCCGCCGGCGTGGCCGATCCGCACCACTGTATCAGTGATGACACGGCTTCCCGTGAAAACCTCCGCGACCGTTCCCGAGGTTCCCGGCGGGACTAAAATGCGGTGCTCGATGATAGCCGTTTCCCTGACGGTGCCCAGCAGGTCGCCGGGAACGACACGGTCACCGGGATTCACCGTGGGAACGAATTCCCACTTTCGGTCCCGGTCGAGCGACGGTATGTCGAGTCCCCGCGCGATGTAATCTCCGCTCATGAGGCGGATGGTGTCGAGGGGGCGCTGTATGCCGTCAAAGATCGATTCAATAAGACCGGGCCCGAGTTCGACTGACAACGGTTTGTCGGTGCGGTATATCCGTTCGCCCGGCCCGATACCGGCCGTGTCTTCATAAACCTGGATCGAGGCGGTGTCGCCGGCGAGCTCGATGATTTCGCCCACGAGCCGCATCTCGCCAACGCGAACCACGTCGTACATTCTCGATCCGGCAAGTCCCTTTGCAACGACAAGGGGCCCCGAGACCTTGGTGATAAGTCCCGTTTTTTCGCTATCCATCACCCCATGATAGGTATCCCAATGGATTTTTTCACGATCTCGTTGATCGTTCGGTCAAAGAAGGGGGTTTCCCCCCGGCTATTCGGAAGGGCCGTAATCGCCGGCACCGCGTCGGTCGAATAGGCAGCCAGGATGTCCGGTATTTTTTCAAGCAGATCATCCGGAACCAGGATCAGGGGACAGCCCTGTGCGGCGAAGGTTTTAATGGCATTCCGGGCCTCATCGATATCGGTGGTGATAAACACCAGCGCGCCCATCGCCCGAAAGGCTTTTACCCGGTCGGCCGGACCGACAGCCGCGATGCGGTCATTCCCGCTTTTCATACCGTCTTGCTCCCGGCAAACCAGGGGGTTTTCCGTACAATAAGTTCTTTATGTATGCCCAATCGCATGCCGCTAACGATCGTTCCGATCATGGATATATCAGACTGGACGGTTTTTCCGAAAGCGAAAAGCGGCTCCACGCCCGTGATCGCGTATCGGGCACCGGACAGATAATCCCGGTCTGCGCGCGTTATTTCGCGTTCGAATGATAAAACGTCGTCCGTGTAGGAATCTGCTGATGCGGCAAGACGATCGTAGCCGGCCGCCCGGGTCAGTGCGGCGATTCCCCTGAGATCGTCGCTTTGATGTTGCTTAAGTGTTTCCTCAGCTATGCTCCCTCCGGGGATAAATGCTCCTTCTAAATGATCCTCTGTCACTCTCGATGCAATCCTGAGCAGCGTGTTGATATTGATGCAATCCGAGCGCAGCCGGTAGTATCCTTCAATAAAGGAACTTCCGAGCGCCGTCGCGCGTTCGGAACAGTCGATAGCGCACTGATGATCCACTGCGAGGTCAATCGAACGTGCACTCCCGGTGGCGTGGAAAGCGGCCTCGGATTCATTGACTGCCACCCGCATGAGCGCCGGCAGCCCTTCACGGCTTCCCGAATCGATGGCCATGATCAGGTCATCGAGGGGGACGGTTCCCTCCGAAGAGAGCGAATCCGGCATGCCGCCTTCGGCATAACGCGCCTTGATGAGAAGCTTGATGTTGTTGTAGTCGAAATCGAGGCGAAAAAGCGCGCCGAGATCATCGTGCGATGAAAAGGTATCCATCATCGCAAGAATCCACAGGCGCCCCCATCGCGCGACCGGGGGAAAATCTTCCGGATCGCCGTACTTCGCGAAGTAGTCATGAAAGTAGGTTCCCCGCAGAATGGCGAAGATATCGGCCGGGGATGTGGCTGAGAGGATCAGGGCAGCGAGGGAATCCCCGATCTCACGCGCCTCGAGCGCCCTGATGACACCGGTGACGAAGGTGTATCGAGTGTCCGGCCCGGAGCGTATCACCGGGTCCCTCCGTTGCCGTTCCCGAAAAGCAGGGCGGCTATCTCGATGAGGAAGTCATCGAAAACACTTTGTATGACCTTATCCAGCGTGGCGTTGATCTCGGCCCGGCTTTCCGAAAGAAAGACCCCGCCGCCGGTTTCTCTGGTCTCTGAGGAGAGCCGGAGCGATGCGTCCCGGCCGATCACCGCGGCCACCTTCCGGTTGAGGTCCGCGAGATATCCATCGTTAAAGAGCATGCGATCCTCATCCGATACGACGATCTCTTCCCGTCCCGTTACAGCGCCTCTGATGATTGTCGACTCGAGGTATCGCATATACAGGGCATGGTCCTGTCTGATGGTTTTTTGCGCTTCAGCGAGAAGGCCGCTGATTATATTCCACTTGGCCGTGAGGAGACATTTGTTCCGCTCGATACCGAGGAGCGCATCGTATTTTCCCGTTTCGGTTCGACGAAGCTCATCGAGATCCCGCGTGAACTGTTCTCCCCGTTCCTGCATTGCCGTCCGGTGCTCATCCTCGAGTCGCAGCGCCGATTCAGCGTAATCGGCTTCAATTTCACGCACCCGCGCCTCGGCGTCGGTAATGATTTTTGACGAAACCCTGTTCATCAAGCTTGCCCCGTTTCCCTCCCTATCACGGCGCTTCACGCCTCAGAGTTTTATTCCGTTGAGCAGAAAAAAAGTCGTGAGCAGGCCCAGCACGGCATAGGTTTCCACCATGGCGGCGAAGATCACCCCCTTCATCGCCTGTTCGGGATGCTTCGCAACGAGGTGAACGCCTGCGGTGCACACCTTGCCCTGATGAACGGCCGATACGAGTCCCGTCAGGGCGATAGGCAGGCATGAGAGGAAAATCTGCATCCCCTGCCATATGCCGGGAGAGTTCACCGCCGCGCCGAGCAGTCCCAGTTTTATGATAACCAGGAACGCGGCGATGAAGCCGTAGAAACCCTGCGTTCCGGGTAATACCACCAGCAGGAACAAGCTGCCGAATTTCTCAGGGTCCTCGCGGAGCACTCCTGCGGCAGCCTGCCCCGGGAGCCCGATGCCGACGGCGGAACCGATGCCCGCGACCAGGGCGGCCATCGCAGCGCCGGTTATGGCGATCGCCAGTCCGATTTCCTGTTCCATATGACTCTCCTTTCAGTCGATGATGGTGACATATCGTTCACTTCTGGCGAGGGGGGCAAACGCCCTGCCCCCGCCCGTGAAAAATTTGGGAAAAAACTCGACATACTGGAGGCGAAGGGTGTGTACGAAGGCCCCCAGTATGTTGATTGCCATGTTGAACAGGTGACCGAAAAAAAGTACGAATACGGTCAAGACAATTCCCGCAACAGGAATATCGTAGAGCATGAACGCGATGGCATTGATCGCCATCGCAATCCCCGAGGTGACCATGCCCAGTGCCATGAGGCGTATGTAAGAGAGCACGTCGCCCAGGTACGAGAAAATCCCGCTGAGTACCGAAAACCTGAGAACGCCGATGAGCAACCGAAAAAACGGCGATTGTTCGTCCCGCCCGGCAAAAAATACCACAACAGCACCGGCGGCGCCAAAGGAAACAAGAGCCGGCATGAAGACCACCGGGGGAAGCGGCGGCATTCGGGTGGGAACCAGCGACATTTGCACGCACAGGGGAGATGAAAAAAACATCGCGAGCAGCGACAGCAGGATGACGATCCATGAAGCCTGATCCACCAGGGCTTCCATGATGTTTCCCCGTCTGAGGTTAACGAGCACTCCGACGGTCAGGCCGGTCATGACATGAACCACGCCCAGCGCGAGAACAAGGCGGAAAAAGACCATCGGTTCAGTCATTGGATCAAACCACATGATCGCCTCACGGATCCCCGCGACTGTCGGTGCAGCCAGGAAAGGATCGCGCGCCCTGAAAAGGTCCCCGAAGAAGCCGCCCGTGAGCAGGCCCGCGGCAATGGTGCACAGGCCGCCCCAGAACATGATGAAAAGTATATCCTGTTTTCGTTTGGCAAGCGCAAGAAGGGCCAGCAGGCACAGGATGAGCCCGTAGCCCGCGTCAGTAAGCGCCAGGGCGAAAAACAGGGCGAAAAAAACGGACACAATGGCGCTCGGGTCCGTCCCGGCGTACGAAGGATTGCCGTACAGCCGGGTGATGAGCTGGAACGGTGAGAACAGGGGATGGTTCCTGATCGCGACAGGAGGCGATTCACCCGGTTCCGGATCGATCTCCTGATAGACGGCCGAAGCAAACCGCGAAAGCGTTTTTTCGAGCGGAACACGATCCTCCGCGCGCATCCATCCGCAAATGACAAAGGAATGGTCCATGATCAGCCAGTGCGCGCCCGCACGCGTTCGCAACACCTGATCGGTGAAGTGCTCGAGGAGAATGAGCACCTGTTCGAACTCGCCCAGGAGGGACGTCGCTGCCGTTTTCGCTGATTCAATGTCCGCGGCCAGGGCGGAGAGCTCGTGCAGGTTCGCATGGTACGTTTCGTTTGGCGATTTATCGATATCAGGGAGATCGATTTCCCTGAATCCGATGGCCTCCCTGATCTCACGCGCCATGGCCGCGCTGTCGGAATCAAAAGCGAGAAGGACGATGCTGCCGGCCTTTCGCTTCATAAGCACCTGGCAGTCAGCCTGGGCGAACCGGTAAATCTGCTCGAGCCGGCCGGCATCCGCGCTCCCGAGCTGTATAAACGCCCCGACGGTACGGCCGATATCACGCGGACTTATGTCGATATCTTTCCAGGGTTCCAGGCGTGCATTGTCCGCTTTCAATGATTCGCGGCGGGACTCGAGACGGTCGATACTGTCGCGCAGGTCCTCAGCCCGTTTCAGCAGCCCGTCCAGGTCATAAGACCGGACCGTATGTTCATAGAGGTCGGAGGTAACCTTCTGGGGCTCACGTGTGAGTTTTTCAAGGAGAGTCGGCGGTGTTCGGCAGGTTTCGAGAAACGTTTTAGCTTCCGCGAGACGGCGGATGATGTCCGCGGCATCGGATTTGTCCGGTGCCGCACGGGGCGATGACTGGCCGGTTACATCCGGCACTATGCCCGGGGTCGGGCAGGGATGGAGCAGCGAGGCGCGTTGAAGGTCGGCAATGAGCTCTTCACGCTCAAGCTCACAACCGGCAATTAAAATTTTTCGCATCCTGCTAATTGCCATCAGTTTCACCGAGGACCCGTCCGAGAATGAAGCGAATTGCCTCGTCCTTTCTTGAACGGGCCATTTGTTCCAGTCTTTCGATCTCAGGCCTCTGGTCTGCACCCAACGCCTGACGTTTTTCCTCGTAGATGCGCAATGCCTGATTCAGTGTTTCCGCGCGGATCGCATGAGATTCATCCTCAAAGCGCGCCATCTCCCTGTTACATACATCCCGTATCGCTGAAAGACGCTTCTCGCCGGCCTGTACCGCTTCCTCGATCATCTCCGCTGCCCGGGACTCGGCGTTCTTGATCTCGTCTATTAAATTATCAGCCATACTCACAGCCTCATAATGCGCATAGTTTAACGATATACCAATGTCCGGCAAATAGCAAACGAAAATTCCAAAAAAGTGCTTAAACGGGACCCGGCCATGCATCATCCGGGAGGCCCCTGCATCCATACTTTATCAAGCCCGGCAGCGGTTTTGAAGAGCGGGTGAAAATTTTTCTCCTGATGCGCAATTTTTTTTCATTTTGCTTGACAAAACAACGCCGTTTCTATATATAGTAACTAATGTTTCTACCGATAGAAACACAGGAACTTTAAAAATGAAACAGAACAATACAGTTACTTATCTGTGGTGGTGGGAAACCGGAGAACGCGAACTCTAGGTTGTCCCTGCTATTGTTTTTGTATAACAGCAAAAAGCCCCGGCGGACAGCCGGGGCTTTTTTTATACCTTAAAGGAGAACATCATGCTTTAACCATCATATGACAGCTTCACTGAACTTGCCGCGGACCATGAACGGGTGACCTTTTACCGAGAAATAGCGGGGGACGTGATCACCCCGGTATCGGTGCTGATCAACTCGTTCAACAGGCGCGACCTCTTTCTCCTGGAAAGCGCGAACCTGGACCGGAGCTTTTCGCGCTTTTCCTTCTTCGGGTTCAACCCGGAAAAGATCATCACCTTCCGCAGCGGCACACTCGAGGTCCGCTCAACTGACGGCACGGTCGTCCGTGAAAAACAAAACCCGGTTGATTTCATGCGGGACCTGCTCCAGGCAGAAGAGGCGCGGTGCGCGGTTGAATACGGTGATTTCCCCGGAGGCTACGTGGGGTTCATGGGATACGACATGGTCAACTACACGGACGTTCTGCGCGACCCGGTGAGGGAGGATGAAAACACCCTGCTCATGGCGTTCTTTCAGGTAAATGAATTCTACGTTTTCGACAACCACTGCCACAAGGTCTTCGCCGCGCTTTCGATTCCGGTCAGGGGCGACCTCGACGCGGTATATGCGGATGCCGGAAAACGCACCATGGAAATGGCATCCGAGATCACCTCGGCGCAGGCATATGCAGGCAGCGGCCCCGCGGCATCGGAACTGTCCCAGGACTTCAGCGCCGAAGAGTTCATGGAAGCGGTGAGAAACCTGAAACACGAAATAACCCGGGGAGAGTGCATCCAGACCGTGCTCTCGAACCGGTACGAGATAACCGGGCTCTCCGACCCGGTGAGCCTGTACCGCCTGATGAGAAACATCAACCCGTCTCCCTACATGTTCTTTATCAAAACCGGGGACGACATCCTGTGCGGCACATCGCCGGAAACGCACCTCAAGGTCAGCGGAAGGAAGGCGCTGCTCAAGCCGATCGCCGGGACCTACCGCTACGACGCTTCGCGCAAAAACGAGATCCTGGAAGGGCTGCGAAAGGATAATAAGGAGGTTGCCGAGCACCTCATGCTGCTTGACCTCGCGCGAAACGACCTGTACAGCGGGTGTTCCCATGAAAGCGTGCGCGTGAACAAGTCCTTCGAGCCCGAAATCTACTCCCATGTCGTGCACCTGGTCTCCGAGGTGGAAGGCGAACTCGAACAGGACAAACAGTCGTTCGATCTTTTCTGCAACACCTTCCCCGCGGGAACGGTTTCCGGCGCGCCGAAGGTCCGGGCCATGGAGCTCATAAGCCAGTACGAAAAATCGCCGCGCGGATTTTACGCGGGCTGCGCCGGGTATTTCGCGTATAACCAGGACATCGACACCTGCATCATCATCCGCAGCGCCTTCGTGAGCGGAGAAAAAGCCGTGCTCAGGGCCGGCGCCGGAATCGTCTACGACAGCGACCCGGAAAAAGAATACCTTGAAGTGAACAGCAAGCTGGGCGCGCTCTTCGATTCCCTGAAACTGATCAACATCCTGGAGGAACAAAATGTTTTTGCTGGTTGACAACTACGATTCGTTCACCTATAACCTGTACGCCCTTTTCCGCTCATGCGGGGAAGACGTTACCGTGATAAAAAACCGCGATTTCATCCCCGCGGACGATTACCAGGGAATAATAATTTCCCCGGGCCCGTCGTCGCCGGAAAACAGCGGCACCAGCCTTGAGTACCTGAGCCGGTACCGGGGCATCAAGCCGATATTCGGCGTGTGCCTGGGCATGCAGTGCATGGCCCACTCGCTCGGGTACCGGGTCGCCGGCGCGCCCACGATCAAGCACGGAAAAATCGACCGCGTCATCACCTCGGGTGAATCGGTCCTGTTCAGGAACGTCCCCCCCGAATTCAGCGCGGTGCGCTACCACTCGCTGGCAGTCACGGTAGACCCGGCGCTCATCACCTCGACCGCGGCCAGCGACGGCGTGACCATGTCACTGGAAGACCCCGAAAATCTTTACTTCGGCGTGCAGTTCCACCCGGAATCGATACTGAGCGAACACGGGAAAACCATCGTTCAGAACTTCATCAATTTCGCCAGGGGTGCCGAAACGCGCAAGGAGCGCGCCATGGAGCGGATAATCAAAAAAATCAACTCCGGGCGCGAGCTTGAAATGAACGAAGCCTCGTCCCTGTTCGACGCGATGCTCTCAGGCGAACTGACCGAGGCGCAGACCGGCGCCGCCCTGGTCGCAATGCGCCTCAGGGGAGAGGGAATAGACGAGCTTGCCGCCCTGGTTAGGGTCATGGACCGGCGCAAGATTAGGTTCACGCACGGCGCCGAAAAGACCGTGGACACCTGCGGCACCGGCGGCGACGGCAAGTCAACGATCAATGTGTCGACCGCGGTGAGCATCGTTCTTGCGGCAATGGGATACCCGGTGGTCAAGCACGGAAACAGGGCGCAGAGCGGCAAAGTCGGGTCGGCCGACCTGCTCGAGTCCCTGGGTTACGATTTCTCCTACGCTGAACTCGGCGCCGGGGAATTTTTCAAAAAACACAACTACGTGTTCATGCACGCGCAGCACCATCACCCGGCACTCAAAGGCATCGGCACGGTGCGCCGCGAGCTCAAGGTGCCCACGATATTCAACTTCGCCGGGCCGCTGGTGAACCCGGGCGACCCGGCCTACCAGATCATCGGCCTGAGCTCGCGCGAGAGGCTCGTGTTCCTGGCGAACGTGCTGCTCAGGCTGGGAAGGAGCAATGTCACGGTGTATTCGTCCTATGACGGTTACGACGAAGTTTCCTCGGCGGACAAAACCGAGTGCATATCCGTATGCTCGGGGACCCTGAACCATTTCATCATCGACCCGGCCGATTATTTCAGGCCCTTTGACATGCCGCACGTTTCCGACGAGAACGAGGCGCGCGAGCTTTTTCTCAGGGGCATACTCGGGCATGACGAACAGATCGTCAACATCCTCGCCCTTAACACGGCCCTGGCCCTGAAGACGATGAAGGAATCAAGCATGATCAAGGGCTACACCCGCGCCAGGGATTATCTGAAAAGCGGGGCGGCGGGCGAAAAGCTTTATGCCATAACCGGCGGCGTTCAAGTTCCGGTAAACTGAATGAATGAAAACGGCAAAACCATGTATTTAAACGATATCATCGCATACAAGAGAGAAGAAGTCGGGGGGATGACGTCCCCTTCCGGGAAACGCTCCCGGCCGCTCGTCGACCCCGTTGCCTCCCTGAAAGAGCGGCCCTTTATCGCCGAGATCAAGCGCTCATCCCCCTCGCGCGGAGACATCAGGACTGACGTTGACCACCGCGCGCAGGCGCGCCTGTATGAAGCCGGCGGCGCGGGCGCGATCAGCGTGCTCACTGACGCGAAATTTTTCAAAGGAAGTTTCGGCATGCTCGGCGACGTGGCGGCCGAGGTCGCGCTTCCCATCCTGTGCAAGGACTTCATCATTGACGAGGTCCAGATCGAACACGCGTTCGTTGCCGGCGCTGACTTCATCCTTCTCATAGCCGCGGTGCTTTCAGGCGGCGAACTGAAAGGGCTTGCCGCAAAGGCCGCTGAACTGGGCATGAACGTGCTCTACGAGATCCACGGCCCCGATGAATTCATGAAGATAAAAGGCCTGCGGCCCGAACTGGTCGGGGTCAACTCACGCGACCTGAAGACCTTCACCACAGACCCTGAAGCGGCCATGAAAACCATACGCTCGCTTGAAGGCGGCTTCATCAGGGTCGCTGAAAGCGGCATCGAATCCGCGGCAGATGTCGCCCGCTACGCCGAAAGCGGCGCAGGCGCCTTTCTCATCGGCACCGCGCTCATGACCGACGCCGATCCAGCGGGAAAGATACGGGCGTTCACCGAGGCGCTGGGAGGGCGCGGGCATGTTCGTTAAAGTGTGCGGCATGACCCGCCCCGGGCACATCGACTGGGCGGTCGAGTGCGGCTATTCCGCGGTGGGGATCGTCATGCACGAAAAAAGCCCGCGCTTCTGCACGGTTGAAAAGGCGCGCGAACTGGCCGGGCACGCGCGGGGGAGGATCCTCTGCTTCGGCGTCGCCCTTGATCTCGCCGAAATGCGCGGCGCGCACGCCATGTTCGATTACGTGCAGCTGTATTCATGGGCCGGGATCGAGAACCTGGTGTACGCGGGCACCGATCTTCCCGAAGGAAAACGCCCCCGCTGGTTCATGTACGACATGAGCAGGGGAAGCGGAAAATTCAGCCGTCCTCCCCTGTGGCTGAAAAGCTATCCCGGGAACGTGATCCTTTCAGGCGGGCTTGGCCCGGACAACGTGCGCGGGATAGTAGGTGAGTTCGCGCCCTTCGGGGTCGACGTATCCAGCGGGGTCGAATCGTCGCCGGGGATCAAAGACCGCGATTTAATGAGTAAATTTATTTCCGAGGTATATAATGGAACCTGTTAACGGATTTTTCGGAGAGTTCGGCGGGCAGTTCATACCTGAAACACTGGTGCCCGCGCTTGACGAACTAGAGGCCGCCTTTGAAACCTTCAGGGCGGACCCTGAAAGACAAAAAGAGCTGGATGATTACCTGCGCGATTACGCGGGAAGGCCCACGCCGGTCTACTTCGCGCGGAACCTTTCCGCAAAATACGGCGTGAACATTTACCTGAAAAGGGAAGACCTGCTTCACACCGGCGCGCACAAGATAAACAACACCCTGGGGCAGGCCCTGCTTGCCCGGCACATGAACAAAAAACGGCTGATCGCCGAGACCGGCGCGGGCCAGCACGGCGTGGCGACCGCGACCGTTGCCGCGCTCTTCGGTTTTGAATGCGTTGTGTACATGGGAAGGGTCGACATGGAGCGGCAGATGCCCAACGTGAAAAAGATGAACCTTCTGGGAGCCCAGGTCGTGCCGGTCGACCACGGGCTCAGGACCCTGAAGGACGCGGTGAGCGCGGCCCTCAAGGACTGGGTCGCGTCCGTGGGCAACACCCATTACCTGCTCGGCTCGGTAACCGGGCCGCACCCGTTCCCGCAGATCGTTGCCTGGTTCCAGGCCGTTGCCGGTACGGAGGCGCGGGCGCACTTTCGGGAGCGCGGTTTTCTTCCTGACGCGGTGGTCGCCTGCGTCGGCGGCGGGAGCAATTCCATGGGAATATTCCAGGGCTTCATGGCCGACAAGGACGTTTCCCTGGTCGGGGTCGAGGCAGGCGGGATCTCGCTCAAAGACGGGGAACACTCCGCGACAGTGAGCGCCGGGAGGAAGGGCATCTTCCAGGGAACCCTTTCATACCTTCTGCAGAACGAACACAGCCAGGTGAACGACGTGCACTCGGTTTCAGCCGGGCTTGACTACCCCGGTGTGGGGCCGCAGCACGCGCACCTGCGCGAGACCGGCAGGGCGGCCTACACCTCGGTCTCGGACCGCGAGGCGCTCAGGGCCTTTAAAGAGCTTACCCTCCTCGAAGGGATCATCCCCGCGCTCGAATCGTCCCACGCCCTCGCCCATGTTCTTGTCAAGGCGGAAAAATACCGGGGCAAGAACGTGCTCGTGCACCTCTCCGGAAGGGGAGACAAGGACCTGGGGATCATCGAAAAACAGAACATGGAGGACCTATGAAAGGCATATACATCGTGGGCGGATATCCCGACCGGGAAACATTCAAAGAATGCTGCATCGCAGTCGCGGATGCGGGCTTCGACTTCATCGAGATCGGGATCCCCTTTAACGACCCCCTGGCTGACGGGCCCGTGATCGCTGAGGCCCAGCTGGAGGCCGTTCGCGCCGGCGTGACCGCTGAAACCGTGGCCCGGGACCTGGCAGAGCTTCGGCTCCCCTTGAAAACATACGTGATGACCTACGCCAATATCATCTATTCACTGGGCATGGACCGGTTTTCCGCCCTGTTCAAGGACCTGGCAAGCGGCCTCATCATCGCGGACCTTCCGAACCGCATGCAGGACGTCTTTTTCGGGCAGGGGCTTTCCATTCCGGTGATCCCGTTTGCCACGCTCGAGTCGCGCGAAGACGACATCGAAAAAGCGGCCGCTGCCGGGGGTGATTTCATCTACTTCATCGGGCTCAGGGGCATTACCGGCTCACAGGCCGATTTTTCCGCGCCCGAGATGAAGCAGAAGGTGGACCTCCTGCGCAGGGCCAGCTCGAAAAAAATCATAATCGGCTTCGGCGTAAAAGGCCCTGCTGAAGCGGCGGCCGCGCTGAAGCTCGGCGACGGCTATGTTATCGGCACCGAGGCCGTGCGCAGGCAGAAGGATATGGGTGAATTCAAAAAATTCCTCAATGGCCTGGGCGTGGCGCGCTCGTGATCAATCAGCAGTTTTGAATGAATTTCAGAATGGTCGCCTGACACGGTTATGGTGATAAAACGGCGATTACCGGGGCCGTTCTGAAATTCAGGGGCCCCTGCCCTGTTCCGGACAGGACGTCATCCCCCCGATAATTCAAAAAAAACTTGACCGGTGAGACATCATCTGCGATATTAGTTTTGTACAAAACTAATATACGGGGAAACGTTCAGTCAGATTATGGAAATCACTCAGAAAAACTTTTTATTCGCGCTGACCAGGATCCGCCGGAAGCAGTTCGCGTTTCTTGAGAGCGAGATGAACAAAAACAATATCAACGACATTCCGCCGTCATACGGGGACGTTCTGTTCGTGCTCGAACGCAAAGGGCCCATCCCGCTCCTGGAGATCGCGCGGTATACCGGAAAGGACAAGTCAACCGTGTCGTCGGTGGTGAAACGGCTCGAGGCCTCGGGGTATGTCGCGAAAGAGAAAAAGGGAAAGGACGGGCGTTTCATCGCGGTCAGGCTCACGGCAAAGGCGAAAAAATTCAAAACGGCAATGATGCGGATATCGGACGAAATGAACGCGAGAATGTTTGCCGGTTTTACCGAAGATGAAAAAGCACGGCTTTTTGAACTGCTGGAAAAAATCCATAACAACTCGTGAGGCGGCCGGACGATGAATGTGTGCCGCGCAACCGTTTCAGGGAGACTGCCATGATTGAAATAAATGCCTTCGAAGACATCACCCGGATAAAGATGAGCCGGGAGATGGACGGCAGGGCGCTGTACTGGGTCGCCGCCTATCTTGTTGACGGGCTGCTGATCGACACCGGGTGCTCATACACGTCCGAAGAACTCACTTCCTTTCTGCGCGGTAAACCACTCAACAGGGCAGTGAACACACATTTTCACGAAGACCATATCGGGGGCAACAGGCAGTTAATGGATGCGTTCGGGATTGATATTTTCGCCCATGCTGATTCAGTCCCGCTGATCGCCCGGGAAGCGGAGCTCTACCCGTACCAGGAAGTCGTGTGGGGCTATCCTGAGCCTACTCGCGTGAAACCGCTCGGGGACACGGTAAAAACCGGAAAGTACGAATTCAGGGTGATCGAGACCCCGGGGCACAGCGCGGGGCACGTGGCGCTTCTGGAAGAGTCGAAGGGATGGTGTTTCTCCGGTGATATATTTTCACGGGAAAACCTGAAATTCATCCGCCCTGAAGAAGACGCTGCCGGGCTTGTGGCGTCGATGAACAAAATTCTTGAAAGCGCCCCGGGCCGGCTCGTGCTATTCACTTCAGTGGGCAAAATAATCGAGGACGGGCGCCGCGCCCTCACGGCGTGTATCGGCAACCTCAACGGCCTGGCAAAAAGGGCGCGCGCGCTGGCGGATGAAGGGCGTGACCGCGAGGAGATACTCACCGCTCTTTTCGGGGGAGAAAACGCATTTTCGCAGCTGACGAACGGGCAGTTCTCATCACGGAACCTGGTCAACTCGCTTCTGGCTATGACGGAACAATAATCTTCATATCAATCTCGAAGACCGTTACCGCCTTTCCCCTGAGCAGTACCCTGTTGTCATCCGTGAGTTCACATTCAATCTCGCCGGTAAACGCGTCAACCTGGTACAGTTTCATCTTGAATCCCTTGTGTTTTTAATATCATGATACAATTTGCGGCCACCATAATTTTTTATCACTCTCTGCCAAATTTTGGATAAAATAGCCACAGAGTCACAAAGGACATAGAGGTTTATAACTATTTTTTTATCTGAGCCCTGTCCAGTTTTATCTGTGTTCATACATCGACAGGACTCAGTATGGAACTGTGTAAAAACTTACATTTTACTCTGTGTACTCGGTGCCTCCGTGGCCATCTTTATTACACTGCATTTCAGAAATATCAATCCTAACATTCCAGAATGAGCCTTTTTTTATTGATAAGCCTGGACAAGAAGCCTGGCCGCGTCATAGATAAACTTCCCGCCGAAGAAGAGAAGAGCCGCACCGCTGACCGCAGAGACCGCCTTCTGAAAGACCCTTCCATAGATCCGCCCGCCCCTGAAAGAGAGCGCGGACAGGAACCAGCTCCAGCCCAGGTCGCAGGCCCAGTGCGCCACCATTAAAACAAGAACGCCGTAAATTCCGAAGCCCGCGGCCTGTATCACCATGGCCGCGCCGACCGTGGCCCACCAGATTAAAAAATAGGGATTGGCCGCGGTGAGCACCGCGCCCGCGGCGACCGGCGAGCGGCTGTCCGGGGCCTGCTCCAGCTCCCCGTTTCCGAGCGCCCTGAACATCCCCACTGACATGAACAGGAGATAGCCACCGCCGGCAAGGCCTATCCCCTGCTTCACATACGGAAGATCGAAAAAATAGCCGAAGCCGAAAAATATGGCCGCCATGAGGGGAAACTCGACCAGGCCGTGCCCCAGGGCGATCAGCGCTCCCGCGTGTGGTGACGTGTTCCCCTTTCCCAGGGTCGCCGCGCACAGGGGCCCCGGGGCCATCACGCCCGTGAGCGAGATCACGATTGCGCCGGCAAGGAACTGGATAAATGAAAATTCGGTGATCATTAATTACAATCAGACTTTAAATATCCTCAAAGACTCATTGAGCGAGGCCGCCATTTCACGCAGCTCCGCGGATGATATGGAAAGTTTTTCCGATTTGTCAACAAAATCCTGTACGCCCGAATTCACCTGCACAATGGTCTCAGCGGTCGTCATGGCGTTATTGATCTGCTGCCTGGTCGACCCGGAAAGGTTCTGGGCGAATTCCGTGATCGCGCCGATTTCTGTCATGACCCCGTCAATGTCGCTGACCCGGTCTTTGATCATTTCGGTAAACCCCCCGATGACCTCTCCGGCATCAATGATACTGCTCATGATCATTCCGAAAGAATTTTTCATCTCCATGACGCGCTCCTTGTCACTGATGATCTCCCGGTTCCCGTCATTGATCAGCTTGGTAATCTCGGAGGCGCTTGTCGCCGTCCGTTCAGCGAGCTTGGCGATTTCTTCAGCGACAACGGCAAACCCGCGGCCCGCATCACCGGCCCTGGCGGCCTCGATTGATGCGTTCAGGGAAAGCAGGTTGACCTGATCGGCGATGTCGGATATCAGCTGGATAACGGTCAGTATGCCTCCGTAAAACTCCTGTATGTTCTGCATGCCGACGAAGGTGTTTTCAACCTGTATTTCGCCGTTCTTGGCGTTGTCTTCAACCCTGCTCATCGATTCCCTGACGGCTCCGATTTTCTGCGAAACTTCATTCATGGACCGGTTGAGCCCCGTAAGCGTACTTTCAAAATTCTGTATGCGCTGTTTCTGGTTCTCGGCCCCGTCTGCTATGGTTGAAAACGATCCGGCCATGTCCTGGACCAGTGACGTGGTGTTGTTCAGGGTTGACGCGTGCGACATCGAAGACGATTTAATATAGTTTCCCATCGAATCGATCTCAGTTGAATGAGTGAGAAGCGCCCCGGCGAGCTCAAGGGATTTTTTCACGAAACCCCTTATGGTATCGTTGTATTTTACGAAATTCCTCGTGAAGTCTTCGAGGATGTCACGGGACTTGACCAGCTTGATGTCCTGGGTCAGGTCACCTTGTGAGGCCCTGGTGATCGCAGGCATGACATTGTCAATAGAGCGGGATATCTTTACAAGCATGCGGTTGACAATATACCAGACAAGTATGTTCAGCGCGAAAAGGCCCATGGCGACAATAAACATGCTGAAATAAAAACGGTGATACAAAACATCCTTTTCAAAAACGAAAACCGCTGTTTTGCCGATTGCTTCAATGCGCTGAATGAAAAAGATGCTGCGCTTTTCATGAAACACCCCTTCAAAACGGAAACTGCCTGACCGGGGAAGATTTTTCAGTGTGGACAGTGTCGATTTAAAAAGCGGTTCAGGCTGTGGGCCCCTGGTGACGATCTGCTGAACCAATTTCCCGCTGTCTTTTCCTTTCGACGACACCGCTATTGACCCCGCAGGATCGACGAGGTAAAAAGCGGCACCCCTTTCAGGAAGGATCTGGTCAACAAACCTCGGCGTTAACTGCTCAGCATCCTCAATGGAGGCATTGATGAACCGGAGCCGGTCTGCAATTCCGCTGTCAATAACGTCGCGGAATGCCGCCCCGAAGGAAAGGTTGATGACTATGGCAATAACACCGGTAACCACAATGACAACCGGAAGAACCAGCATCGTGATCTTGCTTCGCAACCGCTGTACCGCGACCGGCACACCGAACTTTCCAATGGGATACGTTCGCGTATACCAGATGTTCATGGATATATAGGCGAATATAAGGCTTTCAAAAAACAGAATTGAAAAGACATAGATATGATAATATAAATTCGTGTACCCGAAAAAAAAGTATGCGCTTCCCACAAAAGGGATAAAAATAAACAGAAGATATCCCCAGTTCATATAAAAAGTCAGAGAGCCGCCTTTTGACATATTCCTTTTAAGACGGTTATAATTTTCAGGAACATCAAGCCTGGTGACCAGTTTAATCACACCGGCATTCATGATAAGAAGATAAATCGCCACAAAAATAAAAAAATTCAATAAAGCGACCGTCACCAGCACCAGCATCAACCGTTTATCAGCGATAACCGGATAGGCAAAGCTGAACGTAATGACCATACTTAAGAGATTGATCCCTGACGAAATAAATGAAAATTTTACGAACTGGAGCAATAGCTGTCTGTTTTTCATAAACCACCCTTCAATGCATATTCCGGGCCTTCAATGGGGAGACCCTTATTGGAGACATGAGTATTAATGACAATACTTATGTCTTAAACTGAACAAAGGAAATGGCCTACAGGAGAATGCTGCTGTCTATATTTGTTGGGAAACGAGTGAATGAACGGTTTATAAATAATAAAAAAGAAAATATTTTGTCAAGAATGAATCTTTAATATGTTGAGTAAAAAAACAAAAGGAGGTATAATTAAGCAGGGAGGTATTACAGAATCCATGCAACGGAATTTCAGTCTATTGGTAAAATAGTTTTTTTTGACTCTGTTCCATGGCATGGGTACTTTCGTTATACAATAATACATAAGTTTGTTGTGATTATTTTATATCGGCAAGGAGGTATTCTATGGTACACTTGATTTCCGATAAGCTGGTTGAACTGGTTGAAAACCACAGCAAAGAGATCATCAAACGCTGGAGCACCCGTCTATTGACCGACCCGACGACATCATCCTTTTCAAAAAGCCACATCGACTATGCAGAGAACAAGGCGAAACACATTCTGGAGAACCTGGGACAATGGATAAGCTACGACACCACGAAGGAAGAGATCGGGAAACGGTATGCACAAGAGGGTATTGATATGTTTAAAATGCAGGTTCCCCTGTGTGAGGTGATCCGCGCCATGTTCACCCTGAGAAGGATCGTGTGGCTCTTTGTTCAGGATGAAAGCAGCTTCGATACCACATTTCAGCTCCATCAGATGAAGGAGCTGAGCGACAGGATCATTCTCTTCTTTGACCGGGCTGAATACTATACGATCCGCGGTTATACAGAGGAAATGAACAGAAAAATAAAACAGGAATGGAAGCTTAATCCTGAAGAAACCAACAAGGTGTTTTTCAATACGTCGTTCTATAACCAGTAGAACAAACGGAAAACCGTGCAGAGAAGCCCGGCGTTATGCGATGTGAACCGGGCGGCCATTCAGCGCCGGCCTTCAAATCTGTGGAAAGAATGAGGCAATAAGGCAATGGATGACATTATCAAGAAAATACTTGAAGTTGAAGGTGAATGTGCCGCTGAGATCAGGGCCCACAAGGCTTTAAATGACGAAAGAATCAGCAGGAAAACCATTGCCGTTGAAAAAAGAAAGAATGAGCGTAAGAAAAAAATAATCACTGAAAACGGGGAAAGATATAAAAAAGAAATCAACAGGGTAAAGAATGAGATAAGCAGGGATCTGTCAGCGCTGAGCAGCCTGCTGGACGGATTAAAGGAGAACCACCGGTTATGCAATGAAGTTCAGGATAAAATAATTTCACTGGTTTTCAAAAAATAACAGGAGGTGTCTATGTGAGCGGTCTCGTTGACAGGGTTTACATGCACGCAAAGGTCAATGCTCTTCACGGGTACCTCCTGGACAGAGAAGATTACGAAAAGATTGTTCATACGGGAAACATCCATGCCGCGTTTCCCGGTGTCATTTCAGAAAAAGAAAAATCCGACATCATCAGCACAAAAGAAAAATTCTTTCGCCACCAGGTTAAGCCATTCATCGTTCTTGCCGGCCTTAACGACCGGTACCGTGATTTTTTCAGGGCCTTTTTAACCTTGTATGAACTGGGAAACATCAAGCAGATTGTCGCAAAGGCGTATGAAAAAATCCAGCCTTTCACCCAGTGGAACGATATAAGCCCGTATCATTCTGTTGATGCGTCTATCAGAAAGAAAGACATCCCCCTGCACGACCTTAAAACGATGTTCGCGGGAACAGTTTTCGCCGGGGCTTTCAATTTTGAGGAACCGCCATTATACGAAGAAATCGAGAGCAGGATCGACCTCATCGCGATTACAAATCTGCTCAACCTTTCAGAAAAAATACATCAATCAAATCTCAGGACATTCAAAGACATAATGATCACCAGAATGCTGTGCCTGAAGCGTTTATGGGACGCGCGGATGCAGGCCAATTACGGTAAAGAAGGCGACTTTCACGGATTCGACCCCCTGGACGTGTTTAACGGAACCGGCATAACGATAAAGGACATAAAGCCGGTTGAAGAAGATATGCGAAAAAAAATCCGCAGCGTGATCCAGGAACCGGGGCACAGAGACCAAAAACCCGATCTCCCGGATCTGGAGCAGTTACTTGACCGTTATTTTTACGCAAAGATCAGAAAAACTTTTTTCAGTGATTTTCACGGCATAGGACCGGTGGTGTCCTATGCGTGGATGCTGTTCTACCAGGTGAAAAACATTTTCGCGATTATCGAAGGAATACATCTGGGGGTCAGACCGGAAATAATCATGCAGCACGTGCTGGCAGGGGCGTAGATGAAGGCAAGTATACGCAAAGTAATAATCGGTGTAAACAGAACCAGCGTCGACGCAGTGATCCGTCAACTCGGCACCGAGGGGCTCGTTCATCTTGCCGCGTGGGCCCCTGAGACAGAGGGGGTTTCGGCCCGCACCTACGCTGAAATGGAAAATTCCGCGGCCGCAATTTTAAGCGCAATAGAAAATCTCTGTGCCGACCTGAACATTACGCTCCTTTCTGAACCAGCGGCAGACACAGGCCCGATAATTTTCGGGAGAAACATTGAGGCCGACATGGCCGCGATCGATTCGATCCGGGCACAGGCCGATGAGGTGCGCAACCGCAGGCAAGAGTTACATGCCGAGCGGGAACGGCTCGCCATGATCACTGATGAGTCAAAACAGGTCGCGGCGCTGGGCTGCGATGAGCAGGCCCTCTCGCGCATGAGGCTGTGCACCCATGAATTCGGCACGGTCCGGAAAAATATCGAGCCCGGCGACATCGACATGCAGGGGAAACTATTCGTGCGCCAGGCCGGAAGATATGTTCTCGGAATAACTCCCGCCGGGAACGTTAACGCGCTCAGGGAATTTCTGGGAATGTTCGGCTTTGAGGAGAAAAAGGAACTGCTTGTTCAGGGTTCCCTGAATGAATCTGTTATCAGGCAGATTAAAGAAAACGTGGAACACATCGCGCTTGATCTTCACGTGAAAGAGAACGCCCTGGCCGGAAGCATGGATGATATCACTGCCAGGCTAACCGGCCTCCATGAAACGTATTTTATGCTCAAAACAGCGATCCAGGCGGGGAAGGCTTTCATGCACACTGCTGACACGCGCTTCATTACCGGATGGATCGATCTTGCCGATGCCGGCAGGCTTGTGGCTTCACTCCGCCGCGCGTGCGGAGAAAGCTTTTTCATCCACGTTTTTTCCAGGGAAGAAATGCGGGGGATCCGCGAACGGGTTCCGGTACTGCTGCGGAACTGGAGGTTTTTCAGGGCCTTCGAAATGATCGTAAAAAACGCGGGAATCCCGGACACAAAGGAGCTCGACCCCACACCGGTTGCAACGATCGCCTACCTGCTCATGTTCGGGGTCATGTTCGGGGACATCGGCCAGGGGCTGGTGCTTTCCCTTTCGGGACTCGCCATGAAGATCGCGGCAAAAAAGAAAAACCTGCGGCCGTTTTTTCATGACGGCGGAACCATACTCGTGGCAGCGGGGATCTCGGCGGCGCTCTTCGGCGCCCTGTACGGAAGCGTCTTCAGCAACGAGCATATCATTCCCGCGCTGTGGTTCCACCCCATGCAGCACATCATGGATCTTTTCTTTGCCGCGATCATGATGGGCGCCTCGTTTATTTCACTGGGACTCGTCATGAGCATCATCAACCTTTACCGGCACGGCGAACTGTTTGAATGCATTTTCGGCATACACGGCATGCTGGGCTTCGCCGTTTACACCGGAGCACTTCTAATGGCAGTGAGATATGCCGTCGCGGGAACGGTTCCCGGACAGACCGGGCTGGTGGTGGTGTTCGCCCTGCCCACGGGTATTTTCCTTGTTCGAAACATCCCCGCGTATTTCTTTTTCGGGCAAAAAAAATTTTTCCCGCGCGGCGTGTTCGAATACGTCATCGAATCTTTTGTCGAGCTCATGGAAATGTTCTCCGGGTTCATGGGCAACACAATATCGTTCGTACGCGCCGGGGCCTTCGCGCTGAGCCACGCGGGCCTTTCAATGGCGGTATACACCCTTGCCGGCATCGCGGGCCCGCTCCTTTCAGCGGGATCCCTGGCCATAATCGTCACCGGCAATATACTGATTATTTTACTTGAGGGCCTGGTGTGCGGGATCCAGTCAATGAGGCTCGAGTACTACGAATTTTTCGGCAAATTTTTCAGGGGGGACGGCTTCGAATTCGCCCCGTTCAGTTTCAGGGGAAAACAATTTACTGTCAGGGGGGTTGAAAGGTGAATTACAAAAAACTGATACCGTGGTTTCTGGTAATTGTCGCAGGAACGGCTCTCATGTCGTTTGTTCCCGAGGCCGCTTTATATGGGGAAGCAGCGGCAGATGCCGCCTCTGCCGGCATGATGACCGAGAGCAACAAAACGGTCATAGCGCTCACAGCCATGGGCGCTGTCGGCATTTCGTGCATCTCGAGCGGTTACGCACTCGCCAGGATCGGCTCAGCCGCGATGGGGGCGATGAGTGAAAAGCCCGAAATCGGCGGACGCGCACTGGTTTTCCTCGGCATGGCAGAGGGGATCGCCATATACGGGCTGATTATCGCGATCATGATGCTTAATAAAATTTAGGCATGATGGAAAAAATCTATATCATAGGCGACATCCACACGGTCACCGCCTTCAGGCTCGGCGGCGTTGAGGGCGCGGTGTCATCAACCGCTACCGTGAGGGACGAGCTTGATGCCGTGATGAGAACCGGCAAGGCGGGAATCATACTTATCACCCGGGAGCTTGCCGATGCGGCAGAAGACATGATAGAGAGGTGCAACCTGGAAATAGCGAGGCCCATTATCGTGGAGATTCCCGGCATCAATGACCGGCGCGGGTTCGGCAAATCGATTATGAGCTACATAACCGAAGCACTCGGAATATCCGTGGAAGGAGATAAAAAAACATGATCGAGGAAATCCTCACCAGGGAATACGGAGACGCGACACGGCTGATTGAATCGATCAGGGAGGAGGCCGCGCGCAGAATCAGCGCACTCGACGAGGAGGCGGCCAAAGAGGTGCAGCGTTTCCAAAGCGAATGCGACGCCGAAATACAGGCATTCGCCGCGGAACAGGAACGCCAAACCGACAAAGAGATCGCGAAGGCAATCGCCATCATGAAGAACCGCGTGGCCATTGATAAGCGGAAGATGCGGCTGAACGCCGTCGAGGATTTCATGCGCACCATGGTCATGAAGGCGGTTTCGGGCTTCGTCACCGAAAACCCTGACGGTTATATTTCTTTTCTTGAAAACGCGATCTCGGAAACACTCCATGGCGCGGACGGACGGGATCTGCTCATCCGCCTGTGCCCGAAAGACGCCGGGCTTGAGACACGGCTTCATGATTACATAACCGGCGAAGCAGGGTACCGCGGCAGTGTTTCATTCATTGTGGATGACAAGCTCTCCGGCAGGGGCATCGTGATCCAGGACGAGAAGGAAGGAGTTTCATACAATCGCACTGTTGACCGGATCGTCGACAGGGCCTATGACGAGATCAGAAAGGAGGTATCGTCAATCGTACAGGAATTCATCAAGGACCCGGACTGACAGGCGGTCCGGCATGGGAGCCCCGATACAGGGAACAGTAATAAGCGTCAACGGCCCGATCGTGAGGGCACGGGGCCTTTCAGGCGTGAGCATGCTTGACATAGCCGAGGTAGGAACGGACCGGCTTATCGGAGAGGTGATCAAGCTCGAAGAAGGCGTCGCGATCATACAGGTTTATGAGGACAACACCGGCCTGAAGCCGGGCGACAGGGTTGCTTCATCAGGCAGGCCGCTTTCGGTGCTGCTGGGGCCGGGGCTCATCTCGAACATTTACGACGGCATACAGAGGCCCCTGGTTGACATCGCCGGACTGCAGGGCAGCTATATAAAAAAGGGTGTCAAGGTATCGCCGCTTGACGTGAACAAAAAATGGGACTTCGTCCCCCTGGTAAAAGAAGGCGATATGATAGGCGAAGGCGGGATCATCGGCGAGGTCAGGGAAACAGGCTCGGTCATTCAGCGGATCATGGCCCCGCCCGGAGTTTCGGGCACGGTTGAATTCATCGCCGGCGAAGGACAATATACGATCAAAGAACATATCTACCAGCTGAGCGGAAGCGCCGGCTACGGGGGGCAACTTTCATCCTTCTGGCCAGTGCGGAATAAGCGTCCCTTTAAAAGCAGAAAAAAATCGGGCATCCCCCTTATCACGGGCCAGAGGATTATCGACACGTTCTTTCCGGTCGCAAAAGGAGGCACCGCCGTTATACCCGGCGGGTTCGGGACCGGGAAAACAATGACCCAGCACGCCCTGGCCAAGTGGTGCGACGCCGACATCATCGTACACATAGGATGCGGCGAGAGGGGGAACGAGATGACCGACGTGCTGAACGAGTTTCCGCGGCTGGTCGACCCCAGGACGGGAAGGCCCCTGATGGAGAGGACGGTCATGATCGCCAACACCTCAAACATGCCGGTTCCCGCACGCGAGGTGAGCATCTACACGGGCATAACCATTGCCGAGTATTACCGTGACATGGGATACCACGTGGCGGTCATGGCCGATTCCACTTCCCGCTGGGCCGAAGCCCTGCGCGAGCTCTCGAGCAGGCTCGGCGACATGCCCGCAGAGGAAGGGTTCCCCTCGTACCTGGCAACACGCCTTGCCGAGTTCTACGAAAGGGCGGGATACGTCGAGACTCTCGCGGGCATGGACGGAAGCATCACGACAATAGGCGCGGTCTCTCCTCCGGGAGGGGACTTTTCGGAGCCGGTGACCCAGCACACAACGCGTTTTGTGCGGTGTTTCTGGGCCCTTGACAAGGTGCTCGCGGACGCGCGGCATTATCCTTCCATAAGCTGGATCGACAGCTACACCGAATACATTGACGAGGTGAGGCCCTGGTGGAACGGTCTTGACGATTCCTGGCATATCACCAGGAACGAGGCAATGGAAATTCTGCTCGAAGACAGCAGGCTGCAGCAGATCGTCAAGCTGGTCGGCCCTGACGCGCTGCCGCATTCCCAGCAGCTGATCCTTTTTTCCGCTGAGATGATCAAGAACGGCTTTTTGCAGCAGAACTCGTTCGATCCCAAGGACATGCACTGCGGCCCGGAGAAACAGCTCCTGCTGCTCAGGATCATTGTCGACTATCACGCGGAGGCAAAAAAAATCCTCGCGGCCGGGGTCGGGCTGAAAAAAATCACCTCTATGAAAGCGGCATCGGAGCTGATCAGGATCAAGTCAGAGATCGCCAACACCGAGACCGCGAAGATAGAAGAATACCGCCAGGAGATGAAATCAGAGTTCACGGCACTCGCCAAGGAAATCTCTGACGGCCAGAGCGGCACATCCCGCGCGCAGGAGCCCGAGCCATGAACAGTGAAATCGAATACAATGATCTCGCGGCAATCAACGGTCCGCTCATCTTCGTGGACAGGGTGAGGGACGTCGGCTTCGGCGAGCTCGTTGAAATACGCGACAGCTCGGGCAGGCTCAGGATCGGGCAGGTGGTCGAAGTTGACGAGAACAGGGCGATCGTCCAGGTCTTCGAGGGGACCTCGGGCCTTTCTCTCGAAGGGATAAAGACCGTGTTCCTGGGGAAATCGCTGCAGATGCCGGTATCGCGGGAAATGCTCGGACGGATATTTGACGGGCTCGGAAGGCCGATCGACGGCGCGCCGCAGGTGACATCCGGCACCATGATGGACATCAACGGCCTGCCGATCAATCCCTATTCACGGGAATACCCGCGCGACTTTATACAGACCGGGATATCGGCCATTGACGGCATGAACACCCTGATCCGGGGGCAGAAGCTCCCCATCTTTTCAGGAAGCGGCATGCCGCACAACATGATCGCGGCCCAGATCGCCCGCCAGGCGAAGATACTCTCCGCTGAGGAGGAATTCACCGTGATCTTCGCGGCAATGGGCGTGAAATTCGACGTGGCGAGCTTCTTCATCGATTCGTTCGAAAAAAGCGGCGCGCTCGAGAACTCGGCCATATTCCTGAGCCTTGCCGACGCGCCGTCCATCGAGCGGCTGATCACGCCCCGGGCCGCGCTCACCCTGGCCGAACACCTGGCATTCATCGAAGGCATGCACGTGCTGGTCATCCTCACTGACATGAGCAATTACTGTGAGTCACTCCGCGAGCTTTCGAGCTCCAGGGGAGAGATCCCCTCGCGCAAGGGCTACCCGGGCTACCTGTACAGCGACCTGGCCTCGATCTACGAGCGGGCCGGCCGTATCAAGGGGATACCGGGGTCCATAACCCAGATCCCGATACTCACGATGCCCAGTGACGACATCTCGCACCCGATACCCGACCTGACCGGCTACATCACCGAAGGGCAGATCGTGCTCGAAAGGGAGCTGTTCAACAAGTCCGTATATCCGCCCATCGCGGGCCTGCCCTCACTCTCGCGCCTCATGAAGGACGGCATCGGCGAAGACAGGACGCGCAAGGACCACGCCGGCGTCGCGGCCCAGCTCTTCGCCTGCTACGCCCGGGTTAAGCGCATCAGGGCGCTCGCGTCTATTGTCGGCGAGGAGGAGCTCACCGCGCTGGACAGGGAATACCTGAAATTCGGCAGGGTCTTTGAGACCGAGTTTCTGAGCCAGGCCCCGGACGAGGACCGGACGATCGGGGCCACGCTCGATATCGGGTGGCGGGTCCTTTCGATTCTCCCATCCGAAGAGCTGTACCGTATTTCGCGCGAGGACATACAGAAATACTACATCCCGTCAGCAGGGGGCCCGTGACCATGCCCCGCATGGACGTCCCCCCGACCAAATCGAGCCTGAGAAAAATCAGGAACGACCTCGCGTTCGCGCACGAGGGGTTCGACCTGCTTGACCAGAAGCGTGAAATACTGGTCATCGAGATAATGAAAAAAGCGGCGGACATCAGGGCCGTTGAAGAAAAGGTGCGCGCTGCGCTCGAAAACCTGTATGCCACGTTCAGGGCAACGGCCATGGACATGGGTACTGATGTGCTGGTGCAGAAAAGCCTGTCTGAAAAAGATGCCTACGGGCTCTCCATGGATTCGTACCGGTTTATCGGCATCACTATTCCCGTGGTCACGATTGAGCCAGGGGACATCCTGAACAGCTCCAGCATGTACGGGACCACGGCACTGTATGACCGGTGCAAAAAACAGTGCGCCGACCTGCTCCTGCTGCTCGCCGACTACTCGTCGCTCATGAAGACCGTGGTCCTGCTCTCGCGGGAGCTGAAAAAGGTACAGCGCAAGGTCAACGCGCTCGAAAAAATATTCATCCCCCAGAACGAGGAGGCCCAAAAATACATATCAGACCGGCTCGAAGAGATCGAGCGCGAGGAAATTTTCGTGAAAAAACTGATCAGGCAGAGGAATGAATAAAAAATGATGAAGCAGGCAGTGTTCAGGGCCAGGGACCGGATCAGATGGATGAACCGGGCCCAGAAGAAAGTGCTTTTCGGGATGATATTCTTTCTGGCCGTCAATGCTGTCATTCTCGTGGTCAGCATCATCCTCATCAGCAAACTCGTCAATAAACTCTAACCCGCGCAAAAACCTTGCGAATCGAGACTATATGCCCCTGAGCGACTGGTCGATGTCGGCAATGATGTCGTCGATATGTTCTATCCCGATGGAGAGCCGCACCAGGTCAGGAGCAAGCCCCGCCCGTGACTGCTCGTCAGGTGAAAGCTGCGAGTGGGTTGTCGAGGCCGGATGTATGGCCAGGCTCTTGGCGTCCCCGACATTGGCGAGGTGCGAGAAAAGGTCAAGGCCTTCGATGAAACGTTTCCCCTCATCCGCGCCGCCCCTGACGCCGAAGACCACCATGCCGCCGAAGCCGTTCTTCAAATACCGGGCAGCCACGTCGTGCCCGGGGTCGCCCGCGAGCCCGGGATAGCGAACCCAGCTGACCTTCGGGTGATCCTTTAAATACCGGGCGACAGCCAGCGCATTGGAGCAGTGGCGCTCCATTCTCAACGACAGGGTCTCTATCCCCTGCAGAAAAATCCAGGAGTTGTCAGGAGAGATGCATCCCCCCAGATTGCGCAGCGGCACCAGCCTCATGCGCATGATAAAGGCGATCCTGTTGAACTCGCCCAGGTCACGGGCGAAACGGAGCCCGTGGTATCCCGTGTCAGGATCGTTGTACAGGGAGAACTTCGGGTCCTTCCAGTCAAAGGTGCCCGCGTCGATCACGATGCCGCCGATGGCAGTGCCGTGCCCGCCGATCCACTTGGTCAGCGAATGGATCACGATGTCAGCGCCGTGCCCGATGGGCCGCAGCAGGCAGGGCGGCGTAAACGTCGAGTCGACCACAAAAGGAAGGCCGTGCGCGCGGGCGGTTGACGCGAGCGCTTCGAGGTCGGCGAAATCCAGGGTCGGGTTCCCGATCGTTTCGGCGTACACGAGCCTGGTCCGCGGGGAAAGGGCCCGCTCGAGGCTCCCGGGTTCGGCCGGGTTGAAAAAGTTCACGTTTATGTCGAACTGCTTGATGATGTCACTGAACATTGAATACGTGCCGCCGTACAGGTTTACCGATGACGCGATTTCATCCCCGTGGGAGCAGATGTTGATGATCGTATAAAAAATCGCGTTGGTCCCTGAAGCGAGCGCGAGCGCCGCGGCCCCGCCTTCAAGCAGCGACATGCGCTCTTCGAGCACCTGCTGGGTCGGGCTCCCCAGGCGGGTGTAGATGAACCCCCCTTCCTTCAGCGCGAACAGGTCCTGGGCATGCTGTGAGCTCCTGAAATTGTACGAGGTCGTGCGGTACAGGGGAACAGCGGTTGACATGGTCTTCTGCTCAACATCATACCCACCGTGGAGCGCCACAGTTTCAAACCGGGAGGGACCTTTCTTTTTCTGCATACTGACAAACCTTTTCCGTTGCCGTAATATTGGTACAGGCATTACATCATAGCCGGTGTTTCGCGGTTGGCAACCAATTTTTTGCATAGATACAATCAGATCATCGCGGGCGATTCAGGGGGGGATGTTTTGGTGCTCTGACCCCAGGGCAGGTTGAAAACCTGCCCTTACATACCCCATAGTTCTCTGACCCCCGGTACAAGCGGTGTCATACCGTAAGAATTGGCCCTGCCTCGTATCTGCCGGCGATATAGCAGGGGGATGCGTCTCCCGCTATTGACCGGTATGTTTCCAGTGCCAGTTCAGGAGTATTGTTCTCTGCCGAAAGGTGTCCCAGGCAGACCCACCGCAGCCCGGACCCGGTGCGGGCGATAAACTCCGCTGCCTCGATGTTCGAGAGGTGCCCGCCGGGGCCGGCGATCCTCTTTTTCAGGAAAGCCGGGTACGGCCCGCTTTTCAGCATTCCGGGATCATAGTTGCTTTCGATCAGGGCCGCGTCCACTGAAGAAAGGGCGTTTTCAAGGTCGGCGTACACATGCCCCAGGTCGGTAAAAATGCCCAGCCGGGAGGCGCCGTCATCGACAATAAAGGCCACGCCGTCCGCGCCGTCGTGGGGCGTGGTGATGGTCTCGACACGCACCTGCCCGAATTGTATCGTGTGCCCCGAAACAAAATGCTCCACCCGGTCGAGCCTGCCCGGGTCAGTGCGCAACCGCGCGGCCCTGAGCGTTTTTTCAGTTATATACAGCGGGATGCGGAACTTGCGCTGATATATTCCGGCGCACCGCACGTGATCGGCGTGGTCATGGGAAACAATAAGCGCGGTGACGTCCCTGATGTCACGCTCATGAAGGGCCAGGCGCGCGGCCGCCTGCTTGCCGCTGATGCCGGCGTCGAAGAGCAGCTTCACCCCGCCTGTTTCGACATACAGGCAGTTGCCGTTGCTCCCGGACTGGAGTGATATTAAATTCATCGAGGGTGACCGTTTACTGATTTGTGGCTTAAGCTGAAGGCCTTTTCGTCCTTCCCGTTTAAAGGATTAAACCCGCCGGCCAGATCCGGGTCAACCCTTTTATGCGCGTCCCAATAATTATTGACAACATCAAGCGGCTCTCCTATACTGTAGGACATAGGGAGAACGCCATGAAAAAAACGATCATTTCCTGCTTCGCTTTGCTCGCATGCGTGCTTGCCGGAAGGTCAGCCTTCACCGGGGAGGCGGAACGGCCGGTGGTCCCGATTCCCTTCAATCCCGGCCCGCCGCTTAACAGCACGGTAAGCGACTTCGCCCCGTCGCTTTCACCTGACGGGACCTTTATGGTATTCAACAGCAAGCGGGACGGGCAGAAGTACCAGGACATCTACCTGTCGCGGTACGAAAAAGGGCAATGGAGCGCGCCTGAACTGATGCGCGAGCTTTCATCCCCCTATAATGACGAGACCCCGCACGTGTCAATGAACGGCGACCTTATCATCTTCGCCTCGGACCGCGACGGGAGCCTGGAAATGCCCCGCGACTCGACCGGCACCGTGCGCGTGTCCTTTGACCTGTACTGGTCCCGGCGCGTCGGCGGAAAATGGACTTCCCCGGTCAAAGTGGCCGGCCATGTGAACACCATGTTCCATGAACGGGGCCCCGCGCTCTCTCCTGACGGTAACACGCTCTACTTCACCAGGTGGCCCTTCGGGAACAGCGGTGATTCCGTGATCATGAAGTCCGAGGTCGAGTATGAGGGGTTCGGCGTTGCCGAAGCGCTTCCCGAGCCGTTCAATACCGGCAACCAGGACGTGGGCCTGATCCACACCGAGGATGGTTTCTATTTCTCGTCGAACAGGCAGGGCGGCCAGGGCGGCTGGGACGTTTATTTCGTTTCCTGCAAGAACGGCGTGTTCGGCCAAGCGGTGAACCTGGGCCCGCTGGTAAATTCGCCCGCCAACGAATTCTATTACAGCAAAAACGCGGACACCGCCTATTTCTGCTCGGACAGGCCCGGGGGAGAGGGTCTTTTCGACATCTACAAGGCGAGCTTCGAGATCCACGCGATATATTTCGACTACGATTCAGCGAAGATCAAGAAAGAATCATACCCGGTGCTTGATTCCATTTACCGCTTTCTCCGGGAAAACAGCTCACTGAAATTCGAAATTATCGGCCACACCGACCTGCACGGCTCCGAAGAGTACAACAACACACTGAGCCTTAAAAGGGCCGAATCGGTCAGGGACTATTTTCTGGCAAAAGGGCTTGACCCGTCCCGTTTCACGGTCAAGGGCGCGGGCAAAAGCGAGCCGAAGATAAACAACATCGGTCCCGGGTATGACGAAAAAAACCGCAGGACCGAATTTAAGGTGCTCGGAATTACAGACTAGCCCCGGCCAGGTGACGGCCGGTTACAGGGGGATGTGCAGCTTTTCGCTGTCGCAGTAGGTAAAGAAGAGCTCCTTGTACCACCTGACCGCGCCGTAAAAACGGTACCAGTGCGAGTCCTTGAATTTCCGGGAAAGGATTCCCTTGTCAACAACGCGGGCGTCAAAAGTCTTTTTGTCGAAATTAGCAAAGGCCTCATCCATCCATCGGTTCTTGTCGTAGTTCAGATACTTTTCGTCATTCTTCGAAAAAAGCTTCTCGTCGACCAGCAGCTTCTGCCAGTTCTTTATTCTCCCGGTATCGGACTTGAACGCGAGCAGCGCCTTGAACAGGCGCGCATAATTTTTATACGTCACAGCAGGGTCTGAATAGAGCGGATGTTTTGCCAGATACGATTCAAGGTGTTCCCTTATCCTCTCGAACGCCCTGCGGTACCGGTCCCTGTTGTCAATGGACCCGGTGTGCGAAAACATATCGGCATAGCCTTCGCTCTTGTCGTACTTGTAGGACCACTTGATATACGGGAAATCGGGATACTCAAGGGCCTGGGCGTGGGCGTAGGCCGGAAGCGCCGAATCCATGAATTTATCGAATTTGCTCCTCTTGCCCCCGGTGAAGAAGCGCACAACCTTCGCGAGCTGGTCAGTCAGCTCCCAGGGAATGTCCGACTCGGCCTTGAGGTCGCGAATGTTATTGACCTTGCTTAAAAGCCCGGAAAATCCCTGGTGCGAAAAGGTGTCGGCGAAAGGATGAAGGGTGATCCCGAACCGGATCAGGTCCGTTTCCTTCAGGGCTTCCTTCATGATTTTTTTTATGACCGGGGATTCCTCTTTACAGCGCAGCCTTTTGGTGAACCCCCTTCCCTCGCAGCCGGGAACGAAGTGGAACGCGGTCGTGTTGTTCATCATCGCCGAATAGTTAAACGTGCTTATTCTCAGGTAATTATGGCACGTCGCCATGTTAAAAAAACAGGGCTTGCCGTCAATGGTCTCGTGGTTTACGCCTTCGGTATCTCCTGAGATGTATATGAGGTTAACGATGGCGTCATCGACATACTGTGAGGCATAGGCGACCTGGTAGGCCGCTTCTTTGGTAAAACCGCATGCGCGCGCGAAAGCGAGAACAGCGTAGTAATGGGCGTCAACTTTCATCATTGCCTCCTTGAATTGCGTGAGCGTTAAATGGAAGATCAGTGCGGTATAACACCACGATCAGGCTTCTGTCAAGAGTTATTCAAAAATGAGTCATACTTTAAGCTTCGGTAGTAAATTAATTTTGGGGGCAACCGTTTCATAACACATTTTGTTGTCATCCCGGTTTACCGAAGGTAATACCGGGATCTCATAGAAAATATTCATGAATTTATCGCATGAGATTCCGGTATTTGCAAACTCGGAAGATGCAAAACCGGAATGACAAAACTACGTTACCCTCAAAATTATACTGCTACCTAAGCTTCTTCAGCGGATAGATGATGGATATCTGATCTCTCTCCACTTTGACCTTCGGCTCAACCGAAGTCTTCTGGAAAACCCGGAGCATCCTCTTGTTCTCCTTAAGCACGGTCGCCCTGAGCTCGGGAAGCCCCTTGCTTGAAGCGATAGCGATCAGGCAATTGATAAGGAAGGTCCCGATGCCCCTGTTGCGGTATTCCTCTTCAACGGCAATGGCAACTTCGTAGGACTTTGTTTTTTTCACAAAGGTATAGCGGGCCTCGGCGATGATTTTCTCTATCCGGTCTTTCTGGACAAGCCCGATAAGTGATATCGCCGAATCGTAATCGATATTGACGTATTCCTGCATGTCCTTGTGGGGCATTGAAGGAATGCGGATGAAATATCTGAGATACCGGTCTTCATCCGAAAAGCCGTATATGAACCGCCGCATCATCTCTTCGTCCGAGGGCTTGACCGGCCTGAATTTCGCAGTGAGGTCGCCGAACGACTTGACTGTTTCGTAGTTGACCGGGTAATTCTTCGCTGATTCAAAAAGATAAATCTGGTCCCTGTATACGTATCCCCTCTCCTTTGCCTCGGCGAGAAGGTTTTTTCTGTGGTCAGGATGCGCTATATCGATCATTGCCAGGACCCGTTCCCTGATCGATTTTCCCAGAAGGTCCGCCACGCCGTATTCAGTGACCACATACCGGGCAACACCAAGGGTGGCGCGGGCCTTGTCGTGCTCCTCTTCATGCATGATCACGATGTTGCTGTTGCCGTCCGGGTCAGTTGATTTCAGGGAAATGATCGATTTCCCGTTTCGTGAAAAGGCCGCGCCGAAGGCGAAGTTGAACTTGCTCTCATAACCGGTAAGCAGGTTGTCCCCCGAGTGAAAGATGACATTCTCACCGGAGATATCGATTCTTTTCACGTTCATGATTCCGGTGAGATTTGAAATCCTGCTTATGTGAAAAGGGTTCGCGAGCCTCGATATTGAATGGAACTCGATCATGGGGTTGCGGTCGACATAATCATAGAGCTCCCTGCTTCCGTAACAGTAACTGGTCGTGACCTGGCCGCCGCGGTACCGCGTCCTTTCAAATGAAACAGCGCCGGACTCAATGAGCTCAATGACCCAGTCGGAGATGACATTCGTAAAAACACCCAGGTTCCTTTTGCCGGTCAGGTTCGAGGCGATGGCGTCGAAAGCGCGGCCCGCGTGAAGGGCTATTGTCGAGCCGTCATCAATGAGGTTCGATATATGCCAGCCGATCTTTTCCTGTATTTTGTCGAATTGTTTTCTGGGGCGTTCGGGAAGGGGGATGTCGCTTTCAATGACACAGTCAACCTGGTTGATGTGGATCGACGTCTCGCCGTACGTTACCGGCATAAACGGATTGATTTCGGCCACGACCAGGCTGGCCTGCCTGATCACGATATTGGCGACGTCAACTGCGATGCCGAGGTTCAGATATCCCCGCTCATCGGGCGGGGATGTTGTGATCACCGCGATGTCGACTCCCACTGCGCCGGTTGAAAAAAGATAAGGAATCTCGATAAGGTTGGCAGGGATGAAATCAACTTCTCCCTGCTGAATGCGTTTGCTGATGCTTTCTCCGACACTGAATGTTTTCAGCCGGTAGCGGGTATCGACACTACCCTGAGAGAGCCGGTCGTTCATGGTAATGAGCTGGATGAGCTCGAGGTCGAGCAGCGTTTTTGAATCGCCTTCAATAATCGCCTGCACCGACCTCGCCGGCGTTGCAGGGCCGCTGCTGAAAAAAATCCTCTGCCCCGGCCTGATTTTTTCTATGAATTCTTCAGGGGTGATGCATTTATCGCTGTAATCAAATTTTCGCGTCATTCCGCTGTTCCCCGGTTCATTTCATGTATTTTTTCTTCAGGTAATGTTTTCATGGCATTGGTGTTTCTGAGGTATAACAGGGTATCGATGCCCACCATTATAAAATTAAGGACATAAAGGATGACTACTTTGTCGTAGCTGTAGCAGAGCTTGTGGATGATTCCCGCACTGTAGCCGAAAAGAAGGATGATAAGAAAAGCCAGGCTTTTCCCTTGAACCGAACGGGATGTGAGCGATCTGCGGATGGAAAAAGGCCACGCGGCGCCAAAACAGATCAGCATGATTATTTCAAATATGCTCATTATCTTCCTTTTTCCTAAATGCTTTAAGCCTGAAATCATCCAGTATCTGAAGACAATGATCACGCACTTTCATTATCGCCCCGTACCCGGAATGGCCGGAAAAGAGTGAAAGAATTTTTTTCTTCCGCGAATCCTCAACATAGAGCCGGTTCAGGGACAGGGGAAGTTCCCACTCAGGGTCCCTTCTTTCAAGCAGGCCGTCGCACAGATCAACAATTTTATGCAGCACAAAGGCGGTCTCTTTGAGGTAGTTGTTCTTGTCCCTTTCGATGTCAAGGTCGCTGGTCTGGGGACGCGACAGGATCAGGGCATGGTCTTCAATTCTTTTCGCCGGGGCTTTGCCCCTGGGCAAACTCAGATTATTAAGCGATTCTTCGATCCCGATGAGAATATTTTTTATCGCAGGCTCAGATATTACAATCCACAGCACCGGGAAGAAAAACAGGGTAAATTCACTTACCGCACCGTAAAAATGAGCGATTTCAAACTCGGCCCCGGGATGAAAATAAACGGGCGAGTACTTCTTGATACGGGCGTTCTGCTCTTCAATGATCCTGTCTACTTCCTTTGAAAAAGAATTCTCCTTTTCCTGTTTCTTTTTTTCAAACCGTTCACGGGTTTTTTCAAAGTTCGATATTTCAGCCAGAATAAACCCTTCAAGGTTCATTTTATTGTTTACTGCCATGCGAAGGCGCTCTTCAAAGGGCGCAACATCAAACCAGCGGGGGTTATGCTTTTTCGCGTACTCCTGGTATTTCCCCCTGAGTTTGACAACGAGCTGCTGGATTTCTTTTTCCGTGAGCGGCATGGCCACATCCTTAAATAAACCTTTCAATAAAAAACCGTATTACGCCTCTCAGCTGTTCTTTAAATACGGGGTCCTGTTCAAGGGCGTAGAGATCATAAAGAGGCAACACCGTCTTTCTGTCATTAATTTTTTTCAACGCGTAGAGTGCGGCTGAACGCACATAGCGGTCTTTATCGTTAACGACCACATCAAGCAGATCAGAAGCCGTTCTTTTATTTTTAAAATTACCCAGAGAAGCCGAGGCTTCAGCCCTTACGCGGTAATCGCCGTCTTTCAGAGCGTCAACCAGGACGGGAATTCCATTGTTGTCTCTTATGCTTCCGATGGCATAGGCGGCTTCAATTCTGAGCTGCGCGCTGCCGTCTTCGAGCAATACTTTTTTCAAGCCACGGATGTTACCGGCCTTATTAAAAACAACCAGGGTCCCGATTATCTGCTTTTTAATCTCATCATCATTTTCTTTTAAAAGGCGATCGGAAAGAGGGTACGAAGATCTTTTCTCTTTAATTGATTCAATCGCGATGACCGATTCAAGCCTTATGTCCCTGTTTTTATCATTAAGTGTCTCATAAAGAACATAAAGCGAGTTTTTATCCGTAAAGGCCCCGATGGTTTTAATGGCTTCAATACGTACTTCGTCATTGTCATCGTTTAATGCAGCGGACCGTATCTTTGTTATCGCCTGGTTCAATCCATTTGTTCTGATGCATATAAGCGCATATATCCTTACCGATTTGTTCCGGTCCGCGAGAAAATCGAGCACGATCTGGTAAAATCTTCGGTCATAGATATGATTAAAAGCCTGGAGCGCATATAACTTCAATGCAGGATTGTCGCTCTCGGCCATTTCAAGCACAACAGGATAAATGCGGTCATCAGCATGCGTTAACGCCTTTGCAGCCGCTTCGCGGACCTCGATCTTCGGGTTTTTCAATTCCGCGGCTACCGGGAGAGAAACCCTCCTGTCGTTAAAACCCGACAGGTATTCAATGACCTGTATTTTCATTTCCGGAGATCTGGTTTTTTTAAGAATTTCAACAAGCGCGACAACAGACAAATCAGGCGGATACAGTTTTATAACCGCGAGTGCCATCTCCCGGTCTTTCTCTTTCCAGCTTTTCAGCGCGGCATAGGCGAGATGAGGTAAAAGTTCAGGCGGATGATTTTTTTTAATATATTCCAGGGCAATGTTTTTTTTGGCAGTGTCATCATCCTTTAAAGTCCTTATGAGAGTCGCAGGGCCCGGCGCAGCAGCACAGAGCTCGTTCACTGCAGAAAGGATGATGATACATGCCGTGACGATTGACAGTTTGCAGAAATTCTGTAATCTCTTATTGTTATGAAGCCATTGAGATGTTGAAATCATGGGAGGGTCCCGGATAAAAGTTTTTACTCATGAAGAGCTGTCTCACCTGTAATGTATCCAGGTTATAATGAAAATGTATGGTGTAATAAAAATTACCCGATGGATAACGATATCGATATGTTCTATTCAACAACCCCATTGAGATAATTGTCTGTTATAGAATCAATCAAAAGATTATTCTGAACGTCTTTATTTTTCTTCTCATATTCATATACGATCATCATTACCCCGCCGATAAGCATGGATGCGGTAATCTGGGGATCAACGGTCTGTTTATATATTTTTTTGCTTTTAAGCTCACTGATCTCGGATGAGATGATCCGGGCAAGGTTCATAATTGACACATTGACCCGTTCCGCAACGTCAGCATCAATACCGACGATATCTTTAAATATTAATTTGATTACGATTGGCTCATTGACAAGTACAGAAAGAGTGCCGGCAATTCTTCTATGAATAAATTTTTTTATTTTTTCACGATCAGTGTTTGATCCCAGGAATTCAGTTAAATCATCCGGATCAAGGATATCTTCAATTTCTTCAATTACACCATCAAGTATGGCATAGAGAATTTCTTTTTTATTGCTGAAGTACTGGTAAACGGTTCCCCGGGCAATATTCAACTTTTCGCAAACCTGTCCGATATGAGTGCTCTGAAAACCTTCTTTAATGAACATCTCTTTGGCCGTATCAATAATCTGCAGCTTCCTTCGTTCTCCTTTAGGTGGCATAGAAATACCTCATCATGCGTTTAACCGGCTATTCTTTCCCCAACTGCTTCTGACTCTGTATTTCCTCTTTAAGAGGGATCAGAGCGTCCTTTAACTCCCTGATAATAACATCAGCTTTGTCTCTCAGTTCTTTACTCATATCAATACTCGCGAAGGTAAGGTTTCTATAATAACCTTATCGATTGTTTCTATTGTTACACTAAAGAACTTAAAGTCAAATGATAATTAATATAGTCATAAATTTATCGAAATTTAAGATATGACTATACAATTTAATATGAAACAATTCGGGCTAATATGTGTATAAAATAAAAAAATTTATCCTCAGAGGTCAACAATTTTTCTAAATTATTCAGTTTTTTTAATACTATTTGTGTATTTTGAAAAATAATCGATACGTTGTGTGCGGGGGGGGGGGGGGGGGATGTTTAAGAGTTGATTCCGGAAATCTGCGGCACCATAATCCTTAAAATGGCGATATCCCCTCCATGATCACATGGAGAGGATTAATCTACCAGAGGGTTATGTTTTCTCATATAACTCCATTATGCAACAGCATTAACTGCATTGCCGATTGAATTGTTGTCAGATTCCACCTTTATTTCTGAACCTATCAGCATGTAAAGAAAATGCTGTACATCCTGAAGATCCATCATGACTTTCTCATCAAAAACAGGTTTTTCCTTAGCAAAGGGAATTACAACTTCCTGGTTGGCGCTCTTTGCTGAAAAAGGAGCTCCTGCGCTGTGGATGGCAGTTTGAGAGTTGAGATTGATAGTTCCGACTTCCATTTCAATTACCTCCTTCCTTGGATGAAACTGAATCCTTAACGCTTTACGCTCATATAATCGACAATTTTTTAAAATTTTATTATAGAAAAAAAAATGTTTTTTAACGGTTTTTTTCCGGATCGAAAAACGTCCAGAAATTCACCAGAAATGAGGCAGAAATGATACACCATATCGTAAAAATGGCTGCGGGAATGGCCACATCCTGAGAAAAATGTTTCAAAGCAAGAATTACACCCAGGCCGGCATTTTGCATTCCGATCTCTATTGAAAGGGTTTTTTTCCGCTTAAAACTGTATTTCGCGGCTGATCCTGACGCATATCCGAGAAGCATCCCCATAATGTTATGAAAAACTACCGCCGCAAAAATAATCATGGTCGCTTTCCCGAGATTGTCCCTGTTCGCGGCAACCACATAGGATGTTATTACCACTATTGCCGTAACAGACAGAGCCGGAGGAAAAAAATCGAATTTTTCAATGGTCTCAGTAAAAAACTTCCTCACGACAAATCCCAGAAGAAGAGGGAGCACAACCGTATAAATAATCGTTAAAAACATTGAAAAAAAAGGAATATGGATCATGGTGCCGGCAAGAAGAAGCGTTATCATCGGTGTCAGCAGCGGAGAAAGAAGTGTCGCGACCGCGGTAAGGGAAACAGAATAGGCGACATCCCCGTCTGAGAGATAGGATATTACATTGCTGGTCATCGCCCCCGGCGCTGCCCCGGTCAGAACCAGGCCCACGGTTATTTCTTTTGGCAGTGAAAATATCCAGGCGGTAACCAGCCCGAGCAAAGGCATGATCGTAAACTGGCACAGATTGCCGAAAAGAATTTCACGGGGAGAATTAATAATATTCCGGTAATCATCGTCAGTAATAACAAGGCCGATCCCGAACATGGTGATTGCAAAAAAAAGATTGATGTACTCTTTAAAAATAATGAATATTCCGGGATGCAGGTATGCTATTACCGCACATATAATTACCCAGAGTGAAAGCTTTGAGTTATAGAACAAAATTATTTTCTTCATGGAAATCCTTTCAGGTATGGTCGAGACTGGTAATACTCCCCACTGTTTTTTTCAGCAGTGAAATAAAGCTCCTGTTCGTTTTTGTTTCACCAACAAAACCGTTAAACAGTACTTCCAGTATTACCGGAATCTCGTCTCTCAGGGGATAATTCATGCCGCGGCGGAACCATTTTTGCACAACGCCGTCAATGAATCCCATTATTCCGTAAAATACCGTATAAAAATTGGTCGTTTTTACCCTTTTTTCCCTGTTCAGCGCGAGTATTCTTTCCTTGAACATGGGAAGATGTTCGATTATATAATCATAAAAAATCTTACCTTCCCTTCCCCTGGCTTTCGCCTCTTCAGTCTGGATAAGCTTGTACAGAACCGGGTTATCTTCGATAAAACCGATCCAGAACTCTATCATCTCCTGAATCTGCAGGAGAATATCACTGTCAGAGGAGAGAATACGGCTTACCCGCTCAATTATCTGATCGTATTTTTCCCTGAGAAGCTGGTCAAGCAGGTCTTCCTTGCTCTTAAAATAACGGTAAACCGAACCCTTCCCAACCTTTGATTTTGAGGCGATCTCATCAATGGTAGCCTTGTGATACCCTTTTTTGCCGAAAACTTCAATGGCGGCGTCAAAAATTTTTTTCCTTTTTTCATCAACAGGGTGGGCTTTATCATCAGTCTGCATGGAAACCGCGCCGGATGAAGCGAGGCTGAGAAGACGGCGAAGGTCCTCGGCTGAAATCAAAACATTTTTTATTCCAAAGTTTGCTGATTCGTCAATTGCGGCAACCAGCAGTTTCAGCGATGCCTCCGGCATCTTTTTTTCATTAAGGTAATTTATAACGTCCGAAAGATAGGATGTAAGCCAGTTGCTGACTATTTCAGTTAAACCGCCTTTTCTGTTCTGGTTCTCCGTTATGGCTACCAGGGATTGATGCAGCGATTCACGAAAAGCCTTTTCATTAAATTTGCCTTTGGGAGTAAAGTATTTGCCCACTTCAGCATATAACTTTCCTCTAAATTCACTATTTCTTTCAAGGGGAGATTTCAGCGAGCTCATGTAACGATTATTACCATCCCGAATAAATGTATAAAAAAAAAGAATTCTTTACAAAATGTCAATTTCTTTTTAAACCACGGATTTTTGGTTTTTTATTTGACAAAAGCGATAAAACAAGTCATATGGACTGACTGGTCAGTCCGCATATAATTGTATAATATATTAATAAATAACATGTTCAGGATTTATAAATGAAATTAAAATTCAGTTTTCCCGTTTCCATAAAAAATTTTCATGTACCGCTATTGAATCTTGATTCATTTTCCCAATTTTTCCAGAGAGGAAAACTGCGCGAATATAAACTATTATACTATCCTTACCAGGTGTACAAATATCTCGTTTTCCTTCCATTCTTGGGAATTATCACAACCGTACTGACCTCTATATCTCTTACTATTGCCTTTGTGACACGGTCAAAAATAAACCATTTCTGGCCTATCATGTGGGCACGATTAAACAGTCTTGTGACTCCGATGTCGGTTGAGGTCATCGGTGAAGAAAACGTGAAAAATGACCAGTCATATATAATTGTGGCAAATCATCAAAGCCAGTACGACATATTTGTTGTTTACGGGTGGTTTCCCGGAGATTTCAGATGGGTGATGAAAAAAGAACTTCGAAAGGCCCCGGTAATCGGATACTTTTGTGAAAAAGCCGGCCATGTATACATAGACCGATCGAACACCGAAGCTGCGCTGCAGTCGATCAATGAGGCAAAGTCACGGATATCCGGCGGCACCTCAATTCTCTTTTTTCCTGAAGGAACAAGAAGTCCTGAAGCAAAGCTTCTGCCATTTAAAAAAGGCGCCTTTAAATTCGCTCTTGATATGGGACTTCCCGTTCTCCCGGTAACCATAATTGGGACAAAATATATCCTCCCGAACAACACTCTTGCCCTGTTTCCCGGCAAAGCCACAATGATAATCCATAAGCCGATAGATATCAGGGAATATGATGAAGAGCATATTGGCGACCTGATGGAGCGCACGCGAAGAGTAATTCAGAAAACTGTTGACGATTACTCCTGAAATTAGAGAAACGCTTTCAAGAAAAAAATCATTGCTATTAATATGAAGGCTATATATCTTTTCATCGATTGAACCCTACCCCTGATAAAGAGGAATGACGCCATGCAAAACGATATAAAATCCTGTTCAACGGCCATGTCCAATTCACTGGTTGATAAAGGGTTGAACCGATTTATGAGCGCTATTATAGGGTGGCTTTTCAGAAAAGTCGATTTTGACAGTGAAAGCCTTACCACCCTTAAGGATATTTCAACAAAAGGAATTCCCGTTTATGCTTCTTATCATAACAGCAACACGTCATTATTAATACTGAATTATCTTTTAAAAAAACACGGCTTAGCGGTCCCCTTCCTCGGCCTTGGATTCAAATCATACCTGATTCAAAAAATAACCGATTTTTTTAAAAAAATACCCCAGGCATTCAATGTATCCAAAAACAGAAACAACCAGGCGGTTTCCGATCAGGATTTTATTCATGACCTGCTCGCATCAGGTGAAAGCATCGCTTTTTCATTTTATTCACGGGACCTTTTTACGCGCCGATACGTTGACCGGGGAACAGACGTAATACAATGGCTTCTGAATATCCAGGAAAAATCCTCTGACCCCATATATTTACTGCCGCAAATCACATTCTGGAACAGGAACCCTGAAAAATCAAAAACAATTGTGACCTCAAAAGCGACCGGCGACCGCAGCCTGTTTTCCGCGTTCTTTACCATCAAGAAAAGCATCACGCCGCCGTTCATGAGGGTGTCTTCGCCTCTCAATCTTAAGGATGTGCTCGCTGATGAGCCTTTGAAGCAAAATGAAGAAAGAGCGCGATTGATTCGAACAAAATTCATGGAAATATATGACAATGAAAAACGCACGGTGCTCGGCCCGGTGATCAAGACCCAGCAGGAAATGATGGATGAAGTTCTTTCCCATAAGAATGTGCTGGATGAAATAAGCAAAGAAGCATCCCAGCGTACCGGATCTGAAAAAAAACTCAGGAAAAAAGCCTATAAATATTACCGCGAAATCGCCGCTGATTTTTCCATCGTAATGATTAAATATTTCTCCACGATTCTTGAAGGATATATTTTTAAAAAGCTGTTCAGCGGAATCTATTACAACCTTGATGATCTCAAAAAAATCCGTGAAGCTTCCCAGAAAGGGCCGGTCATTTTTATGCCGTGCCATAAAAGCCATCTTGACTATCTGATTCTTTCCAGTCTTTTTTACCAGAACATGCTCATTCCGCCGCAGATTCTTGCAGGATCAAATTTGATATTCTTCCCCATGGGCTTCATCTTCAGAAAATCAGGTGCCTTTTTCATGCGGCGCTCATTCAGGGGGCTCGACCTGTATGCGTCCATCTTCAAACAATATGTCAAAACGCTGATCAAGGAAGGATACGGCATCGAGTTTTTCATCGAGGGCGGCCGCTCCCGCACCGGGCGGATAGGACATCCCCAGATGGGCTTTCTGAAATATCTCATTGATACCATTGAGGAAGGTTATAATACCGACATGGTTTTCATCCCGGTTGCGATCAACTACGACCGTATTGTTGAAGAGAATTCCTATCACAAAGAATTAAAAGGCAAAAAGAAAGAAAAAGAAAATACGTCGGCATTCCTCAAGAGCAGGCGTTTCCTCAGAAGAAAACATGGCAGCGTGTATTTCAATATTAATGACCCGGTAAGCTACCAGGAGCTTAAAGCCCTGTATCCCAACTCGGATAACCTGACCAGGGACATCGCTTACCACATTCTGAAAAAAGTAAACATGATAATCAAGGTAACGCCTTTCTCACTGGTGACATCAGCGATGCTGTATTCAAGCGGCAGGGGATTTTCCCGCGACTACCTGATTGACCGGGTGTCCCTTCTCTATGATTATTTCAAGTTTATGGGGATGGATCTTTCGGAAGTAATGTCATCCGAAAAAGGAATAAACGATATCGTGACCTATGTTCTCGAATCATACCGTGAAGATTCGATAATCACTGAACTCAATCTTGACGGCATAAGCCGGGAAAGCGCCGACGAAAATGAAATTCTCTATGTGCTCAGTGACGACGAACGCCCCAGGATCAGTTTTTACAAAAACACGACCCTTCATTACCTGCTTCCAGCAGCGTTCATTGCGATCTCAACGCTGTACCAGTCAAAAGAAAGAAAAATTAGCCGTGAAAAACTCAAAGAAGGATGCCTTTTCCTTCATAGGCTTTTCACCAGGGAATTCCTTTATTCAGGTATCATGGAAGACGTGGATGGCTTTATCGAACAGGGGCTCGGGTACTTCAGCGGTTCCGGAGTTCTATCGATATCAGGAAATAAAATTCAATTCACTGAATCCGGTGAAAAGGTCCTGCGTTTCTTCGCGCGCGCGCTCCAGGACTTCTTTGAATCATATTTGATTGTTCTTGACCATGTCATGAAAAGCAATATCAAATCAACGCTCCGCAAAGACTTGATTAACGAAATTAGAAAAGCCGGGATACGCATGTATCATCGCGGCGAGGTAACGCTCTCCGAATCCCTTTCGCTTTCAAATTACGAAAACGCCCTGACAATACTCTGTGACATGAAAGTTCTGCGAGAGCAGGACCACGGCAAAAAGAATAAAGAGATATCAATGCTTGACAGGAAAAAAGGTGAAGCACTCCGCGCACAGATCACGCAATATATTTCTGATATCAATGCCCGCACATCCGAAAAACGGGTTGGAACTTACAGCATCCGCAAGGAAACAGGTAAACCGGTGGGAGATTCTGATCGCGTGCATTAACAGGTTTCGCATCAGCATCCTACACTATTAAAAACAATGGAATGATACGTTATTAACCGCAACATAACAGTGTTATTTTCCATTATACATTAATTGAGAGACGAGGACTTTATGAAGACTGATCGGTTTTTAGGAATTGACGTCGGCTCTATCACAATCGGGGCCGTAATTATGAATGAGAACAGGGAAATTGAAAAGGACGACTACCGTTTCCATAACGGCCGCATTGAGGAAACCCTCGAAGCGATTATTTCCGATATGGGGACTGAATCATTACAGGGTATCGCGGTCACCGCGTCAACACCGGGAGTGCTGCACGAAACAGGAAGATATGATTCACGAATCTGCTACATCACCGCGGCAAAACATTTCAACGAAAAAGTCGGGTCAATCCTCATTGTCGGCGGCGAAAAATTCGGGCTGGTCAGGTTTGACGAAAAGGGCGAATACCTGAATTACCGTTCAAACACTTCCTGCGCCGCGGGAACCGGAAGCTTCCTTGACCAGCAGGCAAAACGCCTGAACCTTCAGGGAATCGAAGAATTCAGCGCGATCTCTTTCGGCAACAAGGGCGAGGTACCGAAGATAGCATCCCGCTGTTCGGTCTTCGCCAAAACAGACCTCATCCATGCGCAGCAGGAGGGGTTTTCACTCGAGGAGATCTGTGACGGCCTGTCATGCGGGCTTGCGCGGAATGTCGCCGACACGCTTTTCGGCAACGCGAACTTCAACCCGCCGCTTATTTTCACCGGCGGCGTGTCACGGAACAGGGCCGTGGTCAAACATATTGAATCAATGGCGGGGATGAAGGTCATCACTGACGAATACTCACACCTGTACGGGGCCGCGGGCGCGGCGCTCAACCTGATCTCTGAAGGGAAAACCGACTCAAACCTTGAAGGCAAAAAGGCGTCGGAGCTGATTTTCAAATCAAAAAAAGAAAAAAAGCATCACTACGATCCGCTTGAGCTGAAACTCTCTGAATACCCCGATTTTTCAAGCAGAGAGAGCTACAATTTCACCTCGACGCTCTACCCCAGGGCAACCGACGTTGAGACCGATATCTACGAAGAAATAAGCGGCACGGTTGACGTATACCTGGGAATTGACATTGGCTCAACAAGCACCAAGGCCGTGCTCATGGACAGAGAGCGAAAGGTCCTTGCCGGTTTCTACACGCGGACATCCGGGAGGCCGGTTGAAGCGGTGCAGACGATTCTTGAAGACATGGATGACCTCGCCGGAAAGAAAAACGTCGCGTTTAACATCATCAGCGCGGGAACGACCGGTTCGGGAAGAAAATTCATAGGCGAGATCATCGGCGCCGACGTCGCGCTTGACGAGATCACCGCGCATGCCCGCGCCGCATACGAGCTCGACCGGGACGTTGACACGATCATTGAAATCGGCGGCCAGGACGCGAAATTCACCACAATGAAAAACGGCATGGTGACGTTTTCAATCATGAACAATGTCTGCGCCGCGGGAACCGGCAGTTTTATTGAAGAACAGGCGAAAAAACTCGGCTGTCCTCTTGAGGAGTATTCCGCGAGGGCCGAGCATTCTCCCGCGCCGCTTTCAAGCGACCGCTGCACCGTGTTCATGGAACGCGACCTGAACTATTACATTTCGGAAGGATATTCAGTTGATGAAATACTCGCGTCCGTGCTCCACTCGGTGAGGGAGAACTACCTGACCAAGGTCGCGGTGGAAAAATCCATCGGCAACAGGGTCCTGTTCCAGGGGGCGACCGCGAAGAACCGGGCCCTGGTCGCGGCATTTGAACAGCGGCTGGGAAAAGGAATCATCGTGTCAAAGTTCTGCCACCTCACCGGCGCCCTTGGCGTGGCCCTCCACCTGCAGGATGAAATGGCGGAGCGAACATCCTTCAAGGGAATCGCGATCCATAAAAACCCGATCCCGGTAAAAAGTGAGGTATGCGAACTGTGCACCAACCACTGCAAGCTCAGGATCGCGACCGTAAACGGCGAGACCGTCGCGTTCGGGTTTCTCTGCGGCAGGGACTACGCGACCGAAAAATATGTGAAGCCGGACGGAGGGTTCAACCTCATCGCGGCCAGAAAAAAAGTGTATTCCCGGGAAAAAATTTCGTCCCCCGGAGGCGTGACCCTAGGCATCCCCGCGGCCCTTCATATTTTTGAAGACATCCCCCTGTGGACAAAATTTTTCGACCTGCTTAAAATAAAAACCGTTACCAGTGAAAATTACAAGAACGCCGTAAAGGAAGGCAAGGGCATGGCAGGCGCCGAATTCTGCGCGCCCATGTCGGCCCTTCACGGCCACGTGAAACATCTTTTGTCAAAGGCCGACTACGTTTTTCTGCCGGATTACCTTGAAATCCCCCAGAACGACCGAAGCATTAAACGCAACTACTGCTACTACACCCATTACTCGGCGCAGGTGGTCACCGCGGTAACAGACCCCGAAGACAGGAAAAAAATCATCAATCCGCTGGTCAAGTCCATTGAAACCATCTTCACCACGAAAGTAAACCTGTACCGGGCGCTGAATGCAATTGACGGCATCAAGGTCAATTACTTCCAGGTCTCGAACGCGTACGACGCGGCCCTTGAATACAGCACCGGGTGCCAGGCCGCGCTTAAAAAAATCTTTATCGATGAAAACAGGGACCATGATGACATCTCCGTGGTGTTTCTCGGAAGGCCTTACACGATAATGTCCCCCCTGATGAACAACGGCATCCCGGACATCTTTGCCAAAAAAGGAATTAAAACCTTTTTTCAGGACATGCTCCCTGATGCGGAACCCTCGGATCATCTTGCCGAGCTGCTCAAAACGGTCCACTGGAAATACGCGTCGAGGATATTTGAGTCCGCGGACTATATCGGCACCCTCAAAGGCGCGTACCCGGTCTTTGTCACGTCATTCAAATGCACGCCCGACTCCTATGCGATCGAGCTTGTTAAACGTATCATGGAACGCCATGACAAACCGTATCTCATCCTCCAGCTTGACGAACACGATTCAAGCGTCGGGTACGAAACGCGTATTGAAGCCGGAATACGGTCATTCAGGAACCACTTCGGATCGCTCCACCGCGCGCCGGGACTTCCCCGCGAAACCGGGAAAAAGGCCTGGCTCAGGGGAAAAAAGGACCTGGAGGGCAAAACGCTTCTGTTCCCCAACTGGGACAAGGTCTCATGCCTGCTTCTTGAGGCCGTGCTCAAGCGCGAGGGATTTGACGCGCGCCTGGTCAGGGAAAGCAGCGAGTCAATCCACCGCAGCATGAGCATGAATTCGGGCCAGTGCATCCCTCTGACAGTCATGGTGCAGAACTTCATCGATTACATCAACGACAACGGCCTTGACCCGGAAAAGACCGCGATCTGGAACCCGAATTCGCAGCTCTCGTGCAATATAGGCATGTTCCCCTACTACACGCGCAAGCTCTTCGAGTCATACGGGCGCGGCATGGAAAAAGTCGAGATCTATACCGGGGAGATGACCTTTACCGACATTTCAATCAGGGCCGTGGTCAACTCATACTTCGCCCACATGTTTTCAGGCTACCTCAACCGGATCGCCTGTTCAATCAGGCCCTATGAAAACAACAGGGGGGACACTGACCGGGTCATAGACACCGCCATATCGATGCTCTACGAAACCTTTCTCAACGACAGCTCCAAGGAAAAGGTGCTTGAAAAAATAATAAGCAGCTTCGAGAAGATTCCCGTTACCCGCACCGAACGGCCGAAAGTCGCCATTTTCGGCGACCTGTATGTCAGGGACAATGATGTCATGAACCAGAACCTGATCAGAATGATCGAAGAGAACGGAGGCGAAGTGGTCACCACGCCCTACAGCGAATACATGCAGATCGTTTCGGAGCCCTACCTGAAAAAATGGTTCAGGCAGGGGGATATCGCGAATGTGGCGCTGCTCAAGGTTTTGCAAAAAGTGGCGCGGATGATCGAAAAAAAATACTACCGCTACTTCAGCAGGGTCCTGGTCAACAACGGCGACTACCGCGATTTCTGTGTGAACCCGGATGAAGTGTTCGCCAAGTTCGGGCTGAAGCTCATGCACACGGGCGAGTCAATGGAAAACATACTGAAGACGTTCTACCTGGTGAACAAGTACCCGGACCTTTCGCTGTTTGTGCAGACGAACCCGGCCTACTGCTGCCCGTCCCTGGTGACCGAAGCAATGGCGGACAGGATCGAGGAGCTCACCGGCATCCCGGTGGTGACCATCGAATATGACGGGACCAGCGGCTCAAAGAACGACGACGTGATCCCGTATCTCAGGTATCCGCGAAAGAAGAAAAACGGGGCGGATGAAAAAACAATGACCGGATGATCAATTCTGCCTGTACAGGTCGGGGATCTCCCTTTTATTGACCAGCGATTCGATGGCCTTTCTCTTTACGGTCCCCGGGTTCGGAATGCCTTCAACCATCTCGACCCTGATGTTCACCGGCTCTCCGAAAATGCGGTTGAGCTGCGCGATCAGTTCATTGAACCGGTCTTCGCGATATTCTTTTCCGGGAACGAGATGGATGACGACAAGGTCCTTCTCCTTCTGGATGACCTTGAATTCCTCCATCAGGTGAAGGTACTTTTTGATGTACATGGTGAAGGTGTTCAATATCTTCAGCGATGAAACGAACCTCCCGCTGGGGAGGATGAACGAATCGTCACGCCTGCCGTCGAAAGCCTCGAGCAGGGGCATGCCCCTCCCGCAGGAGCACGTGCGGTCGGACGGCCTGCCCAGGTCGCCGATGCGGTACCTGATAAACGGCATGACCGGGCTCATCATGGTGGTGAGAACGATCTCCCCGACCTCGCCGGGCCCGGCGTCCTCGCCGTTTTCATTGATGAACTCGACCCACACATTGTCGATGAACAGATGATAGTTGTGCTCCTTGCACTGTGAAGCGATCATCCACGTCTCTTCAGTGGAATATTCATCATACACCGGGCAGTTGAACACGTGCGATATGTAATCGCGCTGGTCCTTTGTGGAGAGCTCCGAATTCACCGAGATGAATTTCGGCCTGATCTTTTTCAGGTCTTCAGGCGAGACCGTACGCGCGATCTCAAGAATTATGGACGCGTACCCGACCAGCATGTCCGGCTTCTCTTTTTTTATGGCTTCGATCTGCTCCTGTACCGGCAGAATTGACGAGATATGCGCGGTCCTGAACAGGGGTCCGAGGCTCCTCACATTGGAATTGGTATACTTCACATACACTGACTTATGCCAGGGCCGGTACCCGAACATGGTGTACACGCGGAAGTTGGTCGTGTTGTAGAAGATATAGGTATTGCGGCTGAACACGAAGGGCAGCGACCTGCCGGTGGAACCCGTTGTTGCCGAGTAGTGGCACCTTTTTATATCAGTTCCCCGGGCGAGGATCGAATCAGGAAAATTTTCCCTGATCTCGTCTTTCGTGATGAAAGGAAGTTTTTTTATATCTGCGAGTGTCTTAATATCATTGATGTTTACGCCTGCTTCATCATATTTTTTTTTGTAATAAGGGACCATATGATAAGCGCGGTGAACCTGGCGGATCACTTTTTTTTCCGCCCTTTTTTTTAGTGTTTCAGCTGAAAGGAACTGGTTTATATGCACGAGTATTGAAGCATACAGACCGTAAAAAATATAGCGCACCATGGTATTCTCCAGGGATGTCCGGGCAACGATCCTAAAAATAAATTAAAAGCGAGATTTAAAAAACAGTTGAAAAAATAAACAATATTTGTCTAATGTCAAGCCTAATTTATCCGCAGCAGCCACTGATTATATGAGTCACCATTAAAAAATATCCCGCCAGGAGAAAGCGTGAACTATCCTGAACCACAAAAGACCAATTATATGCAAAAACTAATTGAACTTATCCTGGGCCATCCCAGGGCGATGCTCGTGGCCCTTGTCACGGTCACGCTTATATCCGTTTTCGGAATATTTTCCCTTGAGTTCGAAAACTCGTACGAAACCGGCATGCCCCAGGGAGACCCGACCTATCTCCTGGGTGAAGAGACTAAAAAGCTCTTTAAAGACACCGAGACCTATCTGCTTGTTTCCATTGAGCCGGCAAAAAACCGGCACATCCTTTCACACGAAGTGTTCGTCCATATAAACAAAATGGTTGATGAAATCAACGAGTACAAAACCTTTAATAAAGAGCGCGAAGACTCAAGGCTTAAAACAATTCTTGAAAAAGGCAATATCTCAATCATCCCCCCGAAAAAAAACAGCGAAGAAGCTCAGGGGGATGATGACGCCGGCCCGGCAAAAAAAAGCGACTATCCCCGGCCATGCCGCGAGCGCAACATCTACGATTACGCCGCGTACCGGCCTGTTTCGTGGGAGGCCCTGTTTTCAGCGCTCGACCCCCTGGCCCGTGACGAATTACTGACGATCATAAAGGCCCGGGAAATCGAGACCGGCCCGGACGATGAAAAGATCCCCCCGCGCGTGTATAAAAAAATAGTCGAGGCCTGGGAAGACCTCTACCTGTACAAGTCAGTTGAAATCGTGGAAGTGTTCAGCAATCCCGTTGAGCTCTCGGACATACTGGGGACCAACGACACCCTGCGGACCGTTAAACTGATCGAAAAGGACAAAACCGGGAAAAGGCTGCTGCCCGTAACGGAGCGAGACTTCAGGGCCTACACCCAGAAGCTCTTCTGGAACCCGGTGTTTAAATACAACTACTACTCGCCGGATGATAATGGCGAAATAAAGGCCCTGGCCGCGTCCATGCTGCTGCGCAGGCAGAAGGACTACGAACAGTTCACGAACTACCTGTGGGCCATGATCAACAAGTACGACCATGACCCGGTGCACCTGTACCTTCAGGGCAGCCTCGTCTTTGACAAATTCATCAACGATTACAACCAGCGCGACCTGCAGCGGTACATCCCCCTGGTCCTGCTTGTGGTGATCATGACGTTTTACCTGAACTTCAGGACAATACGGGGGGTCATTCTTCCGACACTGACCGTGGTATTCGCCACGATCATAACCATGGGGTTCATGGGCTTCCTGGGCGTGAAGCTCACCATTGTGTCAACGATACTCCCGCCCCTGCTGATCGCCATAGGCAGTTCCTATTCGATCCACATCTTCAACCAGTACCTGCTTGACCTGGAAAACATTCACGGCCAGGAAAAGAAAACCGGCCTCAAGAGGGCGATGTTTCATATTTCAAACACGGTCTTTCTCACGGGCCTCACGACCTTTATCAGCTTCCTGACCATGGTGGTGAATAAAATTCCGGCGCTGAAAGACCTGGGCCTGTACGCGGCTTTCGGGACAGCGGCTTCGGTGGCGGTCTCCTCGATCCTGATCATTTCCTCGCTGTATCTGCTGAAACTGCTCCCGGTCCATCTCGAAAAAAAAGGAGGCAGAAAAAGGGAGCCGAACCGCGTTGTCATGGCGATCGTATCGTTTCTCTCGCGCGCGGTCCTCGGTCATCACCGGGCCATCATCGTTGTGACGGCAATCAGCATAATCATCGGGACCATCGGCATCACTCTGATGACGACCGAAACCTCGGCGACCAGTTACTTTAAAAAGGACTCCTACATCCGCCGCTCCCTTGACCGCACGAATGAGCTGTTCCGGGGGACCTATATTCTGAATGTCGTTTTTTCACCCGGCGAGGGAAAGAGCATCCTTGACCATGACTTTTTACAGTACATCGAAGACGTGCGCCAGTGGCTTGACCAGCCCGGCCAGGACAAAGACTACCGCATACTGTACAACTCCGGCTTCGGCGATTTCATTAAAAGAATGAACATGGCCATGAACAACGAAGACCCGGCCTTCTACACCATACCCGACACCATGAGCGTTATTGATTACATGGAGCTCTTTTCGGGAGACGATGAAAACTATAACGGCATGCCTGACATGTTTGAAACGACCATAAGCCCGGGCTTTGACAAAACGAACCTGATGGTGCGCATCGGCACCCTGGGCGGGGAATTGATGACCACGAAAAAATCAGGGCAGACCATCGCCCATATAAAAGAATACCTGGACAGGAAAAGCAACCCGAACGGGTATACCTATCTCATCACCGGCGGCCCCACCAATTTCATCATTGTGTCACAGTATATCGTCAAAGGCCAGATCCAGTCCATTTTTCTGAGCATCCTGATCATCGGCATACTCATGTTTCTTCTCTTCAGGAGCCCGCACGCGGGAATCGTCTCGATCATTCCCATATCGTGCACCATATTCTGGGTATTCGGCTTTATGGGTTTTTCCGGTATTCCCCTGGGCATGGCGCAGTCGCTCATATCAACAATAGCGATCGGTATAGGAATCGACGACACGATCCACTTCATGAATACGATGCGCAAACACCTCAGGCACGGCCTTGACCTCAGAAGCGCGGTCAGGGAAACCCATCACGAAGCGGGGCTCGCGATTGTTTATACGTCAGTGGCGATTGTCTTCGGCTTTTCGGTCCTGATGTTTTCTCATTTTATGCCGATACTTGAAAGCGGCCTTCTGGTCACCGGGGTCATGATCGCCTCAACTCTCGCTGACCTGGTCATACTGCCGAGCATAGTTCTGACCTTCGGCGTTTACGTGCACAGGATCAAAGACTGGAAGCTGTTCCGCCTTGCGAGGCTTCACTATCTGCTTGTGGATGACGACGAAAACTGACATCATTCGGCTTCAAGGCCCGCAATGACGTGCTCCATGAAGGCGCCGAGCCTTCCTCCGCTTGCGAGCACGCGAGGCATGCCGATCATCAGGTCGACCCATCCGCCCGAACCGGCGAGCACCATAAAAAACGGCACGATCTCCTGGCACGGCGGCACGGCAAACCATGAGGACGCGCTGAAACCGCCCCCGGAAAACTTTTCCAGGTCAAACCTTCCCAGATTGGAGATAATTCCCGAATTGTGATACATGCCGGCGGCGTGCTTCTCCCTGATGATTTTTTTCAGTTCACGGGTCATGAACCACAGCGGAACGTGGCTCATGATCTTTTCGCGGTGATAGATCATGCAGTCGCCGAAATTTTCAAGCTGTAACGCGACGTCCTGCGCGACCGAATCAGCGGTTGATTCAGGCGTGACCAGGATATAAATCGTGTTCGTGAGATTGCCCGTTGACAGAAGCCCCTCACTGCGCTGCCTCAGGTCAACCGGTATGGTCAGGCGCACCTTGCCGTTCCCGCTGGCCCGGGCTTCACGGCCGACCAGAACAGAGACCTGCCCGAGAAAATTTCTGAACTTGCCCTGAAGGCGCCGCCGCTGCCACGTGACCCCGCTCGCATTTCCGGCCGCCTTTCCCGTAGGGGCGATAAATTCATGCGGCGGCGGGGTGCGACCCTTCTTCTGATACATCCACGCGAGCTCATAATCGGCCAGTGTCGAATCAGACCCTGCAGGCGTCTCCCCCCTGAGGCAGCGGAAAATTTCCTCCGCCCAGAAAATCGTCCCCCTGCCGTCCATCACGGCGTGGTGCGTCCTGAACGCGACCCGAAGAGTCCTGCCTTTAATTAAAACCACTTCGCACGACGGGCCCTTAAAGGGGTCCAGGTGCTCCTGCAGGAAAGGCGCGCCTTCATCGCCCATGCCCGACCAAGAGGAGCCGTCGACAACGCGAAGCCGCGGGGTCTTTCCGGAGTCGACCCAGCGCGCGCATGAAAGAAGCCCCTTAAGCACGACCCGGGTCCCGGGGTTAGCCGCGGAAGCTTCCTCAAGGGCCTTCTCCCACCGCGGCAGGTCAAATTCACCGCTTCCCTCATAGATCATCTGGTTGCAGAAGGGGGAGGTGATCCTGTCAGTGACCAGGAAAAAGCGCTCGTTGAACGAAAGTTTTCTTTTATACATGGGACCTCTTCTGCCCAACCGGGAACTTATACGGCGACAAGGCCGCTGCGGATAGCGTCCAGCACCGTGTCAATACGGTTCCCGCCTGCAAGGTTTTTCGGCATGGTGACTATTAACTCCGAAGTATGATCATGTGAAGCCATACCCAGAAAAAACGGGGTGTTTTCAAGGCTCGGCGGTATGCCCCAGAAGGCCCTGGCCCGAAAGCCGCCGCCGCTGAATATTTCCATGGGAATCTTTCCCATATTGGTGAGAATGCCCGAAAGGCCGTACCTGTTTTTCGCGGCGTTGTTCAGGATCATCTCCTGCCCTTTTTTATATAGAAAACCAAGGGGAAGAAACCGTATCATCGGGTCCCACCGGTCGATCATGCAGTCGCGTTTTTCGTCGATCTGTTTTTTCACATCCTGCGCGATTTCTTCAGGAGTGGAATCCGGCCTCACTTCAATGTATATCGCTATGGAGAGGTTGCCCGTTGAGCGCAGGCCTTTCCGCCTGAAGCGGATATCCACCGGGACGCCGAAGCGCACCGGGCCCTGCTGGTGTTTCCAGGCTTCGCGCGCGGCAAGCACCGCGACCTGGCCCAGAAAATTGTTATAGCTCCCGGGGATGAACATGCGCTTCCAGGTCACGCCCCTTTCACTGCCGGATGTTTTCCCCGTGGGAGCGATATTGTCCCTGGGAAACGGTGTGCGCCACTCGGGCTGCACGCTCCTGGCGAGCTCAAGGTCGCTGAGCGTCGAACGCGAACCGATCAGGGGCTCGCCCCTCAGGGCGCGGAATATGTCCTCGGCCCAGGTGAGCGTGCCCCGCCCGTCCATCACTGCATGGTGCGTCCTGAAACACACGCGCAGGGGATCGCCCTTTATCAGGAGCACTTCGCAGGTGGGGCCCTGCCGCGGCATGAGCCTCTTCTGCAAAAACGGCGCACCGTCAGGGCCCATGCCGTCCCAGACGGAGCCGTCAACCTCAATCACCCGTGGCGCGGAGCCTGAATCTTCCCACCTGCTCATACCCAGGCTGCCCCTGAGCACGAGCCTGCTCCCGGGATTCGCTTCTGACGCGGCCTCGACCGCTCGGCTCCACATCTCAGCGTCAAAAGACCCTTCCCCGTCAAAAAAAAGCTGGTTGAGCAGTGGCGGGCATATTTCATCAGCGACAATAAAAAGCCGCTCGTTGTACGTCAGTTTACGCGTGTATTTTTTTTGTTCGGGCATTGCTATTCCTTTAAGCCGGATGCGATCCGTTCCATGATTTCATCAATATTTTCGTCATCGCAATATGATGCCGGCACGGTGAGCATGATCTCAAGGCCGGCGGGGCTCCCCGAGAGCACCATAAAAAACGGCGCCAGCTCATTGCCGGGGGGGATGAAAAAAACCGCTTCAGCGCTGAACTCGTTCGTGGAAAAAGGCGCGACAGGGATGCGGCCCAGATTTGAAACAAACGCCGAATAGCGGTGCCGCCCGGTTCTGGCTGACACAACGCTTTCGTTCTTCAGCACCCTTTCAAGAAGCCGCAGCGGCACGTAGCGCACGATCCTGTCCTCCCAGGTCAGCACCCCGTCTTTTTTTTCTTCGAGCCTTATTTTAATGTCATGCGAAAGGCTTTCCGGGGTCGTGTCCTTTTCAATTTCAAAAAATATCGCGTTGGTAAGGTTGCTCGTCGAGCGAAACTCCTCGAGGCGTGACCTTAAATCAACCGGGACGCCGATGCGCACCCTTCCTCCCCGCTTTTTCCATGCCTCGCGCGCGATCAGGCACATCACTTTCGGCAGTAAAAGCGAAAACTTTCCCTTCAGGGTGAGCCTTCGCCACACAAAGCCGGAACTTCTGCCGGAAGGGGTATCGAGCGGCGAGATATAGGTCCCGGGTAACGCCTTTTCCGTGCGCGCAGAAACATTGAGGAAATCATCCTCTATCGCGAGGTAATCCGATCCCACTGGGGCCTCTCCCCTGAGCACCCTGAAAATATCCTCCGCCCAGGTTTGCGTTCCCCGTCCGTCCATGACCGCGTGATGAGTTTTAAAAACACACCGGGACGGCGAACCGCGGACCACGAGCACTTCGCAGGTGGGACCTCTGTGCAAGTCAAACGGGTCAAGAAGAAAGCCGGCCCCTTGCCTTCCGCGGCCTGACCAGCGCGCGCCGTCAACCTCACGCACGCCCGGGCATATGCCCGAATCGATCCACCTGCTGCGCCCCAGGCTGCCCCTGCACACGAGCCGCGCGCCGGGATTCGCTTCAGAAGCTGTTTCAACAGCCTGTTTCATCCTTTCGATGTCCAGTGTACCCCTGCCTTCAACAACCATCTGGTTTGAGAAAGGGGGCCACAGGTTTCCCGCAGAGACCCACACGCGGGACGCGCCTGACATGGGCCGGTATTTTTTTTTCATAATGAGCCCGTGCAATAATGATTTTTCACTCTTTCCAAATTTTTGAGAAAGAGCGCCACGGAGACACAGAGAGCTCAGAGGTATAGAAATTTCATTTCAACCGGGGAGAACTCTATTGTACAGATTAAGATTTCTCATTGCTGCGCGATTCGAAATGACAAAGTAAATAGTAAACGTATCTATGCCCCATCCCGTTTTACCCGTATTTATACTTCAAAAAAATTCACCTCGGGCCTGTATTAAAACCCTGCATGTTTCTCTGTGTACTCTGCGGCTCTGTGGCCATCTTTTTCACCGTGCTTTTGCCATTTCATCCCAACATTCCGGAATGAGCTCCATTTTTCAGGACAGTAAACCAACAATATAGCCCTTTATACAAATTAATCAAGTAAAAATACCGGATATATACATCATCCCGACTTTTAAATCTTATGCGTGAGGCATCAGTCGATCACCGTAATTCTTTATCAGTGCTTATTCATAAAAAGACAATCGGTAGCAGTATAATTTTGAGGGTAACGTAGTTTTGTCATTCCGGTTTTGCA